>Ga0335075_10000177_pt1 | contig 123793 bp, 94 predicted proteins | sample Lox_Sample_24_FD_206723 | JGI IMG/M metagenome (GOLD analysis project Ga0335075, IMG submission 206723) | Soil microbial communities from Loxahatchee National Wildlife Refuge, Florida, United States - Lox_Sample_2.4 | ecosystem: Environmental > Terrestrial > Soil > Wetlands | place: USA... | reverse complement strand
TTCCACGACAGGAGGGGCATCATCGGCATCGCCCGATTTGGCCGGTTGCCGCGTGTCGCCAGTAATGTCCTATTGCTTGGACCGGTTGTGATCAAGCTCTACTACCCCTCCGGCTTTGAAGGCCAGAGCGAATTCGCTGGCGAGGGCGAAGTCCTGGACGGCCCGGGTGACGGCTCGGCAGTAAACTCCGTTCCCCAGAGCGGTTGCGCTATCTCCTCGGGCGGACTGGCGGACGTCAACGGCGACAACCCACTTGAGGTCGCCAACGCGTACGCGTCCCTCAACGGTAGTGGCCTGCCAGATCTTCTCACCGTTAGTGGCGATCCCGCCAACGGCTATTCCCTCAACTACTTCATCTCCGGCGGCGCCCCGTGCGGCTTCTTCCAGACATTCACCACCAGCGCCACCCTCACGCCCGACGGCACAGCGGACTGGAATGAGTGGACCATCGCGACGCTCAGCGATGACAGCGGCACGGGGATGTTCCTGTGGAACCAGAGCACAGGTGCTCTCTACCTGTGGCAGGGTGTCACCGCGCACGACAACGGGGACGGTACCGGCGGGCTCTCCTATACCCAGTACCTGATCTCCTCGCACTGGGACCAAGGCAAGTCGCTGACCACGCTGGAAGCCGCTGACCTTAACGGGGACGGCGTGCCGGACCTGTGGGCCGTCACCCCAGATGGCACCGCACGCGCATACCTGATCCGCGACCTGTCTGCCACTGGGCCAGCGGTCATCACGCCACAGCGCGTGCAGAAGCTGTCCTAGGCATCCCACACGCCACGGCACCGGGAGATGCCCTTACCGTGAGAACACGAGGGCCTGCAGGGAGTTAGCAACTTCCGATCGGTGAGAGATCAAGGCGCGCGGCGCTGTGTGCCGGGCGCCTTGATCATCAACCGGGGTCCAGGCACTGCGGTGAGCCAGGGCAAGCTTCAGGAGCGCGGCTGGCTCAGTGGGTTAGCGCAGCGGGTTCAGGAATGGCGGGCCTGCGGGCAGCAGTCCCGATCGGATGTCTCGCTCCAGGGCCTGAGCCTCGGGCTTGTCCTGACAGACGACGTACCGGTACGTCAGCTTCTGCCGGACGTAGTCCCCGGTCATCCGGTCGAGGAAAAGATCGCCTCGCTCGATGTCGCGCAGTTGATCCAGCGTCAGGCCGGGAACGACGAGGCGGTCGCAGAGGTACACGTTGAACTGATCCCCGCTTCGCCTGCCCGAGGCATGCGCGTTGAGCCGGGTCGGCAAGTCAGTGCTCATCCCGACGTACAAGAAGTCAGCGTTCCGCCAGATCGTGTAGACGCCGATCGTCTTGCTCGGCACGCTGCGACGTATCCAGTCGGCGAACTTGTACTCTGGCCCGTCCTGAAGCTCATTCACTGGCGGTCCCTCACGAGAACACGCCCTGGACGGCACGGACGTACTCTGGCCACCGCCATCGGCCCCAGACGACCCCAGGGTGATCTCAAGGGTGCGCTTCAGCGGGTGCGGCGAGTTCATGATCGCCTGATTACGCCGCACCAGCAGCGCAAGCTCCGCCGCCGTCGGCGGGCGCGCCCTCTTGTCCGCGTTGCAGGCGTAGTGAGCGGGTGCCAGGTTCCACACCCGGTCGAGATCCAGCTCGGGCCGCGCGGCCTGCACCAGCCGCCCGGACGGCCGGCGCGGTCGGCTCAGCCTGGTAGAAGTCTGCCTCGCTCACCGCACCCTGCTCCCCCGCGGGCTGGCCATTGCCGCCTCGCAACCCCTTGCGCGGCAAGAACGCCAAGAAGGTCAGCCCTTAACCCAGCCGAAGATGAATTCACAGCCTAAAGCCATGCCATAGGGCACGCATAGAATCTGCCGACCGTAGACGATCATTGACGAGGCAATGGCATGGGAGGGAAGACCGGGGAACGGCCCGTTCTGGAGAAAGGAATGATGGTCTGCGCGAGGTCCGCGAGCATTTCATGGCTGGTTATCGGGCAGTGGAGAGATGAGTGGCCATCGCCTGTCACTGCGCCCCGCGCACGGCGGGCTGAACCGGATCAGGCCAGGCGGATCGTGGCGATCGCCTTGTCGTCGTGCGGTTTGGCCCTTGGGAGCTGACGGCCGGTCGGTGTGTTCTTCCCAGTCGTGGCAGCGCTGCAAATGGGCGGCAAGCGCAGCCGGGTCGAGATGGGCGATGGCTTCCCAGTTATCAATGCGCAGATGCCGTGCCGTGCCGACTGCGCCGTCGGTGGCCAGGACGACCCACTCCAGCGCTGCCGGCGGGATGGTGCCCGGCCCGTGGCCTCCACCCGGGCGTCGGACTCGGGGCAGCCATGTGGCTGCTGGCCGGCAATGGGGCGGCGGCTTCGCTGGGCGGATCATTGGTTGGCTCAGAGATTCCGGTAGTCGGTGGCGATGCGTCCGAGGACGGTACGGGCTGCGGGGCCTGTGGAGGCGATGTCCTGCAGTCGGGTGAACATGTCCTCGTGGCGGGTGATGTCGTCGGCATCGGTGATGGTGGCCATACCTGCCTCGGTGCCGATGATGACGGCATCGTGGTCGTAGATGTGGAAACCGTGGCGGGGGAAGAACGTCGTGGGAGTGGTGTAAGGGATGATGCCGATCTCCGCGTTGGGGAGCTCGGTGGCGGTGATGACGGCCTCGATTTGCTCTGCCATCAGCGCCGGGCTTCCGGCCTGCCAGCGCAGTGCGCCCTCGGTCATGATGAGCACGGCCCGGGGTACGCGGTCCCGTAGCTGGGCCTGGCGTTCAATGCGGGCGGCGACGGCCTGGCTTACCTCCGCATCCGGGACTCCACCGGTGAATACCAGGCGGGCGTAGGCGGGGGTCTGGAGCAGGCCGATGACCATCGTGTTCTGGAAGCTGCGCAGCAGTGCGGCGGATTCCTCCATGCGGCGGATCCTCTGCTGGTGGTGAGGGGCACCGCGGCTGAGGGTAATGCGGGCCGGCTCGATGACGCTGGCCTTGAGCGTCGTGGCGAGCTGGACGAGGTCGTCGCGCTGGGCCGTGCTGGCTCCGTACACCTCGCATAGCGTCTGGACATCGTCGGGAGAGGGGCGCAGGTCCTGGCGCTCAAGCTTGGAGATCTTGCTCTGGCTGAGCCCGGCCCGGCGACCGGCCTCGGTCCCACCCAGCCCGGCCGCGAGCCGCAGTGCCCGTAGCTCGGCCGCGAGCCGACCCTGGGTGTCGTCGCTTGTCACGTGCAGGTTCACGCTGCCTGGTTGGCCTGGTAGTACTCCGGATGGCGCTCCCACCAGCCGGTGAACGGCTCGGCGGCCGCGAGCGCGGCATCGCGTGCGGCAAGGTAGCGGGGCAGCTCGCCAGGGCCCGCGACCTCGGCGGCGGCGAACCGGCCGTCGGCGTCGTAGTGCATCCGGATCACGTCCCGGTCGTTGATCACCCAGAAGTCGTGATCGATGTCTAGTGCCTGCGGGCGGGGCCGCTCGGCTAGGTCGAGGATGCGCACGTCCTCGCCCGCCGCGACGTTTGGGGCGTATCCCCACTCGCACTCGTAGCGCAGGTACGGGCTGATGGGGCTGGTCAGGACGTGGACGCGCTGCCGGGTCCTGCCCTGTGCGCGCTCCGCGCGGAGCACCGACAGCCACCGCTCCTTGCGCTCGGGATCGGGGGCAGGCTCACCTGCGAGGTAGCGGGCAACGTCGCCGCCGTCGCTGGCTGAGGTGTAGGCGTCGAGTGTCTCCAGCCGGAACGCCGAGGCGAACCCGCTGATGCGCTCGGCGAGCTGAGGCAGGTCGAGCTTCACGGCGCCTCGTGCAGCGCGTCGGGCGTCTCCACAGCGATCTCGCCCGGGCGCGCCTCGCCGCACCGGGAGACGCGGTTGCTCAGCAAGACCGTCTTCTCGTTTGCCCTGCCCATAATCATCAGGGGCCTTCCTGGATGGCTGGCTGGACGTCATCAGTGTCGGCCCGTCCCGCCAATCTAGTCAACGCTCAGCATGGAATAATCGGGAGCAGTTGGCACCCGGCCCCCTCCAGCAGAGGCGCCCGGTCGGCGAGTGGGGAGAAAAGCATTGGGCGGGGCGTACCATCATTAACTGTGCGGTCCGTCACATTCGGCCCAGGGCCACTGTCTGACTCCGCTGCCCTGGATCAGCTGGCCGCGTTCGAGGCGGACCAGATCACCGCGTGCCTGCGGCAAGTGCGGGAGCCGGTGCACATCGTCGGGACGGCCGATGGCGGCCGGCGGGGCCTGGCGCTTGACGGCGAGGTAGCCGGGCTTGAGGCCGCGGGCTGCCCGCGGCTGGGCACGCTGCCAGCGCTGTACCCGGAATGGCTGGGCGACCGCGAATTCTGCGAGGTGCACGGGGTGCGCTTCCCTTATGTGGCGGGCGAGATGGCGCGGGGCATCGCTACCACACGGATGGTGATCGCGGTGGCCCGGGCCGAGATGCTGGGGATCTTCGGCGCGGCCGGGCTTGATCCCGCCGCGATCGAGCGGGCCATTGGCGAGCTGCACGCCGCGCTTGGTCCCGGCCGCCCGTGGGGGGTCAACCTGATCCACTCCCCCGCCGAGCCGGCGCTTGAGGAGCGCACGGCGGAGCTGCTGGTGCGCACGGGTGTCCCGATCATCTCGGCGTCGGCCTACATGGACATCACCGCGCCCCTGGCCCGGTGTGCGGCGGCGGGGCTGCGGGTGGACGCAGTCGGCCGGATCGTTCGGCCCGTGCGGATTTTTGCCAAGGTTTCGCGGCCCGAGGTGGCCGAGAAGTTCATGTCGCCCGCGCCGGCGAGCCTGCTCGCCGCGCTGGTCGCCCGGGGCCAGCTGACCGGGGACGAGGCGCGGCTCGCGGCCCTGGTGCCGGTGGCCGAGGACGTGACGGTCGAGGCGGACAGCGGCGGCCACACCGACAACCAGCCGCTGGGCGCGATGCTGCCCGCCATCTTGGCGCTGCGCGACGAGATCGCCGCGCGGCACTCCTACCGACGCAGGATCAGAATCGGGGCGGCCGGCGGCCTCGGCAGCCCGCAGGCCGTGGCGGGGGCGTTCGCGCTCGGCGCCGCCTACGTGCTGACCGGGTCGGTCAACCAGCTTGCCGTCGAGTCCGGCGTGTCGGATGACGCTCGCGCGCTGCTGGCGCAGGCGGACCTCGCGGACGTGATGATGGCCCCGGCGGCGGACATGTTCGAGATGGGCGTCCAGGTCCAGGTGCTGCGCCGGGGCACCATGTTCGGTCCACGCGCCCGCCGTCTTTATGACGTCTACCGCGAGCACGCGTCGATCGAGGAGCTTCCACCGGCCGTGCGGGCCACGCTGGAGCGCGACGTCCTGCACGAGAGCCTGGATGAGGTATGGGCGCAGACGGAGAGCTTCTGGCAGCAGCGAGATCCGGCTCAGCTGACGCGGGCGGCCAGTGACGGGCGGCACCGGATGGCGCTGATCTTCCGCTGGTACCTGGGCAACTCCAGTCGCTGGGCGGCCGAGGGCGACACCGCGCGGCGGGCCGACTACCAGCTGTGGGCCGGGCCCGCGGTGGGCGCGTTCAACCGGTGGACGGCCGGCAGCTTCCTCGCCCGGCCGGGCGAGCGCACCGTCAGGCAGATCGCGCTCAACCTGCTTGAGGGCGCCGCCGTCGTCACGCGGGCGCACCAGGCACGTACCTACGGAGTGCCGCTGTCGGCACAGGCTTTCACGTTCGTTCCGCGCCGACTGGACTAAAGGGTGCCAGCTCGCATCACGCCATCGTAAGGGGGAGGACCATGGCATCCGACTCGCGTCCGCGCCAGGTGCCGATCGCCGTCGTCGGGCTGGCGGCGTTCATGCCCGGGTCAACCGACCTGTCCGGCTTCTGGCGCAATGTGCTGACCGGCCGGGACCTGATGACCGACGTGCCGCCGAGCCGCTGGCTGGCCGGCGACTACTACGACCCGGACCCGCGCGCCACCGACAAGACCTACGGCAGGCGCGGCGCGTTCCTGCCCGAGGTCGACTTCGACCCGGTGCGCTACGGCATCCCGCCCAATAACCTCTCGGCGATCGACACCACCCAGCTGCTGGCGCTCATGGTCGCGGACCGGGTGATCGCCGACTGCACGGTCGCCCTGCCCGATGACCGGGAGCGAGTCAGCGTGCTGCTGGGGGTCGCGCCGCTGCAGATGGTCGTTGAGGCGGCGAGCAGGCTCGACCGGCCGGTCTGGCGCAAGGCGCTGCGCGAGCACGGCCTGCCCGCGGCGGAGGCCGACGCGATCTGCGACGCGATCGCTGACCACTTCGTGCCATGGCGGGAGGAGACCTTTCCTGGCCTGCTCAGCAACGTGGTGTCCGGCCGGATAGCGAACAAGTTCGACCTGCACGGCGTCAACCACACGACCGACGCCGCGTGCGCGAGCTCGCTGGCCGCGCTGTACTCCGCGGTCGCCGACCTCGCGCTGGGCCGCTCCGACCTGGTGATCACCGGCGGCGTCGACACCGCTAACGACATCCTCATGTACAAGTGCTTCAGCAGCACGCCCGCCCTGTCGCCAACCGGGGACTGCCGGCCGTTCTCCGCGGCGGCCGACGGGACGATGCTCGGCGAGGGCGTGGTCATGCTCGCGCTCAAGCGACTCCAGGACGCCGAGCACGACGGTGACCACGTGTACGCGGTGATCCGCGGCGTCGGCGCCTCGTCCGACGGCCGGGGCACCGCCATCTACGCGCCGCTGCCTGCGGGCCAGGTGCGTGCCCTGCGGCGGGCCTACGAGCAGGCGGGCTACGGCCCGGAGACGGTGGAGCTGGTCGAGGCGCACGGCACGGGCACCAGCGCCGGGGACGCGGCCGAGTTCACGGCGCTGCGCGAGGTCTTCGACGCCGCGGGCCGGGCGGACCGGCAGTGGTGCGCGCTCGGGTCGGTCAAGTCCCAGGTCGGCCACACCAAGGCCGCGGCGGGCGCGGCCGGGATGCTGAAGGCGGTGCTGGCCTTGCAGCAGAAGGTGCTGCCGCCGACGATCAAGGTCGACGAGCCCAATCCGGCGCTCGGGCTGGACACCAGCCCGTTCTACCTGGCCGCGAGGCCTCGGCCGTGGATCCGCCCGCAGGGCGAGGGCGCTCACCCGCGCCGGGCTTCGGTGTCCAGCTTCGGGTTCGGCGGGACCAACTTCCACGTCACGCTGGAGGAGTACGTGCCCACCGCCGGGTCGGCGGCTCCCCCGGCTCGGCGCCTGCACGCCGCCCCGGCCGCGCTGATCGTGCTCAGTGCCCCGTCACCGGCCGCCCTGCTCGAGCGGATCAGGCGACTCGACGTGGGCCAGCCGCTGCCGATGCTGGCGAGGCAGGCGGCGGCGGACTTCGACCCCGGCCAGGACGCCCGGCTGGCGATCGTCGCCGCCGACGCCGACGACCTGGCGGCCAAGATCCTGGCCGCCACCGAGCGGATTGAGGCCGGGGTTGTCGATGGGGGGACTGTCGCTGGCGGCACTGCTGGTGGGGGCACTCGGGCTGGTGGCACTCGTGCTGGAGGCACGGCCGGCGGCGGGCGGCGGTCGCCGGGGCAGGTCCACTACGCCACGGGTTCGGGCGGGCCCGGGCTGATCGCGTTCCTGTTTCGCGGGCAGGGCGCGCAGTACGTCGGGATGGGCGGCGACCTGGCCCTGCACCTGCCGGTCGCGCGGGCGGCGTGGGACGCCACCGCCGGGCAGGAGCACGGCGACCGCCCGCTGCACCGGGTCGTCTTCCCGCCGCCCGCGTTCACCGACGAGCAGCGCGCGGCCCAGCAGGCACTGCTCACCGCGACCGAGTGGGCACAGCCGGCCCTGGCCGCGCACAGCATGGCGCTGCTGGCCGTGCTCACCGGGCTGGGACTGCGGCCCGACTGCGTCGCCGGGCACAGCTTCGGCGAGCTCACCGCGCTGCATGCGGCAGGCGCGCTCGACCCGGGCACGCTGCTGCGACTGGCCCGCCGCCGGGGCGAGCTGATGCGGGACGCGGCGGCGGTGCCCGGCGCGATGCTGGCCGTCGCGGCGGGCCTTAACCAGGTCGAGGCGGCCATCGCGGACCTGCCGGACGTCTGGCTGGCCAACGACAACGCGCCCGCGCAAGTCGTCTTGTCCGGCACCCGGCCGGCCCTCGATGCGGCCGAGGCCCGGCTCGCGGCCGACGGGGTCGGCTGCGTCCGGCTGCAGGCTGCCACCGGATTCCACAGCCCGCTGGTCGCGCCGGCCGCCGGGCCGTTCGCCAAGTTCCTCGACCAGGCCGAGGTCTACTCCCCCGTCCTGCCCGTGTACGCGGGCCGCGACGCCGAGCCTTACCCGGCCGACCCGGCCGCGGTCCGGCGTGCCCTCACGGCGCAGATCGCGGCGCCGGTCAGGTTCGCCAACGTCATCGAGGCGATGCACGACCGGGGTGTGCGGACTTTCGTCGAGGTCGGTCCAGGCGGCACGCTGTCCGGCCTGGTCGGGCAGATCCTCGGCCAGCGGGAGCACGTGGCGGTGAGCCTTGACCGCAAGGGCCGCGACGGCCTCACGACCCTGCTTGACGGGCTCGGTCGGCTGGCGGTCCGCGGAGTCTCGCTCGACCTGAGCGCGCTGCACGCATCCGATGGCGAGCAGCGGCCGGCCGCAAAGCTGAGCCGGGCAACGGTGCGGATCGACGGGGGCAACTATGGCCGCCCCTACCCGCCCGCCGCGGCGCCGGCCACCGTGAACGGCCATGCCGCCCCCGCTCCGGCCGCCACGCCCGCCTCGGCACCGTCACCGGTCCTGACCGCGCCACTGGTCCGGCCGCCTCAGCCGTCCGGCTCGGCAGCCGGGAACGGCAGGCCCGCCGCGCCGCCGCCGGTCGTGCCGCCGGTGTCCGTGCCGCCGGTGTCCGTGCCGCCGGTGGCCGTGCCGCCGGTGGCTAGCCCGCGAGCCGCCCTCGGCCCGCAGGCGATCCAGGACGTGCAGCCAACACCAGGCACGCGGCCGGTGGCCAGCGGGGGCGGCGAGGAGTGGCTGCGGGTCCTTGGCGCCGCCCACGAGCAGGCCGCAGCGGCGCAAGCCGACTTCCAGCGGGCGCTGACCGAGAGCCACCTGGCCTACCTTCGGATGACCGAGGCCACCGTCGGGCAGCTGCTCGCGGCGGCGACGGGCGAGCCACCGCCGGCGGTGCAAGCGGTGCCTGAGCCGGTGGAATACCACGTGGAGCGCGAGCTGCCTCGGCCCCAGGCACAGCCGTCGCCAGCCGCGGTGCCGCCCGAACCCGCGGCGGCGTCCGCCGCCGCGGCCGCACGGGACGACTGGGACGCGGAGAGCGTCAGCGCGCTCCTGCTTGAAGTGGTCGCGGAGCGGACCGGCTATCCGCCCGACATGCTCAGCGTCGACATGGAGATCGACACCGACCTCGGGATCGACTCGATCAAGAAGGTGGAGATCCTGTCGGCGGTCAGGGAACGGATCGGCGGCGTGCCCGGCGATCCCGAGGCGATCGCCTCGCTGCGGACCTTGCGCGCGATCGCCGAGCACTACACCCGCCCGGCCGCGCAGCCGGACGATGGCGGCGCTGCCCGCTACAACAGCGCCGACCACAACAGTGGGGCGGGAACCGCCACGGTCTCGCGCTGGTCGGTGCGCGTGGTGGCCGCGCCGCCGAGCGGGCTGGCCCTGCCTGGGCTGTGGGCGGGACAGCTGGCCGTGACCGACGACGGGACGGGCGTCGCCCCCGAACTTGTCGCCCAACTCGCCCGCCATAACGTCCTCGCGCGCGTCGTGGCGGACCCGCCACCAGAGTCCTGCGGGCTGATCGCGCTGGACGGCCTGCGGCCGGTCAGCACGCCGCAAGAGGCGGACTCGGTGCAGCGCCGCCTGTTCGCGATCGCCCGCCGGCTAGCGCCGCGCATGACCACCGAGGGCGGCGTCTTCGTGACCGTCCAGGACACGGGCGGGGACTTCGGGCACAGCGGCTACGGCCGTGGCACCGACCCGATGCGGGCCTGGCTCGGCGGGTGCGCCGCGCTGGCGCGGACCGCCGCCAGGGAATGGCCGCAGGCAATGGTCAAGGCCATCGATTGCGCGACCGCGGGCCGCTCGCCCGCCGAGATCGCCCGCGTCCTCGCGGCCGAGCTGCTCGGCGGCAGCGGGACGCTGGATGTCGGCCTGCTGGCCGACGGCACCAGGGTCACGCTGGCCCTCGAGCCCGCACCGGCTCACCAGGTCGGGTCGTCAGCCCAGGTCGGGTCGTCAGCCGAGGTCGGACTGGAGCCCGGGCCGCGGCCGGTGATCGTGGCAACCGGCGGCGCCAGGGGCGTCACCGCCGCGTGCCTGCGGCTGCTCGCCCGCGAGCACCGCCCCCGGCTGGCGCTGATCGGCCGGACGCCGCTTGACGCTGAGCCCGCGGGACTGACCGGCGCGACCAGCAGGCCGGAGCTGATCCGGCTGCTCGGTCGCCGTGCGAGCGGAACGCCCGCCGAGATCGCCGCGGCGGCGGACCGGGTCCTGGCGGCCCGCGAAATCCGCGACACCCTCGCCGCGATCGAGGCCGCCGGCGCGCCGGCCCGGTACTACGCCCTCGACGTGGCCGATCAGGACGCGCTCGCTGAGGTACTGGCGAAAGTGCGGGCGGACTGGGGACCGATCACCGGAATCGTGCACGGCGCCGGGGTCCTCGCCGACGCGCTGATCGCGGCCAAGACCGACGAGCAGTTCGACCGGGTGCTCACGCCCAAGGTGGCGGGCCTGCGGGCGCTGCTCGCCGCCACGGCCGATGATCCGCTGGACATCTTGTGCGCGTTCTCCTCCGTGGCCGGGCAATTCGGCAACCAGGGACAGTGTGACTACGCGCTGGCCAACGAGGTGCTCAGCCAGGTGCTCTCGGCCGAGCAGGCGCGGCGGCCCGGCTGCCTGGTGCGGGCCATCGGCTGGGGTCCTTGGCAGGGCGGCATGGTCACGAGCGAGATCGCCGGCCGCTTCCACGACGCCGGGGTCGCGCTGATCGACCAGGACGCGGGCGCCGCCGCCTTCGTTGCGGAACTGGGTGAGGAGGCCGGGCAGGCGCGGGTGATCATCTCGGCCGGAGCCGCGGATGGCCAGCCCGACATTGCCGTCGGCCCGCGGGCCGTGTCCGGGCAGGTCACGGTGGCCGGCCCGGACTACTCTTACCTCCTGGACCACCGGGTGGGCGACGCACCGGTGGCGGCGGTCGCGACCGTGCTCGACTGGTTCACGGGCGCTTCTCGGGCCTGGCGGCCGACGGCGCCCTCGGTGGCCATCGGCGACCTGCGCGTGCTGAGCAAGCTCCTGCTGCCCCGGCTGGCCGCCGACGGGCACCTGCTGACCGTACACGGACACCAGCCAGCGGCAGAACGGGACGCCCCACTGCAACTCGACCTGCTCGGTGAGGACGGGACCCGGCACTATCGCGCCAGCGTGCTCGCGGCTCCGCCGCCGATGGCGGTGGCCTGGGATGTCCCGGCCGGCCTGGCGCCACTGCCGTCTGTCTACGACGGCGTCACGTTGTTCCACGGCCCGCGGCTGCGGGCCATCCGCGACGTGCCCGAGGTCGGTCCCGGCGGGGCGGCGGGCACCGTCGCCACCTCCCGCGGGCTTGGCTGGGCACGGGCATCCTGGCAGCTTGACCCGGCCGCCGTCGACGGGGCACTGCAGCTGGCCGTGCTGTGGGCCGCCCGGGCCGGGGCCGGCCGCACGCTGCCGATGGCGATCAGGCAGTGCCACCTGCACCGGCCCATCGTCGCCACGGAGGAGCTCGGCTGCGTGGTGCGGGCCGGGCGGGTCACCGGTTCCGCTGCCACCTGCGATGTCGCGCTGGCCGGCCCCGACGGTGTCCCCTGGCTGGAACTGCTCGGCGTGGAGCTCGTGCGGCGCCCGGGTTGAGGAGGGCATGGCTGAGGACGGCAGGTTGAGGAGGCAGGGTCGAGGACCGCATGACTGAGGACGACATGACCGAAGATGGCATGGCGGTAGAGCCGATCGCGATCGTCGGGCGCGGCTGCGTCCTGCCCGGCGCGTGCGACCCGGACGCGTTCTGGGCGAACATCATGGCCCGCAGGTCCAGCCTCGAGCCGGAAGCCGGCGGCGGGATCGTCCGCGACTTCGACTCGGCCTTCGACCCGTCCGGCTTCGCCGTCGCGGCGGACGAGATCATGCGGCTTGACCCGCTGTGCCGATGGGTGCTGCACGCGGCCCGCCAGGCCCTGCGGGAGGCGGGTCGCGCCGGGGAACTGCCGGGCGGGGGCCTGGTGCTCGGCAACCTGTCGTATCCGACGGCGGGCCTGGTGACGTTCGCCGAGCAGGCCTGGCGGGCGGGCGCGCGGCCGGCCGATCCCCGCCCGGTCCTGCCTGACGCCCGGCTGCGGTTCTCCTCGGGACTGCCGGCCCACCTCGCCGCCAGCGCGCTCGGCCTCGGCGCCGGGGCGTTCGCGCTGGACGCGGCCTGCGCCTCCGCCCTGTACGCGATCAAGCTCGGCTGTGACCGGCTGCAGGACAAGAGCGCCGACCTGATGGTGGCGGGCGGCGTCAGCTGCCCGGACCGGCCGCTGGTGCTTGGCGGGTTCCGCGGGCTGGGTGCCGCCAGCCCGACCGGCCGGTCCCGGCCGTTCCACCGGGGCGCCGACGGTCTTGTCCCCAGCGAGGGTGCGGCCGTGGTGGCCCTGATGCGGCTGGCCGACGCGGTGACGGCGGGTGTCCCCGTCCTGGGGGTCATCCGGGCGGTCGGCCTGTCCAACGACGGCCGGGCCGGCGGGCTGCTGGCCCCGTCCCAGGACGGCCAGGAACGGGCGATGCGGCTCGCCTACGCCGCGGCCGGCGTCGCGCCGGAGACGGTGTCGCTGGTCGAGTGCCATGCCACCGGGACACAGGTCGGCGACGCGGTTGAGGCGCGCAGCATGGCCCGGGTGTTCGCCGGGCGCACCGACCTGCCGATCGGGTCGGTCAAGTCCAACGTCGGGCACCTGCTGACCGCGGCGGGCGGCGCCGGGCTGCTGAAGGTGCTCGGCGCGCTGCGGGCCGGGGTGCGGCCGCCGTCGCTGCACGCCGAGGACCCGATCGCCGCGCTTGACGGAACGCCGCTGCGCCTGCTCGCGCAGGCGGAGGACTGGCCGGGCCCGCGCCGCGCCGCGGTCAGCGCGTTCGGCTTCGGCGGGACGAACGCGCACCTGATCGTGGACGAATGGGTGCCCGGCCTGGGGGACGGTGCCCACGGGCCCGGCCCTGGTGGGCCAGGGGCCGGCCAGGGGGCGCGACCGGAGGTGCCGGTAGCGATTACCGCGATCGGCGCCAGGGTCGGCCCCGGCCGGGGCGAGGCCGACTTCCGGCGGGCGGTCCTGCTGGGGACGGGGCACCCGGGGCCGCGCGGGTCGATCGACGTCGCGCTTGACGGCCTGCGGTTCCCGCCCCGGGACCTTCAGATGGCGCACGCGCAGCACGTTCTCGTGCTGGAGGCGGCGCGGGAAGCCGCCCGTGACCGCGCGCTGCCGCGTGAGCGGACCACGGTCATCGTCGGCATGGGCGCTGATCCCGAGGTGGCCAGGTACCCGGCGATGCGCAGGGACGACCCGCCGAACGAGGCGAGCTTCCCCGGCCCGGCGGTGCTTGGCACGATGCCGAACCTGGTGGCCAACCGGATCAACGTCCAGCTTGACCTGGCCGGACCGGGCTACACCGTCTCGGCGGAAGAGGCGTCAGGGCTGGTCGCCCTGGAGCTCGGGGCCCGTGCGCTGCGCCGGGGCGAGGCCGACGCCGCCGTGGTGGGAGCGGTCGACTTGTCCTGCGAGCCGGTGCACCAGGCGGCGCTGCGTGCCCTGGGCCAGGAACGCCCGCCGGGCGACGCGGCGGTTGTGCTGGTCCTTGAGCGGCTGGATGATGCCCGCCGGGCCCGCCGCCCGGTCATCGCCGTGCTTGACCAGCCGGTGCCGGCCTCCGCGGCTGGCGCGCAGGAGCAAGCCGTGGCCGAGGTGGTCGTGGGTGACCAGCCGGCCGGGCCGGACGCGGGCGGGCTGGGCGTGCACGAGCGGGGCGTGGGCGAGCAGCGCACCGGCGAGCAGGGCGGACCGGGACCGGGCGCGGGCGATGAGGTGGCCGGGTTCGACCCGGCCGAACTATTCGGCCGGGCGCATGCCGCGCATGGCCTGGTCGCGGTGGCCGTCGCGGCCACGGCCGTCCGGCATCAGGCGATCCCGCGATCGGGCGCGCTGGCCGTCCCCGTCTCCCGCCCGCTGTCCGCGACCGCCGTGATCGAGCCGCTTGGCGCCGGGCCCGCGCGGGCCCGGCTGCGCCCGGACGGCCCGGCGCAGGCCTGGACGGCGGGCCCGGCCCCGCGGCTGGCCGTGTACTCAGGCGCGGACCGGGCCGCCGTGCTTGAGGCGCTGGCCGCCGGCCGGGAGTCCGGCGACGGGCCCGCCCGGCTGGCCATGGTCGCCGGCGGACATGAGGAGCGGGCCGCGCGGGCCGAGGCCGCGCGCCGCTGGCTCGCCCATGACGGGCCACGGCCGGACGCGATCGCCTACCGTGACGCGCCGCTGGGCGGACAGGTGGCGTTCGTGTTCACCAACGGGTCGGCCGCCTACCCGGACATGGGCGCGGAACTGGCGCTGGCCTTCCCCGACCTGGCGGACGAGTTCGAGGCCGGCCACGCGCCACTGCGCCGGGCCGCGGGGCCTTGGAGAACCGGCGGCAGCGGCGTGATCGACCGGATCCTCGGGGCGGCGGTGCTTGGCGCCTTTCATGCGCAGCTCACCCGCCACCTGCTGCGGATCAGCCCGGACGCGGCGATCGGGTATTCCTCGGGTGAGTCCGCCGCCCTGGCCGCGCTCGGGGCGTGGACCGACCCGGCGGCGCTTTACCGCGACGTGCGTGACAGCGAGCTGCTGGCCCGCGACCTGACCGGCGAGCTGCGGGCCGTGCGCCGCGCCTGGCGGCGCATCGGCGTCACCGGCGAGCGCTGGGCCTGCTACCTGGTCGGCGCGCCCGCGAGCAGGGTCCGCCACGCGCTGGCGGGCGAGCCTGCCGCGTACCTGATGGCCATCAACGCGCCCGACGCCTGCGTCATGGGCGGTGAGGCCGGGGCGTGCGCGGCCGTCCTGCGACGGCTTGACGGCGTGCCCGTGGCGCCGGTCGACTACGCGATCGCCGCGCATTCGCCGGTGCTGGCCGATGTCGCGGCGGACTACCGGCGGCTCCACCTGCGGCCGACCGTGGACGCGGGCGGCGTCCGGTTCTACAGCGGTGCCTGGGGCGACTCCTACCTCGCGTCGGCCGACCGGGCCGCCGACGCCCTGCTCGCGCATGTTCTCGGCCCGGTCGACTTCGTCGCGGTGATCGAGCGGGCCTGGGCCGACGGGGTGCGCGTCTTCATCGAGCACGGCCCGCAAGCGCAGTGCACCGGCTGGATCCGGCGCATCCTCGGCAACCGCGAGCACGTCGCCATCGCGCTCGACGCGCCCGCGGGCCAGGCCACCCGCCAGCTGGGCCGGGCGGTGGCCGAGCTGGCCGCGGCTGGAGTGCCGCTGGACGCCACGGGCCTGCTCGACCGCCTGACCGCGGCCGCTCCCCCGACGGCGACGACGGCCGAGACGATCAGGCTCGCCGCTCACCCACCGCCGATGCGACCCCTCGCCCCCGATGCCGCGACGGCGCCGGGTACCTCGGTGCCCGCGGCGGCAGTCGCGGCGGCCGGCCTCATGCCCCGGGCACCGCGGCTGGCCCCGGTGGCCGAGAGCTACCGCGGCGACGGAAGGGACATCGGCGAGGCGGGCAGCATGGCGGTCCTGACGCCGCTGGCCGGGCTGCCGGGGCTGGTCGCCGGGCAGCTTGCGGCGGCCGGCGCGCTGCACCGCGACTACCTGGCCCGGATGAGCCAGGCGCAGGCCGAGTTCCTGCGCTCGCGCCAGCAGGTCATCGAGGCCCTGACCGTCGGATCGCCCCGGCACGGCGTAGCCCTCGGCACTCCAGGCCCGCAGCCGGCCGCGCCAGACCCAGCCAACCCCACTCTGCCAGCCAACCCCACTCTGCCAGCGGGCTCGCCCGGCGCGGCGGGGCCGCGCGGGCCGTCGTTCGATCGCGAGCAGCTTGAGTACCTGGCCGAGGGCAAGGTGTCGGCGCTGTTCGGACCGCGGTTCGCGGTGCTTGACGACCGGGTGAGGCAGACCCGGCTGCCCCGGCCCCCGATGCTGCTGGCCGACCGGGTGACGGGCATCGACGCGGTGCAGGGATCGATGGGCACCGGCACGATCTGGACCGAGACCGACATCGCCCCGGACTCCTGGTACCTGGACCCGGCGGGCCGGATGCCCGCTGGCCTGATGATCGAGGCCGGGCAGGCGGACCTGCTGCTCATCAGCTGGCTCGGCATCGACCTGATCGGCCAGGGCGACCGGGTGTACCGGCTGCTCGGGTGCGAGGTCACCTTCCATGCCAGCCCGGCGCGGGCGGGCGAGACGCTCAGCTACCGGATCCACGTCTACCAGCACGCCGAGCACGACGGCGTGCGGATCTTCTTCTTCCGCTACGACTGCTACGTCGGCGACGAGCCGCGGATAACGGTCCGCGACGGCCAGGCGGGCTTCTTCACCTCCGGCGAGCTGGCCGGGGCGGACGGCGTGCCCTGGGACCCGGCGCAGCTTGAAGCGGTCGGCGGGCCGCCCGATCCGCCCGCCGTGCCGGCCGTCGGCCGCCGGTTTGGCCCGCAGGAAGTTCGCGCCCTGGCCGAGGGCCGCCCGGCCGACTGCTTCGGCCAGCGGTGGGCCGCCACCAGCGCCCACGTGCGGACGCCGCGAATCAGCTCAGGCCGGATGCTCAGGTTCGAGGCGGTCACCGACCTCGATCCGGACGGCGGCCCGCTGGGCCGCGGCTACCTGCGGGCCGAGGCGACCGTGCGTCCCGACGACTGGTTCTTCGACGGCCACTTCAAGAACGACCCCTGCATGCCGGGCACGCTGATGCTTGACGGCGGCATGCAGGCGATGGAGTTCTACCTGGCCGCGCTCGGGTTCACCGTCGGCCGGGATGGCTGGCGCTTCGAGCCGGTGGCCGGCGAGCCGTGCCGGGTGCGCTGCCGCCGCGAGGTCAGCCCGGCGAGCCGGGTGATCGGGTACGAGATCTTCGTGTCCGGGCTTTCCTGCGACCCCTACCCCACCCTCTACGCGGACATCCTGGGGACGGTCGACGGGGTCCGGGCCTTCCACGCGCGCCGGGCCGCGATCCGGCTGGTGCCGGACTGGCCACTGGACCACTGGCGCCAGCTTGGCCCGCCACGGTCCCAGCCGACCGGGGAGCTGCTGCCGCTGCCCGTGCTCGGCGGCCTCGCTGGCTTCGCCAGTGGGACAGACGGCGGTGCGCTCGACGGCACTGCGGCGGGCGACAGTGCGCTCGACGGCAGTCCCCTCGACGGCAGTGCGGCGGCTGCCGCCGCGGAGGTCGATGGCGTCAGGCAGGACTACGCCGCCCTGCTTGCGTGCGCCTGGGGGCGGCCGACGCAGGCGTTCGGCCCCGCCTACGCGCGGTTCGACGGGCCGCGCACGCTGCCGCGCCTGCCCGGTCCGCCCTATCACTTCGTGACCAGGATCGTCGCGGTGGACGGCCCGCCGGCCAGTGTGCGGCCAGGGATCAGGGCCACAGCCGAGTATGACGTGCCCGCCGCGGCCTGGTTCTTCGAGCAGAACGGCACGCCGACGATGCCACTGGCCGTCCTCATGGAGATCGGCCTGCAACCGTGCGGCTGGCTTGCCACTTACGCGGGGTGCGTTCTGCAGTCTCAGGCCGACCTGAGGTTCCGCAACCTCGACGGTTCCGGGACGGTGCTGCGCGAGGTGCCGCGCGGGACCGCCGGGGTGCGCACGGCGGTCGAGTTGCGTAGCCTGTCGCCGCTGGGCGACGTCACGATCGTGTCGTTCGCCGTCCGGTGCACCGCGGCCGGCGGGCCGGCCGATGGCCAGGACGTGCTGGAGATGGAGACGGTCTTCGGCTTCTTCCCCGAGCAGGCGCTGGCCGGCCAGGTCGGGCTGGCGCCATCGCAGGAGGAGCGGGCCTTGAAGTCGCGGCCCGCCCGGCAGCCGACGGGCCAGCGGCTCCTGGCGGGGTCGGCGGGCCTGCCCGGGCCGATGCTGCTCATGCTGGACCAGGTGACCGGCTACTGGCCGGACGCGGGGCGAGCCGGGCTCGGGCGGCTGCGGGCGCGCAAGGACGTCGACCCGGGCGAGTGGTTCTTCCGCGCGCACTTCTTCCAGGATCCGGTCATGCCGGGCTCGCTCGGCGTCGAGGCGATGTGCCAGCTGCTGCAGTGGTACCTGATCGAGCACGGCGACACGGCGGGCCTGCCCAGCCCCCGGTTCGAGCCGATCATGACCGGGCAGCCGCTGGCCTGGAAGTACCGCGGCCAGGTCCGGCCCACCGACGGCCAGCTCACCATCGAGCTGGAGATAACCGCGGCCGGCCAGGACGACCGGGGCAGGCACGTCCTGGCCGACGGCTGGCTGTGGGTGGACGACCTGCGCATCTACCAGGTGACCGGCCTGGGCATGCGGGTCGTTCCCGGCGATCGGCCCACGCAGCCCCTAGGAGGCTCCCGTGACCAGTCCTGATGGCCCGTCCCGCCGGGTGCGCCGCGCGCCGGGCAAGGGCGCGGCGCTCGCGGCGTTGTGCCTGGGGGCGCTGATCCTCAACGTCGACACCACGATCGTGACGGTCGCCCTGCCCGACCTGGTGCGGGAGACCGGCGCGACCACGACCGACCTGCAGTGGGTAGTGGACGCCTACAGCCTCGCGTTCGGCGCGCTGGTGCTGGCGGCGGGCAGCCTGTCGGACCGGCTGGGCCGCAAGGGCATGCTGCTGGCCGGAGTGGTGGTGTTCGGCGGGGCCAGCCTGGCCGGGTCGCAGGCCGGGTCGGTGGCCGAGCTGATCGGGGCGCGGGCCGTGATGGGGGTGGGCGCGGCGATGGTTTTCCCGTCCACGCTCTCGCTGATCAGCAGCGTGTTCACCGGCCGGCGCGAGCGAGCCCGGGCGATCGGCCTGTGGGGTGCCTGCGCCGGGGCGGGGGTGGCGGTCGGCCCGATCACCGGTGGCTGGCTGCTCGAGCACTTCTGGTGGGGCAGCATCTTCGTGCTGATGACCGTGCTCGCCGCGGTCGTCATCCTCGGCGTCGCGGTCGCCGTGCCCACCTCGCGTGACCCGGCAACGCCGCCGGTCGACTGGCGCGGGCTGGTGCTTTCCGCGGCCGGGATGGGCCTGCTCGTGTTCGGGGTGATCGAGGCGCCCGCCTGGAGCTGGGGGTCGGCCTCCACCGTCACGGCCATCGCCGGCGGCGTGCTGCTGCTGGCGGTCACCGCGGTCGTGGAGTCACGGTCCGCCGTCCCGATGATCGACATCAGCCTGTTCCGCAATCCCCGCTTCACCGCGGCCTGCGCGGCGGTGGCGGTGGGGCTGTTCGCGTTGCTCGGCTTCATCTTCCTGATGACTCAGTACTTCCAGGTCGTGAAGTCCTACAGCCCGCTGAGCACCGGCGTGCGACTGCTGCCGGTGGCGGCGTCCGTCGCGGTGATCTCGGTGGCGGGCACCAGGCTCGCGGTCCGGATCGGCAACAGGATCATCGTCAGCGCGGGCCTGGGCCTGCTGGCGGTGGCGATGCTCTGGACGTCGCGGGACACCCAGGCCACCTCCTACGCCATCCTGGCCGTCCAGGAGGTCGTGCTCGGTGCCGGGATGGGGCTGACCCAGGCACCGGCGGCGGAGGCGGTGCTCGGCGCGGTTCCCGTCGACAAGGCAGGCATCGCCTCGGCCGTCAACGGGTCGACCCGGCTGTTCGGCGGCACGCTGGGCGTCGCGGTTGTCGGCAGCGTGGCCTCCTCGGCCTATGCCAGCAGGCTGCTCGCGACGATGCCGCCGGGCCTGCCGGCCGGCGTCGTCGCCACCGCGAAGGGGTCGGTAGGCGGTGCCGCGCTCGCCGCGCAGCAGCTGAGCGCGGCCGGGGCGGGCAGCGTGGCCCAGCGGCTGGATGCCAGCGCGGTGCTCGCGTTCCTGCACGGCCTGGCCTACGGCGGGGGCGTCGCGGGCGGCGTGGCCGCAGCGGGCTTCGTGGGCGTGGCCATCGCGCTGCCCGGCCGGCCGCGCGCGGACGTCACCGCGGGCGCCGAGGCGGCCGGCGAGCCCGGGCCGGTGGACGCGGCACCGTAGGCAGGCCGCGACGGGAACCGGGTTACCGCTTGCGCGCCTCGATCAGGAAGCGCCGGGAGTAGGCGACGAACGCACCGTCGGCCCCGATTCGCTCGTGCAACGCCCGCAGGCGATCACGGTAGCGCTCGACGGTGAAGTCGGGCACGAACCAGATCACCTTGCGCAGGAAGTAGACCATCGCCCCGACATCGAGGAACTCCATCCTCAGCTCGGCGGTCCGCAGGCCGGTGACCTCAAGTCCGGCCGCCTCGGCCCCGGCCCGGGCCAGCTCCGGCTCACGGCTGCTGTCGCCGAGCGGCTGCGGGCCGAGGAAGAAGTCATAGACCTCGTGGCCGCTGTCCGGGCCGACCTGCTGGGACAGGTACGTGCCGCCTGGCGCCAGGACCCGGGCGATCTCGTCCCAGTAGGCGACCACCGGGTGCCGGCTGGTCACCAGGTCGAAGGTGGCGTCGGCAAACGGCAGCGGCGGCTGGTCGGCGCCGGCGACCACGATCACCCCCTTGGCCCGCAGGTTGCGCTGAGCGCGGGTGACGTTCGGCGGCCAGGACTCAGTGGCGACCATGGCGCGACTGGCCCGCTGCGGCACCCCCGCGAGCACCTCGCCGCCGCCGGTCTGGATGTCCAGCGCCACCTCGGCCTGGCCGATCTTCTCGCCCATCAGCTTCTGGTAGCCCCAGGGCGGGCGTTCCTCGGTGGCGCGGCCATCGAGCCAGGAGAAGTCCCAGCCGGTCACGTCGGCCGCGTCAGCTTCCGCGATCAGTTCCTCGAAGTTCTTGCCCATGACTGGCAATGATGGCGTTCGCTTCCGGTGCCGCGAAAGCGGTTGGGTAAGGAACGCGGCGCAGATAACGGCGACGAGGCCCGACTGCGCGCCACCATCGCACGGCTGCAGAAGACGATCGCCAGCAAGAACAGGGAACTCGCCCAGCTCCGCGCCGACGTCCCCGCGCTCGTCCGCGCCGTCAGCCAGCACACCATGGAAAACCAGCAGCTTCGCGACATGCATGCCAGCCCCGGCGGCAGCGTCGTCCCGTTCCCCGGCCGAGCGCCCGCATCCGCCCACCTAGGTAGGCTCGCCGCCGCCCGTCCGGGCCGGTGAGCGCGTTGACTCCATCGGCGGCGAGTTCGCTGACCACCAGTTTCGACGGTGTCTGACAAATCGTTCAGTCGCCACACGGCGAGCGTGCCACGTACGTGGGGCTTGCGGCGGCCGACGCGGTGGGCGCGCGCCAGGTAACCTGGCCCTGATGCTAAGCCAGAACACCCCATGGGGAGAACTTCCCGCCCCGGTACGGGAAGCCATCGAGAGGCACACAGGGCCGGTAACCAGCTCCGCCCCTGGCGGGGACGGCTACCGCACCGGCATGAGGCTGATCCTGCATACCGAGGCTGGGGACGTGTTCGTTAAGGGCGTCGGCCCCGGCGGCGGGCACGCGGAACGGGACGACCTCGACCTGGGCGCGGAACTGGCGCCCTTCGTCCCGGCGTCACCGTCCCTGTCCTTCAGGGGACAGGCCGGCGGCTGGGCGTTCACCGGCTGGCAGGCGGTTGAAGGCCGTCAGGCCAGCATGAAGCCGGGATCGGATGACGTTGCGCTGATGGTCCGCCTGCTGGCCGAACTAGGAGAGATCGAGGCCCCGGATGTGCCCGGCCTCAGGACGGCCGGGAAGGACTGGGGAGGTGAAGACCCCACCCTGGCCGACGGTCACATGCTGGCCCACACGGACCCGCACGGGGGCAACTTCATCATCCAGCCCGGCCGGACATGGATGATCGACCTCGGGCACGCCGTGCGCGGCCCCGGCTGGCTGACATCGGCACGGTTCATCGTCTACCTGATGGCAGCCGGGTGGACGGCGGCCGACGCCGAGGCCCTCCTCACGGACGTCCCCGCCTGGCGCAGGGCAGACCCGGAACAGGTCACCGCCCACGCCGTATCCGGCGCCAAGACCTGGTACCGCGCGAACGACCGCTACCCGGTGCCGCCGAGGTGGCGCGACATCATCCGCGCATGGGCAGAGCACAGGACCCACCCGGCCTAATACTCCCACCGCCCGCCGGGAAGCGATTCCCACAGGGCGGCGGGGATGGGCAGGCGGCGCAGCCTGATCGCGTCGGTGATCTCCGCCGCGCTCCTGGCGCCGATCAGCACGCTGGCCACGGCAGGGTGAGCGAGCGGGAAGCGGGCCGCCGCGGCGCGCAGTGGGACGCCGAACCGGGCGCAGGCCTGCTCGAGCGCCCGCGCCCTGGCCAGCACCGAGGGCGGCGCGGCCGCGTAGTCGTAGGACGCGCCGGGCACCGGCGCGGCGAGCACGCCCGAGTTGAACACCCCCGCCGCGAGGACCGCCACGCCGCGGCGCTGCGCCGCCGGCAGCAGCGAGGTGGCAGCGGACTGGTCGAGGAGCGTGTACCGGCCGGCCACCAGGACCAGGTCGACGTCGGTGTCGACAACGAACCGGGTGAGCATCGCCGCCTGGTTCATGCCCACGCCGATCGCGCGGACGACGCCCTGGGCGCGCAGCCGTTCCATGGCCGGGTACGCCTCGCGGAAGGCCTGCTCGCCGTGGTCGTCGGGGTCGTGGATGAGCGCGATGTCGACGCGGTCGAGGCCAAGGCGGTCCAGGCTCGCCGCCAGGCTGCGCCGCACGCCGTCGCCGCTGAAGTCGAACCGCGGGACCGGCCCCCCGGCGACCGGGCCGCCGGCGACCGGGTGCCCGCTGGGCCCCTGGCCGGCGCTGGCCGGCTCAAGCACCCGGCCGACCTTGGTCGATAGCACGTACTCGTCTCGCGGGCGGTGCCGCAGGGCCGCGCCGAGGCGGCGCTCGGACAGGCCCGCGCCGTAAAACGGCGCGGTGTCGAACGTCCTGATACCCCCGTCCCAGGCGGCGTCGACCGTCGCCCGGGCCTCGTCGTCGGACACCTCGGCGGCCATGTTCCCGATCGGCGCGCCGCCGAAGGACAACTCGGTGACGAAGACGGGCGAGCGGCCGAGCCGCCGGGCCCCGAGCGCCTCCGGCCCGGGCGTCAGCACGCGGTGAGCCAGGACAAGGCGCCGCTCAGGTGGCTGAGGAACGCCGGCTCGGCGAATGACTCGTCGGTGTGGCCAAGGGCGGTGTAGAAGCTGCGGCCGCCGAGGCCCTCGTGGCACCAGGCGATCGGGTGGTCGGCGCCCATCGTGCCTCCCTCGTAGCTGGCCTCGTCCACGGTGAGCAGCACCCGGACGCGCGGCCGCGGGTTGGCGGTGAACGCGTACCACTCATCTCGCCTGGACCAGGTCGGGCCGAGATGCCGGGTGGCCGGGTGGCCGGGGTCGGCCACGGTGATCAGGCCGGGCTGCACCGGCGGGTGCTGATCGAACCGGGCGGCGACGAGGTCGCCGAACCAGGGCCAGTCGTACTCGGTGGTCGACGCGCCGTGGACGCCGAGCCAGGCACCGCCCGCCGCCACGTACCCGGTGAGCGCCTCCCGGCCACGGTCGTCGAGCACGTCGCCGCTGGTGGAAAGGAACACGATCGCCGCGTAGCCTCGCAGCGTCGCCGGGCGGAACGCCGCCGGGTCCTCGGTGGCCTCGACGCGGTAGCCGTCCAGGGCGCGCAGCGCGCCGACGCCGGCCGGGATCGAGTCATGCCGGTAGCCGGTGGTGCGGGTGAACACGAGCAGGCGCGGCGTCACAGGGCCGCGCCTCGCAGCGGGCGGGTGCTCTCCCTGAGGATGACCTCGCCGGCGACGGGGACGATGCGCGGATGGGCGAGCCGGGCTTCCCCCAGCACCAGGCTGGCCGCCATCTCGCCCATCCGCTTGAGTGGCAGCCGGACCGTGGTCAGCGGAGGGTAGACGTCGCGCAGGGTCAAGATGTCGTCGAAGCCCGCGACGGCGATGTCGTCCGGTACCGATATCCCCTCCGCGCGCAGCCGGGCCAGCGCGCCGACCGCCATCACGTCGTTCACCGCCAGGACGCAGTCGGGACGGTCGCTGCCCGCCGCGAGCACCGCGCTCATCGCCTCGTACCCGCCGTCGCGGGTGAACGCTCCCTCGACCACCCAGCCCGGGTCGAGGTCAACGGACCAGGCTTTCAGCCCGGCCCGGAAGCCATCCAGCCGGTCGCGGGCGGTGAGCAGCTCGCGCGGCCCGGCCAGGACGGCGAAGCGGCGATGCCCGAGGGCGACGAGGGCGTGGGCCAGGGCGGCCGCGCCGCCCGCGTTATCCGGCATGATCGTGTCGACGCCGAGCAGGTCCTGTCCGATGCAGGCCACCCGCCCGCCGCCGGCGACGAACGCGTCGACCTCCGCGCGCAGTGCCTCCCGCGGGACGGTGTGGTCGGACCGGCTGCCGACCAGGACCACCGCCCGCGCCCGCTGCGCCCGCATCAGCGAGACGTACTCCCGCTCCTCCTGCTCGCCCGCGGTGCGCGAGATGCAGATCAGGAACTGCTGGGCCTCGGTCGCCTCGATCAGGCCGGCCGCGATCGAGGAGAAGTACGGATCGTCGATGTCGCGCACCGTGACGCCGATCATGCTGGTGTACCCGCTGGCGATGGCCCGGGCCGAGAGGTTGGCCTGGTAGCCGAGCTCGGCTACCGCGCGGGCTACCCGCTCGGCCATCATCGGGTTCACCTTGCGCGCTCCCTCGTTGACCACGCGGGACGCCGTGGTCAGCGACACCCCGGCCAGGTCAGCGACATCCTGCAGGGTGACGCGCGTGCCGCGGTCGTCGCGGGGAGCTCGGCGGCGCCGGGGGCGGGAGCGCGCCCCCGGCGGACTCGGGTCTGTCACTGCCGCTCCTGTCTGGCACGTGCCGGGAACCCCGCGGGCGAGTCAGCCGATGAGGGACTCGATCTCGCGGGAAAACACTTTCCCTCTACGTGTACCAGCGTGGCAGCATAGGTGTCTACCGCCAGCCGGGCGGACCGCGGGCCGCGCGCCGTGCACCATGGGCGCTTGACCACGCCTGGGAGCGTCCAATCGGGAAAGTTGGGACGTGCCTGCAAACCGAGCGGCAGCTTTCGTTACGCTATCGTTGTACTGAATTGTCGGCAGGACGCCGCTATGACCTGGCTTTTCCGGATCTTGACGGGCCTGGGTCCAGGCGTCATCATTGCGGAATGCGCTTTCCCGAGAGTCATTCGCTTACGGCCGCGCTCGCGATGCGGGCCGACCTGCCGCGCCGCCTGTTCGGCCCGGCGGAGCTTGAGCGCATGCGCGCCGTCGCCGACCTCGATGAGCAGCTGACGATCAGCGACTTCAAGCAGGCCGACGCGCGCCTGCTCGCCGCGGTCGACGTGCTGATCACCGGCTGGGGCTGCCCGCCGATCGGCGCGGCCGAGCTGGCGGCGATGCCCCGGCTGCGGGCGATCATCCACGCGGGCGGCACGGTCAAGAACCACCTCGGCCCGCCGGCGTGGTCGCGCGGCATCCTGGTCACGACCGCCGCCGACGCCAACGCCTACCCGGTCGCCGAGTACACGCTCGCCGCGATCCTGCTGGCGGGCAAGGGGGTCCCCGAGCTGGCCCGGGCCTACTCGGCCGATCCCGGCTTTGACCCGGCGAGCAGGCCCGACATCGGCAACTACCAGCGGACCGTGGGCATCATCGGCGCGTCCCGGGTCGGCCGCCGGGTGATCGAGCTGCTGGGAGCCTTCGACTTCACCCTGCTCCTTAGCGACCCGCACCTGGCCGACGACGACCCCATCCTGGCCCGCGCCCGCCGGGTGAGCCTGGCGGAGTTGTTCCGCCGCGCCTCCATCGTCAGCATCCACGCACCGCTGCTGCCCGAGACCGCCGGCATGGTGGGCCAGCGCCAGCTTGACCTGATGAGCCCGGGCTCGGTGCTCATCAACACCGCCCGGGGCGCGATCGTGGACCACGACGCGCTGGTGCGGGCGGTACGGGACAAGGGCGTGCGAGCGATCCTCGACGTCACCGCGCCCGAGCCGCTCCCGGCAGGTCACCCGCTGCGCACCCTGCCCGGCGTCATCCTGACGCCGCACGTGGCGGGCTCGCTCGGCAACGAGCTGCGCCGGCTGGGCGAGAGCGCGGTGTGCGAGCTTGAGCTGCTCGCGGCCGGGCGCCCGCCCTCCTCGCCGGTCCGCCACGAGTCCCAGGCCACGATGGCCTGACCTTTCGTCCCGGCCGGGAAGGCCCCAGCGCGCTCAGCCAGCCCACGACCCGATTATCCGCCCGCGGTAAAGCGAGTTCCCACGACCGGTGAGGAGGGCCGCGGCCCGAGTCCCGATGACCTTCAAAGGAGAAAACACAAGGTGAGGAAGCTATTTTCCCGACGCGGCGTCACCACGGGCGCGGTGACCGCCATCGCGCTCGCGCTGGCCGCTTGCAGCTCCGGCCCCTCCTCGTCGACCTCCTCGACGTCGGCCTCAGGCTCGGGGCAGGTCGTGCACCTGACCTTCACCGACTGGGACAACGGGATGCCCGCGGTGGTCGGTGCGTGGAACAAGACGCACCCGGACATCCAGGTGCAGCTGATAAAGCCGACCGGTACCGGCTACACCCTGTACAACAAGCTGATCACCGACAACAGGGCGGGGACCAACCCCGACATCTCCGAGATCGAGTACCAGGCCCTGCCCGAGATGGTCGCCAACAAGGTCGCCATCAGCCTGAACAAGTACCTGCCGAGCCTGTCGTCGTCCTACCCGTCGTCGATCACCAGCCTGGTGCAGTTCCAGGGCCAGTCCTACGGGGTGCCGCAGAACATCTGCCCGATGGTCTTGTTCTACCGCAAGGATGCCTTCACCAAGCTTGGCCTGAAGCCGCCGGCCACCTGGGCCCAGTACGCCACGGACGCGGCGAAGATCCACAAGGCCAGCCCGAAGGAGTACCTGGGCAACTTCGACGCGGCCGATCCCGAGTGGTTCGCCGGCCTGGCCCAGCAGGCGGGGGCCAACTGGTGGACCGCCAGCGGCAACACCTGGACCGTCGCGATCAATGACGCGGCGACCCAGAAGGTGGCCAGTTACTGGCAGGGACTGGTCACCAGCGGGGTGATCAGCCCGGAGCCGAGCTGGTCCACGCAATGGCTGACCGACATGAACAAGGGCAACCTGGTGGGCTGGATCTCCGCCCAGTGGGCGCCCAACCAGTTCCCCACGATCGCGCCGAGCACCGCGGGGCAGTGGGTCGCGGTCCCGCTCCCCGCCTGGACCGCGGGCGACACCACGGTGGGCACCTGGGGCGGTGAGGCGGAGGTCGTCACCGCCAGCTCCAGGCACCCGCAGCAGGCCGCCGAGTTCATCAACTGGATGAACAACAGCCAGCAGGGACTGAACCTGCTGATCAAGAACGTGGCCGTCTTCCCCGCCGCGACATTCGCCCAGTCCTCGCCGGCCCTGCAGACCCCGCCGACGTTCATGTCCGACCAGGCGGACTACAACACGCTGATGGCGTCGGTGGCCAAGGGCGTGCGGGACTTCCAGATCTGGGGCCCGGACGCGTCGGTCACGTTCAGCAGCTACTCCGACGCCTTCGCCTCGGCCCTGCAGAACCACACGCCGCTGGTGGCCGCGCTCAACACGGTGCAGAACGCGACCGTCTCCGACATGAAGAACGCCGGATTCCAGGTCACCGGATAAGTCAGCCACTGGCCTCGGTCCGTGGCCGGGCGACCCCCGGCCGCGGCCCGGTGCCCCGTCGAGAGAGAGGCAGCGACATGCCGACCGCTCGCAGGAACAAGCGCTCAAGCAAGCTGCCGGTGCTACTGGTGGCCCCGGCTCTGGTGCTGCTGGCCCTGTTCACCTTCGCCCCGGCTGGGTACGCGGCGTACCTGAGCGTGATGAAGCTGCACGTGACCGGGGGCCTGCTTGGCACCTCCTCCACCGAGGTGTTCGCGGGACTGAGCAACTACGCCAGCACGTTCAGCGACCCCGAGTTCTGGCACAGCCTGACCCGCATGCTGCTGGTCGCGGTCATCGGCGTGCCGTGCACCGTGATGCTCGCGACCGTGTTCGCGCTGTGCCTGGACGCGAACGCGGCCCGGCTGACGACCGTGACCCGGCTGGCGATCTTCTTGCCCTACGCGGTGCCCGGCGTCATCGCCTCGATCCTGTGGGGCTTCCTCTACCTGCCCGCCACCAGCCCGATCGGCGGGTCAGTGGTCAACTACTTCGGCAACAGGGCGATCTTCTTCACCGTCGCGAACGTCGCCGTGTGGGGCGTGGTGGGGTTCAACACCGTGGTGCTCTACACCGCGCTGCGGGCGCTGCCGCGCGACGTCCGCCAGGCGGCCGAGATCGACGGCGCGTCCGAGGTGCAGGTCGCGCTGCACGTCAAGCTCCCGCAGATCGCCCCGGCGATCGCGATGATCGCCCTGTTCAGCGTGATCGGCTCCCTCCAGCTGTTCAACGAGCCCACCGCGCTCAAGCCGCTGACCAACGCGATCACGTCGACCTGGGTGCCGCTGATGCGCGTCTATTCCGACGCGTTCGTCAACAACAACATCTATGCCGGCGCCGCCAGCGCGTTCTCGCTGCTGGTCATGACCGTGGCGGTCACCGTCTGCGGCGGCGCCATCGTGACCCGCCTGATCGGGAGGCAAGCCCCATGACGATCGCGGTAACGAGCCAGCGGCAGCCGCTGAGCGCGGCCGGCCAGCCGGGGCCGCGGGCCCACGGGCGGCGCCGGACCAACCTGGTCGCCACCGCCATCTTGATCATCGGCGGGCTCTACTGCATCCTGCCGGCGCTGTGGATCTTGATGGCGGCCACGAAGTCGAACGCCCAGCTGTTCTCCACCCCGCCCTACGTGCCGTCGATTCCCGGGTCGCTCCTGTCCAACATGTCGGGCATCGTCACCTACAACCACGAGATCTTCCTGCGCTGGTGGCTCAACTCGGTGGTCTACGCGGTCGGCGGCGGCGTGGCGTCCACCGCCATCGCCGGGGCGGCGGGCTACGCGCTGGGCAAGTACGCCTTCTACGGCAGCCGGGTGATCTTCCGGGTCATCGTGGCGGCCGTGCTGCTCCCCCCGGTCCTGCTCACCGTCCCGCAGTACCTGCTGCTGGCCAAGTTCGGCCTGACCAACAGCTACGAAAGCGTCCTGCTCCCGCAGCTGGTCAGCCCGTTCGCGATCTACCTGTGCAAGATCTACGCCGAGGCGGCGGTGCCGGACGAGCTGATGGAGGCGGTCCGCATCGACGGCGGCAGCGAGCTGCGGATCTTCTGGTCCGTCGGCACGCGACTGATGCTGCCGGTGCTCGTGACCGTGCTGCTGCTGCAGTTCATCGCGATCTGGAACAACTTCCTGCTGCCGTTCGTGATGCTGAGCAACAGCTCCCTGGACCCGCTCACCCTCGGCCTGTACGGCATGCTGATGCCAACCGGCGGGCAGCCTAACCAGTACTCGCTGGTCATCGGCGGGGTCTTCCTGACCATCGTGCCGCTGGCGATCTTGTTCCTCTCGCTCCAGCGCTTCTGGCGCATCGACCTGATCTCGGGCGGGGTCAAGGGCTGACGCCGGCGGCCCGCCTGCTACTGGCTACCCGCCACTGGCCACTGGCTACCGACTACCGACTACTGGCTACTGGCTACTGGCTACTGGAGGAATCGCAGTTGATACCCGACGGGCTAGCCGAGGACCGGACGATCTCGCCGCACACCGGCTGGACCAGGGCGCACTGGGAGGCGCTCGCCGACGCGCAGCTCGCCGCGGTCCGCCGCTATGCCACGCCCCGGCACGCGCTGGTTGACCTGCCCGGCCCGGCGAGCCGCTCGGGCCGGCACAGCGACGGCCTGGAGGGCTTCGCCCGTACCTTCCTGCTGGCCGGCTTTCGGCTGGCCCGATCGGGCGACACCGATCCGGCCGGGCACGCCGAGTGGTACGCGCGGGGCCTCGCCGCCGGGACCGATCCCGACACGCCCGAGCGCTGGCCCCTTTTGACAGAACGAGACCAGGCCAAGGTGGAATGCGCCTCCATCGCGGTCGCACTGCACGAGAGCAGGCCCTGGATCTGGGATCGGCTCGACGACGGCGTAAGGCAGCGGATCGTCGCCTGGATGGCCGACATGCACGGCAGCGCGGTCCCGGACAACAACTGGGTCTGGTTCCGCGCCGTCACCTCAGCCTTCATGCGCTCGGTCGGCGCACCCTGGAGCGAGCCCGACATCGACCACGCGATCGCGCGCACCGAGCAGTGGTACGCGGGGGCCGGCTGGTACTCCGACGGCGGTACCCCCGACGGGACCGGGCTGCGCAACTTCGACTACTACTCCGGCTGGGCGATGCAGTTCTACCCGCTGTGGTACTGCCGCATCTCCGGTGCCGCCGCGGACGCCGCCTTGCTCAGCCGCTACCGCGACCGGCTGCGGCGCTACCTCGACGACGTCCAGTACCTGATCGGGGCGGCGGGCCAGCCAGTGCCGCAGGGCCGGTCGCTGACCTACCGCTACGCCATGCTCGCCCCGCTGTGGGCCGGGGCGGTCTTCGACGCCACGCCGCTGCCGGCCGGGCGGACCCGGCGGCTGGCCAGCGGCGTCCTGCGGCACTTCACCGAGGCCGGCTGCTTCAACGACCGCGGCGTGCAGCCGCTCGGCTGGCACGGTGAGTTCACCGCGCTGCGCCAGCCGTACTCCGGGCCCGGCTCGCCCTACTGGTCGTCCAAGGGCTTCGTCGGCCTGGTGCTGCCCGCCGGCCACCCGGTGTGGACCGAGCAGGAAGAGCCGATGCCGATCGAGGCCGGGGACGTGCGGCGACGGCTGGTCGCGCCGGGCTGGCTGGTGCGCGGAACGGCCGCCGACGGTGTGGTCCGCGTGGTCAACCACGGCAGCGACCACGCCGCCGGCAACGAGGCGGAGGCGGACGACCCGTACTACGCACGCCTGAGCTACGCGACCCACAGCCTGCCCGACAGCAGCGCCCGCGCGCTCAGCGACCCGGTCGACTCCCACGTGGCCCTGCTGGACGCCAGCGGGCGTCCCTCGCACCGCCGCCCGCTCACCCGCCTGCACGTCAGCGAGCATGTCGCCGTCTCCCGGCACCGTGCCCACTGGCCGCTCGGCCCGGTGCCCGCACCATACGCCCGCGAGCCGGCGCCCGCGCAGCGCCTGGGACCGTGGATCACCACTGCGTCCGTGCTGCACGGCCCGCTCGAGGTTCGCCTCACCCGAGTGGACGGCCCGGCCGGTGAGCCGCTGCGGCTGCGGCTCGGCGGTTACTGCCTCGCCGCCAGCGAGCCGCCATCCGCGGGCACCTCTGCCCTTCCCGCCGCGTGGCTGGGCCGGCCAGACGGGCTGGCCAGCACCGTCGTGGGCCTGTCCGGCTTCGACCAGTGCGGGGTCAGCACCGCCCGCGACGCCAACGCGCTCGGCAGGCATTCGGCGACCCCCTGGCTGGCCACCTCGGCCCCGGTGCAGCCGGGCGTGGTGTACGGCGCCCTGGTCTGCCTGTCCGGCGTCGTGGCAGGCCCGGCCGCGGCGGGCGGCGTGCGGCTGTCGATGCAGCCGGAACGCTCCGGAGCCGTTGCCGTGACCGTCACCTTCGGCGACGGGACCCAGCACACGGTCGGCCTGGAGCCGCCACCGTAGCGCAGGCGTCAGCCGGCCTGCTCGCTCGCCTGGGCCATCGCCACCGCCGCCGACAGGCGGCGCACGCCGGAGCGCAGGTCAGCCGCCGAGCTCGCGGCGGAGAACGTGAGCCGCAGGTGCGGGCCTGATGGCTCGGCCGGGAAGAACGGCTGGCCGGGCAGGACGACGACGCCGGCCCGGCGGGCCGCGCTGGCGATCTCGACGTCGTCGCTGCCAGCGGGCAGGCGGGCCCACAGGTGCATACCGCCCGCCGGCGGCAGGAACCGGGCGGCGGGCAGCGCGCTGGACAGCTCCCTGGCCAGGACCGAGGAACGCTGGCCGAGCTGGTCCCCGAGCGCGCGCAGGTGCTCTTCCCACGCCGGACGGGTCACGAGGTTCAGCGCGGCTTCCTGGAGCGGGCGGGCCACGAACAGGTCATCGACGACCCGGATGGCCTGCAGCCGGCCGGCGACGGGCCCGCGCGCGATGAGGGCGCCGACCCGCAGGCTGGGTGAGGCGGCCTTGGTCAGGGACGTCAGGTAGACGACGCGGCCGTCGCGGTCATCGGCCAGCAGTGACCGTGGCGGGCGCTGATGATGGGAGAGCCAGCGGGACGCATCGTCCTCGACGATGAAGGCCTGCGCGGCCGCGGCCACCGCAAGCACTTCCGCCCGGCGGCCCGCGGTGAGGACCGCGCCGGTCGGGTTGTGGTAGGTGGGCTGGCAGTAGAAGGCACGGGCCCCGCTGCGGGCGAACGCCTCGGCCAGCAGGCCGGGGATCACGCCGTGCTCGTCGACCGGGACGGGCAGGGCACGAAGGCCGGCCAGCCGCGCGGCCGCCAGGACTCCCGGGTAGGTGGGCGACTCGGTCAGCAGCGGCTCACCCGGGCGCAGCAGGGCGCGCAAGGCCGCGGTGATGGCCGCCTGCCCGCCGGGGGTGATGATCACGTCGCGGGCCTCGCAGGTTCCCGCCCCCGAGTGGCGGGCGAACCACGTCCGCAGGCTGGCCAGCCCGGCGGTAGGCGGCCGCTCCCAGGCCCGTGGTGCGCGCGCCGCGTAGTTCAGCGCGCTGCCGAGCGCCCGCATCGGCATCAGCGACGCGTGGGGATAGCCCGAGGCAAGCGAGATGACGTCGTCCGCACCGGGCGGGTCGGCCAGCGAGGATATGCCCTCGGCGTTGACCGACCGTTCCCCCAGGACGACGGCCTGCCAGGACATGTCCGCCGCCGCGTCCCGATCGGTCCGCTCCGCGACGAAGGCGCCCGCCCCCGGGCGGGTGACGACGAGGCCCTCCCCCGCCAGCACCGCCAGCGCGCGGGACACGGTGACCGGGCTGACCTTATGCGCCTCGACCAGCGACCGCGTCGAGGGCAGGCGATCTCCGGGGGCCAGGTGGCGGACCTCGTCCCGCAGCCAGCTGGCCAAGCGTCCAGTACTGCTATCCTGATTTATGAGGCTATATGATAGCGCTACTGGGTTCAGCACGGTAGCAGTGCGGGTGGCCCGGTGACCGGCCCCGGCGCCGACGTCGAACTGGCGGCGGCGGGGATACTGGCGGGGATCATCGGCACCGCGGGGGGCATCACCTCGCTGGTCTCCTACCCGGCGCTGCTGTGGGCGGGCGTTGCCCCGGTGCAGGCGAGCGTGGCCAACATCGTGTCGGTCGTCGCCTGCTGGCCTGGGTCAGCGGCCGCCTCCCGGCCGGAGCTTAAGGGCAGGGGCCGGTGGCTGCGGCGCTGGGCCGCCGTGTCGGCCGCTGGCGGCCTGGCCGGGTCGGTGCTGCTGCTGACGACGCCCGCGGGCACCTTCACCAGGGTAGTTCCGTTCCTGGTGGCCGCGGGGTCGCTCGCCTTGCTGCTGCAGCCCCGGCTCACCGCCGGCTCACCGCAGCCCAGCCGCGGCGCCCGCAGGCTGCTGCTGCCCGGCGGACTGGTGGCCTTGTCGGTCTACAACGGCTACTTCGGCGCCGGATCGGGCGTCCTGCTGCTCGTCCTCATGCTGATGACCGCGGAGCCCGGCCTGGCCCGGGCCAACGCGCTGAAGAACATGCTGGTAGGCGCCGCCTCGATTGCCTCGGCGGTGACCTTCGCCCTGCTGGCGAGGGTCGACTGGGCGGTGGTGGCCCCGCTGGCGGCCGGTATGCTCGCGGGCAGCGTCGCCGGCCCCACGGTGGCGCGCCGCACGCCACCCGGGCTGCTGCGATGGCTGGTCGCACTGACCGGCCTCGGCCTCGCGTTCCGCCTGTGGGTCACTGGCGGCTAGCGCGGTGCGACTGGGGCCTGCGCCTTGAGCTGTACCCGCACTGCGATTTCGTGTACCCCGCCCGTATCAGCTCGCACAGCGCCATGGCCTGCCGCCTGGCCGGGCTCGGCTCCGCACCCGCCGAGGATCAGCGGCCACTAGGAGTGGTTCGCGGCCAGCCAGGCGGCGGTCCGGGGAATTTTCGGAGCCGGTAATCAGGAATCCGCAGGTCAACGTGTCGTGCATGTCGTTAGCTAGTAAAACGTTAGTCAAGTCGGCATTGCGGCAGTTGCAGACGAAATACTGCACGGCATACGATGGTTACTGTTTAACCTAGACGGCTGAGCAAGACACCCAACGCCCCGAAAGGTGGGTTGAATGCAGGTACCCAAGTTCGGCCTGTCCGGAAGCAAGTCTTCTGCCCACAGGGGAAAGCTTAGGCGGGCCGCCATTATCGTCATGTCCGCACTGAGTGCACTAGCCATCTGCACGATCGCAGGTGGGGCTCTTCCGGCCCAAGCCGCCCCCGCCAAGGGTTCACCAGCCGAGTTCGCCGCAGCAGCGAGTCCGTACCAGAACAAGGTCCTCGACGCCGCCATGGCGCGCGTACCGGGCGCCACTCGGGTGTCCGCGAGCGAAGTCGAATGGGGTGGCGGCAAGGTCATTCTTGGAGTTTCCAAGCCCATGACCAGCGCAAGCAGCCTGACGGGCAAGGTGACGCCACTGACGCAAGTGACACCGGCCGGGTCCGGCGGCTACAGCAACTCGATGGGGAACACTCTCAAGTGCGAGCTCGCCTACTTTTGCGCATGGGGGCAGACAAATGAGGAGGGTGTCTGCTGGGTCTTCATCAACGCTGGCGAGACTGGCCTGTGGTTCGACTGGGCCTCGTATTCAGGCACTTACTGTGGTTCCGTCGGGACTTGGTCCTGGCTGAACGATACTGGCAACCGAGTCTGGAAAGAACAGGGCCATACTGGTGGCAGCTCTGGCGGGACATTCTGGCAGTGGGATGGGACTGGCACAGGTAATACATGGTGCATCAGCCCACTTGTCGGCAACAGCAACGTGGGGGACACGGCGACGCGGACTATGGGCTGGATTCAGATGACCAGCAATACGACGCAGTGTCCACCTCCTCCTTCCTAGCTACTTCGACCTGGAAACTCGGACGGTTGAGTTCGGATGCCCTGGCGAGCCTGGCCCCTGCGGGGTTAGCTTGCCAGGGTACTCATGTACCTGCCGCTCAACCCTGTTCAAGCCGGGCCCGTTTACAGGTGTACCTGCGTCCCGCCGCAGCGCCCGCGAGACTGTCTGTTGAAGTCACGGTTTCTTCCGAGGTGGTTCTTGGGATCGCGCGGGGGCTGTCCAGGCGCGGCTGGGGCCAGATCCTCCTGCTTGGCGCGATCTTCTCCGCCATCGCGCTTGTCTGCGACAGTGCCTGGGCGCTGGCGGCCGGGACGGCCCGCTCCTGGCTGGCCCGGTCCCCGCGCCGCCTGTCGGCGCTGGGTGGCACGAGCGGCCTGATCATGATCGGCCTTGGCACCGCCCTGGCCGTCGGCGGCCGCAAGGACTAGGACGCCCCGTCGAGGGCAGTCACAGGCGGCTTGACCAGCAGTTTCTCACTTATTGTGCTCGCTATGAGACAGAGTGTTATTCTCCATTGCGTCAGAGGGTCCCGTCGGGACCCGTGGACTTTTGGAGGAGCTTGTGATTTTCCAGTCAACCGCTCATCTCCTGTCGCGTCATCGCATAGGCGCATTGGCCGCAACGGTCACGCTCGGCACAATGGGTGCGATACTGGGGTCCCTGCCGGCCGGCGCCGCGACGACTGCCCCGGCCCACCCCGTTCACCACACTCTTGCGCTGCACGCGAGGTTCGGCCACGTCAGGGAGGGATTCGTTCCCGCCAGGGTCCCTCCCACCAGCTCAGGCAGGCCCGGCATCGACACTCGCATCCACCTGGCCGCGGGCGAGGTAGCCGTGCTCACCGCGACGGGGACAGCTAGCTGCCGGTCCGCCGCAACCGGGCCTTGCGTTCACCTCGGCCCCGACGGCGACGGGCTCGCCACTGGCGGCACCCCCGCCTTCTTCGACCCGAGCGCGCCGGCCTACAGCCTGGTCGGCGAGGTCGGCAGCGGCCCGCTGACCTTCATCGGCGTCGGAGCGACCACGGTTCAGGGACCCGGCGAGCTGCGGCTCGGGTACAACGACCGGCTCGGCAATTACGCCGACAACCACGGCGGGTTCAAGGTCACGATCCTGCGGGCCACCAGGCTCGAGGTTCTCGCCACGACCGCTCCCAGCGCGGGCATGCCCGGCGCCGACACCGGCATCAACCTGCGGCGCGGCCAGGTAGCCGTGGTCACCGCGACGGGAACGGCCAGCTGCCACGCGGAAGACCCGACCTCGTCCTGCGGGGACATCGACGCCAACGGCAAGGGGCCGGCCACCAGCACCGGCTCGCCCTTCTTCGACCCGAGCGCGCCGGCCTACAGCCTGGTCGGCGAGGTCGGCAGCGGCCCGCTGACCTTCATCGGGGCCGGCCCGACCGCGGTGCGCGGACCGGGTGAGCTGCGACTGGGGTACAACGACATGCTCGGAAGCTACGCCGACAATGGCGGCGCCTTCACCGTCACGATCGTGACCTGCCCGGTGGGCCACCACGGGGGCCCGATGCGATCGCTCATGCGCCCATGGCGTTAAGCCCTCGCCTCCGGGTCAGCCCGCGCATGGGCTGACCCGGAGGCAGGAGTCCCTGGCTTCCGCCGCCAGCAGGGACCGCGCGCGAATATTCGCTTCCCCCTTTCCGCGAGGAGGCCTATCGTGGCACGGTGGCAATCCAGATAATCATCCTCAACGGCGGCTCAAGCTCGGGAAAGTCCGGGATCGTCCGGTGCCTGCAGGCCACGCTGCCCGATCCGTGGCTGGCGTTCGGGTGCGACTCGCTCATCGAGTCGATGCCCGCCAGGATGTCGGTGTCGGACCAGGGGATCTCGTTCGACGCCGACGGCGGGGTGAACGTCGGCGAGGACTTCAGGGCGCTGGAGGCAGCCTGGATGGACGGTGTCGCCGCGATGGCCCTTTCCGGTGCCAGGATCATCATCGATGACGTCTTCCTCGGCGGCGCGGCCTCCCAGCAGCGGTGGCAGAAGGCCCTGGGCGACCTGTCGGTGCTGTGGGTCGGCGTCAGGTGCGACAGCGCGGTCGCGGCGGGCCGTGAGGTCGCGCGAGGAGACCGCACCCAGGGGATGGCCGCGTCACAGGCGGACCTGGTTCACCGAGGCGTGTTCTACGACCTGGAGGTGGACACGACGCGAGCCGAGGCCATCGAGTGCGCCCGGCTCATCGCCGCCCAGGCCAGCTGATCACCCGATCGGTAAAGGCCGCGGGCGAAGTTCTTGCGCTCTACGCTGAGGCTGATCCGCCTGATGCCCGCGTCTTCAGCGATCTCTGTACGGGCTGCCAGGCCCGGCGTCATCGTGCGCACCCGCAACCCGCACCGCGATCCTGACAGGAGAAAAGTCCCAGATGCCCGATCACAAGGCGGCAATGCTGCTCATCGTGACCGACAACGGCCTGCTCATGCATCTTCGCGATGACAAGCCGTCCATCCCCAATTCCGGCTGCTGGGCCGGATTCGGCGGTGCTGTCGAAGAAGGAGAGACCATCGAGCAAGCGCTCCACCGGGAAGTGCTGGAAGAGACCGGCCTGAACATCAGCGACGCCGAGTTCCTGGCCACTGAGACCGACCACGAAGGCGACGGGCGCGAAGTCTCCCTCTTCTACATCACCGGCAGCTACCGCCCCGAAGACATCGACCTGCACGAAGGGGCCGGGGTCGCAGTGCACTCACTCGGCAGCCTCCACCAGCTGAAGATGAGCCCGTTCGTGCGCCGCGCGATCTGCACGCACCTGCTGCCCATCCTGGCACCATCCCCGACCAGCCACCCAGATGACCGGCCCTGAGTCCTGGCTTGAGCGGGATCACCTGAGGCTACCGTTGGGCGCGTGCGCGGGCTGGCCGAGCGGCGCAATATAGGGCGGGGGGATCTGGCGGGCCGCCGCGACCGCGGCGAGGGGCGCCTGCGGTGCCCCGGGCAAGCCGGCGGGCGAGGGGATCTGCATCCCCGTCGGTGAGGACGCCCTGGGGGTCGCGGCCAGCCTCGCGGTGATCTGCCTGGGCGTGCTGCTGGCGGTAGTCGTCGCGGGTGGCCCTGGCGGGAGGTGACGTAAGGGCATCTCGAACTGGAGCCGGGCTATCTGCTCGGTCAGCGGGAGGAGACCGGCGCGGGCCTGGTTGTGGACGGGATCACGGTCGTACCCGCGGTAGGCCTCGGCGTCGGTGAAGTCCGCGACGATCGCGAAGCTCCAGTTGCCCGCGCGCAATCCGAGGTCGTCCCCGATGGTGTAGCTGAGCGTCCCTGGACAATTGAGGTCCAGGAAGGCCTGCTGTGCCTTCGCGACCACGGCCGGGTCCAGCCCCGCCTTGAGCTTGACGAGGACGATGTTCCTGATCATTGGTCCAGCCTTGCGCACCACGGTTCACGGCGACAGGGCCAATGCGGAAAATGGCGCGGGAAGGGGACGCGCACGGAAGGTTAAGTCGCGGCCGGCCCGGTTCAGCGCGTCCTGCGCCTGCGCGGCAAGGGTGGCGACCAGGTCCGCGGCGGGCGGCAAGTCGTTGATCAGGTCGATGGCCTGGCTGGCCCACACCGGCTGCGGAGGCAGCTCGCCCCGGGCGATGCCGTCCTGGTAGTCCTGCCTGGCGGCGGGGTCGGCGGCTAGCTCGTCCTCCCGGCCCCGCCACCGGTCAAGGAACGGGTGGCGAAGGGTGCGGGCGGGATACCTCGACGGCCAGCGGGAGCCGCGGGCGGTGTCGAGCAGGGTGCTGCGCTCGGTCTCCTCCCCGTTCCCCGCGATGATCGCCTTGATCGAGCCGGGATCGGCCAGCGTCTCGGCCATTGCCTGGAACCTGGTTCCGATGAGCGCGCCTGAGGCGCCCAGGCACAGGGCCGCGGCCAGGCCCCGCCCATCGGCGATCCCGCCGGCCGCCAGCACGGGCACGGGCGCAGCCATGTCCGCCACGACCGGAACGAACGCCACGGTGGAGCGGCCCTCCCTGCCGCCGTGCCCGCCGCTCTCTGTTCCCTGGGCCACGATCAGGTCGGGGCCGAGGTCGACCGCCTGCCTTGCCTCCTCCAGGTCGGTGACCTGGAGGATGAGGGCCACGCCTGCCTGGCGGATGAGCCCGGTGAACGGGCGCGGGTCGCCGAAGGAGAGCATCACCGCCGCCGGGCCGGCCCGCAGGGCGAGCTCGACCGTGGCCGGGCTGATCGCCCAGCTCTGGAAGCCGACACCCCACGGCCTGGTGGTCCCTTGCGCGGCGATCGGCAGCTCGCGGGCCAGCCAGGCCGGATCGCCGTTGCCGCCGCCGACAAGCCCGAGCCCCCCGCCATTGGATACCGCCGCCGCCAGCGCGCCCCCGGCGGATCCGCCCATGGGCGCAAGCGCGATGGGGTGCTTGATGCCGAACCGCCGGGTGAACGCGGTGGACAAGGCCATGCGCCGTTACCGTCCTTCTGTGTGTCGCGAGCCGGGCCGCCTCGCGACGGCTGGTGCCACCCGCACCGGGCGCGCTGGTACTTGTGCGCGCGTGGCTGGTTCGAACCGCCCGGCGGAAGCGCTGGCCAGGCGCCTGGAGGAACTGCTAGGCCTCCGGATCGCGGAACGGGTGCTGCTGCCAGAACGCGTCCTTGGCGTAAAGGGCACTGATGGCGTCGGCGTCGTGGCTACGCCAGCCGCGCTCCCATACCTCAGCCCAGCGCTTGGCCGCCTGCCGGGTGTCCATCGGTCCATGATAATCAAGCGCGGGCGTAACCTCAGAGCGTGATCTTCAGTCAGGAGTTGCATGACGATGTGCTCGCGGGAGCCATAACGGTCTCGTTCCGACTGTGGAAAAGACCTAAGGTGAAGGTCGGCGGCCAGTACCCGGTGGGCCCTGGCCGGGACCTCATCGAGGTGGACTCGATCGCGCTGATCCCGTTCGCCGCCATCGGGGAGGCCGACGTGCGGCGGGCCGGCGAGGCGGACCTGGAGGCACTGCGACGCCGGGCCGCGCACGCGGGCCCGATCGAGGAAGGCACGCTGCTCTACCGGGTGGAGTTCCACCCCGTCCACGGCAGCGGTAGGCCAGGCTGAACGATGCAGACCTTTAGCAAAGGGGCGCTGCAGGGCATGATGGCCGGTATGCGAGAGGAGGGGTGCGATGGATGATGGCCTGCCGATTGGGGATTACGCCCTGCTGTCGGACTGCCGCAGCGCCGCCCTGGTGAGCCGGACGGGCTCGGTGGACTGGCTGTGCTTCCCCCGGTTCGACGGGACCGCCGTCTTTGCCCGCATCCTGGACCCGGACGGCGGGCACTTCGCGATCCGGCCCGGCGGAGAGTTCGAGGCCAGCCGGGCCTACCTGAGCCCGACGATGGTGCTGGAGACCACCTTCCGTACCAAGACCGGCACCGCGGTGCTGACCGACGCCATGGCGGTCGGCCAAGGCGAGCGGGGCCATGCCCTGGGCACCGGGTCCCCCGGAGTGCTGCTGCGCCGGCTGGCCTGCACGGAGGGAGAGGTGGACATCGAGGTCAGCTATGCTCCACGGCCCGAGTTCGGCCTCATCCACCCGATTCTCGAGCGCGTCGAGGGCGGAGTCGCCTCCCGTGGCGGCGCGGGGCGGCTGTTGCTCTCGGCGCCATCGGGACTGCGGGTCGAGGGGGCTACCGCGACCGGCCGGGGCCACCTGAAGGCCGGGCAGTCGGTGAGCTTCGCGCTCGAGCATGCCCTCGCGTGGGAGCCGCAGATGCATGCGTGGAGCTCGGGGGAAATCAGCTCCCGGCTGGCCGACACGTCCGAGGCCTGGCGCTCATGGTCGGCCATCCACCAGTCGTACGAGGGCCCCTGGCGCGACCTGGTCCACCATTCCGGCCGGGTGCTTCAGGCGCTCACGTTCGCGCCGACCGGGGCGATCGTCGCCGCGCCCACCACCTCCCTGCCTGAGACCATCGGCGGGGAGCGCAACTGGGACTATCGCTACACCTGGGTCCGCGACGCCTGCTTCACGATGGAGGCGCTGTGGGTGGCGGCCTGCCCGTCGGAGGCGGGCCGGTTCTTCCGGTTCCTGGCCGACGCCGCGGCATCCCAGCTGCAGCGCGAGATGGACCTGCAGATCATGTTCGGGATCGGCGGCGAGCATGACCTGTCCGAGCGAGAGCTGCCGCACCTTTCTGGGTGGCGGGGCAGCCGGCCGGTCCGGGTCGGGAACGGCGCCTGGACCCAGCGCCAGCTCGATGTGTACGGCGAGATGCTGAACGCCGCCTGGCGCCTGGTCGAGGAACTGGACGACCTGGACGTGGTCACGCAGCAGTTCCTGTCCGCCGCCGCCGACACCGCGGCGACCCGCTGGAAGGAGAAGGACCAGGGCATCTGGGAGATCCGGGGCGAGCCGCGGCACTTCCTGTACTCCAAGCTCATGTGCTGGGTGGCGCTGGACCGGGCCATCGCCATGGCCCCGCATCTCGGCACGCAGGACAAGGTAGCCCGCTGGACGGCGGTCCGCGACGAGATCCGGGCCGCCATCTTGTCCCGCGGCTGGAGCGACAAGGCAGGCGCGTTCACCCAGGCGTTCGGCCGCGAGGACCTCGACGCCTCCAGCCTGATGCTGGTCATCACGGGATTCCTGCCCGGTGACGACCCCCGGATGAAGGCGACCATCGACGCGACGGCCAAACGGCTGACCGATGAGCGCGGCCTGGTCTACCGGTACCAGGGAAACGACGGCCTGGGCGGGGAGGAGGGCACGTTCCTGCTGTGCACCTTCTGGCTGGCGCAGGCACAGGCGCTGGCCGGCGAGGTCGACCAGGCCAGCGCCACCTTCGAGCGGGCGGTCACGGTGATCAGCGATGTCGGCCTGCTCGCCGAGGAGGTCGACGTGGCCAGCGGTGAGATGATCGGCAACTTCCCGCAGGCATTCAGCCACATCGGCCTGATCAACGCGGCCTGGGCCATCTCCCAGGCCCGGCAGGGCGCCGCCCCGGCGGCGCCGGGCGGCCCGCTTCGCCCGCAGACCCCCGTCGTGCAGGGCAAGCCAGCGCCGGGCAAGCCAGCGCCGGGTGGCGCTGGCTTAGCCGTCGCGGCGATGTCGTCGGCTGCCTCGGGCTCCAGGCTGCCCATACGGATACCAGAAGACCGCAACCGGTTTGCGGGCTGGTGCCTGCGGTCAGGCTGCCGCTGGCCGTCGGCCCTCCGGCCGCGTGGCGGACCCGGCCCGGCGGCTCGCGATCCGCCGCCGGAGGTGCACGGTGCCCGGCGTCGCGTAGATCTCGGCCTCCCGCTCCGGCGCGCGGCGTCGCTCGGCCAGGTGGAGCAGGTCTACCCCGAACAGCACGGCCAGCGACCCCGCCAGCCAGATCCCGAGGACGAGCAGCGGGTGTCCCAGGCCGGCGTCCGGCAGGTAGACCACATCGCGCCCGGCTGACACGATGGCACCGTTGGGCAGCCACGGCGCTACCTGGCGGAAGCCGTCGGGCAAGAACGCGAACGGCTGCGTCCCGCCGGACACGGCGTTGCCGACGAAGACGAACGCGAGCGCGGCCACGCCAGTTCCCGGCAGGCCGACGACCGCCTGGCAGGCCGCGATGAACGCGACGAACGTGAGCGCGCCGAGTGCGCCGACCCCGATCAGCGCGGCGCCAGCGCCGGTTAGCGCCCCGTACACCACATCGAGCACGAGCACGGCGGCGCAGGCGACCAGCGCAGCGTAGATGGCCGCGGCGGCGATCCGCCACCATATCCGGAACCTGCGCCCGGCCAGGAACAGGCCGACGCTCCCGATGACACTCGGGACCAGCAGGCCGATTTCGAAGACGAAGACCGACAGGCCCGCCCGGTCGCCCGCCGGAAGCGGCGCGACGTCGAGGGGCCGGGCCTGGCGGTGGGACCCGGTCGCCATGGCGGTGAGGGCTGCGGTGACGGCCTGCTGCTGGCCGGTTCCTGCCGCTCCGGCGGTCACGATCGTGACGGGGCCGGCCGGGCCTGCCACCAGGCCGCCGGCCGCCGACTGCGCGCGCACGCTGTCGGCCACGGCCTGGCGCGAGGGCTCGGCCACGACGCTGAAGCCGCCAGGATCCGCGCGCGCGAGCCCCGCGGACAGTTCCCGGGTGAACTGGGCCGGCGCGGACACGGCGAGCCGCACGCCGTGCGGTGCCGGGGCGTGATCGGCGAAGCCGAACGAGAGCGTGAGGATGAGGCCGACCAGGGCGGCCCCGAAGGAGATCGCGAACAGCCGGGCGGGGGATGGCCGGCGGGTTGTCTCGGGCATGGGCTCTCCCAGGTGACGTAGGCCGCCGGTCTCTAATGACCAATCGGTCAATAGCGAACGCTACCACCTCAGGACCAGTAATGACCAGTTGTATACTTGTCTCATGGAGAGCTCCCCAGACGGCCCGCGCCCCAGGCGCCGACGCGACCCCGAGGCGTCGCGCGCCGCGATCCTCGCCGCGGCGTGCGAGGTGTTCAACGAGCGCGGCTACGCCCGGGCGACCATCCGGGAGATCGCGCGCCGGGCCGGCGTCACGCATGGCCTGGTCATGCGGCACTTCGGCTGCAAGGAGCAGCTCCTTCTCCAGGCACTGCCCGGGCCGCGCGCCATCACCGAGATCACGCCCGGCGACCTGGACACGCTCCCTGAGCGCATGGCGGCGGGGTTCCTGGCGCAGACCGAGCCCTCGGACAGCGGCCAGACGCCATTCGCCGTCGCCCTGATCCGCAGCGCGGCGTCGGGCGACGAGGGCGCCATGCCGCTCTACGCGGCAGCCGAGCGCCAGGTCACCAGCACCCTCCGCCAGGTACTCGGCCCCGGCACGGAGGTATACGCCAACCTGATCAGCTCGCTGGCCATCGGCATCACGTTCACCCGCCACGTCGCCCGCGCCGGTGCCCTGGCGGACCTCACCCCGGAGGAACTCGCCGCCTACCTGGCTCCCGCATTCCGCGCAGTGCTTGCCCCGGCCATCGCCGCCGCACACGCCGCGGCCGACGGCGAGCCGGCGCCCGCCAGCCCGCAGGACCGACCAGACCACAACCTTGAGAGCGTGACCCGAGAACCCGCCGTGGCCCCACGGGCCGATGAGCAACCGCCATCACACGGTGCCGCACGATGAACTGCGCTTTACCTACATGGACGTTATCGCGGAGTGCGCCCGGCACGCCGACATCCTCAGGGAGCAGATCGACGGCGCGGCCGGCGACTGACCAGGCTGACCGCGAGGGGCCCGTGCGGGAGGCCCGCGGGTCAGGTGGTGGCGGCCGCCTCGTGGTGGATGCGGCCGTCGGTCTCCGTGAGCGCCTTGCCCGAGCCGCCCCAGCGGATCTTGATGAGCTCGGCCGCGATCGAGACCGCCGTCTCCTCGGGCGTGCGCGCGCCCAGGTCGAGGCCGATGGGCGAGCGCAGCCGGTCCAGCTCGGGCTCGGTCAGGCCGACCTCGCGCAGCCGGTCCAGCCGGTCCTCGTGGGTGCGGCGGCTGCCCATCGCCCCGATGTAGCCGGCCGGGGTGCGCAGGGCGACTTCAAGGACGGGGACGTCGAACTTGGGGTCGTGGGTCAGGACGCAGATCACCGTGCGGGCGTCAACGTCGGCCTGAGCCAGGAAGCGGTGCGGCCAGTCGACGATGACCTCATCCGCCTCGCGGAACCTGGCCTTGGTCGCGAAGATGGGGCGGGCGTCGCAGACGGTCACGTGGTAGCCGAGGAACTTGCCGACGCGGGCGACGGCGGCGGCGAAGTCGATGGCGCCGAAGACGTACATCCGGGGCGGCGGGGCGAACGAGTTGACGAACACGCTCAGCTCTCCCCCGAGGCGCTCGCCGTCCGCGCCGTAGCGCCTGATGCCGGTGGTCCCCTGGGCGAGCAGGCCCCTGGCGTCGTCGTCGACGGCGTCGTCCAGCCGCCGCGAGCCCAGGCTCCCGGTCGAGCGGCCGTCGCCCCAGACCACCCGGCGGGCACCGATGGCGCCGGGGCCGGAGACGATCGTCGCGACCGCGACCGGCTCGCCCCGGCTGACCGCGGCGGCGATCTCCCCAAGCTCGGGGAACGTCTGCCTGCTGACCGGCTCGAAGAAGATGTCCAGGATGCCGCCGCAGGTCAGGCCGACCGCGAACGCGTCATCATCGCTCACGCCGTAAGTCTGGAGCACCGGCTCGCCACTGGCGGAGACCTCGTTGCTGAGCTCGTAGACCGCACCCTCGACGCACCCGCCTGAGACGCTGCCGATGACCTCGCCTCCCGGCGCCACCGCCAGGGCCGCGCCCGGATCGCGGGGAGCGCTGCGGAACGTCTTCACCACCGTCGCCAGCCCGAACGTCTCGCCGGACTCCCACCACTTGGTGACCGTGTTCAGGATGTCGCGCACAACCCCACCTCGAAGGTCTCCCTTGTACTTCCAGCCTCACGTTAGCGGGCCATTGCCGCACGTGCCACGGGTGCTTTAGCGAGTTCTTAAGTCAGCACGCCGATACAGGTGGATATGCCTTCGGCTGCTAGCACCTGACCGCGGACACCGCCAGCCGCATGACGCGGGGAAGGTCCGGGTCGGCGGGCCGGTCCACGCTCCCGTCCTCGAGCGCGGACGGGAGAAGCCAGCCGTGCTTGTCGGTCGTCGCGCGCTCGAGCGACTCCTGCCCGTCGAAGCTGACCGCCACGTCCGGGGAGATGGCGACGGCGAAGAACGTCTGGTCCTGCACGAAGTCCATGCCCGCCCAGCTGAACTCGGCCAGCGACGACTCGATCGGCTCGCCAAGCAGCACCGGGTCCACCCTGATCCCCGTCTCCTCGTGCAGCTCGCGGGCGCCCGCCTCGGGGAGCGTCTCGCCGCCCTCGACCGCCCCTCCGATCGTGAACCAGAACGGGTCTTCCGGCCGTCGCGGGTCCCACCCGTGCAGCAGCAGCACGCGCCCCTCCGGGTCGACCGGAAGGACACGCGCCGTGTTCCGCCGCCAGCTCATGGTGTCTCCCGCTTGCTCATGGTGCCCCCGCTTGCTCATGGTTTCGGGTCTTCCTCGGAGCCGAGGATCGTCGCCACGGCGAGCCGCACCATCTCGGGCAGCCGGGGGTCGGAGCTGCGGATGGGGTCGGCCGTGAGCTCATCGGCCGTCAGCCAGCCGTGCCCGGTGACGGTCAGGCGCTCAAGCCAGACCATGCCGGCCAGGCTCACGGCCACGTCGGCGGGCACGGCGACGGCGTAGTACTCCTGGTCCTGCACGATACGGAGGCCGAGCTGGGTGAACTCGATGGCCGAGGTCTCGATCGGCTGGCCGAGCCGGGCCTCGTCCAGGTCAAGGCCGATCTCCTCGCGCATCTCGCGGGCGGCCGCCGCGCGCAGCGGCTCGCCGCGGTGCGCCCCGCCGCCGACCGAGAACCAGAACCGGTCATACGGCCGCAGCAAGTCCCAGCCGCGCAGCAGCAGGACACGCCCCTCCGGGTCGACCGGAAGGACGCGCGCCGTGTTCCGCCGCCAGGTCAGGGCCACTGGCTACTCGACGATCTTGCTGATCGGGATTTCCAGGATGTCCTGGGCACCGGCCGCCTTCAGTGCCGGGATGAGCGTGTTGACGCCGCGCTTGGGCACGACCGTCTCGACCGCGTTCATGTCGCCGCTGGCCAGCGCCGTGATCGTTGGCGAGGACATGGCGGGCAGCATCGCGCTGACCGACTCCAGCCGTCCGGCGGGGACGTTGAGCTTCAGCAGCACGTGCCCGCGCGCCTTGATCGCGCCCCGCAGCAGCAGGGCGATGTCCTCCATCGCCGCCTTCTTCTCCGGGTCCTCGAAGGAGGCCTTGCACGCGACGAGCTCGGTGTAGCTGGTCAGGATCGTCTCCAGGATGCGCAGCCCGTTCTTGCGCAACGACGAACCGGTCTCCGTGAGGTCGACGATCGCATCGACGATGTCGGGCACCTTCGCCTCGGTCGCGCCATAGGACGGCACGACCATCGCCTTGATGCCGTTCTCCGCCAGGTAGCGCGCGGTCAGCGACGGGAACTCGGTGGAGATCCGCACGCCTTCAGGCAGGTCGCGGACCGACTGCCACGGTGCGCTCTCCGGCACAGCGAGCACGACCCGCACCGGGTTGGACGTGGCCTTGGAGTACTGGAGCTCGCCGAGGGACGCGATGTCGGCCTCGGTCTCGGTGATCCAGTCGCGGCCGGTGATGCCCAGGTCGAACAGGCCGCGCTCCAGGTAGGACGGGATCTCCTGGGGCCGGAGGAATCGCACCCGGGCGATCCTGGGGTCGTCGATCGAGGCGTGGTAGTCACGATCAGAGGAGCGCCGAACGGTGAGGTCGGCGGCGTCGAATAGGTCGAGGGTGGCCTTTTCCAGCGACCCCTTGGGCAGTACGAGCGACAGCATGATCTTTTCTTTCTCCAGAACGAGACCTACATTTCTCCCACTCCGCCGCGCCGCGCAACCGGGGCCAACGGTCAGCATGGCGCATGCGAGCATGGGAAATGCCGAACGGGGCGTGAACGCAGGGTTACGCGACGCTAGAAATGTCGCGCAGGATGGTCCTGGAGGTTGCCGGACTTGATGGCACGCAGCAGGAGCGCGGTGTCAAGCGCTGCCACGGCCGCCTCCCATCCCTTGTCCTCGGCACTACCCTCAAAGTCCCCGCTTGGAGGCAGGCCACATCGATCGCGGGCTTCCTCCAGCGTGTTACACGTTAGCACGCCATTGCCAACAGGCTTCCCGGAATCGAGCGTTACCCGGGTGAGCCCGGCGGTCACGGCATCGCAGACGTACTCGAAATGCGGCGTGCCGCCGCGAATTACCGCGCCGAGGCAGGCCACCGCGTCGAAACCCCGGGCAGCCAGCGCGGCCGCGACGACCGGCAGCTCGACGGCTCCGGCCACCCGGACGACGGCGGGCGCCTCGACGCCGCAGGCGTGCGCGGCCGCGATGGCCCGTTCGACCAGGGCGTCGGTGATCTCCGCGTGCCAGCGGGTGGCGGCGATCGCGAGCGTCAGCTTGCTTGCGTCGACCGTAGCCAGGTCCGGCCTGCCCTCACCGCTCACAGTGTCTCCCGCTCACAGTGTCTCCCGCTCACAGTGTCTCCCGCTCACCGTGTCTCCCGCTCACAGTGTCTCCCGCTCGCGGCGGGGCGCCAGGGAGGCGGCGCCTTCCCTCGCTCCCGCTCCTCGTCCCTCGGAGCTCCCGCTCAGTCCACGCGCCGCCGCGCCCCTCCGCTCGCTCAAGAGACAACCTCGATCTCGTGGCCCATGCGGTCGCGCTTGGTGGTCAGGTAGCGCAGGTTGTCCGGGGTGACATGAGGCGGCAGCGGGACGCGGGTCACGGCGAAGCCGTGGCGGACCAGCGCATCGACCTTGGCCGGGTTGTTGGTCAGCAGCTGAACCGAGCTGATCCCCAGGTCGGTGAGCAACTGGGTGGCGACCCAGTACTCGCGGGCGTCGACCGGCAGGCCGAGCTCCAGGTTGGCGTCCACGGTGTCCGCGCCGGCGTCTTGCAGCTCGTAGGCCTGCAGCTTGGACAGCAGCCCGATCCCCCGGCCCTCCTGGCCGCGCAGGTACAAGATCACGCCCCGGCCCCGCTTGGCGATCTCAGCCATCGCCGACTGCAGCTGGGTGCCGCAGTCGCAGCGCTGCGAGCCGAACACGTCCCCGGTGAGGCACTCGGAGTGGACCCTGGTCAGGACGTCCTCGCCACCGGAGATGTCACCAAGGACAAGGGCCATGTGCTCGGTCCCGTCGACGTCGTCGCGGTAGCCGTACGTGGTCCAGGTGGCGTGCTCGTTCTGAATCGTGGTAGTAGCGACCCTCGTGACCAGGGTCTCGGTGCGGCGGCGGTAATCCATCAGCTGCTCGATGGAGATGAGCGCCAGGCCGTGGCTGTCGGCGAAGGCGCGCAGGGCCGGCAGCCGCATCATCGTGCCGTCGTCGTTGACGACCTCGGCCAGCACGCCGGCCGGACGGAGCCCGGCCAGCCTGGCCAGGTCGACGGCGGCCTCGGTGTGGCCCTGGCGGACCAGGACGCCGCCCTCGGCGTACCGGAGCGGGAAGATGTGCCCCGGCTTGACCAGGTCGCTGGCCTGCGCCGCGGGGTCGGCCAGCAGCCGGATCGTGGTCGTGCGGTCCGCGGCGGAGATGCCGGTGGTCACGCCGTCGCGCGCGTCAACGGTGACGGTGAAGGCCGTGCGCATGCGCTCGCCGTTCTGCGGGGTCATCAGCGGCAGGCTGAGCCGGTCCAGGTCCGGGCCGGGCATCGGCACGCAGATGACGCCGCTGGTGTAGCGGATCATGAAGGCAAGGAGCTCGGGCGTGGCCTTCTGCGCGGCGAAGATGATGTCGCCCTCGTTCTCCCGGTTCTCGTCGTCGACCACGACGACCGCGCGGCCGGCCGCGATATCGGCGATGGCCCGCTCGACGTCATCCAGCGGGATCGCGCTGGCGTCGTAGGTCGTGCTGGTCGGGCTGGCCGTCCTGGTCGCGCTGGCCGTGTCGAAGGTCGCATTGGCCGCGCGCGCCCCGGCGCTGGCGGGCAGTTCCTCGCAGGCGGTCACCGGGCACCATCCCTTGCCAGAAGCTTCTCCACGTACTTGGCCATGACGTCGACCTCCAGGTTGACAAGCTCGCCCGGCTGGCGTAGGCCGAGCGTCGTGCGCTTGAGGGTTTCGGGGATGAGGCTGACCTCGAAGAACGCGTCCGCGACGGCGGAGACGGTCAGGCTCACGCCGTCGACAGTGATCGAGCCCTTGTGCACGACGTAACGCGCCAGGTCCGGCGGAAGTCCAATCCGGACCACCTCCCAGTGCTCCTGGGGGTCGCGGCTGATGACCGTGGCAGTGCCATCGACGTGGCCCTGGACCAGGTGGCCGCCAAGCCGGTCTTGCATCCGGACCGAGCGCTCCAGGTTGACCCGGGTGCCAACCCCAGCCGTGGCGAGGCTGGTCCGCGCGAGGGTCTCCCCCATCACATCAGCGGCGAACCCGTGAGCACTCTTGCTGTTATCAGCTGGCTCTGTGATGCCGTCAGGCTCGGTGTTGCTGCTGCTGCCGGCCGACTCGGTTGTGTTGCTGTTATCAGCTGAGGAGTCGCCAGCTTCTTCGGTAGTGCTGCTGCCGCCGGCCGGCTCAGTGTTGCTGTTATCGGCTGAGGGGTCGTCAGCTTCCTCGGCGGTGCTGCCCAGCTCCCCGTTGCTGTTATCAGCTGGGAGGGCGTCGTTCAGCAGGGTGGTAACGGTGAGACACACGCCACTAACCGCGATCGAATCGCCTGGCCTTGCGTCCTCGGTAACCGCGGCGCTGCGAATGTGGATGCGGGCAAAGTCGCCCAAGTACTCGATGGCCTCGATCTCGCCGAGGTCCTCGACGATGCCGGTGAACATCCGCGTCCTCCTCCGGTCTGGCCCCGGGGGACGCGGCGCACGCCCGCACGCCCGCACCTGGCGCTCCCCCTCCGCGAGATCGCGGCCGGAACGCCGTGGCACGGCCAGTGCTGGCCGCCCGCGCGCGTGCTACCTCCCATCCGGACTTTAACCGTCGGTGCCGGAATTTCACCGGCTCAACCGGCCGTGGTAACTGGCACATGCCTGCCAGCACTCGGACGGGTCGCGGACTGTAACCGCCGGTTCGGACTTTCACCGACCCCGGAGCACGCTCACTTGCCTGAACCAGTGTGCCACACCGGATATTCCGGGCGGCACCCGCCCGCTCCGACGCGACGCCGGCACCGGACCGCGGGGTGACGCCGGGTCCCGGCATCGCTGCGGGCCACAGATGCCTGCGGACCAGAGGTGGCTGCGGACCAGAGGTGGCTGCGGACCAGAGGTGGCTGCGGACCAGAGGTGGCTGCACAGCAGCAATGCTTACATCGCTGCTGTGCAGGAATGCCCGCGATGCTCCATGGGTGCTACCTGGGTAGCACCTATGCTCCACTGTGGGCAATTTTCTGTGACAGCGATGCTCCATCGTGAGCAACCTTGGTGACAGCGATGCTCCATCGTGCGCAAGCTCGGTGGCGGCGATGCAGCGATCGCTGTCACTAGACCGGCCCCTCGGGCCAGCCGGGGCCGGCGCCAGGGGCTTGCCAGCTGGGGCGGGGGTTGTTAGCTGGACATGCGGGTGACGGCGCGCATCTTGTTGGTGGCGTCGAGGGCGGCCACCTTGTAGGACTCCGCCAAAGTGGGGTAATTAAACACCGCGTCTACCAGGTAGTCGACGGTGCCGCCGCAGCCCATGACGGCCTGCCCGATGTGGATGAGCTCGGTCGCGCTGGTGCCAAAGACGTGCACGCCGAGCAGCTTGCGGTCCTCCGGGGACACCAGCAGCTTGAGTACTCCGTAGGAGTCACCGACGATCTGGCCGCGGGCCAGCTCACGGTAGCGGGAGACGCCAACCTCGAACGGGACGCATGCCTCGGTGAGCTCGTCCTCGGTGCGGCCGACGAAGCTGATCTCGGGGATGCTGTAGATGCCGATCGGCTGCGGTGTCTCGCTGATCCTGACCGGCTCGCCGAAGGCGTGGTGGGCGGCCAGCCTGCCCTGCTCCATCGAGGTGGCCGCAAGCGCGGGGAAGCCGATGACGTCGCCGACCGCGTAGATGTGGGGCACGGTGGTGCGGTAGAACTCATCGACCTTGATCCGGCCGCGCTCGTCGGCGGCCAGTCCGGCGGCGGCCAGGCCGAGATCGGCGGTCAGGCCCTGGCGGCCGGCCGAGTACAGCACCGTGTCGGCGGGGATCTTCTTGCCGCTGCGCAAGACGGTGATCGCGCCCTCGGGGCGGGCTTCGACCGAGGCGACGGTCTCACCGAAGCGGAACGTCACGGCCAGGTCCCGCAGGTGATACTTGAGCGCCTCGACGACCTCCAGGTCGCAGAAGTCGAGCATGCGGTCGCGCCGCTCGACCACGGTCACCTTGGTGCCCAGGGTGGCGAACATGGAGGCGTACTCGATCCCGATCACGCCGGCGCCCACCACCACCATCGAGCGCGGCACCTGCTCCAGGTGGATGATCCCGTCGGAGTCGATGATCGTCCGGTCGTCGAAGTCCACGCTGGCCGGGCGGGCAGGCACGGTGCCGGTGGCGATGACGATCTTCTCCGCGCTTACCTTCTGGCCCCGGCCCGAGCTGATCCGCCGCCCGTCGTCGACCTCGACCTCGTTCGGGCCGATGAAGCGGGCCATGCCCCTGATGATCGAGACCCGGTTACGGCCCAGCTGGCTGCGGACGACGTCATTCTCGCGGGTGACCACATGGCTGGTGCGCGCGGTCAGGTCCGCGATGGTGATCTCGTCCTTGACCCGGTAGGACTGGCCGTAGATCTCCCGCTGGTCCACGCCGGTCAGGTACAAGATGGCCTGGCGCAGCGTCTTGGACGGGATGGTCCCGGTGTTGAGGCAGACGCCACCAAGCATCTCGGGGCGCTCGACCAGCGCCACCCGCCGATCCAGCTTCGCGGCCGCGATCGCCGCCTTCTGGCCACCCGGCCCTGAGCCAATAACCAGCAGATCATAGTCATGCACGTTACTAGTGTGCACGGAAGTCCACTTGGGCAGAAGGTGCGTAACGCACAGTTCACGCGGAAACCGAACGGGCACGCTCGCAGCGGCCTTAGCCGAGCCGTTGTAGCGGCGGGCATGAGCGGAGCCGGCCTGGCGGCGGCCTACCGGCCGTGGGAGTCGGGGGGCGAGGCGGCCGGCTTTCTCGCGACGCCGAGGACTCGCGGTGCGGCCGGTGACAGCAGGGCGGACGACGGGAACCGGAAGCCACGGCAGGCCTCGATGGTGAAGACCCGGCCGATGGCCTGCTGGGTCTGGCGCTGGACCTGGCAGCCGCCCATCAGGTGCGGCCAGGCGAGGTTCGCCACCTGCTGGAAGGCGGCGAACACCGGGTCCCGGCTGCGCACGTGCTCCCAGAAGCGCAGCTCGCCGCCTGGTCGCAGCACCCGGCGGAACTCGGCGAGCGCCGCGGGGACGTCGGCGACGGAGCACAGCAGCCCGGAGAAGACCACGGCGTCGAACTCGGCGTCGCCCGCCGGGAGCCGGGCCGCGGTGCCGTCGGCCACCAGGACCGGCACGGGAGCGGCCGCCGCCGCCGCGATCGCGCGCTGGCGCAGGTACGGCTCGGGCTCGATGGCCACCACCTCCCGCACCTGCGGCGGGAAGTGCGGAAAGTTCAGGCCGGTGCCAGCCCCGGCCTCGAGCACCCGACCGGACAGGCCGGCCAGCAGCTCGCGCCTGAGCTCGCGGCCACCCCGCTCCTCAAGTCGCGCGCCGCAGCGGTCGAAGTAGCGGGCGAACAAGGGGTTCCGCACCAGCTCCATTCCCCCATAGCTATCACGAGCGGACGTATAGTGGCGCCCGTGGGACGGGTCATCTTCATGTGCGGTCCAGCAGGATCGGGAAAATCGACGATCGCGCGGCAGTATGAGCAGCAGGGAATGACCCGCCTGTCCTTCGATCAGGAGGCGTGGTCTCGCGGCATCACCACAATGCCGCTGCCTGCTGAGGTGCACCGCGACATCGAGCGAGTGCTGCGGGCACGCCTGGTGAACCTCGTGTCGGCCGGGGCGGACGTGGTCCTCGACTTCTCGTTCTGGTCCCGTGACATGCGAAATGACTATCGCGAGCTGCTGAGGCCGCTTGGCGTCGTGCCGGAAACGGTCTACCTGGCCACCGATCGGGCCACGGTGCTGCGCCGCCTTGGCGCCCGGGCGGCCGGTGATGGCGACGACTTCAAGCTCACCCTGGAGCTGGCGGCCTCCTACTTCGACCACTTCGAGGTCCCGACGGCGGCCGAGGGGCCGCTGACCGTCATCGGGTGACCGCGGGCCGGCGGGCGACGACCGGCCGCCGGCCGTTCCGCCTAATGTGGCCTGAGCACCAGCTCGGGCACACCCATCTCCTAGGCTTACAGCCAGCCGTTCTCGCGGGCGGCGACGCCGGCCTGGAACCGGCTGGTCACGCCGAGGTCGGTCATGAGCTGCCGCATCCGGCGCTGGGTGGTCCGCATGGACCAGGACAGGGACCTGGCGATCGCGGCGTCGGTCATGCCGGCGGCGAGCATGGCGATGAGGGCGGCGGTCTCCGGGTCCGGTGCGCCGGTGGGCGGCTGCGACGGTGACCCGGGGACCGGGTTGGCCCGGGCCCATTCGGCCTCGAACAGGGCCATCAGCGCGTCGAGGACCGGCGACCGGTGGATGACGAACGTCGTCTCGATCGAGCGGGCGGTGATCGCGGCCGGGACCAGGGCGAACTGGTCGTCGGAGATGAGCATCTTGATCGGCAGCTCGGGCCGGGTGCGAGCCTGCTCCCCCGCGGCCGTGCTCGGGAGGATGTCGTTGATCATCCGGCCCGGGATGGCCAGCGCCGCGCTGTCATAGATGACGCGGTAGGCGACGCCGACCGCCAGGCGGCTGCCCTCCAGGCGGGAGTTGCCGCCGGGCTCGTGCGAGTAGGGCGGGCGGTCGAAGCCGCGCAGCTGATGCTGCGTCTGCTCGTGAACGCGGACGCTGAGCCGGGCGATGTTCTGGGTGCCGCGCACGACCTCGACATGCGTGTCCGGGTGCCGCACCCGGGAAGCCTCCTGGAACACGGCGGTGAGCTGGTGCATCGTGGCCCGGGCTTGCCTGAGCTCTTCCTCCCGCTGGGCGATGAGGGTGCTGATGGCCAGGTCCGGCGCGATGGCCCGGTACCGGACCGGGCGCCTGCTGACCCGGAACGCCAGGCCAAGCGACCCGAGGTTCCGCAGCTCGGCGGCCGCCTGCCGGGCGGAGATGGCGCAGCGCTCGGCGACCTGCTCCGCGCTGAGCTGGTCGGTCTCGACCAGCTCGGAGTAAACCCGCGCCGCCGTGCCGGTGATGCCAACCGCCTCAAGCACGCCGGGCCGTGTTCTCCACGCCGCTGGGCGGCGCGCTCGGACCGGGCGGGGAAATCATTGACGTAATTATGCCACCTGGCAAAGATCCGCCACCTTCTCATCATAAAGATTCATTGTCCTGACCGGCCTGGTCTGCGATGTTGTGCGCAGTCGTTCATCTCGGGTCGAAAGGGAAGCTGATGCGGGTGACATGGCGTAAGCAGCGAAGAAAACTCACCGTGACCTCAGCGATCGCAGTAGCGATCGCCGGGCTGTGGGCCGGGGCAGCCGGCCCGGCCGTGGCGGCCGACAGGCCAGTCCAGACCGCGACGGGGCCATCGGCCCTGAAGGCCGCGACGGGGCCATCGGCGCCGAAGGGCACGGCAGGCTCAGGCCTGGTGAAGCCGACTGAGCGAACCGGCGTGGTTCCCGACACCGTGATCGCGGTCCTTTCCGGCACGTCGGTGACGGGCAAGGCCTTGCAGCGCGACAGCACCACGCTCGCGCCCCAGACATCGAACGCGGCCGTGAACACCGCGCTTTCCCGGCTGGGCGCAACCTCGATCCAGCCAGTGTTCAGCGGCCTGCCCTCAGGCACCGCCCAGGCGCTCGACAGCGCCGCGCGGCAGCGGATCGGCAGCCAGGCGCTGAACCTGGGCGACATCGTCCTCGTCCACGTCAAGGGCAGCGCCACGGCGGCGGCCAGCAAGCTCGCCGCCACCAGCGGGATCTCGTTCGCCGAGCCCGACCGGTACGTCGAGACCATGGACACCGGCGGCCAGGTGCTCACGCCGGGGAAGGCGGCCACCGGGCTGAAGGCGGCGGACGTCCGCGCGGCCACGCCCGGCTCTGGCCTGCTTCCCTCGAACTACGGGCTTGAGTCCTCCCTGGACAGCTACCTGAACGCGCAGGGCGACGACGTGGGCGGCGCCTACGCGACCCTGCAGCAGAAGTTCGGGCAGCTTCCCGGGGCCGGCGAGACCATCACCAACATCTCGGTCGGCGACCTCACCGACGCGTCGATGAACGACGGCGAGGTCGCGACCTACGGCCCGACTACCCTTCTGCAAAACGGCCAGCGCTACATCGACCTGCCGACCATGCCGCTCATCCCGGCCTACGTGGCTGAGCCAGACGGCTCGCTGAGCAGCACCGCCTCGGTCGAGGGCACCGGGGACCCGGTGCTCGGCGAGATCGGCCTCGACTTCAGCGTGATGTCACCGCAGCCGGACAGCGACCAGCGGGCCGGCGACACCGGCTCCGGTCTCAGCGACCTGCTCGGCATCGCCCCCGGCGCGAGCTACCGCCTCGTGGTCCCGTCAACGCCCACGCTGAGCGAGATCGCGCAGGCGTTCGTGGCCGCGGTCACGAAGCAGGCGCCGCCCGACGTCATCACCGCCAGCCTGGGCTTCGGCACCGACGTCCAGGGCTTCCCCGGGCGCTACCTGGAAGACGACCCGGTGATGGAGACGATCATCGCGGCGATCGTCCAGCATTACGGCATCACCGTCGTGGACTCCGCCAACGACGGCACCCGGCTGTACACCCCGACCGCGGTCGGGCCGGACGGCGGGGCCACTCCCACCAACGTCGCGCGCACGCCGGGCCAGGCAACCAGCATCGACGACGACCAGTACTCGACAACGCCGAGCCAGGTCATCGACAGCGGCTCGATCGACGCGGGCGCGACCACCACCGACGACACGCTCTCGGTGCCGCCGCAGGACGGCGGCAACGCCTGGCGGAACCCGACGTACACCGAGACCCGCACCGACGGCAGCGGCAACTTCGCCAGCGGCTGGGGACAGCGGGTGACGCTTTCCGCTCCCGGTGACAACATCCCGGCCTTCGAGCACTCGGGGCCGGCCGCCGACTCGGTCGCGGTGGTGCTCAACGGCGGGACTTCCGCGTCGGCACCGGAGATCGCGGCCGCCGCCGCGGACGTCCTGCAGGCGGCCAGGCTCACCCGCCAGCGGTACAACCCGGCGCAGGTCATCAAGGTCTTGCAGCAGACCGGCCACAAGGTCGCGACGCCGCCGCAGGCCGACCAGCAGCTGAACGTCGGCCCGCAGGTCGACGTCACCGCGGCCGTCGACGCCGTGCTTGGCGCGGGCCACGCGTCGCTGCCCGCCACCAGCATCGTGCGGCTGTCTGTGGCCCACCGGGTGAACATCAACGGCACCGGCGCGGCGTTCACCGAGTACACCGACCCGGGCCAGATCGACCTGCAAGACCCGACGGCGGGCTCGGCCATCGGCATGAACGGCGCGGGCGCGACCGGGCCGATCACTTTCGCGGCCGACATCACCGGGCCACGCGGCAACAACTACGCGCTGGTGGTCGATGGCCACACGTTCACTAGCACCTCGGACTACGTCAGGATCACGCCGACCGAACTGCTCGCGGCGGCCGGCCAGCCCCTCGTGTCGACGTCGAGCCGGACCGTCACCGTCACCTACCAGGTGCGGCAGGGCGGGCACGTGCTCGCGCAGGCGAGCGACACGCTGACGGTCGGCCCCTACGACGGTACGTCCTCGGTGGCACCGGCCCCGGTGGCTCCCGGGGTCATCACGTCTGGCCAGTCGGTACGGGTGTCCTACGACCTGACCGGCGTCAGCACGGTCAGCGACCCTGAGCTCGTCGTCTCCACCGCCGGGCACTGGAGCCCGGCGCTCGGCCCGGTCTTCAACCCGGCCTACTCGGTGCCGATTTCCGGCACGACCGGCACGGTCACGCTGCCCGCCTCGGCCTTCGGCGACGGCGGCGGCATCTACGGCATCGGCATCGAGCAGGACAGCGAGAGCGGCCTGTACGGGGACTTCGCCCCCGTGCGGGTTACCGGGTTCCCGGCCGGGTCAGCCGCCATCGCCCGCCCGTCGGCGCCGCTGCTCGCGACGGCGGGCACCTCCGCCGGCCACGCTGCCGCCGTCAGCCGGGCGAACCCGGACTTCACGCTGACCTGGAACGCCGGCCCGCGGGCGGCCGGAGCCATCCTCGAGATCTCCGCCCCGGCGCCGACGGTCGACGGCTCCTACAACACCTTCAGCAACCAGAACGGAACGCAGCGAGACAGCGATGGCTACGACGCCGGCTCGGTCGTCTACCAGAAGCTGCCGGCGGCAGCGGGATCACGGACGTTCAGTGCCCTCGCGCTCGGGCTGCCGACCTCGCTCAGCTACGACGTCCGCATCCTGCCCGCCAGCCGGTCAGGAGCGGCCGCCGGGCAGGCGTCGCCGACGTCACTGCTCGAGGTCGACGATGGCCTCGCGCCCGGAGGCGGCGTCATCGGCAACTTCGCGATGGCCGGGACGAGCTCGGTGGTCTCGGTCGAAGGCCCGGACGGGTCGCAGGTCATGAACTACAACCCGGCGACCGGCAGGTACGGCTCGGTCATCGCGTCCGACACCTCGGGCGGGCAGTTCTACGTCTTCGGCGTGGACCCGTCGGCCCACACGGTGCTCCTCGACGACGCCACGGCGGGCAGCGGCGGCTCCCGGGCCGACGAGGTGGCGCTTTACAGCACGCAGACCGGGGCGCTGGTCGGAACGCCCGACCTGTCCGGCTACACGCTGCGGGGCGGCGTCGTGGACGCGGCCCGCGATCGCGCCGACCTGCTGGCGGTGGACAAGTCCACGGGGGACGACACCATCATCGCGGTCAGCATGCAGACCGGGGCGGTGACGACGGCGACGGACGCCGATGGCAGCTCGGTGGCCCACGGCTCGCTTGAGAACATCGTCGCCGACGATGCGACCGGCAAGGTGTACGCCACCAGCGGGCCGGGGTGGCTGCTGTGCTTTGGCGGCGGAACGGCCCTGGCCGAGGTGGATCCAGGAGCAGGAACGGCAACGCCGACTTCCGGCGGTACCCGCTGCGACACCGACCTGGCGGTCGACTCCGCCGCCGGGGACCTGCTTTCCGTCAACTACCGGGCGGTGTCGGTCAACTTCGCGGGGACGAGCTCCCTCGTGGTGATGCCCGAGGCGAGCCCGTCGGGTGACTCGGTCTACCCGCTGCGAGCCGGCGCGCCGGTTGAGCTGGCGGCCGACCCGGTTCACCACCTGGCGCTCGTCCTGTACGCGCTGTCCGCGGGACCGGCGAAGTTCGGCGCGCCCGGCGGCATAGCGGTCAGCGACAGCAATGCCATGTCGGTGATCGACGTCATCGACACCAGCACCGGGAACATCGTCAAGACGATCGGGGACTTCAACTCCCCGTCCGTCAACGGCTACCCGTTCGCCACCAACCCCGGGATCCAGCTCGACCCGGCGACAAGAACCGGGTACATGTTCGCTCCCGGTGACGACCAGGTCCAGCAGTTCTCCTACTGATACTGACGCGCGACTGATCGCTGGCCGGGCACCGACGTGCCCGGCCAGCGGTCGTTTACTTCTGCATCCGGGCGGCCGGGGGGCTGCCCGCGGCCACTCCTCCGGCGCGGCCAGAGCCGGGGGCGCTCCCGCTCACCCGCCAGAGCCGGGGGCGCTCCCGCTCACCGGCCAGAGCCGCAGTAGCCCGGCTCTCCACACCGATGGTCGAACCAGCGTGCCGGGATGACCTGGCCGTTCGGCTGGACATGGGTCCCTGGTCCTGCCGCCGGGCTGAAGCCGGCCGCCGTCAGCGCGCCGATGGAGGCGGAGTTACCTGGATGCGCGCCGGCCCGGACAACGGCCACGCCCAGATGGCGATGCGCGAGCTCAGCGCCAGCCGCGAACAGGACCACGCCAAGACCCCGGCCGCGGTACTCAGGCACCAGCCAGCCGCCGATTTCACTCGTTTCCCTGTTCGCTGAGACCAGGCCCGCGAGCCGGCCCGCCACCGGGTCGACCGCGACCAGGTTGACGACGTGCGGTTCCCAATGCGACGCCGGCCAGCCGCCGCCACCCGGCAAGACTGTCAGCAGCCGCTCTCGCTGGCCGGCCGGCACCAGGTGCGCGTCCGGCCACTGAAGCCAGCGCTGGGCCTCCGGGTCACTCCCCCCGGCCCTGACCGCGTAAAGGTCCCTGAGCGACGGGCTTCGCAGCCTCACCCGCGGGGTGTAGAGGACATGGCGACCGTCCCTGCACTTGGGCCGCAAGCTTTCGGTCGTCCAAGCCAGGAATTCCGTTATTTGGCGGTAAATCATGGCGGAAGCAGCGTATTGCAAGCCGCCCGATCCGGCGGTGGCCCTGGGGCGTTTGCTGACCGGGCGCAACGTTGTAGCCTTCCCGCATCGTCTCAGAGGTATCCGCAGAATCGAGGCACTCACCATGTCCAAGCGACGCACGTGGGCCGCGCTCCCCGGGGTGGCCCTGACGGCGATGGCACTCGCGGCCGCTGGGTGCGGCACGGCTAGCTCTAGCCAGGGCACCCCGGCCGCGCCGGCGGGATCGAGCGCGGCCGCCTCGCCCGTGGGATCAAGCGGGGCCGCCAGCGGGTCGGCGCCCGCGAGCACCGCCAGCCCGGCACCGGTCCCGACGGTCTCGTCGGGGCCGGTCCCTGTCGCTGGCCAGCCGGCCTGCGACAACTGGCCGTCCGGTGCCAGGAAGGGCCAGCTCACCGCCTCGTTCGTGCCGGTGGAGGTGCTGCGCTGCCTTTCCACCACCACGGCGGTCCCGGGCCAGGGCCTGTACTACTCGGCCACGCTTGAGCGGGCCACCAGCGACATCTCCGTCCTGGCCGCGGCCCTGCGGCAGCCCTCCAGGCGCCAGCCGGCCGGCACGATGTGCCCGATGATCGCGATGATCCCGCCTCAGATCGTGCTGATCGCCAAGGACGGCTCGATGCTCCGCCCGACCTTCCCCGTCACCGGCTGCGGCCTGATCGAGTCGCCCGTGACCGCCGCGCTCAACCACATGCCCTGGCAGGCGGTGTCGGTCAGGCTACTGGGCAAGGTGCCTGGCAGCACCGCCAAGAGCATCGCGCCGCCGGCCCACATGAACGGCTCTCCCGCGGTCGCTGCCAACCACTAGCCCCGGCGTCGTGGGCAAATTTCTCCGCTTTCTCCGCGGAAAGTCGTTGGCATCCGCCCCGCCCGGCCCTCATGTCTAGGTGCGCGGTTAGAGGTGGAAGGGATCGGGCTGATGCGCGTGAGGGGACCAGCGCGTCGTGCCCCGGGCAGGCAGGCACTCACTGGGGCCATACGTAGCCATGCCATAGCCGGATCAACTGTCCCAGAAGTAGGTATACCGACAAAGCCCATTCACCTTTCCCTGGCAAACCGCGTCCCGGTTACGGTAGGGACATGCGCGACAGCGAGGTTGTCGCGTCCATCGTGGCGCGCAAGCCTGAAGGGCTTGCCGCTGCCTACGACAGGTACGCCGCCGCTCTCTACACGTACTGCCGGTCGATCACTGCAGACCCAGCCGACGCCGCCGACGCGGTCCAGGACACGTTCGTGCTCGCCGCCTCGCGGATCGACACCCTGCGCGATCCGGACAAGCTCCGCTCATGGCTCTATGCCATCGCGCGCAACGAGTGCCTGCGCCTGCTACGCGACAAGAAGCACACCCAGGCCACGGACGAGGTGCCTGAGGTGACCGACGCCGGCGTCGACCTGAGCGCGGACGCCGAGCGAGCGGAGAAGGTGGCGCTCGTCCAGCAGGCACTTGACGGGCTCAACCCGGGCGAGCGCGAGGTCATCGAGCTGCAACTGCGGCACGAGCTAGAGCCGGCCGAGATGGCGGACGTCCTTGGTGTCTCACGCAACCACGTCCACTCGCTGTTGTCCCGGGCCAGGCAGCAGCTCGAGGCCTGCCTGGCGGTCCTGCTCGTCGGGCGCCTGGGCAAGGAGGAGTGCCGCGAGCTGAGCCAGCTGCTGGCCGACTGGGACGGGCAGCTGACCGTACTGCTGCGCAAGCGGGTCAGCAGGCACATCGAGCAGTGTGGCACCTGCACTGGCCGGCGGGCGGTCGTGCTCACCCCGGCCGCGCTGCTTGACCTGTCCGGTGCCATGGCGCTGGCCTTCGTCGCCGCGCCGGCCACCCTGAAGGATCAGGTGCTCAGGCTGGGCCTCGGGCAGGAGGCGGCCGCAGCCGCGCACCGCGCCGCCGTGGCCAAGTCGGCCGGCGCGTTCAGGGACAACGGCTTCCCCCGGCCGGCACACGGGGCCAAGGGCGCGGTGCACCATGCGCCGTGGCATGCCTCCCGGCAGGGGCAGGCGGCCATCGCCGCCGCCGTGGTGGTGGTCGCGGCGCTGGCCGTCGCACTCGCGCTGACCGCGGACAATGGCGGCCACCACAGGGTCTCGACCTCGGGCCGGAAGCCGCCCGCCTTCTCAGTGGCGCCCACCTCGGCGCCCTCGACCGGCGGGCCGCACAAGAAGGCCCCGCCCGCGGCCAGGGGCGGGCACACGGCGACGCCACCGGCAGGGACACCAGTGCCGCAGGTGACATCCGCGGCCGGGGCACCGCATCCGAGGACACCCCGCCCGACGACGCCGGGCGGCGCGCCGGGTGCTCCGCCTGGTCCCGGCGCCCCGACCAGCCCGGGCACCCCGACGACTCCCGGCTCGCCGGTCACCTCGGGGTCACCGTCGCCCACTCCGACGCCGACCACCGCGACGTCGGCCCCGGCTCCGCCGCCCCTGGCGGGGACGCTGACCGCGGCCCCAGCCGGCGGAGTACTGCTGCTCGGGCCGAAGGGCGTCGCCATCACCTTGCGGGCGGTGGGCGGCCCGGTCTCCTGGAGCGTCACCCAGGTCGGCCTGATCAACGGCTCCGTCACGATCTCGCCGTCGTCGGGGACGCTGGGGGCCGGCCAGCAAGCCACGGTCACGGTCACGGCCGGCCTGCTTGCGGTCGGCGACGTGCTGTCGGTCAGCCCGTGCGGGCACACCTACATCCTGGTGCTCGGCTCGAGCGAGCTGCTTGACGCGCGCTCGCCATCGGTCACCACAGACGCCCCGCCGTCGGCGGCTGCAGGGGTCCAGCCGCCGGCGAGCGGGGTCATCAGCGTGGTCGACAGCATCCTCACGTCGTCCGCAGGGCGCGGGGGAAGCCCCTAGCGGGGCGCCAGGAGCTGGGGGCACCACAGGAATAGGGCGAGCCGAGAATGTATCGGCTCGCCCTATTTATGCCCGAATCCAGGCGGCTGAAATGTCCACTCCGCACCATTTGCTCAGCATTACCGAGAAGGATACCTACATTGCCGTCCACTACCTAATAGATCGCTGTGTGTATATATCCATTCCAGTCGGTGGCGATACGGATACAGTTATGCGCATGCGGGATAGTGAAGTAGTCGCATGCATCGTGGCTGGTGATCCCGGGGGGCTTGCAGAGGCGTACGACAGGTACGCCGCGCTTATCTATACCTACTGCTGCTCCCTGCTTCACGAGCCGGCTGACGCGGCCGACGTAGTGCAAGACACCTTTCTCATCGCTTCCGACCGGCTGGCAGGCCTGCGCGATCCTGACCGGCTAAGGCCCTGGCTGTTCGCCGTCGCCAGGAATGAGTGCCTGCGCCGGCTGCGTGACCGGACCAGCACGTCGGCCTTCGACGATGAGGCCGACCTGACCGACGAGACCGCCGACGTCGGCGGCGACGCCGAGCGGGCCGAACTGCGGTCGCTGCTGCGCGCCGCACTGCGCGGCCTGAACGCGGGCGACCGCGACGTGATCATCTTGCAGGTCTCCCAGGGGCTGGATGTCGCGGAGGTCGCCAAGGTCCTCGGGGTCACGCGCAACGCCGCGCACGCGCTGCTGTCGCGTGCGCGGAGCCAGCTGCACGCGGCGGTGGGGGTCCTCCTCGTCAGCCGGGCCGGCCGCGCCCAGTGCCCCGTGCTCGATGAGCTGCTCGGGGGCTGGGACGGCGAGCTCACGGTGCTGCTGCGCAAGCGCCTCAACCGGCACATAGGGACCTGCCCCATCTGCACCGCGCGGCGGCAGCACGAGATGCGCCCGGCCCGCCTGCTCGCCGTGACGGGCGGCGCGGCGCTAGTTGGCGCGGCCGCGGCGGCGCGGCACTACCGTGCGGCCGGGGTGGTGACCGCCAGCCTCAAGCACCCGGTGCTGCGCGCGGCGGCGGGCCGCGGGCAGGTCAGCGTCCTGCGCCGGGCGGCGGCCGCCACCAGGCACGGCGCGTTCGGCCCGCGCGGCTTCCCCCAGCCCCTGAATGCCCCGCACGTCCGCTCGGGGCTATCGGTCGTCGCCCATGCGCGGGTGGCGATCGCGACCGCCTCGGTGGCGGCCGCGACGGCCACGGGCACGCTTGTCGTGCTGCCCGGGGGGTCGGGCGGCATTCACTTCGCGGCCAGCGGCCCGGCCAGCGGTGGCAACGCCGGGCCAGGGGTGGTCCCGGCCACGGTCGTCCCGTCACCCATCAGCTCGGCCGGCACAGCAGGAACGCCGACCCCGGGCGGCACGAGCCACGGCCAGGCGAGCACCACGGGGTCGGGGGCCAGCCGGGGGGCATCGTCCGCCCCGCTGGGCAGCGGCCAGCCAGCGCCGGCGACGACGCCTGCCACGACCGGGCCAACGACTCCCCCGGCGACCCCACCAGCCGCGCCGACGGCGCCGGCCAGCCCCGCGCCGTCCACGACACCGCCCTCGCTGATCTCCGCGACCGGGACGATCAGCGTGTCACCAAACGCACTGCTGCTCACTCCGCTGCTTGGCAGCAGCTCGATGACGATCACGGCAACCGGCGGGCCGGTCAGCTGGTCCATCTCCGAGCCGTCGAGCCTCATCGGCACCGTACGCCTGTCGCAGACGTCCGGCACGCTGGCGGCTGGGCAGAGCGTCACCGTGAAGATCAGCACGACCCTGGCGAGCATCGACTCCGTGATCACCGTGAGCCCAGGCAATGAGCTCGTCCCGGTGCTCCTGGGCGCGCTCTGACCGGCTGGCGGCACAGCGGCTTGCGGCTGTGCCGCCAGCCAACTACAGCTGGCCGCCCGCTGCCCGGCCACCCGGCTCGCCCGGGTGACCGGCGCGGGCGTTGGCCGACGCAGCAAGGTGGCTATCGCACATCAGGTCGGTATACCTTGCAGCGAATCCTCCTGTCAGCAAGTAGCGTAAGCGGGTGCACGACAGCGATGTCCCAGTTTCACCCGTTCCAGTACCTAACGGCCCCGACGCCACGATGTCCGACAGCACGGTGTCCGACAGCACGGTGTCCGACAGCACGGTGCCGGACTATGGGGCGCCGGACAGCGGCGGCCCTGACGTCAGCTCCGACGCGGCCTGGCTCACCGGGGCCTACGACAGCTTCGCGGAGGCGCTCTACGCCTACTGCCGGTCGATGGTGCGCGAGCCGGCCGCCGCGGCCGACGCGGTCCAGGACACGTTCATCGTCACCGCGTTCCATCTGGCGGAACTGCCGGAGGAGAACCTGCTGCGGGCGTGGCTGCACGCCGTCGCCAGGAACGAGTGCCTGCGCGCGATCGCCGTCGGCGACGCCAGCCCGGCCCGGGAGGCACCGCCTCAGGAGGCGGGCGCGGGTGGCCTCGCCCGCGCTACCTGGGAGGCCGACGAGTCTCCCGCCGGCGCCGGGGCGCCGGAGGAGCCCGCGGAGCAGGCGGAGGTAACGGCGCTGCTGCGGGCGTCGCTCGACGGCCTTGACCCGGCCGAGCGGGACGTCATGATCATGACGTGGCATGGCCTGGACGTGGCCGAGTGCTCGGCGGTGCTTGGCATCTCCTTCGACGAGGCGTCCAAGCTCCTGTTCCGCGGCCGTGACCAGCTGGAGGCGTCGGCGGGGGTCATGACCGTGGCTCGCGCGGCGTCGCACGAGTGCGCGCAGCTCAATGACCTGCTGGCTGGCTGGAAGGGGCTGGCGACCCCGACGCTGCGCACCCAGCTTCTCCAGCACGTCGACCACTGCGATGTGTGCTCGCAGCAGCGGCGGACGGGCATGGGCCCGGCGATCTTGCTGCGGCTGGCCCCGGACACGCTTCGCGGCATGCTGGCCGGCCCGTCACCGCTGACCGCCTGGGTCACCTCCCGGCTGCGGGAGCAGGCGCTGGCCGCGGCGTTCGACACCGAGCCCGAGCTCTTCGAGCGGCGGGCCATGGTGGTGCGCAGGTCCGGGCCGTACCGGGGCGACGGGTTCCCCGTTGCACTCGCGCCGCTTGGAGCGGTCGCCGCGCGCAAGCATCGCTCGCCCGCGCCGCTCGTGCTGGCTGGCGTTGGTGGCAGCGGACTGCTCGCCGTGGCCGTCCTCGCGGGCCTCACGCTGAGCGGCAACCACTCGACCGGCGCCCTGCCCGCCTGGACCGGCCTGGCCCAGTCGGCCACCTCGTCGGGCGTCGGGCGCACCGCCCCCGCGGCCGCGGGCGCCAGGCCTTCTGCCCGCCCCCGCAAGCCCACCGCCACCCCGACAAGCAAGCCTCCCGAGGCCAGCGCGCGGCCTTCGGCCGCCGCCTCGGTCCGGCCGCAGGCGTCCAAGGCCGGCGATCCCACGCCGAAGATATCGTCCGCGCCCCTGGCGCCGGCCAGGATCGGTGTGTCACCGCAGAGCCTCCAGCTGACGGCGGGCATGAACGGCGGCTACGGCGGATGGCTGACGCTGAGCAACCCGACGAGCAGCGACATGTCCTGGTCGATGAGCCTGCCGTCGGGCCTGGCGACGTGGGGGAACATGACCTCGGGCACGCTGCAGCCGAACTCAAGCGGCACGCGGGTTTACATCTACACCAGCTGGGGTGGCCATCACGGACGCCAGCAGGCCCAGGCCTCGACGCAGACCATCACCCTGCAGCCCGGCAATGTCCAGGTGACGGTGACGATCCCCTAGCTACCTGGCGGGCGGGCCGCGAAGCGGGCTAGGAGCTCCAGGAGGCACGAGCGGTCGCCCGCTCGGCCTGCGCCCGCAGGCCGCGAACCGCCTCGGCGGGGTCGTCCGCGCCGTAGACGGCCGAGCCGGCCACGAACACGTCGGCGCCCGCCTCAGCGCACCGCTCGATGGTCTCAGCGCTTACCCCGCCGTCAACCTGTAGCCAGACTTGCCCGCCGTTGCGGGCGACCATGGCGCGGGCACGGCGAAGCTTGGGCATGACCATGTCCAGGAACCTCTGCCCGCCGAAGCCAGGCTCGACGGTCATCAGCAGCATCATGTCGATCTCGGGCAGCAGGTCCTCGTAGGGCTCGACCGGCGTGCCCGGGTTGACGGCCAGACCCGCGCGTGCCCCGGCCGCCCGGATGGCGCGCAGCGTCCTGACGGGGGCCTTCGCCGCCTCGGCGTGCACGGTGACGCTGCCCGCGCCCGCCTCCGCGTAGCCGGGTGCCCACCGGTCGGGGTCGGCGATCATGAGGTGGCAGTCGATCGGGGTGCTGGCCTGCTTGAGCAGCGACTCGACGACCGGCAGCCCGAGTGTGAGATTCGGCACGAAGTGATAGTCCATGACGTCGACGTGCAGCCAGTCGGCCGCTGGCGCCACCGCGGTCGCTTCCTCGGCGAGCCGGGCGAAGTCGGCGGACAGGATGCTGGGCGAGATCTGAACAGCCATGATGACTGAGAGTTTAGTGTCAGCCGGGCCCCGCCCCGCCCCGGCCAGGTGAACAGCGGTGGAATGTCGGCGGCCTGGGCTATCGTGTCGTTATTGAGTTCGATCACTGATGTTCCTGGAGGACACCTGATGCCTACTGAACCGCCTGCTGAGCTGCTAGACCGCGTACGCAAGCTGCTGGCCAAGGCCGAGGCCGAGGGCGTCACGCCGCATGAGGCGGAGGCGCTGACCGCGAAGGCGGCCGAGCTGATGGCCAGGTACGGGATTGACCGGGCCCGGCTCGGCGCACTGCACCCTGAGACCGACTTGCCGGTTGACCGGATGTTCGCCCTGGATAACCCGTGGGCGAACGTGAAGTCGCACCTGCTGTCCGGGCTGGCCCAGGCGCTGCGCTGCCAGTGCGTGCTGCTGCGGGGAAGCGACCCAGGTATCCAGGTGCACGTGTTCGGCTACGCGAGCGACATCGAGCGGGCCGACATCTTGTTCACCTCGCTGCTGGTGCAGATGGCGCGCGGGCTGGCCCAGCAAGCGGTGCCGCCCGGCGCGCCAAGCGCCAAGGCCTGGCGCCGGTCGTGGATGCTGGGGTATTGCGCGGCGGTCGTCACCCGGGTCAAGGCGGCCGAGCAGGACGCGGCCGAGGCGTCCGACGCGGGCCGGGACGCGGCGGCCGACGGCGGCCCTTCCACGGCCGTGGTGCTGGCCGACCGGGCCATGACGATCCGCCACAACGCGCAGCGGGCCTACCCGCGGACCCGGCAGGCCCGGGTCACCTACACCGGCAACGGGTACTCCGACGGCTACCGGGAGGGGCAGAAGGCCGACATCGGCTGCGGGAAGCTGCGGCGGGGCACGGCGGCGCTCAGCCGCTGAGCCTGGGGGTCGCCGGGCCCGCCTGCTTGAACCGGCCGATGACCGGGGAGGTCTCGACCGACCTGATGCCGGAAAGCCCGGTCAGCCGGGTGGTCAGGTACTGGTACATGTGCCGCGTGCCCTGGAACTGGGCGCTGACGACCAGGTTCGTGTTACCGGTGGTCGCGGCGGCGAACGGGACCTCCGGGTGGCGGGCGATCGCCCGGCCCGTCGCATCGAGGTGGGCGGGATCCACCGCGAGCCAGAGCATCGCCGCCAGGCCCACCCCGAGGAAGTCCTCGTGCACGTCGACGTCGAAGTACAGTGCCCGCCGCTGCTGCAGTTCCTCGATGCGGCGGCGCACGGTCGACTCGTGCCAGTGCAGGGCGGCGGCCAGCGAGGCGTGCGACGCCCGGCCGTCCCGGGCAAGCTCGGCCAGCAGCAGGTGGTCCTCCGGGCGCAGGGACACCGGCTCGATCGCCAGGTCCTCGGTGGGCGGAGGGTCGCGCGGCACGTTACCCGGGTAGGCGTCGCTGGCTCGCAGCACCGCGACCTGGTCGGCCGACAGCGTGCTGGTGATCGCGGCCCACTCCACCGGGCTGTAGACGCACAGGATCGACTGCGCGGTGATCTGGGTGACCCGGCGGCTGCCCGGCAGGCCGCGCAGGAAGAGGTCATCGCGCTCCTCGGGGGCGCGGGCCTGCAGGACGCAGGCGATCTCGGTCCCGCCTGAGGCCAGGGTGATCCACCGGGTGTCCGGTCGTCCGGCCAGGGCCCGCGCGATGCTGTCCGCGCTGCCCGGCATGACCTGTAGCCGGACGTACCAGTCCGTCCAGCCGAGCGGGACGCCGTTGAGGACCCCCGTGACGCGCAGCCCGAAGGCCGACACGAGCTTCCTGTAGCGCCGGGCGATCGTCTGGTCGGAGACCCCGATCACGTCGGCGAGCAGCCTGAAGGGCGCGCGGGGCGCGATGACGACAGCGTGGAAGAGCTGCCGGTCGACCTCGTCCGGGCTGTCGGTTTCCACGCGTCGCCTCCTGTATGTGTCGAGATCCGGCATTAGAGCGCCGAAAGTTGGAGCGCGATCCCCCGTAAGGCACGATAACTCATGAATAGATCCAAGGAGAGTCAAGGTTATGGATAAGAAGTGGTGGACCCTGCTGGCGGTCTGCACGGGCAGCTTCATGCTGCTGCTCGACGTCACCATCGTGGTGGTGGCGCAGCCAGCGATTCAGGGCGGGCTGCACGCCTCCTTCAGTGACGTGCAGTGGACCCTGGACGCGTACGCGCTAACGCTCGCGTCGTTGCTGCTTACCTCAGGGTCGCTGGCCGACAGGTACGGGCGCAAGCGGATGTTCTCGATCGGGCTGACGGTCTTCACCCTCGGCTCGCTGCTCTGCGGGCTGGCGCAGGACCCGCTGATGCTGATCCTGTCGCGGTGCGGCCAGGGCATCGGCGGTGCGATCATGTTCGCCACCTCGCTCGCGCTGCTCGGCCATAGCTTCAGGGGCAAGGACCGCGGCACGGCCTTCGGCATCTGGGGCGCCGTCACCGGCATCTCCACGGCGCTCGGGCCCGTGCTTGGCGGCTTGATCACGACCGACTGGGACTGGCGCGGCATCTTCCTGGTCAACATCCCGATCGGCGTCTTCGCCATGGGGGTGACCCTGTGGCGGGTCGAGGAGTCCCGCTCGCCCCAGCCCACCCGGACGGACTGGGCCGGATTCGGGCTGCTCACAGCGGGGCTGGTCGGCCTCATTTACGGCCTGATCCGGGCCAGCGAGACGGCCTGGACGGACACCGGGGTGCTGACCTGCCTGGCTGCTGGCGTCGTGCTGCTCGCCGCGTTCGTGGTGGCCGAGACCAGGGTCGCCAACCCCCTGTTCGACATCCGGCTGCTGCGGGTCCCGACGTTCGCCGGCGGCTCCATCTCGGCGTTCGCGATGAACGGGTCGCTGTACGCGGTGCTGCTGTACCTGGTGGTCTACCTGCAGGACATCCTCGGCTACTCGGCGCTGGGAGCGGGCCTGCGGCTGTCGGTCATCACGCTGGCCACGCTGGTCACCGCGACGCTGGCCGGGCGGATGAGCGAGCACGTGCCGGTCCGCTGGCTCATCGGGCCAGGCCTGCTGCTCGTGGGCATCGGGCTGATCGTCATGGCGGGCCTGTCAGGCACCAGTTCCTGGACCCACCTCATTCCCGGCTTCATCGTCTCCGGCCTCGGCTCGGGCATGGTCAACCCGCCGCTCGCCTCCACCGCCATCGGCGTCGTGCCGCCGCACCAGGCCGGCATGGCCTCGGGCACCAACTCGACGTTCCGCCAGGTCGGCATCGCGACCGGCATCGCGGCGCTCGGCTCGATCTTCGTCTCGCAGTTGCAGTCACACCTGGCGTCCACGCTGCCGCCATCGCTGGCGGGGTCGGCCGGCGTCATCGCGGCGGGCGTCCGGCAGGGATCGGTCGGGCAGGTGCTGGCATCCGTGCCCGCGGCCGACCGCGGGGCCACCGCGCTCGCGCTGCGGGCCAGCTTCGCCTCGGGCCTCAACGAGCTGCTGTACATCACCGCGGCCCTGGCCCTCGCGGGCGGGGTATGCGCGGTCCTGCTGATCAGGGGCAAGGACTTCGTCAAGCGGGAGGGCGCGCCCAGCGCCCCGGCGCCCGCCGCGACGCCCGACCCGACCCAGGCACTGCGGGGGTAGCCAGCAGCCGGCCGTGGTACTCCCGCCCGATCCGGGAGTACCACGGCCCGCCCGCCGCCAGGCCAGTGTGCCTGCTAGCGCTGATGACCTAATGCGCCATATTGACAGGCTCAGGCAAGCCTGTTAGAAGAGGCTGGAGTGTGCTTTCCACCGCTAAGGAGGCGCATATGCCTGGAGTAGTCCGCTTTAGCTACGGTGACGACCTGCCGCTGGGCGTCCGAGGCCGCCCCAGCATCCCGGAACGGCCACCGGGCAAGCCGGCCGGCATGTGCCGCAGTTACCAGGACGAGCAAGAACTCGGCGTTCGCGGCAGCGCGCAGGACCGTGCTCCGCACAAGCCCGTCACGAATTGCCGCGCCGACCTGGACGACCCGCCCCGCGGCGAGTGAGCGAACCGCAAGCTCCTAAGGCGCACTGGTCAGGGACGCACCGGGTAATCTCCCCCGAAGAGACGCTTGACCGCGCTCGGCCCTTCTTTCCCGCCGCCGGAATTACCCGGGTGGCGGACATCACCGGGCTGGACCGGATCGGCCTTCCCGTGGTGACCGTCTGCCGGCCTAATTCAAGGTCGGTAACGGTGGCACTGGGCAAGGGGGCCGACCTGGCGGCGGCCCGCGCCTCGGGCGTCATGGAGGCGATCGAGGATGCCATGGCGGAGCGCATCAGCCTGCCGCTGATCCTCGGCAGCGTCAACGACCTGCGCCTGAGCCACCCGCTCGCCGACGTGGACCAGCTGCCCAGGAGGACCGAGTCGCGCTACCACCCGGACCTCCCCCAGTTGTGGATCCAGGGCCGCGACCTGATGACGCAGACGCCACGGTGGGTGCCGTATGAGGTGGTCCACACCGCCTACACCCTGCCGCGGCCAACCGGGACAGGCTGCTTCGTCGCCTCGTCCAACGGCCTGGCTTCAGGCAACCATTTCCTCGAGGCGGTGAGCCACGGCCTATGCGAGATCGTTGAACGGGATGCCGCCACCTTGCACAGCGTCAGGGACCCAGCGGACAGGGCAGCACGCCAGGTTGACCTGGGCACCATCGAAGACCAGCGCTGCCTGCAGGCCCTTGACCTGATAGCCCGGGCCGGCCTGTCAGCCGTCATCGTCGACATCACCTCCGACCTGGCGATTCCGGCCTTCACCTGCCTGGTCGGCGAGCAGCGCCGCGACGGGACCTGGACTGGGTACCTCGCCGACGGGATGGGCTGCCACCCTGACCCGGCGATCGCCCTGCTGCGCGCCGTCACCGAGGCGGCGCAGGACCGGCTCGCGTTCCTCACCGGTGCCCGCGACGATGCCGACGGGTGGGACCAGGCCCGGCGGCATCGCTCGCACTTCGAAGGCGATCCGGTCGCGGTCCCCGCCCGGGAGGCGGCTCGCCCCTTCACCGCGGCGGGCGGGCTGCGCAGCGATAGCCTGGACGCGGACGTGGCCTGGGAACTGGCGGCGCTGCGCTCGGCTGGCATCGGCCAGGTGGTGGTCATCGACCTGACGCGGGAGGACTTCGGCATCCCGGTCGTCCGGGTCGTCATCCCCGGGCTCGAGGGGCCGGCCACGACGGTCGGGGCGTGCCGCCTTGGCCGCCGGGCGATGGAGGTGATCGGCGGCAGTGAGCGAGGCTTACGTCTTCCTCGGCCCGACGCTCCCGGTCAAGGAGGCGAGAGCCGAGCTTGACGCGGTGTACCTGCCGCCGGCCTCGGCCGGTGACGTGTACCGCCTGTGGCGTCGCCGGCCCCGCGTCATCGGCATCATCGACGGTGGTGCCGGCCTCCCCGCCGTGTGGCACAAGGAGATCATGTGGGTCATGGAGCGGGGCGTCCACGTGTTCGGTGCCGCCGCGACCGGGGCGCTGCGCGCGGCCGAGCTGGCGAGCTTTGGCATGCGCGGCAGCGGCTGGGTCTACGAGGCCTTCCTCGGCGGGAAGCTGGACCGGGACGACGAGATAGCCGTCAGGCACGCCGGAGCCGGCGACGGATACCGGCCCCGGTCTGAGGCGCTGGTGAACATCCGCGCCACCCTGGACGCCGCGCGGCGCGAAGGCGTCATCTCCCTGGCCACCGTGGGCGTCCTCACCCAGTCGGGGACGGCGATGTTCTACCAGGACCGGACGTGGCCGGACCTGATCCGGGCGGCGGGCGCGGCCGGGGCCGATGCCGCGGAGCTCGACGCGCTGACCCGATGGCTGCCAGCGGGCCAGGTCGCGCAGCAGGCTGACGACGCCAGGGCCATGCTCGCGCGGATGCGCCGCTTCCTCGCCACCGACCCGGCCCCGCTGCGGGCGAGCTGGCGGACGGCGAACACCGCGATGTTCGCCGCGGCCCGCCACCTGGCGGACAACGACACCAGCTCAGGGGACGTTCTGCCCGGGCTTACCGAGGGTGTCCTTGATGAGGTTCGGCTGTCCGGCCCTGATTCCTTCCAGGCGGCATGGACCCGGGGCCTGCTGCGGGTCTTCGCCGCCGCCTTCGCCGAGAAGGCCGGGATGACGGTGCAGGAGGAACAGCTCAGGGAAGCCGTCGCCGGCCTGCGCCAGAGCCTGGCGGTCGAGCAGGACGCGGCATTTGCGCGGTTCCTCGCGGCCAATGACCTGACGGCCGCAGACCTGGAGCACCTCGTTGCCGACGACGAGCTGATCCGGTGGGCGTGCGGGCAAGCCGAGCGGGAGGCCGCCGGCGCCCTCGTCGACGAGCTGCGGATGCGCGGGCAGTACGCCGGGCTCGCGGCGCGGGCGCGCGCCAAGCTCAGCTACCGGGAAGCGCCGCCGGACGAGGAACAGAACGACAAGGCGATCAGCTGGTACTTCACCAGCCGATGCGGCACCCAGCCCCCTGACGACCTTGCGGCCTACGCGCGGGCCTGCGGGTTCGCGGGCGAACCGGAATTCCGGCTGGCGGTCAGGCATGAGTACCTGCATGCGGTCACCGGGGATCGAGCTGACTGCGACCGGCCACCGCGGCCGAGCGCGGCCGGTGAAGGCGGGCCGTGATGCTCCCGTCCGACTTGGGAGTATCACGGCCCGCCCGCTCTTGGCCCGGCCGAGCAGCCCTGACGTTACGAGTGCGGGCAGCCCTGGCCGGGCAGCAGCACCGGGCCCACGCCTGGCATTGACTGCTCCCTCGCGATCGTGAGCAGCGCGTCGGCGGCTGTCCTCGCGGACTGCCCGGTTCCTGACATCCGCGCGGCGATCAGGCCCGCGACGACCGGCGTGGAGAAAGACGTCCCGCTCCACCGGGCCATGCCGTCGAAGGTCGCCTCCTTGGGCGACTGCCGCTCCTGGTAGGTGTACACGCCGCGGGCGAAGGCATGCACGAGATCCTGGCCGGGCGCGAAGACGCTGACCCACTCGCCGTAATCAGAGAACCAGGCGCGCCCGTCCCAGTCGCCGTTCAGCGCGCCCACGCTGATCACTCCGGGCAATTCAGCCGGCGAGAACTTCCAGTCCCTGCCGTCGTTGCCGGCCGCGGCCACCAGGACGGTCTTGTCGCCCCGGGCCCGCAGGGGCCCCTCGACGAAGGCATGGAAGCTGAGCAGCCCCGAGTGCCGCCACGTGTGCGTCCCGGCGGACAGGCTGATGATGTCCGGCTCCCAGTCGATCACGGACTCAAGCGCCCGGACCAGGTCAGTCTCGTATATGGCACCGGCCTTCTCGAAGTTACGGTGTATCCGTACCTCCGCTTGCGGTGCCATCGCCCGGATGACGCTGGCGATGAACGTCCCGTGGCCGCCGTAGCGCTCAATGAGCGACCCTTCGACCACCTCGGCGTCATCGTCCCCGGTCACCCCGTGCAGCCACGGGTGCCGGGCCGGGGCATCACGGACGAGCCCCGTGTCGACCACCGCGACCCGGATGCCCGCACCGGTGCAGCAGGTCCTGGTCGAGACCGGCGGGCGCGGCGCCGCGCTGGCCGACTCATAGTCCGGCTCAGTCGCGGGGCAGTTGCTGGTCGGCATGATGGAGACAAGGTGGTCCGGTGACACCACGCCAGGCCCGAGCCGGTCATGCGCGGCCTCCAGCGCCGCGAACAGGCTTTCCTGCTCAGCCTGGGCGTCACCGGACGGGTGCGGCGCGAGCCGGATGTGCGCCAGCCCGGCTGCCGTCGGGCTGACCGCGCTGACCGGGAGAGCTCCCGGTCCGCTGATCGCGGCGGTGACGCTGTCCAGGTCCGCGGACCGGGTCACCAGGTGCCCGCGCCGGTAGATGAAGTCACCCGCTCGCGGCGCTCCCGCCCGAGGCGGGGGATAGAGCGCCGCGTCAGGAAAGTTGTCCAGGATATACGCGGCCTGCACTTCCTGGATTTGCTCAAGGTCTTCCGGCGCGCCCGCCGGGCGCCCGGCATTATCTGGTGTCATCGCCTCACCTCGCCGTGTGAAGATATATCCACGATCAGTATCTCCATGATCGTGGTCGTATGCTCAGAGGCGGGGTTGGTGTCGTGGATACTACAGAGACGAGTCATCTGCTCGTCCTGACGCATTCCCGGCCCGCTGAGGCGCTCAGCCGGGCACGGGACCTGCTGGCGCGGCGGCCCGCCGCTGCGGAGGCTTCCATCGCGCACCAGGCGGCCGGCATAGCGCTGCGTGACCTCGGCGACCTGGATGAGGGACTAGCGGAGCTGCGCCGTGCACTGCGGTCCGCCCGCGCAAGCGGTGACCAGCAGCGGGAGGCTGACGTCCGCGCCACCCTGGGCCTGAGCACAGGGATGGCCGGCGACACCACGCGTGGCCTGGCCCACCTTGGCCAGGCGGTCCGGCTCGCCCACGGCGCGCAGGCCGGCCGGGTCCTGATGCGCCGGGCCAACCTGCTGCTGTGGGCCGGCCGCCGACAGGAGGCACTGCGCGACCAGAACGAGGCAGTCGCCCTGCTGCGGCGGCACGGCGACACGCACTGGGAAGCGCGGGCACGGATGAACCGGGGCCTGATCCTGCTCGAGATGGGCCAGACACGGCAGGCCGAGGCCGACTTCCACCATGCCGAGCGGCAATACGCCGAGCTGGGGCTTGAATGGGACCTCGCGATCGCCCGGCACAACCAGGGCCTGGTGGCGGCGGCTTCAGGCCGGGTACCCCAGGCGCTTGAGCTGCTGGCCGAGGCGAACCAGTGCTACGGGCGCCTCGGCACCCCCATGCCGGACGTGGCCATCGACCGGTGCGCCGCCCTGCTGTCGGCTGGCCTGGCGGCCGACGCCTACGCCGAGACAGACGACGCCATCAATCGCGACACGAGGGCGGACATCCGCCGGTCGGCCAAGTTCGCGGAGATGCTGTACTCCGCCGCCACCGCCGCGCTCGCGGCCGGCGATCCGAGGGCGGCGACGGAGCGGGCCGAGCAGGCCGCGCGGCTGTTCGCGCGCCAGCAGCGGGAGCGGTGGTCTGCCCGTACCCGCCTGGTGCTTGTCCAGGCCCGCCAGGCCGCGGGCGACACCAGCCTGAGCACGTACCGGCTGGCCTGCTCTGTCGCCCGTCAGCTCGACGCCCTCGGCGCTGAGGAGGCACCGGAGGCGCACTTGCTGGCCGGACGGCTGGCCCTGCTGCGCCGCAATCGCGCGGCGACCCGAGCGCACCTGGCCGCCGCGGCCAGGCGCCGGACGGGGCCCGCCGTCGGGCAGAGCCGTGCCTGGCTGGCCCGGGCGCTGCTGGCGCAAGTCGAGGGTCACCAGGCGCAGATGCTTGCCGCCTGCCGCCGGGGGCTGGCCGTGGTGGCGGAGTGCCAGCAGATGCTGGGCGCGAGCGAGCTGCGCGCCGCCGTGACCGCGCACGGGGGCGAGCTGGCTGCCATCGGGCAGCGGGCCGCGCTGAACCGGGCCGACCCGCGCAGGCTCCTGGAGTGGAGCGAGCGGTGGCGGGCGACCACCCAGGCCATTCCCCCGGCCCGGCCACCGCGGGACGAGTTGCTCGCCCAGGACATGTCGGCCCTGCGCGAGGTGTCCAGGCTGCTTGAGCATGACCTGGCCGCACCGGCCCAGGAGGTGGCGCTGCGCCGGGAGCGCACCCGGCTTGAGCGCGCGGTACGGGACCGCATCCTGCGGACACCGGGCAGTGACGGGGCATCCGGGGGGCAGGCCCGGTTCTCCCTGCCCGCGCTGCGGGCCGCGCTAGCCCGCGGGGTGCTCATCGAGCTCGTCGAGCTCGACGGCACGCTGCACGCGGTGACCGTTTCCCGGTCGGGCCTGCGGCTGCACACGGTGGGAGCCGCCGCCCGCGCTTCGCGCGAGGCCGTCTTCGCCCGCTCCCAGCTGCAGCGCATGGCCAGCAGGCGGCGGGTGCCTGATGAAGCACGGCAGCTGCTTGACCAGGCGGGCGGCCTGCTTGAGCAGGCCCTGCTCGGCCCGGCCGCGGCCGACCTGGGCGACGCCGGCCTCAGCGACGCCGACCCGGTCGTCATCGTCCCGCCCGGCGGGCTTGAGGCCATCCCCTGGGGCCTGCTGCCCGCACTGCGCGACCGGGCGGTCAGCGTGAGCCCCTCGGCAACGGCCTGGCTGCGAGCGCGGTCCGCGGCCGCGCCCGGCCACCGCCGGGTCATGCTCGCCCACGGACCTGGCCTGCCGCACGCCGACGCTGAGATCAAGGGCGTCGGTGAGCTTCATCCGCAGGCGGTCACGCTGACTGGCGGCTGTGCCACAGCCGACCGGGTACTGGCCGCGCTCGATGGCGCCTGGCTGGCCCACATAGCTGCCCATGGCACGTTCCGCAGCGATAATCCGCTCTTTTCTGACTTGCGGCTGGAGGACGGGCCGCTGACCGTCTACGACATTGAGGGCATCCCCGCCGCACCGTGGCTGCTGGTGCTGTCGGCGTGCGATTCCGGGCGGGCGGCGGCCGTGGGGGCAGACGAGCTCCTCGGCGTGGCGAGCAGCATCCTGGCAAAGGGGACAACTGGTATCGTTGCGGCCATCGTTGCCGTCAACGACGAGGCAACTGGTCCCGTCATGACGTCGCTGCACGAGGCGGTGGCCGCCGGAGCGGGATTCCCCCGCGCCCTGCGAGCCGCCAGGCAAGCAGCTGCCAGCCCGCTCGAACTGGCTACCGCCTGCTCGTTCGTGGCGCTCGGGGCCTGATCATGACGTCCTTGGAAAGCGTAGAGGGTGAATCCGGATACAGACAGCGACGACCCAGTGGCCGGCCTGGTTGCGGCCGCGGCCGCCGGGGACGGGCGGGCCTGGGCCGAGCTCGTGGACCGCTTCTCCCCCCTGGTCTGGTCCGTCTGCCGGGCGCACCGGCTCTCGGGCGAGGATGCCGCTGACGTGTACCAGGTGACCTGGCTGCGGCTGCTTGAGAACCTCAGTCGCATCCGCGATCCGAGGCGGCTGCCCGGCTGGATCTCCACGACCTGCCGCCGGGAGGCGCAAGCCCTGCTCAGCCGGGCCCGCGCCTCGGTCGCGACAGAGTCCGAGCGGCTGGACTGGCTCCTGGGTGGGGCCGCCCCGGCGGACGAGCCGATGCTGACCGCCGACCAGCACGCGGCCCTATGGCGATCCTTCGGCCAGCTGAGCGACTGGTGTCAGCGGGTCCTGCGGGCACTGATCCTCAACGTGGAGGGCAAGCGGACGTCCTACCCGCAGGTCGCGGCCGAACTGGGGACCCGGCCTGGCAGCCTGGGACCGACCCGAGGGCGCTGCTTGAAGCAGCTGCGTAAGCTCCTTGAAGCGGAGGGTATCTAAAACCCCGGGCAGGCCTCTTCATAAAGGGACGAACGGGGGATAATGACCACGCGACAGCAGACCGGGAGCGGCAGATGAGCAGGGAACGCCCTCCGGCAGGAGGCCAGCACGAGCCTGTGGCCCGGCTCAGCGATCTTGACGACGAGCGACTGCTCTCGGCACTCAGGGAAGTACTTGGCGCGGCTGACCCGCCGCCATCATGGTGTGTCAACCTGGCCAAGGAAAGCTTTGCCCTGCGGACGATCGACGCCGAGCTCGCGACGCTCAGCGAGGACTCGGCACTCGACGGGGTGGCCGTCACCAGGTCCGGCGGCGGGCCGCCGGGCGGCGGGCCGCGGCTCGCGGTCTTCGACGCCGACAGCCTGAGCGTCGAGATCGAGGTGAGCCGGAGCTCACGGCCAGGGTCGTGGCAGGTGGTCGGGCAGCTTTCGCCGCCCGCCGCAGCCATGGTCGGGGTGCGACGGCCCCCGGATGACCACGGCCGGGTGACCGCCGACGACCTGGGCCGCTTCCTGATCGACCAGCTGCCCGCAGGGCCGCTGAGCCTGGCGATCGAGATCGAGGGCAAGCAGTCCGTCGTCACCGAATGGATCACCGTCGGCTAGCAGGCCGGCACTGCCCGGCTGGTCAGGCGTCAGCTGGATAGGCGTGGCCGACCAAGCCGTGGCTGACCAAGCCGTGGGCGGTAGACCCGGCCGGTCAACCCGTGGCTGGTAGACCCGGCCGGTCAAGCAACTCGGCGACCGTGAACGGCTGCCCAGCTGCAGGCCAGTCAGCGATTGTCACAGCAGTCACCTTGGTTCCTTAGGTTCATGACGTCCACTGCGCCAGCGCCTACTGGCACTCTACCCGCGAATGAGCGATCACCCATCGATGGCAGTCGACTACGCTCATGTAGCGAGGGCCGGGAACAGCGATGACGCATCGCGGTGGTGGGAAAATGTACGCGATGACGCCGCACTGTCACCCAGGCAGCACCGATGCTCCATTGTCCTCAAAGCGCCACGACAGCGATGGCTGCATCGCTGTCGCAGGGCGGCCGGGCCGCGAGGCAACCGGGCCGCGAGGCAACTGGCGGCGAGACGGCCTAGCCCCGAGGCAACCGGGCCGCGGGGCAGCCGAGTCCGAGGCAACCGGGTTGGGAGGCAACGGGGCCGCGGGGCAGCACGGTTGCGACCGGTGGCGGGAGTCAGGCGGTACGGCGCAGCAGGGCGACGAAGATGGCATCGGTGCCGTGGCGGTGGGGCCAGAACTGGGCGAACCTGGGGTCAGCCGCCGCGCGCAGGCCCGGCACGTCGGGCAGCAGGGCGGGCGCATCCAGGATCTCGACGCCGGTGGCGTCCGGGCCTGCCACGTCGAGCACGACGTCGCTCGTCTCCGCTGGCACGGGCGAGCAGGTCACGTAGGCGACCACTCCCCCGGGCCTGACGGCATCGAGGGCCGACCACAGCAGCTCTCGCTGTAGCTGCCCGAGGCCGATCAGGTCGTCGGGGGACTTGCGCCAGCGGGCTTCTGGGCGTCGGCGCAATGCTCCAAGCCCGGTGCAGGGGACGTCGACGAGGACTCGCTCGAAGCCGACATCCCGCCAGGCCGGGTCCCGGCCGTCCGCGACGATCACGGTGGTGGCCTCATCCACGGCCGAGGCGACCAGGCGTGCCCGGTGCGGGTGCACCTCGGCGGCCACCAGTCGCGCGCCATCGAGTGCCGCCAGCCCGGCCAGCATCCGCGCCTTGCCGCCTGGTCCCGCGCACATGTCCAGCCACGCTGGGGAGGGAGGGGAAGCCGGGGAGGGAGGGGAAGCAGGCGAGGAAGAAGAAGCAGGCGAGGAAGGGGAAGTTGGGGAGGGAGGGGTGGCGGGCTCAGGGAGGGAGGCAGGCGACGGAAGGGGAGAAAGAGACGGAGGAGTAGCGGAGGCGGGGAGGACTGGGGTGCGGGCGAGCATGACGGCGGCTAGCTGGCTGGCCTCATCCTGGACTGCCGCGACGCCCTCGGCGATCAGTGCGGACGGATCGCCGCCGGCCAGGACGAATCCATAGGGCGACCAGCTCGTCGGCTCGGCTCCCGCGGGCAGCACGTCGTCGCGGCGCGCGGCGCCCGGCCGGATCGCCAGCGTCACGCGGGGCCGCTCGTTGCCCGCCGCGAGGGCCGCCTCTAGTTCGGCGATGCCGGCCTCGGAATCGCCAGCCACGGAATCGCCAGCCACGGAAGCACTGGCATCGGAAGCACCGGCACCGGAACGACCGGCCACGGAAGCACCGGCCCTAGATGCACCGGCACCGGAAGCACCGGCACCGGAAGCACCGGCACCGGAAGCACCGGCACCGGCACCGGAAGCACCGGCCACGAGAGCACCGGATGCACCAGCACCGGATGCACCAGCCGCGGAAGTTCCGGCTGCGCGCAGGGCTTCACGGTAGGCGGCGACGATCCATGGGGGGTGGGAGTACCTGACCGCCAGGTAGCCGTCGGGGTCGTCGGCGGGCGAGGGCGCCACGATCGGGGTCCACTGCTCCAGGTCCCTGGTGGCGACCCGGCGCAGCACGGCGTTCACGTAGCCGGAAGCCCCCGGTCCGGCCACGTCCTTAGCCAGGTCGACCGACGTGGCGACGGCGGCGTGGCTGCCGACCCTGGTGGCGAGCAGCTGGTGAGCGCCGAGCCGCAGGACGTGCAGCACCGGCGGGTCGAGCCGGTCGAGCGGCCGGTCACTGCAGGCGGCGAGGACGGCGTCGTAGGTGCCCAGGCCGCGCAGCGTCCCGTAGGCGAGCTCGGTCGCCAGGGCCGCGTCCCGGCCGGTGATGTTCCGGTCGGACAGCAGCCTCGGCAGCAGCAGGTTGGCGTACGCGTCCCTGGCATCGACCGCCTCGAGCACGTCGTAGGCGGTCCGGCGGGCGGGATCGGCGCGGTACCTGGACCGGCCGCCACGCTGCGGCCCCCGGCGATCGACGGCGCGTGCGGCTCCGCGGGCCGGCGCCATCAGCCCAGCCCGATCTTTGCGTCCCGCAGGCCACGAGCCCAGTCTGCGGCGGGCATCCGGCGCTTGCCTGGCGGCTGGACGTCCCCGAGCAGCAGGGCCCGCGAGCCGGTCCCCGCGTACACGGCGCCCCGGGTCACGCGGACCTCACCCGGCGCGAGGGCGAGCTCGCCGGAGTCGGCGGCAGGCACCAGGGAGGCCGGCCAGAGCTTGAGGCGGCCGCCGTCGAGCTCCGTCCAGGCGCCCGGCTCGGGAGTGCAGGCGCGGATCACCCGGTCGATGAGGTGGGCGGGCAGCTTCCAGTCGACGCGAGCGTCGGCCGGGGTGATCTTGGGTGCGAGGCTGATGCCCTCGGCCGGCTGCGGCTCGGCCCGCAGCGTCCCGTCCTCGATGCCGTCAAGCGTGGCGACCAGCAGCCCCGCACCGGACTCGGCGATCCGGCCGAGCAGGTCACCGGATGTGTCCGCGGGCCGGATCGGCTCGGTCACCGTGCCGTACACCGGCCCGGCGTCCATCGCCGCCACGATGCGGAACGTCGTCGCGCCGGTGATGTCGTCGCCGTGCAGCAGCGCGTGCTGGACCGGGGCCGCGCCGCGCCAGGCGGGCAGCAGCGAGAAGTGCAGGTTGACCCACCCGTGCCGGGGGATGTCGAGGGCGGACTGCGGCAGCAGCGCGCCGTAGGCGGTGACCGGGCAGCAGTCGGGGGCGATCTCGGCCAGCCGGGCGAGGAAGTCCGGCTCACGGGGCCGGGCGGGCGTCAGGACCTCAAGACCGTTTTCCCGCGCCAGAACGGACACCTCCGACGGCTCCACCCGCCTGCCCCGTCCCGAGGGGGCGTCGGGCCGCGTCACCACCGCTGCCACCTCGTGCCGGGACGCGAGCAGCGCCCGCAGTGACGTCACCGCGACCTGCGGTGTCCCCGCGAAGACCAGACGCAACGCCTGCATCCCCCTTGCTCGTCAAGTAAGCGTCGTAGGTAAGTGATATGGCGGCGGATCAGGAGATCCGCTGCGTGGAGTGCGGTGAGGTCCTGACCTCCCTGATCGGGTCGCCGTACCACTCGGCTTCCCTGATGGCCTTCATGGCGAGCTTGCGCTGCTTGGCGTCCATCCGGTCGATGAACAAGACCCCATCGAGGTGATCGGTCTCGTGCTGGACGCAGCGGGCCAGCAGTTCCGTGCCCTCGATCGTGACCGGCTCGCCGTGCAGGTCGAATCCCTTGGCGATGACGCGCGGGGCGCGCGGCGTGGGGAACTGCAGCCCAGGCAGCGACAGGCAGCCCTCGTCGTCGGACTCCTCCTCGCCTGACAGGTCGAGCACCGGGTTGATCAGGTGGCCGTGCTCGCCCTCGTCATCGCCCACGTGGAAGGTGAACACGCGCAGCGACACGCCGATCTGAGGCGCGGCCAGGCCGACGCCAGGCGCGTCAAGCATGGTCTCGCTGAGGTCTTCAACCAGCTTCCGCAGCTCACGGTCGAAGTCGACCACCGGCTCCGCCGGGGTCCTCAGCACCGGATCACCAAATAGCCGGATGGGCCTGAGCACGAGCGTTCCTCCAGGTTGCGTTTACCTAAAGTCTATTCGCAGGCTCAAATCAGGCCGCCCGGTCAGATCAGTTCCGCCGGGTCAAGCTGCACCCGGACGCCGCCGCCTTCCTTGCGGGCGCTGCGGGCGGCCTGGGCCGCGTGCAAGGCCTTCGCCAGCACCAGCCCGTCTGCCCGCGGTACCCGCAGCAGCGCCCGCACTCGCTCCGGCTCCCCCGGCGCGCCCGACTGCTCGACGGGGACGGGGCCAAGCACCTGAAGGCGCTCGCCGATATCGGGCACGCAACCGAGCAGGCTGGCGACGGCGTCCGCCTCGCCCGTGACCGAGGCCATCCGCACGGTAGGCGGAAAGGCGAGCGGCAGGCGATCGGTGAGTGCTCGTTCGGCCAAGGTGCAAGGGTCCCATCGGATCAGCGCCTGCACGACGGGGAGCGAGGCATCGGCGTGGACGAGGACGGTGCCCTGCGAGCGGACCAGGGCGGCCGCCGCCATCCAGCGCCGCAGCGCCTCCTCCTCGCTGCGCAGGCTCTGGCGGGCGAGCAGCGCCCAGCCGTCAAGCAGCAGCGCGGCGGCGTAATGAGCCACCGGCTCCGCCCCGGGGGTGGCGATGACAAGCGCGGGCTCGTCGGGCACCGTGGCCATCACCGTCGGGCCGCCCGACGTCCTGACCTTAGTGCCGGGGAAGGCCCGGCCGAGCTCCTCGGCGGTGCGGGCGGCGCCGACGGCGATCGCGCGCAGCTGGCCGAAGCCGCACTGCGGGCAGGCCCAGCCGCCAGCCAGGGAGCCGCACCAGCCGCAGTCGGGCACCTCCTGTGCGCCGGAGACCCGCAGCGGTCCACCGCAGGTCGCGCACCTCGCCTTGGCCCGGCAGCGCGCGCAGGCGATGGCGGCCAGGTACCCCCGCCTGGGCACCTGGACCAGGACAGGGCCGCCACTGGCCAGGCCGGCCCGCACGGTCCGCAGCGCCAGGCTGGGCAGCCGGGCGGTGGTGGCGGCGGCATCACGGCCGAGCTCGTACTCATCGGCCGCCGCCCGGACGGTCGGCGCGACCGCCCGGATCGTCGCCCGCTCGGCCACCAGGTCCCTGGCCCAGCCCGAGGTGACCAGGTGGGCCAGCTCAGGGGTGCGGGCGAACCCGCCGATGAGGGCCGCGGCCCCGGCCCGGTGGGCGCGCAGGGCGAGGACCTCGCGGGCATGCGGGTACGGGGCACGGGGCTCGGCGTGCAGGTCATCTCCCTCGTCCCACAAGACCACGAGGCCGAGGCGGGCGACCGGGGCGAACATGGCGGCCCGCGTCCCCGCGACCACCATGGCCTGCCCGCGCAGGACCGACAGCCAGCGCCGGTACCGCTCGGCCGGGCCGAGGTCGGCGGTGAGGCAGACGTGCGGCTCGCCCGGGGGCAGTTCGCTGGCCAGCGCCTCGTCCACGCGGGCCAGGTCCCTGGCGTCCGGCACGACGACAAGCGCGCCCCGTCCGGCGCTCGCGGCGGCGGCCACGGCGACGGCGATCTCACGGGGCCAGCTGTCGCCGGGCAGGGCCGCCCAGGCCGCCCGCAAGGGGCGGCCGTCGGCGATCCCGGCCAGGAACGTGGGACCGGCCGGGTAACGTGCCCATGACCCGGGTACCGGCCTCGGCCGGGTCGCTGTCGCATCGGCCGGCGAACGGGCGCCCGCTTCTGGCGCGGCGAGCCCCTCGGTCACCGGATGCCCCCCGGTCGCGGCGAGCCCCTCGGTCACCGGATGCCCCCCGGTCGCGGCGCGCCCCTCGGTGGCGGCGTGCCTGGGCGGTATGGCCAGCCGCAGCACGTCGGCCAGGGTGCCCGCGTAGCGGTCGGCGACCGCCCGGGCCAGCCCGGCGACCTCCGGGGTCAGCACGCGCTCGGGCGACACGACGCGGTCGAGCCAGCTGAGCCTGCCGGGGTGCTCGCTGGCGTCCACCCGCTCGAGCAGGAAGCCGTCGGTGAGCTGGCCGGCGAACCTGACCCGGACCCGGACGCCCGGCTGGGCCTGATCGGCGAGCCGCTCGGGGACCTGGTAGTCGAAGGGACGGTCGAGGTGGGCCAGCGGCATGTCGACCGCTATCCGGGCCACCGGCCGGTCAGCGGCGGGAAGCAGCGTCGGCGGATCTGCCTTCCTTGTCGCCCGTGCCCTCGTCCCCGCCATCGCTTAGTTCTACCTCAGGACGGATGAGGCCGGGCACGGGTAGCCGCAATACCCGTGCCCGGCCGCCCGGGCTGATCGCCGCCGCGAGGCCGCACGCATGCGGTTCCGCGGCTGAGCCTCATTCACGACCACCGAGGTCACTGCACGATTGCCGTCAGCAACCACCCTGTGGTCAGCAGGAGACTACCGCTAGTTGACCAGGTAGTCGAATTCGCCGGTGCGCACCGCGCTGACCAGGGCACGGACCGCCCCGGCCGGGTAGACGAGTGCCGTTCCCCGTGGGTCGCGGGAGTTGCGCATGGCCATCGTGTCGGCGTCCAGGCGGGCGATCTCGACGCACGCGCCCTGCGAGTTGCTGCGCTGGCTCTTCTTCCAGGAAGCGCCGGCCAGCTCAGCGGCAGAGATTCCGTTGTGAATGTCCTGCATCGTTCTGTCTCCTGACGCGATACGTGATTCGCCGTCTCGCACTGACCGCCGGGCCCGGCGTGGGACGTCGGTTGGGGGCGGGGCGTCCGCTGGGTTGAGGAGCCCGACTACAGGAATTCTATCCCATGCACGTGCATCAGCATGGGACTTCGCACGACCAATTGCATACGCAAATTCACACGCATTTGCACAGCGCGTGTTCAACGGCGGCGGGGCCGCGCAGTGACCCTACCGTTCAGTAACTATCGCGCGCCCCCATCTTCCCCTGCTTCACATGGCTAAACGCGAACAGTCACAAAAGCGAAAGATCGGGCTGGCGGCAGAACGTCCGCGACACACCCTTGAGGACGTTGTGAGCCACTTGCCGGTTTGGGTTGTTCGCTGAGAGCGATCGGATCGGCGGGCCGGAACGGGCCGAGAGCCCCGGCAGCACCGGCCCAGAGCCTGGGCAGCGCAAAGCGGCCGCGGGGCAGCACCTGCCCCGCGGCCGCTTGCGCTGGTGCGCTCGCGCTGGTGGCGAGCTACACGACGCTGCGCAGCTGCTCGGCCCGGTCGGTGCGCTCCCAGGTGAAGTCCGCCTCGCCCCGGCCGAAGTGGCCGTAGGCCGCGGTCTGGCTGTAGATGGGGCGCAGCAGGTCAAGGCTGTTGATGATCGCCCGCGGCCGCAGGTCGAAGACCTGGGTGACCGCGTCCTGGATCTTCTCCACCGCGACCTGCTCGGTGCCGAAGCACTCCACGAACAGGCCCACCGGGGCCGCCTTGCCGATCGCGTACGCGACCTGGGCCTCGCACCGGTCGGCCAGGCCGGCCGCGACGACGTTCTTGGCGACCCAGCGCATCGCGTAGGCCGCGCTGCGGTCCACCTTCGAGGGGTCCTTGCCGGAGAACGCGCCACCGCCGTGCCGGGCGGCACCGCCGTAGGTGTCGATGATGATCTTGCGCCCGGTCAGGCCGGCGTCGCCCATCGGGCCGCCGATCTCGAACCGCCCGGTCGGGTTAACCAGCAGCCGGTAGCCCTCGGTGTCGATGTCGAAGTCGGCCAGCACCGGCTCGACCACGTAGTCCTTGACGTCCGGCGCGAGCAGTTCCCTGAGGTTGATGTCCGCCGCGTGCTGGCTGGAGACCACGACCGTGTCCAGGCGCACCGGGCGCCCATCGACGTACTCCACGGTCACCTGGGTCTTGCCGTCCGGCCGCAGGTACGGGACGGTGCCTGAGCGCCGCACCTCCGACAGGCGGCGGGCGAGCTTGTGCGCCAGCATGATCGGCAGCGGCATGAGCTCGGGCGTCTCCCGGCACGCGTAGCCGAACATCAGGCCCTGGTCACCCGCGCCCTGCAGGTCGTACTCGTCGGCGCGGCCGCCCTCGCGGTGCTCGAGCGCGTCGTTGACGCCCTGGGCGATGTCGGCCGACTGCGAGCCGATGGAGACCGAGACGCCGCAGGAGGCCCCGTCGTAGCCCTTGGCCGAGGAGTCGTAGCCGATCTGGAGGATCTTCTGCCTGATGATGCCAGGGATGTCGACGTACGTCCGGGTGGTCACCTCGCCCGCCACGTGCACCTGGCCGGTGGTGATCAGGGTCTCCACCGCGACTCGGCTGCCGGGGTCGTCCTTGATCATGGCGTCCAGGATGGCGTCGCTGATCTGGTCCGCCATCTTGTCCGGATGGCCCTCCGTCACCGACTCAGAGGTAAACAGGCGCCGTGCCACGTAGTTCTCCGTCCGTTGAGCGATCGAGCTGGCTTTGGGGCGGAGCCGACAATAGCGCAGCCTAGTGAGCTTACCGGCTGGTCACCCCAGTAGGAGATACCTGAAGGATCCTATTTGAGACGTTCCGCTACCAGATTCCAGACGACCTCGGCGAGGGCTTCCTTGGCCCCGCGCGGAATCGGCGTGCTCGATCCGTCCGCGCCGTACACGACGGCTTCGTTGTCGGCGGTCCCGAAGCCGAGGCCGCCGCCTACCGGGTTGACCACGAGCAGGTCGCATCCCTTACGGCTCAGCTTACCGCGTGCCGCGTCAGGGTCCGGGTCCGTCTCCGCCGCGAACCCCACGATGACCTGCGCCCCGCGGCCCAGGGCGGACCGCCGGCCGGCCAGCTCGGTGAGGATGTCGGGGTTCTCCGCCAGCGCGATGGGATCGGGCGGCTGGCCATCCTTCTTGATCTTCGACTCGCTGCGCACCAGGGGGCGGAAGTCAGCGACCGCCGCGGTCATCACGACGGCGTCGGCGGAATCAGCCTCGGCGAGCATCGCCGCGTGCATGTCCCGCGCCGAGGTGACCCGCACCATCCGGGCGCCCGCCGGGTCAGGCAGCTCGACGTTCGCGGCGACGACCGTCACCGACGCGCCACGCAGGGCGGCCGCCCGTGCCAGCGCGTAGCCCTGCCTGCCGGTCGACCAGTTCCCGAGGAAGCGAACCGGGTCGAGCTCCTCCCGGGTACCTCCGGCCGAGATCACCACCCGCCGGGCTTGCAGCGAGGGGACGGGACCGTTCTGCCGCGAAAGGACGGCCTGGGCGACGGCGAACAGCTCAGCTGGCTCGGGCAGCCGCCCCGGGCCGCTATCGGCGCCGGTCAGCCGGCCCGACGCCGGGTCGATCACGATCGCGCCGCGCCGGCGCAGCAGCGCGACGTTGGCCGCCGTCGCCGGGTGGTCCCACATCTCGGTGTGCATCGCCGGCGCGTAGATGACCGGGCAGCGCGCGGTGAGCAAGGTAGCGGTCAGCAGGTCACCCGACATGCCCGCGGCCGCGCGCGCCAGCAGGTCAGCGGTCGCGGGCGCGACGATCACCAGGTCCGCGCCCTGGCCGAGCCGCACGTGCGGCACCTCGCTGACGCCGGTCCACACGTCGGTGCTGACCGGCTCGCCCGACAGCGCCGCCCAGGTGGCCTCGCCCACGAACCGCAGCGCGTCCTGGGTGGGGATGACCCGGACCCGGTGCCCCGCCTCGCGCAGCAGGCGCAGCAGACTGCAGGCCTTGTAGGCGGCGATGCCAGCGCTGACGCCGAGTATTACCCGCGCCATGAGGGGGGCCTGAGCGTGCCTGGGAGTCGGTCGCCAGCAGGCGCTAGGACGCCTCGCCGGTCGCCTCGACCGACAGCAGGCGCTCCTTGGTCTCGCGCAGCGCGATGGAAAGCGGCTTCTCCTGCACGCGGGTCTCGACGAGCGGTCCCACGTACTCGAGCAGGCCCTCGCCCAGCTGGGAGTAGTAGGCGTTGATCTGGCGCGCGCGCTTGGCCGCCATGATGACGAGCCGGTACTTGCTGTCCACGACGTCGAGCAGGTCGTCGATCGGCGGGTTGATGATGCCGTCAGCGGGCGTAGTAGCAGACACGTGTCGCCTTCCTCAGTGGGGAGCACCCCCGCGATTGGTGAGCTCTGCGCGTGCGGGGCGGACTTTCGCGGCTACCCGCCCGGCGTGGTGCTCGCTATCAACGTTACCATCTGCCGGCAGACCTCCTCGACGGACGTGTTCACCAGCGTGATGTCGAACTCGCCGCGGGCCGCGAGCTCCTCGGTGGCCACCGCCAGCCGGCGATCGATCACCTCGGCGGACTCGGTGCCCCGGCCGGCGAGCCGGCGCACGAGCTCATCCCACGACGGCGGCGCGAGGAAAACCAGCAGCGCGTTGGGATCCGACTCGCGCACCTGCCTCGCGCCGGCGAGGTCTATCTCGAGCAGTGTAGGCAATCCGGCCTCGGTCCGCCGCCGAACCGGGTCTCGCGGCGTGCCGTATTTGTTGCCGGCGAACTCGGCCCACTCCAGTAGCTCGCCCGCCGCGACCAGGCCGTCAAACTCGGCCTCATCCACAAAGTGATATTCCCGCCCGTTGACTTCGCCGGGCCGCGGCCTTCTGGTCGTGACGGAAACGGAAATCCAGATCTCCGGGTGGTCGCGGCGGAGCGCCGCGGCGACTGTGCTCTTGCCGACCCCAGAGGGGCCTGAGAGCACAGTCAGCCGCGAATGCCGCTGCGCCGGCTGGCACTGTTGTGTCGGCTGGCACTGTGTTACGGGATGCCGCGAGATGGGTGCGCTGGCGCCGAGTGGCGCCACGCTTCCCGCGGCTACCGCCTCGCGCGACCTACCGCCGGGCGAGACGGCCATGCCCCCGCGCCCGTTCCGACTGCTGCCGCCACCCTGTTGCCTGCCCCATGAGAGGGCCAGTGTATCGGGCGGACCGCGCGCGCAGTCGGATGCCGAGCCTAAATGTCCGCACCGAACTCCTGCTCAAGGGCGGCGCGCTGATTGGCACCGAGGCCGCGTACCCGCCGGGAGTCCGCGATCCCGAGCCGGTCCATGATCTGCTTGGCCCGGACCTTGCCGACGCCCGGCAGGGACTCCAGCAGTGCGGAGACCTTCATCTTGCCAATCACGTCATCGGTCGTTCCCTCTTTGATGACGTCTGACAGGGTAGTCGCGCCACGCTTGAGGCGATTCTTAACCTCGGCGCGTTCCTTGCGAGCGCGGGCAGCCTTCTCTAGGGCGGCGGCGCGCTGTTCGGCGGTGAGGGGAGGAAGAGCCACTCGGGGTCACCTCATGTTTCGTCGTGAAAAAAGGTTGGACGGGAGGGGAAACTAGCGAGTCAGGTGCCCTTTCGGCAACGAGAACCTCCATTTAGGTCATCACGAATCCAAATATATTACTCTCCACATTGGACTCATTACTCAAGGTAGCCATTCGGGGTCTCCGAATCCCTCGCAGGCTCTCACGCTGCGATAACGCGCCCCGTCCTGGCAACCCGTCGCAACGCCACCCAGCCTCCGCAGCAGGCTACGCCAAACATAGCAAAATGCAACATTTGTCCGTATCGCTGCGGGGGGTGCGGGACGCTGCCCGCGAGCGCAGTCGCGCCCGGCCGCGTCATTGCGGAACACCCTACACGCGGCGCGAGAAGGCCGCCGGGCAAGCACGGACGACCGGAGGCGGCCCGCCGTGGGCCTGGCCCGCGACCTGACGCCACGGCGCACGGCGTCGCAGCCGACTGGAGGCAACCGGTCACCCCTTTCTCGCTAGGCGTCGAGGTTATTAGATATATGGCATATCAGACTTTACGGCATACTAATCACGCTGATGGACGTTGGGCCAGCACCTGCCCCGATCGGACATTTTACCGACCGCAGTGCGGCGATCACAGAGGTAGCGCGAAGATTAACCGCAGCCTGTAACATCGCGGACACGCGCGGCCCGGCTCCGGGCGTGGGCAGGCCACCGCACCGCACCACTACTAGGCCGCTAAGCTGCGCAAATACAATGACAAGCGGCAACGCGACAGCCCGCCCATGATCCTCGTCACTTTCCGAAGGCGGCACCTTACGGGAAGGTGCCGCCCTCGCGTCAATCACTCATGACTCGGTGACGGCGGCGCTCAACGGGCCGCGGTAACTCCCGGCACGCCTGGCGCAGCAGGAACGCCCGCGTCAGGCAGTGGCCAGCTAGCCGGTCAGCCAGCGACGGGGCGGGGAGCCATCCGCCGCAGCGAGGCCGCTATCGCGGCCGCGGCCGCACCGGGATCAGGTGCCCGGGTGATCGGGCGCCCAATCACTAGCAGGTCGGAACCGGCCCGGATGGCCTCTTCTGGAGTGGCGACGCGCGCCTGGTCGTTGGCCTCCGAGCCGGCCGGGCGCACGCCAGGGGTGATTAGCATGACGTCCGGGCCGACCTCGGCCCGGACGGCGGCGACCTCCTGCGCGGAGCAGACCAGGCCCCTGGCCCCGGCCTCGACCGCCATGACCGACAGACGCCGGACCAGGTCGCTCACCTGGCCGGGCATCCCGATCAGCGCCAGGTCACCCTCGCCGATGGAGGTCAGCACCGTCACCGCCGCGACGCAGGTGCCTGGCGCCGCCTCGACGGCGGCGCGGACGGCCGCGGGGCCCCCGATGGCGTGCACGGTCAGGAACTCGGGCCGCAGCCGGGACACCGCGCGGGCGGCGCCGGCCACGGTCGCCGGGATGTCATGCAGCTTGAGGTCCAGGAAGACCTGGACCCCGCTGGCGCCGCGGATGGACGCGACCACGTCCGGGCCGTAGCGCAGGTAAAGCTCAAGACCGATCTTCACGGTCGACACATGCGGCGTCACCAGCTCGGCCCAGCGCGCGGCGCTGTCCAGGTCGGGAGCGTCGAGCGCCACTGCCACCGGCGCTGACCCATGCTGCACGGCAGCCCCCTTTCTCCGCCGGCGGCGCCGGGCCGCCGGCCATCTCAACGGCCTTCTAGCGACCCCGTGCGACTAGAAGGATACTTTGCGATATCGACAATCCACTAATCAGAAAGCTAGGCTCCTGAGCGGCTGATCATGCCCCGAACGGCCAAGATGCAACGGAAAATCTCCAGAGTCTTCTGCTTCCCGGCCAGTCACACCCAGCTCATCCGGCTCGCGGCGAAGCCCGCCGCCGCCGACTCGTGCGCACGCCCGACGAGGTCGGCCAGCCGGTCGACCCGGTGCGCCACGAGCTCCTCCTCCAGCTCGCGCTGTATCCGCGAGCAGGCTGAGGGGTCATGGAACAAGACGGTGCCCACGGCCACCATCGCCGCGCCCGCCGCGAGGAACTCCAGGGCGTCCCTGCCGGTCCTTACGCCCCCGCTGCCGATGATCGGGACGTCGGGGAACGCCTCCCTGACCTGCCAGACGCAGCGGATGGCCAGCGGCCTGATCGCGGGGCCTGACAGCCCGCCGTACAGCCCGGCCAGGGCCGGCCGCAGCGTCTGCGGGTCGATTGACATGCCCGGCACGGTGTTGATGAGGGAAAGCCCGTCCGCGCCCGAGGAGATGCAGCCGCGGGCGACCGACACCAGGTCGGTCACCTCGGGCGACAGCTTGGCGAACACGGGGATGTCGTAGCGGGCGCTGCCGCGCACCTGGGCGATCACCTGCCCGGCGGCGGTCGCGTCGAGGGCGAACGGCCGCCCGGCGGCGGACGCGTCCGGGCAGCCGAGGTTGACCTCGATGGCCGACACGCCCGCGGCGTCCGACAGCCGCACGGCGAGCTCGGCGTACTCCCGCACGGCGTGCCCGGCGATCGACACGATGGCCCGCGCGCCCCGCGACAGCAGCCAGGGCAGGTCCCGTTGCAGGAAGCCGTCGATGCCTGGCCCCTGCAGCCCGGGAGACGACAGCATCCCGCTTGGCGTCTCCGCGAGCCGGGGCGCCGGGTTTCCTGCGCGCGGCTCCAGCGTCACCGACTTGGTGATGACCGCGCCGATCCGCGCCACGTCGGTGAACTGGGCCAGCTCCCGGCCCGCGCCCGCGCACCCGGAGGCCGCCAGGATCGGCGAGGGCAGCTCCAGCTGCCCCAGTCTGGTCCGCAGGTCAGCCGGCATGCTTGCGCCCCTCCGTGGCCCTGGTGTCGGTGCCGTCGGCTTGCACCGCCGGCATCGCGCTCGTCGTCGCCGCGGCCGCGGCGCTGGCGCCGCCGCGCGGCTTCCACCCGGGCGCGCCGAGCGCGTCGAACGGTATGGTGCCCACGTCGTCCCAGCGCACCAGGTCACCGCGGAACACCGGGCCGTCCACGCAGGCCCGCACCATGCGGGTGACCCCGTCGGTCCCGACGGCGGGCAGCACGCAGCCCATGCACAGGCCCGTCCCGCACACCATGGCGGGCTCGGACACCAGCGCCTGGACGGGAATCGAGTACCGGCCCGCCAGCCCAGAGATGGCCCGCAGCACCGGCAGCGGCGCCGAGGCGTAGATGACGTCGGACCGGGCCTGCAGCACGGCGTTGGGAAGCAGGTCGACTACCGAGCCGCGCGCGCCCATCGTGCCGTCGGCCGTGGTGATCATCGCGGTCCGGCCCATCCGGTTGGCGGTCAGCGCGCCGAACACCCGGTGGGCGGTCTCCGCGCCCAGCAGGAAGTCGGCCTGGCAGCCGCGCTCGGCGAGCCGTGAGGCCAGCGAGAACAGCGGGGCGGCGCCGGTGCCCATGCCGACCAGCATGCAGGAGGCCGGGTCCCTGGGCACGGGGAATGGCCGCCCCAGCGGGCCGACGACGTCAAGCACGTCCCGCGCCCGGCACTCGGCCAGCCACTCGCTGCCTGGCTCGCTGGGCGAGAAGATGAACTCCACCGTGCCGCCGTGGTCGGGACGCACGTCGTGGACCGAGAACGTCCGCCGCGCCAGCATGCCCGTCGAGGGACCGCCCACGGCCACCGCCACGAACTGGCCCGGGCGGAACTTGGTGGCTATCGCCGGTGCGACCACCGTCATGGCCACGTAGGCGTCGACCCGGCGCACGGTGAGCACGGTCCCGCGCACTTGCACCGGCGCCAACCCGCCGCCCTCCCGATCACGATCTGCTGCTGCCAACGCGACCTATCCTCGCAGGCTTGCGGCGTGCTCTTGCAGTGAGCGCACTCCCAGTTCTCCTCGGATGACGGCCTCGATGCCCTGCACCGCCGCCGCCAGCCCGGCCACGGTGGTCACGCACGGCACGCCCCGGCGAACCGCCGCCGTCCGGATCTCATATCCGTCAAGCCGCACGGAAGCCGCCGAGGAGCTCCCGAAGGGCGTGTTCACGATCAGGTCTACCTCACCGTCGAGGATGCGCGTGACGACGGTCGGCTCACCGTCCGGTCCTGCGCCGTCGCTGTGCTTTCGCACGATCTTGGCACGAACGCCGTTCCTGCGCAGCACCTCGGCCGTTCCGTTCGTCGCCCAGATCTCAAACCCCAGATCGGCCAGGCGCTTGACCGGGAAGATCATCGAGCGCTTGTCGCGGTTGGCGACCGACACGAAGACGCGGCCCTTGACCGGCAGCGACCCGTAGACGGCTTCCTGCGACTTGGCGTAGGCCTTGCCGAAGTCTGAGTCGATCCCCATGACCTCGCCGGTGGACCGCATCTCCGGGCCGAGCACCGTGTCCACCCCGGCCCCAGACGGGTCGCGGAACCGGCCGAACGGCAGCACCGCCTCCTTGACCGCGACCGGGGCGGCCGGGTCAGGCAGCGGGTCCTGCGCCCCCGGCGCGGCCAGTGGCGGCGCGCCGCCGTCACCGGCCGGCGGCAGCACGCCGGCCGCCCGCAGCGACGCGATCGACGACCCCATCATGACGAGGGCGGCTGCCTTCGCCAGCGGAACGGCCGTCGCCTTGGACACGAACGGCACCGTGCGAGATGCCCGCGGGTTGGCCTCAAGGACGTACAGGACGCCGGCGGCCAGCGCGTACTGCACGTTCAGCAGGCCCCGCACGCCGGTGCCCCGGGCGATCTTCACGGTGGCCGACCTGATCGCGTCGATGTCGCCCCGGCCCAGGGTGATCGGCGGCAGCGCGCAGGCCGAGTCACCGGAGTGGATGCCGGCCTCCTCGATGTGCTCCATGACGCCGCCAAGGTAGAGCTCGGACCCGTCGTACAGGCCGTCCACGTCGATCTCGATGGCGTCGTCGAGGAACCGGTCGATGAGGATCGGGTTGTCCGGCGAGGCCTCGGTGGCGCGGGCGACGTAGGCCCGCAGCGTCGCCTCGTCGTAGACGATCTCCATGCCGCGCCCGCCGAGCACGTAGGACGGCCGGACCAGCACCGGGTAGCCGATCTCCTCCGCGGCGGCCGCCGCCTCGCCGACCGACAGGGCGATCTCGCCGCGCGGGGCGGTCAGGCCCGCCTGGGCCAGGACCGACGCGAACGCGCCCCGGTCCTCGGCGGCGTGGATGGCGGCGGGCGAGGTCCCCACGATCGGCACCCCGGCCGCCTCAAGGTCTCGCGCGAGCCGCAGCGGGGTCTGCCCGCCGATCTGCACGATGACGCCGACGACCGGCCCGGTGGCCTGCTCGGCGTGCACGACCTCCAGGACGTCCTCCAGCGTGAGCGGCTCGAAGTACAGCCGCGATGAGGTGTCGTAGTCGGTCGAGACCGTCTCGGGGTTGCAGTTGACCATCACGGTCTCGTAGCCGGCCTCGCGCAGCGCGAACGAGGCGTGCACGCAGGAGTAGTCGAACTCGATGCCCTGCCCGATGCGGTTCGGCCCGCTGCCCAAGATGATGACCTTGGGCGTGTCGCCGCCAGGCACCTCCGTCCCTGAGTCGTAGGAGGAGTACAGGTACGGGGTCCGCGCGGCGAACTCGGCCGCGCAGGTGTCGACCGCGTGGAAGGCCGGGCGGACCGCGAGCGAGTGCCGCAGCGCGCGCACCTCGGCGGCGGGCAGGCCGCGCAGCTCACCGATCGCCTGATCGGAGAACCCGGCGCCCTTCGCCGTCCGCAGCAGCGCCGCGTCCAGCCGCGGCGCTGACCTTATCGACGCGGACAGGTCCTTCAGGTACTCAAGCTGGTCCACGAACCACGGGTCCACCCCGGTGGCGTCCGCCACCTGCCCGGCGGTTGCCCCGGCCAGCAGGGCCTGCATCATCGTGCCAAGCCGCCCGTCGTGGGGGGTGCGGCAGCGCTCAAGGAGCGCCGTGGCGCCGGCGCGCGGCGGGGTGAACCTGAACGGGGCGCTGGCGGCCTCGAGCGACCGCAGCGCCTTCTGCAGGGCCTCGGCGAACGACCGGCCGATGGCCATCGCCTCGCCGACCGACTTCATGTGCGTGGTCAGCGCGGGGTCGGCGCCCGGGAACTTCTCGAAGGCGAACCTGGGCACCTTGACCACCACGTAGTCAAGCGCGGGCTCGAAGCTGGCCGGGGTCTGCCCGGTGATGTCGTTGGGTATCTCGTCGAGCGTGTAGCCGATCGCCAGCCGGGTGGCGATCTTGGCGATCGGGAAGCCGGTCGCCTTGGAGGCGAGCGCGGAACTGCGCGAGACGCGCGGGTTCATCTCGATGACGATCATCCGCCCGGTCGCCGGGTTGACCGCGAACTGGATGTTGCAGCCGCCGGTGTCGACGCCGACGGCGCGGATGATCTTGATGGCGGTATCGCGCATCCGCTGGTACTCGCGGTCGGTCAGGGTCATCGCCGGGGCGACCGTGACGGAGTCGCCGGTGTGCACGCCCATCGGGTCGATGTTCTCGATCGAGCAGACGATCACGACGTTGTCATGGGCGTCGCGCATCAGCTCGAGCTCGTACTCCTTCCAGCCGATGATCGACTCCTCCAGGAGGACCTCGGTGGTCGGGCTGGCGTCAAGCCCCGTGCTGGCGATGCGGCGCAGGTCGTCCTCGTTGCGGGCGATGCCGGAGCCGAGGCCGCCGAGGGTGAAGGACGGCCTGACCACGACGGGCAGGCCGAGCTCCGCGGTGGCGGCGAAGCACTCCTCCAGCGTGTGGCAGATGACGCTGCGCGGGACCTCGGCCCCCAGCCCGATGACGATCTCCTTGAACTTCTCCCGGTCCTCGCACGCCTCGATCGCGGTCACGTCCGCGCCGATCAGCTCGACGTTGTACTTGCGCAAGATGCCCTGAGCGTGCAAGTCCATGGCGGCGTTCAGCGCGGTCTGGCCGCCAAGCGTCGGCAGGACCGCGTCCGGCCGCTCCTTGGCGATCACCTTCTCCAGGATCTCGGTGGTGATCGGCTCGACGTAGGTGGCGTCGGCGAACTCCGGGTCGGTCATGATGGTCGCCGGGTTGGAGTTCACCAGGCTGACCCTGATCCCCTCCGCCCGCAGCACGCGGCAGGCCTGGGTACCCGAGTAGTCGAACTCGCAGCCCTGCCCGATGACGATCGGGCCCGACCCGATTACCAGGACCGACTTGAGGTCATCACGCCGCGGCATGGCCACGCTCCATAAGGCTGCAGAACTGGTCGAAATGGTCTACCGCGTCATGCGGTCCTGGGGCCGCCTCCGGGTGGTACTGCACGCTGAAGGCCGGGTAGTCGAGCAGCCTGACCCCCTCGACCACGCCGTCGTTGAGGTTGACGTGGCTGACCACGGCCGGCCCGTAGGGGGTGTCGAACGGCCGCCGGGCCGCGTCAGGCACGTGCGCCCAGGTGGAGGTGCCGTCCGCGGCGGCCTCCCGGCCGCCGTCAAGCCCGGGCAGCGCGGCGGCGAAGCCGTGGTTGTGGCTGGTGATGTAGACCCGGCCGGTGGCCAGGTCCATGACCGGCTGGTTGACGCCACGGTGGCCGTAGCGCAGCTTGTAGGTCGACAGGCCAAGGGCACGCGCCAGGATCTGGCTGCCGAAGCAGATCCCGAACAGCGGCACCCCGGCGTCGAGCACACCGCGCATCGCATCCACGGCGTACCCGACCGCCGCCGGGTCGCCGGGCCCGTTGCTGAAGAACACCCCGTCGGGGCGGCTGGCCAGGATCTGGCTCGCGGTCGAGGTCGCGGGCAAGACGGTGACCTCGATGCCGCGATCGGCCATGCTGCGCGGGGTGGCGGCCTTGATGCCAAGATCGACGGCGGTCACCTTCCACCGCGTCGGAGTTCCGGCCGGCGGGCTGATCGTGTACGGCTCCCTGGTCGACACGACCGCGGCCAGGTCGGCTCCCGCCATCTGCGGGCTGTTCCTGACCCGCTCGAGCAGCCTGGCCGGGTCGGTCTCCACCGTGGAGACCGCCGCGCGCATCGCGCCCTGCTCGCGCAGGCGCATGGTCAGCGCCCGGGTGTCCCTGATCGCGATGCCGGGGACGCCGCTGCCGGCCAGGTAGGCGTCAAGGCTGCCGTCCGAGCGCCAGTTGGAGGCGATCCTGGCGGGCTCGCGCACCACGTAGCCGCTGACCCACACCCGGCTGGACTCAGGGTCCTCGGCGTTGACGCCGGTGTTGCCGATGTGCGGCGCGGTCATCGCCACGATCTGCCCGCAGTAGGACGGATCGGTGAGCGTCTCCTGGTAGCCGGTCATGCCGGTGTTGAAGACCATCTCACCGAACCGCTCGCCCTCGGCGCCGAAGCCCCTGCCGTGCAGCGTCGTGCCGTCCTCAAGCACGAGAATCGCGCTCATCTGGTGACCTTCCCGTCGATGACCGTGGCCGTGCCGCGCAGGAACGTGGCGACCACCCGGCCGGGCAGTTCCATTCCGCCAAACGGTGAGTTGCGGCTCTTGGACGCGTGGCCCGCTGGATCCACGGCCTCCGGGCCCGCCGCCGGGTCATAGCACGTGATGTTGCCCGGGCTGCCCGGCGCGATCGGCTGGCCGTGCCCGGTGACCCGGCCGATGAGCGCCGGCCGCACCGACATCCGGTCCGCCACGGCGGCCCAGTCCAGCAGGCCGGTGTCGATCATGGCCAGCTGGACCACCCGCAGCGCGGTCTCCAGGCCGGTCATGCCGTTCGCGGCCTCCGCCCACTCGGCTTCCTTGGCCTCCACCGGGTGCGGCGCGTGATCGGTCGCGACGCAGTCGACCGTGCCGTCGGCCAGCCCCGCGCGCAGCGCCTGGACGTCCGCCCTGGTCCGCAGGGGCGGGTTGACCTTGAAGACCGTGTCGTAGCCCTCGGCCAGGTCGTCGGTAAGCAGCAGGTGATGCGGGGTGACCTCGGCGGTGACTCGCCAGCCCTTCGACTTGGCCCAGCGGATGATCTCCACCGACCCGGCCGTGGAGACGTGGCAGGCATGCAGCGCCGAGCCGGTGTGAGCGGCCAGCAGGCAGTCCCGCGCGATGATCGCCTCCTCGGCGGCGGCGGGCCACCCGGTGAGGCCGAGCCTGCTCGCGACCTCGCCCTCGTTCAGCTGCGCGCCCTCGGTGAGCCGGGGCTCTTGGGCGTGCTGGGCGATGACCCCGTCGAACGCCTTGACGTACTCAAGCGCCCGCCGCATCAGCAGCGGGTCGGCGACGCAGTGCCCGTCGTCGGAGAACACCCGGACCCGCGCGGCCGAGTCGGCCATCGCGCCGAGCTCGGCCAGGTTCTTGCCCGCCAGCCCGATGGTGACCGCGCCTACCGGCCGGACGTCGACGTACCCGGCCTGCTCGCCGAGCCGCCAGACCTGCTCGACGACGCCGGCGGTGTCGGCCACCGGCTCGGTGTTGGCCATCGCGTGCACCGCGGTGTAGCCGCCGAGCGCGGCGGCCCTGGTGCCGGTCTCCACCGTCTCCGCGTCCTCACGGCCCGGCTCGCGCAGGTGCGTGTGCAGGTCAACAAGGCCCGGCAGGACGATCAGCCCCGCGGCGTCGAGGACACGCGCGCCGGGCGCGGACAGCCCCGTCCCGACGGCGGCGATGACGCCGCCAGACAGGTGAACGTCGGCCGGCCTGCCCCCCTCGATCCTGGCGCCCCTGATTATCCACTGTTCACTCATGGCCTCTCCTCCGCGCCGCCGAGCATCAGGTACAGCACCGCCATCCGGACGGTCACGCCGTTGGCCACCTGGGCCACCACCGTCGAGCGCGGCGAGTCGGCGACCTCCGCGGCGATCTCCACGCCCCGGTTCATCGGGCCGGGGTGCATCACGATCGCGTGGTCGGGCATGAGGGCCATCCTGGTGGTGTCAAGTCCGTATCGCCGGCGGTACTCGCGGATGGACGGGAAGTAGGCGGCGTTCATCCGCTCGTTCTGCACCCGCAGCATCATCACGACGTCGCTCTTGCCCAGCTCCGCGTCCAGGTCGTAGCTGATGCCGCAGGGCCAGGCGTGCACCGCGTAGGGCATGAGGGTGGGCGGCGCGACCAGCGTCACCTCGGCTCCGAGCCTGCTGAGCAGCAGCACGTTGGACCGCGCGACGCGGCTGTGCAGCACGTCGCCGACGATCGTCACCCGCACGCCGTCAAGGCCCGCCCCGGCCGGTCCCGGGCCGCGCCCGGCCGTGCCCGCGAGTCGCTGGCGCATGGTGAAGGCGTCGAGCAGGGCCTGGGTGGGATGCTCGTGGGTGCCGTCGCCCGCGTTGATCACGTTGCCGGTAACCCAGCCGGAGAGCCGGTGCGGCGCGCCGGACGCCGGGTGCCTGATCACGATGGCGTCGGCGCCCATCGCCTCAAGGGTCAGCGCGGTGTCCTTGAGGCTCTCGCCCTTGGCCACGCTCGATCCCTTGGCCGAGAAGTTGATCACGTCGGCCGACAGGCGCTTGGCCGCCGCCTCGAAGGACGTCCTGGTCCTGGTGGAGTCCTCGTAGAACAGGTTGACGACCGTCCGGCCGCGCAGGGTCGGCAGCTTGCGGATCGGCCGCCCGGCCACGCTGGACAGCTCAGCGGCGGTGTCGAGCACGTCAATCGCGTCCTCGCGGCTGAGGTCGGCGGCCGAGATCAGGTGCCGCTTCATGGCTGTGCCCCCCGCTCGCCGAGGAGGACCAGGTCCTCACCGTCGGTCTCCTCGAGCAGCACGCGGATCACCTCGCGGTGGGCCGTGGGCAGGTTCTTGCCGACGTAGTCCGCCCGGATCGGCAGCTCCCTGTGCCCCCGGTCCACCAGGACGGCGAGTTGCACGGCGCGGGGGCGGCCAAGGTCGTTCAGCGCGTCAAGGGCGGCCCGGACGGTCCGGCCGGAGAACAGGACGTCGTCGACGAGGACGACGGTCTTGCCGTCGATCCCCTGAGCCGGGACCTCCGTGTGGCCCAGCGCACGGGCCGGGCGCAGCCGCAGGTCGTCGCGGTGCAAGGTGATGTCGAGCGAGCCGACAGGGACGGCGGCGCCCTCGAACGCGCTCATCCGGGCGGCCAGGCGGCGGGCCAGCGGCACGCCCCGGGTGGGGATGCCAAGCAGCACGACTCCATCGCCGCCGTGCGTGCGCTCCAGGATCTCGTGAGCGAGACGGCTCAGCGCGCGGCGGATCTCCTCGGGCGTGAGGACTGCCTTCCATCCGGAAGCGACCTCATGACGTGGTTGCGGCGTCATCGCGCACACCAGTCACGACCTCCTTCCCCGTCTCACGGGACGGTCATTAAAGGGTGCCTACGGCATCAACCGTACAGTGTTGGCCGCGGACTACCTCCGGTCCCCCGGGTCACGCCCGCAAAACAGGACGCCTCACTGGCCGTCGTGAGACGCTGTCCATCGTTGCCTTGAGTCCTCAGGGCAGCCATTCAGAGGTGATCTTGATCCCATTGGGTGACCGCTCTAAGCTGTGATTTAGATCACACTGACGATACCTGGGCATAACGTTCTGACACCGTGTGAGACTTCCCGTCAGGCTGCCCGGAACTCGGGAAACCCGATTACATCAGGGGTTGTCGGGTTTCGGCGGAGGGTACATAGCCATCCGGGAGGCAAGCCCGGTTACTGGACGAGTTCAACCAGTTTTTGCCATTCGGCTTGACCTTGTCGCCTTCGCCGCCTACCGTCACTGTGCGTAACCGTTACCGTAAGCGACGTTTGGCCGGGAAACCGAGGAAACATGCCATCTGAGTACGCCAAGACACTAGGCGCCCGACTGCGCGCCATCCGCACCCAGCAAGGGCTCTCCCTGCACGGCGTCGAGGAGAAGTCCCGCGGCCGCTGGAAGGCCGTCGTCGTCGGTTCCTACGAGCGTGGCGACCGGTCGGTCACCGTGCAGAAGCTCGCCGAGCTGGCCGAGTTCTACGGGGTCCCCGTTTCCGAGCTCCTGCCGGGCGACGCCGCGCCCGCGCCGATCGCGACCGCACCCAAGCTCGTCATCGACCTCGAGCGGATGAACCAGCTGCCCAAGGAGAAGGTCGGGCCGCTCGCGCGCTACGTCGCCACCATCCAGGCTCAGCGCGGTGACTACAACGGCCGCGTGCTGTCCGTGCGGCACGAGGACCTGCGCTCGCTCGCCGTCATTTACGACAAGTCGCCCGCGGACCTGACCGAGGAACTGATCAGCTGGGGCGTGCTGGACGCGGACGCGCGCAGCACGACAATCGAGTCCTTCTGAGACTCAGCCAGGCACTGCCCAAAACAGGCGCTGCTTGATACAGGCACAGTCCGATAGCTGAACGAGTCGCGCACCAGGGTGACCCCCGGCGGTCATCCTGGTGCCTCCTCAGCTGGCCGGGCGCAGCGGAAGCTCGAGCTGCTCGCCCACTCCCAGCGCCCGCTCCGTGATCCCCAGGAACGTCTCCACATCCCTGATCAGGTCCTCCGCCTCACGCGCGGACGCCGCCCTCGGCAGCCCCGCCTCGGCCGCGGCCCTCTTGGCCGCGCTGGCCGCGAAGAACGCGGCCCACTCGACTAGCGTTGGCTCCACCTGCGGGAGCAGTTCCCAGACGCTGCGCGGCCGCCCGCGCCTGCTGCCCGGCTCACCGCGCGCCGCGACGATCGCCGCCGCCGCCCGCAGCGCCGCGAGGTGGGCGCAGATGTAACGGGTGCCCGGATCGGCCGCGCTTCCCGCCTCCGCCAGGTCGCGCCGTGCCTGGCTGAGCAGGCTGACCGCGGTGGCAGGAACCCGGCGACGCGGGACGGCGCCGCCGGCGCTGGCCGTGCCACCCGGCACTTCGATGCCCGCCATCACCCCGCCACCTGCCCCACTGCCAACCCCACTGCCTGGCAGCCGTGTGCCAACAGCCTTGAGCGTGCTGGCCATTGTCATCACCCCTTGTGGTTCGATCCCAGGGCCAGAACCTACTCGAACACAGTTCCATTCGAACACAGGTTCGCCGGAAAGTCCAGTTCCTTTCGATACACGTTCGAAGATACTGAGGGGGACTGACATTCCGCCGGCGCGTGACGGCTGGCCGGCGGAAAACCTCGGTCTCCTGGCTCACGGCGCAACCCGTTGCGGCGAGCGACAGAACCCCCGAGTCACGCCGGGCAACGCCCTCCCCTGGGACCCCGCGCGAGCCGGCGTTGAAGCCGTAAGCTAGCGCTGATGACAGACTCCATCACGCTCACTGAGCTCAAGCCGGCCGAGTTCCGGCTGGCCATCGGGCGGCTCGTGGCGGTGTACGCGGCCGCGATGCGGCCGCCTGCGCGCATGCTCTCCGGGCGGGAGTCGATCCTGGACCGGCATGCCGCGAGTCCCGGCTTCCGAGCACTCGCAGCCTTCGCTCCGCCCGCCCATGAGCAGGCAGAACCGACCCTGGCGGGCTTCATCTACGGCTTTCACGGGCAGGCCGGGCAATGGTGGCATGACACCGTGGCGGGTGCGCTGGCGATAAGGCACCCGCCGCTTGCGGCGACCTGGCTCGCCGACTCCTTCGAGGTCGCGGAACTGCACGTCCTCCCGGCCTACCAGGGGTCGGGGATCGGGCGGCGGCTGCTGCTTACGCTCACCGCCGGACGGCCAGAGCACACCGCGGTGCTGTCCACCCAGGACGCCGAGTCACGCGCGCGGCGACTGTATCGCGGCGTCGGCTTCTGCGACCTGCTGACCGGCTTCCGGTTCTCGGGCGGGGATCCGCCCTACGCCGTCATGGGCGCGCTACTCCCGCTCCGCGCTCCCACGTAGCCAGGGTTGGGGAGGCGGGGCGTGCGGGCATGGCGGGCTGCCGGGCGCTCACGCCCCGCTGCAAGCCTGGCCAGAACGCTGGGGCTTGCTCGTCTCCTGGACCCCGGCGCGCGGGGCGGCTGGCTAGAAGGCCAGGGCCTGGGCGCGCCGGTTGACTTCGGTGCCGCGATGCTTGCACAGCGCCTGGATTGGCGTGCCCGGCAGCGTGTCGTCGGCCGTGAACAGCCAGCGCAGCGCCTCCAGGTCGTCAAAGCCGCAGTCAAGCAGCACCGTCAGGGTCCCGTGCAGCCCCTTGACGACTTGCTCGCCGTCAAGGAAGGCCGCGGGCACGGCGCGTGCCCCGTCGGGGCGGGTCACGGCGAGCAGCTTGCGGTCGCGCAGCAGCTGCTTCACCTTGCTGGAGGGTATGCCGAGCCGATCCGCGACCTCGGAGAGTGACAACCAGTCACCGACGAGGGCGTCGGCCGCGGGGTCTATCTGTGCCACGACACCAATGTGCCACATCCTGCCAGCGGACAAACCAGCGACGTTCGTTACTTGGGGGTCGCTTTTCGGCCAGCGGCGGCACGATGAGCGTTCAACTCCCGGTCCGTCCGGTTTCCGCCCTCAGGCTCCCCGCAGCGCCTCCATGCGCTCGGCCCGCATCCGCAGGCCAGCCAGCTCGTACTGCCAGCCGCCCCGGCTGGCCTTCGCCTGGTCGGCGCGCAGCGAGTCCGGCAGGTCGAGGACGGCGAACCCGGTCTCCACCACCGTCACGCTGATCTCCTCGCCGATCGGCCTTACGTAGACCTCGACCAGGGTGGAGTTGCCCTGAGCCGGGGCCGCGCCGCCGAAGGCGCCGGCCCAGCGGAACGAGGCGTACGCCTGCGGCTCGACCCGGACGATGTCGACCACCCACGGCCGGCTTTCCCTTCCCCAGGCGACGGTCACCCGGCCCGCGCCCCTGGCGGGCTCGGCGGCGCTGCCTGGCAGCCACCAGCCGGGCCGCGTGACCAGCCCCCACACCCGCTCAAGCGTCGCCCGGATCGTGATCCGGCGCTCGATACGATCCTCCATGCCCGCGGCCTCCCTGTGCCCGCCGGCCGTTCCCCCAGCGTGCCCCAGGCGGGACTCACGACAGCGGGACTCACGACGGCGGCGTGACTCACAACATACTGGCGGGGGCGGCGAGCGGGGGACTGGACGCCAGGTAAAGGTAGGACAAGGCCGGACGGTCCTGACAATCTGCTTAACCTGGCGAAGATCCTCGGCGACGGGCCGTAAAATTGGCGTGATGGAATCCGCCCTAGCGGACGCGCTCCTCGGCCGGGTACTCGACCGCCGATACCACGTCCGCTCCCGCATCGCCCACGGTGGCATGGCCACCGTGTATCTCGCCACGGACAAACGGCTTGACCGGCAGGTGGCGCTCAAGGTGATGCACGCGGAGCTTGCCCGCGACGAGGAGTTCGTCAGCCGGTTCATCGGCGAGGCCAAGTCGGTCGCGAGGCTATCGCACCCCAACGTCGTCGCGGTCTTCGACCAGGGCTCTGACGGGCAGTACCTGTACCTGGCGATGGAGTACGTCCCCGGCCGCACGCTGCGCAGCCTGCTGCGGGAGCGGGGCGCGTTCCCGCCCGACGCCGCGCTGAGCATCATGGAGCCCATCTTGTCCGGGCTGGCGGCCGCACACGCCGCGGGAATCGTGCACAGGGACGTCAAGCCGGAGAACGTGCTGCTGACCGCGGACGGCCGGCTGAAGGTGGTCGACTTCGGGCTGGCACAGGCGCAGGCAGCGACCGGGCAGACCCGGGAGGGCGTCCTCATCGGGACCGTCGCCTACATCGCGCCCGAGCAGGTGACCGGGCGCGTGACCGACTTCCGCACCGACGTCTACGCGGCAGGCGTCGTGCTGTTCGAGCTGCTCACCGGGAGCCAGCCGTACTCGGCGGAGTCACCGCTGCAGGTGGCCTACAAGCACGTCAACTCCGAGGTGCCCGCCCCGTCGGACTGGGCGCAGGGCATCCCGCCAGCGGTGGACCTGCTGGTGCGGTCCGCGACCAGCCGGGACCCGCGGCTGCGCCCGGCGGACGCCGGGACGTTCCTGCGCGCCGTCAACGCGGTGCGGGCCGGGGCGGACCCCGCTGCCATCCTGGCGGGCGCGCCGGCCAGGCCCGCTCCCCCGCGCCTGCTCGGCGCGCCACCGACCAGGCCCGAGCGATTCGGGCGGGCGGCCTACGGGGCCGGCTCCTACACTCCCGCCGGGCCGCAGGTGGTCACCGACCCCTACGGGCGGGCCGACGGCAACTCGCACACGACGGTCGTGCCGGGCGGCCTCCCCGGCGCCTCGCAAGCAGCCGGCTGGGGAGGCGGGCGGGGCTGGGATGACCGCAGCACGAGCCCCGGGCACCGCGAGCCCTTCCTCGAGCGCTGGCTGTTCAGCAGGCGGCTGGCCTACCTCGCGGCCGGGGTCGTCGCGGTGATCCTCATCGTCTTCGCCGGCTGGTACCTCACCTCCGGCCGGTACACCCCGATACCGTCAGTGGCCGGGCTTTCCGCCTCGCAGGCCGAGTCCATGCTGACGTCGGACGGCTTCAAGGTCCGGGTAGGCCCGGCGCGGCACAGCAACGACGTGACGACAGGCGACGTGATAAGCACCTCACCGTCCGGGCAGGCCACCGGCGGCTCGACGATCGTCGTCACGGTCTCTTCCGGGCCGAAGATGATCACCGTCCCGCCGGTCACCGGGCACTCGCTGGCCGGCGCGATCGCCCTGCTGCGTAACGCGGGCCTGATGGTCGCCAGCACGCCGCAGAACATCGGCGCGACTGGCGTCGCGGTCGGCACGGTGGCCGGCACCACCCCGGCTTCTGGCACCTCGTGGCCCGCGAACAAGACGGTCTTCGTCCAGGTCGTGGCCGGCCCGCCGGTACCGAACCTGGTCGGCCAGAGCTTCGCGAACATCCAGACCTGGGCGCAGCAAAACGGGGTCAACCTGGTCCAGCAGCAGGTCGCGAGCACGCAGCAGGCCGGGATCATCCTGTCCCAGTCGCCGGCGGCGGGCGGCGTGCTCACCCAGGGCGAGACGATCACGGTCAAGGTGTCCAACGGGCCGCCGATGGTGCCGGTGCCCAACGTCCAGGGCCAGAACATCAACCAGGCCACCCAGGCGCTGCAGCAGGCCGGCTTCCAGGTCTCCGCCCAGCGCGTCGGCTTCGGCCAGAAGGTCGTACTCTACAGTCCGACCGGCACCGCCCCGCAGGGCAGCACGATCAAGGTCTACTACGGGCTGTGACGCGCGCTCCCCTGATCGGCTCGCACGCAACCGTGACCGGCGGCCTGGCGACCGGCGGCCTCGGCTACGCCGCGCAGGCCGGCGCGGAAGTCATCCAGGTCTTCGTGTCCAACCCGCGGGGCTGGGCGGAGTCGGCCGGCGACCCGGCACAGGACGCACGGCTGCGCGAGTCAGGCATCCCGGTCTTCATTCACGCCCCGTACCTGATCAACGTGGGGTCAGCGGACCCGGCCGTGGCGGGGAAGTCGGCGCGGGCGCTGGCGTTCGCGCTGCGGCGGGGCGCGCAGATCGGCGCGCGGGGGGTGGTCGTGCACACCGGCTCGGCGGTCGGCTGGTCCCGTGAGGAGGCGCTGGCGCAGGTCGGCTCGCTGCTGCGGCCGGTGCTTGACGCCATCGGCGACGACGGCCCGGACCTGCTGCTCGAGCCGATGGCGGGCCAGGGCCAGATGCTCTGCGCCCGGGCGGGCGACCTCGCGGCCTACCTGGAGGCCCTGGAGCGGCACCCGAAGGTGGGCGTGTGCCTGGACACCTGCCACATGTTCGCCGCCGGACACGACCTTAGGACCCCCGACGGCATTGAGGCGATGCTGGCCGAGCTGGCCGCGGCGGCTGGCCCCTCGCGGCTCAAGCTGGTGCACGCCAACGACTCGATGGAGCCCCTCGGGTCGAAGAAGGACCGGCACGAGAGCATAGGCAAGGGAGCGATCGGGGTGGAACCGTTTCGCATCATGGTCGCCCATCCTGCCCTGGCTCAGCTGCCGTTCGTGGTCGAGACCCCGGGGGGCAAGGACGGGCACACCCGCGACATCGCCCTGTTGCGGGAAATAAGAGATCAAGCCCTCGTTTCATAACGTTCCCTCCCCCGGCCGCACCGCCGCTACGCTGTGGTGCGGGGGCGGTAACGGGTGGCTATGGCCCGTAGTGGCTCCTGAGCACCCAAACCGGAAGGGAGACTGGGGGATCCATGGTTGTGGTGATGGCGCTCGAGGCGACCGATGAGGACGCCGACAATGTGGCCAGCGCGGTGCGGGAGGCAGGCGGCGACGCGTTCGTCAGCCGCGGCGTGTCCCGGACGATCGTCGGGATCAGCGGGGACGTCGACAAGCTCGCCGCCACGGTCAACCTGGCGGGGATGCCGGGCGTGGCCGACGTGGTCCGCATCTCCGTGCCGTACAAGCTGGTCAGCCGGGAGCACCGCCGCGATCGTTCGGTGATCTGGGTCGGCGGGGTGCCGATCGGGCCGGACACCCTGACGGTTATCGCCGGCCCTTGCGCGGTCGAGACCCCGGAGCAGACGCTCGAGGCCGCCAGGATGGCCCGCGCGGCCGGGGCGTCCCTGCTGCGCGGCGGGGCGTTCAAGCCGCGCAGCTCCCCGTACGCCTTCCAGGGCCTGGGCGAGGTCGGCCTGAAGATCCTGGCCGACGTCCGCGAGGAGACCGGCCTGCCGATCGTGACCGAGGTCATCGACCAGCGCGACGTCGAGCTTGTGGCGTCCTACGCCGACATGCTCCAGGTCGGCACGCGCAACATGCAGAACTTCCCGCTGCTGCAGGCGGTCGGCGGCAGCGGCAAGCCGGTCATGCTCAAGCGCGGCATGAGCGCCACCATCGAGGAGTGGCTGATGGCGGCCGAGTACATCGCCCAGCGCGGCAACCTGGACATCGTGCTGTGCGAGCGCGGCATCCGCACGTTCGAGACCGCCACCCGCAACACGCTGGACATCAGCGCGGTCCCCGTCGCCCAGCGGCTCTCGCACCTGCCGGTCATCGTGGACCCGTCACACTCCGGTGGCCGTCGCGACCTCGTCCTGCCGCTGTCGCGGGCGGCGATCGCGGTCGGCGCCGACGGCATCATCGTCGACGTCCACCCGCACCCGGAGTCGGCCCTCTGCGACGGCCCCCAGGCGCTCATCGAGTCCGACCTGCGCGAGCTGGCCAGCATCGCGACTCACCTGTCACCCCTGGTCGGCCGGGTGGTGACCGTCCCGCCCGCGGTAGCGGCCGCCGGCGCCCGCTGAGGAGCCTCGCGCTGGGCGGCGCTCGCGGTGGCTGGGCTCGCGGTGGCGCGGGGCGCGCAATAGTAAGAAGGGCACCGGCTGGGTAATCACCCGGCATGGACAGGCTGTCGCAATACCGGGGCAAAAGGGATGCCGCGCGTACGCCTGAGCCGGTCCCGGCAGCCAGCACCGCCGGGGGCGCTGTCCCTGAGCAGTCGTCCGCGCAGCCGATCTTCGTCGTCCAGGAGCATCACGCCCGGCGGCTGCACTGGGATTTCCGGCTGGAGCGCGACGGCGTGCTGGTGTCCTGGGCACTGCCCAAGGGGGTTCCCGATGACCCCGCCACCAACCACCTGGCGGTGCACACCGAGGACCACCCCCTGGAGTACGCCGCGTTCCAGGGCCAGATCCCGCGCGGTGAGTACGGCGGTGGTGCCGTCACGATCTGGGATCACGGCACCTACGAGCTGCTCAAGTGGGACGACCGCGAGGTCAAGGTCGTTCTGCACGGCGAGCGACTGTCTGGCGGGTACGTGCTGATCCATACCGGCCGGTCCGGTGGCAAGGACTGGCTGATCCACCGCGAGCGGCTCGCGCTGCCTGCCGCCCTGCGGCCGATGCTCGCCTCCGCCGGGCGATTCCCCGCGTGGGAAGCGGCGGCGTGGGCTGTGGAGGTGAAGTGGGACGGCGTCAGGGCGCTGGCCTTCATCGAGGCCGGGCGGCTAACCCTGCGCTCGCGCACCGGCAAGGACATCACCGCCACCTACCCGGAGCTGGCCGGGATACCGAACGCAATCGGGCACCGCCAGGTGCTACTCGACGGCGAGGTCGTCGTGCTTAACGCCGCCGGCCAGCCCGACTTCGAGGCACTGCAGTCACGCATCCACGTGAGCTCCACCGAGCAGGCGAGCCGGCTGGCCGAGCTGACCCCGGTCAGCTACCTGCCCTTTGACCTGCTCCAGATTGACGGCCGCCCGCTGCTCGACCTTCCCTATAGCGGCCGCAGGGAGCTCCTCGGCCCGCTGGCCAGTTCCGGCTTCAGCGTTCCGCCGACCTTCCCCGGCACTGATTTCGACGCGGTGCTCGGAGCCTCGCTGGCCCGGGGCCTCGAGGGGGTGGTGGCCAAGCGCCTTGACTCCCGCTACGAGCCCGGTGCCCGGTCAGACAACTGGGTGAAGGTCAAGAACCTGCGGCGGCAGGAGGTCGTCGTCGCGGGCTGGAAGCCGGGCAAGGGCAACAGGGAAGGCCACGTCGGGTCGCTGCTGATGGGGGTCTACCAGGGCGGCTCCCTGCTCTACTGCGGCCACGTCGGCACCGGGTTCACCGTCGAGACGCTGAGCATGCTCGATCGCAGGCTCGCGCCGCTGCGCCGGGATCGCAGCCCGTTCGGCGAGCCGATACCCGAGCAGGACGCCCGGTCAGCGGTCTGGGTCGAGCCCAGTCTCGTGGCCGAGGTGGTGTTCGAGCGGTGGACCAGGTCGGGCCGGATGCGGGCGCCCGCCTACAAGGGCCTGCGCGACGACAAGAGCCCGGCGGACGTCACCCGGGAAGACTGGGGACCGCAAGAGGACCGGCCCACCGTCACCGATGAGGCGCCGTCTGGGTCGCCGTCTTCGTCCGGGGCGTCGCGGGATGAGGAGATACCGGAGGGGGCTGAGGTGGTCCATGAGGATGCCGTGGTGCCTGGCGACGGCGGGAAAGCTCCAGGCGGCGACAAGATTCCGGTGCGGGTCGACGGTCGGACGCTGACGCTCACCAACCTGTCCAAGGTGCTCTACCCGGCGGACGGCTTCGCCAAGGCCGAGGTTCTCGACTACTACCAGCGGATCTCCCCGGTGCTGCTGCCCCACCTGGCCGGTCGCCCGGTAACGCTCAAGCGGTTTCCCGACGGGGTGGACGGCCAGTCGTTCTTCCAGAAGCACACGCCCGCCGATACCCCGGACTGGGTCCGCGTCGCCGAAGTCGAGTCGCGCGGTTCCCGGGGCCAGGGTGGCGTCGTCAGGCACATCGTCATCGACAACCTGGCCACGCTGATCTGGGCGGCCAATCGCGCCGCCCTGGAACTGCACGCGCCGATGTGGAGGGTGGGGGCTGGCCCCAGGCGGCTGCCTGGTACCGAGGGACTGCCGTGCCCCGACCTCATCGTGTTCGACCTGGATCCCGGCCAGCCCGCCACGATCGTGGAGTGCTGCCGAGTGGCCGAGGCATTGCGCCCGCTGCTGGCCGACGCCGGGCTTACGGCACTGCCCAAGACTTCTGGCGGCAAGGGCCTGCAGTTGTACGCGCGGGTGGACGACGTGACGGCCGAACAGGCCAGCGACCAGGCCAGGGGCTTCGCGCAGGCCCTCGAGCGGTACCACCCTGACCTGGTGACGTCCCGGATGACCAAGTCGCTGCGGCCGGGCAAGGTACTCGTCGACTGGAGCCAGAACAACGGCTCCAAGACCACCATCGTCCCCTACTCACTACGGGCGCGAGAGCATCCCACCGTCTCAACCCCCGTCACCTGGGACGAGGTCGCCGCCTGCGAGCGCCCGGCCGACCTGTTCTTCACCGCGGCCGACGTTCCCGACCGGGTTGCGACCCTCGGCGACCTGTGGGAGTCCCTCCGCTAGAAGCGAGTCACGCCGCAGGCGATTAGCGCTCCGGCTTGTACTCCTGGGCGCTGGCCGCCAGCTCCTCCGCGATCTCGTCGGCCTCCAGGCGGCCCTCGATGCGGCGCAGGTCGTCGATCTTGGCCCGCGTCTCGACGCGACGCGGGGTCAGCAGCGAGCAGCAGTCCTCGTCGGGCAGCTCGGAGATCGTCAGGGTGCCAATCTTCCTGGCCTCCGCCATGATCTCCGTCTTGTCCATGCCGAGCAGCGGCCGCAGGATGGGCAGCGAGACGGCGTCGTCAAGGGCGGTGATGTTCTGCAGCGTCTGGCTGGCGACCTGGCCGAGCGAGTCGCCGGTGACCAGGGCGGGCGCGTTCAGCCGCTGGGACAGCGCCTGCGCCGTCTTGAGCATCAGCCGTCGCTGGGCGACGATCTGCAGCCGGTCCGCTCCCGAGGACTTCAGCACCTGCTGCGTCTTGCCGAATGGCACCACGAAAAGCCGCGACTCTCCCTGGAACCGGTTGAGCTCCCGAGTTAGCGCGTACGCCTTGTAAATGGATTCTGGGCCGGTAAGCGGCATGCCGGAAAAGTGCAGGAAGTAGCAGCGAAGCCCGCGCCGCATCATGCGGTAGGCGGCGACCGGGGAGTCGATGCCGCCGGACATGAGCACGACGCCCCGTCCGCTCATCCCCACGGGCAGCCCGCCGAGGCCCGGCTCGCCGCCGGTGAAGACGAACACCTCGTGCTGGTCCACCTCGATGAGGATCTCGGTGTCGGGGTGCTTGAGGCTGACCGGCAGCCCGTAGGCGTCCTGGATCGCGCGCCCGATGGTGACCGCCATCTCGGCCGAGGTGACCGGGAACCGCTTGTCGCGGCGTCGCGGCCGCACCGCGAACGTGCCCGTGAGGCCGCGGGCCAGCTCAACCGCCGCGGTCAGGGTGGCCTCCGGGGTCTTGGCGACCCGCCAGGCCCGGCAGACCCGGACGATGCCGGGCACCTCAGTGGTCCGCTGGGCTACCTTCTCGACGGCCTGGGCGTGCTCGGCCGCCGTGCGCCCCTCGGTGGGCACCCGGACAAGCACGACTCCCTCGCGGTGCAAGACCTCGGTCGGCAGCCCCGTATCCTTTACCGCCGCCTTGATGTTGCGCTGCTGCATGCGCTCGAACTGGTGCCGGTTGCGCCCCTTGAGGACCACCTCGCCCAGCTTGAGCACGACGCAGGGCTCGCCGATGGACTGCTTGAGCGTCCCCGCGGCCGGGTGCGGATCGGTAATGGACATCCTTCAAGTTTGCCAGCAACCGGCCATTGCTAACTACCACCGGCCAGAACGGGCCGCGCATCCTGTCGTAACCGAGCCGCGGCGAGGCGGGTTCATCCGCCCGGGTTGGAAGCGATGATAGTTTTGTCTGTGCGAAGCGCTTCAACAGCTGAGGATTCGGGGGGACTCGATGGCGACGCTGGCCGATGTGGCCCGGCACGCGGGGGTCGCGGCTAGCACCGTCTCCTACGTCCTTTCCGGCAAGCGCCCGGTATCGGAGGAGACCAGGGAGCGGGTGTCGCGGAGCATCGAGGTGCTCGGCTACCAGCCGCATGCCGGCGCCCGAGCACTGGCCAGCGCGAAGTCCGACGTCCTCGCGCTCGTCGTACCGCTGCGCCAGGACCTGTACGTGCCGGTGATGATGGACATCGCGATCGCGGTGACCACGACGGCCCGCCGGTTCGGCTACGACGTACTGCTGCTGACCAATGACGAGGGCCCCGAGGGGATCAGGCGGGTCGCGACGGGCGCGCGGGCGGACGCGGTAATCCTCACCGATGTCGGCATGGAGGACGAGCGGATCGCGATGGTCCGGCAGACCGGCATCGACGCGGTGCTGATCGGCGTGCCCGCCGACCCGAGGGGGCTGGACTGCGTCGACCTCGACTTCGCGCGGGCGGGCGCGCTTTGCGTCGAGCACCTGGCCGGGCTCGGGCACCGCGAGGTGGCCTTCATTGGCGAGGCGCAGGGCATCTACAGCAGGAAGGTTGGCTTCGCCGAGCGGACGCTTGGCGGGATCCGCGCGGCGGCCGCGCAGGCCGGGATGAACCTGGTGCACCGGCCGTGCGGCGGCAGCTACGAGGCCGCGGCCGGCGTGCTGGCGAGGATCCTTGAGGAGCGGCCGCGCACCACCGGCCTCATCGTGCAGAACGAGGCGGTCATCGCCCCGTTGATGAGCCTGCTGCGGGCCACGGGACGAATCGTCCCCGAGGACGTCTCGATCGTCGCGATCGGCCAGGATGAGGTCGCGGCGAAGACATCGCCGCAGCTCAGCTCGGTGAACCTGCCGGCCGCCGAGCTGGGCACGCGCGCCGTCGAGCTGCTCATCCGCCGGATGGCCGACGGCGCCGACGAGGTGGTGCTGATACCGCCGGCCCTGACGGCTCGCGACAGCACCGCGCCCGCGCCCGCGACGGGCAGGCCGGCCCGGCAGCACGGCTGACGACCGGCCCGGATGGAGCTCGCGGGCGGCCCACCGGCCATCGATGCGCTTCCGTCACCCGTCTGGTGAGCGCGATGAGCGCTGCCTGGCGCCCGACTGGCGGACCTCAGGTGCCGACGGTGAGGCAGAAAATGCCCATCACGCCAGCGCTCATGGCTGACGGCAGCGTGACGCTCGCTACCGTCTTGGCGCGGTTGACCGCGATCGTGGTGCTGAACAGGGCCATGCTGATCTTGGTCGGAGTGGCGTTGCTCCCCTCGTCGCGGTAGGACATCTCGGCTACCACAGTGTCCCTGGAGGCCGGCGAGCTGCCGTAGGCCCAGTCGGTCATCGTGAGCGTGGCGGTGGACTTCGAGCCGTCGGTGTAGTTCACGGTGACGGTCCCGGTCGACGGCGTTGAGCCCACGTCAGCGGCGCTGCCGACGAGCCCGATCACGGTCGCGCCGGGCAACGCGGGGACCGGGACCGTCTGGCCCGCCACCCTGATCGAGTCGGGAGCGTTCGGCGGCGCGCTCGGCCATCGGTAGGTCAGCCCCCGGGAGCTGAACGTCCCCCCGGCGGTAATCCCGTCCGCGGCGAGCTGCTGCCTGGAGTAGCCGGAGTTGCCGCTGTCGTAGTCCGCGCTTGAGGGGCCGTTGTCGCTGGTGACACCGACGCGGTTGTAGAACGGCGCCAGGTTGTCCTGCGGGACGACAGGCGGATCTGATGGTTGCGCGCCACCGCCGGGAGACTGGGCAGGGGAGGCCGGCCGCGCGGTGGCGGGCACCTGACCGGCAGGAGGCCGTGAGGATGTGGCCCCGGGCACACCCGGCCGTGTTCCCGCCGGCCTGGTCCCTGATGGTGTCTTCCCGGTCTGGCGGCCGGCCGGCTTATGACGGCCCCCCGTGCCGGGGAGCTCCCCCCCAGCGGGTGTAACAACGACGCCCAGCGCCGACGAGGATGCTTGCAGGGTGGACGGCCAGCCTGTGGACCGGTGGACCGCCCACAGCGAGCCGCCCAGCACCACCAGGGCGGCCGCGCCTATCAGAACGAGTCGCCTACGGCGCCGCTTACGGCTCGACGGTGCCGGCTGGCTCGGGAGCACCGGGTCAAGGACGTCCTGGGCCGCGCCGACGGGCACCACGGTCGTGCCAGCTTGCAGCGCGGTGAGAGCGTCCGCCAGCATTCCGATGGCCGCCTCGGCGGTGGGCCGGGCGGCCGGGTCGCGGCTGAGCAGGGCCATGATGGCAAACCTGTTCGGCCCGGCGTTCCCGGGCGGCGCGGGGTCCTCGGTGGCTATCGCGGCGACCGTCGAGGCGATGCTGCCGCACTTGTCGTACGGCCCCTGCCCCTCAGAAGCGGCGTACAAGGTCAGGCCAAGCGACCACAGATCACCGGCTGCCGTGGCCGGGTCGCCCCGGATCCGCTCCGGGGCGGAGTAGGCGGGCGTCCCCATGACCATCCCACTGCGGGTGAGCATCGGGTCGCCATCGATGGTCGCGACGCCGAAGTCGGTCAGGACCGCTCCCCCGCCCTTAGTGAGCAGGACGTTGCTGGGCTTCACGTCACGGTGCAGGACACCGACCGCATGGGCCGCCGCCAGCGCGGCCAGCACGTCCTGGCCGATCCGCGCCACGACATGGGGCGGCAGCGGGCCCCGCTCCTCCAAGATCCGGTCAAGGGAGCGCCCCCGCACGAACTCCATCACGATCCAGGCGTTGCCATGCTCCTGGATCACGTCGAACACCGTCGCCACCGCCGGGTGACTCAGCCGCGCCGCGCTGCGGGCCTCGCGCAGCTGGCGCTGCCGAAGCTCCTGTCTGTCCGCCTCGTCAAGCTCCCGGGGGAAGAGGACCTCCTTCAGGGCGACATCCCGGTCAAGCAACTCATCCCGGGCGCGCCACACCCGGCCCATTGATCCCCGGCCGATCGCCCCGGCCAGCCGGTATCGCCCGCCGACCAGTCGGCCCGCCGTGCCATCCTTGCCTGGGTCCGACATGCCATGGTCGAGTTCCATCGCCTACCGCGCCCTTCCCTATAACCATCCCCTGTCACCGCGCTCACGCTAAATCCCGGCGAGGCGGCCATCATCGCGTCCCGGCCCGGCCAGGATTGACCTCGACGCCGTGGCCGGCCTCGGGCAGTTCCGGGATGTGCACACCCATCGCCTTAGGGCGGGCCACTGAATGCCAGGCGCGGAAACCCGCGCCCGCAGCGGGGCCGCCCTCCCCCGATCTGGGTCACCCTTGGCGCGGGCCGGGTGCGCGCACCCGTCGCCGGGTGCCCGAACCGAGTCTCAGCCGCACGTCGGCCGTGCTCTACGCAGCCAGGAGCGTAGGCCGCAGCGATGTCACCGGGATAAACGAACGTTAAATGTCCAGCTTGACGGCCATGTGCCCGGCGATGCAGCCCGCTGGACGGCGCGGCGGCTAGTCCATGCCCAGTTGCCTGGGCGCGCCGTCAAGGACGAGCGCGGCGGCGCCGAGAACGCCGGCGCTGTCACCCAGGGCGCTTGGGACGATCCGCAGCCCGCGCGCGTGGAAGGGCATGATGCCGCGGGCCAGCGCTCGGCGCAGCGGCTGGAACAGCGGCTCGCCGGCCGAGGCCAGTTCGCCGCCGACCACGATGACCTCCGGGTTAAGCAGCAGTACGGCCGGCGCCAGCACCCGGCCGACCGCGTCCCCAGCGTCCTGGACCGCCCGGAGGGCGCCGCGGTCAGCGTCGCGAAGCAGGCCCGCCAGGTCGCTCTCGCTGACCGGGCGGCCCCAGCTGCGCGCGAGCAGCGCGGCGACGGCTTCCGGGCTCGCGACCGTTTCCAGGCAGCCGCGGTTCCCGCAGCGGCACACGGCGCCGGCCGGGTCCACGCTGACGTGCCCGAGCTCCCCGGCGACGCCATTTCGGCCGAGCAGCATGCGGCCGCCGCTGATGACGCCGCCGCCGATGCCGGAGGACAGCCTGATGTAGATGGCGTCGGTGGCGTCGCGGGCGGCGCCGAGGCGCCGTTCGGCCAGGACGCCGGCGTTGGCGTCGTTGATGACCCGCGCCGGGAACCCCGCGCGGGCGACTAGCTCGTCGCCCGGGCGGATGCCCACCCAGCCGGGCATGATTCCCTCGGCTGAGAGCTCGCCACTGTCCCCCTCGACGGGACACGCGATCCCCACGCCGAGGCCGAGGACCTTCTCCCGTGGCACACCGGTCTCGCTAAGCGCCGCGCTGATCAGCGCGGCCGCCGTGGCCAGGGCGGGCGCGGCATCGTGATCGACCGGCAGCCGGTTGCCGCGGTCCCAGCACGGGCTTCCGACGAGGTCAGTCAGAACGGCACGCACATGATCGTGCCCGATGTCGACCCCGAGCGCGTAGGCCGCCGTCGGCACGAGGGATACCATCAGCGGCGGCCGGCCCGTCCGCGCGACCGCGGAAGCCTCACCGGGCGTCTCCGCCACCAGCCCGGCGCGCACCAGGTCGAAGACCACTGAACCGACGCTGGCCCGGGCCAGCCCGGTCTGCTCCATCAGATCGCCCCGGGACAGGCAGCGCGTGCGCGCGAGCGCCTCAAGCACGCGGACGCGGCCCAGCCTGCGCAGGTTGACCGGCGCGCCGTCGGCGCGCTCATCGGGAGATGCAAACACCACAGGAAAACGATAACAGCGCGTAATAGCCAACTTTAGTCAAATTAGATCCATCCTGTCGCACCCGTAACACCTTGCCGTGACGCCAGAATCCCGTTGTACTCGGCAATCAACCAGCAACACGCCAGTTTTCAACGAAACTATTGACTTCTGTATATAGTCGGCGAAACTCAAGGGTGGATACGGGCGACAGCATGATGGAGTTGCCCGCACGCGCGATGCCAGGGAGACGACGGTGTCACTGATAGATCGCGGCGCGGAGCGCCATGAACCGGTCCCCAGCCGACGGCGGGTGCTCGCCGTCGGCACCGCGGGCGCGGCGGCCATGGCCCTGGCCTGCGTGCCAGGCGTGGCCCGTGCGGCGGGCTCACGGGTTACCGAGCCGCAGTCCCGGCCGCAGGAGGGCCGGGTACTCGCCTCGCTCAATGGCACCTGGGACTTCATGCCGACAACCGGCACCCCGACCACGCCACCAGCCAGCGGAACCTGGGACTCCATCCCCGTGCCGGCCGAATGGAACATGACGGCCGGCACCTTCGCCACCTCCTGGAACGCCTACGACCTGTTCGAGACGCCGGCCGACTGGGACAGCGTCGAGGTGGCCTGGTACCGCCGCACGGTCGACGTGCCGTCGGCGCGGCGCGGCGAGCGGATCGTGCTGCGGTTCGAAGCGGTCAACTTCGAAGCCACGGTGTTCTTCAACGGGGTGCAGGTGGCCAGCCACCAGGGCGGCCTGCTCCCGTTCGAGGCCGACGTCACCGACCAGGTGAGCTGGGGCGGCACGAACACCGTGCACGTCCTGGTTCAGTCCGGCACCACCGCCGCGAGGCAGTCCGACGGCTGGCACTACCCGAACGGGTCGTGGTGGGGCCAGACCTGCTGGGGAATCTGGCAGGACGTATGGCTGCTCGCCCGGCCAGCGGTGTACGTGCAGGACAGCTACGTGGTCACTTCGGTCAGCGACAAGCGGCTGTCCGTGACGACCACGCTGGCCAACGTGGGCACCGCGGCGCAGACGATCCTCGTGCGGCACCAGGTGCGCGACGGCGCCGAGTCCGTGCTGAGCGGAACCAGCCAGGTGACCGTGCCCGCCGGAGGCACCGCGACCGTCACGTTCGAGAGGCCGTGGGCCAATCCGCGGCTATGGAGCCCGGACGACCCGCACCTGTACCAGCTCATGATCACGACCGCGGCACAGCAGGCGGCGGGACAACCGGGCGGCGACACCTTCGCCGTCCGGTTCGGCTTCCGCGAGGTGGGCGTGAACGGGATCGACATCCTGCTCAACGGCGAGCCAGTCATGCTCCGCGGCGACGCCTGGCACTTCATGGGGTCAGTCGAGAACAGCCGCGCGTACGCCACCGAGTGGTTCACGATGGTGAAGGCGGCGGGCGTGAACTACCTGCGGCTGCACGCGATGCCCTACCCATCGGTCTTCTATGACGTGGCGGACGAGATGGGGCTGCTGATCGTCGCGGAATCCGGCATCTACGGCTCCTCGGGCAACTACGCGCTGAACGCCACCGACTTCTGGGACAACTGCGTCACGCACCTGACGAACCGGGTCCTGCGCGATCGCAACCACCCGTCCGTCTTCGCGTGGTCGGCCGAGAACGAGATGCTCGCGGCCTTCGGGCAGAGCTGGGCCGCGCAAGTGGCCGCGCTCAAGCCGGTCGTCACCGCGCTGGACACCACGCGGCCGGTCTACTTCGAGGGGGACGGGGACCCCCAAGGCGCCGGCGACCTGGAGAGCACCCATTACCCATGGGAGATCACCACCAGCAACACCGCCATCCCCGAGTCGGCCTACGCGCTGGCTCCTGGCGGGGCGAACGCCGGGTTTTGGGACCGCAAGAAGCCGATGCTCATCGGTGAGTTCAGCTCGATGTACTACGCGACTCCCTCGCAGGTCAGTGCCGTGGGCGGCCCCGCGACCTACGCCGACCTGACCGGGCTGTACGAGGCCCACGCGCTCATCGTGGGCGCGCAGATCGAGGGGTTCAGGTACGCCGGGGCGACCGGCGTCTCGCCCTGGAACACCGTCTGGTACGGCATGTGGCACCTGCCGTTCGAGGAGGCCAGGGAAAAACTGCCGCTGCCCGGCGTGACCGGGCCCAAGCTGACGCAGGTCGGCGCGTACGCGACCACGCTCAACCCGGGCTTCCAGCCGAGCCTCCCGAACTGGATCGGTAACCCCATCCACGACCGCGTCGCCCAGGTCATGCCGGGCACGGTGGCGCGGGCCCTGGACTACCGCACGCACGCCTGGGGTGGCGGCACGCTGACCCGCACGTACGCCGTCTACCACGAGGCCGGAACGCAGCAGGCGGTGACGGTCGCCTGGCAGCTCACGCTGCCGGGCACGCGCGGGGGCAAGGGCGCACAGCAGGCCTCAGTGCCGCCGGACGGGCACACCGACGTGACCTTCGGCATCCCGCTGCCGGCGGTGAAGAAGATAAGCACGGGCCGGCTGACGGTCAGTGTGCGTGACGGCCACCGTGTGCTGTACACGGACACCGTGCCGCTCACCGTCTACCCCCCGTCCGCCGCCAGGCCGGCAACGCAGGCGGCCCTGTCCGCCCTCGTCGTCGAGACCGGCGGGTCGACCGCGACCAGCGCCGCGCTGACCGCGCTCGGGGTCACCACCACCAGCGTCCCCGACCTGTCCACGCTGCCGGCCGGGCAGCAGATCCTCGTTCTCGGCGAGGGCGCCACCGTTACCCCCACGGCCGGCCAGGTGACGGCGCTCACCTCGTTCGTCCAAGGTGGCGGCATCGTGCTGAGCCTGGCGCAGTCGGCGCCGCCGGAACTGCTGCCGTGGCCGGTGCTCGTCACCGGCTCGCCGCAGACCATCGCGCACGTGGCCGCGCCGCACCATCAGGTGCTCGACGGAATCGGCGCCGACGACCTGCGCTGGTGGAACACCAGCGACGGGCTCGTCATCGAAAACGCGCTGGTCAAGCCCGGGTACGGCTCGCTCACCTCGATCGCAGACGTCGGTCCCGGCCTCGCGGCCTCCGCCCTGGCCGAGGCACCGTACGGATCCGGCACGTACCTGTTCTGCCAGTTCCCCGTGATCGCCGCGTCGACCGGCGAGCCCATCGCGGCTATCTTGCTACGCAACATCATCGACTACCTGGCCGCCCGCCAGCCCGCCAAGCGCGGCAGCCTCGGCGTCCTGAGCCCGTCCGGGTCGGCGCTGCTCGCCACCCTGAACGCCTGCGCCGTCGGCTTCACGACCCTCACCACGGCGTCGGCCGACACGCTGGGCGGGCTCGACGCCCTGCTGGTCGACGCCTCCGCCGCGGACAGCGCCGAGATCACGACGGCCGACGTCACCGCGTGGGTGCAAGCCGGCGGCACGCTGTGGGTCAACGGGCTGACCGCGAGCTCGCTGACCGCGCTGAGCGGGATCCTGCCAGCCGGCGTCGCGCTGACCGCGCTGGACGCCGCGCACCAGCTGGGCGCGGTCACTACCGGGAAGTCCGCCATCGTCGACGGGCTGAACAACGCGAACCTCGACTGGCCGGGCTCGTCAACCCCGCTGGTCACGGCGACCGTGTCCGGACCGGGCGGCGTCTCCGCGGCGGACAGCCGCGCGGTGGACTGGACGGCGTTCGCCGCGGGCGCCGAGCAGAACAAGTACCAGGTCGCGCAGGAGAGCACGCTCGGCTTCACCCCGGCCAGCGTCCTGTGGGTGACGCAGTCAGGAAAGGGGCAGGTCGTCATCGACATGCTGGCCTGGCCGGCGGCCATACCGCTGCCCAGCCAGACGACGCTCGCAGCGGGCATCGCGGCGGGCCTCGGGCTGACCTTCGTCGCCAGCGCGGGATCGGGGCTGCTGCCCACCACCGGCTGGACCGGCTTCGCCAGCCCGAACGCCGCCGCCGCTGCCCAGGCCTACGACCGGAACGAGTCGACCCGCTGGAGCAGCGACGCCCTTCAGGAGCCGGGCATGTACTACGGCGTAAACCTCGGCGCCACGCACACGCTCACCCGCATCGTCTGGGACGACTCCCCGGCCCCCGGCGACCTGCCGCGCGGGCTCGACATCCAGACCTCGCCGGACGGCACCACCTACACCACCGTGCTCAGCCTCACCTCCAGCCAGGTCACCAGCATGACCAACGCCGGCGTGCTCACGATTCCGCTCAACTCAGTGACAACCCAGTTCCTGAAGATGGTCGACCCCGGTTCCGCGCCCGGCAACTACCTGTCCCTCTACGAGCTGTACCTGTTCGGTCAGTAATCCACCGCTACTTCGTCCACACCCGCGCGGGCCTCGCGCCAGCGGGCCAATGGTAGGTTCACCTCGTCCGGCGCAGGAGAGTCCCTGAGACGCCGGCGCGAGGAAGGCGGTCGTTTATGCACATCCTTGCCACCAGCTCCAGCGCGGCGAACGGCCACAGCGCGGTCCTCGGCTTCGGCCCTGAGGGCGACTTCACCGGCCCGTTCACCAGCGACCCGCGAGCCGCCGACCCGCGCGGCCTGGCCGTCGACCCGTCAAGTGGGCTCATCTACGTGAACAGCGGCGGCGACCGCGTGCTTGCGCTTGACCTCGATGGGAAGGTCGTGCGCGACTCGGGACCGATACCCGGGCTGGACCCTGGCGGCGCCGAGTTCGGCCCCGATGGCCGCTTCTACCTCACCGTGCGCAGGCAGCGGACGATACGCGCGATGCCCGCCGCCCTCGACGGGGATGGGGAGCTCTTCCTGCCTGAGGGCATCGTCCCGTTCCCGCGCGGGTTCGGCTTCGGGCCCGACGGCCAGGTCTACTTCTCCTCAGGCGTCGCGCCGTCCGGGCAGGGCGACAACACCATCATGGTGTTCGACCGCGACGGAACGCTGCTCACGCCGCACCTGGTCACCGACCCCGAATTCAGCCCGCTCGACCTGAAGGTCGCGCCCAACGGGCACATCGTGGTCGCGAGCGAGTGGCCATTCGGCGCCCCCGACGCCGTGCCCACGGTCCGCGAATACGACCCGCTCACCGGGGAGCTCGTGCGCGTCTTCGCCATCGAGCGCTCCGTCGGGTTCCGCACTCCGCGGGGCGTGCGGTTCGGGCCCGATGGTCGCCTGTACTGCGTGGGGAAGGACCATGTCGTAGCCTTCGATTTCGGCACGGGGACCTTCGAAGGCCCGGTTGTGCACTTTGAGCGGCTCAACGGACAGGCGCTCCTCGTCTTGCCCTGACCGCACTGGCGCCGCGCAGGCATATAACGAGGGCGGACGGGTCACGACCGGCACCCTGGTCCGTTTCGCGGCAAGTGGCCTGATTGTCGGCCTTGATGCCATACTGTGCCGGTGAGCTCGCCGGACATGGTGTGGCAGCCTGCCCCCGGGTGGCCGGAGCCGCCAACCCGATGGGCGCCGCCCGCAGGATGGACACCCTCGCCGCACTGGCCCCCTGCCCCGCCAGGATGGCAGTTCTGGAAGCCGGCTCAGCCGCCGGTGCCGCCCTCGTCCCGACGTGACCTGGTGCTTGAGACCTGGTTCGTCCAGCTGGCCTTCCTGGCCCCTGGCATCCTGGCCGCGGTGGACCTGCTCGTCTCCCACAGCGGCGGGGCGGCCATCACCCGGTTCCCTGACTACGTGCCCAACCCGGCGACCAACCTGATCCTGGGCATCGCCACGTACCTGTCGGTCGCCGCCCCGGTGCCGATCGCCGTGCTGCTGCTGAGCCGGTCCGGCCGGCCCCTGGCCACGCTCGGCCTGGGCCGTCCGGGCTGGCGCGCTGACGTGTGGCCCGGCCTCGGGCTGGCCCTCGCCTGCTACGGCGCGACCCTGGCCGCCACGCTGGTGCTGGTCGGCCTGGTCGGCCGGAACAGCAAGCTGCTCGTTCAGGTCCCCGTCGGGCACGTGCCCGCCTACTACGTCATCTACGGGATCGCCATCTCCGCGGTCACAGCGGTGACCGAGGAGATACTGGTCAGCGGCTACCTGCTCACCCGCCTTGAGCAACTCGGGTGGAAGCCGCGCCGGGCGCTCGCGCTCAGCCTGATCCTGCGAACCAGCTACCACGTCTACTACGGGCTTGGGTTCCTGCTCACCATCCCGTTCGGCTACCTGGTCACGCGCTCCTTCCAGAAGCGCCGGCGGCTCATGCGGACGATCTTGACCCATTTCGTGTACGACGCCGTGCTGATCTCGATCGCCATACTCACCAGTCACTAGGCCCGTTACATGGGTGTGCCGCTGGCGTCGCCGTGCGACGCCAGCGGCACA
>Ga0335075_10000176_pt1 | contig 125205 bp, 97 predicted proteins | sample Lox_Sample_24_FD_206723 | JGI IMG/M metagenome (GOLD analysis project Ga0335075, IMG submission 206723) | Soil microbial communities from Loxahatchee National Wildlife Refuge, Florida, United States - Lox_Sample_2.4 | ecosystem: Environmental > Terrestrial > Soil > Wetlands | place: USA... | reverse complement strand
CTTTTCTTGTCGCGGAGGGGCCTGCTGTGACCTCGGAACACAGTCCAAGGCGAACGGTGCTGTCCACCTTGCGTGGCCGGCGTCGGATCGCTGCCGCCAGCGTCGTAGCCGCCGCCACGTTGTCCGTCGCGGGCCTGCTCGTCACGACCATGGGCTCCGCGACGGCGAGCGCACCCCAGGCCTACGACCTGACCGGCTCCAGCTTCTGCAACGCCAGCACCGGCCTGGCGGCGATCGCGCTGAACGGCAACCTGATCTCGAACCCGGGCGCCGAGTACGCCACCGCCCGGGGCAGCGTTCCCGGCGGCGCGGGCACGGCCAGCGGTAGCACCGTCACCGCCCCCGACAGCGTGCTGCTCCCGGACTGCTGGGCGGTCACCTCCAGCATCGCCGGGTCCGCCGCCGACAACGAGATCGCCAGTGCGGTGGCCGCGAGCTACCCCGGCACCAGCGGGAAGCAGAACTTCTACGGCGGCAAGAGCGCCAACGACGCCGCGCCGGCCGGCACGACCACCACGGCGTCCCAGACGATCCAGCTGAGCGCGCTCGGCTCCGCGGCCGGCCCCGGCGGCCTGCCGTTCGCGCTGAAGGCCACCCTCGGCGGGTACGCCAACCAGGACGACAACACGACGCTCACCGCCGCCTGGCAGAACGGCAGCGGCAATCCGGTCACCGACAGCAGCGGGCATCCCGTCGTGACGACCCTCGGGCCGGTCCTGGCCGTCGATCGCGGCGACATCTCCTCGGAGGTACCGCGTAGCGCCTACGGCACGGTGCCTGCGGGCGCGACGCAGGTGGTCATCACGATGTCGTTCACCCAGCCGGGAGCGGGAAACAACGACGCGAGCGCGGACAACCTGAGCCTGGTCATCGGCTCGAGCGCCGTCCCGCCGAGCGCGCAGGGCTACGACGAGACCGGGACCTGCCCCAGCCCGGCCAGGGTCGCCGCGGGCAGCAACCTGATCTCCAATCCCGGCGCGGAGGACTACACCCAGGTCGCCGTCCCCTACGCGACCGGTGGTGGCGCGACGGGCGCGGGCACGGCCGCAGCCGCCGTCGCCGTCCCCGACTGCTGGGTCAGCGGTGACACCCTGCCCGCACCGGACGCGGTGATCGAGTCCTACCCGACGACCCCGGCCGGGTACCCGGGCGTCGACGGCGAGCGGCTGTTCTTCGGCGGCACGAACTCGAGCGCCGCCGTGCCCAGCCCGGCGCCTGGCTTCACCAGCGAGGTCCAGGGCACCACGTCCACCGCCACCCAGCTGATCGACGTGAGCTCGCTCAGCCCAGGCGGCCAGCCCTTCGAGCTGTCAGGCCTGCTCGGCGGCTACTCGACCCAGGGTGACTTCGCGGTGGTCACGGCCACGTTCGAGGACGCGAGCGGCGGCACGCTCGGCACCGCGCAGATCGGCCCGATGACCGAGACCGATCGCGCCGCCGCCGCCGGCTACCTGGCCTACCTGGCCTCCCAGTACTCAGCCGCGGCCCCCGCGGCCGACAGCGGCCTGCTCCCTGACCAGACCACCGGGACGCTGCCGGCCGGCACCGCGAAGGTGCTGATCACGATCGCGGCCACCGCCATCTCCACCGGCAACGACAGCAACGGAGTCGCCGACGACCTGAACTTCACCGTCAGCCCGACCGGGGCGGGCGCGCACGCCCAGAGCTATGACCTGACGGCCGGCACGCACGGTGGCAGCGCCAACTGCCCGGCGGCGGACCAGGTGACGCCGGCCCTCAACAGCAACCTGGTCGAGAACCCGGGAGCCGAGGACTACACCTCCGACGTCTGGTTCGGCGCCCCGGGCGAGGACACAGTTGACCTGCCTGACTGCTGGGTGAGCTCCTCGCCCGAGCCGGCGCCGCAGGCCACGGCGGAGTCCTACGCGCAGTCCTCCGCCAGCTACCCGCCCGTTCGCACCAGCAGCCGGGTGTTCTGGGGTGGCACCAACCCGAGCGGCGGCATCGCCGGCGTGGCCACCACCGCCACCCAGGCGATCAGCCTCAGCTCGCTCGCGGCGGCCAACGGCGGCGACCTCGGCGGGCAGCCGTTCAAGCTGTCGGCACTGCTTGGCGGGTACGCCACCCAGGACGACAACGCCATGGTCTCGGCCACCTGGCAAGACGCCAGCGGCAACCCGCTGGACATCGCGAGCATCGGCCCGGTTAAGGCGGGCCAGCGGGGCGACGTCTCCAGCCTGGTCCCGCAGTCCTGGTACGGCACGGTCCCGGCCGGCGCGGCCAGGGTCGTCGTCACGATCACCATGACCGCCGTCAGCAGCGGTAACGACAACAACGGCGAGGCCGACGACCTGAACCTGACGATCGGCGCCAGCACCAGGCCGTCAGGCCCGGTCCTGCAGACCATGCCCTACGACGCCGCCGCGGGCGGTCAGGTCAACGTCGACCCGACCACGGGCCTGCCGCTGCCGCCCGCGGGCGGGCTCTACCGGCCGGCCGGCGTCTCGGCCAGCGACGGAGTGGTGTACGCCTCCAACACCGGCGACAACGTCGTGGCGGCGCTGCGCGATGGCCAGAGCCCGCTGATCGCCGGGTCGCTGGAAGGCTACGGCGAGCAGGGCGACGGCGCTAAGGCCACTAGCTCGACCCTGTACCAGCCGGCCGGCACCGCGCGCGACGCCAAGGGCGACATCTTCATCGCCGACAGCGGCGACAACGTGGTGCGGGAGATCACCGCGGACGGCGTGATCCACCGCTTCGCCGGCACTGGCGCCGCGGGCAGCAGGCTCAGCCTGCTCGGCGCGAGGTACTCCGAGCTCGACCACCCGGACGGGGTGGCCGTGACCCCGGCCGGCGACGTGCTCATCGCCGACACTTACAACAACAGGGTGCTCGAGGTCACGCCGTCCGGGAGGATCACGGGGCTGGCCGGCACCAGCCGCGCCGGGTACGCGGGCGACAACGGCCGGGCGGCCCTAGCCGAGCTGGACAGCCCGGCCGGGGTGACGACCGATGCCAAGGGCAACATCTACATCGCCGACTCGTCAAGCAACGTCATCCGCCGGGTGGACGCGCGCACCGGGATCATCACCACGGTCGCGGGCGACTACGCCGCGGCCAGGTCCAGTGACGGCCTGGGCGGGTTCTCCGGTGATGGCGGCCAGGCGACGCTGGCGCGGCTGAATGACCCGCAGGGCGTGGCCGTCGACGGCGCAGGGGACCTGTTCATCGCGGACACGTTCAACAACGCCATCCGCGAGGTCACGCCGGCCGGGATCATCTCCACCGTCGTGAGCTCCGCCGGGCCGAACGGCGCGATCCCCCCGGCGGGCGGCGAGAGCAGCGGCGTCGCGCCAGCCGCATCGCACCTGAGCACCCCGCAGGCGGTGGCGATCGACGCCTCAACCAGCACGCTCTACATCGCCGACACGCACAACTCCGCGATCGCCGAGGTGCTTGGCCTGGCCCAGGCCGGATCCGCGGCCGGCCCGGTCGCCCCCGCTGGCCGGCCCTGACCCGACCGCACGACACGAAGGCGAAGAACAGATGCCAATGCCTAGCAAGCACACCCACCCGCTCAGCCCGCGGATGTCCCGCCGCGGCTTCGTGACCAGTGCGGCGGGCCTCGCCGGCGCCGCCGCGCTGGCGGGCGCCCTGCCCGAGGCCCTAGCGAGGGCCGCCTCTGTCCGGCCAAGGAAGCTTGACCTGTCGCAGGTCAAGCACCTGGTGTTCGTCATGCAGGAGAACCGCAGCTTCGACCACTACTTCGGCACGTTCCCCGGCGCGCGCGGGTTCAGCGACCCCGCCGCGATCCGGCTGCCGAGCGGCCGCCCGGTCTTCGCCCAGCCTGACCCGGCCAACCCGGACGGGTACCTGGAGCCGTACCACATGAGCACGATCACGACCGGCGCCGCGGCCGTTCCTTCCCTGAGCCACGACTGGCGCGACCAGCACGCCTCCTGGAATAACGGCGCGATGGACGGCTGGCTGTCGACCCACCTCGCCTCCGATGGTGACATCAACGGCTCGTTCACCATGGGCTACTACGAGAAGGAAGACATCCCGTTCCACTGGGCGCTGGCCCAGTCGTTCACGCTGCTGGACAACTATCACTGCTCGGTGCTCGGCCCGACCTACCCCAACCGCGCCATCTGGGAATCGGGCACCAACGACCCGCAGGGCACCAGCGGCGGCCCGATCCTGGAGACCGTCGCCCCGGACCCGCTGACCTTCACCAGCGGCGCCGAGACGATGCACGCCGCCGGGATCAGCCTCAAGTACTACTACAACACCGGCTGGCTCCCGATCTACACCGGAAGCTGGTTCGCTAACTTCGCCCGGCCGGGGCTGGTGGACGCGGCCCTGTACAACGCGGTGAAGGCGCCAGGCACGCTCTACGGCGACGGTACTCCCGGCGGGAGCGGCGATCCGGCGAGCCCGACGCCGGCCAGCAACGCGGACCTGGCCTTCGAGGAGGACTGCGCCAACGGCGTGCTTCCTGCGGTGTCGTTCATCGGGACGGCGGCGGACGAGCACCCGCCGGCCATCCCCGCGGCCGGAGCGCAGTTCCTCGCCTCGAAGCTGGAGGCCCTGGCGGCCAACGAGGACCTGTGGAACTCCACCGTGTTCGTGCTGAACTACGACGAGAACGACGGCTTCTTCGACCACGTGCCGCCGCCCATCCCCGATCCGCACCTGTACCCGGAGGAGTACGTCAGGCTCCCCTCGCCCAAGGGAACCCCAGGCGGCGCGCTGCCGGTCGGGGCCGGGTTCCGTGTTCCGTGCATCGTCATCTCGCCCTGGACGGTGGGGGGCCACATCTTCAGCGAGGTGTCCGACCACACGTCCTGCCTGCGGCTCATCGAGGAAGTGGCCGCGGCCGGCGGGCTGAACGGCCAGGGGCCGGTCACGTTCCCCAACATCAGCCGGTGGCGGCGCAAGACCTTCGGCGACTTCACCCGGGCGCTGCAGCCGGTCACGCCCAAGCCGGCTCCGGCTAACACCCAGTTCGACCCGGCCACCACGGCCGCCAACCTGGCCGCGCAGCAGGCCGCCGCGCAGCAGCCCATGCCGCCGCGCCCGGGCGCGACGCAGCAAGCCCCCAGGCAGCTGCGGATGTAGGCCGCCGCGGCGTCACGGCTCATCCAGCCGGGACCAGCGCTGGATCGCCCGGCTGACCGACCTTGGATGGGCATAGCCCAGGTGGCGGGCGGCGCTGGCTGGATCGCGGCCCGCCAGCTGGCTCGCTCGCCACTGGCGGGCCGCGTCAAGCTCAGCCCGCCAGCTCGTGCCACGCTCGGCGAGCTGCCGCTGCACCGTACGCGGGCTCAGCGACATCCGCCGGGCCATGGTGGTCAGCGAGGGGGTGCCGTCGTCTAGCTCCCGGATGAGCAGCTCCCGGAATTCCTGCTCCCAGGTGGGAATCGGCGCCGGGGATAGCGTGGCCGCGTAGCGGGTGAGGATGCGTGCCAGCGCCGGGTCCGCGTTCGGCATGGGGACGTCCAGGTCGCGGGCCCTGAACGTGAAGGTGGTGACCGGCGCGCCGAAGTCGACCACCGGGGTTCCGAAGGTCTCGCTGAACGCCCGGTGCCGGCGCGGCGCGGGCTGCTTGAACGCGATCCGCACCGGCGTGATCGGCTGCCCCGTTCCCGCCCTGGCCCTGGCGCAGAAGATCGCGATGGAGAACTGGAGCGCGGCCGCGGCGCCCTCCGCGTCCTCGTCGAGGTACCGGTAGGAGTACGTGACCTCGTGATCAGCGGCGGCCTCGATGTCCAGGCGGGCATTGGTCGTGAGCAGGTGCAGGTAGTCGCGGCTGAGGCGGAATCCGTCCCGCAGCGTCGGCGCGGTGGTGAACAGGTAGTCGTAGAGGTCAAGCTCGCCTTGCTGGAAGCGGGCAGAAACCGTAAGCGGCAGCTGCGGGTCCTCGAAGGCGTGCCCGGCCACCTCCCACAGGTGCATCGCGAAGTAGGGCGAGCCCATCACCTCCGGCCCGCGCAGGGCCCAGTCAGGCACCCTGGCCTCGCTGGCCAGGCGGCCGGCATCGGCCCCGCCCGCCTCGAACGCTCGCACGAGGAAGCGAACCATCTTCACCGACTCGGCCCGCCTCGAGCCGGCCACGCCCGGCCTGCCGCCGGCCTGGCCCCGGGCCGGCTCGCCGCGCGCCGCACCGTCACGCCCGCTGCCGGCAGGCCGCTGCGGCGGGATCGGGCGCTGCGACTGCCGGGCCTGCCGCGCCGCCGCGGTGCTGGCCCGCAGGTCAAGCGCCGGGTCGGCCCGCAGTACCCGGGACTGCAGCCCGCGCAGCCGCGGCCCGGGCTCAAGGCCAAGCTCGGTGACCAGCGTGCGCCGGGCCTCGGCGTAGGCGTCGAGCGCGTCGCCTGGCCGGCCGTCCCGATACAGCGCCAGCACCAGCTGCTCCCAGAACCGCTCGCGCAGCGGGTGCGTGGCGACCAGGGCGCGCAGCTCAGCCGTGACCGCGCCATGACGCCCCAGGCGCAGGTCAGCGTCGATCCGGGCGGTGATCGCCTCGTCGCGCAGCTCGGTGAGCCGCGGTACCTCCACTCGCCTCAGGTGGGCCGACGCCAGGCCGGAAAGCGGCTCGCCCCGCCACAGGGCCAGGGCCTGGGTGAACAGGCCGGCCGCTCGCTCCCAGGAGCCGGCCGCGACCGCGTCCCGTGCCCGCTGCGACCGGGCCATGAAGGTGGCCAGGTCAAGCTCTCCCTGGCCGACCTCGATCAGGTAGCCGGGGGAGCGGGTGACGATCCGGCCGGCCTCGCTCCCCATTGCCTGGCGCAACCGCATGACGCGCCCCTGGATCGTGCTACGTGCGCTGGGCGGCGGCGCGTGGTCCCAGGCCGCGGTGGCCAGCGCGCTGACCGGGACGACCTCCCCGGCTCGCAGCAGCAGGGCGGCCAGGATGACCCGTTCCTTGGGCGGCAGCTCGAGCGGCTGCCCGTTGTTCTCCGCGCGCACGGTCCCCAGGACAGCAAAGTGCACCGTTCGTCCCCGATTTCCCCGTTTTAATCTGGATATAGCAGGCAAATTATGTCGCCTGTTGACCCCTGTTGCCAAACGAGTAAAAGTAAGCCTGTGGGGTTGCGTCCTGATTTTCCCCATCGCGGCAGAACGTCCCGGCCCCCGGTCGATTGGCCGGCGTATGCGGTAAATGGCCGAGTACCGCCGGTGGCCCATTAGTGTGGCCCTCGTTTCCGATGCTGCCCGGGTCACGGGTAGTTTGCGGTAGAGCAGGAGCGCCCGGCAGCGGGAGCCCAGGAAGGAAGACACGATGGCACGCGGCATCCAGGTCGGCGACAAGGCCCCCGACTTCACCCTCACCTCACAGGCGGGCGAGCGGGTGCGCCTGGCGGACCGCCTCGGCCAGCGGGTGGTGGTGCTGTACTTCTACCCCAAGGACGAGACGCCCGGCTGCACCCGCGAGGCGTGCGCGTTCCGCGACAGCCACGAGGTGTTCACCGAGGCCGGGGCCGAGGTCATCGGGGTCAGCTCCGACTCGGTCGACAAGCACGCCGCGTTCGCCGGCCACCACAGCCTCCCGTTCACGCTGCTGAGCGACGAGGGGGGCGAGGTGCGCAAGAGCTTCGGCGTCCCCGCCACGCTCGGCATCCTGCCCGGGCGGGTCACCTACGTCATCGACCGCGCCGGCACTGTCCGCCACGTCTTCAGCTCCCAGGCCAGCATCGGACGCCACGTCAGCGACGCGCTCGACGTCGTGAGGAAGCTGCAGTCCGAGCAGCCGGCCTGACCCGTTGGAGCACGGGGCACGGATCGTTTCGAATACTGGTTCAGGGGAGGGCCGTGAGCGCCGAGCCGAGCGCGTGGGGTGCTTACGTCGACGCGGTGCTGCGGATCACCCCGCCCAGCGGGGCGCTATGGCTACGGCCGGCGCCGCTCACCGTGACATCAGGCGACTACCCGGACCCGGATGGACGCACGATCTTCGTGATCACGGCGCACAATCCTGGCGGGCGGACCGTTCCCGACTCCGACAATGACCTGGCCCAGGCGCGACTGGTGGCGCAGCTCCAGGAACGGGGCCTTACCTGGTGGCCGGCCGCCGGAGGGGATGAGCCGTGGACGCATGTCGAGGAGAGCGCCGCGGTGATCGGCCTCACCGAGGCCGAGGCCCGCGCGCTCGGTGCCCAGTTCGGGCAGGAGGCGATCTTCGTGCTCACTCCGCGTGAGCGCCAGGTCGTCGCGTGCGCTGACAGCAGGGTGACCGCGACCGGCTGGTCCAGTCACCGGGCGCGCTAGCCGGCCTCCTCCTGCCCGCCGGTCATGGCGGCTGGCAATCCTCCCGGCGGCAGCTGACGTACTTAGCGGGATGCGACAGCGAAATGGAGGAACGCCATGAGGAGACCCTTGTCCAAACGCCTGCAGTTCTCCGTGCTTGCCGTGAGCACGGTGAGCGCGGCCGGGGCCCTGACGCTGGTGGGCGTGACGGCCCACGCGGCATCGGGGCACGTCAGCTACGGCGGGACGGTCCTGCAGACTAACCTGGTGTCCGACCTGCCGGGGGTGGCCGCCGTCACCGACCCGAATCTCGTCAATCCCTGGGGCATCTCAGACAGCGCCGCCAGCCCCTTCTGGTTCTCCGACAACAACTCGGGCCTGACCACCCTTTACCAGGTCCCGGGGGTCGGCACCGCGCCGGTCGCCGTCAATCCGCTGGCCGTGAACATCCCGACCCCCGTCGGCCCCACGGGTGGCACCCCCACCGGGACCGTCTTCAACACCGCTCCCGCCGGCGCCTTCCCCGTCACCGGCCTGAACAAGAGCGGCCAGACGGCGTCCGCCTCGGCCACGTTCCTGTTCGACACCGAGGACGGCACGATCCTCGGCTGGAATGCCGGCATCGACCCCACAGGGAAGTTCGCCGCCTCCGGCGGCGTCAGCGGCCAGGCCGCGATCGCCGTCGACAACTCGGGGAACAACTTCACCAGCCCCGACCCCAATAAGCAGACCGGGGCGGTCTACAAGGGGCTGGCCATCGCGACAAGCAGCACGCCGATCGTCCCCGCGGACGCCGCGAGCACCGCCCTGCTTTACGCGTCCAACTTCAGGGCCGGGACCGTCGAGGTCTATGACGCGAACTTCGCCAAGGTAACCACGCTGCCGTCCGGCGCGTTCCGCGACAGGGACCTGCCCGGCGGCTACGCCCCGTTCGGCATCCAGGTCCTGAACGGGAAGGTCTACGTCACCTATGCCCGCCAGGACGCCGCCAGGCACGACGACGCGGCCGGGCCAGGGCGCGGCTTCGTGGACGTCTACAACCTCGACGGCACCCCCGGGCTGCCTGGCGGGCGAGTCCGGCTGGTCTCGCGCGGGCCGCTTGACTCGCCGTGGGGGCTGGCCATCGCGCCGCAGGGCTTCGGCGGCATCAGCGCTCACGGCAGCGATCCCGTGCTGCTGGTAGGCGACTTCGGCGACGGCTTCATCCACGCCTTCGACGCCACGACCGGAGCCGCGCTCGGCCAGCTCAGGGACCCCGACGGTGAGCCTATCCAGATCGACGGGCTGTGGACACTGCAGGTCGGCAACGGCGGGAAGGGCGGCGTCACCTCCGCGGTGTACTTCACCGCCGGCCCCTTCAGCGAGTCGCACGGCCTGTTCGGCTCGCTCACCACTGCCGCTCCCGGCTCGGCCGAGGGGCCAGCCGAGGGACAGTGGGTGCAGGCGAACCTGGACGTCGTCCAGCTGGACCTGCAGCGGCTCAGCCAGGACAAGGCCAGCGGGGCGAGCTCGGCGACCATCGTCGCGGACACCAAGTCACTCAACGCTGACTTCCGTCAGCTCACGCAGGTGGAGCGGGCCTTCGCGGCCGACTCCGTCACTGACCCGGCCGCGTAAGCGGGCCGTGCCGGGAAACCGGAGGCGGGCCAGGGGCTGGCCCGCCTCCGGTCCGACGACCTGGGCCCTTGACCTGGGTCCCTGACCTGGGCCGTGCGGCGGCCTGGCCTCCCGCGGGCCGGCCTCGCTCGCACGCCGCTACAGCAAGTCGGCCGCGTCGGCTACCTGCGCACCGTAGTAGGTGCGCAGGTAGCGGAGCGCCGCGTCCTGGGCCGGCTGGTAACGGCCGCCGGTGAACGGCTCGTACACGGCGGTGGCGTCGCTGACCACGCACACCTCGATACCGCGCGCGAAAGCGTCGAAGCTGGTGTGCCGGCAGCAGCAGTCGGTGTGCTGCCCGGTCACCACCACCCGGCTGACCTGATGCACCCGGCAGGTGGCGTCCAGGTCGGTCTGGGTGAAGGCGGAGTAGTACCGCTTGGGAACGATCAGGTCACCGGGCTGCGGCGCCAGCGCGTCGACGACGGCCGCGCCCGGGGTACCCGCCATGGCGTGCTCACCGAAGACGGCGAGCTCGAAGTCCCCCGGGCGGTGCGCGTCGTTACCGTAGATGAGCAGCCAGTCGTCGCGCTCGCGGGCCGCCCGCACCAGCGCGGCGATCGGCTCGATGACCTGCTCGGCCGCCGGGTTGGCCAGGCTACCACTGGTGAAGTCGGCCAGCATGTCCAGCACGAGCAAGGCGGTGGTCATGACAGCTCCTTTCCTGCAAGCGCCAGTAAGCTCAGCGCGACACCGATCGCGCCCAGCGTGACTTATTGCCTGCTCAGCGTAATGGAGCACTCGGCCGTGCCCGCGGCCGGCGGCCCGTCCCCGGCTCCGCCCGCGCCTGGCCGGGCGAGGCGGTCCGCTGCTAGTAGGGACCTTGATCGATGACCGGCCAGGACTGGTAGGCCGTCCGCGCGAGCGCGGTGGAGAGCCGGGCGTCGCCCGGCTGCCACACGCCGACCTGCCATTGCGGCTGTGCCGGGCCGCTGACGGTCAGGTCACAGATCAGCTGCCTGGTGCCGGGCTGCCAGCCGAAGGCGAGGCCGATCCCGCTGCCAACCGTGGTCCCTGGCAGCGCGGTGAGCTGGCCGGTCGCGAGGGTCGCGACCATCAGCTGGCTGGTGGCGGGGAAGCCATCCGTTATCGTCCCGGCCATCACCTGCAGGGCAAGGAGCCGCCCGTCCGGGCTGAACGCGCCTCGGCCGACTCGGGTCTTACGGGGCAGCGATATCCGCGCGGCGCGGCCGTCGGCCACCTTGAGCACGTGCACCACGCAGCTGTCCCCGCAGGCCGGGATCCAGGCGATCTGCGTCGGGCTTTCCGCGATCACGTTCATGATGGAACGTGTCACCCGCCCGGTGCCGGGATCCCACAGCTCATACCGGAACTGGCCCGCGTCTCCCTGCTCCTGGGCCAGCAGCAAGCCCGCGCGGGTTCCCTGGTAGATCGTGTACCCGGGCGGCAGGCTGACCGGCAGCCCGAGCGCGGCGCCAGTGACGCTGACCTCCCGCGCGGTGCCGGCCGCGGTGCTCATGTCCGCATAGGGCCGGTAGCTGACCAGCCACAGGGCGCCAGGGACGGCGGCCGGCGCGGTGACGTCGGCGGTGCCCACGCGACTGGCGGCCGCCGCCCCGTCCGCGATGTAGTAAACCGGCTGGGGCGAGGCGGGCGCACAGCTGCCGCAGCCCGGCTTGCCCGGGGCAAACGGCTCCGCCGTCCAGCCACCCCCGATGGGCAGGAGCTGATAGGCCTGGCCGCGCCCGGGCAAGCCGCGGATCGGCTCGGTGTGCCCGGAGGGCACCTGCAGCCAGGCCGGCTGCTCGCCGCCGACGAGCAGCCGCACGCCGTCGGCCCGCGCTAGCGGATGGCCTGCCATCAAGGCGGGCTTGGTCGGCAGCGGATCTCCCACGTCAGCCGAGCCGCTTCCCCCCGCCGCGCTGGAGCCGCTGGCAGCCGGCTGAGGTGGCGGGCCGTGCTGCCGCGAGCCCGGCAGGTACCAGGCCAGGGCGGCGGCCACGACGACGGCGACGCCCGCCCCCGCCAGCGCCAGCCGCAGCCACCGTGGCCACCGTGGCCAGCGCGGCTCGCGGTCCTCGCCGTACTGAAGAACGTCTTCCACTGCCACCACCAGGGAGAGCCTCGCTGCCCGTCACCACGATAACGACGCCCCGCCACCCACCGCAAAACCCCAGTACACCCCACCCGCGGCCCAATGGTGCGCCACCGCTGCCACCGTCGCAACTCCCCGCGTCGCCCTCCCGGTCACGGACACCACCCCGTAGCAGCGGTGCGCCACCACTGTCGCGCGACCTTGCCCGCGCTGTCACAGAGCTGCTGCCATGGCTTACCCGATGACCCATTGCATGCAACACCCCACCGCAGCGGTGCGCCACCACTGTCGCGCGCCGACGAGACGCCCCTCCCGCGTGACACACCAGAAACTCACGTTAAGCGGGACGATTGCATGCGCGTTATCGACTCGCAACCCTGGGCTTGTAGCCGGTGGAGTCCATGTAGGCGTCTGACCTGATGAGAGTCATTCTGCCGCGAATGTTGTGAATAAGCCTGGACGGAGGCACATGGCATCAGCTGACCTTGCACGCCAGCAACGGTGCGTCGAGCGGATTCGTGCCCGCTGGCCTGCTTTCCTCCAAGCCCGGCAGGCTCACCTTCGGTCGCATTCGGTCGGCCAGGCGCCGACGGAGAAGGTCGCAGAGAACATCCTCTGCGACCTGTTCACGCAGGTCCTTGACTGGACGACCGAGCAGGCACGGCTGCAAGAGAACCTGATCGACCTAACGCTCACCAGGCTCGGCGTCAAGTACCTCATCATCGAGGCGAAGCGTCCCGGCTCACTGGACGGGCCCGGCAGCATTGCCCGGGCGGTCAGGCAGGCCCGCGGCTACGCGGAGCAGCACAAGGTGGACAAGATCGCGGTAAGCGACGGCTGCGTCCTAGAGGCCTATGACCTGACTGGTCCCGCGCTGGCCCCGCGCCTCCGCACGCACTTGTCCAGGACTGACCCCCCGGAGGGCCTGTGGTGGCTGAGCACTCGCGGCATCTATCGGGTCCCTGATTTCACCGAGGCAGTACCGCCCAGCCTGACCGACGATGACAGCCTCCTGCACCCAAAATATCAGCTCCCGGCTGGCTGCTTTGCCTACGTCGGGGACCCGCGGCGGACCTCGACGTGGAAGCTGCCCTTCCTGGAAGCCGACGGCACCGTCGACAGCAAGCGACTACCGAAGGCAATCCAGTCCGTGCTGCGGGACTACCGAGGCGAGCAGGTCCGACTCCCAGAGGAAGCGGTACCGGAGGTGCTCGCCCGGTTGGCCGACGCCGCCGCCCGGCAGGGCCGGATGCCGGAACAGGACCCCACCCCTGCCCCGATCTACCTTGCCCTCAGTGATTCCCTTCGCCAGTTCACGCGGACCTGAGCACGCTACGCCAATCCGCAAGGCAGTCAAGATGTCGCCCGCCAGGAGCGGAGAAGAGTAGCGCCATGAGCCGGCGCAGCTGCAATCTATGGGATAGCGACCTTTGCTCTTGGGAGGCACTGAGTGACCGGATACGACGGGCTGGACAAGCCGGACGTGGACGAGCGGCAGGCGGGAGAACGCTGGACTGCGCTGGGCATCCGCATCGATATCCCGCATCCGGCTCGGGTCTACGACTACATGCTAGGTGGGAAGGACAACTTTCCCGCTGACCGCGAGATGGCCCAGGTTGGGCTGAGGCAGATGCCGGAGATGCGAGTCTCCTCGCTGGAGAACCGGGCCTTCCTCGTCCGGGCGGTCCGGTTCCTGCGCGACGCGGGCATCAGGCAGTTCCTTGACATCGGTGCCGGGCTGCCGACCAGCCCGAGCACCCATGAGATCGGTAGGGAAGGTGTTCCAGGTGCGCGAGTGGTCTATGTCGACAACGACCCGGTGGTGTTCCAGCGCGCACAGGCCCAAGTGGCCGACGACAAGAATATCGCGGTGATCCCCGCCGACCTGCGCCATGTGGAGGACGTACTCGACCGCGCCGGGAGGCTGCTTGACTTCAGCAAGCCGGTGGGGCTGCTGCTCGTCGCAGTCCTGCACAATATCTCGGATGCCGATGACCCAGCGGGCATTGCCGCCCGGTACATGGCCGCGCTCGCGCCGGGAAGCTACGTAGTGATCTCGCACTCCACCGACGAGTTCGCGCCCGACAGGACACATGCCGCGTCGGCGGCCGCGACAGAACGGGGGGCGACCTGGCTTCCTCGCCCTAAGGAGGAGATCGCGCACATGTTCAGCGGCAGAGAGCCCGTCGTGCCAGGGCTGGTGCTCGTCTCCCGCTGGCGCCCGGATGCGGAACCCGGCCCCGACGCGGACCAGGCCTGGACCTACTGCGGCGTGGCCCCGGTCTGGCGCTGAGCACCCGGTCGCCACCACCCGTTACTACGAAACGTAGTAAGATGTCAAGCGTGAACGGGACAGTCCCCACGACGATCATCGTCGCCGGTCTCGCACTGGCCGCGTACGCGCTGCTGATGACCGCCATGAACCGGCCCATGGGCGATAGCCTGCTCATCGCGCTCGGCCTCCTCGAGGTCCTGCTGCTTGTCCAGGTCGGCCTGGTCGTTGCGAGGCTCGCGACTGGCCCGCACCCCGGCGATCTTTCCACGCTCATCGGGTACCTGTGCGCGATCCCGATCGTCCCGGTGGCCGCGGCGTTCTGGGGGCTGGTGGAACGGTCCCGCTGGGGCTCAGCGGTCGCCGCCGTTGCCGGGGTCGTCGCGGCCATCTTGATGGTCCGCCTGCACCAGGTCTGGCCGGTCATCCATGTCTGAGCCGGTGCCATCGCCCCAGGCCGGCCAGACGCCCGGCGGTAGCCAGGCGCGGCCGGAGTCGACAAGGACCGGCCCCGGCCGCCTGCTGGTCGCCGTCTACGCCCTCTTCGCGCTGTCCGCCTCCGCGCGGGCCGGGGTGCAGATCGCGACGAAGTTCAGCCACGCGCCGGTCGCCTACCTGCTTTCTGCCCTGGCCGGCCTGGTCTACATCCTCGCCACGGCCACCCTCGCTTCCGGCAGCCGCACGGCCCGCAGGATCGCCGTCTTGTCCTGCTCGTTCGAGCTGGGCGGCGTCCTGGCCGTTGGTACCTGGAGCATCGTCGACCCCGCCGCGTTCCCCGACGCCACGGTCTGGTCCGGCTATGGCTCTGGCTATGGCTACGTCCCGCTCGTCCTCCCCGTCCTGGGCCTGCTCTGGCTGCGCTACTGGGCCCGTCGCGCCCGCGCGAGCGTCGCGCCGATGCCACCCGCGGCCGACGCCGCGGGCACCAGCCAAGCACCCGCCGAGGCACCGGGCGCAAGCAATACGCAGGTCCAGGCACCCGCCGAGGCACCGGGCGCCAGCAACGCGCAGGTCGAGGTCGGCAGCCTCCCGCCGCATTCCTGACCGGGACGTCCCGCTTGGCCGCGCCAACCGTTACGCACCAGTTCGCGCCCGTATGGTGACAGGCCGGTGATGGCGGGGTTAATGTCGTCCTAGGTGATGGCGCGGGGCGGTCCTGCCATCACGGTGGTCCTTGGGGGGACGGTGCAGTGAGGGCTATTTCGCTAATCCCGGTGCGGGTCGGCGTTGTCGAGATCGACGCCGGGAGCCTTGAATGCGCTTGAGCGGCAGGCCACGCCCGGCGAGCCCGGCCGGCCCGGAGGGGCCGACGCGGGGGCGCACTCGCCCGGCGGACGCGGAAGCGATCGTGGAGATGGCCAGGAACCTCTGGCTCATGGTCGAGCGGGTGAGCGCCGAGGAGTTTTCCTGGCAGGAGGCGCATTACGATCAGGACTCCCGGCAGGGCCGTGAGCTGCTATTCCTGATGGCCAACCATGAATGGGTTCGCGCCACCTCCGAGATAGCCGACATCACGCGCTCGGATGCCGTGGAGACGACCATCAAGGTCGACATCGACCTCGGCCAGATCACCCACGAGGCCTTCAGGAAGCGGACCGACCCGATATGGCTGCCGGTCGCCGTGCTGCCGCCGCCCAGGGATCACAGCCGTCTCGAGCCGGACCTGTTCGCCACCGTCACCGACGCCAGCGGCGACCAGGTGCCCATGCTGCCCATCGCGGACCTGCGGCATCAGGTGTCCGCCGCGATGGCCGAGATCATCGTCAAGATGGCGGTCTCCCACTTGCCAAGCTCCACCAACGGCAAGCAGGCCGGCCACGCCGCGGCCGGGGAGTCGCCCGTCGACACCAGGGACGAGCGACTGCTGCTGTCCGCGGCGCTCTACCAGCTGCTGCGGGACGGGGCCGGCCTGCGGGACGGGGCCGGCCGCGACGGCGGCACCAGGCCAGGTCGCGCCATGGCGATGACAGGGACCACGAAGACCAGGATCAAGGCGGCTAAGGATGCGCTGCTGGACCACCTGGACCCCTACATGCGCCAGCTGGAGATGCGGTTCGGCGACGAGGGTAAAGCGGCAACCGAGCGGGAGCACAAGTTCGTGCCAGAGCTTGGACGCCGCGCGGTCAAGATACTCCAAGCCCTGGCCGAGTCGATTTTCATCGTCATCCGGACCGATTTCGCCGTCGCGCCATCGGTGCTCACCATCCGGATGCCACCACGCAGGCTCATGATCTCCGATTCGTCGTGGCTCAACCCGCGGACGTGGGTCATCAGGCCCGCCGGGCGCCTGGAAATAGACGTGCTGCTGCCCACCGCGGACGCCGACCGGCAGATCCAGGTCAACCTGCCGGACGGAGTCTCCGCCGCGCACCCTGACGGCGGCGCCAGGAAGAACGAGGACCCGTGCCCCGTCCTGGACATCTCGGTCCATACGCCCCTGCCACTCCAGGACCTTGACGCGTCGATGAAGCAGGTCATCGACGCGCAGGAAGCGGCAAGGGAACAGGCCGGGCGCAGGCCGCTGGTGCGGTCGCTGCTTGACCTCGCCCAGGTGAATGCGGCCCTGGCTGACGACACGCTGCGGTACTACGAAGCCAGCTACACCGAAGATGACGCGCAGCGGCGGGCCGGTGGCGACCAGGTGGCCAGCGATCCGTCCAGGAAGCTGGACGACCTGGTCACCGCGCTCAGCCGGCAGAACGAGGACAATCCGCCTCACCTGGGCAAGGCCTGGGCCGACTTCGCCCTGAGCAGGCTGCGCCTGTCCCGCCGGATCACGCTGGATGTCATCAATCCGCAGACGGCGGTGGCGCGAGCCAACATGATCGAGGACGTCTCGCAGCGCGCGACCCCGAAGACCGCGAGGATCTCCGTCGGCGTGACGGTCGACGACCGCGATTACTTCTCCACCGCCAGGTCGTCTGCCGTCATGAGCCTGATCCTGATGTTCGGGGTGCTGTGCTTCCTGGTCTTCTGGCCGGTCGTGAACCCGAAGGCGACAGTGCCTAGTCCCGAGGTGCTGGCGATTGTCCTGACGTTGTTCGCCACGATCCAGGCCGACCGGATCGAGCGTCCCGACCGGTCGACGTTGCGGGGGCAGCTGTTCGCGATGGGCAGCTGGCTGATCGGGGCTTCCGTGCTTCCGTCGCTCGCCCTGGCCCTCGCGCTTGCCTTCCAGACTCGTGGCCTCCCGGCGGACCTGTGGGCGGGCGGCTGCATTCTGGCTCAGTTGCTTCTGCTGGTCTTGATGAAGCGCGGCCCGCTGACGCCAAGCGGCCGGCCCCGGCTCCTGAAGCTGCGCACGTTCCAGACCGTCGGGCCGGAATACCGGCACTTCGAGGCGCTGCGCAGCGACTACTGGCGCAACACGACCGCCGAGGCCCTCATGATCGGGCGGATGGCCTACGGCTACGTCGTCTGGCAGAAAGCCGACCAGAACAAGCAGGCCGAGTTGATCTCCCCCAAGCTACGGCCCCTTGTCCTGTGGGACAAAGGCCCGCCGACCGAGTCGAGCAGCGTGCTCGCGCTGCTGCGTACCGGGACCCTGCGCCAGGCGGTGACGTTCGTCGTGTTCCGCGGGAAGCCAGCAAGCACATGGCCAGAAGACCAGCGCAACGGTAACTCCGCCGAGACCCTGGAGTGCCGGGATCTGGGCCTTGACCCCAACCGGCTGGCCCCGGCGGACACCGTCACGCGAAGGGTCGATGTCTTTGTCGGCGTCCCCGCGCGCGAGATCCTCACGATCGCCGACCACCCGGTGGCGATCATCTTGCGGGCCGCCGCGAACAAGCTCGTCGTGCTGGACGTGCAGCTGCCCGTCCCGCCGCCGGCCAAGGCCTACCTGGACCGGCAGTGGGCACGGGTAAGACTGGCGGTACGCGACGCCGAGGACATTCACCGGCTCAGCGGCTTCCTGGCCGACGTCTACGACAAGATGACCGCGGACGGAAACACCAGGCACATTGTCGCCGTGCAGATGGCCCCCGCTGCCGTGCTGCGCGTCATCTCGGGACCCGTCACCTGCGGGCGGGACCCGGGCTGGGGAGGGACGAGCGAGGTAGACGTGCTCACCACCCACCTCGATATCGTCAACCGCTACGCCTTCGACGAGCCGTCCGACGCCCGTACCTGGCGGGTCCTGGCCATCTGCGGCGACGGCCGGAGCAACGTGGAAAGCGACATCGTTCGCCAGCTTGCTGCCGTGCGGGAGGGCTGCCAGCTTGCTGGCCTCACCTACGGGCTGCTGCACGGGACGGCGGTCATGGTCTTGCTCGTGCACGAGCCCACGGTCGATCGGCGAGGGACCCGGGTCGGCCAGGTGGTGCAGTCGGACAAGCAGTACGCCGCCGCGCTCGAAGCGGCCCTGCGGAGCGAGCCGGACTGCGCCAAGCTGCGCGTCATGGTCTGCAAGCAGCTCAGCCGGGATGACCTTGAGCTCGCGCAGGAAGATCACTCCTATCCCATGCTCAAGGTCCGGTTCCGCTGGCAGGACCGGCCCGGGGCCATCGTGAACGTGCTCGAATCGATCAGCCAGGTGCTGGCGGAGGCACTGCCCGCGATCCCCATGCAGGACTGGAGCGTCGCCTACGCCCGGGTCCAGGTCCTCACCGGGCAGGTCGCCCATGGCCGGATGACCATCCGCATCCATGTTCCGCCGTCGCAGGTGGAGTCCTGGACCTCAGCCTGGATGGCGGAGATGGCGCGGAAGATCGAGACCATGGCGGCCAGCGAGGCGACGAGGCGCGCGGCGCTTGATGCCGCGGCGGGCGACCAGGGCCGGCCGGAAGAGCCGGTCGTCGGCATCGAGCGCATCACGGTCACCGGCTGAGCCGACGCCCATGGCCGAGCCTTGCCACCCGTTTCGCCCTGATTTAGACTGAATGTTCAGTCAATCAAAAGGGGTGCCCGGTGCCTACCCAGGCCGAAAGCAAGCTCGCCGTCATCGAACGACTCATCGCGGAACAGGAGGCCATCTTCATCCGGCGCCAGCCCAAGTCCGCCGAGCTGGCGGCCCGTGCCCGCGGCGTGCTCGCCGGCGGCGTCACGTCCAACTGGCAGATCACCGATCCGCAGCCCGTCTGGCTCAGCCACGGCGCCGGCTCGAAGGTGTACGACGTCGACGGCAACTCCTACGTCGACCTGCACGGCGGGTACGGCGCCGCGCTGGCCGGCCACGCCCACCCGGCCATCGTCCGCGCGGTCCGCGACCAGGTCACCCGGGGCACCCACTTCGCCCAGCCGACCGCCGACGCGATCGTGGTCGCCACCGAGCTGGCCCGCAGGTTCGGCCTGCCGCAGTGGCGGTTCGCCAACTCAGGCACCGAGGCCACCATGGACGCGGTCCACCTCATGCGCTCCTTCACCGGTCGCGACCTGATCATCAAGGTCGAGGGCGGTTACCACGGCCACCACGACTCCGTCCAGGTCTCGGTGATGCCCGACCCCGAGGAGGCCGGCCCGGCCGACCGCCCCGCGCAGGTCCCGAGCAGCAGTGGCATCCCGGCGGCGACCACGGACCTCACCCTCGTCGCCTCGTTCAACGACCTGGGCAGTGTCGCCCGGCTGCTGGACGAGCACGAGGGCCAGGTGGCCGGCATGATCATCGAGCCGGTCATGATGAACGCGGGCATCATCGCGCCCGAGCCTGGCTTCCTGCGGGGCTTGCGGGACCTGCTGCACTCCCGCGCGGCGCTGCTCACCTTCGACGAGGTCAAGACCGGCCTCACGGTCGGCCCGGGCGGCGTGACCGCGCGGGAGGGAGTGACCCCGGACCTCGTCTGCCTGGCCAAGTCGCTCGGCGGTGGAGTGTCGGTGGCCGCCATCGGCGGCACCGATGAGCTGATGGGGCACGTCGCCGACGGTGGCTATGAGATGGTCGGCACGTTCAACGGCAACCCGCTGGCGATGGCCGCGGCGCGGGCCATGCTCGCCGAGGTCGCGACCGACGAGGCCTACCAGCGGATCGAGCGGCTGCGCGCCCGCGCCGAGGCCGGCCTCACCGAGGCGATCGCCGCCAGCGGCCTGACCGCCCACGTGGTGACCGCGGGCGCCAAGGGCTGCATCGTCTTCGCGGGCCACCCGGTGCGCGACTACCGGGGGTTCCTCGCCACCGACGACGCCCACAGCAACGCGCACTGGCTGTTCCAGCACAACGGCGGGGTGTTCCTGCCGCCCTGGGGCAAGATCGAGCAGTGGCTGATCTCGGTCCAGCACGACGAGTCCGACATCGACCGGCTCGTCGGCAACTTCGCCGCCTTCGCGTCCGCAATCCATTCTTAACCAGCAATCGCCGGCAGGGTCTTGCGTGCCGCTCCGGCGAAGAGTCTAATTGACCGAACATTCAGTCAGGCGACAAGGAACCCAAAGCACGATTAAACGCGGGAGGTGACCGGTGGCGCACCCGAGAGAAGGCTGGCAAGGGCACGGAATGCCGCGCCGGAGGTTCCTTAAGGGCGGCGCCGGCGCCACGCTCGCCGCCCTTGCGCTCGGTAGCGGCGCCGACGGGCTGCTCACCGGGTGCGCCTCCGACCTGGCAGACGCGGGGACGGTGCCGCTGCCCCGGCCGGACCACCCGGTCACCTGGCCGCTGTTCCCCGGCAACGGCCCGATCAAGTCGGGCCTGGCCGCGGAGCCAGACGCCACGCTCCAGGTTTACACGTGGGAGGCCTACATCAACCAGGCCTGCGTCAACTCCTTCGCCAAGAAGTACAAGTGCAAGGTCCAGGTCACCACGTTCAACACGATGAACGAGGCCCTTTCCAAGCTGCGCAGCGGCCTGTCCTATGACATCCTCATCGGCGCCACCGTCGACGTCCTCGGCCAGCTCATCGAGGGCAAGCTCGTCCAGCCGCTGAACCACTCCTACATCCCGAACATCAGCCAGGCCTGGCCCGATTACGCCAACCCCTTCTACGACCAGCACTGGCAGTACACGGTGCCGTACACCATCTACACCACCGGCATCTCCTGGCGTAAGGACCTGGTCGACGAGAGTCCCTACTCGATGGCCAACCCGTGGGCGATGCCCTGGCAGCCCAAGTACAAGGGCCGGGTGGCGATCCTCGACGACTACCGCGAGGGCATCTGCCTCGGGCTGATGAAGAACGGCCTGTTCGACCTGAACACCACCGACTACCGGCAGATCGGCACCTCGCGAAGGGCGCTGCAGGACCTGATCGGCCTGGTCAACCTGCGCATCGACAACAACGACTACTCCGAGGTGCCAACCGGGCAGACCTGGATCACCAACGCCTGGTCCGGCGACATGGCGGCGGCCGTCTCGTACATGCCCAAGGGCGTCAACGTGGACGTGGTCGGCTACTGGTTCCCGCCCGACGGGCGCGGTCCTGTCGCCAACGACACCAACGTGGTGCTGCAGTCCGCCGCTAGCCCAGTGCTCGCGCACATGTTCCTCAACTACATGCTCGACCTGCCGGTCGTGCTCGAGAACATCAGCTGGAACGGCTACATGCAGCCGCTGACCGGGGTGACGCCGCAGGTGCTCGTGAAGGAGCAGATCCTGCCGCAGTCCCTGGTATCCACGGCCGTGCAGCCGCTGGCCTTCCGCCGCGGCCTGTTCGAGCTGCAGCTGCCGGTCGACGCGGACGCGCTGTGGCAGCAGGCCTGGCTCGTGGTGAGCAACGGGATCTGAGGACAGGGGCTGGCCATGCGGAACAAGAGGAACGCATTCTGGATCGCCCTCGCCACGCCGGGCGTCATCTGGCTCGCCGTGCTCTTCGTGGTGCCGTTCTACGCGGTGCTGTCGATCGGGATGGGCAAGCTTAACCAGCTGTACGAGGCACCCGTCGCGGTCTGGAACCCGGCTAGCTGGAGTTCCTCCAGCGTCATCGACGTCTGGCGCGACCTGTTCGGCGGCGCGTCCTTCGCCGGCCCGATCCTGGCCCGCACCGTGATCTACGTGGCGCTCGCCTCACTGCTCAGCCTGGCGATCGGCTACCCGGTCGCCTACTTCGTCGCCCGGTTCGCCGGCCGCCGCAAGGCCCTGTTCCTCGTGCTGCTGATCGCGCCGTTCTGGATCAGCTACATGATGCGCATGCTGGCCTGGATCGACCTGCTGGCCACCGGCGGCTACGTGAACAAGGTGCTCGGCTGGGTCGGCATCACCCCGGTCAACTGGCTTGGCGGCAGCTCGGTGGCGGTGGTGCTCGGTCTGGTCTACGGCTACATCCCCTACCTGATCCTGGTTCTGTACGCGGGCCTTGACCGGATCGACCCCGCACTGATCGAGGCCGGCCGCGACCTGGGTCTCGGCCGGGTCCGCACGTTCCTGCACGTGACGCTGCCGCTGAGCAGGCAGCCGATCCTCACCGGGCTGCTAATCACGGTGCTGCCGATGCTCGGCGACTACTACACCAACCAGATGCTGTCCGGCGCTGCGTCGACCTCGATGATCGGCAACCTGATCCAGGGCCAGCTGGGCACGCCGGGCCTGGAGGGCCAGGGGGCGGTGCTCTCGCTGATGCTGCTCGTCGTGCTGCTTGTCCCGATGGTTTACTACGTGATCGCCACGAACCGGGAGGCCACCAGATGATCGCCGCGAACCGGGAGGCCACCAGATGACCGAGACCAGCGCGAGCGGCCAGCTAGCCGAGGCCGGCGCGACACCCGGCCGGGCGCTGCCCGCGGCCAGGCGGCCCGGTCGCCTGCCCTGGGGCAACCCGTGGGGCCATCCCTGGTTCCTCGAGGGGTTCACCTGGCTCTACCTGATCTGGTCGCTGGTGCCGATCGTGATCGCCGTGCTGTTCTCGTTCAACGATGGCCGCTCGCAGTCGGCCTGGCAGGGCTTCTCCTGGCGCTGGTACTTCAGCGACCCGGTCAACTCGGTGCTGCACAACCCGCAACTGCACGCCGCGGTCATCCAGACCGCCCGGCTGTCGGTCCTTACCACGGTGATCGCGGTGCCGCTCGGGGTCGCGTTCGCGCTCGGCATCAACCGCTGGCGCGGCCCGGTTCCCTCGACGTTCAACTTCGTGATGATCTTGTCCTACGTCATCCCCGAGCTGATCTTCGGCGTCTCGATGTTCTTCGTGTTCACCACGCTGTTCTCCAGCGTGCACCTGGGCACCCTGGCCGAGGTCCTCGGCCTGGTCACCTGGAACGTCAGCTGGCCCGCCATCGTGGTGCAGGCCCGGCTGGTCACGCTGGGCAGGCAGTACGAGGAGGCCGCGGCCGACCTCGGCGCCAACCAGTTCCAGGTGATGCGCCGGGTGCTGCTGCCGCTCCTCGCGCCGGCCATCTTCGCCAGCGCCGTGCTGGTGTTCTCCGGCGTGATCGACGACTTCGTGATCGTGGACCTGCTGTCCTCAAGCGCGGGCAACACCCCGATGTCGGTGATCATCTACTCCACCCAGCACGGCGGCAACGGCGGCCCGGCGCTCAACGCGCTGGGCACGATCATGCTCGCGATGTCGCTGATCATCGTGATCATCGGCTACGTCGGCTACCGCCTGCTCACCTGGGGCGAGCGCGGCAGCGGCATCGCTGCCCTGGCCGCCATCTCCGGCGAAGGCTGAGGCCGCCCTAGCCCGGGTCCCGGCGAACGCCGACGCCAGCCCCGGCCCTAGCCCGGGTCCCGGCGAACGCCGACGCCAGCCCCGGCGCGGGCCGAGGCCGCCTAGCTGGCCAGCGACGCCTCGACCGTGCTCGCGGCGACCGGGGCGGGACCACCAGCAAGCACCCGCAGCGCGTCGGCCGGCAGGTAGGCGTGCACCGGGCTGCCCTGCGCCAGGTCGACCCGCTCGCCGTCATTGTGCAGCAGCGCCTGCAGCGACGCGCCGGTGGCCAGGCGCAGCATCAGCTGGGTGGCGGAGCCGAGGAAGACGACCCGCTCGACCAGGGCGGGCACCCGGTTGGGGCCATCGGAACCGTGCGGCTCGACCCGCACTCGCTCCGGGCGGATCACCGCGTGCGCCCGCTGCCCGGCCTCGGCCGCGCACGCGTGCGAGCTGGTCAGCACCACCTCGCCCAGCTTGACCGTGGCGGGCTCGCCGGCCGAGGACACCGAGACCTCCATCAGGTTCGCCGCCCCGAGGAAGTCGGCCACGTACGCGTCGGCCGGCTCCTCGTAGACCTCGCGCGGCGTGCCGACCTGCGCGATCCGCCCGGTGTTCATCACCGCCAGCCGGTCGGACATGGTCAGCGCCTCCTCCTGGTCGTGCGTGACGTAGAGGAACGTGATCCCGACCCGCTCCTGCAGCGCCTTCAGCTCGACCTTGAGCGAGCGGCGCAGCTTAGCGTCAAGCGCGCCGAGCGGCTCGTCAAGCAGCAGCACCTTCGGGTCGAGCACCAGCGCGCGGGCCAGTGCCACCCGCTGCTGCTGGCCGCCGGACAGCTGGCTCGGGCGGCGCGAGGCATACGACGTCATCGAGACCAGGTCAAGCGCAGCGCCGACCCGGGCGCGCAGCTGTGCCCTGGTCGTCCGGGTGTACCGCAGCCCGAAGGCCACGTTGTCGAACACAGAAAGGAACGGGAACAGCGCGTAACTCTGGAAGACCGTGTTGACGTCCCGCCGGTGCGGCGGCACCGCGGACACGTCCGCGCCGTCGAGCAGGACCCGACCGGAGGTCGGCCACTCGAACCCGGCCACCAGCCGCAGCGTGGTCGTCTTACCGCAGCCGGAGGGGCCGAGCAGCGAGAAGAACTCGCCGCCCGCCACCGTCAGGTCGATCTGGTTGACCGCGGTGGCGTCCCCGAAGCGCTTGGACACTCCCGCGAGCTCGATGCTGCCTCCGGCCATGGTGTCATCTCCGTCTCTGCGACCGCCTGCCCGAGGCGGAAGCGGGCTTCCACTCGAAACCGAGCTGTCCGGCTGCGTAGCGCATGGCGAGGTCATACGCACGCGCCGGTGGGACGTCGGGGTCTTCCAGTGCGATTTGCACGGCCATGCCGTCGAGCAGCGCGGACAGCGTGACCGCGAACTCGTCGGCATCGGTCGGCGTGAACTCGCCGGCCTCCTGGCCGGCCAGCACGATCGCCTTGATGGCCTGGCGCCACCGCTCGTCGAACTTGCGCCGGACGGCGGCGACGCCGGCGTTACGCGGCGACAGTGCCCACAGGTCGAGCCACAGCAGCCATTCGCTGCGCGGCGCCGGGTCGGTCTCGGGGAGGCAGGTCATCGCGATCATCTCGGCCAGCTGCCCGGCCGCGGTCGTTATCGACTCCAGGCGGCTGGTGCCGGTTGCGTACCAGAGGTCCTCGGAGTAGCGGATCGCCTCGGTGAGCAGCTGGTCGCGGGTCTTGAAGTAGTAGATGACCAGCGCGGGGCTGGTGCCGGCCCGCTGGGCGACGTCGGCGATCCTGGTCTCGGCGTAGCCGCGCTCCACGATCACCTCAAGCGCGGACTGCAGCATCTGCTCCCGCCGCTGCTCGGTCACTTCCCGTGACCCCGCTCCTCGTCCTGCCCCCGGCTGCGCCATCGTCTCCTCGTCCCGGTGCCCGTCCTCGGCGACGTCGCGCGAAGACCCTTGCCGGTATCGTACCAGGAACTTAGACTGAATGTTCAGTCAAACTTTCGCGGAAGGCGGCACCCCCATGGCAGCGCCACCCCCCTCAGCGCCACCCCCCTCAGTGCCACCCACCTCAGCGCCACACCCTACAGCGCCCCACCCCACAGCGGCGGAGAGCTACGACGCCATCGTCGTCGGCGGCGGGCACAACGGCCTGGTCGCGGCGGCTTACCTCGCCCGGCACGGCGCGAGGACGCTCGTGCTCGAGGCCCGCGGCCAGGCAGGCGGCGCGGCGACCACGGAGTCGCCCTGGCCCGACGCGCCGCAATTCAAGGTGACCCGGCTGTCCTACGTGATGTCACTGCTGCCCCCGACGATCCTGCGTGACCTGGAGCTTGACCGGCACGGCTACAAGGTCTTCCCGATGGGCCCGTACTACCAGGCGTTCCCCGAGGGCGGCTCGCTCACCCTGTACGAGGAAGACTCGCGGCGCGGCTACGACGAGATCGCCCGCTGGTCCAAGCAGGACGCGGACGCCTACCCGAAGTGGAATGCCTGGCTCGGCGGCCTGGCCGACGTGCTCGGCCCGCTGCTGCTGACCGTCCCGCCCAAGATTGGCTCGCGCAGGCCCAGGGACCTGGCCGCCACGTTGCGGCTGGCCTGGCGGCACCGCGGCCTGGACGTGCGCACCGTCGGCGACGTCACCCGGCTGATGACGATGTCCATCGCCGACCTGCTCGACGAGTGGTTCAGCTCACCCCAGGTCAAGGGCGCGCTCGCGGTCAACGGGGTGATCGGGACCTGGGCCGGCCCGTACGAGCCTGGCACCGCGTACGTGATGGCGCACCACTCGATCGGCGACGTCGGCGACGGCCGCCTCGGCAGCTGGGGCTTCCCCGAGGGCGGGATGGGCGCGGTCGCGGCCGCGATCGCCCGGTCCGCGCTGGCCCATGGCGCGACGATCAGGACCGGCGCCAGGGTCGCCCGGATCCTCGTCACCGGGGGCCGTGCCACCGGCGTGGTCCTCGAGGGCGGGCAGGAGATACGGGCCACGACGGTCGTCTCCTCGCTGCACCCGAAGACCGCGTTCCTCGACCACGTCGGCCGGGAGAACCTGCCCGGCGACTTCGCCGCCGACATCGAGCGCTGGAAGACCAGGTCAGGCGTGGTCAAGATCAACCTGGCCCTAGCCGAGCTGCCTGACTTCACCGCCAACCCGGGCACTCACCTTCAAGAGCACCACACCGGCTCGGTGGAGATGGCGCCGACGATGGAGTACATCGAGAAGGCGTTCATCGAGGCCCGCGAGGGCCGCCCGGCGACCCGGCCGTTCTCCGACGGCGTGATACCGACCGCGTTTGACAAGACGCTCTCGCCCGGAGGCACGCACATCATGTCGCTGTTCACCCAGTGGGTGCCCGCCAGCTGGAGCGATGAGCCGCATCGCGAGGAGCTGGAGAAGTACGCCGACCGGATGATCGACGTCTACAGCGAGGTCGCGCCCAACCTCAAGTCCGCGATCTTGCACCGCGACGTGGTCGGCCCGTATGAGATGGAGCACGACTACGGGCTGATCGGCGGCAACATCTTCCACGGCGAGCTGTCCCTCGAGCAGCTCTTCCACATGCGCCCGGCCCCCGGCTTCGCCGACTACCGCACCCCGGTGCGCGGCCTCTACTACGCCAGCTCGGCCACCCACGCCGGTGGTGGCGTCTGCGGCATACCCGGCATGCAGGCGGCCAAGGCGGCGATCGCCGACCACGCCGTCCGCCGCGCCCGTGGCTGACCCGAGCGCGCCCGATCGGGAGCCGTGCCGCGACCCGGCCGACCCGAGCGCCCCGCGGCCACCCGCCATCGGCCCGCAGGCCCGGCCCCCTGCGCCCACGAGCAGAACGGACCCGCTGACGGTCATGCTCGAGGCGCGCAGTATCGCGCTCGTCGGGGCCTCGCCCCGGCCGGGCAGCCTTGGCTCACGGATGATCGCCGAGGTCGCCAAGTCCCCGGCCGCACCGCGCGTGTACCTGGTCAACCCCAGGCACGAGAAGATCGGAGCCGAGCGCGTCTACCCTCACCTGGGATCGCTGCCCGAGCGTGCCGACCTGGCGCTGCTCGCCGTCCCCGATGGCGCGCTGCACGAGCAGATGGAGGTTGCGGCCGGGGGCACGGCCCGTTCTGCCATAATCTTCGGATCGGCCCTCGGTTCCCACCCGAGCCCGCTCAGGCAGGCCATCGCCGCGACCGCGCATAACGCCGGGATGCCGGTATGCGGCGCCGGGTGCATGGGGTTCGTGAACGTGGCCCGCGGCCTGCGCGCGATCGGGTACGTGGAGCGGGACCCGCTGCCGGCCGGGCCGGTCGCGCTGGTCACCCACTCAGGATCGGTGTTCTCCGCGCTGCTGCGCATCCGGCGCGCGTTCGGCTTCACGCTCGCGGTCTCGTCCGGGCAGGAGCTCGTCACCACCGCCGCCGAGTACGCCAGGTACGCGCTGAGCCTGCCCGAGACGCAGGTGCTCGCGCTGGTCCTTGAGGCGATCAGGGACGCGCCGCTGCTGCGTGAGGTGCTGGCTGCCGCTGCCGAGCGCGATGTGCCCGTCGTCCTGCTGCCGGCCGGCGCCTCAGAGCGCGGGCGGACCATGGTGGTCGCGCACTCCGGGGCGCTGGCCGCGGGCGATGGCGCCTGGCAGGCCCTGGCCGCTGCCTACGGCGTGCACCGCGTCGGCGACCTGGCCGAGCTGGCCGACACCCTGGAGCTGCTGTGCGCGGGCCGCCGCCCAGGTGGTCGCGACCACGGTGGCGGCCACAATGGCGGCCATGGTGCCGGCCGCGGGCTGGCGACCGTGCATGACTCAGGGTTCGAGCGGGCGCATGTGACCGACGTGGCCGCGGAGGCTGGTGTGGAGTTCGCCGTGATCGGGGAGGCGACCAGGCAGCGGCTGGCCGCGGCGCTCGACCCCGGCCTCGAGCCGGGCAACCCGCTCGACGTGTGGGGCAGCGGCCGGGACACGGCCGAGCTGTTCACGCTGACGATGTCCGCGCTTGCCGCCGACCCGGCGGTGGGCGCGGTCGCCCTCGCCGTGGACCTGGTGCCCGAGTACGACGAGGACGACTCCTACCCGCGGGCCGCCCTCGCCGTCGCCGCGGCCACCGATAAGCCGGTCGCGGTGCTCGCTTCGGTGCCCGCCGCCATCGACCAGCGGGCGGCGGCCCGGCTGCGCGCGGCCGGCGTGCCGGTCCTCGAGTCGACCCGGTCCGGCCTGCTCGCCTTGCGGCACCTGCTCGCGCCACGGGTGCCGGCGCTGCCCCCGCCCCCGCCCCCGGACAGCGCCAGGCGCGAGCGCTGGGCGGCCCGGCTCACGGCCGGCCCCGCAGGCGCCGGGCTGCTCGCCCTGCTGCGTGACTACGGCATCCCCGCCGCCCGCGCGATCGGCGCGGGCACCCTCGAGCAGGCGCTGGCCGCGGCGGCGGCGATCGGCTACCCGGTCGCGCTGAAGACCGACCAGCCCGGCATCGCCCACAAGACCGACGTCGGCGGCGTCCGCCTCGGCCTGGCCACCCCGGCCGAGCTGACGGCCGGCTACCGCGACCTCGCCGCCCGGCTCGGCCCGCGCGTGGCCGTCTGCCAGCTGGCGCCGCCGGGACCGGAGCTGATCGTCGGGATGGCCCGCGATCCGGCGCTTGGCCCGCTCATCGTGATCGGTCCAGGCGGGGTTCTCGCCGAATTTTTTTCAGAACGATCCGTAGCGCTCCCTCCACTCACCCCGGCTGCCGCCACCGCCGCGGTGGCCAGGCTCCGCTTCGCGCGGGTGCTCGCCGGGGCCCGCGGCGCCCCGCCCTGTGACCTGGCCGCGATCGGGTCGGCCGTCGCCGCGTTCTGCGTGCTGGTCGCCGAGCTCGGCGACTGGCTCGAGGCCTTCGACGTCAACCCGCTGATCTGCGGCCCATCCGGCGTCCTCGCCGTTGACGCCCTCGCGGTCCCGCGCCGCTAACCTCGTTCGGGTCGGCCAGCGACCCAGCCTGGGCAACGCGGAAAGGCAGCCTAGGGCAGGGACTCCGGTGCCCAGCGGGGCGGGCGCGGCCGGCCTTCCGCCGTGGTGACGTAGAGCTTGCCCAGGATGCTGGCCAGTCGCTGGCGCTCAAGCTCGGTCAGCGGGCCAAGGAAGGCCGTGGTGTACTGGTCGATTGCCGCGCGCAGTTCCGCCAGGGCCGACTGCCCGGCCTCGGTCATGGACACGACGTAGCGGCGGCGGTCTCGCGGGTCCCGGTCCCGGCGGGCGTACCCCAGTGCCTCCAGGCCGTCGAGCAGTTCGACCATGTTGCCGCTGTGGATGCCCGCCGCCGCGCACAGCTCCTGCTGGGATGCCCCGCCGGTGTCGAGGAGCGAAAGGATCACGTACTGCAAGGGCCGGATCCCCCATCTCGCCAGGACCTCCTTGAAGCCAGCGCGGATGGCGGCCCCCACCCGGGACAGCAGGAACCCGGGATCGGCCATGAACTCCTGCATTGCTGCCTGTGCCTCCATTGCTTATATGCTATAAGCAACAGTAGCTGTCAGTGACAGCGATCCCTTATCAGGAGGCGACGTGGGCCGCAGCAGTGAGCAAGCCGATTCCGGGGGCGACCTGGTCCGCGCGTCGGACGCCGATCGTGACCGTACGGTTGAGGCCCTCGCAGGCGCGAGCGCCGAGGGACGACTCACCCTGGAGGAATACTCGCAGCGAAGTGAGGCTGCCCTCGTCGCGCGCACCCTGGGCGAGTTGACCATCCTGACCTCCGACCTGCCCGCGCCGTCACAAGGCGTTGCCCTGCCGGTCGCTACGGAGATCACCGCGGTTCTGGGCAACGAGTCCCGCAAGGGTCCGTGGGTCGTGCCCGCGCACCTCACTGTCCGCTCGGTGCTTGGGGACTGCCACCTTGAGATGCATCAGGCGGTCATTGGCCAGCATGTCACCACCATCGACGCGACCGTCAGGTTCGGGTCGATGACCATCTTCGTCCCTGACGGGATCGATGTGCGCCTGACCGGCCAGGCCGTGCTGGGGGCCAAGTCCTCGCAGTTGCGCGGTGAGCCTCAGGCCGGAGCGCCGGTGATCGTCGTCAACTGCGATGTACTCTGCGGAGCGGTTACCGTCCGCCGGCCGGACCGGATCATGCGCAGGCGACTGGCCCGCGAGGGCGGCTAGCCGCAGGCAATGCCTGCCCCACCCGCAGGCACCGCTGCCCCACCCCTGGTACCCCCTGCCCCACCCCTGGTACCGCTGCCCCACCCCCGGTACCAGCCGTAACTCCTGACCCTCACTGTCGCTGCAGAACCACGAGGTTAGGCCGGTCAGGCGAGGCTAACGGCGTCAGCACTCCTCAGGTTGTCTTCTCCGGGAAGGGCAGGGCGATGGGGTCGGCCGCGAGGCGGCTTCGCCCGGACTCGTCGAACCGGTCCAGCCCGAGCAGGGATGCATCAGTGATGCCGGACGCCCCGGTCAGCGCCACGTCGGCGGTCGCCCGCGCGACCGCAGGACCCCACATCATGCCTGCCCCTCCTGCGCTGGCCACGAATACCCGGTCGTGGCCGGGAACCGGGCCGATGATCGGCAGGTGATCGGGGGTGAAGTCGATGGTCGCCGCCCAGACGCGGCGCAGTCGCAAGCCGGCCGCCAGTGGCACCAGCCTCGCCAGCCGCGCGCGCATCCGCGCGAGGTAGGCCTCGTCCACGCTGCGGTCCTCGCCCGGCGGCTCGTCCGGGTTGCTCATGCCGAACAGCAGTCCGTCCTCCTCCGGCCGCCAGTACAGTCCCGATGGCACGTCGAACACCATCGGCGTACTGGCGAACGCCGGGTGGACCTCGGTCACGGCGACCTGGTGCCGGACGCCGCCGGCCGGGATGCGGATGCCCGCGAGCTCGCCGACGGCGGCCAGCTTCGGCCCGCCGGTCAAGATCACCAGGCCGGCCGAGATCGTGCCGCGCGACGTGCGCACGGCGCTGCCGTCAAGCCCGGTGAACGCGGTGCGCTCCGCCACGTGCACGCCGGTTCCGACGAGCGCGGTGGTGTAGGCCGAGACGTTGCGCGACGGCGTGATGTAGCCGTCCTCTTCGCAGTAGGACGCGCCCAGCGTCTGCCCGGGCGCCATCGTGGGGTTGAGCTCGCTGACCTCGTCCGGGCCGGCCCAGCGCACCGAGATGCCCTCGGCCCGCTGCATGGCGATCCGCTCGCGCGCGGATGCCACCTCGGCCTCGGTGAGGCACGGCAGCAGGTACCCCTGGCGGGTGAAGCCCGAGTCGGTGCCGATCTCGGCCCGCTGCCCGATGTAGAAGTCCCGGGTCCAGCGGCCAAGGCGGACCGCCGCGGGGGTCCCGCCCTGCAGTCGCACCACTCCGGCCGCGCGGCTGCTCGCGCCCTGGCCGAGCTGCCCCTTCTCGACCAGGACGACGTTCTCTAGTCCGGATTTCCGCAGGAAGTACGCGCACCAGGCGCCGACGGTGCCGCCGCCGACCACGACGGCGTCCGCGGTAGCTGGCAGCTCTGAGACTGTTGGCACGCCTTCGATGCTGTCATAGACTGAACGTTCAGTCAATGAATGACGATCTCGGAGGTGGGCGGCATGTACGGCTTGTCGGACGAGGACCTCGACATCCAGTCGCGGGCACGGGTCTTCGCGGACGGGCTGATCCCGTTCGAGGTCGAGGCGGAGCTGGGCGACGGGCTACCCGAGGACGTCACCGAGGCGCACAAGAAGCGGGCGATGGAGCTCGGCCTGCACTCCACCAACATGCCGAGGGAACTGGGCGGCGGCGGCTGCACCTCGCTCCAGCAGGTCCTCGTCCAGGAGCAGGCGGGCCGGGTGACGAACGCGCTCGGCTGGGTCGCGGCGACCCCGCCGTCCTGGCTTCCGCCCGTGGCCACCAGGGACCAGGTCGAGCGCTACCTCAAGCCGACGATCCGCGGCGAGCGCGAGGAGTGCTACGCGATCACCGAGGAGGGGGCCGGGTCGGACGTGGACGCGATCGAGTCGACCGCCCGCCGCGACGGCGACGAGTGGGTACTCAACGGGGTCAAGTGGCACGTGACGTCGTACAACACGGCCGACTACTGCTTCGTCCAGGCCAAGACGGCCGGCGGCGAGCACCTCATGTTCCTGGTGGACCTGCCCAGCCAGGGAGTGAGCGTGCTGCGCACCCCCGCCTACTCACACACGATCAGCCACCACCACCCGATCGTCGCCTTCGCCGACGTCCGCGTCCCCGCCGCCAACCTCGTCGGCCGCCAGGGCGACGGCATGGACTACGCCCGGGAGTGGTTCCGCTTCGAGCGGCTGATGGTCGCGGCCCGCTGCCTGGGCGCGGCCGAGCGCCTCGTCGCCGAGATGACCGAGTTCGCCAAGGCCCGCGAGGCCGGCGGCCACCCAATCGCCGAGCACGGCCTGATCGCGGGCATGCTCGCCGACAGCATGACCGAGCTGTTCGCCGCCCGCTCGATGCTGTACGAGACCGCGCGCGGCATCGATCGCGGCGCGGACGTCAAGGTCGCACACGGGCAGTGCTCGATGGCCAAGCTGTACTGCTCAGAGATGGCCGGCCGGGTGGCGGACCGGGCCGTCCAGGTCTTCGGCGGCCGCGGCTACATGCGGGAGAACGTCGCCGAGCGGTTCTTCCGCGAGTTGCGCGTGGAGCGCATCTGGGAGGGCACCAGCGAGATCCAGCGCATGATCATCGCCGGCCAGATGACCCGTCGCGGCCCCGCCACCCTCGCCTAACCCGCCCCCCTCCCGCTCGCCCCTTCGCCCCTGTCCTTAGCCCGGCCGCCGCCAGCCCCACCTCCGCTAGCCCCTGCGCCCCTGCCCCACTCGCGCTCGCCCCGCCCCGCCCCGCTCTCGCTCTCGCCCTCGCCCTCGCCCCGGAGTCCTGCCCCCGCTCGCAGCCGCGCCCCTCTGTCCCCTCAACACTTGCTACATCCCTCGGTCACCAGCAGAGCGCCGTGACAGGGGCAGCGATGACACATCGCGTCGCAGGGTTTTGCCCGCGATGACGCTTCGCTGCTGCCCAGGTGACACCCATGGAACATCGCGGGCAATGGCCGCCTGCACCTATGCGGCACCGCCAACAATGGCCGCCTGCACCTATGCGGCACCGCCAACAATGGCCGCCTACACCTATGCGGCATCGCGGGCAATGGCCCGTCAACACCCAGGCGGCGCCGCCCACATCAGGCACGCGCTGCCCACATCAGGCCACCCACGCGCCGTCCACGTCAGGCACGCGCTGCCCACATCAGGCCACCCACGCGCCGTCCACGTCAGGCCGCCGACACCGGTGCAGCCAGTGGGCAGGCGTGGTCCGAGGCGTCAGCCCGCGGCGGGCTCGAGCACCTCGGTGACGGGCTGGCCGAGGTAGCCCCGCGCGACCGTGGTGACGAAGGCGTACACGGCGTCCTCGTCCGGGGCCAGCGGCCCGGGGGAGGCGAGCGGCGAGGCCAGCCCTCGCTGTACCGACTCGCACGCCGCCCAGTCCTGCCGGTTGGTCAGGTCCCAGAAGTCAACGGCGTAGGCCGGGTCGAAACCGGGCCGCTCCACTGCCTCAGGCGCGAAAGCCCAGGTGCACTCGATCAGCGTGCGGTCCGCCGCCAGCGGCATGAGCCGGTGCGTCATGACGTAGTCCGGGTGCAGGCTGAGCAGCACGTTGGGGAAGATCGCGATGTAGATGACCGTCCGCAGCTCATCGCCTGACAGGCCGCGCAGCGGCACGCCGCCACTATGCCCGTCGAGCGACATCGTCTGCGCGCCGTCGCGCAGCGACATCCAGCCGCCGATCCACGACCCGCTCGAGGCGTAGTTCTCGCCGCTGCGCGGCGGGCTTACCCGGCACAGCTCAGGATGGATCGCCGGGCAGTGATAGCACTCGTGGTAGTTCTCGGTCAGGATCTTCCAGTTCGCGGCGGCGTCGTAGCTGTGCTCGGCCACCGTGACCAGCCGCTCCGGCTCGTACGGCGCTACGACCTGAGTCAGCGCGGCCAGCGGCGGCGGCCCGGCTGCCCCGCCGGAGCCGTCAACGAGCACGAGCCCATGCCACTCGACGGCTGGCATCTCCCGCAGCGACCAGGCGGCGGGGCTGAAGCCAGGCGTGTCCCGGAATCCCGGCGCGCCCCGCAGTTCGCCCGACAGCTCGTAGGCCCACGAGTGGTAAGGGCAGACGATGGCCTTAGCCGTGGCCGACGAGCCACAAGGCAACAGCTCGTGTCCCCGGTGCCTGCAGGTGTTGGCGAACGCGCGGACCACGCCGTCCTGGCCCCGGGTGAGCAGCACCCCGCCGCTGCCGATGTCCACCGCGAGCTGCGCGCCGGGGGCCGGGAGCTGGGCACCGCGCGCCACGCACAGCCAGCCGCCCCCGAGGAAGTGGCGCCGCTCCCACTCGAACACGGCCGGATCGGTGTACGCGGCGCGGGGCAGCATTGTGCTCTCGCCGAACGGCCGCAGTGCCTGCGCCAGTCCCGCGGGATCGACCGGAGCGGGTGGGTAGTCGGGCAGGCGACCTGAGACACCGGTTTGACTGACCATACAGTCAAGGCTAGGTTCCTGTCCGATTCCTGTCCAGACCCGGGCGAGCCAGGGCGGCGAGCGCCGTCATTGTGCCCTACTCTCACGATGTGTCCAGTGACGTGTGGGTGGGCGCCGCGACGACGTTGATCGGGGCCGCTCTTGGCGGAACGATCAGCTTCCTGCTCGGCTGGCAGCAGGTCAGGGAAGCCAGGCGGCAGCGGCGGGAGGACGAGGTGCGCGAGCGGCGCCGTCGCAGCGCCGACCGGAGGTTCCAGGCGTACGCGGACTTCCTGACCCGGACGCGATCATTCCGCAATGCGGTGGAGACCCACTATTCGCGGCCCGGTCACCAGCCGCCGGTTTCCGAACTTGATGCTCTCTTGCAGTCGGCGAACGACGCGTCGGCGCTCGTGTTCCTCGTCGTTGAGAATGAGGCCACCTACGATGGCTGCCGCAGCGCTCTGCGTGCGCTGGGGAATGCGCGGGCCCTCATCCATGATTCCAAGCCCGCCACGTACGGGCAAACGTGGGCCGACCTGAATGAGCTGCTCGGCCGGGCCACTCGCGAGTTCCAGAACGCCGCGCGAACCGAGCTGGGCGTCAGCGGCCCGGCCGAGCAGTGGGACAGCGACGCCCGCGCCCGTCCGGGGCCTGGCCAGCGGTAGCTACTGCGGGAGCGCAGCCCCGCACGTAACGCGGCCACGGCGTTGCTTGCCCGCCTGGCCGGGCAAGCTGGCCGGAAGGGTGCGGCCCGGCCTGCCTCGGGGTTTTCCCACCCAAATCAGTCCCCATCGTCGATAATTAGCTCGTGAGGACAGTGAGGCAGCAGGCTAGTGGTCGTGCGACGCGAACCGGCGGCCTGCCTGTTCCTGCTCGGCTGGTCACGGGCAGGCACGCGGCAGCCAGGTCGCGGGGCGGCTGCCAGTGAGGCGCACCGTGCTGGCAATCACCGGCCTCGTCCTGCTCGCCACGACCGGCGCAGGCGCCTTCATCGCCTACGACGGCAACACCACGAATACCGCCGGGGACGCGACGACAACGATCACCCGGCTTGGCGTGGCCGCGGTCGGCCGCGGGCTGTCCAGTCCCGACTCGCCCGCGGTTATCGCCCAGGCAATCGCGAACGGCCCTGCACCCAAAGCAGGGGGGAAGCAGGCTAAGCCCCGGCAGACGACCAAGCCGGCGGTCGTCGGGCCGAATGCGCCCGCGGGCGGCAGCGGGGGCGGTCCCGACCCCTCGGGCCAGAATCCGCCGAGCACGCTGTCCGGCTTCACCGCGACGTACGTCCAGGAGTTCAGTGGCGACAGCGTTCCGCCGGGGTGGGATGCCTACCATGGCGTGCCCGGTGGAGAAAGCTCGCAGGTGGCCCAGTGGGTACCGAGCATGTGCAGCTTCGGCGACGGCGAAGCGCACTTCATGGCCTTGGGCATCGACTCGTGTGGCCTGCAGTTCTACGGCGCCTCCCAGGAGTACGGAGCCTGGTTCGCCCGCTTGAAGGGCGATGACGAGCCGTCCGGCATGTCGTTCTCCGACATATTCCTGCTCTGGCCCGCCAACAACCAGTGGCCGCCGGAGATCGACATCTACGAGGACACCGGCGAGAACCGGTCGACCACCAATGCCTCCATGTACAACACGGTGGGCAGCACGTGCGGCTCATCTCCCACCGCGCAGTGCCTGGCACCGTATGAGCAGAGCACCGGCCAGAGCGGCGGGATCCCCAACAACGGGAGCGCGTGGCACACCTACGGGGTGGAGTGGACGCCATCGGGCGTGACCTGGCTCATCGACGGCCGCGTCGTATACACCGCTCCGGCCAGCCAGGTGAAGTCGCCAGCCCGGCAGCCGGCCATGCCGATGAACATGGACCTTCAGTCCCAGAACCTGCAGGGTGCGGGCGCGCCCTCGACGCGCGAGACCATGACCGTGGACTGGGTCGAGCAATTCAGCTGGAACGGCTGAGCCCCGCCCGCTAGGGCAGCGCCACCACTCCGAGCAGGCCGCGGCTGCGCAACTGCCCAGCCCCTGGCACCTGCGCGGCCGACACCGTGATGGAGTAGGCCCCGGCTCGCTGGCCCGGCAGCTCCACCCGCCACTGACGCCCGTCCCGCTCGCAGCGGAGGCTGCTGGCCCGGCCGGCGCCGGCCACTCGCACCCACATCCGCGTCCCCTCGTCGGCGGGCGCGCCGAGCACCTCGGCCACGATGGTCACCGGGTCGCCGGCCAGCACCACGTCGTCGAAGCCGACGCCGAGCCAGCTCGACCCCGCCTCGCGCCAGGACGCCGCCTCGCGCCAGGACAGCGCCTCGCGCGAGGACGCGGCCTCGCGCCAGGACGCCGCCTCAGGCCCGGCCGGTGACGCCGGCTCAGGCCCGGTTGCCGCCTGCGGCGCCATGGCGTCGTAGGCCCGCAGCAGGTCGGTTACCACCGCGGTGCCGGCCATCGGCAGGTGCCGCTCGGATACCTGCCGCAGCGCCGGGCTGCCCGGCTCAAGCCCCGGCGGAACGGCGGAGAACGCCGGCACCGTGCCGTCTCCGCGCCACCCCGCGTGCGGCAGCCATTCCGGGTCGGTCCTGGTGATCCGCAGCTTGCCGTCCGCCAGCACCATGCGGCTCGGCGTCGCGTGGCCCCGGGCGAATACCGCCGCCAGCGCCGGCGCCTCCCCTCGGCCGGCCAGCTCGCCCCAGGCGGCGTCGATCTCCGCGTGCATGTCACTCGCCGCGGCCGCGCGCTCAAGGAAGCCCGCCGCGGCGATATCGCCAATGTCGAGCGGCCCGATGGGGCCGCGGGCCTGGTGCGGCCTGGTGCCGGGCGCGTGTGGCCCGGTACCGAACGGCCGGCTCACCGAGCCAGGCCCCAGCGCCCGGTCAGGCCGGTCAGCCCAGTCAGCCGAGTCGGGCCGGTCAGGGCACTCAGGCCGGTCAGGCCGGTCAGCCCGGTCAGGCAGGATCGCCGGGTACACCGGTAGCAGGTCGTAGACGCCCTGCCAGTTCCGCGAGACCTCCGTCATGGAGCGCAACCGCAGGCGGCCGATGTGGACGCCGTTCACCAGCCAGTCCAGGGCCTTCGGCACCCCGCGATGCGGTGTGGCCAGGGTGATCAGCGCCCGGCAGTCAGCGGCGCCGCCGAGCGGGCCGAGCCAGTACCGGGCCACCAGGCCGCCCATGGAGTGCCCGATCACGATGACCCGCCGGCTCCTGTCCCGGCGGGAAACGCCCCGTAGCCGCTGCTCGATCTCTGCCTGCAAGGCCAGTGCGGCCGCGCGCACGCCGTGGCGGAAGTCGTAGGGGAACAGCACGACATCCGCGTTCAGGTCCCTGGGCCGGCCTGGCAGCACCTCGTCCACCCGGATCCGGGGGTAGCCGTCCTTGATCCGGCCTACCAGCCGGTCGTAGCCGGGCAGCACGAACGGCGGGACCACGGTGGCGGTGCGGACCACCCCGGTGACGGCCACCCCGGGGCCATCGGTCACGCTCAGCGGATCGGCCCAGATCATGGCGCGGGCGATGTCGCCGAAGGCCGGTCCCCAGCCCGCTGTCCCGTCGGCGGTGCGCAGTACGCTTCCGCCGAAGCCCGGCACGACGACGACCAGATGCCCTAGCCCGCCTGCCCCCATTGGCCCGCCGGCCCGTCAGCCGGCCGGGATTCCGCCGACGATCCGGCGTACCTGCCGCGCCTGCGCGACCAGCCGACCGTCGCGGTCCCACAGTGAGGTGTCGTCCACGCTCCAGTTCCTCGAGGTCGCCGAGTTGCGCTGGGAGGCAAGCGCGGGACTGCCTCCAGGGGCCGAGTCGAGCTCCGCGCACAGGTGCACGGTCATCTCCACCGTCGGCCCGGCGACCGGGGCCTTGAGCAGCGGGTAGACGCCCGGGGCGAGGTCGCAAAGCAGCACCGCCGCACCGGGGCCAAGCGGCACCTCAGGGACCACCGCCGCCCAGGCCAGCATCCATGGGTCCGCCGCCGCGGTCAGGGGGAAGCTGCCCCCGCATGGCCGGATGTTCAGGTGCGCGCCTACTGGCAGGAACCTGCGGTCGAACTCGAAGGCCGGGCAGCGATCGGGCGGCAGGCTGGCGGGCGCGGGCGCGGCGAACCACTGCTCGGCTTGGCCAGGCGGCTCGGCCGCCAGCGTGACGATCGCGGTCATCACCTCGGTGCCCGCCTGGGTGACCGACACGTCGACGAGCCGGACGACCCGGCCCTCGCGGCGGGTGACCGCGGCGAAGGTGAACGCCTCCTCGTCCGACTGCCTGCCGAAATGCGCGGTGACCGCCTTCACCGTGGCCCCGGGCCAGGTCGCCGCCGCGACTTCCGTGGCCAGCCCCGCCACCAGGCCGCCGTGCCTGCCCTGCCAGGAATTCCAGTCGGCGGGGATCGTGAGCGCGGTGGTATCGCCGGACTGGCTCCGATCGCAGAAAAGATCGAGCAGCGTCACGAGGCTTCCTCCGCCGAATCAACCCGTCATATTATTCATGGGGCGATACAGGCAAATGTACCTCGGAAATGATGAGCATGGCCGAAGAACGAACCGGCCGCCGCGTCGCCGTGGTGGGCAGCGGCATCGCTGGCTTGACCGCCGCGTACCTGCTGCGCCGGTGCTGCGAGGTCACCCTGTTCGAGGCGGACACGCGGCTGGGCGGACACGCGCACACCCACGAGCTGGCGGCGGCCGACGGGCGCGTGCACCGGGCTGACAGCGGCTTTATCGTGCATAACGGCCGTGCCTATCCCTTGTTGCGCAAGCTCTTCGCTGAACTTGGGGTGCAGACCCAGCCGGCCGGCATGAGCATGTCCATCAGCTGCGCCGGCTGTGGCCTCCAGTACGCGGGCGGGCGCGGCCCCCGGGGCATGGTCGCGGGAATCCCGGCGGGCAGCCGGGCGGCCTTCCTGCGCCTGCTGACCGAGATCCGCCGGTTCTACCGCGCTGCCCGTGCCCTGGCGGGCAGTACGGACGGCCCCGGCGATTGCGAACAGACATTCGGTGAGTTCCTCGCTGCGGGCGGGTACTCCTCCTATTTCGTGCGGCATTTCGCCCGGCCTATCGTGTCGTCGCTGTGGTCTTCTCCGCCGTCGGCCGTCTTCGATTACCCGGTGGCCTACCTGAGCGTGTTTCTCGCCAATCATGGCTTTCTTTCCGCCCGGCGGTCCTTTGCCTGGCGCACGGTGACCGGCGGGTCGGCGACCTATGTCGACCGCATTGCCGAGCGGATCCCCCGGGTGCTGCGCGGCACCGCGGTCCGCGGCGTGCGCAGGCTCGGCGACCGCGTCGAGCTCCACGATGTCGCCGGCCGCGGCTACGTCTTCGACGCCGCGGTCATCGCCGCGCATCCCGATCAGGCGCTCGCGCTGCTCGAGCGGCCGACCGCGGGGGAGCGGGACACGCTCGGCGCCTTCCGCTACACCGCGAACACCGTCGCCCTGCATGCCGACACCCGCCTGCTGCCGCGGCACCCCGCCGTCCGCGCGTCCTGGAACTACCAGCAGGACAGCTGCGAGCCGTCAGGCCCGGCCCGGATCAGCTACGACCTGACCCGGCTTCAGCGGCTGCCGACCGCGGACACCTACCTGGTCACGCTGAACCCAGCGGCACCGATCAGGCCGGGCGCCGTGCGGGCGACGATGACCTACGAGCACCCGCTCTACACCCCGGCCTCCCTCGCCGCGCAGCGGCGGCTCCCCAGCCTGAACGACGGGCGGCTGGCCTTCGCCGGCGCCTACCACGGCTGGGGCTTCCACGAGGATGGCTGCCGCTCCGGCGCCGCCGCCGCGCTGTCCCTGGGAGGGTCCTGGTGAGTCAAGCCCAGGCGAGCATCGTGAGCCCGGCCATCTACGCCTGTCAGGTCCGTCATGTCCGGGGCGAGCCGCTGCGGCACTCCTTCAGCTATCGCACCTGGCTGTGGCTGGTGGACCTGGACCGGCTGCCGCGGCTACCGTGGCTGCTGCGCCCGCTTGCCCGCTTCTCCTCCGCCGATCATCTCGGCCGCGCCGGACTGCCGATCAGGCAGAACGTGGAGCGCTTCGCCCGGGATCGGGGCGTCGAGCTAGCCGGCGGGCGGGTCCTGATGCTGGCCCACGCCCGGTCGCTCGGCTACGTCTTCAACTCACTGTCGGTCTACTGGTGCTACCGCGCCGACGGGACGCTCGGCTGCGTCCTCGCCGAGGTCCACAACACCTACTCCGAGCGGCACTGCTACCTGCTGCGTCCCGATGACCGCGGCCGCGCCTTCGTCGGCAAGGACATGTACGTGTCGCCGTTCTACGGCCTGGGCGGCAGCTATCAGATGCGGCTGCCCGAGCCCGGCGCGCAGCTGGCGCTCACCGTCGCGCTGCACCCGCCCGGTGGCCGGCCGTTCGTGGCGACGCTGCGCGGCCACCGTCGGCCGGGCACCGCCGCCGGGCTGCTGCGTGCCTGGGCCAGGCAGCCCTGCCCGGCACTGGTCGCCGCCATCCAGATCCGGCTGCAGGCGGTCAGGCTGCGGCTGCGTGGCCTGCCGCGGCAACCACGGCCGGCGCACCCGCCGCAGGACGGTGTCTGGTGAGGCGGGTGCCCGCCACGGCGCCGGCCGCCGACTCCGGTCGCTGGCCCGAGGTGGCGACCGTGCCCGCCTCGACCCTCCGTGCCGCCGCGGCCCGCCTCGCCTTCCACCGGGTCGCCCGCACGCTGCGGCTGCAGGTCGTCGCCCCAGGAACCGATCTCAGTGGCGGCAGCAGCACCCTGCCCGACAGCACCACCCTGCCCGGCAGCACCGTCCTGCCCGGCAGCACCGGGCTGGTGCTGCGCCATCCGGCCGATTTCTTCCGGCGGCTCGGCGCGGACGGGCCGCTGGGATTCGGCGAGGCCTACATGGCCGGCGACTGGGACGCCCCCGACCTGGCCGGCCTGCTCACCACGCTCGGCGCCGGCTACGACCAGCTCGTGCCGGCGCCACTGCGGGTGCTGCGGCCGCTGGTGGTGCGCCGCAGGCCCGCCGAGGATCAGACCATCGCCACCTCACGGCGCAACATCCAGCTGCACTACGACCTGCCAGGGGAGATGTTCGCCGCCTTCCTCGACGAGACGATGACCTACTCCTGCGCGCTGTTCACCGGTGGCACCGGTGGCACCGGTGGCACCGGTGGCACCGATGGGACCGGTGGCACCGATGGGACCGGTGGCACCGATGGGACCGGTGGCACCGATGGGACCGGTGGCACCGATGGGACCGGGAGCCGCTGCCTGGCTGACGCGCAGCGCCGCAAGATCAGCGCGATCCTGGACCTGGCCCGGGTGACGGCCGGCACCAGGCTGCTCGAGATCGGGACCGGCTGGGGCGAGCTCGCGGTCCAGGCCGCCGGCCGGGGTGCCTCGGTCGTCAGCATCACCAACTCGCCCGAGCAGCACCGGGCCGCGACCGAGCGGGTGCGCCGGGCCGGGGCCGCCCGCCGGGCCCGCGTCGAGCTGCTCGACTACCGCCAGGTGAGCGGCCAGTTCGACGCGGTCGTCAGCGTGGAGATGATCGAGGCGGTGGGCGACGCTCACTGGCCGGCCTACTTCGCCGCGATCGACCGCGCCCTGGCTCAGGGCGGACGCGCCGCGATCCAGGCCATCACCCTGCCGCACGCCCGCATGCGGCAGGTCAGCCACGATTACAGCTGGATGGACAAGTACATCTTCCCCGGTGCGGTGATCCCGTCCCTGCAGGCCATCGAGCAGGTCCTGGCCCGGCACACCACGCTGCGCCTCGCCAGCGCCCGGCCGATGGCGCCGCACTACGCGCGCACCCTGCACGCCTGGCGCGCCCGGTTCAGCGCGGCCCGCGACGCGATCATCGCGCTCGGCTTCGACGACGTCTTCTGCCGGATGTGGGAGTTCTACCTCGCGTACTGCGAGGCGGGCTTCAGGACCGGCCTGGTCGATGTCGGGCAGTACCTGCTGGAGCGCGTGCCATGACCAGGGGAAAGGCGCCACTCGCGCCGCGCATCGCCGCCCTTGCCCAGGAGCTCACCGGCCAGCCGCTGGCGTTCGGCCTGCGGGCCTACGACGGCAGCCAGGCCGGCCCGGCCGGGCCGCCGGCCCTGGAGATAGCCACGCCGGTCGCGCTGCGCCGGATGATCTGGAATCCGGGCGAGCTGGGAATCGCCGACGCCTACGTGGCCGGCGACCTTCAGGTGCACGGGGACCTGCTCAGCCTGCTGCGGCTGCTGCACGGCTCCACCGCCGGCCGCCGCACCGCCGCCGGCCCCACGGGCGCCGCCCGCCCTGCCGCCGGCCGCCTGGGCCGCCCGCCGGTTCGGTCGCTCGCTGCCGCCGCCCGCCTCGCGCTCGGGGCCGGAGCGCTAGGCCCGCGGCCGCCCGTGCCCGCGGCCCGGGCCAGGGTGCGCGGGCGACAGCACAGCCGGGCCAGGGACAGGGCCGTCGTCGCGCACCATTATGACCTGTCCAACGACTTCTACCAGCTGCTCCTCGACCCGGCCATGTGCTACTCGTGCGGCTACTGGTCGAGCGCGGAGCCCGGCTACGGGCTGGCCGGCGCCCAGCGAGACAAGCTTGACCTGGTGTGCCGCAAGCTCGGCCTCGCCCAGGGCGCCCGCCTGCTCGACCTCGGATGCGGCTGGGGGTCGCTCGTGCAGCACGCGGCCGAGCACTACGGTGCGAAGGTCACCGGAGTCACGCTGTCGGCCCAGCAGGCGCGGTACGCCAGGCAGCGCATCACGTCCGCGGGCCTCGATGGCCGGGCGGAGATCCGGCTTACCGACTACCGCGACATCAGCGACGGCCCCTACGACGCGATCTCCGTGATCGAGATGGGCGAGCACGTCGGCGCGGCGCGCTATCCCGCGTTCGCCGCGCAGCTGGCGGGCCTGCTCGCGCCGCGCGCCCGGCTGCTGGTCCAGCAGATGTCCCGCGGCGGCCGCGCCCCCGACGGCGGGCCGTTCATCGCGTCCTACATCGCCCCGGACATGCACATGCGCCCGCTGCCGCGGACGCTGGCGCTGCTACAGGCGGCAGGCCTGGAGATCGTCGGGGTCGAGGGCATGCGCGAGCACTACGCGCTCACGTTCCAGGCCTGGCGCGAGACACTCGACCTGCGGTTCGCGCAAGTCCAGGCCCTGCTCGGGCCGCAGGGTGCCCGGGTGTGGCGAATGTTCCTCGCGGCCGGCGGCCTGTCGTTCGAGCGCGGCACGACCGGCGTGGACCAGATCGTCGCGACGCGCCGCTAGCCGGCCCGGCGGGCGGCGAGGCGGCTGGCCTCCGGCCAGCGCACGTCCCACGCCAGGCCCAGCCTCTCCAGGATCTGGATGACCCGGGCGCTGGAGTCGACCTGGCCGCGCAGCGCACCGTGCCGCGCGCAGGTCGGATCGGCATGGTGCATGTTGTGCCACGATTCCCCGTTGGACAGCAGGCTCAGCCACCACACGTTGCCCGCCCGGTCCCTGGTGCGCAGCGGCTTGCTCCCCGCGACATGGCAGATCGAGTTGATGGACCAGGTCACGTGGTGGAACAGGCCGACCCGGACGATCGTGGCCCAGAACAGCGCGGTGACCGCCCCCGGCCAGGACATGGTCGCCAGGCCGCCCGCCAGCGGCGGCAGCAGCAGCGAGATCGCCACCCAGGCCGGGTACAGCCGGCCAGCCCGCGCGATCGCCGGATCGGCCAGCAGGTCGGGCGCGTAGCGGCGCTCGTCGGCGTGCGCCGAGTCGATGATCCAGCCGACGTGCGCGTAGAGCAGGCCGCGCGCGAGTGCGGGGATCGAGGTGCCGTACCGCCACGGCGAGTGCGGGTCGCCGGGCCGGTCGGAGAAGCGGTGGTGCTGGCGGTGGTCGGCCACCCAGCGCGTCACCCGTCCCTGCAGGGCCAGGCTGCCGGCGATGGCCAGCGCGACTCGCACCCACGTCGCGGCCTGGAACGAGCGGTGGGTGAACAGCCGGTGATAACCCACCGTGATGCCGTGCCCGCTCACCAGGTACATCACCACGGCGATGGTGGCGTCGGGCCAGGACAGCCCCCGCCCCCAGGCCACGGGAACGGCGGCCGCGAGCCCGGCCAGCGGTATCCCGATGAACAACCCGAGCACGACGCGATGCAGCAGTCTGTGCTGTGCTGCCGCCGTGCCCGACCGGGGCGGGGCGGGCGCGTGGACATCTGGGGCCACGGGCATGCGGTCCTCCGGTCAGGAGCCGAATGTGGTCATCCCCTCCCCGTCCATGGTGCGCGCCCGCGGCGTCATCCGCCAGTGCGGTGCCCGCGTCGGCCGAAGTGCTGGCTCATGATCCGCGAGAGGAAGGCCTCATCGATAGCGTCAAAGGAGCCCGGCTCGGTGCTGTCAACGTCGAACACCGCGAGCAGGCTGCCCGCGGGGTCATGAACGGGCACGCAGATCTCCGAGCGGGAGTTGGCGTCGCAGGCGATGTGACCAGGGAACTGCTCAACGTCCGGGACAATCTGGACCGATCCGGTGCGGGCCGCCGCGCCGCAGACCCCGCGGTCGTAGGAGATGTGCAGACAGCCCAGGGTGCCCTGGTAGGGGCCAACGACAAGCTCCCCGTCGTGGGCGAGGTAGAAGCCCACCCAGAAGTAGTAGGGCAGTGCCTCCCGCAGCACGCAGTTGATCGTCGCCATTTTCAGGATCATGTGGCTCTCGCCGGCCAGGATCGAATCGAGCTGCCGAATGGCATCCTCGTACGCGTCCGTCTTTTCCGCCGGTGACAATACCTCGCTCTTGTGCGCGAAGCGCGACAGCGCCGCTTCCATGAAATCAGCTCCCGGATTAGTGACGTCCGGTCGGCTTCAGCTCACCGCGGAGCGCTCCGCACTGCCCGACCGGACTGCTCCCTCAGCCCACCGCAGCTAGCTTACGGTGCCAGCGGGAAAGGCGTGACGCAGCGGTACCCCAGTTGGTCCGTGAGACGCGCTGGCCCGGCGGCCAGGTCAGCGGGCCGCGGCGATCTCGCCGTCGGGCCGAGAGGCGATACTGTTCCTCGATGCTTATCTTCGTTCCGCCATCTGAGACCAAGGCCTTCCCGGCCGAGGCGGCCCCGGTTGAGCTCGGCTCGCTCGCGCTGCCCGAGCTTGCGCCGACCCGGGCCCGGCTGGTGAAGGCGCTGGTCCGTCAGGCCCGCGGCCGGGCGTCGACCGCGCTGGAGGCGCTGGGGCTGAGCGCGGGCCAGGCGGGCGAGCTGGCCCATAACCGGGAGCTTGGCTCGGCCCCCGCTGGCCTGGCATCCGCGGTGTACACGGGCGTTCTGTACGATGCGCTCGACCTGCCGGCCCTGCGCAAGCGGGGCGTGGCGACGGATCAGCTGCTGATCTTCTCCGGCCTGTGGGGCGTGCTGCGGCCGGACGACCGGATCCCGCACTACCGTTGCTCCGCCGGGGTGAAGCTGCCATCCGTGGGGTCGGTGTCAGCCGCCTGGCGCAAGGCGCTGCGCGCCCCCCTCGCGGCGCACGTCGGCGACCGGCTGGTGGTGGACCTGCGGTCGGGCGCGTACGCCAGCCTGTGGGGGCCCGGCGCCAACACGGTCACCGTGCGGGTGCTGCACGAGCGGGAGGTCGGCGGCGTCCTCAAGCGGTCGGTGGTCTCGCACTTCAACAAGGCGACCAAGGGGCGGCTCACCCGGGCGCTGCTGGAATCGGGCCAGCAGCCGGCCAAGCCGGACGAGCTCGCCGACCTGGTGCGCGCGCTCGGCTACACGGTCGAGCCGGGACCGGGTGCCACCGGCCCAGACGCCCCGGCCGCCCTGGACATCGTGGTCCGCGAGCTCTAGGCATCCGGCCCGGCCCATCTCCGCCGCCGAGCGAGCCGGCCCCGTGTGGGCGGTGGCCGGCCCGCGGCCATCTGGGCCGCGAGGACCTAGGGATTGCTGATGTGGATGCCGCCCTGGATGTCGCGCGCCTGGAAGACGGGGCCATTGACCGTGCCGGTCACCGTGTTGACGACGCTTCCCGGCGCGACCAGCGGTCCCAGCTGGCTTATCCGGCTGCTGACTTCCCGGTCCACGGCCGCGAGCCGATCGACTTCCCGCGCCAGTGCCTCGAGCGCGGCCGGGTCGTCGGGGGCTTTCCGAGCCGACTCCAGGGTCGCGCGTGCCCGGTCATCGCGGGTGAATCGCCCCTGAATCAGCCGCACCAGGGCGCTGAACGCATCCTTGCTCCCGCTGAACACCGCGTCGGCCGTCTTTCCCGCCAGCGCCGCCGCGATCGCAGTCATGATCTGATCGGGCATTGCGCCCCACCTCCGGGCTCGGCTCAGGCACTCAGGATACGGCTTCCAATCGCCGGGCCTTTGGGTTACTTTGTGTTGCACGGTGATCTGAGGTCTGGGGTGAGCTGGGCGCAGAGGCGGTAATGGACGAGGGGCGAACCGATAACCGGAACGAGGGACCGTCCGAGTACGCCTTCTTGACTCGCGATGTCATCGGGGGCATCAATATCCAGCACAATGCGCCGGGGCAGGCTAAGGGACCGGCGGAAGACCTGACTGGATATCGGCTGTCGCTCCTTTCCCGGCTATCGATCTCCGCCTCACGCGCGGCTCTGGTCAACCGGCTGTCCGGAGGAAGGAACCGCCGCCTGCGACGGACCGCGCGCCGCCTGGAGGCGGCCTTTGACGGCAACGCCCCGTCACAAGCGGCTCGGCCGAGCGAGGACCTGGCCCGCGCGGCCCGCCATTATCGCGCTGCCATGCGCCTGGCGCTGATCCTGCAGCCCGAGACGGCCCTGGGCTGGTTCCATGCCTACGACGGCCTTATCCCGGCCGAGCGTTACCCGCATGCCTTCCAGGGCGCGGACGCGGGCTGGATGGCCTGGCTGGTGGAGGCGGGGGACCTTAGCCTGGCCGACGCGGTATTTGAGCTAGCGACGCGGCTGCGGCTGCGGCGGCTCCAGGTCACGGCCCGCGAGCGCAGCGCTGACCTGCTGCGCCAGTCCCGCGACGGGGCCGCGTTCGTTAGCCATTTCCGGCGCTGGCTGGCCGAGGGCCTCCTGGACGAGCCGACGATGACCCGATCGCTCAGGCTCTACCTGGACGCCGGGCGAATGGAAGAGGACCGCGCCGCCTGGCAGGCTTTCTTCAAGGTCCTGCCCAGGTCCCTGCAGCCAGACCATTTCGAGGTCCACTGCTTCCTCGGCCACGGTGCCCAGGCGGTCGGCAAGGCCGACAGCCAGGCCCGTCAGCGCCGCGCGGTTCAGTGCTGCCTGTCTTCGCCGCGCCTGGCCGATGTCGACGCCGGGCTCGAACTGGCCCGCGATGCCCTGCGGGACAAGGTTGCGGCGCGACGCCTCGCCCAGCGCGCAGGTGACCTGCTCAAGCGCGCAGGCGACCTGTCCGCCGCCGCGGGCCGCTATCGGGAGGCCGAGCGTGGCGACCTGGCCAGCGAGTGCTACGAGCAGCTCGGCCAGTTCACCGACGCACTGCGATGGTGCCCCTCCTTCTGGCCAGCCCGGCTCGTGATGCTGGCCGGCGCGTGCCAGCCCGCCATCGACGCCCTGGCCGGACGGCGGGAGTTCACCCAGGCAGTGGGCCTCGCCGATGACATCCTCCGTCACCTCGCCCGGGCTACCGGCGACACTGCCCAGGTCCAGCCGTGCCGGGACGAGGTGACCACCGTCCGCGGCGACCTGATCAGCGCGGCCCGCCAGCACTTCGCGTCCCTGGCCGGGCAATCGGCGCCGGGGGAGCGGAAGGCCGCATACGAGGATTGGAGCACGTTCGAGGAGGCCTGCGGCGAGCTGGAAGCGGCCGCCCAGCGGGCCGAGGACGCCGATGATTACTACCGGGCAAGCAGGCTGTTCCGCCGGGCCGGGCGATTCGGGGACGCCGATCGCGTGCTCAGGGGCGAGCGGACCCCGCAGGCCCTGGCCGCCCGGGCCGAAGCTCGCGAGGCCGGCGGTGACCTCGTTGGCGCCGCCCGCTTCTATGAGGACTGTGACCAAGTCGACCAGGCGGTCGAACTGTTCATTCGTGCCGGGCAGTTCGCCGAGGCTGCCCGCGCGCTCGTGCAGTCCCTGGGAGAGGAAGCGATCAGCGACCCCCGCCTGGTCCAGTGCCTGCGCCGCGCTCGTGCCTTTGACGACCTGGTCACGCGCTGCCTGCGCGCTATCGAGCGTGCGGGACCGCGCTCGCCGGCTGCCCGGGAGCTCCGCGCGCTGCGGGACGAGGGCGTGGTGCCCCCTCGGCTGGCAGTCGACGTCGCGCGCCTTATCGCGCAGCTGGACCAGGAAGCTCGCCGTCCGTTCGAGAGCCGTGCGCAGGTGTGGGTCGAGCGGGCACGGCGCGAGGTCGAGGCGCGCTTTTCCCGCATCTGGGGCCTCGACCTCGGCACCACCACCTGCGTGGCTGCCATCTTCGATACGAGGCTGGACCGCCCCGTCCTGTGCGAGTGGCGTACCTCCACCCAGTTCGCCGCCACCCTCAGCGTGGACAACCGCGATAATGAGGTCGTTGGCCTCGACGGTGAGGAGATCCTGGCCAGCTGGGTCAGGGGCTACATCAGGTCGTCCAAGCGGAGCTCGGCGAGATCGATGATCAGTGGATCGCCTGGGCCGAGAAGAACCACAACCTGCGCATGGAGCGCCCCAGGGTCCTGGTCACGATCCCCGCTTACTTCACCAACAACCAGAAGGACGCCACCCGGGCTGCCTGCGCGATCGCCGGCGTTGACCTCGTCCGCCTGATCCACGAGCCGACGGCCGCCTGCATGGCCGCGGCCAGGGAACGGAGCCTGACCGGCCGGGTCGTGGTGGTCGACCTCGGAGCGGGGACCCTGGACGTGAGCCTGCTCGAAGTCGAGGATCACGTGCACGAGGTCCAGAAGGTACTCGGGAACAACCAGTTCGGCGGCAACGACTTCGACGTCGCCGTCACCCAGTCCCTGCGCCAGCAGCTCGCCCGCGACGGCATCGAGCGGAAAATGTCGGCCCTCGACGAGCGACGGCTGTCCGTCGCGGCGGAGAGCCTTAAGACCGCGCTATCCGCCCAGCCCGAGGCCCGCTACCCACTGATCGACTTCGCGCGCCAGGATCTCGTCCAGCTCTCAATGACCAGGCAGGAGCTGGGAACGGTACTCGCCGGCCCGCTCAGTACGCTGCGGGACACGTGCCAGGAGTTCAAGCAGTCGCTTGGCGCGCCCGCCGATCACCTCGTGCTGGTCGGGCGGCCGATGAAATCACCGCTCGTGCAAGACACGATCACCGGGGTCTTCGGCATCCGGCGCACCGTCCTGGCGGATCCGCTGACTGCCGTGGCCAGCGGGGCGGCCCTGCAAGGCGCGGTCCTGGACGGAAAGCTCCGCGAAGTGCTGCTCCTCGACGTTACGCCCCTGGCCCTGGGAATCCGGGCTATAAAGCACAAGGCCAAGGAGGATGAGCTCTCGGTCCTCATCGAGGCCAACACCCCGATTCCGGTCAGGGAGGAAAAGCAGTACACCACGTACGCCGATAACCAGACGAGCGTCACCATCGAGGTCTTCAACGGGCAGCTCGGATCGCAGTCCAAGATCGGCCAGTTCAACCTGCACGACATCCGGCCACGTCCCCAGGGGGAGCCGCAGATCGCCGTGAGCTTCTCCATCGACGCCAGTTGCGTGCTGACGGTCGCCGCGCAAGACAGGGACACCGGTAAGTCAAGCTCGATCGAGATTACCGATACCACGCTGCTCTCGCCCGGGCAGATCACCGCGATGGCCCGCAGCTACGAGGCGGAGCGCTTGCACGCCGAACAGCGCGCGGCGCTGGCGGTCAGTCGCCAGCACCTGAAGGATCTGCTCAGCGAGGCCGACGCCATCGACATCGGCCCAGCCTGGCAGGAATTCGCCCGCCGCAAGGACGCGCATCACGCGGCCTCCGCGCCGCTCGACTCCGCGACGCAGCAGGTACTGTTCGAGATCTTCACCGGCGACAATCAGCTCCGCATGGACCTGGAACTGGCCGGCCGGACACTGCCGCTGGCCGTCAGCGAGGCACAGGCGTACCTGGGCCACGCGCAGGCCCGCGAACTGGCCGACGAGCTCGCCCAGGCCCAGCGCGCGCAGGCTGGCCTCGCCGATCAGCTTGACCAGGCCCGGTCGCTGCTCACGACCCTCGCGGTGTGGACATCGGTCCTGACGACCCTGGCGATGACCGACCCAGATCCGCTGCGGCGGTTCCGGAACCAGCATGACGCGGGGGACTATCGCGGGGCGATCGAGACGCTTCACCAGGCGGACGTCTCGCTCAGCGACCCGCAGGACATTGAGCGGCAGTTGCATTGCCTGGCGGAAACGGGAGACTCGGCCCGCTACCGCGCGGTGCTCTTGTCCGATGCCAGCCGGCTTCACGCCTTCCCCTTCACCATCGAAGGGCCTTCTGGTGCGGTAGGGGACGTGACGGCGATGCTCGCACGGGTCAGCTCTGCGCTCCCTGACGGCAGCCACGCCGAGCGAGACGGATTCGTCATTCGCGACGGCCTCGTGGCTACCAGCGGGCCGGGGCTGACCGACCCGCGATCCGTTCACGTTCGGATAGGAGCGGGAGCGGAAGCTCACGCGGTCGAGGACATCCGCCGGCCTGACCCGGCCCGGCCCGGCGTAGCCGTGCTGGCGCTGGCCGGGCCCTCAGCCGGCGTCCCCGGCCGGTGCGGGTATCCCGGGTCCGTGCGGGTTGGTGACCGGGTCTGGGTCCTGTCCGCGGCGCAGCATCGCCCGGCGATCCTCGTTCCCGGCCTGGTCGACGTCATCGAGGCGAGTCCCGCAGGCGTGCCGGGCGCTTTCCGGGTCGGAACGGAAGCCGCCCAGCTCGGCAGCGGCGCCCCGCTCTTCAACGACCTGGGTGAGGTCATCGGCATCCTGACGGCGGATGACGCGGCGATGAGCACGCCATCCGGGTCGGTCCTTGCCATCACCTGTGACGTGCTTCGCGCGGTCCCCGACGTCGGCCCGTAACCGTCGTGCCCCGCATGCGGGAAGGACCGCGCGTCGCGGCGGTGGCCGGCGAAATTCGCTGGCGGCCGGGTCAGCACCGGGCATAGGCTGCCGCAATGTCCTGGATCGCACCCGAAGTCGAGCGCTCGGCGCACTATCCCGAGCGCCGCGACGAGCCCGAGCGGGAGATGCTCCGCGACTGGCTCGACTGGCACCGCGCCACCCTGCTGCGCAAGTGCTCGGGCCTGGATGCCGCCCAGCTGGCCCGGCGGGCCGTGCCACCGTCGAGCCTGTCGCTGCTCGGGCTGGTCCGGCACCTGGGCGACGCCGAGCGCGGCTGGGTCAGGCAGGCCTACCGGGGTGAGCCGGTGCCCGACCTGTACTACCGGCCCGATGCCCCGGACGCGGACATCAATGAGGCCGCCGCGGCCCGGGCTGAGGAAGACCTTGAGGTCTACCGGGCCGAGTGCCGGGCCGTCGACGCCGTCCTCGCGGGCGCGGACCTGGACGAGACCTTCACCTTCCGCGACAGGACCATGTCGGTGCGCTGGATGTGGCAGCACCTAGTGGAGGAGTACGCCCGCCACAACGGCCACGCCGACCTGATCCGCGAGGTCATCGACGGCTCCGTCGGCCTCTGATCCAGCCCGGCCGCCTCCGCTGCCTCCAGCCTGGCCGCCTCCCGCCCGGCCGCCGCCCCGCTGGCCGCCTCCGCAGTCCCTTCCTCAACGTGGCATTACTGCGGTCACAGCAGCCGGGGGACAGAATTCCTACCTGCCCGTACTCCCTTGACCGGACGTTTAGACGGAGTTAAGTTCCGCCTTGAAATAAGCCACAATCTAAGTGGCATTCCGGAGGTCAATGGTGAACATACGGATCCCGCTGCGACAATCCAGCCGAAGGCGCGTCCCCCTGGGGCGGCCCTCCTCCTCGCCCAGGCGCCGCACGGTCAGCCTGCTGGCGATCACCGTGCTCGCGCTGTCCGCCCTGGTTTCTGGCATCTCGCTGACCGCTCCAAGCGCCAGGGCCGCGACGTGCGGAACGACTAACGTGGCGCTGAACAAGACGGCCACCTCGTCCTCGACCGAGAACGCGGGCTTCCCCGCCGCCGACGCCGTGGACGGCAACACCGGAACGCGATGGTCGTCCGCGTTCTCTGACCCGCAGTGGCTTGAGGTTGACCTGGGGTCGACGCAGAGCATCTGCCAGGTGGGCCTGGACTGGGAGGCCGCCTACGCGACCGCGTTCCAGATCCAGGTCTCCACCGACAACTCCACCTGGACCTCCATCTACTCGACCACGACCGGCAGCGGCGGCAACCAGACCCTCAGCGTCAGCGGCACCGGCCGGTACATCCGCATGTACGGCACCGCGCGGGCCACGCAGTACGGGTACTCGCTGTGGGAGTTCCAGGTGTTCGCCGCCAGCGGCGGGACCGGCACCTGCGGCACGACCGACGCCGCGCTGAACAAGCCGACCACCGCCTCGTCCCTGGAGAACGCGAGCTTCACCGCGGCCGCCGCGACCGACGGCAACACCGGCACCCGGTGGTCGTCCGCGTTCTCTGACCCGCAGTGGCTTGAGGTTGACCTGGGGTCGACGCAGAGCGTCTGCGGGGTCAGCATCGACTGGGAGGCCGCCTACGCGACCGCGTTCCAGATCCAGGTGTCCAACGACAACTCCACCTGGACGTCGGCCTACTCGACCACGACCGGGACCGGCGGCACCCAGAACCTGACCCTGTCCGGGTCCGGGCGCTACATCCGCATGTACGGCACCGCCCGCGCCACCCAGTACGGGTACTCGATCTGGGAATTCGACGTCTACACCACGGCCGGCGGCGGAACTGCGAACACGGTGACGGTCACCACCCCGGCCAGCCAGACCTCGACCGTGGGCACCGCGGCCAGCCTCCAGGTTCAGGCCAGCGACTCGGCGTCGGGGCAGGCCCTGACCTACAGCGCGACCGGGCTGCCCGCCGGGCTGTCGGTCAGCTCGACGTCCGGGCTGATCTCAGGCACGCCCACTACGGCCGGGACCTACACCGTGACGGTGACGGCCACTGACGGCACCGGCGCCCACGGCTCCGCGTCGTTCGGCTGGACGGTGAACGGCTCGGGCACGCCGACCGGCTGCAGCGGGCAGTCGAACCAGCCCAGCTTCGGCCCCAACGTGTACATCTTCAACCCGAGCGAGTCCGCCACCACGATCAACAACACGCTGAACACCGTCTTCAACACGCAGAAGGTCAACCAGTTCGGCACCCAGCGCTACGCCGAGCTGTTCGACCCGGGCACCTACAACGGCGTCGAGGATAACGTCGGCTACTACACCTCCGTCCAGGGCCTGGGCCAGAACCCCGATGACGTCGCCATCAACGGCGACGTCACCGTCGACTCCTTCGACGGCACCGGCAACGCCACCCAGAACTTCTGGCGGTCGGTCGAGAACCTCTCGATCACCCCGTCGGCCGGCAGCGACCGGTGGGCAGTCGCCCAGGCCGGGCCGTTCCGCCGCGTCGACGTGCACGGTGGCCTCGAGCTCTACCCGGCCAGCTACGGCTACGCCAGCGGCGGCTACATCGCCGACAGCAAGGTCAGCGGCCAGGTCTCCAGCGTCTCGCAGCAGCAGTGGTACTCCCAGGACAGCAGCTTCGGCAGCTGGAGCGGGTCGGTCTGGAACATGGTGTTCTCCGGCGTGACCGGGGCACCCGCCCAGAGCTTCCCCAGCCCGCCGATGACGACCCTGGCCACCACCCCGGTATCGCGCGACGTTCCGTACCTGTACGTGGACTCCTCCGGTAACTACCACGTGTTCGAGCCGTCCCTGCGGACCAACGCCAGCGGCCCGAGCTGGGCGAACGGGCCGACACCGGGCACGTCGGTCCCGATGAGCCAGTTCTTCGTGGTCACGCCGTCCAACACCGCCGAGCAGATGAACGCGGCGCTGGCCGAGGGCTGCAGCCTGTTCTTCACCCCCGGCGTGTACAACATCGACCAGACCCTCAACGTCACCAACCCCAACACGGTCGTGCTCGGCATCGGCATGCCGACGCTGATCCCGATCGGCGGCGTGGACACCATGCACGTCGCGGACGTTGACGGCGTCCGGATCGACGGCCTGCTGTTCGACGCGGGCACCACCAACTCCAACTCCCTGCTGACCGTCGGCACCGCCGGCTCAGGCACCAGCCACGCCGCCAACCCGATCTCGGTCCAGGACGTGTTCTTCAGGATCGGCGGCGACATCGCCGGGCAGGCCACTAACAGCCTCGTCGTCAACGCCAACAACACCCTGGTCAACGACATCTGGGCCTGGCGGGCCGACCACGGCAACGCGGGCACCGTCGGCTGGACCGTCAACACGGCCCAGCATGGCGTGGTCGTCAACGGCAACAACGTCCTGGCGACCGGCCTGTTCGTCGAGCACTACCAGAATTACGACCTGCAGTGGCTCGGCAACGGCGGCGAGACGATCTTCTTCCAGAACGAGATGCCCTATGACCCGCCAAACCAGGCGGCCTGGATGAACGGCTCATCCGATGGCTACGCCGCCTATGAGGTCGGGCCGAACGTCACGACCCATCAGGCCTACGGGCTGGGCAGTTACTGCTACTTCAACGTCAATCCGGCCGTGGTCGCCGACCACGCCTTCGAGGCGCCCGATACCCCGGGCGTCCAGTTCCACGACATCCTCACGGTGTCGCTCGGCGGAGTGGGCGTGATCGAGCACGTCATCAACTCCACCGGCGCGGCAACGCCCTCCAACACGACACCGTCCGACGTGACCAGCTACCCCTGATCCCCTCGTTACCAGGCCGGAGGCCACGCGCGGCCAGCGCGTGGCCTCCCGTGGGCCTGGTTCGCCTGCCGTCGCACCCTGGCCGCGAATCTAGCTGCTGCAACCGCGGAATGAGCCGCTCTACGCCTGGCTGGACGCGCTGGCCGTCCCTTACGAGGTCGCCGCGACCCCAGCGTGACGGCCGAGCTCGCGCTGCTTGAGCAGCTGCTCAGCCAGATCCCTGCGGGCTCGCCCTACATGGGCTGGTGGCCGTCGGATCTCACCGGGGAGAGCGACGGGACGCAGGTGACCTCGCAGCACGGGCTGGTCGTGGTGGCCAGCGACTACAGCGCCAACCTGACGGTGTTCAGCGGCGCCCGTGCTCCAGTCAGCGGCGCGCGGCGGCGTGCGGCCGCCCCGCCGCTGCGGAACAAGATCTACCTGACGTTCACCGTGACCGACGGGGACAACATCCAGTATGCGCAGCACCGGATGCGGCAGCTCTGGGATGATCCCGCCCGGGGCAAGGTCCCAGTCAACTGGACGGTCCAGCCGCTGGCGGCCGACGCCGCGCCGACCTTCCTGTCGTACTACCAGCGGACCGCGACGGCCAGCGACTACCTGATGGCCGGGCCGTCCGGCGCGGGCTACGCCTAAGCTGGACTGGCAGGGACCGGTCGAGAACGGCGTCGGATCAATCCCGGGGACGCTCACGCCCGGTGCCACCACCCCGCAAGGCGCCAGCGCCGTCCAGTGGACCGAGGCCAGCGCCGCTCCCGACAGCTGGATCTGGGTCGATCCGGCGTCCCAGCTCGCCGGCGGCCGCTACTGCCAGGTCGCGGTCACCGTCCAGGGCACGGGCGATGTCTACCTCGACTTCTGGAACGGGCAGTGGGACCTGACCACCGGCCCGGTCCAGCTCACCTCCACGCCGCAGGCCCTCACCCTGCAGGCCTGGGTGCCCGAGGCCGCGGACACTCACCTGCAAGTCCGCACCGCGGCGGCCGGCCCGGTCGGCCTGTACGCCAGCGCCGCGAGCATCCGCCTGCTGGCCCCAGCACAGGCTGGCTCATCGTCTGGACTTTAGCCTGGTAAGTCAGTCATTGTTAGTTGAGGACAAGCAAGCACCCGTTAGTCCCAGATGGGGAGCTCATCGACCATGACGGTTAATTCCGGGGTGGCAGGCGCGCGCCCAGGGGCTGGCAGGACGCTTGGACCGCACTACAAGTGGATCGCGCTGTCGAATACGACGCTCGGCATGCTGATGGCCACGGTCAACCAGTCCATCGTGCTGATCGCGCTGCCCCAGGTGTTCCGCGGCATCGGGCTGGACCCGCTCACCCCGGGCAACACCAGCTACCTGCTGTGGATGTTCATGGGGTTCCTGGTCGTGTCGGCCGTCCTGGTGGTGTCCTTCGGCCGCCTAGGCGACATGTTCGGCCGGGTGCGGATGTACACGCTCGGGTTCGCCGTCTTCAGCGTCGCCTCGATCTTCCTCACCATCACCTGGATGCACGGCGCCCCGGCCGCGCTGTGGCTGATCATCTGGCGGGTCGTCCAGGGCATCGGCGGCGCGTTCCTGTTCGCCAACTCGGCCGCCATCGTCACCGACGCGTTCCCGGAGAACCAGCGCGGCACCGCGCTCAGCGTGAACTCGATCGCCGCGATCGCCGGGTCGTTCATCGGGCTGATACTCGGCGGCGTACTCGCCCCGGTGAACTGGCACCTCATCTTCCTGGTGTCGGCGCCGATCGGCGTGTTCGGCACCGTCTGGGCCTACATGATGCTGCACGACATCGGGATACGCAAGCACGCGCAGATGGACTGGTGGGGCAACCTGCTGTTCGCCGCGGGCCTGATCGCGATCCTGGTCGGCATCACCTACGGGCTGCTGCCCTACGGCGGGCACCCGATGGGCTGGACGAACCCGTGGGTGCTCACCGCGCTGTTCGGCGGCCTGGCGCTGCTGGTTGTGTTCGTGTACGTCGAGACCAGGGTGGCCGAGCCGCTGTTCCGGCTCTCGCTGTTCCGGATCAGGCCGTTCGCCGCCGGGAACATCGCCAGCCTGATGCTGGCGATGGGCCGTGGCGGCATGCAGTTCATGCTGATCATCTGGCTCCAGGGCATCTGGCTGCCGCTGCACGGCTACAGCTATGACCAGACCCCGCTGTGGGCGGGCATCTACCTGGTGCCGCTGACGGTCGGCTTCCTGCTCTCGGCGCCGCTCTCTGGCGTGCTTTCTGACAAGTTCGGGGCCAAGGCGTTCACCGTGGGCGGCGCGCTGCTGACCGGAGCCACCTTCCTGCTGCTGATCTTCGTCCCGGTGGAATTCGCCTACTGGCAGTTCGCCCTCGTGATCGCGCTCAACGGCTTCGGCTCCGGCCTGTTCGTCTCGCCCAACTGGGCCGAGATGATGAACTCGGTACCGCCCGCACAGCGCGGGGTGGGCGGTGGCATGATCGCCACCTTCCAGAACTCGGCCTTCGTCTTGTCGATCGGGATCTTCTTCAGCCTCATGGTGGCCGGCCTGTCGAGCAAGCTGCCGGCCGCCATGCTCAGCGGGCTCACCGCCCAGGGCATCCCCGCCAGCGCGGCCGCGCCGATCTCGCACCTGCCGCCCATCGGCGTGCTCTTCGCGTCCTTCCTCGGCGACAACCCGATGCAGCAGCTGCTCGGCCACCTGCTGGGCCGCCTGCCCGCCTCCAACGCGAGCTACGTGGTCGGCCGTCAGTTCTTCCCGCACCTCATCACCGCGCCGTTCCATGACGGCCTCGGGGTAGCCTTCGGTTTCGCCATCGCCGCCTGCGTCATCGCCGCCACCGCGTCAGCGCTGACTGGCCGCCGCCAGCTGCCGGCCACGCCAGAGGCCCTGGGCTACGAACTGGCCGCCGGATCCGCCGAGGGCGGCTTCGAGCCAACCGGCCTGGTTGTCCCGGACGCAGCGCCAGAACCGGCCGAGCCGCCCGACAGTCAGGTAACCCCGGACTGACGCGCCCGCCCCGGGCGACGCCCGCGGGAAACGGCCAGGCCGCCTGCCGCGGCCACGGCCGTCCGGCACGCCCGGCGGCGTGAATGCACCACGTCTGGGTACAAGGTCCCGGGTCAGGTGGCCGGGCGGGCCGCACCCAACGGAGACGGTGATGAAGAGGCTGAGCACAAGCGACGCGCGGATCGCCTACAGCGATGACGGCGAGGGGCCCGCCGTGCTGCTACTGCACGGGTCGTTCTCTCCTGACTGGTTGGCTCCCGCGGGCCGTCGGCTGGCGGGCGACGGGTACCGGGTGCTGCGCCCGCACCGGGCCGGCTACGGCCAAAGCGAGGACCTGACCGACGACGGCGCCAGCGTGGCCGCCCATGCCGAGCACGCCGTCCAGGTCATGCTGGACGCCGGCCCCCCCGAGCGCGCATCCTCCGGTAGCGGCGGCCGATCAGCCAGTAGCCGACCGAGCCGAGCGTGTTGACTCCACTGGCGATCCGCCAGAAGGTCTTGCTCCCCCGGACCTGCTGGGTCGGCTGGTGCCTGATGTCCCGCCAGGTCAAGGACGCCACGAGGGCGTGCCCGACCAGGACAAGCACCAGGACCCTGCTGGACTTGCGCTCCATCCCTGATCATCCCTTCCCCGAGCCTGTGCGCGAGTGAACGCCGTCGCGCTGGACCGCGGCGATGACGCTGCCCGGATCGACGAGGCTAACAATCAGGGTATTACCCCCATCCGCGCGAGCAAGGTCCCGGGCAGCTCCCCCAGACCCTCTCCCGCACCACCCGTGCCCCCCGCCACGTCGCGCTGCCGACCGTTGGCTGTGTCATCTGGTGCCTGAGTCTCCTCGTGCTCTGCAGTACCTCGCGCCCCGCAGGTAGCAGGATTTACCGGAGAATCCGCACGTTCGGTAAATTCAGCTACGCTCCCGCGTGGAAATCCTTCGCCACGTGCGAATCTTTCCCGATCGTGCCCGGATGCGGCCTTGCGGCCGCATCCGGGCAGGCTCCTGGGACGCGCGGCCGAGCGGACGAGCGGGCACGGACGAGCGGACGAGCGGGCACGGACGAGCGGACGAGCCGGCGCGACGCCGGCTGACGGGACCTCCTCAGCGGGCCTGACTTAAGCGGGCCTGGCCTCAGCGGGCCTGGCCTCAGCGGGCCTGGCCGGCGGTTCCGGCGCGGCCCGCGGTCTCGCGGGCCGGAGGCGGCACCTCGCCGAGCTGTGCGACCTCGACGCCGCCGCCGCTGGTCATGGCCGGGCAGCCCTTCGCGATCTCCAGCGCGGCGTCCAGGTCGTCCGCCGTGATCAGCGAGTAGCCGCCCAGCCGGGTGCCCGGGCCGCAGTTGCCGACCACGGCGGTCTCGATGCCGGGCCTGCCAATGTCGGCCAGGTGGTCGCCCATGGAGCCGAACCAGGACCTCCAGGCCTCGGCCGACTGCGGCGTACGGGCGGTGCCTGGTGCGGTGCGGTAGGTGAAGGCGAAGCTTGCCATCGACTGCTCCTTCTTTCGTGGCCTCAGCCGTCTGGCCGGGCCGGTCACTCAGGCAGACACCGCCTTGCCGGGAAAGTGGGCGACGGCGGGCCGCCCATTCCGCGGCCCCGCCGGTGTCAGAACGAGCGGAGGCTTGTTCTCGGCGGGCGACAGGGATGCGAAGGTGGGATCGTGAGCACAGAGCTGATCGACCGGGCCCAGACCGGGGACGAGGCGGCGTTTCGTGAGCTCGTCGCCCCCTACCAGCGCGAGCTCCACGTGCACTGCTACCGGATCCTGGGGTCGGTGGCGGATGCCGAGGACGCCATGCAGGAGACCCTGGTCGCCGCCTGGCGCAGCCTTGGCGGTTTCGCCGGGCGGGCGTCGGTCCGGACCTGGATGTACCGGATCGCGACCAGCCGGTGCCTGAACATGCTGCGAGCGGCGGGCCGGCGGCCCGCGATGAGCCCCGCGCTCGACGTTGAGCCGCCTGACCCGTCCCGGCTGGGCGAGGTGACCTGGCTCGAGCCCTATCCGGACCTGCTGCTTGAGGAGCTGCCCGACGCGTCGGCCGGGCCGGAGGCCAGGTACGAGGCCAGGGAGGCCATCTCGCTGGCGTTCGTCACCGCGCTGCAGTTGCTGCCGCCGCGGCAGCGAGCCGCGCTGATCCTGCGCGACGTGCTGGACTTCCCCGCCAGCGAGGTCGCGGTCATGATGGACACCACCGAGCAGTCGGTGACCAGCGCGCTCAAGCGCGCCCGGGCCAGGCTGACCAGGGAACTTCCGTCCGAGGGCCACCAGCCGCCGCCTGCCCCTGGCTCCGCCGGCGAGCAGGAGCTCGTGGCCCGGCTGGTAGCGGCGTTCGAGGCGGCCGACGTGGACGGCATCGTCGCCCTGATGACCGACGACGCCTGGCTGCGCATGCCGCCAGTGCCGCTGGAGTACCAGGGCCGCGAGCTGGCCGCCAAGTTCCTCGCCGCCGTGGCGTTCCGGCAGGGCCGTCAGTACCGGCTGGTCCCAACGCGGGCCAACGGCCAGCCGGCCTTCGCGGTCTACCTGCGGGACCCGGTCAACGGGGTGGCCCGCGCGTCCGGGCTGTTCGTGATCACGCTGGCGGGCGACCAGGTCAGCGCGATCACGCGCTTCGGCAACGCCTTCATGGCCCGCCTCGGCCTGCCGCGCACCCTCACGCAAGTGCCGTGATGGCTCCGTCGCGTTGGCCGGCGTGGTGAACTTCTCGCCATCGGCCTGCCCGGCATTATCCCAGCTCGTAGCCTCACGAGTGACGGGAAGGCCGTCAGCGGCGGATCCGCGAGCAGATCCGGGCGCGAAGCTCATCCCGGGCAACCTGGCCGGGTCCGGAATCCGTAGACCGGGTGAAGGAGGTGTGCGAATGACCGAACTGGCGCGCGACGAGGAGTTCTCGGCGTTCGTTCTGGCGCGTCGTCCCGAACTGCTTCGTTCGGCCTGCCTGCTGACGGCGGGTGACTGGCAAGGCGCCGAGGACCTGGTGCAGGTCGCGCTGGCCAAGCTCTACCTGGCCTGGCCTCGGGTCCGCCGGACCGGAACTCAGGTCGCCTGCACCTGGCGCATCATCGTCAACACGCACGTCGACGAGGTTCGCCGGCCACGATGGCGCCGCGAGCAATCCGTCACCGTCCCGCCGGACACCCCGGATGCGGGCGCGCTGGCCGCGTCCAACAAGGACCCGAACGTCTTCATCGGCAAGCTCGTCATCTTTCAGGAGTCGTTCGACACATCGGACGCGCAGGGCCTGTCGAAAACCGTCGTGCGAGGTCACGCGGCCTACTATCGGGTCGAGGACGGTATCGCCTCCCTGATCATCGAGCAGTCACCGGGTCGCTGGCTCGATGTCCAGGCGCCGACATCACTGGGCTGGACCGAGCAGCTCCAGGCCCAGTTCGGCGCGGGCGTCACCATCCTCCCGACGGCCCAGGAGGGTCAGGGCTGACGCCTCGCCAGTTCGTGCATGAACACCTCGCCCGCAGGTAGGGGTGAGGGAGCAATCCCCGAAAGGATCCCCGAATGTCCCACCGTGCCCGAACGGGACCAGTCGCCTGGCTCGCCGTCCCGGCAACCGTTGTCCTCGCGGCCGCCGCCTGGCTGGCCGTATCCGCCTCGACCCGGGCCGCTGACGCGCCCGCCCGCGGCGCCGACGCACTGCAAGCGCGGGCCGCGGACGTCCCCCCGTCAGCCCCGGCGGCAACGTCAGCCCCGGCGCGCTCGCTGGCCGCCACCAGCCCCTCACCCAAGCTCCCTGGGCCGGGCGCCAAGGGCATCGCGCTCAGCCCCCGCGAGCGGGCCCGGTGCGCGTCCACCGCGTCCGCCTGCGCGGACCTGACCGCTCACCTCACCTGGTTGCAGGCCGACGGCCGGATCACCTACGGCCCGGTGCGGATGGAGCCAGGCGGCGCGAGCGAGCCGACCCCCCGCGGCGTGTTCCACGTGGCCTGGAAGGCCGGGCCGCACTACATCAGCACCAGCTACGGGGTACCGATCCCGTACGCGGTGTTCTTCGCCGCCGGTGGCGTCGCCTTCCACGAGGGCAGCCTCAGCACCTCCTCGCACGGCTGCATCCACCTGACCATGGGCGCCGCCCGCTACTACAACCAGCACCTGCCCGTCGGCGCCGAGGTAGAGGTCTTCTAGCCCGGCCCGGTCGTGACCGCCGCCGGCCTCAGCGGCGGTTGCGAGCCGACTCCGGCTCGGCGGCCTTCACGGTCATGTCCTCGACCGCTTCGCTGCTGACGTGACCGGTGACGGTGTGCACCGTGTGGATGGTGCCGAAGTCGTAGGCCGTCTCCGCGTGCTGGCCGAGGTCGATGCCCGCGATCTCGTCCTCCTGGGAGACACGGAAGCCGATCGTCTTGTCGATGATCTTGCCCAGGATCCAGGCGACCGTGAAGGAGTAAAGCCCGACCGCGACCGGGCCAAGCACCTGAACTCCCAGCTGGTCGATGCCGCCGCCGTAGAACAGCCCCCTGCGCTGGCCGCTGGCGATCGGGTAGGCGGCGAGGAAGCCGAGCGAGATGGCGCCGAACGCGCCTCCGACCAGGTGCACGCCCACGACGTCGAGGGCGTCGTCGAAGCCCAGCTTGTGCTTCAGCCCGATCGCGAAGCAGCACAGGGCGCCCGCCAGCAGGCCGAGCACGATCGCCGCCCACGGGGCGATGAAGGCGCACGCGGGCGTGATCGCGACCAGGCCGGCCACGGCGCCCGAGGCGACGCCGAGCGAGGTGGGCTTGCCGTCGCGGTACCTCTCGACCAGCAGCCAGCCGCCGGCCGCGGCCGCCGTGGCGATCTGGGTGTTCATGAACGCGAGGGCGGCGGTGCCGTTGGCCGCCAGCGCCGAGCCGGCGTTGAAGCCGAACCAGCCGAACCACAGCAGGCCCGCGCCCAGCAGGACCAGCGGGAGGTTGTGCGGGCGCATCGGGTCCCTGCCCCAGCCGCGCCGCTTGCCCAGGACGAGGGCGAGCGCGAGGCCCGCCGAGCCCGCGTTGACGTGGACGACCGTTCCGCCCGCGAAGTCCTCGATCCCCAGGCTGCTGAGCCAGCCACCGCCCCACACCCAGTGCGCGACCGGGAAGTACACCAGCGTCGCCCAGGCGACGGTGAACACCGCCCAGGCGCCGAACTTGGTCCGGTCGGCGATGGCCCCGCTGATCAGCGCCACGGTGATGACGGCGAAGGTGAGCTGGAAGGCGGAGAAGAGGAGGTCGGGGATCCCCGGCGACCGGGAGGCGCTGTTCACCAGCCCATGCTCACCGAGGTACTGGAAGCCGCCGATGAACCCGTTGCCATGCCCGAAGGACAGCGAGTCACCGTACAGCACCCAGGCGATCGTCACGGTGATGATGGCGACCCAGGACATCATCATCATGTTGAGCGTGCTCTTCGCCCGGGTCATGCCCCCGTAGAAGAAGGCCAGGCCTGGGGTCATCAGCAAGACGAGCGCTGTGCTTGCCAGCATCCACGCGGTCGAACCGGTATCAATCTTCACTCGAGACTCTCCTTTGCACTCCTCTAAGATTCGCGAGCGTCGATTTCCCAGGAAATCACCAATTTTTTCAGTCACGTAAAATCACGAGTCCGTCGTGTTTCCGTTACGTTTCGTCAGGTAAGCCCGCAGTCATGCCGCACCGCCCCACATCCCCTGAACGGTAGACATTCCCGCACCGGGGCAGCCCTCAACCACCCGACACGCAGCTCACGGCGCTGATCGGGCCCAGGCACCGCCCGGTTGCCCGGGGCATTACCGGGCAAATCGGGTGCGCGGCCAGCGCGCGGATCCCGTCCAGTGGCGTCTGCCGCGCCAGAACGGCCCGGCCCCCAGGGGGACCGGGCCGCTCGACTGCCTGCGTGGCGTCAGCTGGCCGACGGGCGCAAGCCGTCAGCTAGCCGATGGGCACAGGTCCATCGGCAGCACGTCGGCCCCGGTGATCGTGGCCGTGGCCGAGTGGATGATCACCGGCCCGCCGGAGGCGATGCGGAAGTCGGCCGAGTTATTCATGGCCTTGGCCATCGCCGCGTCCGGCAGCGTGACGGTGACCGTCTTCCAGGTGCTGGTGTTGGTGTTGGTTACCGACAGGATCGGGGTGTAGGCGCTGCCGCCGTGCATGTCGTACTGCAGCTGCCAGCCGTTGGTGCCCGCGTCGTAGTACTCGAGCGTGACCGTGGCCGAGAAGTCCCCGTTATCTGCGATCCGCGGGTCGACCTGGAAGTACATGTTCAGGTCGTTCGGGACCTCCTGCACCGTGGTCCGGCCGCTCTGGCCGGCCTCGGTGACCGGCGCGGTCGTGCCGTCGCCCCCCTCCATCTGCGTGATCCCGTCGTCGACGTTGGTGGCGCCGAGGGTGGTGCAGACGGTGGCGGTGTCACCCGTCCCGACGATCGCCAGCGGGACTGACAGGTCCGGTAGCGGCTCGTCCGGCGACGAGGCGAGGCCGAAGCTGACCGAGCTGAAGCCCTGGGTGACGTCGCCGGCGGCCGAGAACGTCACCGGCGTCGAGGCCGTTCCGTCCGCGCCGACCGGCAGCGTCCCTGACGAGGGGCTGACGGTGATCCCGGCAGGCGGGTTCGCCGTCCAGGTGATCGTCTTGGCCGGCGTCGGGTGCGGGACGGCCGAGCCGACGCCGATGTCGAACGTCAGCGTGGCCGTGGCCGAGGCCCCGGCGGTGACGGTCGTCGTGGCCGGAGCCGACGTCACGGTCGCCGGCACCTGCCCCTGCGGGAAGTGCAGCGGGCCGGCCTGGTAGGACGGCGGCTCCTGGCTCGCGCGGCTCGCCCAGCCCTGGTCCGGCGTCGCGGCGAGGTCGAACCGCATGCTGGAGATCGAGGAGCCGGCGCCGCCCATGCCGGTCAGGGCGGAGGCCGACAGCCAGTCCTTGCCCCAGGCCTGCCCGTTGACCGAGACGCCCTGGATGTAGTAGTTGGCGTCCGAGGCCGCGGGGGAGGAGATGGTCACCCGGTGGTGCGGCAGGTTGAGCCGGACCTCGGGGAACGCCGGCGAGTCAAGCGCCAGCACCGAGGTGCCCGGCGTGACCGGGTACATGCCGAGCGAGGCCCACACGTAGTAGGCGCTCATCGACCCCAGGTCGTCGTTGCCCGGCTCGCCGCCGGTCGTGTCGGAGTACTGGGTGTCGAGGACGTCATGCACGACCTTCTGGGCCTTGTAGGGCTCGCCCGCGTAGTCGTAGGTCCACGGCGCGGCCATGTCGGTCTCGTCGCCCACGTAGTAGTCCGGCGAGCTCGGCCCCGCGTTGAGCTGGGTGAAGAACTGGTCGAGCCGGGCGTCGGCCTGTGCTTTGCCGCCCACGGCGGTGATCAGGCCGTTCAGGTCCTGCGGGACCATCCAGGTGTACTGCCCGGCGGTGCCTTCCTGGAAGCCGGACTGCCCGACGCTGCCCAGGCCGGTGGTGTTCGGGTCTCCGGCCGGGAAGTTCCCGTTCCCGTCCCGCGGCTCAATGTAGCCGGAGTCGACGTTGAACAGGCTGGTCCAGTTCTGGGACCGGTCAAGGAACTTCGTCGAGGTCTGCCGCTGGCCCAGCGCGGACGCAAGCTGCGAGATGGCGAAGTCGTCGGTCGCGTACTCCAGCGTCTCCGACCCGCCCACGGTCGTGGCCGAGCCCGAGGTTATCTCGGTGTTCGGCACGTAGCCGAGGGCGTTGTACTGCCCTGACTGCGGGCGCTCCTCGTAGTAGCCCTGGCCCAGCTGGGAGGCCGACGGTGTCTGCGTGGCGCCCTTGATCATCGCCGCGAGCGCGGCCTTCACGTCGAAGTTCCGTGCCCCGAACGCGTAGGCCTCGGCCAGGATCGCGTCGGCCGAGTCGCCGTTCATCATGCCGGTGTAGCCGTTGGCCACCGGCCACTTGGGCAGCCATCCTCCCTGCTCGGCGTCGTTGACCAGCGACTGCATCATCTGGCTGGTCTGCGCGGGTACCAGCGTGGCCAGCAGCGGCACCTCTGACCGGTAGATGTCCCAGCCCGAGAAGCTCGTGTACTGGGTGCCGCCGGGGCCGGCGTCGTGCACCTTGCCGTCGAACCCGATGTAGTCGCCGTTGTCGTCGCTGAACGTGGTCGGGTCGAGCAGGGCATGGTAGAGGGCGGTGTAGAACTGCACCCGCCGGTCGCTGGTGCCGCCACCGACCTGGACCTCCGACAGCAGGTGGTTCCACGCTTGGTGGGCCTGGCTGGCGACGTCGGCCTCGCTCCAGCCGTGGTCCTCGGCGTTCAGGTTGGCCATGGCGTCCGTCGTGCTGACGTAGCTGAGCGCCACCTTCATCAAGACCGGCTGGCCGTTCGAGGTGTCGAACGTGACCCAGCCGCCGGATGACGTGCCAGAAGCCGTGCCCGACCCGGCCGCGACGCTCGAGCCATTCCAGGTGCCGTAGGAGCTGAACGGCTGGCTGAACTCGGCTACGTAGTAGAGCGTGTACTTGTTCTGCATGTCGCAGAACCCGCCGGCCGAGACCGATCCCGTCACCTCGTTGCCGCCGGTTATGTTAACCGTGGCGTTGGTGTTGTTGCTCTGTGAGTCGCCCGCCTTGAACAAGACGTTCGCCGATGTCGTCTTGGGGAACGTGAACTGCCCTATGCCGGTCCGGGTGGTGGCGGCGATCTCGGTGCCCACCGTCTGGCCGCCGGTGCCGAGTTGCACCGAGTACGATCCCGGCGTCGCGCTCTCGGCCGAGTGGCTGAACGAGTCGGTCGTGCTCGCCGGGTTCGACCCGATGGCCCCGACCGTCGGCAAGATCGGCAGGTCTTCCTCGATGGGGCAGCCCGCACCGGACAGGTGGGTGACGCTCAGGCCGATCGTGGACGATGAGCCGTAGTCGTAGCCTCCGGAAATCGTCCTTGATGTGGTGTCGGGACTCCAGTCGATCATGCCGAAGGGCGCCGCCGCCCCCGGGAATTCATCGACGCCGTTGGACGTCCCGAGGAACGTGTTCACCAGGCTGGCCGGGTCCTTTACCACGGAGGGGGCCGCCGTTTCCCCGGCGGCCGATGCGGCGGTCGTGCCCAGCGTTACCAGGCCGATGGCGGCCACGACGGCCGCGGCGGACCGGGTGACCCTTTTACTTCGCCTGAACAACTTCTCTCCTCAGCTTCGAGGCCATGACGGCGATTACTAGCCGACGTCGTGATGCTTCCTGCTGCTGACATCGTTGTCAAGAAACCTGAGTAACTGCAACAGTGCCTGACGGTCATGGCGTCCTTGGGTTATGAAACGAGCTCGAAGACTGATCGCCCTGATCGTGGTGATGGCAGGACTGGGGACTGGCGGCTGCACCGCGACTTCTAATAGCGATCCGGCCGGCCTTCTTACCGCGCCTGCCGGTGCGGCCACGCTGACGTCGTTCCGCAGCTGCGCCAGCGCGCTGGCCATGCTGCGCACGGCGACCGAGAAGTACGGCGCCAGCTCAGCGCAGTCGCAGCAGGACCCGGTCAACGGGGCTGCCGTGGCGGCGCCGGCCGCGGGCGCCGAATCGGCCGCCTCGGGCAGTTCCGCCGCTTCCGCCGCCGCGCCGGCCTACTCGGGCACGAACGTCGCCACCCCCGGCGTCGACGAGCCCGACATGATCAAGACGGACGGACGGCGCATCGTCACGCTCCAGCGGGGCGTCCTGACGGTCGTGGACGCGGCGACCCGCCGCGTCACCGGACAGCTCCAGCTGCCAGTGAACAACTCCAGCGTCTACCCGGGCTCCTTCGGCGGCACGTCGGCCGGGGGTCCCGCCCTCGGCTTCGGCTCCGAGCCCGCGACCGTCAACTCGGGCAGCCTGCTGCTGCGCGGTGACCATGCGCTCGTGCTCGAGGACGGCTACTCAGCGGGCGTCCAGCCGGGCGGGGACTCCTCACAGGCCCTGCTGTACCTGGTCGACCTGACCGGCGAGCCGACGATCATCTCGACCTACTCGATCAGCGGCAGCATGCTCGACGCCCGTCAGGTCGGCTCGGTGGTCCGGGTGGTCACGCAGGCGCAGCCACGCATCGCCTACCCGCTCACCCAGGCCCGGGTCGCCGCCACGCCGGTCAGCGCGTGGCTGCCCCAGTACACGTCGACCGGCGGGGGTGCCACCCTCACCGGCGAGCTGCCGTGCACGTCGGTGAGCAGCCCGCAGGCCTTCTCCGGCACCAGCCTGCTGTCGGTGGAGACGTTCGACCTGTCCTCGACGGCGCTGGGAACCGGTGACCCGGTCGGCATTGAGGCCGACGGTGACACCGTCTACGGGACGGCGGACAGCCTCTACATCGCCAGCGGGAACCAGTGGGCCTGGACCGGAGGCGGTGCCGGGACCGCGGCGGGCGCGTCAGGCGTCAGGCAGCAGACCCAGATCTACCGCTTCGCCCTTCAGGGCTCCGCGCCGCCACGGTTCGTCGGCAGCGGAACCGTCCCCGGCTACCTGGTCGACCAGTACGCGCTGTCGCAGTGGAACGGGTACCTGCGGGTGGCGACCACCACCGGGCTGTCCTGGGCGATCGCCGACGGGGCACCGTCGGGCGCCGACGCGTCGGCGCCCGCGTCGTCCGGGGTGTACGTGCTGTCCACCAGCGGCCGCACCATGCGGGTCGTCGGCAAGCTCACCGGCCTGGGGTCGAGCGAGCGCATCTACTCGGTGCGCTACGAGGGGCCCGTCGGCTACGTGGTCACGTTCCGCCAGACGGACCCGCTCTACACCGTGGACCTGTCCGACCCGGCTCACCCGCGGCTGGTGGGGCAGCTGGCGCTGACCGGGTACTCCGCCTACCTGCAACCCGCGTCGGCGACCGAGCTCATCGGGATCGGCCAGGCGGCCGACAGCGTGGGGCACATCCAGGGCCTGCAGGTCTCGCTGTTCGACGTGTCCGACCCGGCCGCACCGTCAAGGCTGGCGACGTATGCGCTGCCCGGAGCGAGCTCGGCCGCCGAGTTCGACCCGCACGCGTTCCTTTACTGGCCCGCCTCCGGCCTCCTTGTCGTGCCGCTCGACACCTCCGGCGACCTGGTCCTGCGGATCAGCGGCTCGGCCTTCACCCTGGCCGGCCTGCTCACCCAGCCGGGCTCGGGCAACGCGCCCATGGAGCGCTCGCTGGTCATCGGCCAGACGCTCTGGACGCTGTCAACGGCCGGCCTGATGGCCAGCGACCTGACCACCCTCCACGAGCAGGCCCTGATCCCCCAGTGACCGCAGGCCGCGCCCTTCGGCTTGCTGCGCAGAATTCCACTTTAGGTGGCATCTTCTGGCAATCTCCATCAGTATCGGCGCTGTCAGCGAGACAGCGACGCCCGGCCGCCATGACGCCCGTTACTCACCCGCCTGCCGCCGATGCGAGCCGTCGTAGCCCGGCCCCGTCAATGTGGGTCGCCGTGGAATGGCAGACCCCGCCCCGGACGTTCCGAACCTGCCCATGAGGCATCTCGACGCTCGCGGCGGGGCCTTGCCCGTACCGGTTAAGGAGCGGTGTTGGGGTTGACGCCCACGTCCACCGTCACCCAGCCGACGCTGCCGTTAGGACCTTGCGCCTCGATGCGCCAGTAGCCGGAGGAGGGGAACTTGACCGAGAAGGTCGCCTGGCCGCTGGCGAGGGTCTCGGTCGCCGGGAACGACGCCGGGACGGCCACGCCGGGCGGCGGCGTCAGCGTCAGGGTCACCGGCCCGTTGACGGTGGAGTCGAGCGACAGCCCGCCGGTCTCGGCCTCCAGGTTGATCGTGAGCGAGCCGTTGACCGAGGGCGTGCTGATGTCGGTGAGGATGCCGCCGCTGCCGTGGAAGCCGATCGTGTCCGCCGGGGCGTCGGGCAGCGTCGGCGGCGCGAGCGGCGCCTGGGTGAAGTCGAACGCGGAAAGCAGCGGGTTCTGCCGAGCGTTCAGCGAGGTCAGCGGGGGCAGGCCCCACAGCGTCTGCATGAACTTCAAGATCGACACGTTGGTCGTCTGCTGGTGGAACACGCCCTGCCTGGCGTACGGGCTGATGATGATCATCGGGGTCCTGGCGCCGTAGCCGCTGGCGTATGACGGTGCCTGGTGGTCCCAGAACCCGCCGCTCTCGTCGTAGGTGACGAAGATCGCGGTGGAGTCCCAGTACTGGCTGTGGGCGACCGCGTTCACCAGCTGGCCGACCCACGCGTCGCCCTCGCCGAGGTCCTCGGGCGGCTCGGTGCTGTACCCGACGCCGGGGCGGACGAAGGAGAAGTCGGGCAGGTCGCCGTTGGCGATGTCGGAGAAGAACTGGTCGCCGGTGGTCAGGTCGGCGGTGTCGCCGCTGGGGATGACCTGGTCCCAGATCGTGCCGTTGAGGATGGAGGTGGGCAGCGCGTAGTAGATCTTCCACGAGCGGTTGTGGCCGCTCAGCTCGTCGAAGATGGAGTTCCACGGCTGGGTGGAGCCGGGCTCCAGGTTGTTGTAGTACCAGTCGTGCGCGGTGCCGTTGAGCGCGGTCATCACGTTGGGCTGGGTCGGCGCGATGACCGGCTGGAAGTTGTGGTCGGCCAGCTCGAAGTGGGACGCGAGGTACTGCTCGTCCGGGTCGAACGACGGGCCGAACTCGGTGATGGCCGACATGCCGTCCTGCGGGAACGTCGTGTAGTGGTCCATCTGGTAGCCCTTGCCCGGCGCGTAGTCCATGGCCATCTGCTCGGCGACCCGGGAGTTGTTGATCGCGCCCTGCACGTCGCCCTCGTTCGGCGTCGCCCAGACCGGCGACACGTTCGGCGCGGAGTCGTAGTACGCGTTCGGGTTGAGGAACGACGTGCTCGCCGGGATACCGTCGGCGCCAGGGAAGCTGCCAAACAGGTTGTCGAACGAGTGGTTCTCGATCATGATCTCGATGACGTGCTTGATCGGGGAGCCCGGGATGCCAGCCGACGGCGGCGCGGAAGGTGCCGTCGTCGCCGCTCCCGCTGACGTCGCAGCGGTAACGGCGGCGAGGACGGACACCAGCCCGGCTATCAGGAGTCGCTTATGTTTCACTCAGAAAGCGTTCAGCGCCCCGGGTTACGAGCACGCGGCGCTCCATGTGAACCATGAATGAACAAAAAACATCACGATGGATCAAATGGTTCGTTCCCACGGTTACCTGCCAGGTAATCGACATCCGGCACGCTTCCCAGCACAGTTGGGGCAATGAGCTGCGATGCGAACACGAGGCCCGTCTCCGGCACGGTCCCCCGCCGGCGCGCCGGCGCCGGCCACGCGAGTCCGCCCGGTGGCGCCGGATTCCTTGTCGTCTTGCTCGCCGGGGCGTTCATGTCGAGCCCGGACATGCGAATTCCCCCACAGGACGTCGCTAGCCCCTGATAAGCGCGACCGCAGCGGCCAGAACGGACCGGTAGGCGGTCTCAAGCAGAGCCGGAGATGTCGTCCGCTCCGGTCGGTCGTCCGGGGTGTGGAATTCGGGGAAGTCGCCGGACAGCCCTAGCAGCGGGACCGAGGCCCCCAGCCGCTGGTACCAGTTCGCTGAGTCGCCAGGGAAGGGCGTTGTCGGCGCGAAGCGGCCGGCCTGCAGGGCCTCGGCCAGGCCCGGGACCGAGGGGATCGGGGGATTGCTGTCGACCGTCCGGGTGGACGCGAGCTCGAAGTGGCCGCTCGCCGGATCGGTGGCCCCGGCCGCGATGGCGGAGCCCACGCAGATGACGGCCCGCGGTTCCAGGTCGAATGCGTCCTGGAGGTAGGTGCTGATGCCGATGCCGTTCAGCTCGTGCCCGCTGGCCCCGACGACGAGCACCGGATGCGTGCGGGCCAGGTCCGCCGCCAGCTCCAGCGTGACGGCGATGCCAGAACCGCGTTCGGCGCCGCAGGTGAACCAGCCGCTCTGCGGGGTGGCCACCACGATCGGGTCGCTCACCGGCTGGCCGAGCCAGCCGGTGATCACGTCGCTTTGGCCGGGCACGACGCGTGCGCTGATGCGCGCCTGCACGCCCTGCCGCGCCTGGTCCGCGAGCCGGCCCGGGATGAACAAGGTGGGGACGCCCGCAGGCGCCGCGACGGGACCGACGTTGACCGCCACCAGGCCGTCGTACGCCGGATAGGGCGGGACCGAGTTGACGACCGGCAGCACGGCCAGGCTCGCGTTCTCGGCCTCGGCTTCCTGCAGTGCGGCGGACAGGGCCGCGCCGGTGGCGCCGTTGCTGATCGTGACCGGCTTCACGAAGGGCTTGTCGCTGCTGACGTTGCCGACGCCCTGGTAGAAGAGCGGAATGGTGTCAACCGCCCGCCCGCCCACGCGCACCTCGGCGGTCCACTCGTAACGCGGATAGGAGAACGGGAAGCGCGAGGTCGTCGCGCCGCGCTGCCGTAGCGCGGACTCGAACCAGTCGAGCGCCGCATTCTCCGAGTCCGTTCCCGTCCGGTGCACCGACCAGCGGCTGTAGTGGCTGACCAGGTCGTATAGCCGGCGTCCTCGGGCACTTGCGCTGCTGGCCGGTGCACGCGTACTGGCCGACGCCTGGCCGGCTCCGATCGCGGCGACGCCCAGCGCGGCGGCTCCGCCGATCAAGAGCCCGCGCCGGGTCGGCGTGCGCAGTGAACGGTCGCTAGCTGTGCTCATCCGTTGTCTCCCGCATGCTTCGGGGCGCTCCATGGCGCCACCTTCCTCGTCGCTCGTCCCGCACAGCTCCGCCACTCTCTGCACAGCAACTAACGTGTTTCCCAATAGAAAATGTCGGAAATAGCCAGCTTTGTCAAGCAGCCTGACTGCCGCTGCCTGCCGGGCCGGCCCCTGGTGCGGCCCTACTGGCAGCTCAGCGCGGGTGAGCGGTCGGTCCAATCACCTCGGGGCAAGGCGCCGCCGTTGACAAGCCAATCATCTGGAATGAAGATGCCCTGTAGACCGAAAAAGTTAGCCTATCTAACAAGATGAGCGCGGCTTGCCTGCGACGTGATCGCACGCAAGCCCGGTGGCTCACGCATCGGCCAGAAGCCTCGTGCTGTTCACTTCCGCCACGGGCGGCCGCGGGGCGCGTGACCGAGGGGGGACCCAAGTCTCACATCACCTTTAGGAGCATTCACGATGACGTGGAAGACACTCAGCGCGGCGACCCTGAGAGGAAGTAAGCCGCGGCTTCGAGCGGTGACGCTGGCCGCCGCGTCGGCCCTAGTCGCGGGGCTGACGGTCGCCGTGGTCGGCGGCGCCCCCGCGGCGCCGCATGCCGCGGCCGCCGCGGCGCAGGCGCCGCCGTCGTGTACACCGGGCACAACCGTCCAGGTCAAGGACGGGCCAGTCTGCGGCCTTACCGCCGACAGCATCACCTCATACCTCGATATCCCCTATGCCGCCCCGCCGGTCGGCGACCTGCGCTGGGAGCCGCCCGCGCCGCACGCGCCCTGGACGACGGTCCTGCAGGCCACCACGGCCGCCCCTGAGTGCTCCAGCCCGGGCTTTCCCGCCGGCTCGCCGCCGGCCACGGGCACCAGCGAGGACTGCCTGTATCTCAAGGTCGAAGCCCCGGCCGGGGCCAAGCCCGGCGACAACCTGCCGGTCATGTACGAGATCCACGGCGGCGGCTTCCTCGGGACCGCCCTGACCAACGACGGGGATAACCTCGTCCGCAGCGGCAAGGTCGTCTACGTCTTCGTCAACTACCGGCTGGGCATCCTCGGCTTCCTGGCGGACAAGGCGCTCGGGCAGCACTCCGGCGACTACGGGCTACAGGACCAGCAGGCCGGGCTGCGCTGGGTCCAGCAGAACATCGCCGCCTTCGGCGGCAATCCCGGCAACGTCACCGTATTCGGCGAGTCCGCCGGCGGCGCAAGCACCTGCGACCAGGTGGCCTCGCCTACCGCCAAGGGGCTGTTCCAGAAGGCGATCAGCGTCAGCGGGTTCTACAACTACCAGGACAACATCGTGTGGTCAAAGGCAGACTGCAAGTCGACCTACTTCACCGAGGCTCAGGCCCAGAAGGCCGGCGCGCAGTTCGCGGCGAAGGTCGGATGCGGCAACGCCGCGGACGTCGCGGCCTGCCTGCGGAGCGTCCCCGTTGCCACGCTGGTCGAAGACGGTGGCCAGTTCACCGAGCCGACGGCCGGCGGCACGATCGGTCCCATCGTGAACGGCACCACCTTGACCATGTCGCCGGCCAGGGCGTTTGCCACCGGCCACGTTAATCATGTCGACCTGATCAGCGACGTCGGGCGGGACGAGTTCAACGGCGGCGTCTACGCCAATTCCCCCGGCCTCCCCGCGGTCGTCGCCGACACCGCCGCCCAGTACCAGCAGCTGGTGCAAGAGCAGTTCGGCCGGCTGGCACCGGCCGTGGAACGGCTCTACCCGCTGAGCCAGTACCAGTCGCCCTACAACGCGTACCGCACGATCATGGCTGACTCGGCTTCGGTGTGCCCGATGCTGCAGGCCAACCTGGAGCTGTCCAAGTACATCCCGGTGTACGTCGACATCAACGCGGACGCCGATAACCCGGCCGGCGAGGACCTGCAACTGCCCCTCGGCGCCCAGCACAGCGGGACGAACGGCCTGGTGCACTTCGCCCCCTCGCAGCTGGACCCCAACCAGGCCGCCCTGCAGGACCAGCTGCTGGCGGAGTGGACCTACTTCGCTCGCACCGGTAACCCGTCCGCGCCTCAGACGCCGGCCTGGGCACCGTACAGCCAGCCCGCCCAGCATCCGGTGATGGTGCTGCAACCAGCGGATACCAGCGCGGCCACGCCCGAGGCGTTCATCGCAGCACAGCACAACTGCGCGTTCTGGAACCAGGCAACCCACTACTAAGTAGCAGCGTTCCGGCGCTGGACGGGCCGGGTATACAGCAAGTCGGCCCCGGCTGAACCGCTGGTCACGGTTCAGCCGGGCTGATGTCCACCCATTGCAAGGGCTCGCTGTCGGGCCCTGTTTCTTCCGGGGTGTGTCCGAGGGTAGAGGCGCGGGAGACGAGGCGGGTCGGGAGAATCTGGGGCTCGGTCGGCAGCGGTATGCCGTCGCACGCGTCCAGGAGCATGCGCACCGCTCGCCCGCCCATCTCGTACAGCGGGTTGTAGACGGTGGTGAGCGGCGGGTCGGCGTAGCGGGCGGCGGCGATGTCGTCGAAGCCGCAGATGGCGACTTCGCCGGGGATGTCGACGCCCTCGGCCCGCAGGCGGCGCATCGCGCCAAGGGCCATGGAGTCGTTGCCTACGAACAGGGCGTCGAAGCTGGCCCGGCGGGCGAGGAGCTTTCCGGCCGCCTGGTATCCGGCGCGGTGGGAGTCCTCGAGGGCCTCGCAGATGAGGTTCGCCCGGGAGGGCCCGCCGACGAGCTCGCAGGCCTCACGGAAGGCGGCGAGCCGTTCGCGATGGCAGCCGATCTCGATCGGGCCGGAAATCATCGCGATCTGGTGGCGGCCGAGCGAGGCGAGGTGCTGGATGGCCTCGATGATCCCGTCGCGGTCGGCGCTGCCGACCGAGGGGACGTTCGGGTGGGTGCTGCGGTCGTCGATGAGAACGACGGGCGTGCCGTCGGCGGGGAAGTTGATGATCGGGTCGGAGTGCCAGGGGGGTTGCATGATCGCCAGGCCATCGAGGGCCTGGCTGCGGAGCTGGTTGCGCAGTTCCTGCATGGATGCTTCGCTGCGGGAGGTGGTGAACAGGGTCAGGCTGTAGTCGGTGGTCTCGATGCCCTCGGCGACGCCGCGCAGCACCTCAAGCACCCAGGGCCGCGATAGCGCGGGCGCGAGCAGGCCGATGTTGTGCGCCCGGCCGCGGGCCAGGCTGACGGCGCTGGCGCTCGGCACGTAGCCCATCTCCTCGACGACCGCGCGGACCAGCTCGATGGTGGCCGGGTCGACGTCGGGCTTGCCATTGAGGACCCGGGACACGGTCGTCTTGGATACCTGCGCCCGGCGGGCCACGTCGCGGATGGTCGGCCGAGGCTTGTCGGATCCATCCGCGCCTGGCGGCCAACCGGGACGAGCGGGCACTGGTCCTCCTTACCGGGACATTCTCCTGACCTCTAGCAGAGTCTCTCACACCCGGTTCCGGTATCGGTTCCGGGACCGGTCCCGGAACCGGTTACGAGTACGTAACAAAGTCACGCTTCCCTCTTGCGCCTGTGCTTGCAAAAGGTCACCGTCATGCATGCCGGGACCGGTTCCGGAACTGGTTCCAGCGTCACCTCATATCAGTGGAGGACTCGATGAAGAGAATGCAGGCAGCGGTCGGTGCGTCGGCCGCGGTGTTGGCGATGGCGCTGGCCGGGTGCAGTGGCGGCGGTGCCACGGCGGGGACGGCTCCGGCCGCGGGCGGCAGCAGCGCGGCGGCGAGCGGGAAGATCGCGTTTCTGATGCCGTGCTCCACCTGCGCGGCCCGGTTCGAGAACCAGGACAAGCCCGATTTCATCAAGGCCGTGCGGCAACTGGACCCGAGCGCACAGGTCATCGCGGACAACGCCGAGGGGTCGGATGCCACGCAGATCTCGCAGGCCGAGGATGCGATTACCAACGGCGCGAAGGTCATCGTGATCTCCCCGCTTGACGAGACCACAGGAAAGGCGATCGTCGCCAAGGCGGCGGCGGCCAACGTGCCGGTGATCGCCTACGACGGTCTGCTGACCGGGGCGAAGATCTCCTTCTACGTGTCGTTCGACCCGACCGTGGTGGGAAAGATGCAGGGCCAGTACCTGGTCGCCCACCAGGCCAAGGGCACCAACGTGATCATGATCAACGGCGATCAGACCGCGGACACCGGCCGGGAGTTCAAGGCGGGCGCGCTGGCGGCCTTGCAGCCGGCGTTCCAGTCCGGCCAGCTCAAGCTGGGCTACACCGCGGACACCTCGCAGTTCGACCCGAGCAAGGCGCAGCAGGAGACCGAGGCGGCGCTCACCAAGCTGGGCGACAGCGTCGGCGGGGTGCTGGTCGCCAACGACGGGATGGCCGCCGGGGTGGTCGCGGCACTGACCGCCCAGCACCTGGCGGGCAGGGTCCTGGTCACCGGGCAGGACGCCACGGTCGCGGGCCTGCAGCGAATCCTCACCGGCACGCAGTCGATGACCATCTACAAGTCGATACCGCAAGAGGCGCAGACCGCCGCGAAGGTCGCCGTCGGGCTGCTGAAGGGCAACCAGGACGCGGTGAGCAGCGTCGCCAAGACCACCACGGACAACGGCGCGGGTGAGGTGCCGTCCCTGCTGCTCGCCCCGCAGGTGATCACCAAGTCAAACGTGAGCGTCGCGGTGGACGACGGCGCGACCACCTGGGCCGCGCTGTGCCAGGGCATCCCGGCAAGCGATTGCCCGCAGTCCTCGTGACCGCGCTCGCCAGGACGCCGGACGCCACGGCCACGGCTCCGCTGCTGCGGCTGCGCGGGATCCGTAAGTCCTACGGGCCCGTGCAGGCGCTGCGCGGTGTGGACCTGGACATCGCGGCCGGGCAGGTGCATGCCCTGGTCGGCGACAACGGGGCGGGAAAGTCAACGCTGATCAAGGTGATGTCGGGCAGCGTGCACGCCGACGCCGGGCAGATCGAATTCGACGGCCGTCCGGTCCGGCTGCACTCCCCGGCGGCCGCGGCCGGGCTGGGCATCGCCACCGTCTACCAGGACCTGGCGTTGTGCGAGAACCTCGACGTGGTCGCGAACCTGTTCCTCGGGCGCGAGTTCAGCGACCGTCCGCTGATCGGGTCGCTGCGCCGGCTGCGTGAGCCGCAGATGCACCGGCGCGCGCAGCAGACCCTGGACTCGCTCTCCATCCGGATCCCTTCCCTGCGTACCCCGGTCGGGTCCCTGTCCGGGGGCCAGCGCCAGGCCGTGGCGGTCGGACGGGCAGTGCTGTGGGGATCGCGGCTGGTGCTGCTGGACGAGCCGACCGCCGCGCTCGGAGTGGAGCAGACCGCACAGGTACTGCGGCTGATCCGCGACGTTGCCGCCCGTGGCCTGGCCGTGCTGGTCATCTCACACAGCCTGCCCGATGTGTTCCAGGTCGCCGACCAGATCAGCGTGCTGCGCCTCGGCGCCAACGCCGGAACCTTCGATCGGCGCGCGACCAGCGCGCAGGCCATCGTCGCCGCGATCACTGGCGGCCTCGGCATTGAAGGAGCGATGTGAACAGCTTCCGGCATTCAGCCGCCCACCCGCCTGCTGCCGCGCCCGCGGCCGCCGCACCAGGTCAGCCGCAGGCCGCGGGCGCCGCACCAGGTCAGCCGCAGGCCGCCGGAGCGCTGGAGGACTCCGAGAGGGCGGCCGGCACCAGGCGAGGCCTGACCGGGCGGATCACTGGCGACGGCCGGCTCGACCTCGGGCCCGTCGCGGTGCTCATCGGCATCGCCTTGATCTGGATCTTCTTCCAGGCCCAGGACGGCAACTTCCTCAGCTCGCGCAACCTGTCCAACCTGGTACTGCAGCTGGCGGTGACCTGCATCCTGGCCCTGGGCGTGGTGCTGGTCCTGATCGCCGGGGAGATCGACCTGTCCCTTGGCTCGGTCACCGGCATGTGCGGCGTGCTGCTCGGCGTGCTGCTCACCCAGCACGGCTGGCCGGCCTGGGCCGCGATCATCGTCACCCTCGCACTCGGCCTGGCCGCCGGGTTGCTGCAAGGCCTCGTCACCGTGCTGGTCGGGGTGCCTTCGTTCCTGGTGACGCTGGGCGGCTTCCTGACCTTCTTCGGCGTGCAACTGGCCCTGGTCGGCAGCGCCGGCCAGATCAGCATCGCCGACCCCAGCGTCATCGCCATCGCCAACGACTACGTCGCCAAGGCGCTGTCCTGGATCGCGGTCGCCGTGATCGCCGTCCTGCTCGCCGCGCTGCAAGTCGCCCGGCGCAGCGCCTGGCGCCGCGAAGGCCTGCAGCAGCCGGCCTGGCGGGGCGTCCTCGCGGTGGCGCTACCGGTTGCCGGGCTGATCATCGTGGTTGGCTACCTCAACCAGTACCTGGGAGTGCCCTACCTGCTGGTCATCCTGCTCGCGCTCATCGGGGGGCTCGGCTGGGTCACCCAGCGCAGCGTGTACGGGCGGCACCTGTACGCGGTGGGCGGCAACGCCGAGGCGGCACGCCGCGCTGGCGTCAGGGTCGGCGCGATCCGGGTCTCGGTGCTCGCGGCCAGCGGCCTGCTCGCCGGGCTGGCCGGGGTGGTCAGCGCCTCCCGGCTGTACGCGGTGGACTCCAACCTCGGTGGCGGCACCCTGCTGCTCGAGGCGATCGCCGCCGCGGTCATCGGCGGCACCAGCTTGTTCGGTGGCCGCGGCCGGATCTACCACGCGCTCCTCGGCGCCATCGTCATCGAGAGCGTGGAGAACGGCCTGGACCTGCTCGGCCAGTCCGCCGCCACCAAGAACATCGCCACCGGCATCATCCTCGTCCTCGCCGTCTGCATCGACTCGGTCAACCGCCGACGGCAGGCCCACACCCGCTAGCACCGCACCGGACCGCACCACACCCGCGACGAGATTGGGAATTCATGTCACCGCGCTTCCCCGACCACTTCCTGTTCGGCGCTGCCACCTCCGCCTATCAGATCGAGGGGGCGGCCGACGAAGACGGCCGCGGTCCCTCGATCTGGGACACGTTCTGCCGTACCCCAGGAAAAGTCACCCACGGCGACACCGGCGACATCGCCTGCGACCACTACCACCGCACCGACGCCGACCTGGACCTGATCGCCGGGCTGGGCCTGGACACCTACCGGTTCTCCGTCGCCTGGCCACGGGTCGTCCCTGGAGGGGGCGGCGCGCCGAACCAGAAGGGCCTGGACTTCTACCGCCGCCTCGTCGACGGCCTGCGCGAGCGCGGCATCACCCCGATGGCCACCCTGTACCACTGGGACCTGCCCCAGCCGCTGCAGGACGCCGGCGGCTGGGCGGCACGAGACACCGTCGACCGGTTCACCGACTACGCCCAGATCGTGCTTGACCAGCTCGGACGGGACGTGCCGTTGTGGGTGACCATGAACGAGCCGTTCTGCTCGGCCATGGTCAGCTATCTGCAAGGGCGCCACGCCCCCGGCCTCATCGACCTCGGGGCCGCTCTGCGCGCCAGCCACCACCTGCTGCTTGCCCACGGCCGCGCCGTTCAGCTCGCCCGCGCCGTCGCGCCGCAGGCGCAGGCCGGGATTGCCCTGAACCTCTCCGACATCGCCGCCGCCAGCGAGGATGTCGCCGACATCGCGGCCGCGGCCCGGCTCGACGGATACGAGAACCGCTGGTACCTCGATCCACTGTTCGGCCGCGGCTACCCCGCCGACATGCTCGCCTGGTACGCCCGCAGCGCTAGCACCGACTTCGTCCGCGACGGCGACCTGGCCACGATCGCCGCGCCCGCCGACTTCCTTGGCGTCAACTACTACGAGACCAAGGTCGTTGCCCACGACCCCGCCGAGCCCTTCCACCAGGCGCGCGAGATCCCCTACTCGGGACCTGACGCGACCGCGGGCGGGCTTGACCCCCGCCCGGCCGGGCTCGGCCGGATCCTGCGCCGAGTCCACCAGGGCTACACCACCCAGCCGCTGTACATCACGGAAAACGGCGCCGCCTACCACGACTACGCCACTCCAGAAGGCCAGGTGAATGACACCGAGCGCGTCCGCTACCTCAGCGACCACTTCACCGAGGCGGCCGCCGCCGTCGCCGCGGGCATCGACCTGCGCGGCTACTACGTCTGGGCGCTGATCGACAACCTCGAATGGGCCGACGGCTACAACCGCCGCTTCGGCATCGTCCACGTCGACTACCCCACGCAGGCCCGCACTCCCAAGGCCAGCGCCTTGTGGTACCAGGACCTCGTCGCCCGGCACCGGGCACAGCGCGGTGCCGTCATCCCCCCACCCGAGTAAACAGCAGAAAGGCGCAAACCCCGATGTCTCATGTACCCATCGCTGGCATTGGCCGGCCACGCCGTCGGCACCGGCTCAGGCGTGGCCCGCTCGCCGTGGTCATCACGGCCCTGGTCGCCGTCGCGGCGCTGGTAGGCGCCCATGCATCACCGGCCGCCGCCGCGCCACCGGCCTTGCAGGTCTGGCTCACCACCACCGACAACAGCAGCGCGCTCACCCCGCAGGCCAGCATCACGCTCGGGACGGTCACCAAGGGGACGATCAACGTCGCGGTGAACGACAGCCTCTCCTACCAGACCATCAGCGGGTTCGGTGCCGCGTTCACCGACTCCTCCACCTACCTGATGAACCAGCTCAAGGGATTCAGCTCCGCGACCTACGGCACGCTGATGAACGAGCTTTTCAGCGCCAGCTCGGGCATCGGGCTGTCGTTCTGGCGGCTGCCGATGACGTCTACCGACTTCAACTCGACCAACACGACCTGGACCGACGACGACACCGCCGGGCCGGCTAATGATCCAGACGAGCACTTCGGGCTGTCGCCCGACGACACGAACTTCATCATCCCGACGATCAAGGACGCCCTCGCCATCAACCCGGGCATCCAGATCGTCGCCAGCCCGTGGAGCGCGCCGGCCTGGATGAAGAGCAACGGCTCGATGTTCGGCAGCACCAACGGCACCAACGGCACGCTGCTCAGCGGCGACTACCAGGCCTGGGCCGATTACTTCCGTGACTGGATCGAGGCCTACCAGGGCCAAGGCGTCCCGATCTTCGCCGTCACCCCGCAAAACGAGCCGCAGTACGCTCCCGCGGCCTACCCCGGCATGTACTGGGACAACGGTACCGATGAGGGTAACTGGGTCGACAATTACCTGGCGCCGACCCTGTCCGGCGCCGGCTTGCCGCAGCAGATCCTCGGCTGGGACCACAACTGGGACGTCCCGAGCTTCCCCGAGAGCATGCTCAGCACCGCGGGCAGCAACCTGTCCGGTATCGCCTGGCACTGCTATGACAGCGGATCAGACACCGCCGACCCGACCCGCATGACCCAGCTGCACAACATCGACCCGTCCAAGGGCACCTACGAAACCGAGTGCTCCTCCGACAGCGCGCCCAATGACATCATCGGCTACTCCACCGCGGCGATGGCCCTGCTGTCCGTGCAGAACTGGGCGAAGAGCGTCGTCATGTGGAACGCCGCCCTGGACGCCAGCAGCGGCCCGCACCTGTCCGGCGCCTGTTCCAACTGCGCCCCGCTCGTCACCATCAACCCGACACTCAACGGCTCCGGGCAGGTCACCGCGGACTCGGTAACCCTGGACAACAACTACTACCAGCTCGGGCAGCTCAGCGAGTTCGTCCCCGTCGGCGCGACGCACATCAACTCGACCGTCAACGCCCACGGCATCGTCACCGCGGCCTTCAAGAACCCCAATGGCCAGGAAGTCCTGGTGGCGACGAACACGAACAGCGCGGCCACGACGTTCGAGACCACGTGGAACGGGCAGGGCTCGTTCAGCTACACGCTCCCGGCCGGCGCCACCGCGACCTTCAGGGGAACCGTCCCGGCCGCGCCCGTGCTGTCGGCCACGCCGGTGGCGGGCCACACGTACAAGATCATCAGCCGGGCCACCGGCAAGCCGATCGGCGTCTATGGCGCCTCGACCGCCGACGGAGCACAGATCGTGCAGTGGACCGACGACGACGACCCCGACCAGCAGTGGGAGCTCGTCAGCGCCGGCGGCGGCTACTACAACATCATCGACGTCAACAGCGGCAAGGCGATCGACGACACCGGCGGGTCGACCAGCAACGGCACCGCCATGCAGCAGTACACGATCAGCGGGACCGGCAACAGCAACCAGCAATGGCAGATCACCCCAGACGGCAGCTGGTACACCATCACCAACCGGACCAGCGGGCTACAGCTCAACCTGACTGGCGGTTCCCTGGCCGACGGAGCCGTCATTCAGCAATGGGCCAGCAGCTCATCGGACCCCAACGCCCAATGGCAGTTCGTGCCGGTCAGCTGAACGCGCAGTGTTACGCATGGCCCGGCGGCCGCCCACGGCCGCCGGGCCACCGCCCGCTAGGCCGCCGACGCCCGGCCCCTGCCGGCCTTGCGCCTAGGGTCCGTCCTGCGTGCTTTGCGTGCCACGCGGATCGGCCTGCCTCATGCTTATCCCGCGGCCCTCGTTAGAAGGCGACGCCGCAGCGGAGCAGGACGTTAGCGTAGGGGGTGGCCTCGCCCGTGCGGATCACCAGTTTCGCGTTGGCTGACAGTCGCTTCAGCTCCTCGTGCGGCACGTACCGGACGTTGGGGAGAGCAGATTCGAGGAGCTCATGGACGTTCGGGTTCCCGTCCTTGACCTCGGTCGCCGCGACCGCGCTCTCGATGACGAGCTCGGCCAGGACGCCGCGCACGACCTCGGCGAAGCGGGGGATGCCCGCCACGAACGCGAGGTCTACGACCGGTACACCAGCTGGCACTGGCATTCCCGCGTCGGTGATCAGGACCTGATTGGTGTGGCCGAGTCCGGCGAGCTGGCCGGCCAGGGCGGAGTTGAGCACTCCGGAGCGCTTCATCGGCAGGCCACCTGCTCCGGCGTGGGGTACGAGCTTTGCGCGCCGTGGCCGGTGACGGCGGCGGCGCCGACCCGCGCGGCGAGCCTGGCGGCGTCCGGCAGCGAATCACCGACCGACAGCCGCCAGGCCAGCGCGCCGGTGAACGCGTCGCCGGCGCCGGTGGTGTCGATGACGGGCACGTTCGGGCTTGGCACAAGGGTCCCGTCGCCGCTGCCTTCCGCCACGTACGCCCCGGCCGCCCCCAGGGTGATCACCACCGAGCGGGGCCCGAGTCTCAATAGTGCCGCCGCCTGACGACCCGGGTCTTCCTCCGGCCTGGCCCCGCCCAGCAGGAACGCCGCCTCGTGCTCGTTCACGACCAGCGGATCGGCGGCGGCGAGCAGCTCGCCGGGGATCACCGCGGGCGGTGAGAGGTTCAGGACGAACCGCGCGCCGACCGCCTTGGACAGCCCGGCCGCGGCGGCAACCGCGGCCAGCGGTACCTCGAGCTGCGCCGAGACGACGCGCGCCACCTCGAACGCCGGCCGTGCCGCCTCGACGTCGGCCGCGGTGAGCCGCCCATTCGCGCCAGGTGACACGATGATGGTGTTGTCTCCGTCCGGTCCGACCGTGATCAGCGCGACCCCACTCGACCCAGGGCTGGTCACCAGGTGACGAATGTCGACTCCCGCGGTGTCCAGCCCACCCCGCAGCATTTCACCGAACGAATCGTCGCCCACGTGCCCGACAAACCCGGCTGCGGCACCGAGCCTCGCCGCGGCGACCGCCTGGTTGGCGCCCTTGCCGCCCGGGTAGACGACGAGATCAGACCCGAGCACGGTCTCACCGGCGCTGGGCCGGCGGTCAACGCCGATCACCAGATCGGCGTTGACCGAGCCCACCACCAGGATGGCGCCTGGTGACCCTGTCATGAGGCGCTGAGGAACTGCTTGACGTTGGCCGCGGTCGCGATCTTCACCGGGATCGCGTTGTTCACGGGGACCTTGTGGCCCTTCGCGGCCTGCACGGCGGCCTCGACCGCGAGCTGACCGAGCAGGTTCGGCTGCTGGGCGATGTCGACGTTGATCTGGCCGGCCTGCACCGCCTGCAGCCCGTCCGGCGTGCCGTCGAACGCGACCACCTTGATCTGGTGGCCGGCCTTCGCGCCGAGCGCCTTGACCGCACCCAGTCCCATCTCGTCGTTGGCCGCGAAGACGCCGTTGATGTCCGGGTGCGCCTGGTACAGGTTGGTCGTCACGTTGAGTGCGTCAGTGCGGTCGAAGTTAGCGCTCTGCTGCGCGACCACCTGAATGCCGGGGAATTCGGCGATGCCCTCGGTGAACCCCTTCTCGCGGTCGTTGGCCGCCGAGGTGCCTGGCGTGCCCTCGAGCACGATGATCTTGCCCTTGCCGCCCAGCAGCTTGCCGAGTTGCTGCGCGGCCAGCTTGCCGCCGGTCACGTTGTCGGACGCGACGGTCTGGGTAACGGTGGCCCCGGTCACTCCGCGGTCGGCGGAGATCACCGGGATATGCGACCGTGACGCCAGCGTCACGGACGGGGCGGCGGCGGACGAGTCCACCGGATTGATGATGATCGCCTTATCGCCCTGGCTGACGAAGTTCTGCACCTGGTCGGCCTGCTGGGAGGCGTCGTTGTTCGCGTCGGTGACGGTGGCGTTAACGCCCAGCTTGGACGCCTCGGCCTGCACGCCGTTCTTGAACTGGACGAAGTACGGGTTGTTCAGGGTCGATATGGTCACGCCCACGGTGATCCCGCTACCGCCAGAAGTGCCGCTGGCGCTGGCGCTGGCGCTCGAGGACGAGGAACTGCATGCCGCGGCGGTGACGGCGACGGCGAGAGCAGCCGCTCCCACGAACGCGGGCTTGGTGATCTTCATCTGTATTTCCTTTCGTTTTTCCGGGCAGCGAGGTCGCCGGAGCTTTGGATCAGGCGGCGTTCCGCTGTCGGAGGCTGTCGATGAGCACGGCCAGGGCGATGACAACGCCGATCACGACTTCCTGCCAGAACGAGGACACCGACAGGAGGTTCAGCCCGTTACGCAAGGTCGCGAGGATGAGCGCGCCGACGAACGTGCCAAACGCCCGGCCCTTTCCGCCGGACAGGCTCGCGCCGCCGATGACGACAGCCGCGATCGCGTCCAGCTCGTATCCGGTCGCCGCGTCTGGCTGAGCGGAGTCCAGCCGGCTGGCGAGGACGATCCCGGCGATGGCGGCGAACAACCCGGAGAGCGCGTAGGTGACGAGCTTCTGCCGGTTGATCTTGATGCCGGAAAGCCGGGCCGCCTCCTCGTTGCCGCCGATCGCGTACATCGCTCGTCCGGAGTAGGTGCGAGACAACAGGAACGCGGTGATCACGCCCATGACGAGCATCACGATCACCGGGACCGGCAGGTAGCTGCCGATCGTGTCTCCTAGGTGGGACACCGCGCCCGGCAGGATGATCGGGCTGCCGGCCGAGATCACCAGGGCGAGCCCGCGCCCGACTCCCTGCGTCGCCAGCGTGGCGATGAACGGCGGCAGCTTGCCGAAGCTGACCAGCACGCCGTTCAGCAGGCCGGCCACGACCCCGACCGCGAGCCCGATGATGAGGGCGATCGGCCACGGCAGTCCCGCGCTGCCGGCCGACCAGGCCAGCACGACCGCGGCGAGCGCGGCGACCGCGCCGACCGACAGGTCGATGCCGGCGGTGACGATCACGAACGTCGAGCCGAATGCGAGGATGGCCGTCACCGCAGCCTGCACGCCCACGTTCAGCAGGTTCGTGACCGTGAGGAAGTTGCCGGACAGCAGGGACATCACCACGACGATGGCGACCAGCCCCAGCAGGGCGCCGTTCTCGCCGAGCGCTGTCTGCAGCCGTCCGGGCAGCCGCCCCCGGAGCGTCACAGCGGTCATTTTGTTGTGCCTTCCTTCTGAGAGCTGAGCGACTCGTGCGTGTCAGGGCCCGCCGAGACCGCGAGTGCCATGACCTTGTCCTGGGTCGCGTCCGCCGTGCTGAGCTCGCCGGCGAGCCGTCCGCGGGACATCACGAGGATCCGGTCGCTCATGCCGAGCACCTCGGGCAGGTCGCTTGAGATTATGAGCACCGCGTGTCCCGAGGCCGTCAGCGAGTTGATGAGCTGGTAGATCTCGACCTTGGCGCCCACGTCAATGCCGCGTGTCGGCTCGTCGAGGATGAGTACCTTCACGTCCGCAAGCAACCATTTGCCGATCACGATCTTCTGCTGGTTGCCGCCCGACAGCGTCCTGGCCTCCTGCCCGAGGCCGCTCATCCGTACCTTCAGGCGTCCGGCGATCTGCTCGGCGGCCTTTCGCTGCCCGCCGCGGTCGACGAGGCCGGCGTGGCTGGCCCTGCCCAGGGTGACCAGCCCGAGGTTCTCCCCGACGTCGGCCCCAAGCACCAGGCCCTGTCCCTTGCGGTCCTCAGGGACCAGGCCAAGCCCGGCTTTCATCGCCGCGCTTACGTCGCCCTTCGGTAGCTGGACGCCGTTGACGAGAACCTCGCCTGTCCGGTACCGGTCGGCGCCGAAGATCGCCCTGATCACCTCGGTACGCCCCGCACCCACCAGCCCGGCCAGGCCGACGACCTCGCCGGCCTGCACGTCGAAGGACACGTCATGAAAGACGCCGTCGCTGGTAAGGCCGCGCACCGCGAGCAGGGGCGTCCCGCCGCCGGGCTCGGTGGCCTCACGAGGGTACTGCTGGTCGATGGACCGGCCGACCATGAGCCGGACGAGATCGGGCTCCGGGGTGTCTGCGGGCACCTCGCCGACCGACCTGCCGTCGCGCAGCACGGTAACCCGGTCGCCGATCTGTGCGATCTCCTCCAGGTGGTGGGTGATGAAGACGACCCCAGTCCCCGAATCCCGGAGCTGGCGGACGAGATCAAAGAGCTTGCTGGTCTCGCCGGAGGTCAGCGAGGCGGTTGGCTCGTCCATGATCAGTACCCGTGCGTTCATGCCGAGCGCCCTGGCGATCTCGACCATCTGCATCCGGGCGATGCCGAGGGCGGCAACCGGCGTGCGCGGGTCCGCGTCCACGCCGGCCCGTTCGAGCAACTCCCGCGCCCGGGCCAGCATGGCGCGCTTGTTCACGATGCCGAACCGTCGTGGCTGCCTGCCGAGCAGCAGGTTCTCGGCGACGGTCAGCTGCGGCACCAGGTTGAACTCCTGGTAGATCGTCGCGATGCCCAGTTGCTGCGCGTCGGAGGCGGTCCGGATCGACACTGGCCGCCCGGCGACGAGGATCTCGCCTTCGTCGGGATGGTAGGCACCGGAGAGGATCTTGATGAGAGTGGACTTGCCCGCGCCGTTCTCCCCGAGCAACACGTGCACCTCGCCCGCGCGCAGCCCGAAGTCCACGCCGTCAAGTGCGAGGACGCCGGGAAATCGCTTGCGCACTCCCTTGATCCGAAGGATCTCGCTCGTTCCGGAAATCTCAGAAATCTCGCTCATCGAATCTCCTTCTCGTCCTCGGCGTTCGCCCGGCCAGCCGGGGGCTCGCCGCAGGAGCGGCGAACGACGAGGCTCGCCGACAGCACCGTGGAAGAGGCCGTCCGCGTTCTGATGAGCTCGAGCAACGTCCGCACCGCGCGAGCACCCAGTTCCGCGACGGGCTGGCTGATCGCGGTCATAGGCGGGTCGAGATGGGCGAACCACGGCACGTCGTCGTAGGACGCGATGGCCATGTCCGCCGGAATGTGCAGGCCGCGCTCGCGCACCGCGTCGAGCGCGCCGAGCGTCATCAGGTTGTCGCCGACCACGATCACCTCAGGCGGCTCGGGCAGCGCGAGGAACCTGGCGGTGATCTCCCGGCCACTCGCCGCCCGGAAGTCACCCGCCTCTAGGTACTCGGGCCGCGTCGCCAGGCCATTCGCCCGCATCGCCTCGAGGAAAAGCGCGCTCCGCTCCCGGCCTGTGGACAGCGTCGGCGGACCGGAGATGAAAGCGATCCGCCGGTACCCCAGGTCACGCAGGTGCGCGACGAGCGCGTGGATCGCGGCTGTCCCGTCCACGCGCGCTGACGGGACGTCGAGCTCAGGCAGCACCCGGTCCACGAACACCAGCGGCTTGGCCGACCTGACGGCGGCGCGCACCATGGACGTTACCTCAGCGGTCGGGCATAGCAGCAGCCCGTCGACCTGCTGCTCAAGCAGCACGCGGACGTAGTGGTCCTGCTCGTCGGGATCCTCGTCCGCGTTGCAGATCACGACCGTGTACCCGGCCGTGCGCGCCTCGTCCTCCACCCCGCGGGCGAGCGCGGTGAAGAACGGGTTGAGGATGTCGCCGAGTACCAGCCCGAGCACCCGCGTCTCGTCGATCCGCAGCGACCGGGCGACGGCGTTCGGGCGATATCCGAGCTCTTCCATCGCGGCGACCACCCGCTCTCGGGTGGCCGAGCTGACCCGCGGGTTCGCGTTGAGAACGCGCGACACTGTCGCCACGGACACGCCGGCCCGCGCCGCCACGTCCTTGATGTCGGTCATGCGCCCGATCCGTTCCCTTGAGAGCTATGTAATCGTTTACATCGCATGTAAACGATTACATGCCGGACACGCGTTTTACAACATAATGTGGCTTGTATCACATTACGTAACGTGCTTCGCAACAGACGCAAGACGACCACGCGCAGGAGGATCGCCTGCCGCCCGACGCTGCGCTGGCGCGTGCCCAGCCACGGCGGAGCGGCGGATGCGGGCGGCGGGGCTGGTCTGCCTCGGTGCCGGGGACGGGCTGTCCGGGCACCCTCTAAGTGATCACGGGGGAGGAGTGGCCGCGCAGGTAGTCCTTGACGCGGATGCGCATGGAGCGATCCATCGTCAGGCTGAGCACGTCATGGGCCGGCACCCAGCGGACCTCGGTAGACTCCTCGCTCGGCGTGGGAACCCCGGAGACTGCCCGTGCGGTCAAGGCGATGGAGAACTCCTGGCGGGCTTCGCCGTTGCTGGTGTACAAGATCACGTGCCGCGGATCGGAGTAGATGCCGACCAGGCCGGTGATCTCGCATTCGATGCCGGACTCCTCCCGCGTCTCGCGGATGGCCGCCTGGGCGACCGACTCGCCCAGGTCCACTGCGCCGCCCGGGACCGCCCAGTTGTCGTTGTCCGAGCGCCGGATCATCAAGATCTCCTGCGCGCGATTGACCACCACCACGTTGACCGACGGGACCAGGCTGCTGGCCGTGGGAGCCTCCGGGTCATCGAAGTAGTCGATCCTGCGGGTCATGCCAATCTGCCTCTCCGGATCAGTCGATGTCGAGCGTCAGTGCCAGTTCGTCTGGCGGCCCTACCTCTTCGATTAGCAATTCCAGCCCGACCAGAAGATCGGCTATAGCGGCCTCCCGCGTCGACCCCACGCCGAAGGCCGCAACACCAGGGCGAAGCGAGGCGGACGCCGACCAAGCCCCTGTTTCTTCCTGCTCGACCATGTACGGTATATGCACGACCCGTGTCATACATCTGATTGTGGCATACATGCCGAGCGAGGCGCTTCCTTGGCCGCACTTCCGGACTGGTCAGATCCGTTGGGTGGCCGGTGTGGCCGGGGCGTGGCGCTTGCCGTCTTGGCCGATGCCGTCGGATGGCGTGAACACGGCGAGCAGGTGGTGGTCGAAGTCGTCGGCGCTGCCGGTGAAGCCGCAGCGGCAGGTCAGAATGAGCGGTGCCGGCGGCTCGTTAACGCGGTTCCTGTCCTGTGCGGCCTCGTTGTGAACCTGGCCGTCAGGAGCGGTGTCATCGTCGGGGACGAACATCTCGCCGAAGTGGATGGCTAGGTCGTCAGGGCTTTCTGCTTGGTAGCCGCAGGTGCATCGGTCCTGGTTCATTGCGAGTGCCTTTCTGGAGGGTTACCGCGACGTGCAGTGGGGGGTGGCGGGGCTGGTGTCCGGGGCGGTGCGCCATGGCTCGGGGATGGTCCACGGTGCGTGGCTGGGTGGGGGATGAATACCGGGTCCGGAGGCCGGCTGGGGCGGAGGGCCTGGCTGATGTCGCCGTGGAAGAGCTCGAGCTTGATGGACAGGTCCGTCGGGAGCATTTCCTCGTGCCTCAGCAGCGCCGCAACGGCGGCCCTGACGGCGTGCAGGGTGTTGTCCGGGTAGGCGCTGAGAGGCCCGAGCTTGGTCATGCAGCCTCCTTCGGGGGCGTGGATCAGCTGGTGGGGTGCTGGGTGTCATGACGCGCCGCCTCGAGCGAGCGCGGGAAGCAACTGGCGCGTCGCCAGCAGGTGGGCAAGCGAAACAGGGGAGGGAGCGCTGAGCGCGCCGCTGGCCCCCGCGGCCGGCAGCCTGGCGCACCACTGGCCTGACCCGCTGTCGTACCAGGCGGTTGCTCCCGGGCACGCCTGGCTCAGTGCCGCAAATTGTTGCGCAACAGAATTATCGCCGGGTCCGATTGGCGGAGGGCCGCCCCTGGACCGCCAGGCCGCGTCGGCCCACAGCCAGCGGGCACTGGCGTCGCCGGCTGCTCCCCAGCCAGCCGACATTGCGTCGATGAGCAGCAAGCCGCGTCCGGTCTCGGTGTCCGTGGCACCATCGCCCGAGCTTGCCTCGCTCGTGGGGACCTCATCGGATCCCTGGTCGCCGACCACGACGCGGGCCACCTCAGGGGACCAGGTGATCTCGACGCTGAACCAGCCGCCAGGCTCGCCGCTGCGAGTATGCGTCACCGCGTTCGTGGCCAGCTCGCTCGCGAAAATGAGCAGCTCATCCAACGGGTCGCAGGCAGGCAGGAGTTCCGCCACCCACGATCGTGCCTTGCCGACCTGCGCTGGCTCCCCGGGGAACAGGCGGGACCACCAAAGGGGGAGCGGTGATCCCGGTGACGGTGACGCCTGGATGCCTCCCATCAGCGAACACCACCCGCGAGTTCCAAGCCGTTGGCTACAGAGGCAAGCATCGCAACCGCGCGGCTAAGGCCCGTCATTGGTGAACAGCACTCCTTTACTCGCGAGCAAACGCCATGTGTACCTCTGGGTTTGTCTGGCCGTGAGCATGAGGAGAAGGCGACCCGACAGAAGAGGTATGGACGGAACTCTGACAGCGGGGTCTCAGCACCGCTATGTGCTTCTCGCAGGTCTGACTCTCTGGCCTTGGCTGTCGTGCTCATCGCCTTCCTTGGGTGGTGCCGGACAAGGTTGCAGGACCAGGACCCAGCGGGCGACCATCAGGTCACTTATGGATCAGCTTCAGATCCCAGTCCTCCGCCAAGCGAAACGTTCGCAAATTTCGCACTTGCTGAACATCGAGGAAGGACCCTGCACGTGGCCGCACAAGATCGGGCTCCAGACGCAGATGCAAGAGCGCTGCTCGGTGAACTGCTGAAACAAGCCAGGGTTGAGGGAGGGCACCCTACGCAAGCCGACCTATCGAGGCTTCTGGGCATCGACCGAACGGGAGTCACGAGGACAGAAACGGGAGGGGCGCTTCCAAATTGGGAAATCTTGCTTGAGTGGCTGGCTCAGTGCGGTGTCTCAGGTCTTGCCGAGGCGGCGATCATTGGTATATGGAAGCTGGGGAAGGTGTGGGGCGAACCAGGAAAGGCCAGAACGGCACCTTGGTTTTCCGCTGAGGCGGTGGCTCATACCCTCCGTTACTGGTCTCCTACGGTGATACCGGGCCTCTTCCAGACGGCGACCTACGCACGGACCCTCTTCGAGGTCATGGGGCATGACGCAGCTAAGATCGATGAGGATGTGAACGATCGGATCAAGCGGCAATCAATCCTTGCGAGGCCTAACCCGCCTACGGTGATCTGTGTCCTAGATGAGGCCGTCCTGGACAAGCTCATCGGCTCTCCCGAGATTATGCGGGAACAGTGTCAGCACTTGCTAGATGTATCTCAGTCCGTAGTTATCCAGATAGTTCCTAATGACCTCGGGGGGCATGCTGGCCTAGGCGGCTCCATTTCCCTCGCAGCTACTGACGATGCACCGGAACTGCTGCTCAGCGATGGCCTGGTCGAAGATCAGGTCACGGCTGAACCGGCCCTCCTCCACCGTGTATCGGCTACCTTTGAGCGTGTTCGAGCCGAAGCGCTACCCCGTGCAGTGTCACGGCGAGTTATCAAGGAAGCGACGGAGAGATGGAGCAAGTGAACGCTACATGGCGTAAGTCCAGCTACAGCGGTTCGGCCAACACTGGCAACTGTGTTGAGGTCGGTACCGTGCTCGGACTCGTAGCCGTGCGGGATACGAAGGACAACGGCAAGGGATCGGTGCTGCGGTTCAAGTCTGCGGACTGGTCTCGGCTCGTGAGCACCCTCAAGCGCTAGACGCCAAGCACGAGACCCCTGGCTGGCGCACGGTCGGGGGTTCGCTATGTGGGCATCAGCCTTGTCCGGGCCGCGTAAGTGGAGCTTGAGCGCGCCCTCGCCATGTGGGTCCAGTCCAGGCTGCACTGGTCGTTCTAGCGTCCATATTGCTGAATTCGCCAGTGGCCCGCATCCCTGCTCATCCCTCGTTCCTGGTAGCCGACTGGATGGATTCCTCTTAGCCCGGCAGGGACGCGGGAAACGGATACCCCGAGGGGCGACCGAACGACCCTGCCGGACCACTGCAGCCTACCCAAACTTGTATCGCCTCGTCTAGAGACGTAGGAAGTTGTATCTACACGTGATTCAACGCGTAACGTTGGCCTCATACAAATAGAGTTGTCTGCGTGGCAGATGGGCATGCTGACCGGATTGACCCGATTGCTCCGGTTCCCCCGTACCAGCAGATCGCGCAGATCATCCGGCGGCGGATCGCGGCTGGCCAGTACCGGCCGGATACCCGCATTCCGACCGAGAGCGAGATCGTCGAAGAGTTCGAGGTCGCCCGGACGACGGCCCGCCGCGCGGTAGCCGTACTGCGCGACGAGGGGCTGATCTACACCGTCCCCAACCGGGGTAGCTACGTGACTCGGTCATGTGGCTCACAAGGGTGAACTCTCACTGTCTTCTATCCGTTCTGCTCCATAGTGTGATGAACTGAGCACACTGACAGGCAACTGGCGAGCGACCAAGGGAACGGCCCTGACTCTCACGTTACGAGAGGGCCGCATGATGGCCTGCGGCGGTGCTGGTAAAGCCAACGCGCCGCAGTGCTGTGATGGCGGTGTTCCGGAGAGTGGCTGCGACCTGGGGTGATGTGCCGGCGCGGAGGCGGCTCCATCCTCTTTCATGGTGACGTCGCGGATGTGGTGGTGTGCGTCGGATAGGGGGCGCCGTCGTCCGGCGCCCCCTCGGCAGAACCGTGCTTGTCACTCGTCGCCGCACACGGCTCAGGCAGCCCGCAGAGGCGGTCAGGTTTGTGCAGTCTGCTGTTCCGTGCCGCTGGGTTCGTCGTCAGGATGGCGGCGGGCGCAGTCGGCATGTACGAGGCGGTGCTTCGTTCGGCCGGTGCTGTTATCGGCGATGACCTGGCGGGTCATCACCTTGCTGATCGCCGGGTACCAGGCCTGCCACTGGCTGGGGGAAGTCCGGGGCCGCGGTCAGCGAGCAGCAGCAGTTCCCGGCATAGCGGGCACAGCCCGCGCTGGTCCTGCAGGGCGCGTTGGCAGGACGATCTTGGTCCAGGCGCTGGTGGAGGTAGGCCCTGGTTTCCCGGTCGCCGAAGACCCACTGGTTGCGCCTGTGCGGGTTGAACGGGCCGAAGTAAACGGGCGGTGACCCATCTCCGGCCCTTTTTGGGGTGCCTGCGGCGAGCCCGACTCGATCAGCTAGTGATCTGGGGTTGACCGCAGGCTGCTTAAGTTGGCGACGACCACAGACACCGACGCAGCCGGAGGTCCGCTGACGTGACCGAAGACGAGATACCTGGACTGCCAGTGATCCGGAACTGCCCCATGGGGGTGCCTGCCTTGTATCGCCGCCTGCGCGCTACGCGGCCGGTAAGCCGTGCTCGCATGCCCTACGGTGAGCTGGTGTGGCTGGTGACGAGCTACGACCTGAGCAGGAGGATCCTCGCCGACCCGCGCGTCAGCGCTGACCGCGCGAATCCGGGGTTCCCGTCGGCGCAGTCACCGCAAGCGCGCCAGGTTGAGCGGGACGCCATCGAGGCGGGCAGGCGGTCGATGCTGACCGCAGACGCTCCGGTCCACGGCGCGCACCGCAGGATGCTGGCCGCCGAGTTCACGCCCCAGCGGGTCAGCGAGCTACGGCCGGGCATTCAGGAAATCGTCGATCAGTGCGTCGACTGCCTGCTCGGCGCGGCCCAGCCCGCAGACCTCGTCGAGCATGTTTCGCTACCTGTCCCGGCGCTGGTCGTCTGCCAGCTGCTCGGGGTGCCGTCGGGGAAACGCGGCGACTTCCAGCACTGGACGCGCAAGCTGCTCGCTCAGGACACGCCCGCCGCTGAGATGAGCGCCTGCTGGGCCGCGCTCAGCGAGTTCCTGGACCAGCTGGTCAGGCTCAAGGAGGACGGCGATCCCGGGAAAGACACGCTCGGCAGGTTGATCAGCGGTAACCGCCGTACCGGGGCAATGACCCATGACGAGGTGGTCGCGAACGCGATGCTGCTCTTGGTAGCCGGTCATGAGACGACCGCTCAGATGATTTCCCTCGGGGTAGCGGCGCTTCTCGAAAACCCCGGGCAACGGGAACGGCTGACCGCAGACCCCTCTCTGCTGCCGGCCGCTGTCGAGGAGCTGCTTCGTTACTTCAGCGTCGTCGACGGGGTCACCTGGCGGGGGGCCCACGGGGGTTTACCCCAGGGGGGCGGCCCCATTCAGGCAGGCGACGGGATTGTCGTGTCGCCAATGGCGGCAGACTGGGACGATACCGTCTTCGGGCGTCCCGAGCTGCTGGACTTCCGCCGACAAGGACGCGGACATATCGCCTTCGGGTATGGCGCCCACCAGTGCCTTGGGCAGCATCTGGCCCGCGTTGAACTGGGAATCGTGTACGCGACACTGTTCCGGCGAGTGCCCGGCCTCAATCTCGCCGTGCCGTTGGCAGAGCTGCCGTACCGAACCCGCTCCAGCGTTTACGGCATTGACCGCATGCCGGTAACCTACTGATCTCCCGGAGCGTTATTTCTCGACCACTCGGGAATCACAAGCGATTGGTACTGCCAACGTCGTCCAATTCCGATCACTTGACGGCGGCCGAATTCTGACCGTGCAGCAGCTGTCAATGAGACATTGATGCAGGCCCGCTAGGCTACGCGGTAGCCAGCCAGCAAGGGAGAAATGACCTGGCGGGTCCTCCCCATGGAGTGCCTTACGCTCAGCAGGCCACTTCTTGAGTGGCTGATCAGGTCTCGCGTGGCAAGGCTGCCCGGTGTGACGATCACTGACGGCACGGACGTGGACGAACTCGTGGCGGCGCACGACCGGGCGGCTCGCGGGCGTCGGCCTGGCTGGCGGGCCTCGGCTTCCCCGTGCCGGAGACCAGCCGGGTGCGGGCGGGCGTCATCTACGTCTGCCGCCCCTACAGCAGGGATCCGAAGCAGCTTGACGGCCGGGTAGGCACGCTGATCACCCCCTATCCCGGCAAGCCCCGCGGCGGTGCGGTGCTGCGCCAGGAGGGGGACCAGTTCGTGGTGCTGCTGGCAGGCATGCTCGGCACGGAGCCGCCGACGGACGAGTCCGGAATGCTCACCTTCGCCGACAGACTTGCCTCTCCCGACCTGGCCTCGGTCATGCGGGAGTCCACCCCGCTCGGCGACCCGGTGAAGTACACCTTCCCCGAGTCGACGTGGCACCACTACGAGCGACTGAGCACTACCGACCTGCGCTTCCCCGAGGCAGAAGGCAAGCGCCGTCCCGGCGCCGCGCTGATTAACGCCTACAGCGACCGGTACCGCGCCGCCGCCTCGGTCGACCCGGTTCTCGGCAAGACGTTCCTCACGGTCGCGAACATGATCGACACGCCGTCGAAGCTGCTGGCCCCTAGCCACGTGCTGCGCGTCTTCCGATCGGCGGGCAAGGCGGTTCGCCAGGTCGCCGAGTAAAATGGCTAGCAGGCGCCGTGGCCCTGTCGGACCGGCTCAGCCGGTACCTGAACACGCGCGCGGGGGGTTCCGCCGCCGCGCCCGGGGGTGTGCGTGGCCGAAGCGACGACGGCACCCCGCCTAGCCACCTCGGAGTCGGTCCGTCCCGGACCGCCCGTGCCCGTCCCGCGCGGACGGGTCGGCCGCACGGGCACGGGAAGATCCCGCCCATCTCGCCGAGCCACTCCTCGCACTGACCAGACGAAGAGTGGCGGAGGCGAGCCTCGACTTCGACGTCCAGTCGATCACGCATCAGCTGATCAGCGCCCTAAGCCAGCGACTACCGCGGCCCGGCCATTACCTCGATCTGGCCGAGGCTCGGGCCGCTCAGATCGCGGGCGCAATCGCCGTGAACGGGCCCGACGGTCTGCACGCCTTCCTGGAGACCGGGCCGACCTCGGGAAGCGCCGCTACACACGCGACCGACGACTCCGGTCTTCTGGAAACTCGGCTGGTGAGCGCACCATCGGTCGGGATCAGGTTTGGTTCACTGAGAAGCTCAACGACGGCCGATCGCGGCTCTATCCCCTATCCGATCTTGCCCCAAGGAAGGATGAGGCTCTGAGCCGTCGGTATCTCGATGGTCGCTATGGGGCTACGCCACTTATCAGCTCAGCCGAATTTGCAGCCACGGGAGCCGCTATCTCTTCAGGGAATAAGTCTTGATGGCTCGGTCGCCTGGTCATAGCACTCATGCAGTGCCGCCATGAACTAGATGTGGCGCAGCGCCGACAGCCTTCCCCGCGAGGCGATCGTCAGGGCTTACGTGCGACGCCGCCGTAAGACAAGGTGCGATCGGGTGTGCCGACCGTATTGCGCCACGAAGTGATGCTAGCCACGCCGGGCGACACCAGGTCCAGGCCATCGAAGAACTGCTCAAACTCGCCCCGTGAGCGCATGGTGAGGGGCGACTGAGCCGCGCGATACGTTCTTCTTATCGTCTCGAGCTCATCTTCCGACGACTCGTCTGCCGTGCCTTGGGAAATCACCAGGAAGCTACCACGGGGGATTGTATCCCTGATGTACCGAACTGCATCGTAAGCCACGGGGTCAGCCAGGAAATGAACAACCGCCACCATGACGACGGCAATAGGCTCCGAGAAGTCTATAAGAGACCGAACCTCCGGGCTTCCCAGGATATTGTCCGGCTCACGGAGGTCACCTTCAAGCGCCACCGTCGTCTCAGCGTCCGTGGCCAGCAAAGCCCTGGCATGCGCGACGGTCAGCCGATCACTATCGGCATAGGCAACCCGCGCATGCGGGTTACCGCGCTGCGCGATCTGGTGCGTGTTCTCGGCAGTCGGCAGGCCACAGCCGATGTCAATGAACTGCGTCACGCCCTCCGTGGCCACGTACAGCACAGCGCGCCGCAGGAATTCACGGTTTTCGATCGCGTGCTGCATCGCCCCGGGTGCCTGGCGCATGATCGCGTCAACCGCCTCCCGGTCGACCGAGAAGTTGTCCTTCCCGCCGAGCGCATAATCATACATTCTGGGCACGCTCGGCTTGCTGACATCAAAGGAATCTTCCGGCGCTGACCCAAACACAGAGGTTTCCTCTCCGTTAAGAACCCAGACGGGGATGCATCAGGGAGAACACGTTGATAACGCATCCTAGCCGACATGTACCGCAAGGCGTCAGGATCGCTCACTTTGCCTGCTCCCGTGTTCGCCTCAGGCAGCACTCGCCAACCGTTGTGAGCTCCGTGTCCTCAACGTCGATCCACACGCCAACGCGATTATCTGGCCTGGCCCGTCGGTCGCGAGCTGGGTTGGTGGGCGTCGTGCCTCGATCGCCTGGCCACTACCCCTGAAGAGGCAACCGCGCTCCTGGCCGACGCCGTGACGATCCTCGAAGCCAGGGCCAGCCACCTAGCCAGGCGGGCCGAGCGCGTCTGGGAGTCCTCGCCAGGCATGCCCGCGATCGTGTTCGTCATCGACGAATACGCCGAGCTCGCCGACGACGCGTCCGAAGCCGTTAAAGCATGAAGACTCGATCGCGCCTCGCGGTCGAGCCGTCGCTGTCAACCTCGTTGCCCCACTCAGCGGCCAACCGAGAAGGCCATGGGCCAGGGCGTCGTGCGCTCGCCGAGAACCCAGCGGCGATCGGGTTGCGGAACATCTCCGTCAGCAGCGCCAGCACCCAGCATGCCCGGGCAAGGTGCTCCGGATCAGTGTCGTTTCCCGGGATAGGCCCAGCTGCGAGCCTGAGTGACGGCTGGGGGTGGAGCATGAAGCGCAGGAGCCAGTCGGCTGCCGTCCCCACGGTTCCGGGGTTGGCTTCCTGTCGATCTGCGGGAGGCACAGCCAGCGCTGGGCCAGCCAGACGGTAGCGCCGTTGGACGTCGCGCAGTCCGCTGGTGAATCGCTCATCGAGGAACCGGCGTACCGGGGAGTCCTTGATCTCCAGTTCTGCCGTAAGGGGCCTCCAGATCATGGCGGACTCCGTTCAGCTGTTGGTGGGCAGGAGCTGGCTTGGGTCCCCGCTCCATGACAGCGCCAGCTCGTCGCGGGCCCTGGTCGCGGCCACGTAGAGCAGCGACCGTTCGCGCAGCAGCGCGTCGGTGTAGGCGTCCTCGGCGTACTGCTCGTCGCGCAGCGGCCGGGGGATCGCCCCCTGGTCGACGCCGAACAGCAAGACCTTGGAGAACTCGGTGCCCTTGGCCCGGTGCATGGTCATGGCGACCGGCTGGCCGGGCTTGATGTGCTCCCGGTCGACGGCCCGGATCGTCACGCCCCGCTCGGCCAGCCCCGACACCAGCCGGTCGCGCTGCCGCTGCTCCCGCACGAGAACCGCGATCGTCTCCCGTGCGTCCGGAGTCTCCTCAGCCCACGACCGGATGAGGTCGGCCGCCCGGTCGAGTTCCTCACTCAGCGTCACGCACGGGATCAGCTGCGGCACCGGTCCGCTGCGGGCCGACCGGTAGCCCGCCGACGTCTCCGCCATGTCCTCTAGGTCGATGTAGGCGCCGCCGCGCAGCACGTTGACCGCGAAGCCGAGGTTCTGCGCGGTTGTCCGGTAGTTCAGGGTCAGCCGCTGAGACCGGCCGACGATCTTGATGCCGTACTGGGACAGCACGACCCGGTGCCCGTAGATGCGCTGCTGCGGGTCCTCCGCGATGAACAGGTCATCTGCGTGCGAGCCGGCCAGCGCCCGCAGGAGCTGCCAGTGCGCGGGTCCGAGGTCCTGCCCCTCGTCCACGAGCACGTGATCGGCGACATACCCGGCGGCCCGCCGCAGGTGGACCGCCGCGATGGTCGCCGCCTCGGCGAAGTCCACCGACCCGGCGATGCGTGCCTGTGCCCGGTAGGCCTCGATGACGTCCCAGACGGCGGACCGCTTGGCCCGGTCGAGGGCGACGCCGCGGCCGGGCCGGCGCACCTTGTAGTACGCCTCCCGGGTGGTGATGAGGCTCGGCAGCACGATCTGCGCGTACTCGGCCGACAGGAACTGAGGGGAGCGCAGCGCGGCGGGCAGCACCCCGCCGGCGGCGTCGAGTGCGTCCCGCCAGGTCGCGCCGGGCGTGCGGCCGGTGACCTGGGTCGTGGCCACCCCGAGCACGGCCTCCGCGTCGGCGCTGACGTCTCCGCCCGCCCGCTTCAGGACGGCGCTCGCCAGCGCGTCGATCCCGAACACCGCGACCCCCGGCGCCCCAAGCGCGTCGGCCTTGGACAGGCTCGCGTCGAGGCGGTCCAGGTCGGTGCGGAGCTGCTCGGCCAGGTTCGTCGTGAACGTGGTCAGCAGCACCCGGGATCCAAGATCGCGGCGGGCCAGCATCCGGGCGCGGTGCAGCAGCACGACCGTCTTGCCGGTCCCGGCCCCGCCGGACAGCCGGAACGGCCCGGCATAGGACCGGCGGGCGTACTTGCGCTGCTCGGGATGGAGGAACACCCGCCAGGCGCCGAAGTCGCCGCCCTCGATGACCCGTCGCAGCTCGGCGTTGCTCTCGATCCACGCGAACGACATCTGCGCGGCCGGGTGCCGCAGGCCCGCGATGATCCGCTCCTCATCCGACGCGCGCTCCATCTCCGCGGCCGAAGGAGCAGCCAGGCCCAGCTTGTCCTGCACCTCGGCCACGCTCAGGCCGGTCGCCAGGTCAAGCAGCGCCAGTCCCTGCCACTCGACGGCCTGCTCGCATGCGGCCATCAGCGCGTTCTCGTCCGGCGCGGCCAGGGCGGCGCTCGCGAGCGACTCGTCGATCCCGAGCACGTCCACGAGGGTCTTGTGGTCCAGACCGAGGCTCACAAGCAGCGGCACGGCCGGGGGAGCGGGCACGGAGGCCGGAGCCGGGGGAAGCATGGCCCGTGAGGCGGCGGGAGCGGGTGCCCCTGGTCCGGGCGTGACGCTGGTGATCTCGGTGATGCCGTTGACCGGGTTCCAGGAAAGCCGGGCCTTCCTGGCCACCGTGATGGCCTCGTCGTGTGGCCAGATCCCGTAGAACACGTACGCGGGCTCGTCGTTGCTGGCCAGCTTGAACAGCACGGCCCGGTAGCCCTGGTCCACCCGCCCGGTGCGGACCTTGCCATCCGCGCTGCCGTGGATCGGCTCGATGTGCAGGCCCGGTGCGGTGTCGTCCTCGCTGAGCTTCTCAAGGAAGGCGTAGGCCTTCTTCTTCAGCGTCGGGTCCAGCTTGCTCGCCGGCTTGCTCATGATGATGGTCGGCATCAGGCGGCCTCTCTCAGCGCCGCGTAGACGGCGTCCAGGTCATCGGGGGACAGCACGTGCCAGCCGTCGGCTTCCAGGTCTCCCCGGTCGTTGTCGTCCAGGTCGACGCACACGGCGACCTTGGCATCGGGCCAAGCGAAGTCGATCGGGATGCCGTCGTCGGTCTCGAACCCGACGACCGGTGCCGGGACGGCCCGGTCGCCGTCGCGGGCCCCGCGCCGCGCGAGCTCGACCACGAACGCCTTCTCCGCGCCGCTCGCCGCCAGGTCGTAGGCCGCCCGCAACTGTGGTGGCAGGTCGGCGTCAAGCCCCTCAGCAGGCTTGGCCGGGACGCCGGCCGACGCGTCCGCGCCGCCGGCCTCGGTCAGCGTGGTGATGATCGTGGCCTGCTCCCGCAAGGCGAGCGCGTTGGCGATGCGCAGCCACTCCCGCCAGCCGGACGCCGCCGGATCCATGTCGGCGATCGCCTCGGCTCGGTCATCGATGACCAGCACGGTCTCCAGCCGCCCCAGCTCCAGGTCGTCCCCGGAGGTCCGGGTGAGCAGGCCGACCGGGCCGGCTCTCCACCACCAGGCCATCGCGGTCGCCTCCCCGGGCGGAGGCACCGGGTCCGGGCCGGCCAGCCGTCGCGCGGCCTCGGCCGCCAGGTCGAGGCCCGCGTCGATCGGGAAGTGCGCGGCATCAGGGGCGAAAAGGAACGGCAACCGGTTCGCCAGCACCCGCTGCCCGTCGATGTCCGGGCTCTGGATCCACGACAACAGGAAGTCGATCGGTCCCCGGCGGATGTTCTCGACGTTCTGCGGGCGGAAGGTGACCGTGGAGCTCATCAGCGCGGCGATCACGTCGTCGCGCAGCCATCCCGGTGCCTCGTAGGTGTTGTCCCGTGCGCGCGCCACGTCCTGGGCGGTGACGCCCAGCACGATGACGCCCTGCTCGCGCAGGTCCTGGCGCTTGCGCGCGTCGTCGGCGATCCGGTTGTGGGCCGGGCTGGCGTGATACAGCCAGCCGTCGGTGAAGATGGCCACCGGCGGAAGGCTGCCCTGGCTGGAGCGCAGCACGAAGTCGGGCCGGCTGCCCCCCATCGGCACCTGCGGCTCCAGCGTCCACTGCCGGGTCCCGCCGGGGAACGTGATGGTCAGCCGGTTCCCCAGTGGCCCCGGCGTCTCCTTCACCGTCGCGCCCAGGGCGGCGACCCGCTCGGTGAACACCTTCCTGAAGGCCTGCTCCAGGTGGGACTCGGGGCTGGGCAGCCCGGGCTCGCTCGTGGTCAGGGACCAGGACATCGCCTCGGCCGGGGTGGCGTCCGGCGTCCCGGCGGTGAGGATTGCCCGCAGGTGGCGCTCGGCCGCCGACCGGGAGACTCGGCTGAGCGCGCCGACGCCGGCGAACGGGACCAGGCACCGGTGGCAGGCCAGCCGCTGCTCGGGCTCGTCCTGGCACGGGCAGTCCCGGACGCGCTCCCACGCCCGGTACAGCAGGTCCCACACCCGCAGCGGGTCGGCCAGCTCGGCCAGGTACCCGGTGCCACCCGGCACCACGTCGTGCAGCAGAAGCGCCTGCGCGGTCACGCCGTCGCGCCCGGCGACCGGCTCGCTGATCGCCGTGATGTCGATATGGTCGGGGCTGCCGCCGATCTGCTCGTGCAGCCCGAGCAGCAGCGCCGCCGAAAGGCTCGGGATCGCGAACTGATCGCCTAGGGTGACCGCCTGCGGCAGCCGGATGACCGCCCCCTGCGTGGTCAGCGTCCGGGTCAGCGCGATGGTCCGCACGTGCTCATCGGCGTCCTTGCGGTACCGGCACCAGGGCCGGTGCTCATCGGCGCGGTTCGTCCCGGCGCTCCTGTCCAGCACCCCGCAGCCCTCGCACACCCGGAACAACGGCACCGCCAGGTTCTCCCCGGCGATCGGCCTGGTCGCCCCGTGGCTCCCCGCCCGGCCGGTGTTCGCCCAGCGGATGACCATCCGGCGCAGGTACTTGGTGCCGAAGTCGAAGTCGTTGACGTACCACTGCCGGGCCACGAACGCCGGGTCAATGTCGGCCGCCACCGCGACGGTGTAGAACTCGCGCCGCCGCTCGTCGCTGCGGTCACTGATGGCCGCCTCGTCCCGCCGCAGCTGCGCGGAGACCCGCGCCAGCTCGACCGTGTCCATCCGGTACTCGGTGCCCGACATCCCGGCCCCGCCGCAACGCGGGCACACCGACGGCGCGCCCCCGCCCGCCCCCGTGGTGGCCAGCGCAGTCGTGCTCAGGTCAGCCGCGAAGCCGCAGTTCGGGCAGAACGCCATCGGCCGGATCGCGGAGTCATCAGGCCCGAGGTCCACCGCGTCGATGAGGATCTCCAGGCCCCGCGCGTAGAACGTCGAGCCGGGGGCGAACTCGCGCAGCGCGTTCGCCGATGACCGCAGGAAGCTCCTTGGCTCCTCGTGGTACTCCTGCGTCTCCGGGTCGATCCACGTCACCGACACGTCCAGCGTGACCATGTCGTCGAGCAGCGTGTAGTTGGGCAGGATCCCGAACTCCTCAAGCACCGCGACCCAGTACTCGCCGGTGAGCCGCTGGGATTCGGCCCTGGTAACCTTCAGTGCCGCCCGGGCAGAACGGAGCGCGCGCCGGTCGTCATCGCTGGCTGCCGGGCTAGCGTCCCTCGTGATGAGCTCGGGTAGCGCTGCCTCAATCGCGGCGCGCCGGTGTGCCAGCCCCTCAACCGCGGTTAGCCACCGCCGGGAGGCGTCATGCAGGTGCGCGGCCAGCCCGCTGGTCCCCGGCTCGCCCTGCGGCATCGCCCAGCCGCGCAGGCTTTCCACCGACGACGCGGCCAGGCCGTCGAAGCTGCCAAGGAACCGCTCCAGGTGACCGGCGGCCCCGTCCTCGGCGAAGCGGATCAGCTCGCCGAGGAAGGTGCCAGCCTCGGCCGACCCCAGCGCGCCCCGCGCCCGCCGCGGATGCGGCCGGTCGTCCTCACGGGCGAAGCAGTCGATGAGGTGCGCGACGTACTGCCGTCGCAGGATCTCCTCCGCCGATAGGTAGGTGGCCGGCGCGCGGACCTGCCCGTTGATGACCGAAAGCGGGTCCATCAGCCGAGGGAGCTGTTCGCCCCGGCCAGTGATGAAGGCCAGGTTGAGCGCGCTGCCGGTCAGGCGCCCGGCCCGGCCGACCCGCTGCAGGTACGACGCAACCGTCTTGGGCAGCGAGGCCAGCAGCACCGCCGACAGGTCACCGATGTCGATGCCCATCTCCAGCGTCGGCGTGGCCACCAGCACGTTCGGCGCGCTCGGGTCGCTGGTCGCCTGCCGGAACTGGCTCTCGTACCTCAGCCGGGTCTCGTCATCGACCAGCCCGGTGTGCTCCCGCGCGACAATCCGCCGCATGTCCGCCAACGCGTACAGGCGCCGGTAGTAGTTGTCCGTGCGCGGGTCCCGCCGCAGCCGCCCCGGGCAGCGCACCGCCAGGCACGGCGCGTCGTCGAGCTGCGCGACGACGGCCGCTGTGCCCGGCTGCTGGGTCCGGCACACCGTGCAGGTCAGCAGGTGGTCCCCGGCGGCCAGGGCGTCGTCGCCGGTCGCGCTGACGATGATCGCGCTCGCCGGAATGGTGAACACGGTGCCGCCGCCCTCGGTCGCGACCGTGTGCAGCACCTCGGCGCGGGCCAGCCGCTCAAGCAACTGCCGGGCCAGCCGCGCGCCATGCCCTGCCGTGACGCCCAGGGTCCGCGCGGTCCAGCGGGCGTACCAGGACTGCGGGCTGGTCACCGGGTCAAGCAGCGGGTCCTTCACCTTCGGGGCCGGCCCGACCCTCGGGAACGCGGGCGCCGCCCGCCCTCGCGGGAAGGCCGGCATGCCCTGGCCGCGCGGCCGGCCACCCCAGATGAAGTAGCGGTTCCCGTCATGGGTGATGAACTGGCGGAACCACTCGTGCTCGATCGCGCCCTGCACGCGCATCCGCTCCAGTACCCCGCGCACCCACGCGACCAGCTGCCGCTCCGGCGTCGCCGCCAGCGGCACGTCCAGGGTGTCGGTGTCACTCGCCGCGAGTACCGCCCGCGCCACGGCGGCCAGCGCCGTCGGCTCGCCCGCATCGACCTCGGCGACCATGCTGCCCGTCTGCTCCAGCGTCCGGCCGACACCCGACTGCAGGCCGAACTCGAGCACCGCGTCGAACAGCAGCCGGCGGCGGACCCGAGTCCGGACCCGGATCGGGACCGCGGCGGCCCGCTCCCGCTCCCAGAACGGCTGGAACTCATCCCGCTCCACCAGGTCCGGCGGGATGATCCGGTACCGCCGGAACCGGTCGTCGCCCGCCTCCCTGATCGCCTGGTCGACCAGTGCCTCCAGGGACACCGGATAGTCCCCGGCCGCGTCCCGCAGCAGCGACCGCAGCGTCAGCGTGTGCGACCGGCTCTCCACGAACCCGGCCCGGTGCGCGGCGTCTTGCACGCTGTCCGTGAAGACCAGCGCCTTCTTCTCCCGCGCGTTCAGCGCCTCATCGCCGAACATCGTCGATAGCGTGACAGAAAGCAGGGTCGCGATGGCCGAGCCAAGGAACCGGATGCCGTCCTTCTGCTGGCACGACGGGCAGGTGTCGTTGCGGGACTCATCGTCGCCGTCCGGGCCAGTCTGGGTGAGCACTGGCAAGATCCAGCCGTCCCGGTACTCCGGGTCGTCCCCGGCGGGCGGCGACGACAGCAGCACCCGCTGCCGGACCGACAGCCACCGCAGCCCCTCCACCCTGGCCGCCTCGCCGCCCGGCTCGGCCGGCTCCTCGCCGCCCGGGGCGTGCGCTGCCTCAAGCGGCGCGTACAGCAGGGCACGGAACCGGCCCTCATGCGCGGCGTGGTTGCGCCGGATCGCCGTGTCGTCGTTGTCCAGCGTGGGCCCCACCGGGGCCAGGCCCACGCCCCAGCCCGACCGCCCGCAGTGCCGGCAGTACACGGCCGGGAACGACCGCAGCTCAAGCTCGGTCGTCAGGTCAACCGGACCGGCCAGCTCGCCGTCGTCGCTCCACCGGTAGCTCGGCGACGCGCTGGCGATCCGGTCGATCCGGGTCAGTTCCCGTACCCACAGGTGCAGGTCCACCCCCAGCGCCGCGCGGCCCGCGACCACCCGCACGTGGCTGAGCGCGGCCGCGACATGGGTCAGGAAGGTGACCCGCTCGTCCTCGCCCCCGCCCCCCGGCCCCGCTGCCGGCTCGGGGAACAGCGCCTCGGCCAGGTCGCTCAGGTGGACGGCCTGCTCCGCCCGCCCGGTCAGCTCGTGTACCAGCGGATGGGCCTTGACCAGCGCCAGCAGCAGCGCCGGATCATCGGCCACCAGGCGTTCCAGCGTCACGGCGTCGGTGTCATACAGCGGCGCCAGCAGCGCCAGCGTCTGTTTGCGCGCCGCCGCGCGAGGCAGCGCCGCCACCGCCTCGCTGATGGCGGCCAGGTCGGCTCGCGCCGGTCGGCGGGGGATCAGCCCGCGGGCCAGCACCCGCTCGATCGCCCCCGCGGTCCACTCGGCCAGGCTCAGCCGCGACTCGGTGACGACGCTGGTGGCGTCGAACTCATCGTCGCCGAACACGGTCCGCGCGAACCCGGTCATCGCCGCCGGGTCACCCTGGTCGCCCAGCGTCGCCGAGGTCGCGACCGGGGTGACCCGGCCCAGCGGCCGCGCCCGGTCCGCGTCCGTCAGCGCGCCCTCGGGAAGGTAGCTCTTCAGCGTCAGGCCCAGGCGGCGCAGCAGCATCGCCACGTCGGTGCCCTGCGCCCCGTCATAGCTGTGGAACTCATCAAGCACCAGGTACTGCAGGCTGGCCGCACTCTGCCGCCACAGCGGCGCGTCATCATGCCGCAGCAGCAGCTGGTCCAGCATCTTGTAGTTGGTCAGCAGGATGTCCGGCGCCGCGTCCCTGATGATCGCCCGGTCGGTGATCAGCCCATCCGCGCTCACCCGCGTCCGCTGCGGCCCCTCCTGCCCCGTGTAGAGCGCGGCGGTGATTCCGGCTAGTGGGTCCCGCGTGGTCAGCAGGTCGGCCAGCCGCTTGGCCTGGTCGTTGGCCAGCGCGTTCATCGGGTAGAGGACCAGCGCCTTCATCCCGGCCACCCCGTCCCGCCGGGCCCGCAGCACGTGATCGAGGATCGGGTACAGGAACGCCTCGGTCTTGCCGGACCCGGTCCCAGTCGTCACCAGCGTGGGCAAGGGCCGAGGCTTGCCCGGCCCAAGGTCGGCGCTCGACAGCCGAGCGAACGCCGCCGCCTGATGCCCGTACGGCGTCAGCCCGATGTCCCACCCCAGGATCGACTGCCACCCTTCGGCGGCGGCCCGAAACGGCAGCCGCAGCCGCAGGTACGGCCCCTTGAAGATCCCGTTGTCTCGGTCCCCGAGGAACTCGGCCAGCGCCAGCCGCGCGTCCGGGTCAGCCAGCGCGAACGTCGTCGTCAGGTAATCGAGCAGCCCGTCCCGAATCTCCCGCGCCTGCGCCGACGGCAGCAACTCACTCACGGCGCCTCTTCCAACGCCGCCAGCCGCCGTTCAAACTCGGCGTAGGCCGTCCGCATATCCGCCTCCCGGTCGAGGAGGCGGAACGGGAGCTCGTAGGTGTAGGTGTTCCCGGCCTGATTGGTAGCGGTCCGTTCCACAACGGTGAGCGAGTCGCCCTTCTTCCGCCAGATGGAGAGGACTTCGGATGGCACAAGGCGACCGTTTGCGTCGTAGACGTAGCTGCTGTGGTCGTAGCCGTAGAGCACAGGGAACTGGGTGCGGTAGATCGTACAGAGTTGATCCGCAGTTACACCGAGCATCAGGGCGACTAGGGCGTCGAGTTCGACGAGAGCCTGTCGCCGATCCTCTGCGATACGCAATAGCAGGTCAGGAGTCCACGATCGCGAGATCACGCCGAGTCCGAGACGGTTCGCCCGCGACAGGCCACCTGCCCAGCTGTCGCTGTTGAACTCCGGCCGATACTCGGAATTCCAGATATCTGCATAGGCGCTTGTCGCGCAGTTCAAACGTAGCACCCTGAGAATAAGTGCCAGTTGCAGGGGATGGTCAAGAGTGATCGGAAGCCGGTTGATGGTGCCAAGTCTAATGGTCGACTTCGGGGACACCCGAACGGAGAAGTCCGCGAGTAGCGAGGACAGGAATCCGAGGGCTGCGCAGAGCAAGGCTTGGTTGGGCAGCCAAGCGGACGATACTCCATCCACATGTGCCGCTCCGGGTGGGATCAGCGCAGGGAAAAGCGTCCTTTCGTTCACGCTGGCCGCCATGGTGCGCCATGCTATCCGATATTCATCGCGAGCAGGGACGCCGCCCCAGTTGGTATATTCCAAAGCATATTCTGATCGATCGCCTGCGGGCTTGTACGCAGTGACGGGCACGGCGTCGCCGTGCAGCGCTTCGAGATCTATAAATGACCAATCGGTCTTGTGGCGCATGGTTCGATTCGGGCTCTTGTACATTGGCGTCGACACGAAGAGATGCGGACCCTGCAGGATTACCTCGGCCCATGACGGAGGCGCGCCCCATCGCAACTCAAAGCGTCCCTTTTCGCGGTCGTTCTTCTCGTGCCAGCCGGGGGAGAAGTGCAAGTCCAGCGATGAGAGACGGCTTCCCCGGGATGAGGCGAGTAGGACGTCAACCGCTGCACTGTTCACGGTGAACAGCATCTTCGTCTCCAGTGCCGGAGTGGACTCCTCTTCAAGAACTGAGTGCCACATCTGCAGGGTGGGCAGGGTGACGGCGATAATGCGATCCCGGTGCGGGCGCAGATCCCAGTTGCCGTGCTCGTCTTTTATGCCCGGCTCCTCGCCGGATCCGTCATGCCTGAGCGACCGCTCTACTGTGTCTGGATGATAAATGGAGCATGCCGTGAGGAACTTGATCTTGCCGGTTGGGCGTGCGTATAGATTAACGCCATATTTCTTCTGGTGGTGAACGTCTTCGTAAAGTTTCAATTCATTGATGAACTGCCAGAAGCGCCGCAGCCGCCTGTACGTATGTTCGCGAAGTCGCCCGGCCTGGTTATCGGTGAGATGGGATTCCGGATGAATCAAACTCGCTATGCCTTGCGGTGAAGTATTATGCCAGGCTCGCTCCATGAAGCAACGATAAAGATCGGACTGCATCCCTGCCAGCAATGGATAGTGCTGTTCCGAACCTAGGTATTCTATCATCGCGGCTACATCCCCCGTTGCGCTTATTGCTAGATCTTTTATTCCGGGGTAGCGCAGGGTATCGGGCCGCTTAGCGTCGCGTTGCGTTTCACTTGGTTTGAGGGCCAATTGCCACCACGGGTCGCCTTCGGCGAGCAATGCATCCATGTCGACTTGTGGCCGTACCCACGGGGGATTACCCAACTGTAGGTCGAAGCCGCCCCACGCGAACACCGTCGCGAAGTCAAGTTCCCAGTGGAAGAAGCCCTGCTGCTCGGCGACCTTCTCGCACATTTTCAGCCACGGCTGCCGGGCCAGCACCTCATCGACGGGGACCGCCCCGGCGAAGAACAGGCTCCACTCTTCGGCGTCGTTCAGGTCGTCCCAGGTGTCGGCCGTACGGAGAGAAGTCCTGCCCTTGGCGTTCTTCCGAGCCTCCGGCTCGCGGCCAAGGAGGGCCTGGCACGCCTCGATCCAACGATCCAGGCTTGGCGGCGTGACGCCGCCGGTGTCGGTGAGCGGCCAGAACCACAGCGCTGCCCAGGCGTCCATGACTCGCCGCAGGCGCTGGTACGCGCCGTTTCGCTTGCTGAGGGTTTCCTCGATCTCCTCCCGGGTGACCGCCTGGGTGTGGCCCGGGTCGTCGCGTCCCCACAGCTTGATGTCGCGCCGCGCCTCGGCCTCGGCGATCTGCAGTCGGCGTAGTGTGATCTGCCACAGCGACTCGACCCGGTGGGCCAGTTCGACCAGTGCGTTGAGTTGCTTGACGGTCGGCTTGCTAGTAATCCCGGAGCGCCATTTCTTGAGTTCAGCAGCGGCTTCGGGGGCGAGGGCCACCGCCTCCTTGGCCTCTACCGCCGAGCCCCAGCCACTCGCGGGGAGCAGGAAGTGGTGGATGCGGCCGTTGGTCTGGACAGCGGTGGTCTCGTTCTGAAGTTCCTCGACCATGCCGGTCATGGGCACGTCGGTTGGCGTTGCCTTGAGCCAGGACTTGTCGTTGACCTGGGCGCGGGTGTAGACGGCACGGCGGGCGCCGATCAGCGAGTTGCCCCGCCGCAGCCGCAGGCCAAACCATGGCGCCTGGAGGCCAGACACCATCGTGTCCAGCCACAGCGAGATCTCGGCCAGCTCTACTGCGGTCGCGTTGAGGTCCACGCCGTAGACCTGGTGCAGGGCGATGTAGGCCTTGACCCGCTGCGACTCGGCAGGGTATTTGTCGGGATCGATTCGTTGCCCCAGTTCGGCCTGGCGGCGGCGCAGATATTGTTCGGCGAGCTGCCGGACCGCCTCGATGGCGAACGCGCCCGAGCCGAGGGCGGGCTCGCAGACGGTCAGGCCCAGGATCTCCTCGGCGGTCGTCGTGTGCCCGTCCTGGTCGAGCAGTTCCTCCAGCGCCTGCGACACGGTGAATCGGGTCAGCACCTCGGGGGTGTAGTACGACGCCGACTGCTGGCGCTCGCGGCCGGCCAGCCGGAACACGAACGTGCCCTTCTGGTGCAGGACCGCCTTCCTCTCGCCCGAGAATTCATCCTCGTAGCGGACGAAGTCCTTCTCGTCGATGCCGTCGGCTCGCTCGACCGGAACGACCCACGAGCCCTTCTCCGGGTTGCCGTCCTTGGCCACCTCGAACAGGTCGGACTGGGCAAAGAAGCCGGTGTAGGACATCAGGCCCTCGTAGACCGCGCCGAGCTGGTTGATGCCGAGCTCGGCGTAAGAAATAAATCCCCGGTCCTTGCCCCGGGCCTCCTTGCTCAGCAGCAGGTGGCGCAGCACCTTCTGCACCGCCGCGTTGCCGAGACCGGTCTGGTCGATGAGCGCGGTCGCTTTCGGCAGGAAGAGGTCGGCCCGCAGGCTGTGGAACTCCAGCCCCGGCTGCTCTCCTTCTCGCGGCTCGGGTGCGGCGTGTCCCTGATCCACCAGCTTGAAGAGTCGGGCCAGTGAGTCATACAGGTGAGTGCCGTCGATGGCGCGGGGGCTGGCCAGCTCGACCAGGGTCAGTTCGCGCAGCCGGTCAAGGCCGTAGCCCTGGTCGTATTCTTCCGCGCCGACCGGCAGCACCTCCAGTTCCGGCGACGCCTCGGCGAACAGCAGGAACAAGATCCGGTACAGGTACCGCAGCGCCTGCCGGGCCAGCGGCCGCGCCTGGTCCTGGGGGAGGGGCTCAAGTTCCTGGGCGCAGCGGCGCTTCACGACCTCGTTGGCGATGATCTCGACCGACAGGCGCACGCCCTCGCGCAGGTCCTGGGACACACCGACCGTGTGCTTGACCGAGTCCTCAAGGACGTGGCTCCACCAGATGTCGCCCTCGGCATCTGGCGCGAGGGACTCGGCGCCGACGCAGGCCAGGGCGCGGTCGATCTCGCCGCCGCGCTTGTCGTCGTTCCGCTCGCAGACAAGCTGCAGGTCGATTGCCAGATACCGGCCCTCGGCCCAGCGCGCCCGCTCGGTGACCAGCAGCCACCGGCCCGCTAGCACCAGCGCGAACTCCGGGCCATCGTCGGCGACGAACAGCGTGGAAAGCAGCCGCGCGGCCGACGTGATGATGGTCTTCTCGTCCACCTCGTACGGCGCGAGGAGGGTGCGGGCCTCCTTGGCTAGCAGGTCCTCCACCGACGCGACCGCGGTCGCCTCCACGATGACCAGCGGGGCGGCCTCGGTGAGGTCCGGCGTGCCGACGAAGACGGCTGGGCCGACCCGCTTCTGCGTGAACTCCCCGCTGTCGTAGCCGAGGATGCCCCGCAGGTCGTGGTACAGCTCCGGGAGATCCGCGTTCGCCTCGCCCGGCTGGCGGGCGAGCAGGTCGGCGATCGTCGCCGCGAGCTTGCGCCGGGCGGCAGTGAACCGGGATCGGATCGTGCTGGCGTCGTTCGCCGCGTCCTCGTCCCAGGCCTTGCGCCGCTCGGCCACCCTCGCCTGGAACGACTCGGACTTCGCGTCGGTGGTGAAGTAGTGCTCGCTGATCCAGTCCTCGCCGACGATCAGCGCGTCGCTCGAAGCCATGACCCCTTTACTCCTTCTCTGCCCCGGCGACCGGGTGATCGGTGGGAACGACGACGAGCAGCGGCCGCACCAGTTGCCGTTCGGGCACCATCCGCGCCGCGATGGCCTTCTCGGTCTCGACGCTCACCCTCCGCTGTCGGAGCTCGGTCCGCTGGATGAGCGCGTCGGCCTCCTCCGTCCAGACCGTCGCTCGCTTGGACCAGTCCTCGACCCGATCGGCGATTGAGTCCTGGGCCGCTTCGAACACCGAGGCCATCTCGGCGGCTGACGAGCGGACCGCCTGCGCGATCAGCGGCTGCAGCGCGCCGATCCCGGCGACTGGGCCGGGGTTGCTCGCGGTCCCCGCGTAGCCGACCGAGGCAGCCATCGCCGTCGCCGACTCGTGCGGGGTGACGATGCAGAAGCCGGGGTTGGCCGGGTTCGGGAACTCCGCGGTCAGGTACGCGGATGCCACCACCTGTCCGCGCCGGTTGGTCAGCGTGCCCAGCAGCAGCACGGTCGGGTACTCCACGTCACCGCGCGCCGCGAACACCTGGTCGCGGCCCAGGCTGGCCATTGCCCGGTCGGCGGCCCAGTCGATGACCGGGTGCAGCGGGCCGAGATAGTGCGCCTCGGGCCAGGAAGAATCCGACTCATCCAGCAGGGCGTCCGCCAGCAGCGTCTTGCCCCGCTTCTTCGCCGTGACCAGCTTGAACCGCTGGGCCACCTTCCGGTCGGCCAGATACGACTGCGGCAGCACCTCCAGGCGCTGGCGCAGGTCGGGTGGCGGGGTCAGCTCGACGATGCTCTGCGGCGGGTACTCGCGCCAGTCCACCCCTCCGGCCGCGACCGACGCGGCCGGAGTTTGATAGGCCTCGTTCAGCGCGTCCTCCAGGAACGCCACCTGCGAGGGATACAGCGACGACGGGGCAGCCGCCGGGTCGCCAGCGGCACTAGCCCAGGCAGCACCAGGAGCCACTCCCGCGTCCCTACCAGCGGGAACCATGGGCAGCGCCATGATCCGGGCTAGCATGCCGGTCACCGAGTCCGCGTCCTTGACCGCGGCGGCGTCCTTCACCACGTCATCAAGCCGGGCCTGCCCCGCGAGGACCTTGCGGATCTCGTCCTCCTCGGCGTCCACGTCGTACTTGCCCATCAGCGACGCGGCGTCGCCCAGCGCGGTGTGCGCCTCGTGCTCCTTGTCGATGAGCCGGCTGAGCACCCGCAGGTCCCCGGAGAACGCCTCGGTCTCCGGGTTGAGCAGCAGCGTGGTGATCTGCGGCGGCTTATGCTGCCCGTAACGGTCGATCCGGCCGTTGCGCTGCTCGATCCGGATCAGTGACCACGGGATGTCGTAATGAATCAGCTCATTGCACTGGGCGTGCAGGTTCACGCCCTCGCTGGCCAGGTCACCGGTGATGAGCACCCGAACCGCGGTGGAGGTCTGCTTGAAGTTGTCGACGACCGTCTGCTGCTCGTCGTCGGTCAGCCCGCCGTGCAGGATGACCGCCTGCTTGCCGGTCAGCCCCAGGTCAGCCTGCAGGTGACCCCGCAGCCACTTGAGCGTCGGCACTCGCTCGGCGAAGATCACTACTCGCTTCGGGCTGTTCGGCGCGACGCCGAGCTTGCGCAGGTAGGCCAGCAGCTGCCGGTACTTCCCCGAGGAGGTGTCGTCCACCTTGACCGCCAGGGCTTCCAGGGTGCGCAACGCTGCGATCTCGCGCTGCTGGGCCGCTGTCGGCTGCTTGCTGATGCGGCCGATGCGCTCGTGGACCGACTCCCGCAGCGCGGCCGGGGAGGACAGGAACGCCTTGGCCAGTGTCCACGGGAACAGCTGGCTGGCCGATCCCGAGTACGGAGAGCCGCCAGACACTGCGTGCAGCCACACGGTGTCCAGTTCGCGGGCCACCTCATTCTCCGCCGGCGAGGCGTCCACCAGCCAGTTCTGTGGCTCCTTGCGCTCGGCCCAGTCGGCCCCGACGACGCTGGCTACCTCGGGGCTGTGCCGATGCCGCCGGATGATCAGGCGGCGTACCTCATCCTCGATCACCGTGCCGTCCGGGCGGACGGCGGTTGGCTCCAGCAGCCGGATCAGCTCGGCGAACGACTCCGGCCGCCCGTTGTGCGGGGTGGCCGACGCGAGGATCAGCGCGTCCGTCTGCGGCGCCAGGACGTTCGCCAGCTGGTTGTTCAGCGTCCCGGAGTTGGTGACGTTGTGGGACTCGTCGATGACGACCGCGTCCCAGGTCTGCTTGCGCAGGTGGGCGAGATAGGCGTTGCTCTTGAGCGTGTCGATCGAGATGATGACGCGCTTGAAGTAGCTGAACGGATTGCGAGTCGCGGGCAGCTTCTGCCGGACCCGCTGGATGCCAAGGGTGTCGAGGCGGACGAACGGGATGGCGAACCGAGACCACATCTCGTTCTGCATCTGTTCAAGGACATGCCGGGGCGTCACGATCAGGATGCGCTCGCCGCGGCCCCGGCGGATCAGCTCGGACAGTATGAAGCCGATCTCCAGGGTCTTGCCCAGGCCGACCGCGTCGGCCAGCAGGATGCGAGTTCGCAGGTTGGCCGGGTCGAGCGCCTTGCGCACGGCGGCCTGCTGGTAGCCGAGCGGGTCGGCCAGCATGTCGCCGGTGACCGTGAGCGCCCGGCCGTCGAGCGGCACCGCCGTCTTGCGCAGCGTCGCCTCCAGCCACAGCCGGGACCGCCGGTAGTAGGGCGAATCGTCAGCCACCACAACCGAGGCCGCGGGATCAAGCGCCGCGATCTCGTCCAGGCCCTCGTAGAAACTGGCCGTGGTGTCCCGGACCAGCTCGGACAGGCCCTGGCAGCGCAGCAGCCTGCCATCGCTCGTCTGCTCGACGCCGGTGACCAGCCATTCCTCGTCACGGACAATGACCACCGAACCCGGCGCGATGCTGATCTCCGCATGGTCGTGCAAAATGGACAAATGCGGCTCCCCGCTTCGGCTCGCAGCTCAGGTCAGGTAACCGAAGAGGACGCGTCATGCGGCGGCGCGCTCACCGGTGACTCCCCACCCAAGTCACATAGTGCGCTAATGAACGGAATCCTAATACAAGGATCAGTTAGCGCGTCAAATCATCGATTCGCAACTTCAGGCAACTTCAGGCGATCCGCTCCTGTGGTGACTGATGGGGCTGAATGGATGGATGAGGCGTGGATGGTCTGTCGCGCTTGGCGTTAGGTACCGTGATGACGGGTTCCGGCACGGAGTGAGGCGGGGATATGCAGGCAGGAAGCGACGTCCCGGACTTTTCATGGCTGGCCGACGCGCCCGTGTTCATTGACAGCCAGCAGGTCGGCGCGTTTTATGACGCGGTAGTCGGCCCCTCGTTCAAGACAGTCCAACTGCAGATCACCACGAGTAGAACTGAGTAGCTGGAAAAATCCGCTGGCGGGGGTCTAAGCGCGGGGCTGCCCCACCTGTTTCCCTGGCTGAAGGGCGACGCTAGCGCGACCGTGCAACGGCGACGCCTCAGTCCTGGCCGAGTACAACCAGCACGCCAGGATCAAAGGCGGTAACCCGGAGCAGGTGCTGGACGCTGCCGCCACCGCCTACGTCGCCCTCACCGCTGACGGCACCGACGCCCTGCTGATGGCCGCCGACCACGCTACCCGCAAGGAGCTGTCCCGCCGCATCCGCGACGACCTGCTCCGCCTCGGCCTAGTCCACGAAGGGCCAGCCGTAACCATCGCCGACGGAACCCAGGCCAGCCAAGGCGACCTGATCGTCGCCACCCGCAACGATGCGCCTCGTCCCCGGCCAAGCCCCAGCGCTGGATGATCGCGTCCTTCGAGCATCACACCGGCCCGCACGGCCTCGCGCAGCCCCACATTCACAACATAGTCATCCCGTCCCTGACCGCATCGCGATGACGATTGGTCCGGTTCGTGACAGGTGAGAATGTACGCTTTCACCTGGCCCGCACCTGGGGATCATCGAGAGGGGAAGGCATTGGGTGCCAAGACCGCACTGCTGGCTTACACGGCAGGAGATCTGGTGGAATCGCTTCGCCACGCTGGGGAATTCGACCCGGTGGCGACTCGTGAGCTAGTCATGGCGACCCATCCCGGCTGGGACGGGGAATCCTCATCCGCCGGTGACCTGTTCTACCACCCCTATCCGGAAGAGGGCACGGTCTACGCTGGCTGCTTCCCCGGCATTGACATCTTGTGCGACCGGGACGTCATGGACTACCTGCCGTCCGAGTTCCCGTCACGCTACCTCGAAGCCGCGGCGGGACGGCGTGTCCTCCTCCACGCGATGCACAGCGTCACTAACCGGTTCGTGTACGCGATCTGGGAGAATGGCAGCCTCGTCCGCTCGCTGGCCCTGGCGCCCGATGACGGGATCGCCGAGAACATCGGAGATCCCCTGCCGTTCGAGGAGCTCTACTGGGCAGGCGGGCTTCCAGCCGGGGACGGGTACGCGCTTCCCTTCCATCCCCTCGACCTTGGCGAGGCTGCCCTGCGGGCGCTTTTCGGCTTCATCATCGAGGGACGACAGCAGCCCGAGGACATCGACCCAGAGGCCGTCAAGCTCGCGGGCTTTGCGGTTCCGCCCGAGCATCCCATCACAAAGGACATGCTCGCTGAGTTCATGCGGACCGCTAAGCACACCACGTGGCGTTTCGGACCTGATGGAAGGCTGATCGAGGACGAGAGATAGGTCGCGCCCACCGCCTGAGACAATGACCATGTGGTCATCATCGAGCCGGTCGTCAAATCCTGGGACGCTAGAGGATTCGTGACGTGGCCGGTCAGCAGCGACCTTGACTCGGAGTTCCTGGTGCTCTCCGGCGAGCTCGCAGCAGCTGACGTAGGCACGGTGTGGCCGTCATCGCCGTCTGCGACCACAGTCGCATGGCTGGCCGTGAACCCGAGTTGCTGCTGCGGGCGGGAGGGCTGGCGGGAGTGGGACCAGGTTGCCCCGGGGCAGTCCCCGTGGCTCGGCCACACCCCGACTCCCTGGACGGAGCACCTCGGCGACAAGATCCGGGTCTGGCCCGACGGCGGCGACGAGGCGTTCCCGCCCGCTGGGACCTCACCCATCGAGATCCTGGCCGATGACCTTTCGGGCCTCATCGCGAGCGCCCACAAGCAGTTCAGCGACTCCGGCCGAAGCGGCCCAGGATGCCGGTCGCCGTGAGCTGGGCGATGGCCTTCCTGGCTACGGCGGCCGACACGTGGTAGGTCTCGGCGAGGCCTCGCTGGGTGACCGTCGCCCCGGGCTTCAGGTCGCTGGTCGCGGACCTCATGGCGATCGCGGCGGCCACGCGCATGTGCTTGCGCGGGTCACGCGCCCAGGTGCCGGTCTCCCAGACCTCGGAGGGGCCTTCGCTCAGCTTGACCGAGAGCCGGGTCACGTCGGCGTGCCTGATGTCATCGAGCGGCTCGCGCGCGGTGGGATGACGGCCAGGAAGTGCCCGATCAGGTCCCAGGAGCGGAGGAGGACCAGGCCGCAGGCGCACCGCGGCTGGTAGCTTGCGTCGTCACGTCGGGCAGCCGGGCTGGTCATCGCAGGTCCTTGAGTAGGTGCCGCGCCCGCGCGGGGATGCCAGGCTGTCGCCGGGGATCTCGAAGTAGTGGCGGTTCAGCGCGCTGTCGGGCAGCCGTACCAGCGCATCCCGGACCCGCCGCAACAGCAGCAGGTCAACGGGCGTGCTCCTGATGCCAGCTTTGCGGGCTGCATCCCGTACGGCCTCCGGTACGTTCGCGCCCGGACGCCGTGTATGAAAATCAGGCGCTATCGTCGGTCGCCAGCTCGTGCCTGCGGCCGTCGTTCCCTATGGCGTCGCTGGGCGTGAAGGCCTTCAGTATGTGCGCGTCGAACTCCTCGGACGTGATCGCGGCGAGGCCGCAGGCGCACGTCAGGTGCTCGCGCTCCTCGTGGACCAGGCCGTCATTGCCAATGTGATCCGCAGGCTCGAAGACCAGCAGGAGGTGATCGGTCATCTCCTCGTCAGCGAGCTCGGTAAAGCCGCACGTGCAGTGGGCAGAGATCATCTCATCGCTCTTTCTTGAGGGGGCTGCAAGCTGACGCAAGGCAGAAGCCGTTACTCCCGGACGCCATCGAGCTCAGGGGGCAGCTCGGGCACGCGCTCGGCTCCGTACAGCGGCGTGCCGTCAGCGCGGTAGTCGAGCCGCGCGTAAACCGTGCGGCGCCCGTCGGCCTCGTCCTCCGACCCCCTCCACGTGGACAGGTGCTGGATCACTGACAGGCCGTGGGTCGGCTCCGGTCGCAGGATCCCGTCCCAGGACTGGCTCCCGAGGTCGAGCACTTCCACCCAGACGTAGGGGACCTTCTCGGTTGCCTGGTGGGAGATGCGGACGGTGTAAGTTCCGCCATCAGCGCCAGAACGCGAGTGCCTGATGGCGTTCGCCGCGAGCTCAGACACGACCAGCTCGAGATCCTCGGCGACGATCTCGGGGCAGGGGCCGAGGATGGATCGCACGTCGTGGCGGAGGTGGCTGACCGTGGCGGGCAGCCCGTCGTACGTTTTCTCCCAGCGCACGTCGCTGGGTGGTGCTGCCGTGTCGGCAGTGGGCGCGTCGTCAGCCATGAGGGTGATCCCGTCAGGTTGGCGCGCGTTCCGTTTCCTTAGTCATAGTATGCCTAAGGTGAAAAATAATCGGCAAGCAATTCTCGGTAAGTTACCGGGGGCAGGGAAGTCGCGATGGCACGGCCGAGTCCCACCGTTCGACGTCGCCGACTCCGCTCGGAGCTCCGCCGCCTGCGCAGCGACCTGGGCCTGACGATCGAGGATGTCCAGGAGCGCAGCGGCGGGGACATCCGCATTCCCACGCTGTCGCGATGGGAGACCGGAGAGCGTGGCGTCCGTCCCAACGACCTTCGCGCGCTGCTGGACATCTACGGGCTGACTGAGGGCGAGGAGCGCGAGGCGCTGCTGGCCCTATGCCGCCAGGCTAAGGAGCGCGGCTGGTGGCAGGCCTACGGGTCTGCCGTGCCGGGCTGGTTCCAGTTCTATGTCGGCCTTGAGTCCGAGGCCTCGGTGATCCACCAGTACGCCTCCGAGCTTGTCCCCGGGCTGCTGCAGACCCCCGACTACTACCGGGCGTTCCTCAGCACCGCGCCGGCCGACGCCGGCATCAGCGGGAAGATCGAGGTGCGGATGGCCCGGCAGGAGCGGCTGACCGCGGACGACGCCCCCGAGTACTGGGCTGTGCTGAACGAGGCTGTCATCCGCCGCAACGTCGGGCTGAACGGCACCATGCGAGCGCAGCTCGAGCGCCTTGCGGAACTGGCGGACCTGCCGAACGTGACCATCCAGGTGCTGCCGTTCAGCGCGGGAGTCCACCCGGCGATGGACGGCGGCTTCAGCACCCTGGGCTTCCCCGACCCGGCGGCCGACCCGTCCGTGGTCTACCTGGAGAACTCGGCCGGCAGCGTATACCTGGAGGAGACGGCCGAGGTTGACCGGTTCGCGCGGATGTTCAGCCATATCATCGCCAAGGCGCTCAGCCCGGAGGATTCCCGCCGGCTGCTGGTCAGGGCTGCGGGGAGCGCCGGTCATGATGAGAACACGTAACGAATCACCGAGGGAGGTGCGGGATGGCCCTGGCTAACGACCTGTCCCGTGCTGCATGGCGCACGAGCAGCTACAGCAACAACGGCGGCGAGTGCGTGGCGGTAGCGGCAGCTGACGCGAACGTCTGCGTCCGCGACACTAAGGACCAGGCTGCGGCGGTGCTCGCGTTCGCCCCGCAAGCCTGGCAGCGCTTCACCATGAGCCTGAAAGTCTGAGCGAAGGCGGCGGCTCCCGGCGCTGGCGGGGAGCCGTTCGCCCTGCTGGGGACACGGGAGGGGGACGGCAGTGCAGCTTGTCTGGTGCTGATGATGCGGCCTGCATGCGATGCGACGGCAGGGTCGCGGGAAACGGAACGCACTAGGTAGCGACCGAACGACCCTGCCGTGCAAGCCAAGGCTACATGATGTTGGTAGACGTAGGCAACGTTGGCATATGTAGGCGACGTCAGTGCAGGTCAGGGACATGGGACCATGATCACCTATGTCCTTGCCAGATAAGCGAGACCGCATCAGCCATCGCGCCCCACGCCTGCTGTGGCAGCAGGTCTACGACGATGTCCTGGGCGAGATCCGCTCCGGAGCCCTGGCCATTGACGACCGGCTGCCGAGCGAGTTCGAGATGGCCGAGCAGTACGGCGTCAGCCGGGACGTCATCCGCCGGGCCAAGGAAGAGCTGGCGGGCGAGGGCTGGCTCATCGTGCTGCAGGGCCGCGGAACGTTCGTCGCCCACGCCGAGCCGGGCAAGGGCAGCTTATATGAGACGGCCCTGTCAACCCTTGCTGCCACGGTTGCCTCTTGTGGGGTTATCTGGTTTGTCTGGGGCTGATGGGATGCCTTGCGGTGGCGTGGCCGGCTGGCCTCGTGGCGGTGCTGCCCGTCGCGAGGCTGGCCGGGCCGGGCCCGCGAGGCGGTGGCCTTGGGGGGTGGGGGCGGCGTGCCGGGGCGTGGTCGTGGCTGTGGCCACTGCCAGGCTTATATTCGCGTGTCGGGGACGCAGGTCGGCTGTGCGCAGGACGTTGCCCCTCACTAGCGGCGAGGGTCGGCTCCCTCATAGCTGTCACGGGGATCTCTTCCTGCCGCGGCGTCGTCTCCCGGCACGCCGCCGGTCTTGCGGCTGGCCTCACCGGTGGGGTCAGCTGGTCATCTCGGCCCAGGCGAAGCCGGCGAGCTCGCGGGCGACCGCGGTCACGACGACTCCGCCGGGCTTGCCGCGGGCGGCTATCTTGCTCCAGGTGGCGTGCAGCCGCTGCTGGGCCTTCCAGGACCGGGCCAGGGTGTCCGGGGGCAGCCCGGCCTGGCGCTGGCGGAGCGTGGCGCCGATCGCGGGCCGGTGCCGGTAGGAGTGCGCCGACTCGGCCAGCGCGGTCCGCACGACTGCGGGGCCGGCCTTGGTGATGGAGCCGCGGCGGGTCCGGGTACCGCTGGAGTACTCGGACGGGACCAGGCCGCAGTAGCCCATGAACGCCCGCGCGGACGGGAACCGGTGCCAGTCCACGACCTCGGCGGCCAGGGTGAGCGCGGTCAGTTCCGCGATGCCCCGGTAGGCGGCCAGCCGGGCGACCGCCGGGGCGAGCGGCTCGCGGCCCGCCCAGGCTGACAGCCTCGCCTCGGCGGCGCGCAGCTCGGCCTCCCTGGCCTCGAGCGCGCCGCGGTAGGCGTCCAGGGCCTCCTGCAGCGCCGGCTCGGCGAACCGCTGCCCGTCCACCCACTTGCGGTGGGCGTACGTCCACTTCGGGGCGGCCCAGGCGCGGCCGTGGCGCAGCAGCAGCGCGCTCAGCCGCTGCTGGCACCGCCTGCGGTCATCCAGCAGGTCGGCGCGGGCGCGGACCAGGTCCCGGACCGCCTCCTCCTCCGGCGAGGGGACCCGCACCGCCGTCAGCATCCCGGCCCGCAGCGACAGCGCCAGCCGGACCGCGTCGCGGCGGTCGGTCTTGACCCGGTCCGAGGGGCCCTTCGGGACCAGCGACGGCGCGATCACCTGGCACGCCACCCCCATCGACGTGATGAGCCGGTGCAGCTCGTAGCCCGACGGCCCGGCCTCGTAGCACACCGCCAGCAGCCCCGGCTCGCCCAGCTTCCCGATCAGCCTGCGCACCGACGCCTCGTCGCCCGGGATCCGCTCGACGGCCGGGACATCCCGGCCCGGCTGGAGCACCCCGCACACGATCTCCCGCATCGAGGTATCCATTCCCACGTGGACCACTCCCGGCCCTGATGGCAAACTGGCCATGACGGCTGGCTCCTTCCTGCCTGTGGCTCCGCCCCTCGCCTGGCTCGACTTCCCGAGACCAGCGTCGGACGACCCACGACAAAAGCCAAGAGGCCCCGCCTCTACGGCACCTCTACCGGCAGTACCAGGGAGCCGGCCGTTTCATACTGACTAGCTAGCTAGGTCACCACAACCGGATCGTGCCTCAGGTGAGTGAGCCTGCAGGCTTCCGCACGAACCCTCCCTGGAGGGAAAACCGGTCGCAACCTGCCGCAACACGCGCAGCGCCGCCAACCTGCGCTCCGCGTGCCGCGTCCTACCGGCATGAAACGACTCATCCCAGCCGCAATCACCCTGCTGGCCGCGACACTTGCCGTCGCGGCCTGTTCCTCCACCAGTACTTCGTCCAGCGGTGCCGCGACGGCCCAGGTCGCCGGGTCGACCGCATCAGCCTCTGCTTCGGCCCAGCCGGAGACTGAGGCAGGGGTCCGTGCTGCCGCCACCCAGTTCTACGCCCTCTACGCGGCATCCCAGTGGTCCTCTGCGTGGCCATATCTCACCCCGTCCACCCAGGCCAAGGTTTCTGAGGCGACCTTCACCGCTGTGCACCAGGGATGCACGTCGCCGACTGCGGGCCTAGCCCGTGTCATTAAGTCGGTGACGCTCGCCGGGTCGACGGCGGTTGTCACCGAGACGGTAGCCGGCGTGGCGGGTTCGCTCGGCTCCGTGGTCGATGCCTGGCAGTACACGGGCGGCCAGTGGCGGATCGGGTTGTCCTCGTCCGCCCTGGCTGTCTACACCCACGGAGGCGCCGCTGCTGACATTGCCGCTGCGAAAGCGGCCGGGGATTGCGCGAGCAGCTAGGCCTTATCGTCGCAGGCCTCCACTGCCTACCGCCGTCATGGCCGTGTTCGCCATCATCACGGCCAGGTTTGTGAGCAAGGATTTTCCTCAAGCAGCCCGTGGAGGTAGTGGCCATCGAGTGAGCTGGCGCTCCACCTGACGCCGGAACGAGTAGATCGGCCTTCTCCTCGCCGCCTCCGTGAAGTTCCCCGCGTGGGGCATGGAGCAGAGGAAGGAAACTGAGACAGGACACAGATCTGGCGTAAATGAATGAACCGCGGAATGAACCGCGGAACGCTTCCGCACTTATAACTCCATAGTGTGTTTAACTGGACACACTGACGAACACTGGTGAGCGACCCAAGGGAAACGGACAGCACGCCGATGGCAGTGAACCCCGCCGACGCGCGGGCAATCGTGGAGCGCGTGTGCGCTCGTCCGGACGTGCTGGACGCTGCGCCCGCCGTGGCCTCGGCGCGGTCATCATCGCGCTGACCGACAAGCGCACCGGCGGCCTTACCAGGGGAAGATCGCCGAGCTCACCGGCATCCCCCAGGGCCGCCTCAGCGAGTGGAAGACCGGCACCCGCGAGGCCAGCAGCGTGTGCACGTTCCTGAAGTTCGCCGACGGCCTCGCCCTGCCCCCGGCTGCGCGCCGCGCCCTGAGGGTCGACAGGCGGGCCAGCCCCTGGTGCCCGCCCCCAGGACCACGGCCGACCTCGACGTCTCGTACCCCGACTCGCCCGCCGAAGCCATGCGGAACGCCTCCGAGCTCTGGCTTATCGATCAGAACGATCCCACCGCACTGCAGCGAGGAACAGCCGATCACCGCCTGTGGAATGACGTCTCGCTCCGCTGGCACACCGACCCAGGCCAGATGCCCGACCAGCCCGCCCGCGGCGTCCGGATCGGCCTATCCGACGTCCAGCGATTCCGAACGACCGTGGACATGTTCGCCACCCTCGACGACCGCTACGGCGGCGGCCACGCCCGCCAGGCCCTCGTCAGGTACCTCAGCACCGACGCCGACCGCATGCTCAACGGCCGCTACGACGACACCGTCGGCCGGAGGGTCGGCGCCGACCGCGTCGCCGAAGACACGGATGCCGACGGGGTGCCCACGTTCATTTATGGCGTGCGTTCTTTCCCCGCCGACATCGGAGGCGCCATGGACGTAACCGCGGTGCCGCCCTGGGAGCGAAGGACTGCAGGTCACCGAGGAACCTCTCGCTCATGAAGCGCGGCAGAGTCCTGAGCCGGACGTCCGCGACTGGCTCGCCCGTGGCACCAAGGGGCTGTCGGCCAAGACGATCCACGACTACACAGCCGGGCCGATTCCAACCTCATCCCGTTCATCGGCGCGAACTCCCCGGTTGGCTCCCGCCGATTAGACGGCTCTCCATAACTCAGCACGCTAGGTCGCCAACCACCAGGCGTAACCGGATGGTTGAACCCCGGCCCGCTACGGGCAAAAGGCTCGCGCTACGAAGCGTTCCCAGCTCAGACGGGCGAGCGGGGGTTCCGGGGGGTCGTCCCCCCGGGGGATATAACGAAACGACCCCGGTCCCGAAGGGACAGGGGTCACTCAGAGTGAAGTGCGTGAGGTCTTCACGTTTGGGGCTAGCCTGGGGAAACGCGGCTCGTGGTGATTGGTGGCCACAGGTTAAGCGGGGTTTGGCCACGCTTTCCGGAGGGCTGGGCTCCGGTTCGGGGGCTTATAGCCCGGGG
>Ga0335075_10000174_pt1 | contig 125756 bp, 113 predicted proteins | sample Lox_Sample_24_FD_206723 | JGI IMG/M metagenome (GOLD analysis project Ga0335075, IMG submission 206723) | Soil microbial communities from Loxahatchee National Wildlife Refuge, Florida, United States - Lox_Sample_2.4 | ecosystem: Environmental > Terrestrial > Soil > Wetlands | place: USA... | reverse complement strand
GCGGGCGAGCAGGGGTAGGCTCAGCGGCAGGCAAGGCACACTCCTTTCGACGGGTCGTGTGCCTTGCCGCTTCAACCCAGCTCTACATAACTCCTGCCCGCCTGCCCAGAGTTTTCGGACGGTTTCTAAGAGGGAAGCCAGCGTCGGTACTGACGAGACGGCTGCCGCGGCACACGGACGAGTGGGCCTCGTCCATTACAAGCGTCTTGAGCACCCGAGCGTACACGCTCACTCGCATCGCGTAAAGAGACACTCTTTGACGATGCGCGCGGGGGGTGCCACGCTGAACAGAGAGCGAGTCGTACCACTACCAGCGTGGACCCAACTCAGGGGGTTGGGTCAGACGACTTCATCACTTTGCCGCCAGCATACCCAGTGCGTCCACGACGAGCCTGCACGTGTTCAAGGAAGAAAATGACTTTATCCCAGGTCGAAGCGTGGTCAATGCGCGCTCCCGTACGTATTCGCCTTGCTGCGGTTAGGGCGGCTTCGAGGTCGGGCTTATTCAACAAGCGTCTAGCCCGTCGCCCGACGAAGTCATTGCGACCCTCCAGAAATGCCTCAAAATCGTTCTTCCAGTGACCTCGCCGTCGGCCGAACAAGAGGTCGAAGTTCACTCTCACCATAGGGCATTCGGATCCGGCGACCTGAGCCCGGCAATCGTAGTGTCTGCTGTAGCGGGCTCGCGTGGCAGCCGCAAGAGCTCGTACCCGACACGGCCCGCTTCGATGGCATCACGGACGCGCCGCTCGCGCTTGCTTAGACTCGCTCTCCCAGTCTTGACCTCAACAAAGACTACGCGCCGTACGTCCGTGTCTTCAGTCTCGTTGAGGCCGTCGAACACGACGAAGTCGAGCGGGTTCCCGAGGAAGATCGCATCGCGCGGGTTGAACCGCTGCAAGAACTCGGGGAACAGCGGCGCGAGATGCTCCTGCACCTTACCGCTCACAACAGACCGACTTCGCGACACGGCATCCGCTCGTGCCTCCGTGAGATCAGCATCTGTGTGCTTGTAGCGCGCCCGATAGGAGACTCCGGTCACGGCTAGCCAGACGATGATCCCGACCGCCACCACGAGTGCGACTGCTAGGAGTGGAGTTACCATGATCGCGCGTCCAGCCTACGCTCCGCAGCGACATCCAACTGCGCTCTGTTATCTGCGAGAAGCATGGAGCAGGCATCGGCATCCCCGTCGCATCACTAAACGGCTTGGTGAAATATACGCTTGCTGTTTACAACAGTTCGAGTGGCGCTATTCGTCCGAAGCGGCTACGCGATCGGCGCGGACGCTGGCAACCGCTCGCCAACGCAGAGCAAGCACCGCCGCCCCGCAATTGGCGACAAGCAGGCGTTTCGGGGCTCACGGGCTGAGACCCGCATTCATGCTCGCGCGTGCATCGGAGCCGCGAACAGATTCGTGACCGCATGTGTCCGTTACCACCAGCGCGACGGGCGGTGCCGGGACTGCTGCCCTCGTACTTGGGGGTTCCGCGTCTTTGGCAAGCGCCCTGCGCGCGGGGCCGGTCGTGGAGCACTCGTCGGCGCTGAGCGCGCTTTCCGCCCAAATCGAGACTCGGGACGCAGTCAGGTTGGATCTAGCGGTGCACCGCGCCACTCGGGCTGAGACAGGAATCGTCAGCGCTCCCGCGGGCCTTAGGGATGCGCTGCGGGGCGCCGAGCGGACACAGGCGCTTTGACCATTGGAGGTTGCGTGCGAGGATCCCAGAATGCTGTCAGGCGACTATCCAGCTGACATGTACGTCATCGCTAAGTGCAGCGCGCGACGACAGGCGGCCGCAGCGATCGTGCTGCTGCCGTTCAGCCTCACCAGTTTCGTCCTCGACGCGCGTGCTTCTCTCAAAGACAGCGGAGGCTTCCTAGGGATTCTAGTTGCTCTCCTCAGCTTCGTCATATTGATACCCCTCACGCTCATCAGGGCGTGGGAGGCGTTCGCGTGCGATCCGCTGGTGATCGAGGGCGACGTGTCCGAGCTTCAAAAGACTCGATTCGGTAGCGACGAGTCAATCGGGCTGTTTTTTCGGCTGACCGAGCGGCGACGACTGCGGATCAAGGTTACGTACACCGCGCGGATCGGACGTCGCGGCTTCGTGACGCCATCCCGGGACGTTGCGACATTCCTTGGTCAATTCGTTGGTCGACTCGGGAACTGGCATCAATCAGAACTCCCAGACCGCTCGCAGGCTCCCGATGTGCTGCTCATGTCGGTGAGTGGCGGCGTCTACCGGGCGGTTACGGAAGGGTCCACGTCCATCCTGCTGTGCACTTCGAGCGGCCACGGTATCGCGATCCTGTCGAAGCGACCAGAGGCAAGCTGGCATTCCTAAATGGACCGGACTCAACACCTTTCGGTGCGTTGCGACGCGCTAATCTCGCGTCTGTGCCCGATCCGATCTGGACCGCGACAGCCGAGTTCGACACGCTGCCGATTCCGGAGCCGCTCGACCGACTGATGAGCACTTACACACGTGTGGGCCGGCGGCAAGTCGGCGCTGGGCGAGCACGAGCGGACCGGCGAGACCACGCGTACGGCCAAGGCGGTGAGGCAGACCCTACGCGTGAGGATCATGGCCGGTTGCCTGAACCAGGGGACACAGCGTGAGGGACGCTTCGGGCGACTGGCGCCTCACGAACGAGGACTTGCTGGGCGGGGAGGGGATCTCATCCGGCGACGAGGCGTTCACGAGGATCTACATCCGCTATGCGGACCCTGTCACTGGCGAGGAAAGCGTCGTTCATGCTGAGAAGAACGTCGAGAACTTGCCGCTGCTCGAGAGAATCGTCCCGCGGCAGCCGCCGGGCGCACCGCTCACGAAGGCTGACGCGCAGGAGCTTGCGGACGAGGCCGCGGCGGTGCTCGCCGGTATTCCGATTAGCCGGTACTGGGTGAGGATCGAAGCCGACCGGCCGCTCGCGTATCGCGACGGCAATATGCGGCCCGCGAGGCTGATCCAGCCGCGCGACAGCGTCGCAATGAGCTTGCACCCCGGTGAGGTGTTCTATGTCTTCGACGTCACCGCAGAGGCAGACGGCACCATGGCCGTGAGCCTCGCCGACGTCGACCTCGACGAGCGCCTTGACGTCGAGGTCAAGCTGATCGCCTTGGAGCACGATTAAGCGGCGGGACACTCCGCGCGGGCGCTAAAGGTGCTCCGTGGATTTCCCACCCGCGTGCATGGTTGTTTCAGGCATAGGGCAGCAGCATCCCAACGATCGCCACGGCGACCGCCCGGACCTGTATCCCCGGTCGCTCAGGCATCTTAGAGCTGGCGCCCACAGTCTCGGAATGCATTGGCGGCGAGCATCTGGCCCGTGCCGATCACAGTCACGGATTGCGCGGAAAGCAGGGCGCGCCCGACGAGCCAGCGAGACGCCCGGGTTGGACGAGCGGCGAGCGCGCCAGTGCCCGCTGGCCGCGCTCCTGCTTTCGATGACGCTCGGCGCGAAACGGCAGCTCTGACGGCCGACCGGCGCCGCTTCCAGCAATGTGACCGCGCGACGAAACACTCAGGAAGCAGGCCAACGTCGCTCTACTGATCCGCAGACTCGCCCTGGTTCAATAGCTGCGCCTCGACCCGCTCGGCAGTCTCTGCGACATGGCTGGTGAGGCGGTCACGCGCCTCGAGCAGACCTGGCAACTGGGTGGCGAGATCGCGCGGTAGCTCGTCGGCGATGTCAACGTGAGGATCGGTTTGCCAGTCGGCGACGGCGATTGGCGCGCCACTGCGGTGCAGCGCGAACTTGGCGACGGTCCTGTTGTGGCTGGTGCAGAGAATCAGGCCGATGCTCTCGCCGTCGTCAGGGTGGCGTAGTTGGGTGTCCACGGCGTTGAGGTAGAGCCCCATCTTGCCGGCGAACTCGGCCTTGAACTCCCCGATCTTGAGGTCGATGACGACGAAGCGCCGCAGCCTGTGGTGGTAGAAGAGCAGATCCACGAAGAACTCTCGGTCGCCGATCTCAAGCGGTTGCTGGCGGCCGTAGTAGGCGAAGCCGACGCCGAGCTCACGAAGGAAATGTGGGATCTCGCGCACGAGCGCGTCTTCGAGTTGGCGCTCCTTGGCGTTCTCCGCGAGGTCGATGAAGTCAAGGACATAGGGGTCCTTTGTCACCGCGAGCGCCGCGCGGCCCTCTATCTCGCCGAGTGTGGCGGCGTAGTTGGCCGTCGCTGCGCCGGCCCGGAGGTGCAGCTTGAGGTCGATCTGGCCGCGGAGCTGACGGACCGCCCAGCGGTTCTCGACGGCCTTGGCCGCGTACCATGCGTAGAGGTCCGGGGCGTCGCCGAACGCATCGAGGAGCACCTGGTGGTGGCTCCAGCCGATTTGTGCAGACAGCGTCTGCACAATTTGCTCATCCGGCCACAGGGCGGCGAACTGGCGCATGTAGAAGAGGTTGCGGCGGGAGAAGCCGCGGCCGAGATCGCCAAGCGCGCGAAGGTCCTGCGCGAGCAGACCGACGACATCGTCGCCCCATGAGTGGCGCTGCTGCTCGGTTAGGATCGCGCGCCCGATAGACCAGTACAGCAAGACGAGCTCGGTGTTGACGGCGCGGGCGGCCCGCTCGCGTGCCGCCGCGGCGCGCTCGACGATCGCGTCGCGCAGCGCGACGTAGTCAGCAGTCGCAGCGATTTGCTGTCCACTGGGCGTCGCCGCCTGAAGAGCGTTGCTGTCGTCGGCGGCCTTCACGCGTTTGGGTGCGTCGCAGGCACTCAGTGGCTGGTGCTGGCGATGGCGACGATGATCGCGGCAATCGCGACGAGCAGGCTGCCCCAGGTGACGATCTCGCCGCCCCAATCCTTCCCAACGGCCAGCCTTGTCCCGAGCAGGACGAGCGCAGCGCCGCCGACGACCGCGCCCGAGATCCCCCACTTGCCGTGCACGACGGCGAGGGACAGAACGAGCGCGACGATAAGCCCGAAGACGATGAGCGCGATTCCGCCGCCGAGTTGAAGCAGCCTGCCGCGGGCGGCAGCCCGACCACGCTCAGTTTCTAGCTCTTCTTGCACGGCCGCGTGTTCGCTTGCGGTCTGTTCGAGGCGCGAGCTTGACTCCTGGCGCTCAGTCTCACGGCTCTCGCGTTCCGCCCGCAGTTCCTGGCGGGTCTGTTCGGCCTCGTCTTCGGCGCGTTGCAGCGCTTTTGCCGCCTCGTCGGCGCGGGCCTGTGCGGCGCGGCGCTCGCTCTCCGCCACGGCGGCCTGCTCGACGCTCGCCGCCACCGCCGCCTCCATCTCCCGGGCCTTCGCGCTGTACGCGGCGGTGACGGCGGCGGCGACCGTCTCCCTGTTCTCCGTGGCCACCGCGTTTTCGATCTCGCGCACCTTCGCGGTGTCCGTGAGCACGGTCAGCGCGAGCTCTGGCGAGGCGTCTTCGAAGTGGTCCATGCGGCCGACGACCTCCTGCACGACCGCGGGGTTCACGGCCGTGCGGTAGCCGACGTACGGCGACGTGAGGAGGTCAACGACGGTCTTGTCGAAGTCGGCAGTGCGCGGCGTCAGCGCGCGAGTGATCTGCACCCAGGCTGAAGGAGAAACACAGAACGGCAGCCCAGGCACGGCGTCGCCGTTCTCGGGCACGCGCACTGCGAAGCGCGGGAGCGCCGCGTCGTACGTCAGGAACCAGTAGCGGGCGTTGGAGACGCGGAGGGTGCCGTCGCCGCGTAGACGCTCGACGAGCAGACGGCACTTCGCGTCGTGTTCGAGCACGATCCACTCCCGCTGATGCGGCCAGCGCTCGCTGTTCAGCAACGAGGAGTAGTCGCGAACGCGCTCCTCCTGCTGGTCCACAGCCGTGCAGCCCTCGTCGAACTGCTTGATGCCATATCGCTCGAGCTCAGACTCGAAGTGCTCGAGCCGGTCGAACACATCTTTCGGCTGCGTCTTGCTCTGGTTGTAAGCCTGCCAGTACAGGCGGTTGAAGCCTTTGTCGCCGCTCGTCCGCAGCATCGTCTCGGCGAGCTCGGGGCGGATGAAGGCCTTCTGGTCTTCGATCTCGCGTCGGGACCGCGCGATGCTCGTCCTCAGCTCGTCCATCGTCCACGGCGTGACAGCGAACTCGATCCCGAGGTCGCGGCTCATCTGCACGAGCCGGCGCGCCGAGTACACCTCCTCGGGCGGTGCGCCCCCGAGGACCGCGTACAGGAAGTTGGTGTCGAGGTACATCCGGTGGCCGGTGAGCTGCTCGGTCACGAGCTTCTTCGCCGTCGGGTCGATCGTCAGCACCGTCATGTAGAAGCTGATGTTCAGCAGGCTGGCGAGGAAGCGACGCTGCTCGGGCGTCGGCTGGCGGATGAAGCGGGGAAGCGCCTGCTCGCGCAGCGCCGTAAGGCGCTCGCTGCGCTCGGGAAGGGAGTCGAAGCCCCGTGCCTCTACGTCGTCGAAGAAGCGCCGGGCACGGTTGTCCTCCGGGTAGAGCATCAGCGCGGCGTCGGCGCCGTGCCGGCCGATGATCTGGTGCAGCCAGTCGCGCAGGTCTGAGCGCAGATCCTCGAGCTCCTCCGTGCTCAGGTCCGGCTGGATCCTGAGCACATCGAGTTCCCAGTCCTGCAATGCGCGCGCTTCGGTGTCCTGCCACTCGGTCGCCCGCCGCTCGAGCGTCACGATCAGGTCCGCGGACAGCCTGATGCTCTTGCCGCGCCGCTCGGCCTGACCGCTCTCGACGAGCGCATCCACGATCGGTTTCAGCTCCTCGATCTCGACCTCGAGGCCCCAGCAGTCGGCGAACGCCTTCCGGCACTCGAACAAGGAGCTGAGCTCGCCGCCTTCGATCGCGGCTACGGCGAGCACGAGGTCGTGCAACACAGCGCGCAAGTCCAGGCCGCCACGCTCGAACGGCCGGTACTGCGCGAGCCGGCGGACGTCACCGACGACGGTGAGCTTCGACGAAGTGGCGCTCATGCTGCAACCTCCTGCCTACGACGATCGCGGATGGCGGCCACAGCACGGAGGGGTCAACCACCGACCGCCTCGGCACAGTCAAGCAAAGCCCAAGGACGTGACCTTGGGCCCGCCAGGCGGGGGTGACTAAGCCCCGCCTGGCGGGGCGAGCGATTCGTCGACAGCGACAAACACCTATCCGACGGTCCGGATAGCTCCCATGGACTACGAGACTCCGGCGCCGCGGAGGTAGGATGATCGTGCCTTGCCGACGTAGCTCAGCTGGCCAGAGCGCTGCTCTCGTAAAGCAGAGGTCCCGGGTTCGACTCCCGGCGTCGGCTCTCGATTTTATGCCACCGCGGCTCTCGATTTATGCCGCTGCGGTACCCGACGGGCCGTGTATTGTTTGTCCTCGGTTGTCCTAGCTTTTCCTCCAATCGAAGGGGCCACCTATCGAGTTAGCAAGCCAAAAACGGCTCTAACTCGCCGATTTTTCGCCCCTTCAGCCGATCCGTTACGAGTGAAGTGCTCTACCAGCTGAGCTACGTCGGCGCGGGCGGGCCCCATGCTAGCGCCGCCCCGTTCGCCGGCGAGACGTCACGCTCGCCGCCGGCCGCCCCCTGCGAGGCCGCTCCGGGCTCGGCGCGCAAAGGCGCGTCCGCGGCGCGACCCAGCTCGGCGAGCTGCGCGAGCAGCGACTCCCCGTGGCGCTCGCACAGCGCCGGCCCGATGCCCCTGATCCGCAGCAGCTCCGCCGTCGTGCCCGGCCGCCGGCGCAGCGCCTCCTCGAGCACCGCGTTCGTCGCGACCGTGTACGCCGGCTTGCCCTGCGCCTCGCGCATCCGCCACGCCTTCAGCCGCTCCAGCTGGCCCTCGTCGACCGGCTCGCCCGTCGCGTCCGCCGCGCGCGCGACGCCGTCCGCCCGCCGGGGACGCCGTCCGCCCGCCGGGGTCTCCCGCGCGCGCAGCGCGAGGCCCTCGTCCGGGTCGCACACGTCGCAGCACCGTCCCGTCGGCGCTCCCGCGGCGCGGTCGCCGAAATGGTCGAGGATCTGGCGGCGACGGCACGTCTGCCCGTCCGCGCTGTAGCGCTCGATCGAGCGGTAGGACTCCCACGCGCGGTCCTTCGCCGCCTTGATAGCCGCGTACGCCTTGCGCGGGCTGCCGCGGCCCGTCAGCGTCACCAGCAGCCCCTCGTGCCCCCCCGGCTCGAGCTGTACCGCGCCCGCGCGCTCGGCGATCGACAGCAGCACCCGCTCGCGCTCATCCAGCTCGCCGTGCCCGACGCGCGCCACACCGCCCTCGGCGCGCGCCCGCAGGCGCGCCACGTAGCCGCGCACGTCCTCGACGCTCGTATCGCGATCCTTTATAAACCTGATCAACCTACCCAGGTCCACCCTCGCCGCCAGCAGCAGCGCGCGCGCCGGCTCGCCGTCGCGTCCCGCCCGCCCGGCCTCCTGGTAGTACGCCTCGAGGCTCGTCGGCAGCGCCCAGTGCGCGACCGTGCGCACGTTCGCCTTGTCCACGCCCATCCCGAACGCGTTCGTCGCCACCACCACCTGCGCCTCGCCGTCCATGAACGCCGCCTGGCTCGCGCGGCGCGCGTCCGCGCTCATGCCCGCGTGATACGTCACCGCCGCGATCGCGCGCTCGCGCAGCGCGCCCGCCAGCTCCTCGGTGTCCCTGCGCGTGCCGCAGTACACGATCGCCGGCAGCGCCTCGCGCTCGCCGCCGCCCGCGAGCGCGTGCGCGAGCGCCGCGTGCTTGCGCGCGACCGCGCCCTTGCCCTCGACGCTCACCACGTCGAACGTCACGTTCGGGCGGTCGAAGCCCGAGCGGATCGACACCCAGTCGCACAGCCCCAGCCGCTGCGCGATCTCCTGCGCCACCCGCGGCGTCGCCGTCGCCGTCGCAGCCATCACCGGCGGGCGCGCCGCCTGCGAGCCCGGCTCGCCCGCGCCCGCGCCCGCGCCCGCTGCGCGCGCGGCGTGGCCGTAGCCTAGCGAGGAGATCGCCTCGTGCAGGCGCAGGTAGTCCGGGCGGAAGTCATGGCCCCACTCGGCCACGCAATGCGCCTCGTCCACCACGAACAGCGACACCCGCCTGCGCGCGAGCGCGCGCCTGAACGCGCCCGACGCGAACCGCTCGGGCGCCGCGAGCACCAGCTGCGTCGTCCCCTCCTCCAGCTCCCGCAGCGCCTGCGCGTTGTGGCCCTCGTCCATGCCCGACGCCAGCATGCTCGCGCGCACGCCCGTGTGCTCGAGCCTGCGCCGCTGATCGCTCATCAGCGCGATCAGCGGGCTGACCACCACCACCAGGCCGCGCTCGCTCCCTGCGGGCTCCAGCTCGCTCGCGAGCGCCGGCAGCTGGTAGCACAGCGACTTGCCGCCGCCCGTCGGCATCACCACCAGGCTGTCGCGACCGTCGAGCGCCGCCTGCACCGCCTCGCGCTGGCCCGCGCGAAAGGCATCCAGGCCGAAGCGCGCCAGCAGCGCCTCCGGCGTCGCCCGCGACGCCTCGCGCCCGGGCGACGCGTAGCGGTCGGGCGACGCCTCGCGCCCGGGCGACGCGCGGCGGTCGGGCGACGCCTCGCGCTCGGGCGATCCGTCGTGCTCGGGGAGGGCGGCGGTGGGCGTGGGCACGCTCGAAAAGCTAGCCCGCGCCCCGGCTGGGACCGCGCGGCTCCCACACGACCTGCGCGCCGCGCGCGGGCACGAGCGTGATCGCGCGCCTGCGGATGCGCTCGCCGCGGCCTCGCGCGCGCCCGTCCGGCGCGCGCGGCGTCAGCTCGCGCAGGATCGTGCGCAGGATCACCTTCATCTCCAGCTGCGCGAACGACGCGCCGATGCAGCGGCGGATGCCGCCGCCGAACGGGATCCACGAGAACGTCTCCGGCGCCGCCTCCACGAAGCGCTCCGGGCGGAACTCGCGCGGGTCCTCGTACACGCGCGCGCTGCGGTTGGTCAGGTAGATCGACAGCGCCACGCGCGTGCCCGCCGGCAGCGTGTAGCCGCCCACGTCCAGCTCGGCTGCCAGCATGCGCATCACGATCGGCACCACCGGGCGCACGCGCAGCGTCTCGTTGACCACCGCCGTCAGGTAGTCCTCGCCCGCGCCGCCGCCCGCGCCGCCGCCGCCGGCCACGCCGCCGCCGCCCGCGCCGCCGCCGCCCGCGCCGCCGCCGCCCGCGCCGCGGCCCCCGGGCGCATCGCGGTCGTCGCTCGCGCCGGCCGCGGCCCGCGCGTCGATCTCCGCGTGCACGCGCGCGAGCTTGTCGGGGTGGCGCGCGAGGCGCTCGAGCGCCCACGCGACGGAAGTCGCGGTCGTCTCGTGCCCCGCGAGCAGCAGCGTCACGAGCTCGTCGCGCAGCTCCGCGTCGGTCATCGGCTGCCCGTCCTCGTCGCGCGCGCCGAGCAGCAGCGAGAGGATGTCCGCGCGCGCGCCCACGTCGCTGTCCGCGCGCCTGCGCGCGAGCTCCTCGTAGATCAGCGCGTCCAGGCGATCGAGCGCGCGGCCGATCGCGCCCGGCGGGCGCTCGGCGGTCGGGCGGCCGAGCACCGCGCGCAGGATGACCGGCAGCTGCGGGGGCTCGAACAGCTCGGTGATCGCCCTCTTCAGCGGGCCCATGCGCTCGCCGTCCACGCCGAACACAGCGCGCAGGATCACCTCGAGCGTGATCAGCCGCGTGTGCCGCTGCACGCGCATCGGCGTGCCCAGCGGCCAGCCCGCCATGTCCCTGGCGGTCGCCTCGACGATCACCTGCTCGTACTCGCGCATCCGCTCGCCGTGGAACGGCGGCAGCAGCAGCTTGCGCTGGCGCATGTGCTCGGGTCCGGTGAGCACGAGCACAGAGCTCGGCCCGACTACCGGCGCGACCGGCGAGGTGCGCGTCGCGGACGGCGCGAGCTCGGGTGGGGCGGTCATGACCGTCTTGACCGCTCGCGGGTCGCTGAACATCGCGAACTGCAGCCCGCTCGGCCAGAACGTCAGCGTGAACGCCTCACCGAGCGTGCGCGCGCAGCGATCCATCAGCCACGTCGGCGCGAGCGCCCACGCGAGCGTCTGCGCGAGCGCGGGCATCCGCGGGCTCGGCGGCAGCCGTCGTTCAGCGTCGCTTGGCGGGCTGGCTTCTTGCGCGTGCGTGATCGTCGTTGCCATGGTGGTGATCGAAGACGTTACCGACTGTGTGTTTGACGCTGTGCTCGGCGTGGCTGACCGCGTGCCTGACCCCCGGCGAGACCGCGTACGCGATCAGGATCGCCGCGATCCCCACCGCGGCGATCACGAGCGCGAGGCGCGCGCGCCTGCGCTCGCCCCCCGGAGAGGCCGGGCGCACGCTGAATGGTGAGATCGCCATGCTCGAACAGAACCTAGCGCCCGCCACGACCGCGCACCGCGGGCATCCGCTCGCGCGCCGCGACCAGCCGCTGTGCGTGCGCGTGCGCGTGCGGGCCGCGCCGCCGCGCCCTCGTCTCGCGCCCGCGCGCGTTGTGCTCGAGCAAGGCCTGCGCGACGCGCGCGTGCGCGGCCAGGATCTGCTCGTCGCTCAGCCGCGGCTCGAGCCTCGCGAGGTAGCCGACGAGCATCCGCGCGGGCACCACGCGCACGCCCCTGCGGCGCGCCAGCGGGCGGTCCACCCACGCGCGGCTGTACACGACCAGCGGCTCGACCTCGATGCCGGTCACGCGTTCGATCGCGCGCCGCTGCGCGTGCGCCTGGCTGAGCGTCCGGCCGTGCACGCGCGCCACGCGCACCGGCCCCGGATGGCTCTTGGTCTCGATCGTCAGGATGCCCGCGGGCCCGATCAGGATGTGATCGACGTTGCCCCGTCCGAGGCTCGCGTCGTGGATCACCAGCCAGCCCTGTGCGCGCATCTCGTCGAGCAGCGCGCCCACCTGCTCCTCGCCCGTAGCGCCGCGGTCGCGGCGCTCGACCAGCGGCATCACATAGCGCGAGATCACGAACATGCTCGCGAGCAGCGCCACCTCCGAGGCGAGGAACCAGCCGCTGTGCAGCCCCAGGGTCCTGCCGAGCAGCGCGCTCGCCACCGCCAGCACGCCGAGCGTCACGAGCGTGCGCACGCGCAGGCGCGTGACCGCCGCGCGCGCATACTGTCCGGCGCTGCGAGCACTCGGGTCCGTGTCGACTACCAGCATCTCGCTGTCCTCTCTGGGAAGTGCGGTCGGGAGCGGTCCCGTGGGTTGCGGGCCGTCCCATGTGTTCATCGGCCCGATCGCGTGCGCGCCTTGAGCCCTGGCCGCGCGCGCGCGGGCTGCGCGCGCGGCAGCGCGCGCCCGCCGCCCCCCCCCGCCGCGCCGCCCCCCCGCGCGACCGCGCCGCGCCCCGCGCGACCGCGTCGCTTGCAACGAGCACGCGCGCGTTGAGCGGCCCGGAGAAGCGTGGAGCGCGACCCCTGAATCTAAAGCAGCGATCCCGGCCGGTCGAAGCGAAATCACCAGCAAATGAAGCCGATTTCGCCCCGGCGGGAAGCCCCGGCGCGAAGCCCCGCCGATCCCCGCACGAGCCGCCCAGGCAAACGATGACGGACCAGTCACTCACCTCCGATCCACTTGAAATCTGCCTGATCCTGAGGGCGCACGCGGAGCAGCTGTGGCTGACGTCCGAGGTGCTGCCGATCGTGCGCCAGCTGGAGCTGCGCGCGCGCATGCCCGAGGACGAGGTGGGCGCGGCGCTCGCGTACCTGGAGGTGCTGTGGCTCGACGCGTGCCAGCGCGCGGTCGAGACAGAAAGCGCGCGTGCGGCGCTCGATCTCGAGCACGCGCGGCGCGACCGCGTGCTGTGCGAGAAGGCCCGTCGCTACCACGCGGCGGTACGCCGCCTGCGCTGCGCGCTGCGGCCGCGGGTGGCGGCGCTGACGGGCCTGTCGCGTGCGGCGCCGGCGCGCCGGCGGATCAGCGACCGGCACGCCGGCTGCTGAGACGATCGCGTACGCTGCGCAGCCCGTGGCGCTCGCCTTCGACCTGCAATCGCACTCGACGCACTCCGACGGCACGCTGCCGGCGCACGAGGTGGTGGAGCGCGCGGCGCAGGCGGGCGTGGAGCTGCTCGCGCTGACCGACCACGACACGGTGAGCGGCGTCTCGGAGGCGCTCGCGGCCGGCGAGCGCGACGGCGTGCGCGTGGTGCGCGCGGTCGAGATCTCCTCGATCGACGACGGCGGCGCGGGCGTCGCGGGCAACGCGCCGGTGGCGCGCGAACTGCACATCCTGGGCTACGACGTCGATCACACGAGCGCGTCGATGACCGCGGCGCTGGCGGAGTTCCTGGCCGACCGCGAGCGGCGCACGCTGCGCATGCGCGACGCGCTGCGCGAGGTGGGCTTCGACCTGGACGAAGCGGAGATCCGGACGCGCATCGCGGAGGGCAAACCGATCGGGCGCCCGCACCTGGCGGGCGCGGTGCTGCGCGCGCCGGCCAACGCACAGCGCCTGCGCACGGAGGGCATCGACGACGTGGGCTCGCTGATCCGCGCGTACCTGATCGACGGCAAGCCGGCGTTCCGCCTGCGCGAGACGCCGACGGTCGCGCAGGCGATCGAGGCGATCCACGGGGCGGGCGGCGTGGCCGTGTGGGCGCACCCGTTCTGGGACGTCTCAGACGACGGCGAAGTGCTGGACGCGATCGAGCGCTTCCACGCACACGGCGTCGACGGCGTGGAGGCGTTCTACATCACGCACACGCGCGCCAACACACAGCTGCTCGTCGGGCGCTGCACCGAGCTAGACCTGCTGAGCACCGGCTCGGCCGACTTCCACGGGCCCGAGAACCGCCAGTTCTCGAAGTTCATGGCGTTCGACACGTACGGCTTTCAGCCGAACCTCGGGCCGATCGCCTGACGGTCGGGCCGGTCGCGCGACGGTCGGGCCGGTCGCGTGACGGTCGGGCCGGTCGCCTGAGGGTCGGGCCGGTCGCGCGACGGTCGGGCCGGTCGCGTGACGGCGATCGCGAACGACCGTTTTTAGAGAGGCCGCCTTGCGGCGGCGGGGGCGAGCGTTCGGGGTGGCCGCACTCGGCGGGTCAGGAGACGAGCGCGCCGCGGCCGCGCGACTCGCCGCCCGCGGCGAGCAGGTCCTGCAAGCGGTACGCGAGCGCCTCGAGCGCGAGCTCCTCGGAGACGTTCGCGGACAGGCTGAGGCGCGTGTCCGCGACGAGCTCGACGGCGCGGCGCAGCGCGAGCGGGTCGCGCCCGGCGGCGTCCTCGCGCAGCCGCTCGGCGCGATCGACCGCGTAGATCAGATCGGGTGCGCCTTCGCGCACGCACAGCACGTCGCGCAGCCACAGCTCGGCGAGGCCGAGCGCGAGGTCCAGCGCTTGGGTGCGCGCCCGCCGTTCCAGGCGACGCTGCACCTCGGCGCCTTCGCGTTCGTGGCGTTTGCGCTCCTTGCTGGGCAGCAGCTCGAGCGCCTCGCGTATGCGCTCCATCGCCCGCTCGCCCGCGCTGACGCCCGCCGTGCGCGCCGCCTCGAGCATCCCCAGCCACGGACGCGTGGCCGCCGCTCCAGCAAGCGCGCCCCGCGCGAGCTCCTCGGCGCGCGCGCGCAGCGCCTCGCCCTGCGCGCTCGCCAGGCGCGCCGCCAGGGACGCGTCGCCGAGCGCCAGGCGCGCGCAGGCGCGCGCCTGGCCCTCGCCGGCGCCGTCGAGGCTCCGCGCGATCGCATCGGCCGGCAGCGGGTCGAAGCGCACGGCCTGGCAGCGCGAGGCGATGGTCGCGAGCACGTCCTCGCGGCGGTCGGCGAGCAGCAGCAGGTGGGTGAACTCGGGCGGTTCCTCGAGCGTCTTGAGCAGGCGGTTGGCGGCCTGGTCGTTCATCGTGTCGGCGCCCTCGATCACGAACACGCGCCGGCGCGACTCGAACGGCGTGCGCGTGGCGGCCGCGACGACCGGCTCCTCGATGTCCGCGACGAGCATTTCGGCGGCGCCCGAAGGGCGCACCCACGTGAGGTCCGGGTGGCTGTCGCGCGCGACCCGCTCGGCGACCGTGGCGGGGTTGCGCGCGCCGTCGATGAGCAGCGCGGCGGCGAACGCGCGCGCTACCCCGCGCTTGCCCGTCCCGGCGGGGCCGTGGAACAGGTACGCGTGCGATGGTCTGGCGCCGGGCGCGAGCGCGGGCATGAGGACCGCGCGCGCGTGCGCGTGGGCGTCGATCCCGGGCAGCCCGTCGCCGCCGGGCGGCCGGCCGGCGGCGGGCGCGGCGGCGAGGTCGCCCTCGAGATCGGCGGCTGCGGGCGGCCCGGGCATGTGCGCATGCTAGAGGCGGCGTCTGAGCTCGTGCATGCACCACAGCAGGACCGCCACGACGAGCACCAGGATGATCACTTCACGCGCGGCCAGGAGAATGCCTTCACGCGCGACCATGCCGCCTCCTTGGAAAACCAGGTCCGAGCGTAGCGCGGCGAGCGTGGAAGCGCAGCGCGCCGACGGCGAGCGTGAGAGCGCCCTGCCCTGGGAAACACGGGGTGCGGGCCGGCGCAGCCGCGCTGGTGCGGGCCGGCGCGTGCCGGCGCATGTACCGTCAACGCGTGGCGCGCGGGAGGCTGATCACGATCGAGGGGCTGGACGGCGCGGGCAAGTCGACGCTCGCGGCGGCGCTCGCGCGCGAGCTGAAGGCGCGGGGCGCGCGCGTGGAGCTGCTGCGCGAGCCGGGCGGCGTGGAGGTGTCCGAGCGGCTGCGCGCGCTCGTCAAGGACCCGGCGCTCGCGATGCTGGCGCGGACCGAGGCGCTGCTTTACGCGGCCGCGCGAGCGCAGCTCGTCGAGGAGCGCGTGCGCCCGCTGCTGGATGAGGGCACGGTCGTGCTGCTCGATCGCTTCGTGGACTCCTCGCTCGCATACCAGGGAGCGGGGCGCGCGCTGGGAGTCGAGCAGGTGCGCGCGATCAACCGCTTCGCGACCGGCGGGCTGCAAGCGGATCGCACGCTGCTGCTGCGCGTCGACCCGGCCGTCGGGCGCTCGCGCCGGCGCGGGCGGGCGCTCGACCCCGATCGGTTGGAGCGCGAGAGCGAGGAGTTCTTCGCGCGCGTGGCCGGCGCCTACGAGCAGCTCGCGCGCGAGGAGCCCGAGCGAATCCGCGTGCTCGACGGGGAGCGGACGCCCGAGCGGGTGCTGGGCGACGCGCTGGATGAGCTGGCGGACCTGCTATGAGCTTCGCCGTGGCCCAGCCGACCACGACGCTCTCGACGCTCACCCTGCGCGGCACCCCGGCGGCCACGCACGCGCACCACGCGACGCACGTCTCGGGCGAGGCGATAGCACTCGCGGCGGTCGGCGCGGTGATCTTGCTCGTGTGCCTCGCGTGGGCGCTCGCCCGCGCGCTCGCGTTCGAGCCGCGCTGGACGCTCTCGCTGCGCCACGCGCTCGCCGAGGCGAGCTTTCGCACGGCCGCGACGTGGGCGGAATTCGGCGATTGGGCGCGGCTGGGGCGGTAGCCGCGCGCGGCACGCGCAAAGCGCCCGCTCGCAGCGCGAAATTTTCGTTGCAGCGCGTCGGCGCCGACGGCCGCCGAGCGGCGGGCGCGTATCACGTCGGGGCGCCGGCGAAACGGCGCACACGACCGAGAAAAGCCTGATTTTGCAAGGCATTTCGGCCACCGTCTGGGCCGCCGGATTAGTAGAATGGGAGTACCTCTGCGGGCCCTCGAAGCGCGCGGTTCCGTCCGCCACGAGCGCGACGATGCTTGGCCCCGATAACAGCGTCGAATGGCCGCCGGCAACGCGGCGCGGCAGAGGAGGAAGGCCCGATGAACCCGCTTTCGCACCCCACGATCTCCGAGCACGCAACCACCGGCAGCGCGCTGTCGATCGAGCGCTTCTTCACCAAGCCCGGCGTGCACCCATTTGAGGCCGTCGAGTGGGAGCTGCGCGACGCGCGGATCGGGCACGGCGACCGCGTCGCCTTCGAGCAGCGGGGCGTCGAGTTCCCGAAGGCGTGGTCGCAGAACGCTACGAACATCGTCGCCCAGAAGTACTTCCGCGGACAGCTCGGCTCGCCCGAGCGCGAGAGCTCGGTCAAGGAGATGATCGGCCGCGTCGCCGGCACGATCACGGGCTGGGGCCGCTCCGGCGGCTACTTCGCGGGCGAGGATGACGCCACGGCGTTCAACCACGAGCTGACGCACATCCTGCTGCACCAGATGGCCGCGTTCAACTCGCCGGTGTGGTTCAACGTGGGCTGGCACCCGGTCGGGGATCCCAAGAATCAGGCGAGTGCATGCTTTATCCTCTCGGTCGAGGACACGATGGAGTCGATCCTCGAGTGGAACACCAAGGAGGGGATGATCTTCCGCGGCGGCTCCGGCTCGGGCATCAACCTGTCGAAGATCCGCGGCTCGATGGAGCCTTTGAGCCGGGGGGGCACGGCGTCAGGGCCGGTGTCGTTCATGCGCGGCGCGGACTCGTGGGCCGGCTCGATCAAGTCGGGGGGTGGCACTCGTCGCGCGGCCAAGATGGTCGTGCTCGATGTCGACCACCCCGACATCCGGGAGTTCATCTGGTGCAAGGCCAAGGAGGAGGACAAGGCGGCGGCGCTGCGCGACGCCGGCTTCGACATGTCGATCGACGGCGAGGGCTTCTTTTCGATCCAGTACCAGAACGCGAACAACTCGGTACGCGTGACCGACGAGTTCATGCGCGCCGTCGAGGAGGACCGCGAGTGGCGGCTGATCGCCCGCGCAACGGGAGAGCCGATCGGAGATCCGATCCCAGCGCGCGAGCTGATGCGCGAGATCGCCGAGGCGGCCTGGCGATGTGCGGATCCGGGAGTGCAGTACGACACGACGATCAACCAGTGGCACACCTCGCCCAACAGCGGGCGCATCAACGCGTCGAACCCGTGCTGCTTCGTCGGTGAGACCGCGGTAAAAACCACCGTCGGCGACTGGACCTTCGACGAGCTGTGGCAGATGTCGGCGGGCGGCGAGCAGCTGCCGCATGTCGAGACGCTCGATCTCAGGACGAACGAACGAGTGGTGCGTGAGATTGAGAAGGTCTGGATCGCCGGCATGGCGGAACGGCTGACGACCGTCGTGCTCGCTGACGGAACAGCTCTGCGTTGCACACCTCAGCACCGGTTCCTGTTGGCATCCGGGACCTGGTGTGAAGCCGACGCGCTCAGCCCGGGGGCGCAGCTACAAGCCACTGCGGACCTGCCGGATCACCGTTCGCCCTGTCTCGTCAAGACCCTCACGACGCTTACTGTGAGGGAAGCGATCACCCACGACCTTTTGCAGGCCGTTCCGGTATTTGATCTTGAGGTCGCGGGGACGCATAACTTCGTTCTCACCTGCATTGAGGACGGATTTGGTGTGGTTGTGCACAACAGCGAGTACATGCACGTCGACAACTCCGCGTGCAACCTCGCATCGCTGAACCTGATGAAGTTCCGCAGCGCCGACGGGACGCTGGACGTGCGCTCCTTCGAGCACACGGTCGACGTCATGCTGCTCGCGCAGGAGATCATCGTCGGGCCGTCGAGCTATCCGACGGAGGAGATCGCCGGCAACGCGCGCGCGTTCCGCCAGCTGGGGCTCGGCTATGCCAACCTCGGCGCGTACCTGATGAGCGACGGTATGCCGTATGACTCCGACGAGGGTCGGGGCACCGCCGCTGCGATCACGGCGCTGATGACCGGCAGGGCGTACCGCCGCTCTGCGGAGGTCGCCGGTGCGCTCGGCCCTTACGACCGTTACGCGGAGAACCGCGAGGCGCACAACGCGGTGATGCGCATGCATCGCGATGCGTCCTGCGCGATTCCCGACGCCGCCTGCCCGGACGCGGAGCTGCTCACAGCCTCCCGGCGCTCGTGGGAGCAGGCCGTCGAGCTCGGCGAGCTTCACGGCTATCGCAACGCGCAGGCGACGGTGCTCGCGCCGACGGGCACGATCTCGTTCCTGATGGACTGCGACACGACCGGGGTGGAGCCGGACTTCTCGCTGGTCAAGTTCAAGGAGCTCGTCGGCGGCGGGCAGATGACGATCGTCAACAAAACCGTGCCGCTGGCATTGCAGACGCTCGGCTACACCGAGCAGCAGGTCGAGCAGATCGAGGCGCACCTGGCCGAGCACGGCACGATCGTCGGCGCGCCCGGCCTGGCCGAGGAGCACCTGCCGGTGTTCGACGTGGCGGTCGGCGAGCGCGCGATCTCGCACATGGGCCACCTGAAGATGATGGGCGCCGTGCAGCCGTTCATCTCAGGCGCCATCTCCAAGACCGTCAACCTCCCCCAGGAGGCGACGGTCGAGGACATCGCCGACGCGTATATCCAGGCGTGGCGCCTGGGGATCAAGGCGCTGGCGATCTACCGCGACGGCTCGAAGACCGCGCAGGCGCTGCGCACGGACGCGGGCACACAGCCCGAAGGGCTGGGTCAGGGGGTCAAGGAGCCCGCAGACGTCGACGCGCTCGTCGAGGCGGCCGTGACCAAGGCCCTGGCCGAGGCCGGGCCGCGGCGCAAGCGCATGCCGCGCGAGCGCCAGTCGATCACGCACAAGTTCTCGATCGGCGGCCACGAGGGCTACATCACCGCGGGCATGTACGAGGACGGCTCGGTCGGCGAGATCTTCCTGACCGACATCGGCAAGGAGGGCTCGACCCTGCGCGGGATGATGAACTCGTTCGCGACGGCGATCTCGATCGCGCTGCAGTACGGCGTGCCGCTTGAGACGCTCGTGCAGAAGTTCAGCTACATGCGCTTCGAGCCCGAGGGCATCACGGGCAACCCGGAGATCCCGTTCGCGAAGTCGATGCCCGACTACATCATGCGCTGGCTGGCCTCGCGCTTCCTGGACACGGACGCCCAGGAGGAGCTCGGCATCCTCACCCCGGAGGTGCGCGCGCGCAAAGCCGCCCAGGAGGCGGCGCAGGCGGTCAGCTCATCCGACACGGCCGGGCCGGGCAACGGTGAGGTCGACGACTCCGCGAGCCCGGCGCCCCAGGCGTCCGCCGCGCGGCGCACACCGGCGGCGTCCGCGCTCACCGACTCCCCGCCGGTCGTGCCCGCGCGCCTGCAAGGGCTCGACCTCGGGCCCGCGTGCAGCCAGTGCGGCGGGATGATGCAGCGGACGGGCAGCTGCTACACGTGCTCGTCGTGCGGCAACAACACCGGCTGCGGCTGAGCGCAGCCTTCAGCCGGTCGCGGCCCGAGCGCCGTCACCCCGCGAACGGCGAGTTACGGCGCAGCCACTCGGCGAGGAACGGGTCGATGATCTTCCAGCGCTCGCCGCCCGCTTGTTCGACCAGGCCACGGCGCGCGAGCCGCGGCATCGCCTTCTTGGCGGTGGTGTGCGCACCGAGGCCGTAGCGCAGGGCGAGGCCCGTGCTGGTCAGCCCGCCCTGCGGGTGGTCGGCGAGCAGGTACAGCGCCTTGCGTTCCGTCGCCTCGGCCTCCTCGCCGTTGGCGAGCGTCTCCTCGATCACGGCGAAGTCCGCCTGCTGATCGTCCATCAGCTCCTCGAAGGCGTTTTGCACCGCCCCCACCTCTAGCGGCCGGCGCGCACCCTGTCGCCACGTCGCCCACGCCAGCTGCTGGGTGCGCTTCGGGTGAGCCTCGCTGAGGGCCAGCAGATGGTCGACCGCGTGCTCCTCGATCGTGCGCCCGGTGGCTTCGAACTGGAAGGTCAGGAACTCGTGGAACGCGGCTCGCGCAATCCGCGGCAGGCGCGCTTTGAACGCCTGGTTGAAGAGCGGCTCGCGGCTGTTGTTGAGCATCATCTCCAAGTACTCGCGGATCGAGCCGGTGAGCAGCAGCGACACGTTGCCCTTGCCCGCGCCCACGAGCGCCGAGCCGATGATCGCCAGCGGCTCTCCGGGACAGCGGTTCAGGCGCTGGAACTCATCGAAGCAGACGACGACGTGGCTCGCGAGACGCGATATCGCGCGCAGCTGCGCGTGGAGCATCTCCGCGGTTTCCTCGGCCTGGCGCGCGCCACGGCGCACAGTGCCCTTGACGACTTTCAGGTCGAAGCCGATTTCGCGCTCGAGCACCTCGAGCTCGCCCGCGGCCGCGCGCCGCACGGCGCGATCGGGATGCTCGGCCAGCGCATCGCTGACGCACGAGATGAACGCGGGGATGCTCAGCGCCCGCTTCAGATCGACCCTGACCATCGTGAACGGGGGCGCGTCCGCCTCGTGCTCGATCGCCAGCTCGCGCCCGAGCGCGGTCAGGAACGTGGACTTGCCGGTGTCGCGAGCGCCGAAGATCGCGACGTTGGTCTGCGCCTTGAGCATCAGCGCGATCTCGCGCGCAAAGTCGTCCATGCCGACGATCTTCGCCGGATCCTCGAGCGGTCGATCCCACACGAAGGGGTTGAGCGCCATGCTGCGATCATATCGCGAACAGAACTTCGATACTAGTCTATTGGGCTAGCTATTACTAGCGTATTAGGCTAGCGTGAGCCTTTTTACGCAACTACACGCGAGCGACGGCTATCCCATCGCTGCTAGCCTCTTGAGCTAGATAATGCTAGCCTAATAGGCTAGATATCTCGTGTGATGCGCGACCCACGACCGGCTCGCCGAACTGAGCTCAGCGGCGCGCCTGCGGGTGCGAGGCGACGGGTTTCGCACTATCGTCTCCCGATCGCCGACGACGCGCACGCGCTCCCCTCGCCCGAGTCCCCGCTGCAGGGCGGCTGCCTGTGCGGCGCGGTGCGCTTCGAGCTGACCGCGCCCTTCCTGTTCGCCGGCTACTGCCACTGCACGCACTGCCAGCGGCGCACCGGCACCGGCTCCTCGGCCAACGGGCGCGTGCCGCAGGAGGGCTTCCGGCTGCTGCGCGGCGAGGAGCGGCTGCGCGCGTATCAGCCGCCGTCGGGCGTGCCGAAGCTGTTCTGCCGGACGTGCGGCTCGGCGCTGTTCAGCGGCGATCCGTTCAGCGATCCGCAGGTTGCGGTGCGACTGGGAGCGCTCGACCGCGATCCGGGCGTCCGCCCGCAGTTCCGCCAGTTCGTCGACTCGGCCGCGCTCTGGGAGCCGATTCCCGAGGACGGCCTGGAGCGCTTCCCGCGCTCGCGGAGCGAGTCGCTGCCCCGCCGCGAACACAGCGCATGAGCGCCAAGCGCCGGCGCAGCCACGACAGCGAGTGCGGGCCGCCGCACTGCTCGTGCCAGCCCTCGAGCACCGCCTCCATGCGCTCGCGGCTGAGCGCGCGGGCCAGCAGCTCGACCTCGCCGCCGCCGTCCGCGGGGGCTCCGAGGCGCACGAGGTACAGCTCCCCCGTGTCGCGCACCCACGCGGCGCGGTGCAGCGGGCCGTCGACGTGCTCGCGCCACCACAGCCCGACGTCGAGCTCGCGCGAGGGCAGGCGCCGCGCGTCGGCGCCGTAGAACTGATCGAGCGAGCCGTAGCGCTCGCATCGGGCAAGCGCGTCCGCGGCGGTGTCTGGCGGCTTCATCGAACACCCGCTTTCGGGAGAGGGGAGGGTTCGCGTCCAAGCCTCGCGCGCTTGCCTTAACAGGCGGTTACAACGCCCTAAGAATCGGCCACGAGCCGGCGGCCGGGCGCCGGCGGGCGCGGCTCGCGCGCATCACGGTGCATGACGTGCCCGCACCGGACGCGCGACCCGCCACGCACGCCCGACCGCCGGCTTTCGTGCGAGTTTCGAAAGGCGGCCGGGCGCGACGAGCGGTGGGTCAGCCGTTGAGACGCTTCTTCAGCGCGCTCGCGGCGGAGAATTTCGCAGCTTTGGAGGCGGCGATTTTGATCGTCTCGCCCGTCGACGGGTTGCGGCCCTCGCGCGCGGCGCGCTGGCTGACGCTGAACTTGCCGAAGCCGGCAAGCGCAACCTCGCCCCCAGCGGCAAGCTCGTCGGAGACCACCTCGATCGTCGCCTCGACCACCTGCCGCGCCTGGCTGGCGGCCAGTCCAGTGCGCTCCGCTATGTGCTCGGCCAGCTCGTTCTTGGTCATGCCACTCCCTTCTCGAGTGTCGTTGCTGTGGGCAGGCTAACCGCTGGTGAGGACGGCGCGACGACAAAACGCCACGTATCCGCTGCCAAGAAGCCCTAATTTCCGGGCGAATTAAGCGAGGCGAGCGCCTCGGGCGCCGTTCTCCCGCCCTCGAGCGCCCGCTCGGCGGCGCTCTTTGCGGCCTTGCGCGCTAGCCGACCGCCCGCGCACGCCGCCCACAGGACCGACAGCCACGTAGCGCAAGCCAGGCACACGTGCACCCATACGAGCTCGCTCGGCAGGTGCGTCTCGTACTGATCGAGCCCTACCGCGCCCTGCACCGCGAGCAGCACGCACAGCACGGTCAGCGAGCGGCGCACGACCGGCGCGGCGGGCCGGCGGCGCGCGAGCCACCACAGGGCGACCGCGGCGAGGCCGAACACGAACGCGATCTCCGCGTGGCGGTGGATCACGAAGTCCATCGTGCCGCGCCCGTCGAAGCTCAGCCTGTTGATCTTCTGGCCGGGTTCGCCGCCCGCGTGCGGCCCGGCGGCGGTCGCGGCGGTGCCGGCGAAGATCGTCAGCGCGCCGAGCGCGACGAGCCCCCACAGGCCCTTGACGATCGCGCGATCGGTGTGCCCAGGCGGCGAGGGCGATGAGGCGCGGGCGCCTGCCTCGCCCGTCGCGGCTTCGCCCGAGGTCTCGCGCGCGCGCCAGGCGAGCACGACGGCGGCGACGAGCAGCAGCATCGACAGCGCGAAGTGGCCCATCACCCAGCCGTAGTCGAGTTTGCCCCTGACGGTCAGGCCGCCGAGCACCGCCTGCGCGATCACGCCGAGCGGCAGCAGCGCGCCCAGCCACATCAGATCGCGGCGGTAGGGGCGCCGGCGCAGCGCCGTCAGCCACGCGAGGCCGGCGGCGATGCACACGGGCACGGCGACCGCGCGGTTTGAGAACTCGATCAGCGCGTGCGTCTTCAGCGGGGGGTACAGGTGGCCGTAGCACTTCGGCCAGGTCGGGCAGCCCAGGCCCGAGCCGCTGAGCCGCACGGCCGCGCCCGTGAGCACGATCAAGGTGAGCGCGCCGACCGCGACGTAGGCGAAGCGCAGGTACTGCTGCGGTGTGACGGTGTAGCCGTTGGTGCGTTCGCGCAGGCGCTGCAACCGGGCTGGCATCGCCTCTAAGGATGCCACTCAAACGGCAGCTCGTCCGCCACCTCCGACAGCCTCGGCGCGCCAGCGTCGCGCGCGGAGATGATCAGCTCCTCGGCGGGCAGCGGCCAGGCGACGGCGACGTCCGGATCGTCCCACGCGATCCCGACCTCCAGCTGCGGATCGTAGTAGGCGCTCTGCCTGTAGATCACGTCGGCGACGTCGCTGAGCACGCAGAAGCCGTGGGCGAAGCCGACGGGGACGTAGAACTGGCGCATCTTCCGGTCGTCGAGCTCGACCGCTTCCCAGCGCGCATACGTCGGCGAGCCGCGGCGCAGGTCGACGGCGACGTCGAGGATGCGACCGCGCGCGCAGCGCACGAGCTTGGCGACGCCGTCGCCCACCTGCAGGTGCATCCCCCGCAGCACGCCGCGCGCCGAGCGCGAATGGTTGTCCTGGACGAGCTCATCCTCGGGGAGCCCCAGCTGGGCGTGCGAGGAGCGCCTGTAGGTCTCGCAGAAGAAGCCGCGCTCGTCCGCGAACACGTCCGGCTCGAGCAGCACCAGGCCGGGGATCTCGACGGGGAGCGTGCGCATCTGAGCGCAAGAGGGTAGCCGCGATCGCCTATAGCGCGTCTCGCGGGCTTGATCGTGAGGGTGCAAACGCCTAGGTTGAACTCATGCGCCCCCGTCGCGAACCTCTCTGGCAGCGGGCAGCTCGACCGCGACAGGGTCGCCCCGAGCGAAACAGCGTGAGCCAAGTCGGCGCGCACATGCCAACGACTGCCAAGCGCGCTTGGAAGCCCGGGCCGTTGCGCCCAGACCTGTCTCATGGCGCGCTGCACGTCTGGCTCGCCGACCTGGCAGCGGCCGAAGAGGGCGGGGCTGACACCCTCTCCGAGGAGGAGCGGGCAAGAGCAGCACGCTTCCTGAGCGAGCGCGACCGGGTGCTCTGGATGCGCTCGCGCCAGGTGCTAAGGGCGCTACTCGGCCGCTACCTGGGGCGCGAGCCACACACCGTGCGCATGACCAGCGACTGTTACGGCAAGCCCGCGCTGGTCGAGCAGGGCGCGGGATTGTCGGATGCTGGGCCAGCGGGAGTCGCGGGTGCCTCCGCGCTCGCGTTCAACCTCTCGCACTCGGATTCGCTGGCGCTGTACGCGTTCAGCAGGATGGGCCCTGTCGGCGTGGACGTCGAGGTCGCGCGCCGGCCGATCGATGCGGTGGCTATCGCGACCCGCACGCTCGGCGTTCAAGAGGCGCGGCGTCTGAGCGCCATCGCCGATCCGGCTTCGCGGCAGCGCGAGTTCCTGCGCGTGTGGACCCGGCACGAGGCCGGGCTCAAGTGTCTGGGAACAGGCATCGGCGGGTCGGCCACCGTCGCCGACATCAAGTCGCTGTGGGCGATTGAGCTGTGTATTGGGCCAGGCGCGGCGGCCGCACTAGCCGCCATCGAGGCTCCCACAGACATCTCGCGCTGGTCGTGGACTCAGGTGGCGGCGTAGCCCGCGACGGGAGCGCCTTAGCTTAGCTTAGGCTCCGCGAGACTCGGCCAACTGTCGGTGAGCCAATTTTGGACGCGGGTCCACCCCACACGAGTCGCAGCACGCATATGCTTCGCAGCCATGACAAGCGGCACGGGAATGCCGAATGTTGTGCAGAGCGACCCCGAGACCCGAGCGATTTGGCGTCACTGATCAACCAGAGGTTCCGTTTCCTGCACGTACCCAAGACCGGGGGAAGCTGGGTGGCCGAGGCCATATTCGCGGCAGGGATCGTAGCCAGCCGGCCCCCATGTCTACCATTCCACGGCGGGCTCGGCGAGTCACTCCGCTTCTCCGATCGCTTCACGTTCGCGTTCGTACGTCATCCGTTTGAGTTCTGGCTCTCCTATTGGGGCTATCGCATGCGGACCGGATGGGATCCGGACAATAGGATAGACGCCGCGGCTGCGTCCGAGGATTTCGAGGAGTTTGTCGACATTCTCGTGGCACGCGCGCCGGGCGCTGCGAGCACGATGTACGAGAGCTACGTCGGGCCGCCAGGTGAAGAGATCGACTTCATTGGACGCCACGAGCGACTGGCTGACGATCTCTGCCTCGCGCTACGGCTCGCCGGCGAGGAGTTTGACCAGGAGCGGCTGCGGGATCACCCACCGGTCAACTGCGCTGACTTCGATCGTTATCCCGCGCGCTACACACGCAGTACTGCCGAGCGCCTCCTCAAGGCGGAGAGCGCATCGATAGAGCGATTCTATGCCCACGAACCGCTCCCGACTCGTCTGCTCGCGCCACGTCGAGCTGCACGGGCCCCGATCGCCGATCGCCTGCAGCGGTCCGAGCTCGAACTCCGCGACGCCCGCGCCGAGTTGGCGCAACATAGACGCGCTGATCACGAGCGCCACCGATTGCTCAAAGAGCGCGAACAAGAGCTTGCCGACACCACGGAAGCCCTATCCGCGTTGCGCTCGAGTCGCCTCGTGCGCTGGTCGCGGCCGCTACGCACGAGTTGGTACGCATGGCGGACTCGTCGTTGTGCACGGCCTGTGGCTCGTCCCAACCGTGGGAGCCCCGTCGACGTGCGCAGGATCCTCCGAGTCGGAGCCGGTGGGCGCCTTCCCCGCTCTCCCACACACACCGTCGGTCTGGGCTTCTCCCGCGATGCAAACCGGCTATAGCCATTTATTAAGTGACGCGGACACTGAAGCCGGCGGTCGAGAGCTTCCGGTAGGTCTCGCGGGGCAGGAGTTGGACGTCTACTTGTGCCGGTGCCGCCGCCTGGACCTCGGTCTGGCGTGGTTGATGATGATGCTGACCTCGGACACGTTGTTCTCCTTGTCGTAGGCTAGGAAGCTCAGGGTGTGCCGGCCGTAGGGGATGTGCTTGGCGCCCTGCCAGTCGAGCGCCCCGGAGAGCGTCTTGGGAAAGTCCGGGCCGTCGTAGTTGCGGATCAGTTTGCCGTCCCACTCGAGCCTGATCCGGAAGACGCCGATCGGGCTAGACGCGGACACGCGGATCGGCAGCGGCCCGGAGTAGGTCACACGGTTGGTCGGCGAGGCGACCGTGATCTTCGGCCCGGTGAAGACCCCGCAGGGTTCGGTCAGCTTGTCGCCTGTGTGGGCGTACGCCCGCATCGCCGCGAACGACGGCTTGCGTGAGCCGTTCGCACGCACGAGGCCCGAGAGCACCGATCCTTCGTCTTGCAGCGGAAACCACAGCGCCACCTGCACATACGGGTCTTCGTTGAGGCAGTGATACGCCTGTCTGAGGAAGATCGCCTGTTGTTCTTCGCTGACCCCCTCGGCGGTTTGACCGGCCCACGCCCCTTCGTTGCAAAGGGCGCTGGTGGTGCGCCAGCTCGTCTCGGTCATCCAAATTGGCTTGTCGTCGCCGTTGGCCACCATCACGTCGTGCACTTCGCGGTAGGCCAAGAACGAGTCCGGGATCATGCGGTTGTTGGCGCCGCGCAGGAATTCGTAGGGGGAGAGTCTGTTGCAGGCCGTGTCGGTGTGGACGCCGACTGCATCGAAGTAGCCCTTGCCCCCAGCCTGGTAGACACCTTCGAGGAATTCGTAGTCGTTGCCGGTTAGGCCGCCCAACACCACGGTCGCATCCGGATCCGCGGCCTTGATCGCTGGGTACGCCGCCTTGAGCAGCTGTGCGTATGCAGCGGCGTTCGGCGCACCCACCCACCAGCTCGGCGAGTCCTCCTCATTCCAGATCTCGTACGCGCTCACGCGCGTACCAAAGCGCTCGGCGAGCCCGCCGATAAAGGCCGCGTAGTCTTGTGGGTTGGCAGGCGGCATGTGTTCGTTGCTCGATCCCGTCTCCCACTGGGGCGTGCCTACCACGTCCAGCAGCACTTTTGTGCCCGCGGGCAGCGAGCGGAACGTCTGTTCGTATACGGCCAGCCAGTTCGGCGCATATTCGCCCGGCTCGGGCTCGAGGTCGGGCCACGTAGCGAACATCCGTACCCAATGGGTGCCCAGCGCCTGCACGTCGGCGATCTGCGCCGGACCTGGGTCGATCAGGTTCACGCCGGGTTCGGCAGCTTGCGCGGGGGATGCACTCGGCACGAACATCAGGAAGGCAAATAGAGCTACGCACGCGAACACTCGCGCAGGTCGCGACACTGCAGTCCTGGTGCCATACGGCAGACGATCCATCACGGACAGCATCGACCGTATCGCGGCGCGACTTGACCAGATCCAGGCGACTCGACGCATAGCCACCTTGCCTTGGCGCCAGGCTACGACGCGCCAGGCCGCCGTCGGCGTGGAGTCCAGGTCGCAATTCCACTACGGTAGCGAGATGCTCGTGGAAGACCCGCAAGCCGAGCGTGGCAAGCATAGCACCCTTGATCCCGCATCTGGGCGAGCGGGCCCTCGTGGGCGGCTAGCCTCCCGCGGGGCTTCTCGGAGCTGGTCGCGCACGGCAGTCGTCCTCGTCACAGTCGCAGTCACGGCTGTCTTTTCATACATAGCTCTGAGCGACATCAAGCTCGCGCTTGCTTGGCACGCCATGCGCACCACTGATTACTGGTGGCTTATCATCGCCTTGGTGGCCTTCGGTCTAGGCAGCGCAGCGAGGGCCTTGCGCTGGCGCTCCTTGTTCGCGCATGGCCGCCGTCCCCCAATCGGCTCGGTCGCGAACGCAATGATGGTTGGCTACTTCTACAACAATATCTTGCCAGCGCGCGCCGGGGAAGCAGCACGGATTCTCGTACTTAACCGGCGCACCTCGACCGCTCCGACGGAGATCGTCGGCACCGTCGTGCTTGAGCGCCTATACGATGTGGTTGCAATCCTCCTGATCTTCTTCGCCGCCGAGCCTTGGCTGCCACACGTAAGCTGGTTCGGAGCCGCGGGCCTGGCGGCACTAGTGCTCGCGGTGCTGATCATCGCGCTCGCCACCATGCTAGCCGTTTACGAAGACCGTCCGCTGCGCGTTCTAATGCGTCCGTTGCGTCGCTTGCCGCTATTCAGCGGTGAGCGCCTGGAGCGCACAATCGATGAGCTGACACACGGGCTCAGCGGGCTACGTCATCCCCGACTGGCGCTCGAAGCCTCTCTCTGGACCATCGGCGCGTGGCTCTGTACTGCGCTCTGCGCATACCTCGTAAGCGTCGCCTTCCACCTACATCTTCCGCTGGCATCCGGTGTGCTCGTCGCCGTCGCCATCGGCGGGGGGATGATCCTGCCGTCCCCGCCAGCGGCGGTCGGGGTCTTTGAGGGAGCCGCACTAATAGCTCTCGGCGCATATGGCATTCACCATTCGTCCGCGCTCCCTTACGCTGTCGTGCTGCACCTCGTCAACTTCGTACCATACATAGTCGTCGGCGTTCTGATGCTGCACTACAACTCGCGCCATCCGGCGCGACGCGGGTTCGACTAGTAATGTCAGCTGCGGACCGTCCTGATTCACCGACGCAACGGATTACCCCATCCGTTGCAGATCTTGACCGGCGGTTTACTGCTCTTGAGCGAAACGTTGCCACGCTACTGGAGCTGCTGGTCAAGGCCTACGAGAATACGCCACAAGCGACAACAGCCGTACTGAACGCGCGACGCAATATCACATATGGGGATGCATACTCCGACACTCCGCTGGTCACGGTGCGCATAGGTACGTATCGCGGCGGTGATCTCCTGTTCGACCGAGCTCTGTGCTCCGTATGCCGACAGACCTATCCAAATTGGGAAGCCATCGTCGTATGCGATGGCCACGAACCACACACTGCAGCCCGAATTGAGTCGCTAGGCGACCCGCGCATCAGATGCCTACAGCGGCCCCGTAATGGCCCATACCCTGACATTGAACCAGCACGATGGTATGTCGCGGGGACACATCCCTTCAATGAGGCTGTTGCGCATGCTCGCGGCGCGTGGATTGCCCCCATTGACGATGATGATGAATGGACAGACGATCATCTCGAGGTACTGGTCGCCACAGCTCAGCGCGCGCGAGCTGAGCTCGTATACGGCGTGGCCCGAGTCCTCGTCGATGAAGGTGAGACATTCTTCGGCATGTGGCCGCCCTCGGAAGGTGACTTCGGTTTTCAGGCGGCAATTTACCACGCTGGTCTCGCCGGATTTCTATACGACATCAATGCACATCTGATTGGCGAGGTGGCCGACTGGCACCTGGCGCGGCGGATGCTGGACGCAGGCGTCCGATTCGATTTTGTCGAGAGAGTGGTGACAACTTACTATGTAGGCGCTAAAGCCACGGGGATAGACTGGTGGCGCGAGCGCGTTCGTCAGCGAGGGCGCTTTCATGAAAGCCAGCCCTGCGGACGACCCGCGACTGTCAGAGACGATGCGGGTCGGAGACCGTGATTGAGGCCCAAGCTGTCGCAACGTATTATCGGGCGCCTCCGCTGGGAGCTTCCAGCCGTTTGCGCTTTGCTCATCGTCGCGGGCCTGCAAGCGGCGTACCTGATCGGGGCACACAGGACATACTTCGCTTTCCCCGACAATAGCTCTCAGTTCTGGCCCTGGTACCAGAAGGCTGCAAGCGTATGGCACTCTGGGGAGATACCGCTGTGGGACATCAACACTCTCGCCGGACATTCGTTCGTCGGTGAATCACAAACTGGCGTCTTTTACCCCTTGAATATCGTCTGGCTTCTTGTTCTCGGCAGCGATCATGGTATCGGGGCCAGGCGGTTGGACATGCTCGTTGAGCTGCACGTATTGATTGCGTCGCTTGGTTTCTATGCACTTGCGCGAAGCTTTCGCGTCACGAGGATTGCAGCGGTGATCGCGGCCGTCACCTTCGCGTATACAGGCGCTGTGTTCTCTCGTGCGACCGGCCAAACTGCGATTTTCTTTGGGTTGGCCCTGGTTCCATGGGCCGTCTTCTTTGCCCATCGATATCTCGAGACTGCTCGCACATGGTTGGCCGCTGGGGCCGGACTAGCGATTGGATTGGGCGTTCTCGCTGGCCACTTCGAGCCGCCATACCACGCCGCGCTTATCGTCGGACTGTTCTACGTGCTGACGACACGCACACGACGCGCCACGCTAAAGGACGAAGTGCGTATGCGGGCCAAGGGGATTGCAGTGACAGCCCTCGTAGCGACGATCGTTGCCTCGCCGCAGTTGGCGTACACCCTTCCCTACCTTGGGCGCGCATACCGCTTCACGGGTGCCGCAAGACCGATCCCCCCAGGAGGCGAGGTGAGCTATCGGGAATTCTCTGATGACTACAGCGGCGGCCCTGAAAGCTTCCTGAGCCTTATAGATCCCCAGCGCTACACGGTGCCAGACGGCAATGAACTATTCATTGGTCTCGCGGCGCTAGGGATTCTTGTTGCCGGAGGACTCGCGCTTGGCGGTCAAATGCGAGAGCGCGCCGGTCCATACGCCGCTCCACTGGTTTCTGTGGCCGTTGTCGGTGCACTTGCGATATTGGGACCGTGGACCCCGTTTCCCCACCTCCTGTACGTGCTGCCATTTGTCGCAGAGGTTCGCGAGCTTGCGCGTTACTCGATCATGATCCAGCTCGTCCTCTGCTTGGGCCTAGCATTCGCTCTGCACGCAATTGTCGAACGACGAAAGCTTGGGCGTGCGCCGCTCGATGGCAAGCATGCGGTTCTGATCGGAGCAGTCGGCTGCTTTATTAGTATCGACGGGATCTATCTCCTCGCCTATCATGCACCTGGTAGCAACGGCTGGTTCGGCGTGCAGATGGTGCTCGGCGGCCTTGCGTTGCTACTCCTCGCAGCCGGAACTCGCCTGCCGCGACAACCTGTCGTCGCATCGCTTGGACTGCTGGTCGTAGCTGGGAGTCTTCAGAACGGAACGCGCACGCTTGGCCATACTTCATCCGCTCTATACCCGTCCAATTACTTTGCGCGCATCCCCGCCATCACGTACGCTGAACGAGCGTGCGCGCATCACCGGACACTGGTGCTGGAAGAAGCATTGCCGAGCAACGTAGGCGATGTGTTTCCAGCCCTGCAAACCCAGAATGGTTATGGTGCCACAATGGATGCTTCACTTTATGACTTCATATCAGCGAGTTCTTCGACGAGTCCGGAACAGACTCGCCTGCTGGATTTGCGCTGCGTCATCACACGCCGACCTGTGACGATCCCGGGGTATCGGCTCGGGTTTCGCGATCTTGCACATGGCGTGATCGTCTATGTCGATGACGACACCAGTCCAATAAATACCGAGGAGCTGCAGCCGGTGTCTGCGAGGATCCTCACGCAGGGCGATCTCAACCTGCGCTACCAGGTCACCCTCGCGCGACCGATGACGCTCGTGCTCTCCGCGATCACATATCCAGGATGGCGGCTTCGTGTCAACGGTCGCCCCGTTGCCAATCGGAGCTTCGACGTCGCGCACGTCCCCGTGTTTCCCGAGCTCACCCTTGGCCGCGGCACATATAGGCTCGATTACAGCTGGTCAGGCTGGCCATGGTGACCGTTGCGGTTGCGTAGATGGAGCTCGGTAGCTCGTCGACCTCCGCACGACAGCAAGCGGTAGTCTTGGCCGATGCCCAGCGACCCGTCCTCGTCCAGCGAGCCCGCCCTGCTCTGCTGGCCGCTCGATCACTACTACAGTCCCGTACCGGACGCTCGCGCCCTTGCGCGCGAGCCGGCTCGGTCTCGCGTTTGGCCTCGCGAGGTATCTACAACCCACGGGATCGCATGGCGGCCCGAGGCGCAGCTAGAGCTAATCCACGCGTTCGCGCGGCAAAGCAGTTTTACCATTCCTGCCGGTCCGACCGGTGATCCGCATGACTATCACGCTAACAATGAGATGTTCTCTCGTCTCGACGCTTGGGTGCTACAGGCGATGCTGCGCCACTTTCGCCCCCGTCGTATGATCGAGGTTGGCTGCGGGTGGTCCTCGCTGCTCAGTGCTCGCGTAAACCGTGAGTATTTGGACAGGTCGATGGAGTTTATCTGCGTCGAGCCTCATCCCCCTGACTTTCTCGCCGGACGTGTTGATGGGATCTCCAGTCTGATCGTCTCACCTGTCGAGGAGGTGCCGATCGACACGTTCCTCGATCTCGACGCTGGCGACTTCCTTTTTATCGACACATCGCATACGGTAAAGACGGGGGGCGACGTCGTGTTTCTGCTTCAAGAGGTCCTGCCGCAGCTGGCCGCCGGCGTCATCGTTCATATTCATGACATCTTCCTACCCTGGGACTACCCGTCCGAGTGGGTACTTAGTGGTCGCGCATGGAACGAGCAGTACGCGCTGCGAGCGTTTCTTGCCTTTAACTTTGCCTTTGAGATTCTACTTGGCGTAGCCTGGATGACGTGCTTCCATTTCGACGTACTCTCGTCATCACTTCCGGACTTTCCTCAAAGTTACCTCGACGGCGGTGGCTCGCTATGGATACGCCGTTCGCTCACGTAGCCCCTCCGTACGCGTGCTCTCACGTTACGGCGAGATGACATCAGCCTCGATTTGGCGGCCCACGAAGATGGGACGCGCACGCGGACCAAGTGAGTGTACGATGGCTTCCACGCGCTGAGTTGTCCGCGGCATAATCTCCCCCGCCTTTGTGTGGTAAATGATTATCATACTTTGCCTTTCGAACCACTCCTGTCGGAGAGCTGTAGCGGTCTCGGTGGCACTGGTAAAGCTTGGCCACTCGTCAAGAAAGCGCGCGCGAACGACGTCGCCCCCGAGCGCGAACATTTGCGTGCCCAGGCCCCAGTCGGCCGTGATGATACTCGTAACGCCTGGAGCCGATCGCTCGACGGCGCTTACAGCAGGGTAGATCTCTGGACTCCAGATTGTGTCCCACTGACGATCGCTGCGATAGGCATCCACATATCTCACCGTCGTCGCGATCTGCGTGATCACCAACGCCGCAATAGACAGACTCACGACTGCAACGCCAACAAGCCTCACATACTTGTGCGGCACCCGCGATGCCGTCCACAACACGCACACAAGCAGCACCGCCGGTAGCGGCCAGAGCAACATTATGTGCTGTGGTCCGGTCGCCTGTCGCGTAACGATTATCCCGATCCCGATGACCGCAAACAAGACAAGAAAGAACGTCGTCATCGATGAAGCTTCGCGCAGCGGATCTCCGGAAGCTCGGTGCCGACTGACGATGACGGTCCAGAGGGCGATCACGACGCTGATCACAAGAACATATGGGAACAGCAATCCCAGAAGCGTACCGTGGCGCAACGTGGACGCGGTCATATATTGGTACACACCCGTACCATCCACTGTGATGTAAAAGAGATGTGCGACTTCAGAGATTCGCCCGCTTAGCGATGCGTGCGAACCGCCCAGGGGTAGGCGCGTCGCTGGAAGGATCAGGTCGAAGAAGGCCGCTACGAGGATGCCTGCCATGGTGCATACTGGCAGGATCACAGCTCGACGACGGCAGCGCAGTAGCGCCCAGAGTCGATCGTGATGTACGACAAGCGCCGCGATCGCTAGGGCCGCAATGAACCACACGTAGTCGAGCTTGTTGAAGAGGCCAAGCGTCAATGCGATCACGAGGAGCCACAAGTACCGCACCGATCCGCGTCGCACAAACGCAAAGTAAGCGAGCAGGGCGAGAACGCGGAAAACCGCGCTTAGGACGATCGGTCCCCAGTCCGCGCGCGACACCGCGCCGTAGACCGGGTCGGTTGCGAGCAGCACCGCCAGCAGCATCGCGGGCCAACTGCCCATGAGTCGATAAATCAGCGCGACGACGCACACGAGGGCAAGCGCGGCCAGCAGGATAGCCGGAATACGGATGGTATCGACCGACACGCCGAATACACTAAAGATCGGCGCATACAGCCAAGCCTTCAGCGCACCGATATACGGCATGAGCATGGTGGGAATGCCTAGCGCTTCACGGTAGATAAAGTCGTGATAGGGGTACGGATCACCTAGTGCGCCATTTACAAACAGCAGTTCGTCGTACTGAAGTCCTGGATCGGACAGTCCCGCCCCGTTGGCTAGAAGGAAGAACCCGGTCGAAAGCGCCACCACGGCGCTTGCGACCCATTTCATGCGATCGCCCACAGCCTCTGACAGCCGGCGCGTGGGGCTAAACCGCGGTTGCGCGCTCATTTGTGGGGACTATATCGTTGTCCTGCGGACACCTTCAACCGTGCCATCGACTGCGCTCGCCACGCGGGCACTCCGCCGCCGTCATACCGGACTCCGTGGCCACGGCATCGAGACTTTCGTCGAGTTCGTTGAGTTTGCCTGCGGCACACGTGGGTTTGGCTCCCCAAGCACGCAAATCGCGCAAGGTCTAGGATGGCCACTCATGAAGGTGACATTCCTTATCCCAGCCTACAACGAGGCGGCGACGATCGACGAGGTTCTTCGCCGCATTGCGGCCCTGAAGCTCGACTACGAGGCAATCGTGGTGGACGACGGGTCGACCGACGCCACTGCCGAGATCGTCGGCGAGCGGGAAAGTGCGCGAGTACGGCTGCTGCGTAAGCCGAACGGCGGCAAGGGATCCGCACTGCGTTTCGGGGTTCCGTATTGCACTGGCGACATCATCGTCGTCCAGGATGCTGACATGGAGTACGACCCCAGCGATGTCCCATCCCTGATTGAGCCGATTGAGAGCGATAGAGCCGATGTCGTCTATGGATCCCGGCTTTCGGGCGGAAAGCCTCAGCGAGCTTACATGTTCTGGCATATGGTTGGTAACCGCTTCCTGTCACTACTAACTGGCTTGCTCTTCAACACTACCTTGACGGACATGGAGACGGGATATAAGGCTTTTCGCGCGGACGCGCTCAAACGACTCCAACTGACCGAGGATGGCTTTGGGATCGAGCCAGAGATCACCGGGCAAATCTGTCGGCATGGATTTCGGATATATGAGATGCCGATCGCATATTACGGGCGCACATACGCGGAGGGTAAGAACATCACGTGGAGAGACGGCTTCCGAGCCGTGTTGGTTCTGCTACGAACACGCACAAAGCGGCTTGCATGATGGTGCGCGATGCAGGTATGCGGTGTGACGGGTTCAGACGATCTCAGCAGGCTGCGTGAGCGAACTCTCGAGCAGCCGCCCAAGCCGGGCAGAGATAACTTCGCGAGAACAGTGCCGGGCGATCAGCGCTTGACCTGCGCGCGAAAGCTCTCGCCACAGTCGGTCGTCGTCCAGCAGCCGCAGGACGTGCGCCGCAAGCTGTGACGCGTCCTCACCAACGAGCATGCATTGATCGAGACCGTCGATCCCTTCTGCACCGACCGACGTGGTCACCACTGGCAGACCGGCCGCTAGGCTCTGGGTGATCTTGCCCTTCAACCCGGCGCCGTAGCGCAGCGGAGCAACAAGTAGCCGCGACCGATCGAGCAGCGGCTGTAGATCCTCGATCCAACCTGCGATCTCCACTCGTGGCGAGGCCAGTGCCTGCACCTCCGGTGGCGGACTCGCTCCGACGATCGTCACCTTCAGATCGCGCAACTCGCGCCAAAGGACAGGCATGACGGCCTTCACCAGTTGAATCGCCGAATCTACGTTTGGCGGATGCATGAAGCTGCCGATGAAGAGAAGCCCCTTCCGGCTCTCTGGGGATGGCACGAACTGCTGGACGTCGTGAATATTGGGAATCACCAGCGTGTTTGCCTCGGGCGTATCGCGTTCGAGTTGCGCTCGCTCGGACTCGCTGACAACCAAGGTCACGTCGGCTGCTTTGACCATCGCGAGCTCAAGCTGCCGCAACGCCTCCGCCTTACGGCTGATGGCCCATGGAGATTGGTCGCCGTTGCTCGCGACTGCGGCGCCCTGACCGACGATTGCAACCGCATCCCTACGCGCTTCTCGCAGCCAATGCAGATCGACCGTGTCATAGGCGACAGTGGCCGCTGGAGCGAACTCGCGGACGGAGTCCAGCCAGCGACTTGCCGCATGAGGGCGCGACAGAATTGCGGCTGTCAAGTTTGGACCTATAGCCGCAAGCTCCGCTCGTACGTCGAGTTGCCCGTAGAGGATCTCTATTCCCATCCGTTGCAGCATGCTGCTGTACGGCTCCAGTGGTGCGAGATTTTCCGCCATAAACGTTACTCGTACTCCTAGGCCGAGCAATGTCTGCAAGATCGTAAGCATCCGGAGCGATCCTGAGTCCCTGTCCCATGTGGGAACACAATGATCGATCACGAGTATGTGGGGGCCTCTTTGGCGATTCGCCGCCATCCGCAAGCTCGAGGGTGCCGCCGCCAGCTGTTCGGCGTCAAGCCGATGTCGCCACTTGGTGACGAACTTTGGTCGGTTTCGCTCTTGGAAACGCTTGTGACCGACCTCTACGTCGGTGCCTGCTGACGCGCCCTCGACGTGTACGACAACGGCCTCTGGCTCGTACAGTACGCGCATGCCTAGCTCACGCGCCTCGAAGCACAGGTCTGCATCCTCGTAGTACATCGGCTCATAGCGCTCGTCGAACCCTCCAGCCGCCCGCCACAGCTTCACGCTCACCATCAACGCCGCCGCCGAACCATAGTCCGTCTCGCGCCGGTATTCGTACTGAAAGCGGTCGGGTTGATCGCCACGGCCGTAGTTGGCGCCTGTGCCGTCCCGCCAGATGATCCCTCCCGCCTCGTTGAGGCTGCCATCGGGGTAGATATACTTCGGCGTAACGATGCCCACGTCCTCGGCGGATTCGGCGCACGCGAGCATCGCGGAGAGCCAGCCGCGTGTCACCTCGGTGTCGTTGTTGAACAGCACCAGCCATCGCCCGCGCGCGGAGCTCGCACCGCGGTTCATGCTGCGCAGATAGCCGAGGTTCTTCTCATTGCGAACGATCTTGACGCCACGAACGCCCTCGAGCAAGAGTTTCGTCTCGGCGTCGGCAGCATCGTCAACGAGAATCACCTCGTAGCTTGCGTGGGTGGTGTTGTCGCGGATTGACTGCAGGCACGCGCGCGTGAGCTCTGCATGCGCATACAGCGGGATTATGAGCGACACCTTCGGACTCTCGTACTCGGGCATCGAGACCACCTCGACGCCAGCGTCGTCCGATGGCGCCGCCTCCGTGTCCTGCTCGACGGGCGACGCGGGCGGGACAGCCGTGGGCGTGCTTCTGAACAGGCCACGCCCCGCCAATCGCAAGGTCAGGCGCAGGACGTGGGCCAGCAGCGACGTGTCTCCGATCGCGCCGTAAAGACGATCCCTCACCCGCTGAAACGCCTGCCAGGTGACCGACTCCTCGGTACGTCGATATAGCTGCCTCACAGCGGCTAGCTCGCCCTCAAGCACGGCGACGTCGGCCTCACGTGAGGCGATGTCATCCTCGCGAGAGACGATCTCGGCTTCGAGCGACAGGATGTCATCGCGGAGCGCGACAATATCCTCTTGGCAACGGAGAATGTCACGGTCGCGCTGCTCAAGCTCCTCGTGCATGCGTGCTTCCAGCTCATGCGCGATTCGCGCGTGACGCTCTCCCTCGCGCTCGAGCGCATTGGACAGTTCCTCGCCCCGGAGGATCTGCTCTTCGCCGCGGCGGAGCGCGGTGTCGCGTTCGTTACGAACCACAACGGCATCTCGTTCCTTCACACGCACAAGCTCGAGATCGCAGTCAGCGAGCGTCGAGGTACCGCTCAGTTCGGGAAGAGGACTCTTCGATGCCAGGGCCACCACGTAGAGAGCGGCCGGATCGCCAGCGATCCGCCACTCCTCGCCCGAGCGCTCTACGTAGAAGTCAGGTATATCGCGCGTACTGCGCTCGCCTAGCTTGCCACCGAGTGTGTTCAAGTGCGAGCCGCTGATCGTCCGCTGACCCCAGGTCGCCACATGCGGGAAGTGCTCCCCGAGCAGCTCCACGAACTCTTCGAGCCCCAACTCCCGCTCGTGGAAGGGGTTGCGGTGTCCTGTGGCCTCGCTATATAGGCGTCGATCCGGAGTCGAGATCACCAGCAGGCCGTCATCCGCCAGCACGCGTGCTACCTCAGCCACGACCTGCGCCTGCTCTCGCACGTGCTCGATGATCTCGAACGCTACAACCGCACCAAAGGATCCTGTCTCGTAGTCCGACAGATCGGTGGCGCTAGCGACCTGGAACTCGAGGTTCGCCGCCTCGTAGTTGAGCCTCGCGTGCTCGACGGTGCGCCGATCCACGTCCACACCCACGACGTGCTCGGACGCCTCGGCCAGCAACGCTGCGCCGAAGCCCTCGCCGCTCCCCAGATCGAGCACCCGCCGCTGACCACCGAGCACATTAGCCGCCCACAAGTAGCGGTGGAAGTGCTCGTAGACGACCTGCACGTCCGGCGTCCACGGAACGCAGCGCTCGCCCGTCCACTCGATCAATCGCGGTGCGCCCGCACGACGCCAGAGACTCATTGAACCAGTTCCTAGCATATTGCGCCTGCTAGCTTGCCCGCCGTGGCAACTCCTGTCGCGCGACCGCGAATCCAACGGCTGATCGAGCGTGGCGCCCTTCGCGCTCTCGGGTTTGTCGGCGGATCCCCTCCGGCCGCGCCCACTGGTGCGCGATCGGGGGAGCCCGAACGCTCATTTGAGCGAGAGCTCGGTCCCGGGCGACTGGCGGTCGAGCAAGAGTCGACCACCACGTCGCTCTACTCGCACTTGGACGACGACGATGTCACGAGCGTCGAGCGTCAGATCCTCGAATCCGTGCTGCACGAGCACTACGAACAGGCGGAGCACCCCAACGTCCGAAGACATATGATCCTCGCCTTCGGGACATGGCTGGGCTCGCCCGCAGTCCTCGAGAAGACCGGGCTCCTGCAGGCGCAGCCCCCGGACGAGATCCACGCAATGGTGCGCGGACCCTACGCAGCGGCGGGTGGCCTGTACGAGGCGGATCTCGTTACCGACGCGCTTGCCGGGATCGGCGTCGAGATGGCCGATCTCACCTCCGCCCTCGACTTCGGCTGCTCCTCAGGACGCGTGGTGCGCACGCTCGCCGCCGCCTACCCACACGTGCGCTGGCAGGGATGCGACGCCAATGCGCCGGCGATCGCGTGGGCCGCCGAGAACCTCCCAGCGATCGACTTCTTCGTCAACGGCGACGCCCCGCCACTGCCGCTCGAGAGCCGCGCGCTCGACCTGGTCTACGCGATCTCCATCTGGTCGCACTTCGCCCCCGAACTGGGAATGCGCTGGTTCGAGGAGATGCACCGCGTGGTTCGACCGGGAGGGCACCTCATTTGCACGACACACGGACTGACATCGGTGGCGCACTACGCTGCGCTCGGGCACCGTACTGCCGCCCAGTCGCAGGAGATCGTCGACTCTCTCTACCGCAAGGGCTGGTGGTATGCCGCCGAGTTCGGCGACCAGGGCGACTGGGGCGTGGTCAACCCCGAGTGGGGTACCGTCTTCCTCAGTCCGGAGTGGCTGCTGGCGCAACTCTGCCCGAGCTGGCGCGTTCTAGAGTTCGCGCCGGGGCGCAACCAGGAGAACCAGGACCTCTACGTCCTACAACGCGCCTGAACTCTCGCCCAGCGCCGTTGCTAGCGTTTCAAGAGCCTTGTCGACCACCGTCACCCGAGCGCCGGACGCGCCCGCAGCCAAACGCGAGTCGGCCGCGGTGGCCGTGTCGATCGAGCATGTCAGCAAGACCTTCAGGCTGCCTCATCGGCAATACACGACGCTCAAGGAGCGGGCGTTGCACCCGCTGCGCCGTACGACCTACGACGAACTGCACGCCGTCAAGGACGTCTCATTGGAGATCGCCGCGGGCGAATTCTTCGGGATCGTAGGGCGCAATGGCAGCGGCAAGAGCACGCTGCTGAAGTGCATCGCCGGCATCTACCGCGTCGAGACCGGGCGCATCTCGGTCGCCGGAAGGCTTTCGCCGTTCATCGAGCTTGGCGTCGGCTTCAACCCCGACCTGAATGCCCGCGACAACGTGATCATCAACGCGATCATGCTCGGCCTCAGCCGCAGACAGGCGCAGGAGCGCTTCGAGCACGTGGTCGCGTTCGCCGAGCTCGAGGGGTTCATGGACCTGCGCCTCAAGAACTACTCCTCCGGGATGCTCGTGCGGCTCGCGTTCGCCACCGCGATCCAGGTCGACGCCGAGATCCTGCTGATCGACGAGGTGCTCGCCGTCGGCGACGCCGCGTTCCAGCAGAAGTGCTTCGAGCAGTTCTTCCGCCTCAAGCGCGAAGGCAAGACGATCGTGTTCGTCTCGCACGACATGTTCTCCGTCGAGCGCTTCTGCGATCGTGCGATGCTGATGGAGCACGGAGCCGTAACCAAGATCGGCGAGCCGCGGTTGATCGGGCGCGCCTACCAAGAGCTGAACTTCGGCCAGCTTGCACACGAGGCCCCCGGGGACAGTGAGCCTATCGCCGGCACAAGGATCGCAGACGCATGGTTCGAGAAGCTGGGCGGCGAGCGCGTGACGAGCGCTAGCCAGGAGGACGCGCTGAGCATGTGCTTCGAGGCCCACCTCGACGAGGACCTCCACGACCCCGTGTTCGCCGTCACGCTGCGCACCGAGCTCGGGCACACGATCGTCGTCGCGCGCTCGGACCAGCACGGCCACGCGAGCGGTTCATTCAAGGCTGGGGAGACGGTCGTCGCCAGATTCGCGATCCCGAACTGGCTGACCGCCAGCCGCTACCTGCTCACCCCTTCGCTCGCGCGCGCGGGCACCGGCGACGCCGCGCTCGCGCTGGTCGCGGACATGGCGTCGATCGTGATCCACGGCTCGGCCAGCGGCGGCATCCTCGAGCTCCCCGTCGAGATCCAGCTGGAGCGCGTGTGAGCGCCAGCCCGGACATCGGCCTGCCCGCTCCGGTGAGCCGCTCGCCGGCCAGTCACCGCGTGTACGGCCCCTCGGCGCTCGGGGGCGGCCTGCACCGCTTCTGGTCGCTGACGTTCATGCTCGCGCGCACCGAATTCAAGCTGCGTTTCTTCGGCTCGATCCTGGGCTACGTGTGGACGCTGATGCGACCGCTGATGCTTTTCGGGGTGATGCTGTTCTTCTTCACGAAGATCCTCGACATCAACAAGGGCAACCCGACCTCCCACTACGCCGAGTACCTGCTCGAGTCGATCATCCTCATCACCTACTTCCAGGAAACGACAGCAGGCGCCGTACCGAGCCTGGTCGGCCGCGAGAACCTGCTGCGCCGCGTGCGCTTTCCGCGCTTGGCCGTACCACTGTCGGTGGCGCTGTTCTGCCTGTTCAACCTCTGTATGAACCTGATCGTCGTGTTCGTCTTCATCCTCGGCAGCAACATCACCCCGATGTGGAGCTGGCTCGAGCTGATTCCGCTGGTTGCGCTGCTCGTGATCTTCTCGACCGGCGTGGGCATGCTGCTGTCCGCCCTCTACGTTCGCTATCGCGACATCCAGCCGATTTGGGAAGTGTTCCTTCAGCTTCTCTATTACGGCTCGCCGGTCATGTACACAGTGGAGACCGTTTCGACCAAACACTTCCACCCCCTGGGCATCAACATCCCCTATGCGCGCGTGATCGTGGCCAACCCCCTCGGCGCGATCCTCACGCAGGCGCGCAAGGCGCTGCTTGACCCCAGCGCACCCTCGGCCGCCCGCGCGCTCGGCGGCGATGTGCGCCTGCTGATCCCGCTGGGCATCATCGTCGGGTTCTTCGCGCTCGGCCTCTGGTACTTCCACCGCGAGGCACCCCTTATCTCGGAGAAGCTGTAGGCGATGAGCGCCGCCGAGACCTCCAGCGAGCCGCACCTGCAGGCCGAGAACGAGCGCCTGCGCGCGCGCATCGACGAGCTCGAGTCCGAGCTCGTCGAGGTGCAGGCGCGCGCCAACGCCTCCGTGGCGGAGTGGCAGGAGCGCGCGTACTGGCTCGATCGATGGCACCTCGACCTGAACGCGCTGATGCGCAGGCCGGGAGCGTCGGAGTTTCGCGCGCTTGTGCGCGCCGTGCGCGCGCTCGTGTGGGCGTTGAAGCGCGCCAAGCGCCGGCTGAGCAGACAGTGAGCGGCGTCTCGGTCGTGATCCCCGTCAGGGACGGCGCGCGCTACCTCGAGGAGCTGCTCGACGCCCTCGCGCGCGAGGGCGTCGATGAGACGCTCGTGATCGACTCGGGCTCGCGCGACCGCTCGCGCGAGATCGCGCGCGCCGCGGGTGTCGAGCTGCTAAAGATCGCGCCCGCGGAGTTCGGCCACGGGCGCACGCGCAACCTTGGCGCCGAACACACCTCGGGATCGCTGATCTGCTTCCTCACGCAGGACGCCACGCCCTGTGCCGGGTGGCTGGCCGCCTACCGCGAGGCGTTCACGCTGGACGAGCGCGTGGGCGCCGCATACGGCCCGCACGTGCCGCGTGCCGACACCAGCCCGATGATCGCGCGCGAGCTGACCGAGTTTTTCGCCGGCTTCGCCACCGATGGGGGCCCAGCGGTGCAGCGCCTGGGCGATGCCACGTTCCTATCCAACGTCAACGCCTGCTATGCCCGCGCCTGCTGGGAGGAGATCCGCTTCCGCGAGGTCGCCTACTCCGAGGATCAGGCGTTCGGCGCCGACATGCTGGTCGCGGGCTGGTCGAAGGTCTATCAGCCGGCAGCCGCCGTGGTGCACGCGCACGACTACCCGCCAGTGGAGTTCATGCGCCGCTATTTCGACGAGTACCGCGGGCTGCGCGAGAGCACCGGCCACGTCGAGCCCTTCGCCCCGCTGGCAAGCGTCCGTTACGTGCGTGAAATGGTGGCAGCCGACCGGCGCTGGATGGTCGCGGGAGGCCTCGGCCGCTTGGAGCGCGCGCGCTGGAGCGGACGCTCGGCCGTCCATCACGGCGGCAGGCGCGTGTTCGCCGCCCTCGGCTCGCGCGCAGCGCGGCTACCGGCGCCCTTGCAGCAAGCGCTGTCGCTCGAGCGGCACACCAGCGCCGAAGCCACCAACGGGGCGCTTCCCCCGCTGCCCGCCCCCGAGCACATCGACCGCATGCTCGACCAGGACGACTACGAGGTCGTCACCCGGGTGTGGCGCGAGGGACCGATGCCGCTGCTCGACCCCGTCCCCGGCATGTGCGAGCGCGAGCGGCTGAGGCTAGCGCTCGTGATCCCGCCGTTCAGCCGCGGAAGCGGCGGGCACAACACCCTGTTTCAGATCCTCTCGCGCCTGGAGCGCCGTGGCCACACGTGCAGCGTGTGGCTCGTTGACTATCACAACCACATGCGCGAGCTGTGGCCGGGGGTGCTGCGCCACGACATCGTCGAGTTCTTTGCGCCGCTGCAAGGACCAGTGTACAAGGGCTTTGACGAGTGGCAGGGCGCCGACGTCGCGATCGCGACCGGCTGGCAGACTGTGCACGCGACGCTCCGACTGGACAACTGCCGCGCCCGCGCCTACCTAGTCAACGACCACGAGCCCGAGTTCTTCCCAGCCTCCACCGAGCAGGTCCTCGCCGAAGACACCTACCGGCACGGGCTGCACTGCATTGCGGCAAGCCCGTGGCTGCGCGACCTGCTGACCGAGCGCTATGGCGCGAGCGCGGACGCCTTTCAGCTGGGCGTCGACCACGAGGACTACCGGCCGCTGCCGGTACAGCGACGCACGGACACCGTGATCTACTACGCTCGCCACGCCACCCCACGCCGCGCCGTCCCGATCGGGCTGATGGGGCTGGCGGAGTTGCACCGGCGTATGCCTGATGCGCGCATAATGCTGTTCGGCACGGACAGCCCCCTGCACGCGGCCTTCCCTTACGAGCACCTCGGCGTGCTTTCCACCTCCCAGCTCGCCCGGCTCTACTCCGAGGCGACGGTCGGACTATGCCTATCGCTCACGAACTTCTCGCTGATGCCAAAAGAGATGCTCGCGTGCGGCCTGCCGTGCGTCGAGCTGGCCGGCGTGAGCGCCGAGTCGATCTTCGGCGCCGACGGAGTCCTCGAGCTGGCCGCGCTGACGCCAGACGCACTCGCCGACGCGCTGCAGCGCCTGCTCGTCGACCGTGAGCGCTGGCAGCGACGCTCGCGCGAAGGCATCGCGTTCGTCGCCTCCCACACGTGGGAGCGGGCGACCGACGAAGTCGAAGCCGGCTTGCGCCACGCGCTGCGCGAGCGCGCAAACGCTCAGACCGTGTGAGGACTGTGCGCGGCGGTCACTTGAGACTCCAAACCGAGCTCAGCGTGGTGTCCTTGCCATCCATCGAAACCGCCTCGATACCCACGCGATACCGCCCCGGGCGCAGACTGCGCCTGAACGTGCTCGTGACCGTGCCTGCCGCGCTAGCGTGTAGTGTTAGTTGTTTTTGAAGCCTCCAGAGCGCCCTGCCGCTGTGAGCGCCAGTAGCGAGGATCGCTCGATACAGCACCATGTGCACAACAGCCGCGGCACTGAGCTGCAGCGAGACGTGCTTGCGGGTAAGCTTCACGTGGGAGGCCCGCGGGGGCATGGCTTGAGGGCTCGGGGACGGCGGGGGCGGACTTATGGGGATGTCTGGCGGTTGGACCGCGCGCCGCACGTGCGAGACAATCGGTTCGTAGACCATCCGCGTGCACCCCGGGCCTTCGACCGCGTGAGTGACCCAGCCCCAGGACACCTGCACGACTTCTTCTTCTGCGCTTTCCTGCGCAGCCGCCGCTTCGGTGACAGCGACCGGCGGTGTCACGGGCGCGAAATACAGAGCGCCGCCCATGCCGACGGGGCCAGTTTCGTTGGCTCCGGTGGCCAGCAGCTCGAACTGGGCAAAGCGGGCGCCCGCGGGCGCTCTGGCGACGACGCGACATTCCAGCATCGTCGTCGCGCCTTCGCGATCGCCGACCGTCGGCGGGCCGATCTCGACGGCGCCGTCAACGGGCTGTCGGTCGGCCGCCAGGAACTGCACGCTCGCCTGGACTCCATCGCTGCCTGGCGCAGATCCGCCGAGCCATCCACCGAATTCGAATTCCTGCGCTCCTGCGTCGATCGAGTGGGCGAAGTCTTCCAGCGCCACCGTTTGGCTCATGCTCGCCCCGGTGCGCTCGCCCACGAACAACGCGTCACCCAGCTCATGCGCAGCCGCGAAGGACGCGCTGGGCACACTCGCAGAAGAGCCGTAGGTCGCCACCGAAAAACCTTCCGCCTGCCATGCCGCAAGCCCGCTGGATTCCGCATCGGCGTCGACGAGCAGATTCGATGCGGCATCAGAAGACGAAGCCAACGCGCGCGGCACCGCAACCGTGCACGAACACAGCAACCACGCAAGGACCGTCAAGCTGCCCATCGTCGCGCGCAGCGGCAGCGCCCGACGAATGCCAGGTCCGCGCGCGAGCGGCGCTGCCCAATACCTGTGTCTTTCCGCGATCGAACTCATGGACAATCACAACCGGCCACCGTAACGTACCGACCGGGTGGGCCCGCCGGCGAACTCTCCACACGATCTTCACAGGCGCTGTGATCTAGGTGATCTCCATCCAGTCCAGCGAGCGCCCGCACAGAGAGTGCCAGGTTCGCGGTGCAATCGTCTGCACCGACTCCTGTTCATCGCTCAGCGGCTCGAACACGATGCCGTCAAGCACCGTGCTGCCGGCATCATCCGGAAGCAGATCGCCCCCGTAGCGCAGTAGCTGCAGCACGTGCTTGCCCCGTGCAAGCGTCAGCGTCCCCACATCGATCATGGTGCCGTCATCGCCTGACTGCTGGGCCGGGGCGCCGATTTGACGGCCGTCCACAATCACATGTAGCGGGCGGTCCACGTCCCCCCCAAGCCAGAGCTCGTAACGTCCGGGCGTCTTCACCTCGAAACCCTCTTCGATCCGACCTGGCGCCGCGAATGCCAGCTGCACACGTCCCTCGAGGTCGGTGGAGGGCACGAGCGAGGGCGAGCGTGCGGCGATAGCGAGGTTCAGCGAGATGTTCCTGGCCCGAGGGGCGTATGCGATCCGTCCGCGGGCGCGTTCGGCTCTCACTGCCAGCGCTCTCACGCTCGCGCAGGGCGGAACCGCCGCCGGTTCGTAGCCGCCACCGAGAGGGATGTGCACGAGCGGGGGAGGGCCAACCCGCCGCCAGACCGTGTAGTAGCTGCCCTTCCACGCCAGCTTGAAGTTGCCGGGGGGGCGGCTCCACGCCGGCGAGCGACGCATCACGATCGTCCGAAACCGCTCGATGCTGGCGAGCGACAGCGAGTCCAGATCGTAGCTGTGCCCATATCCCCCGCTACCGCCGCCTACGAGCGTGAACGGGCCGTCGTACGCGAAGCCGGGACCATCTGGCTCCATTCCGCGCAGCAGGTACAGCGCGTATTCGTCGAAGTCCGGGACGAGCGTCGGCCCCTCACCGGAGAAGCGTTGGCCGATGGCCGCCAGCTCTTCGTAGCGCTGCGTGGGCGCAAGATTGGTCGCGTGGTATAGAAGCCCATCTGAGACCAGGACGCCCAGCGCCAGCGCCACCACTAGCACGAGGCCCTCGAGCCGACGGGCGCGCATCAAGCCCAAGGCCCCGACCATCGCCACGAACACGACCACCGGCGAGAGGATCACCAGCAGCTTCGCATCGGTCCACTCTGTGCCGTGCCGATGCACGACCTGCCACACGAGGTACGAGAGCACAACGAAGACGAGCACGCTCCACGAGCGCCGTCGCACGAGCCAGATCAGACCGAGGGCGACGCAGATCCCTGCGATGCCGATCAGCACGTAGGTCTGGTTCAGGTACTTGGGTTCGACGCGATGCGATTCGCCGACCCACACCCCTAGCGTCTGCAGGAACTTCAGTGGGCGCAGCAGGTTGCCTGGATCGCTGACCGCCGCAGCGTTGGAGCTCGACACCGATTCCGCCAGGGTCAGCGTTTGCGGCAGGGGTGCAACCGTTGGCAGCCCGATCAGAGCCGTGCTTGCCGCGAGCCCAGCCCCTCCCAACGCCAGCGGGCGGAGATCGCGCCAGCGTGAGATCGGCACGGCCACGAGCAGCGCCACGCCACCGAAGGCCACGACCCACGCCGACCCCGCTATCCCGATGGCATCCAGTGTCGCCGCCGCTGCGATCCCAAATGGCAGCACCGCACGCACCCCGGTCGCGGCGCGCAGCTCGCGAGCACACACCAGCAGTGCGCCCATCAGCACGATCATCGGCAGCGCCGTGATCTCCTTGATCGAGCCCATCAGCGCGTACGCGTAAACGAGCGCGGGCACCGAGGCGATCATGCCGGTCACCGCTGCCGCCGCCCGAGACAGACCACTGCGTTTGGCCATGAACATGAGCACGACCGCGAGCAGGCTGAGCTCGAGCGCCTGGTAGACGCTGTAGAGCCAGATCAAGTTCTGTCCGCTGAGCCAGCCGACGGACGCGAGCACGCTGTGCCCGCCCGAGGGGTAGCCGTTGCCGAAGTACGCCTGCAACGTGGTCCCATACGCGGGGATCCCGGTCGAGAAGTCGTGCGCGTAGTGCAAAAGCCGCTCCGCGCCGGCAATCTGGATCGCGCCGGTCGTATCGAGCAGATAGCCGCTGAACGTCGGACGCAAGGCGACGATCTCCGGCGCAGCGACGAGCGCGTAGCTCACGAACATCGCACACACGCCCCACCACCAGCCGCGAGGCCGCGCGCGCCAGCGCTCGCGCAGCTCGAGGCGCGCAAGCGCAAAGCCGAGAATCGCAAGCACGAGCAATACGATCGGGCTCAGGGGAGCAGTGGGCCCCCACCAGGTCGTGAACTGGGAGACCACGATCAGCGTCCCGAAGCCGAGCGGCAGCAGCAACAACGCGGGCAGGCGCGCCCCTGTCAGCCGCTCGACCAGCAGTCCGCAGCCGAGTGACAGCAGCCAAAACAGCAGTGGAAAGAGAGCGACGACCGCCAGGAATTGCATACGCAGGTGGAGGCGCCCCCGGCTACCTAGACCGAGTGCGGCGCAACCCGAGGATGCTCAAAAGGAAGGACGAGAAGAAGATCTGGATGCCGACGATCAAGAGCGAGGCGGCGATCACCGCGAGGTGTTCGTCGGCCAGCGAGCCGAAGCCGCGCGAGATCCATGTCGCCACGATCACGGCTCCCATCACGATCCCGACAAGCGCGAAGGCGCCACCGAGCAGCAGCCCGTGCTCCAGCCGGAAGCGCGCGCGCATGCGATCGAACCACGGGTCGCGCTCGCCCATGAAGTACGTGCCGTACGCATGGGCGCACAGCCCGAGCGCGAGCACCTGGGTGCCGACGATCATCAGCAGCGCGCCGCCGATGATCGCGTGCACCCCCCAGGCGCGGCCGAACAGATCGAAGCCCGACTCGACGACGATGATGATCAGCGTGCCGAGCCCGGCCAGGAGGGCGCCGGGCACGATGAACAGGTGAGTGGGGCTGTGCACGAGCAGGAAGCGCAGGTGGCGCCAGCCGTCGCGGAAGCTCGAGAGCTTGCTCTCGCCGCCGCGCGGGTGGTACTCGATCGGGAACTCGGCGATCCGCAGGTTCTCCTTGGAGGCCCTGATGACCATCTCCGAGGCGAACTCCATGCCGGTCGTGCGCAGGTCCAGGCGCGCCAGCACGTCGCGGCGCAGCGCGCGCATGCCGCAGTGGGCGTCGTTGATCCCCGTGCGGAAGAACAGGTTGAGCAGGCCGGTGAGGATCGGGTTGCCGACGTAACGATGCAGCCACGGCATCGCGCCCGGCTGGATGTTGTCCATGCGATCGCCCATCACGAGCTCCGCGCCGGCTTCCAGCTCGGCGACGAAGCGCGGGATCTCCTTGAAGTCGTAGGTCAGGTCGGCGTCCGCCATCACGATGTAGCGGCCCCGCGAGGCCGCGAAGCCCGCCATGTAGGCGCTGCCGTAGCCGCGCCGGCATTCGAGCACTACGCGCGCGCCAGCCTGCTCGGCCAGACGCGCGGAGTCGTCTTCGGAGTCGTTGTCGGCGACCACCACCTCGCCGGGCACGCCCATGCGCACGATTGCTTCGAGCGCCGCGGTCACGCACGCCTCGATGTTCTCCGCCTCGTTCAGGCAGGGGATCACGACCGACACGAGCGGAGTCTCGCGGTCCTCGAGCCCGGGCGCCGCGGGGTGATCGCTTGTGGTGACCAGTGTGCTCATCGGTAGAGGCGTGGCGCCGCGCAATTCGAGGAGTCGGGCAGCCCGCGCTGCGTTTATAACGCCTGGGAGGGCGGAAAGTGGCGCAACCAGCTGTCGCCGCCGGCAGATGAGATGCTAGCGAGATGCGAGTTTGCATCGTCTACGACTGCCTGTTCCCGTACACGATCGGGGGCGGCGAGCGCTGGTACCGCAGCCTGGCCGAGCGCCTGGCGCGCGAGGGGCACGAGGTGACGTATCTCACCTTGCGCCAGTGGGAGCGCGGGAGCTCGGTCGAGCTGCCGGGGGTCCGGGTGGTCACGGCCGGCCCGCGGATGGCCCTGTACACGCGCAGCGGGCGCCGGCGCGTGCTGCCGCCGCTGGTGTTCGGTGTCGGGGTCTTGCTGCATCTGCTGGGCAGCCGGCGTCGCTATGAGGTCGTGGACACCTCCTCGTTCCCGTACTTCTCGCTGCTCGCCGCCGCCGCCGTGCGCCCGCTGCTGGGCTTCGAGCTGGTGGTCGACTGGTTCGAGGTCTGGAGCGACTCCTACTGGCGCGAATATTTGGGCCCGCTCGCGGGACGCGCCGGCGTGCTCGTCCAGCGCCTGTGCGCGCGCGTCCCCCAGCGCGCGTTCTGCATCTCCGAGCTGCACGCGCGTCGCCTTCGCGAGGAGGGACTGAAAGGAGGGGTGACGGTCCTGCGCGGCCTCTACGCGGGCTCGGCGGAGGCGGCTGAGGCACCGCCCATCGCCTCGGTGGGAGAGCGACGGGCGGCGGGACGCGTCGACTCGCCAGCGCGATCGCCGCAGCGGTCGCGAGCGGAGATCTCCGGCGAGCCGCTCGTGCTGTTCGCGGGTCGGCTGATCCCGGAGAAGCACGTGACGCTCGCGGTGGCGGCGATCGGCCTCGCGGCCGAGCGCATCGAGGGACTTCGGGGCGAGATCCTCGGCGACGGTCCGGAGCGTTCGGCGATGGACGAGGCGATCCGCACGCGCGGGCTCACGGAGATCGTCTCGGCGCCCGGCTTCGTGGACAGCGAGACGGTGGTCGCGGAGATGCGCCGCGCGAGTTGCCTGCTGCTGACTTCCAGGCGCGAGGGCTACGGACTGGTCGTGGTGGAGGCCGCCGCCCACGGCACGCCTAGCGTGGTCGTCGCGGGCGAGGACAACGCGGCGACCGAGCTGATCGTCGAGGGCGTCAACGGGACGATCGCCGCGCGCGCCGACCCGCAGACGGTGGCCGACGCGATCGAGCGCGTGCACGCCGCCGGGGCGGCGATGCGGGAGAGCACCGCGCGCTGGTTCGCCGAGAACGCCGAGCGCCTTTCGCTCGAGTCCTCGCTGCGGACGGTGCTCGCGAGCTACGCCTCCAGCGCGCGCCGGTAGCTCTCGAGCGTCAGGCGCGCGGTGCGCTCCCACGTGAACTCGCGCACGCGCTCGAGGCCCGCTGCGCGCAGGCGCTCGGCCTGGGTCGGGTCGCCTAGCAGCCGTTCGATCGCGCCGGCGATCGCCGCCTGGTCATGGGGGTCGAACAACAGCGCCGCCTCGCCCGCGACCTCGGGCAACGAGGAGGCGTTCGAGCATGCGACGGGAACGGCGCGCGCCATCGCCTCCAGCACGGGCAGCCCGAAGCCCTCGTACAGCGACGGGTACACGAACGCCGCGGCGAGCGCCCACAGACCCTCGATCTCCGGTTGAGAGACCCAGCCGGGAAAGCGCACGTCCTCGGCCAGCCCGGCGCTGACGGCGCGCTCGCGCAGCTCACGCTCGTGGGCGGTGGGGTAGCCGGGCAGAACGAGCAGCGGGCGCCGCTCGGGCGGGATCCTCGCCAGCGCGTCGATCAGCGTCGCGAGGTTCTTGTGCGGGCGCTTGGCCGACAGGCTCAGCAGCACTCGTCGGGTCCCAAGATCGAAGCGTGCCCGCACCTCGGTCGCAGCCAGCGGCTGCTCGCGACGAAGCGTGCCGAGACCGAGGGGCACTACGTCGATGCGCTCGGGCACAACCTTCAGCAGCCCGATCAGATCGGCCAGCGTGCTGTGCGAGTCTGCGATCACGCGATCGGCGCGACGCACGGCCGCTGGCACCAGCACCCGCATGCCCTTGTCGCGAATGCCGGCGTGCGCTTCGGGAAATCGCGCGTAGATCAGATCGTGCACCGTGACCACGCGTCTGAAGGCACCCCACAGTGGCGCGGTGCTCGCGAGGCTGTGCATCAGCTGCACACCTTCGCGTGCGGCCAGCGGTGGCAGCAACGTCTGCTCGCCGAGCACCCACTGAACGCGGTCGCGGGCGTGCACCGGGATGGTTACCGCGGGCAGCAGCTCGCCCCACGGACCATCCCGCGCTGCGGCCGCCTCCCGGTTCACGAACGCAGTGAAGCGCGTACCGGGCGGCGCCTGCGTGAGCAGCTCGGGAATGAGCTCGCGCGCGGCGACCTCCATGCCGCCGGTCTCGCCGGGGACGAGGAAGATCAGGTTGAGGCCGATGCGCATCGAACTGCTACCTGAGCACCTCGAACTTGGCGCGAATGTTCATCGTGGCGAAGCGAAACGCCAAGCAGTTCTCGTAAGTCTCTAGCACGCGCCGTTCGCGGGCAGCCCCAGCGTGACTGCCGTGTATGGCAGCCACAAATCGAGGGGGACCTGCAGGACGTGACGGCGCACATTCGCACAATGCGCGAAAGCGACCTCCAGTACTGCGCCCGGGCCAGTTTGGGACGAGATCGAAGCGACGTAGATCGACCGTCTGCCAACCGTCTGCCGGGCTCGCCGCATTGGCTTACCGTAGCGTTCGCGGCTAGGGTGAGCTCATGCACTTGGCACGGCCGCGAGCATCGTGACGCTGCCGGCGAGCGCGAACCTGCACCGAGGTCTGACGATCGGCATCGATGCGCGCGCGGCGGTCGAGGCCCCCGCCGGGCGCGGGCGGGTGGTACGTGAGCTTCTGCGCGCGCTCTCGGCGCGCCAGGAAGACGACAACCGCTACCTGCTTTATACACGGCGCGAGTGGCAGGCGCTGGAGCCGGACGAGCGCTTCAGCTGGCGAGCAACTGCCGCGCGTGACCCGCTCTGGCACGTGCTAACCGCGAGGGCGGCCAATAGCGAGTGCGACGTCTTTCTGTCAACCAACTCATATCTGACGACGTGGTTCCTGCGCATACCTGCCGTGCCGATCGTGCACGACCTGATCGCTTTCGAATCACCGATGCCGGCACACCGCCGCTCGGCGCTCATCGAGCGGCTCACGCTCGGCCCGACCGTGCGTCGATCGGCCGCATTCGTGGCGGTCTCGCAGGCGACCGCCGACGTGCTCGCCAGACGCTATCCCCCCGTCGCGCCGCGAACGTTCGTAGCGCACCTGGGGGTTGCGAAGCTAGACTCAGGCTCACTCGGCACAGCCGAGCTAGAGGCGCTTCCAACACCTGGCTTCGTGCTGGCGGTAGGGACGCTCGAGCCGCGCAAGAACCTACCCCGGCTGGTCGAGGCCTACCGCTCGCTCGATCGTCGGCTCCAAGACGAGCATCCACTGGCGGTCGTCGGCGCACTCGGCTGGCAGGCTGGCGAGACGCTGACGGCCCTGCGCTCGCTCGGCGAGCGCGCGGTGCTGCTCGGGTATGTCTCGGACGCCGCCCTGCAATATCTTTACCGGCGGTGCGGTGCGTTCTGCTTCCCTTCCCTGGGCGAGGGCTTCGGACTGCCTGTGCTCGAGGCGATGGCCGCGGGAGCGCCGGTAATCACGTCGAACGTGTCCTCGCTACCGGAGGTCGGCGGCGACGCGGTCGAGCTCGTCGATCCTCGTGACACTGCGAGCATCGCCGCGGGCCTGCGCCGCGTGCTCGGCGACACGCGGCGTCAAGAGCAGCTAAGACGCCTCGGTCCGGCACGAGCACGCACGTTCTCATGGGACGCCTTCGCGGAGCGGGTGTTGGAAACGCTTCAGGCAGCCAGCACGCGCTCGTATGCGCCGGCAAGCCGCTCGGCGGCAGCGGCAGTCGAGTAGCGCCGCACCAGGTCGGGTGGGTAGGCGATCCTCGCCGCGGGAGCCCGAGTGAGCGGTCCATCGGCGAGCGCGCGTGCGATAGCCATCCAGTCGCCGGGGGCCACCAGCTGCGCCGGGGTGCCGTCAAGCACCTCGGGGATTGCACCGCTGTTCGTCGCGACGATCGCGAGGCCCGCGGCCATCGCCTCAGCGAGCACCATCCCGAACTGCTCCTCCCAGAATGCGCGCGGCACGCCCAGCGGGTGATGCGCTCCGCTCGCAGAAGCCTGACTGGCTAGCACCAACGCGGAGGCGCCAGCAAACAGCAACGGCATCTGCTCGTAGGCGACCGCACCCAGCTCCACGGCATCCGCCAGTCCGAGCTCGGATGCGTACGTACTGAGCCTCGCCTGCTCGGGACCCGAGCCGACGATCAATAGTCGCGGCCTCGTAGGCAGGCCGCCCGGGATGGCAATCAGACCGCTATGCAGTGCAGCCAGCGCACGGAGCACGTCGTGATGACCCTTCTCCCAGACGAGCCGGCCCACCGAGACGATCGTGTGCCGCGCCGGCGACGGCTCCCCCGTGACTGCTGCGAAGCGCTCAACGTCCACGCCTGGAGGACAGACGAGTATGCGCTCCTCGGACACGCCCTCGAGTCGCAGGGCAGTCGCAGCGCGCTCGGTCGCGGGCAGGAACAGGTCGGTCTCGGCGAGCACCCGCTCGCGGTGGCGGCGTGCGTTGCGATTGCGATAGCTCATCAGCAGCGGCAGCGTCTCCCACACGGTCTGTACGAGCTTGAAGCGGTAGCGGCGCTTGCGCTTGGCCGCCTCTGCGGCGAACCAGTAGGAGAGCTCCTCGGCATGGACGACATCGGCCCGCGCGAACGCATCCGCCCCCGTCAGGTAACGATCGCCGAGCATGTGGGCTCCTGCCTCCCCCAACGGCCCGGCAGGCAGCAGGTCGCGCAGCGCGCGCGCGCGTACCGCGCGCAACTGCTCGGGTGCGACAAAGCGGTTCGAACCCGTGAGCAGGTAGGAGACCTCGAAGCGCTCGGGCAGATCCTGCCAAGGTCGCAGCTCCCACGGTGTCACCTGATGGCCGCGGACGATCAGGATGCGCGGCATCTGACCCGCAACTTATGGCCGTGCGCGGCGATCGCCCGCCTGTAGCCCGCCATGCTGGCGACGCCCGTGCGCTGCCAGGTGAAGCTCACGGCGCGCTCGCGGCCACGTGCCGCAAGACGCTGCGCAAGCTCCCCATCGCTCAACAGCCGACGGATCACGAGCACGATCTGCTCTTGGCTTTCGGGATCGAACAGAAGGGCAGCGTCTCCCGCCACCTCCGGCAGCGAGGAGGTGTTCGAGCACGCGACGGGCACACCTCGGAGCATCGCCTCGAGTACCGGCAACCCAAAGCCCTCGACGAGCGAGGGCAGCACGAACACGCTGCTGAGTGCGTACAAGCCGGCGAGCGTGGCCTCCGACAGCCACTCAGGCAGGCGCAGACGATCCGCTACCCCCAAATCCTCTGCCAGCGCACTTAACTCGCGCTCATGCGCCGTCGAGAACCCCGGGATCACCAGGACCACATCGCCGTCAAGCTGAGGAAGCGCGCGAACGAGCCGTTCGAGGTTCTTGTACCGATGCTTCTGTGCCACGCACAGGAGCACGCGGGCGGCGCCGAGCACGAGCTCGCGGCGAACCGCTGTCTCGCTGGCCGCGATCGTCGCTGGAGCCCTCGCGCCGAGCGGGGTGACGTGCACCCGCTCTCTGGACACTCCCAGCGAGCGCACGATTTCCTCGGCGCCCGCTTGGGAGATCGCGAACACCTGATCGGCGTGGCGCGTGTCGTGCTCGACGAGCCGGCGCAGCGAGCGCTGCCATGCGCGGGTTCCGCCCCATTCCTCCGGAGGGCGCATCCATATGACGTCCAGGAGCGAGACCACGCTGGCTACGCGGTAGATAACGGCCGGCCCGACGTTCGCCAGACTGTGCAGCACGTCGAGCCTGCGGAGAAGTGCAAGCGGCGGTATCAGCGCAAATTGAAACGCGAGATTCGCTCGCTCGTTTTCATGTCCGACCGGGCAGCGAACCCAGCGGACCGCGCCGGCCCACGGCTCCTCGCGAAGGTCTGCGGGCACGTCGCGAGAGACGAAGACGTGGATCTCGGTGTCCGGCTCTACCTCCAGCAGCGCACCCGGCAGCTCTCGCGCATAGCGACCAGCGCCACCAGAGGCATCTCGCAGAAACATCAAGTTGAGTCCGATGCGCAACCGATGCCAAGCGTCAGACCCGTCCGTTGCCCGAGCGCTACGCACTGCCGATCAGGCTAGCGGTCGACCGATCCGCTGCTGCGACGAAGGCTCACGAGCAGGATGTCGACGATCTCCTGAGGGACGGCGCGCGTGACAGCGATAAGCCCAAAATACACGAGCAGGACGACCACAGTCAGCGCGAGCGACGGCACGTTGAGCAACAGCGCGGCCGCGAACGGGGGAACTGCCGCGAGGAGGACGCGTGGTAGGGAGGACGGATGCGGGCGCAGCTCAGGATGATCGCGGATGAGCACGATCAGGCAGCCCAGAGCGAGCGTAGCCTCACCGCAGAGCGTGGCCACTGCCGCACCCTGGGCGCCGTGCGCAGCGGCAAGGACGAGCGTCGCTGCGGCACTGACGAGCAGCGCCGCGGCGTTGACCGCGAGCAGTGCGCCGTAGCGCTTGATCGACAGCAGCGCATAGCCCCAGCTCGCGATCAGGAAGGACGCGATCATCCCGAACCCCTGGATGCGGATCACTTCGACGGCGCCAGCGTATTTCGGGCCGCCGACGACCTGCTCGATGAACCGCGCGCCCGCGAGCAGACCGAGCGCGGTAGCGATCCCAAGGATCAGCCCAACCTCGAAGATGCGCTGCAGTGCGTAGGAGAGACGCTTGCGATCATCGCGCGCCGCTCGCGCGAGCAGCGGCAGCGCGCCGCCCACCAGCAGACCCGGGATTGCCGCGAGCGCGATGTAGACCCTGAAGGACACCGCGAACAGCCCGCTTTGGTGTTCGCTCGTGACCAGGCTTGCGAGTATCTGCGCGGTGTAGATGTAGATCGTCCCAACGGCCGTGGCGAGCGAGAACGAGACGGTGAGGCCGAGCAGCGACAGCCAGCGGCGCGGTCGCAGCTCGACGCGCAGGGGCATGCGACCACGGACGAGCGCCGCGTTGACCGGCACCAGCACGAGGTACACGAGCAGGTTGACCGCGAGCAGGGGCAGCACGCCGGCGCCGACGAGCACGAGCGCGACGAGCACGATCACAGTCATCAGCTGGCGGGCGAATTCGAGGAGCGCCAGGGTGCCGAGGCGGAGATCCGTGGACAGGGGTATCGAGAGCGTGTGCTGGTAGACGAGCGCGAATGTGGCAACGCTCGCGACCACCGTGCCGAGCAACAGCGGGGTGTCGTAGCCGGCAAGCGCCGCGAAGGCGGTGGCGAGCAGCACACCGATCGTTGTCAGCGCGACGCGCAATCCGAGCAGATCGCGAATCAGCGCGTCACGATCGGCGCCTTCGCGGACCGCGTACTCGCGCGTTCCGAGGCTGGACATGCCCGCGTCGGTGACCACTGTGACGATGCTCACGAGCGAGATCACGGTCGTATAGCGGCCAAACAGGCTCACGCCGAGATAGCGGGTGAGGATCGCCGCGGAGACCACCGATAGGCCCACCACCGCGACGTAGCTGGTGAGGCGCAGGACCCCACCGCGGATGACCAAACCGCCGGCTGCGGAGGTATCGAGGATGTCGGGCTCCTGATAGCCCTCCTCGCCCGCCGGCGCGCTGGGCACCGTGCCAAGCGTTCCGTCTTCGTCGCTCATCCGTGCGCCGCCCACGCGCGTTCGTAGCTGGCGAGCGTCGCGCGGGCGGTTGCCGTCCAGGTGAACTGCGCTTGTCGCTCGCGCCCGAGCGCGATCAGACGCTTCGCTAGATCGTCGTCGGTAAGCAGCTCGATGATCGCCGAAGCGATGTCCTGCACGTCATAGGGATCGAAGTAGCGAGCCGCCTCGCCGGCGACCTCGGGAAGCGAGGACGCTCGCGAACATGCGACCGGGACCCTACGGCACATCGCCTCGAGGAGAGGTACGCCGAAGCCCTCGTTGACGGACGCGAAGACGAAGCAGCTGGCCAGCGCGTACAGACCCTCTAGATCGCGTGCGTCGACGTAGGCCGGGAAGACGATGTTTGCGCCCGTGCCGAGCCTAGCAGCGAGCTCCCGCAAGTCTCGCTCGTGCCTGGTCGGATTACCTGGAATCACGAGCTTGGCATCGGGCTGGTGCTCCACGACCACGGTCATCGCTCGTACGAGTCGCTCGAGGTTCTTGTGCACCTTCTTGGCCGACACGCTCAAAATCACAGGGCCCTGACCGAGACCGAGCCTGCCGCGCAACTCCGCCTCGGGCGTGGGGTTGGCTGTCTCACCGACGCCTGGGGCAAGCGCTACGACGTCGATGCGCTCGCGGGGCACGCGCAGGTATTTGACGACGTGCTCGGCGCCCGCCTCGGAGAGGACGATCACCCGATCTGCCCTACGCGCCACAGGGGGCACTGTCAGGCGCCACACGCGTACGGTCCACGCCTCCCCAGGATCAGGCGCCACGATCCAGGTGACATCCGCGAGGGTCACGACGTTGACCGCGCTGGTGTGCAGCGGCGCGGTCATCGCCACGCTGTGCAAGAGCTCGACGCGCCTGCCGGCAACGGCGCCGAGCAGGGTCAGCTCCGAGACCGCCTTCAGCCCCCGACGGCCGAGCAGTGGATGGCTGATCAGCTCGACCTGATCGCTCCAAGCCTCGCTCTTCAGATATTCGTGGCCGCCGGGACTACAGAAGACGCTGAAGTCCGCCTCCGGCACGAGCCTCACGAGCTCGGGCACGAGCGCGCGGACGTAGGTGTCCAATCCGCCCATGCGCGGCTCCAAGAAGATCGCGTTGATCCCGATCCGGCGGGGAAGGGGGCTGCGCATGTGGGCGCCACCGTACCGTGCCGTCGTTGCGTCAAGCGGCTGAGCCTGGGGCATCCTTGAGTGCCCGACGTAGCAGCGAGCCGTAGGCGCGCGCCCGGGCTGCGGCGCTGGCGCGCTTCGAGGGGAAGCATGCGATCGCGCGCAGCGTCAGCCAGGAGAGCGCGAGCGAGGCGGACAGAGCGGTGCGGGCGAGAATCACTGGAACGCCCTGCAGGTGCAGATATCGCAGGGCGCTCGTGACGAAATACGGCGAATGTGTGAGCGCGGCCTCGCCGCCCCCACGCACTAGGTGGCACACCTGGGCATGCGGCAGAACTTCGATCGTCCACCCGCACGCGGCGACGCGCTGCTGCCACTCGGTCTCCTCGAGATACAAGAAGAAGGCCTCATCGAGCGGGCCCGCCTGCGTGTAAGCGCTGCGCCTGATGGCCATCGCGGCACCACAGACGTGCGCCGGACGCTGTCCCGCGCTGAGCGCCGATGGCGACATCGCGTAGGGATTGAGCGCCGGAAAGTAAACCAGCGCATACATGATCGGAACGCACAGATCCATCGCGAGCGTGAGCAGGCCCGGAAAGCGACGATAGCCGTTGGGGGCGATGTGTCCTGCGGCGTCCCGCAGCAGCGGCGCGAGCACGCCCGTCTGGGGATGCTCGCCCATATGAGCGAGAAGCTTCTCGAGGGCACCGTCTTGCACCTCGGTGTCAGGGTTCAGCACGATCACGAACTCGGCACCCGACTGTCGAAAGCCGGCGTTCACGCCCGCGGCGAAGCCCATGTTTCGTGGCATCTCGATCACCGTCGCCCCAGATTGAGACCGACGCAACCGCTCGACGCTGCCGTCTTCGGATGCATTGTCTACGATCACCGTTTCGACCTCGAGCTGACTGCTCGTCGCGCGGACCGAGTCAAGGCAACGCTCTACCAGTTCGGGTGCGCGGAAATTGACGATCACGATCGCAGCGTCGGGCTCGCTGGAGCTCGACCCACGCAGGCACAACGACTGGTCCGGATCTGACACGCTCAGCAAGCGTAGACGGCGCCCCTGCTCACTCCGCGGCGTGCGCGCGCCCCCAAGTGCGACGCGACATGCGCCGGCGCTGAGCGCGGGAGCCCCGTTGCCAATCGTTCGTGCGGTTATCGGCGACCAGAAGGTTGCGCTGTTCGGCGCTTCGGTACGTGCCGGCGCGCGCCCAATCCTGAGCGTCATAGGCCAGTCCATTGCGGTCCACGACCACGGCGCGCAGCCCACGGCGCTGGATCTCGCGCGTAATTCCCTGCCGGCCACTCTCGAGCCGGTACGCATCGCTCTTGTCGCGCACGCGATCGAGGCCTAGTTCCAACGCGAGAGCACGCTCGAGCATGAACGCGCTCGTACGAACGTGCGGGTTGGGGAAACTATCGTATTCGCGCCGGCGCTGAGGCAGCTTTACGAGCTGATAGATCCAGTGCTCCAAGCCGCCGCCTTCGCGGATGAAGTGCACCCGACTCTCCCAGCTGCCGGTCGCGCCGACGAGCCCAACCCTCGGTAGTTCGGCCGCCCTGAGCAGATGTCCGAGCCATCCATCCGCGAGGATCACGCTGTAGGAGTTCAAGAAGCAGACGCGCGGATGCTCCAATGATTGTGCCGCATGCCCATACGCCGCCAGGTCAAGGGCCAGCCGCGGAAGCTCGAGCAATCTGTGCCTCGTTCCTTGCAGCTCGGCCTCGAGCGTCGCGCGCTGCTCGTCGCGCACGCCGTTGAAGACGATCACCAGCTCGTGATCTGTCCCTGCGGGATGACGGTCATAGGACGCCAGGAAGTCGCGCAAAGGGCCAGGACCGAGCGGCCCCCAGACGAGATAGACGACCGCGATCACAGCTCGTCATGCTAAAAGCTGGGTGGGTCCGCATAGCACGTCGCCTGCCGTGCGGACGCGACGCTCACCGCGCCACCGCCGCCGAGGTCCCCAGCACCTGCCCTTGGGCCCCGAGCGCCTGCACCGCGAAGTCCGCGCTCGCGCTGCTCACCGGGATCGTCGTCTCAAAGCCGCCGGAAGGGACGCTCGCCACTTCTGAGAGCGTCGCCGGGGTTTCCCCGGCGAACACCCGCCAGCCGCTCACGCCCGTGGCCCCGTTCCAGCTCGCGTACACGGTCGCTTCGCTCGCGCTCGCGGCCTTGACCGCCAGCGCCGGCGGGGCCGCGGGCGTGGCGCTCCAGGGGAAGCGAAACGCGCGGTAGGACTGCCCGGGGGCGGGGAAGTGCGCGTCGAAGAGCGTTTCCCCCGAGGGGCCGAATTCCGTGAAGTACGGCAGTTCGCCCCAGCCGACGAACGAGTCGCCGTCGGGCAGGAGCTGGTCGTTGCCCTGGCTGCCGGTGAGCAGCGGCGGCGCGTGCACGTCGCGGCCGATCAGGCTGACGCTGCGGTTCTGCCAGTCGATGCGCTCGCGGATCGCGCGCGACTGCGAGTGCTCCTTGGGCGCTGCGCCGTCGTCGAAGATCGTGAGCGTGCCGTCGGGCTGCCATTGCACGTCGTGCTGCCAGGCGAAGCCCGTACCGGCGCCCATCTTGAAGCCGGAGTCCTTGCCGCCGAGGCTCCACAGCACGGCGCCGGTGAGGTGGTCGATCTCGTACGCCGCCCAGGTGTTGCGCGAGGAGACGATGAAGTCGCCGTCGCCGGAGGGGTCCAGCGAGACGGAGTTGATGTGGAAGAAGTCCCACGGCTTGCCGTCGGTGGGCGCCGGCCAGTAGGAGTCGCCGAGGGCGACGTGACCGTAGGCGTGCCATTCGAACATCACGAGCCCCGTGGGCACGTCGATCTCCTGCAGCATGGCGTCCTGCAGCGTGCCGTTTCGCGAGCCGCCGTAGGGCGCGAGATCGGCGTCGACGAGCGAGTACGCGGTGATGAACGCCGAGCCCTGCGGGGTGAGCTGGACTTCGTGCAGGTCGGCCGCCGCGCCGTTGCCCGCCTTGATGGTGGCGATGTGCTGGTAGGAGGAGCTGTAGATCTCGTCTTCGCCGAGACCGACGCCCAGTTCGGAGGGCACCTTCCCCTGCCACCACACGAGCACGGGCTTGCCTTTGTAGGTCTCGACCTGGAAGTCCGCCACCTCCTCGCCGCTCGGCGCCGGCTTGAACCACACGAGCTTGCCCTGTCCGTTGATGATCATCGTGCCCGCCTGCCCGTAGCCGACGGTGGGGGTGAAGAAGATGTCGCCCGGCGTGGCGCTCGGCGCGTCGGCGTCCACGAACACCGCCGGCGGGTGCAGTTCGGGCGCGGAGACGAAGCTCTGGACGAGGCCGGGCTTCGTCAAATACTTGCCGCTGCCGGACGACGATGCCCGGAACCCTGACGGCCGCGAGACGGTGAAGGTCGTGCTCATGCGCACGGCATGGCCGGCGGGGCCGATGAGCGCGCCGGCGGTCACGCGCTCGCCCGCGACGAAGGGGCGCGCCGGCAGGAAGCTCGCGCCGGGAGCGCTCACATAGGACTCCAGGCGCCCGCTGTGGCGGCCGCTGCGCGAGCCGACCGCAAAGACGTCGCTTATCTCGCTCGCCGGCACGCCGAGAAAGCTGATCTGGCTGCGCGGCGAGGCGTCCGGGGTGCCGTTCAGCGGCGAGATCGCCACCGCCGGCGCTGCCTGCGCGGGCGCCGCGACCAGCAGCATCGCGATCGCGAGCGCCACCGACCCAGGCCAGGCTCGCGCGGCGCGCCGGTCTTTCCTCGCTGCTGTCACCTCGCTGTAAACACCCTCTCCGGGGGACCGTAGCGTCGCGGCGCGCTCCTCGTGTAAGAACCTCGACAACGCTGACCCCTCGCGACGCGGTCACCGGCCGACGCTCGACGCCCCGACACGCCCACCCAGCGAGCGCGTCACTCGCGCTCGAACACCCCCACGACGTTCGATGCGCCGCTCGCAAACGGGTAGTCGGCCTCGCCTTCGCACAGCACGCGGAACTGGTACGCCGCCGGCCCCGGGAACTTGAAGCGGTAGCTCGCGTGAAAGCCGCCGTGCGCGTCGCTGCGGATCACGTCGAACTCGAGCCACGCGCCTCCCGGCGAGCGCGCCTCGAGCACCAGCAGCTTGCCGCCCTTCGGGACCGGCCCGCCGCGCAGGCGTCCGGTGAAGTGGATGCTGCCGCCCGCGTCCACCGTGCGCGGCGACACGCGCAGGCTCACGCCCGCGCGCACGTCCAGCGTCAGCGTCCGCGTCGTCACCGGCCGCGCGCCCAGCTCGTCGCTGTACTCGAAGCGCAGCGTCCGCGAGGACAGCCCGGCGGGCAGCCGCAGCGTGAACTCGCCGTCGCCGTTCGTCACCACGCCGGCCATCGCCGCCGTCCGCGCGCCCGCGTAGTCGGGCGTCGCGAGCACGTCAACGCGCGCTCCCGAGATCGGCGCGCCGCCCGCGTCCGTCAGACGCCCGAGGATCGTCTCCGCGCGCCCGTAGCCGCTCACCAGGCGCGCGCTCCTCATCCCCTTCCAGGCGACCGACAGCGTAGCCTGCGGGCTCGCGTTCACGCCGTTCGGACCGCCCGGCGCCGCCGCGTTCTCGATCGTCACGTTCCTGTCCAGCACGTACGTCGAGTTGCCCGCCGCGTCCGTCACCGTCACCACCAGGTGATGCACGCCGTTTCCCACCCGCGTCGTGTCGAAGCCCACGTCCGCGCTCAGCGACGCCGGGCACGGCTGCAGATACAGGAACGCCGGCAGCCCGTCCGTCGTCTGCCCGACGTTCCTGCAGCGGCCGCCGTCTTCGTCGAGCACCGTGCTCTGCACCACCTGCCCGTCGACGCTGAACACCGCCTCGTACACGCCCGACCCCGGGTCGCTCGCGTCGAACGTCAGGTCGCTCGTCCCGCTAAGCACCGGCGCGCTCGCCACTTCGCCGCCCACGTCCGACGTCGTCGGTCCAGCGCTCTGTTCCAGCGTCAAGTCCGCCGCGTACAGGTACACGACCGCGGCGTAGCCGTTGGGGTCACCGGGGCCGTCGGCACATTCGTAGCCAGATACTCCAGCGCAAGCGGCCTTTGCGTATAGCTTCGAGCCCAAATTCCCAGAGGGCACGACCACCTCGTTATTCGGCGATAGGGGCTGGGCCGCTTCGCCCTGTTCCGTTCTGCATCCGCTTAGGTACGCGCACCGGCTGAAGGATTGTTCTTCCGTTGGTCCGGCGAGCCAAAACTGGTAGTCGGCGTCCGCCGCCGCGCCACCCTCGGCGTCTCCTGCTCGCCATAGCGTCGCACCGGCCAGCGTCTCCCCGAGCGGCGCAGTGAACGTCCACACTGCCGCAGCGTCAGCCGTGCGCGGCGTATGCGCCCGCAGCCCCGCAACAAGCGCCCCACCCGCCTGCCCGCACGTGTCCTCCACGACCCCTTCGGACGCATCGTCGGACGGGCTCCACCCTTCCGTGGGCGCGGTTTCCCCCGAAGGCGTCCGGCATGAATACACGTCGTACTGGCCGGCTAGCGCGCTTGCGGCGAGCGAGAGCGTTGCGAGGACGACCGCGAATGCGGCCCCCGACGTGGCGCGCACCCGCCGTCCGCCGGCGCCGCACCGCCGTTCCGACATCCCGTTGAGCACAGCCATCGCAACCTCTTGTCGCTTGGAAGCCTGTTATCGCCCCCTCCGGGAATTGTCCCATCCCGCGGGCCCGCGCGGCGCACCGGGCGCGATGCTCCGCGCGCACCGGGCGCGGGCGCCGCCCACGGGCCGAGCGCGGCCGGCGCGGCGGCGGGGGACTCACGCGAGCGTGAGGCTGAGCGGCAGCTCGGCGAGGCCGTAGATGCCGGTGATGCTCTCGAACGCCGGCTGACCGTCGAGCTCGAGGGAGCGCACGCGGCGTGCGAGGAACGACAGCGCCTCCTCGAGCTCCACGCGCGCGAGGTTCGCGCCGACGCAGTAGTGCACGCCGGCGCCGAACGTCAGCGCTCGCGCGCGCCCGCGCGCGGCGGCGATGTCGAAGCGGTCGGGCCCGTCCGGGCCCCGCTCGTCCTCCCCCTGCGGGGGCGATGCGGCGAGGTCGCGGTTGGCGGTGAACGCGCACACCATCACGATGGTTTCCGCCGGGAAGCGCACGTCGCGGAAGCTCACCTCCTCGCTGGTAATGCGCGCGGTGAACGGCGTGATCGGCTCGAAGCGCAGGGCCTCCTCGACGGCCGCGCCCGCGAGCGACGGGTCGGCGACGAGCAGCTGCCACTGCCGGGGGTGTTCGGCGAGCAGGCGCACGGCGTGCGCGAGCTGGCTCCGGGTCGTGTCGACGCCGCCGGCGAGCACGTTGAACACGAGGTTGATGCACTCGACGTCCGACAGCCGCTCCGCCTGGCCGGCCTCGACGTCCGCGTACGTCGCGTCGATCAGCTTGGAGATCAGGTCGTCGCCCGGCTGACTCCTGCGCGCCCGCACGAGCGCTTCGGCGTACTCGTAGAACTCGCCGACCGCCTGCTCGATCTCCGCGCGCGCGTCGGCCATGCTCGCGGCGTCGAACTGGCGCTGGATCATGTTCGACCAGTGGTGCAGCCGCGGCGCGTCCTGTAGCGGCGCGCCCATGACCGTGGCGATCACCTGCGAGGGAAAGCGCCTGGCGAAAGCCTCGACGAACTCGCACCGCACCGGCGCGTCGCCGGCGCGTCCGGGCGAGCGCGCGATCGCGTCCGTGAGCAGCTGTCCCAGGAACGCGCGCATCGCGGGGCGGTAGCGCTCGACCGCGCGCGGCGAGAGCGCGGGGTTGATCAGGCTGCGCAGGCGCGCGTGGTCGGGGCCGTTGACGTGCAGGATGTTGCGCTTCATCTGCTCGTACAGCGGCCCCTCGCCGACGCCGAAGATCTCCGCGATCTTCATCCCCGGGAAGCTCGCCGCGCGCGTGCGCAGGAAGAACTCGCCGGCCTCGCGGTCGAGCACCATGTAGCCGTACGGGCCGCGCGCGAGCCAACCCTCGCGGCGCAGCTCGGCCATCGCCGCATGGAAGCGGTCCCCCCGCAGCGACGCGTCGGTGTAGTCGAACGCGGGAAGCTGCAGCTCGCTGACGAGCGTCATCGACGGCGCGCGGGCCGGGGTGGACGGGCTCGACGTGTTCGGCGCGAGCGCGCGGGCTCTATTTTTTTGGGTGCACTGCGTGCTTGAGCGCGGCGCCGGCGGAGAACTTGGGCGCCTTGGACGCTTTGATTTTGACCTTCTCGCCCGTGCGCGGGTTGACGCCCTGGCGGGCGGCGCGTTTGACGACTGAGAACTTGCCGAAGCCCGTAATCGCGACCTCCTCGCCTTTCTTCAGCGACTTGGTGACGTTGTCGATCAGCGACTCGACCGCGCGTGCGGTGTCGGCCTTCGTCATTCCCGCGTCCTTTGCGACCGCGTCGATCAGCTGCGACTTGTTCATGGGTGTTCCTTTCAAGTAGATGTGCCCGGCGAGCGCGCAGGGTACCGCGCCAGCTTCGTTTGCGGATTGAGCAGGCCCTTGGGGTCGAACGCGCGCTTGACCTGCTCGTGCAGCTCCAGCGCCCGCGGGTCCCATTGCGAGGCCAGGCGCCCGCGCTTGTGCCAGCCGACTCCGTGCTCTCCGGCGATCGAGCCGCCGAGCTCGACGACCAGCGCGAACAGCTCCTCGCCGATCGCCTCAGCCGCATCCAGGTCGGCCTCGCGCCGGGGGTCGACGAGCACCGTCGCGTGCACGTTTCCCTCGCCGCCGTGGCCCCACGCGCACGAGCGCATGCCGTGCGCGCCGGCGATCCGCTCGAAGCGCTCGAGCCCCTCGGCCAAGCGCTCGAGCGGGAACACGACGTCCTCGCTGACCTTGCCGCCGCGCGCGGCCGTGACCGCCGGGTTGGCTCCGTCGCGCCAGCGCCACAGCGCGCGGGCGTCGGGCGGCTCGTGCACCGCGAGCGCGTGGGCGGGCGGGCCGCTCATCAGCTCGATCAGCGCGTCGCGCTCGGCGCGCGCCTGCTCGGCCGAGCCGTCGAGCTCGCAGATCAGCGCGAAGCCCGCGTCCGCCGGCAGCTCGCCCGGGTAGGAGGCGGCGAGCAGGCGCAGCGTGGGCGCGTCCATGAAGTCGAGCACCGACGGGCGCATGCCGGCGGCGAACACCGCGCCGATCGCCGCGCATCCCTGCTCGCGCGCGCCCACGAACACGACCAGCGGGAGCGCGGCCTCGGGCGCCGGCAGCAGGCGCAGACGCACGGCGGTGATCACCCCGAGCGTGCCCTCGGAGCCGATCAGCAGGCTCTTCAGGTCATAGCCGGCGACGTCCTTGCTCGCCCAGCCGCCGAGCCGCACGAGCTCGCCGGGCGCGAGCACGACCTCCAGGCCGGCGACCCACGCGCCGGTCACGCCGTACTTCAGCGCGTGCGGGCCGCCCGCGTTGGTGGCGACGTTGCCGCCGATCTGCGACTGCTCGGCGGCGCCGGGGTCAGGCGCGAACATCAGCCCGTTCTCGCGCGCCAGGCGCCGCACGCGGCTCGTGCTCACGCCCGCCTCCGCGAACAGCCGCCACAGCCCCGGCTCGAGCTCGCGCACCCCGCGCAGGCGCTCGAGCGAGAGCACGACGCCGCCGTGCGTCGGCACCGCCCCGCCCGTCATCCCCGTGCCGCCGCCGCGCGGCACGATCGGAACGTCGTGCGCGTAGCACCAGCCGAGGACCGCCGCGACCTGCTGCGCGTCGCCCGGCAGCACGACCGCGTCGGCGCGGCCCTCGACGTCCCTGCGGTTCGAGCAGTCGCGGTTGTAAGGGGAGGACGACGCCGCGTCTAGGACGTGCTCCGAGCCGACCAGCTGGCCGAGCTCGCGGCCGATCGCCGCGGTCGCCACGCTAGGCCGTCTCGGGTACGGGCGCGGCAACGATCTCGAGCTCGTCGACGCCGCTGAAGTCAGCGGGGTTGCACGTGTACACGGGCACGGGTGGCAGCCGACGCCGGCGGCTGGGCAGCAGCTCGGCGGACAGCGGGGGGTGCGACAGCGCGCGCGACTCGGCCACCGCTCGACCCGCGCGCGTGATCGTGATGTGCTCGCGATCGGAATGCGCGTGCGCGTCCATGAGGAGGCGCATCAATCGATGATGCAAAGCGCTTTGGCGATGTCCTCGGGCCACTCGTCGAAGTCGTCGGGCACCGTCAGGCGACCCCGCATGCGCCCGGGACGTCGCTTGACGGTCGCTTCTTGGCCGGTGATCGCCGCCAGCCGCACGACCGGGCGAGAGCCGCGGCGCAGCACGACCTCCTCGCCCGCCTCCGCCCGCCGTACGAGCTTCGAGTGTTGGGTCTTTGCTTGCCCGATCGTGTACGTCGTGGACACCGATCGAGCTTAGCCAACCTGGTCAAGTCGATCAACGTGCGCCTTGCGGGCCGGGTAGCATGGACACGACATGGCTGTCAGCCCCCAGCGTCGCGCGCAGCCAGGCGATCCGGCACAGGCGAACGGAGCGGCTCAGGCGGGCGCCCCGGCGAGCGCGGACACGCCTGACTCGCGCTCGCGGGAGCCGGGCTTTCGCACCCTCTCCGGCGAGCCGATCCGCGAGCGCTACGACGCCGGCGACCTGCCGGCGGGCGCAGGAACGGGTGCCCACCCGCCCGCCGGGGACCCGATCGGCGAGCCCGGCTCCTACCCGTTCACGCGCGGCATCCACAGGACGATGTACCGCGGGCGGCTGTGGACGATGCGCCAGTTCGCGGGCTTCGGCACGAGCGAGGAGACCAACGAGCGCTTCCACTACCTGCTCGAGCACGGCCAGACGGGGCTGTCGACGGCGTTTGACATGCCGTCGCTGATGGGCCACGACTCAGACCACGCGCGCTCGCTCGGGGAGGTCGGGCGCGAGGGCGTCGCGGTGGACACGCTCGACGACATGCAGACCCTGTTCTCGGGCATCGACGTGGGCGAGGTGTCGGTGTCGATGACCGTCAACGCGCCCGCCGCGATCATGCTCGCGTTCTACGTCGCCGCGGCCGAGTCGCGCGGCGCCGGCCCCGCCCGCCCGGGCGCGGGCGCGAACGAGGCGCGGTCGACGGCGGCGGGGCTTGCGGGGACCGGCGAGCCGATCCCCAGGGAGCGCCTGTCGGGGACGATCCAGGCGGACATCCTGAAGGAGTACATAGCGCAGAAGGAGTGGTGCTTTCCGATCGACCCCGCGATGCGCCTGTGCGGGGACATGATCGAGTGGTGCACGCGCCGGATGCCGCGCTGGCACCCGATCTCGATCTCCGGCTATCACATCCGCGAGGCGGGCGCGACCGCGCAGCAGGAGCTCGCGTTCACGCTCAAGGACGGGCTCACCTACGTCGAGCAGGCGCTCGCGCGCGGCCTGCACGTCGACGAGTTCGCGCCGCGGCTGTCGTTCTTCTTCAACGCGCAGATCGACTTCTTCGAGGAGATCGCCAAGTACCGCGCCGCGCGGCGCATCTGGGCGAAAGAGATGCGCGAGACGTTCGGCGCGAAGGACCCGCGCTCGTGGCAGATGCGCTTTCACTCACAGACGGCGGGCGTGTCGCTGACGGCGCAGCAGCCGCTGAACAACATCGTGCGCACGACCGTCGAGGCGCTCGCCGCGGTGCTCGGCGGCACCCAGTCATTGCACACCAACTCCTACGACGAGGCGCTCGCGCTGCCGACCGAGCAGGCGGTCACGGTCGCGCTGCGCACCCAGCAGATGCTCGCGCACGAGACCGGCGTCACCAACACGGTCGACCCGCTCGGCGGATCGTATTTCGTCGAGTCGCTCACCGATTTGATGGAACAGCGAACGCACGAATATTTTAATAAAATAGACGAGTTGGGCGGGATGGTGGAAGCGGTCAAGCTCAACTATCCCCAGCGTGAGATCGCCGACGCGGCGTTCGCGTTGCAGCAGCAGATCGACTCCGGCGAGCGGATCGTCGTGGGCGTCAACGCCCACGTGGCCGCCGACGAGCAGCCGATCCCGACGCTGCGCGTCGACCCCGCGCTCGAGCGCAAGCAAGTCGGGCGCCTGAACGCAGTGCGCGCCCGCCGCGACGGCGTTGCCGTCGAGCGCGCCCTGTCGGCCCTGCGCGAGGACGCCGCGCACGCGGATCGCAACCTGATGGAGCCGCTGCTCGCCTGCGCCCACGCCCACGCCTCCGAGGGCGAGATCGTGCAGGCGCTGCAGCAGGTCTTCGGGGACTACACCGAGACGCCGGTGTTCTGATCGCCCGGCTCGCTATGCGCGAGCGCCGGCCAGCGACGCCTCTCGCGAGATCGCCCGCTTGCCCCACGCCGCCGCACGGGCGTACACGATCAGCCGCTCGAGATACTCGCGCGGGTCGGGCTTCGCCAGGCCGGCGCGCGCGAGCGCCGCGCTCGCCCGCTCGTCGGTGAACCGGCAGCGCACGTCGAAGTACGGCGCGAACGTCTCGGCTCCCGCGGGCAGGCCGTCACGCTGCACGGGCGCCACGAAGCGCGCCGGCTCGCGCCCGCTCAGCGAGCAGTGCAGCGCGACGAGCTCGCCCGCGCTCAGCGCGCGCTCGCCCGCGACCAGGTTGTAGGTCCCGCGCGCGTGCTCGTCGTCGAGCAGCGCGAGCACGCCGTCGGTCACGTAGTCGACGGGCACGAAGTCGACGATCGAGTCCGCGCGCGCGGGCACCTCGCGCAGCAGGCCGCGCTCGAACGCGCGCATCGGCCAGTACAGGACGTTGAACGCCGACGTCCAGCCGCTGACGCTGTGCCCGACCACGATGCTCGGCCGCGCCACCGCCAGCGGCAAGTCCGCGGCGCTCGCGCGCAGCAGCCGCTCGGCCTCGTGCTTGGAGCGCTCATACGTGTTGCGGAACTCCTGGCCGACGTCGAGGTCCGCCTCGCCGAACTCGCCCGCGTGGCGCCCGCTCACGTACGCGGTCGACACGTGCACCAGGCGCCGCAAGGACCCGCACTCGGCGATCTCGCGCGCGAGCTCGAGCACGCGCTGCACGCCGCGCACGTTGACCTCGCGCGCCTGCTCGAGCGCCAGCTCGAACGAGATCGACGCCGCGCAGTGCACGATCCGATCGACCGAGCCGACCAGCAGGTCGCGGTCGCGCCGCGAGAGCCCAAGCTCCGGCTGAAGCAGATCTCCACGCACGGCGCTCAGCCGGGACGCGACCGCGGCCGGGGGCGGCTCGTCGTACAGGCGCGCGAGCGCGTCCCGCAGGCGCGCGCGCGCGCCGTCCTCGTCGTCCGCTCGCACGAGCACCACGATCTGCTCATCGCCGCACTCGAGCAGCCGCGCGAGCGCGTCCATCCCCAAGAAGCCCGTCGCCCCGGTCAGCAGGATCGCGCCGCTCACGCGTGCCCCTGCATGGGGTATGCCGGCGAGGAGTCCTCGGAGCCGGCGCCGTCCGCCGTCGCGCTCCCACCGCGCACGCTCGCCGGCGACGGACATCCGACCGCGTGAAAGCCGCCGTCCACGTGCACGATCTCGCCGGTGATCCCGCGTGCGAGCGGCGAGAGCAGCAGGCACGCCGCGTCGGCCACCGGTCCGGGGTCCTGCACGTCCCACGCGAGCGGCGCGGTCGCCGACCACACGTCGGCGAGCGCCGGGAAGCCGGGGATGGCGCCCGCGGCGAGCGTCTCGATCGGGCCGGCCGAGATCAGGTTCACGCGAATCGCGCGCGCGCCGAGGTCGCGCGCGAGATAGCGCGCGACGGCCTCGAGCGCAGCCTTCGCGACGCCCATCCAGTCATACGACGGCCACGCGACGCTCGCGTCGAAGTCCAGGCCCACGACCGCTGCGCCCGCGGGCGCGCGTTCGAGCAGCGGCAGCAGCCCGGCGACGAGCGCCTTCAGCGAGAACGCGCTCGTCCGGTACGCGCTCAGCGCGCTCTCGACGGGCGTGTCGATGAAGCCGCCGCCGAGCGCGTCCGGCGGCGCGTGCGCGACCGCGTGCAGCACCCCGTCGAGCGCCCCCCAGCGCTCGGCCAGCTGCCCGCGCACGCGCTCGAGATCCTCGGCGCTGTTGACGTCCAGCTCGAGCACGTCCGCCGCCTGCGCCAGCTGTCCGGCGGCGCGTTCGGTCATGCGTTTGCCGCGCCCGAAGCCCGTGAGCACGATCTCGGCCCCCAGCTCCTGCGCGCGCGCGGCGGTCGCGAACGCGATCGAATGGCGGTCGAGCACGCCCGTGATCAGGATCCGCCGCCCGCGCAGCATCACAGCGGCAGCGGGACGAACTCGCCGGCCGCCGCGTCGCCCACGATCTGCTCGTGCCAGGACGCGCGCCCGCGCCGCCACAGGACCTGCACGCTCGCGCGGCACACGAGCGCGCGATCCTGGTTGCGGATCTGCCAGGCGAGCTCGACCAGCCCGGAGCGCTCGTCGACGGGCCGCAACGCGGTGATCTCGCCGCCGACGGAGATCGTGTCGTTCAGGAGCACCGGCCGCTTGAACACGACCTGCTCGACGCGCCGCAGCGCGAGCACGCGCTCGGGGTCCAGCGGCACGAGCCCGACGGCGAGCGACAGCACGAGCATGCCGTGTGCGATGCGCTCGCCGAACGGGCTGGCGGCGGCCCACTCGGGGTCGCAGTGCTGGGGGTGCCAGTCGCCGGTGAGCGCGCTGAAGACGATCACGTCGGTGTCGCGCACGGTGCGCTGCCCGGACTCGAACCGCTGCCCGACGCGCAGCTGCTCGAATGGGTCTGACCAATGCATCGCTTCCTCCTCCTGATCTAGAGCGGGATGTTGCTCGCGCGGGCTTCCGGGCGGTGCACGCCCGCGAGCGTGTCGAGCGCGGCGGCGACCCGCGCGCGCGTGTGCTCGGGGGCGAATACCTCGTCGACGAAGCCCTCGGCGCTGGCGCCGTCCACGTGCAGGTGCTCCGAGGAGTACGCCGCCGCCAGCCGGCGCCTGTGCGCCGCCGGGTCCTCGGCGGCGGCGATCTCGCGGCGCGCGACGATCCCGACGGCCTGCTCGGCGCCCATCACGCCGATCTGCGCGCCCGGCCACGCGAACACGTAGTCGGCGCCGAGCGCCTTCGAGTTCATCGCGATGAACGCGCCGCCGAACGCCTTGCGCACGATCACCGTGACGCTCGGGACGCTCGCCTCGGCGAACGCGTGCACGAGCTTTGCGCCGTGGCGGATGACCGCGTCGCGCTCCTGGCGCGAGCCGGGCAGGAAGCCGGGGGTGTCGACGAGCACGAGCAGCGGCAGGCCGAACGAGTTGCACGCGCGCACGAAGCGCGCGGCCTTCTGCGCGGCGCGCGCGTCGAGCACGCCGCCGAGGTGCTTGGGCTGGCTGGCGACGATCCCGATCGCGCGCCCGTCGAGGCGCGCGAACGCGCACACGACGTTGCGCGCCCAGCGCGTGCTGACCTCCATCAGGCGCCCTCCGTCCACGAGCGCGCCCGCGACGTGGCGGATGTCGTAGACCTTGCGCGCCTGCGCCGGCACCGCGAGCTCGGGCGCTTGGCCCGGCGGATCGACGCTCGGCCAGCGCGCCGGCTGCACGCCCGCGTGCTGGGGCAGGTAGTCGAGCAGGTCGCGCGCGAGCAGCGCGGCGTCGACCTCGGTCGGCGCGGTGAAGTGGCACACGCCGTTGCGCTCGTGCACGCGCGGACCGCCCAGCGCGGCCATGTCGAGCAGCTCGCCGGTGACCTCCGAGACGACCGCCGGCCCGGTCAGGAACATCGACGCGCGGGCGCTCATGATCACGAAGTCGTTGAGCGCCGGACCGTAGGAGGAGCCGCCGGCGGCCGGCCCGCACACGATCGAGATCTGCGGCACGAGTCCCGACAGGCGCACGTGCTCGCGGAAGATCGCGCCGTAGCCGGAGAGCGCCGCGAGGCCCTCCTGCATGCGCGCGCCGGCGGACTCGACGAAGCCGAGCACGGGCACGCGCGCGCGCCCCGCGAGGCGCAGGACCTCGACGATCGACTGCGCGTGCGCTTCGCCCAGCGAGCCGCCCGCGAACGACGCGTCCTGGGCGTAGCAGAACACCTGGCGCCCGTCCACGCGCGCGTGCGCCGCGAGCACGCCGTCGCCCGCGCGAGCGCGCTCGCCCATCCGCCGCGAGCGCACCTGCGTGCGCAGCAGCGACAGCGAGCCGGGGTCGGCGAGCACCTCCAGGCGCTCGAGCGGCGCCAGGCGCTCGTCCGGTCGCTCGAGCAGCGCGAGGCTCACGCGCCCTCCAGGCACAGCACGGCGTTGTGGCCGCCGAAGCCGAACGAGTTGGACAGCGCGAGCGCGGGGCGGCCCGCGGGAACCTCCAGCGGGCGCGCGGCGTCGGGGACGTAGTCGAGGTCGAGCTCGGGGTCGGGCTCGGCGAGCCCGAGCGTGGGCGGCGCGACGCGGTCGCGCAGCGCGAGCAGCGTGGCGACCGCCTCGACGGCGCCGGCGGCGCCGAGCAGGTGCCCGATCGCGGACTTGGTCGAGGACACGGGGATGCGCGCGGCGTGCTCGCCCAGGGCGAGCTTCAGCGCGTGCGTCTCGGCGCTGTCGTTCAGCGGCGTGGAGGTGCCGTGCGCGTTGACGTAGTCGATGTCCCGCGCCGCGACGCCCGCGTCGGCGAGCGCCGCGCCGATCGCGGCCGCCTGCCCCCGGCCGTCCGCGCGCGGCGCGGTCAGGTGGTGGGCGTCGGAGCTCGCGCCGTAGCCCCTGATCGTTCCGAGCACGCGCGCGCCGCGCGCGCGGGCGCCGCGCGCGCGCTCGAGCACGAGCACCGCGGCGCCCTCGCCCATCACGAAGCCGTCGCGGCGCGCGTCGAACGGGCGCGAGCGGCCGGACGGGGAGAGCGCGTCGAGCGCGCCGAAGGCCGCGCGCGCGAGCGGCGTGAGACCCGCCTCGGAGCCGCCCGCGACGACCGCGTCGGCTTCGCCGCTCTGGAGCATGCGCAGAGCGCTGCCGAGCGCGTGCGCCCCGGACGCGCACGCGGTGCTGACGGCGAAGGACGGTCCGCGCAGCCCGTGGCGCATCGACAGCGCGGCCGCCCCCGCGTTGCTCATCATCAGCGGCACGGACAGCGGCGAGACGTACTCGCGGCCGCGCTCGCGCAGCGTGTCCTGGCCGTCGACGAGCGTGCCGATGCCGCCGATCCCGGTGCCGAGCACACAGCCGACCCGCTCGGGCGGGTACGGGATCGCGCTCGGCTCGGCCACGGGCTCGCCCGCCCCGGCGCGCGCCGGCTCGCCCGCCCCGGCGCGCGCCGGCTCGCCCGGCGTCCAGCCGGCGTCCGCGAGCGCCTCGACGCACGCGGCGATCGCGAGCTGGGTGAAGCGGTCGGCGCGGCGTGCCTCCTTGGCGGTGAGGAAGTCCTTCGCGTCGAAGTCGGCGCACGGCGCCTCGCCGTCCTCGATCGCGCACGCGCCCGCGCACCAGCGCTCGTGCAGCGCCCGCGCGCCGACGCCAAGCGGCGTGACGGCGCCGACGCCGGTGACGACGACCGGCTCGGACTGTGCGCTCGATGCCATCCGCTGCGCTCCGCGGCCTACAGGCGCGAGGCGATCAGCTCGACCGCGTCTTTGACCGTCTTGACCTCGGCGACGTCCGCCCCCTTGAGCTCCACGCCGAACTGCTCGTGCACGATCTGCGAGAGCTCGGCGAGGTCGAGCGAGTCGATGTCGAGCGCCTCGAAGGTCGCGTCGGGGGTGATCAGGTCGGGCTGCGCGCCGAACGTCGCGAGCGATTCGACGACGACGATTTCGACCTGCTCGTGGGTGACTGCGGTGCTCATGCGGCTCCTTTCGGTCGTTGTTGCGGTTTAGATTTGGATCGCGCGGCGGTGCCCGCGGCTCGCGCGCGCGACGTCGGTTCGCGGGGATCGACGCGCGCTAGGCACCGAGCCCGCCGTCGACGTACAGGGTGGTGCCGGTGACGTAGCCGGCCTGCTCGGAGGCGAGGAAGCGCGCGCACGCGGCGACCTCCTCGGGACGCCCGGCGCGGCGCGCGGGCACGGCGCCGAGCAGCACGCCGTCCAGGCCGGCGGTCATGTCCGTGGCGATCAGCCCGGGGGCGATCGCGTTGACGGTCACGCCGCGCCGCGCGACCTCGACGGCGACCGTGCGCGTCATGCCGATCACCCCGGCCTTGGCGGCGGCATAGTTGGCCTGCCCGGCGTTCGCGCGCGGCCCGACGACGGAGGCGACGTTGATCACGCGCCCGAAGCGCTCGCGGATCATCCCGCGCAGCGCGCGCCTGGTCGCGCGGAAGCACGCGGTGAGGTTGGTGTCGATCACGTGCCCCCAGTCGGAGTCGGTGAGCGAGACCGCTAGCTCGTCCGCGCGCACGCCCGCGTTGTTGACGAGCACGAGCACGCGCCCGAAGCGCTGTTCGAGCTCGTCGAACATGCCGTCGAGCTGCTCGGCGTCGGTCACGTCCGCGCGCAAAGCGAGCGCGCTGCCACCGTCGCGCTCGATCCGCGCGACGGTCTCGCCCGCGGCGTCCTCGCCCGCGCGGAAGTTGACCGCCACCGGCCAGCCGTCGGCGGCGAGCGCGCACGCGATCGCCGAGCCGATCCCGCGCGAGGCGCCGGTCACGAGCGCGCAGCCCGCGCGCTCGCCCGGCGCACCGCCCGCGGCCTGGCCGGCGCCGCTCACGACTCCCGCCTTCGCGCCGCCCGCGGCCTGGCCGGCGCCGCTCACGACTCCCGCCTTCGCGCCGGCGCGCCGTCGCCGGCGAGCGCCGAGGTCTCGGGCGCGCGCCGCTCGCCGGCGGGCGCCGGGCGCTCCCACGTGAGCACGGTCGCGCCCCACACGAGCCCGGCTCCGACGGCGCCCAGCAGCACGCGCGCGCCGGGCTCGAGGGCGCCCGTGCGAACCGCCTCGCCGAGGGCGATCGGCACGCTGGCGGCGCTCGTGTTGCCGAGTTGCTGCAGGCAGTCGAACACGCGCTCGCGCGCGAGGCCCAGGCGCTCGGCGACGGCGGCGAGGATCCGCGAGTTGGCCTGGTGGTAGACGAACAGGTCGACGTCCGCGAGCGTCAGCCCGGCGAGCTCGAGCACCTCGCGCGTGGCGCTCGAGAGCAGCTGCGCGGCCGCGAGGAAGGTCTCGTGGCCCTCCATCTCGAGCACGCCCCTGGCGCGCGTCGCCTGGATCATGGCCGCTCCGGCGCCGTCGCTGCCGAGCACGAACGGCCCGATCCGCCCGGGGGCGTCGGCGCTGAGCACGAGCGCGCCGGCGCCGTCCGCGAACAGGGGCGCGGTGCGCGCGTCGTCGAAGTCGACGAAGCGCGTGAGCACCTCGGCGCCGATCACGAGCACGTGGCGCGCGCGCCCCGACTCGATCCACGCGGTCGCGAGCGCGAGCGCCGCGAGCGCGCCCGCGCACGCCGCGCCCACGTCGATCGCCGCCACCCGGCCGGCGCCGAGCGCGTGCGCTACGAGCGGCGCGGTCGCGGGCGTGATCTCATCGGAGGCGAGCGTCGCCACGAGGATCATGTCGAGCTCGCGCGCGTCCACGCCGGCGTCCGCGAGCGCGGCGCGCCCCGCGCGCACGGCCAGCTCGCTGACGCGCTCGCCGGCGCCCGCGTAGCGGCGCTCGCGGATGCCCGTGCGCCGCTCGATCCACTCCTCGCTCACGCCCAGCCGCGCGGCGATCTGCGCGTTGGCGACGACGCGCGCGGGCAGGACCGCGCCGAGCCCGACCACGCCGGCGGTGCGCGCGGGCGCCGCGACGCGCGCCGGCGCGCCGACGCGCGCGGGCGCCGCGGCGCGCGCGGGCGCGACAGGCGCGACAGGCGCGACCCGAGGATCGGCGGCGGGCGCGAGCGTCGAGGACTCAGGCGACACCGCTCGGCTCCAGCTCCTGCGCGGGCTTGGCGAGATCGAGGACGCGCGCATCGGGCAGGTTGCGCTTGACGAGCCGCGCGAGCACCTCGCCGGGGCCGAAGTCGACGAACGTGTCCGGGCCGAGCTCGGCGAGCGCGAGCATCGTCTCGCGCCAGCGCACCGGACGCACGATCGCTGCGGCGAGCTCGGCGCGCACGCGCGCGAACGGCCGCGCGCTCGCGCCGGAGATCACGGGAATCGCGGGCGGCGCGAGCTCGACCTGCTCGAGCTCTGCGAGAAACGGCTCTACGGCGCCTGCCATCGCGGGCGTGTGAAAGGCGCCGGCGACGTCGAGCTGGATCGCGCGCAGCTTGCGCTCGCGCACGCGAGCGGACGCGTCGCGCAGCCGCGCGGCGGGCCCGGCGAGCACGACCTGGCCGGGGGCGTTGTCGTTGGCGAGCACGAGCCCGTGCTCGGCGGCCAGCTCGCGCGCCTGCTGCTCGCCGGCGCCGAGCACCGCGAGCATGCCTTCCTCGCGCCCGCAACACGCCTCGGCCATGAGCTCGCCGCGGCGGACCGCCAGGCGCAGGCCGGCGGACTGCTCGAGCGCGCCCGCGGCGACCAGCGCGCTGAGCTCCCCGAGCGAGTGCCCGGCGAGCGCGGCCGGGCGCAGGAACGCCGGTCGCTCCTTCCACCCGGCGAGGCTCGCGCAGAAGATCGCGGGCTGGGCGAACCTGGTGCTCTGGCCGGCGCGCGCGAAGGGATCCTCGCCGACGAGCGCGACGCACTCGGCGAGCAGCCGCGGGACCGTTCGCTGCACGTGCTCGCGCAGCGCGCCGGTGTGGCTACCCTGGCCCGGGAACAGGCCTGCGATCACGCCCGTGGACACTCGCCAGAGACTTCGTCCGGCGCGCGCATTCGGTACGCGGACAGGCACGCGAACCGCCCAAATGGGGGGTTCGCCCCGTGCGCCTGGGCTACCTGCCGGGGTCCGAGTTCCGGGCCGCGGGCGGGGCGGCCGCGCGGGGCGGCCGCGCGGGGCGGCCGGGCGGGCGGGGCGTCCGGCTATCTGTGCAGGCCCAGGCGCTGGGCGCGCTGCACGGCCTCGGCGCGGTTGCGCGCGCCGAGCTTGCGATACAGCGTGCTCGTGTGCTCCTTGACGGTGTGCGGCGAGAGGAACAGCGCGGCTGCGATCTCGCGATTGGTAGCCCCGCCGGCGATCAGCGCGAGGATCTGGCTCTCGCGGTCGGTGAGCGTCGGCTCCCGGCGGCCGCTGTCGCGGAACACCTCCTGTCCGTCGCCGACCATGCGCACGAGCTTGGCGATCTCCGGCGCGGGCCAGTCCTTGGAGATGAAGCCGGCCGCGCCCGCGGCGCGCGCGGCGCGCGGCGAGATGCCGCCGGCGCCGGACATCAGCAGCACGCGCGGAGCGGGCGCCTGCGCGCGCAGCCGCTCGCAGATCTCGGGTCCGGACTCGCTGCCGAGGAACAAGTCGACGAGCGCCACGTGCGGCTCGTAGCGTTGGCACACCGCGAGCGCCTCAGCGCCGGTGCGCGCGCTCAGGCAGCGTTCCACCCACGGCATCTGGCCGAGCATCAGCCGGAAGCCCCAGTGGACGACGTCGTGGTCGTCGACGACCAGCACACGCAGGCGCCGCTCGCGCGGCTGCTCGGGCACGCGCGGCTGCCCGGACACGCGCGGCTGCCCGGGCACGCGCGGCTGCTCGGGCATGGCGGCGGCGGCGCTCATGCGCCGGTGGGCACCACGAGGCGCACCTGCCAGGTCCCGGGCTCGGACTCGCCGTACTCGAGCACGCCGTCGTGCTGGAGCGCCTCGAGCGTCGCCAGCCGCAGCCCCATCCCCGCCGCGCGCGGCACGCGCGGGAGGCGCCCGTCGCGCCGCGACTCGACGCCGTCGTTGCGCACCTCGACGACGAGCGTGGTGCCGTCGTTGCTGAGCGTCACCTCGACGGCGCTCGCGCGCGCGTGCTTGTGCGCGTTGCGGACGGCCTCCACGAGGATCGACTGGGCGAGCGCCTCGAGCTGGGCGGGCACGTGCTCGGCGCTGCCCTCGAGCACGATCTGGAAATCGGGGTAGAGCGCGCGCACGCGTTCGAGTTCTTCGGCGAAGGTCACGGACGTCGGCCGCGAGGTGTGGCCGAGGGGACGCGCGAGCGCGGTGCGCAGGTCGGCGAGGGCGGTGCGCACCTCGGCCGCGCAGCGTCGCTGGCTGTCGGCGTCGAGCTGCTCCTCGCGCGAGAGCGCGAGCGAGATCCCGAACAGGCGCTGCACGACCCCCTCGTGGATCTCGCGCGCGAGGTCGATCCGCTGGCGCAGCTGACGGCTGTGCTCGTCATAGGCGGTCACCTCGCGCGCGACCGAGGCCATCGCGATCGCCTTGCCGAGCGTCCACAGCAGGTGGCGCTCGTCCTCGTCCATCTCCGCCAGGCCGGGCTGGCGCTCTGAGAGCACGACGCCGACGTGGCGCCCGGCGGCGCTCATCGGCGTGCACACGATGCGCACGCCCGCGAGCAGCTCGCGCACGGGCGCCGGCACCTTGAAGTCATCCGCGCCGAGAACCTCGAGCACGCGATCCTCGGCGAGCGCCTCGCGCGCGACCGGGACCGATTCGACCGTCACGAACAGGTCCGCGAACGGCTCCAGCTCGATCCCGTGCGCACCGACGGCGCGCACCCGCCGGCGGGCGCTGTCATAGCGCACGAGCACCGCCCGCTTCATGCCCGCGAGGCGGCAGATCGCCTCGCACAGGCGGCTGTAGAAGGCGTCCGGCGGCGAGCCCTCGCCGATGCCCGAGAGCAGGTCGGACATCACCTCGAGCACCTCGATGTGGCCTGCACGGCTCCTCGCCGGCTCGCGGGCGGCGCCCGGCGGCGGGGATGAGCTGGGCGTGACGGTCCCCGGCATCCGCCCCAGAATCCCACGAAACGCCGGCACGCGCTGCCAGCGCGTGGCGCAATCCACCCAAACAGGGGGTCGTGCAGCGGCGCGTGCGCCGACGAGGTGCGGGCGCGCCGGCGGCGAACGCGCTCTTCACATCTTCTTATCCCGCTCCTCGCAACTTCTTCGTAGGCGGACGTATCCACCGCGTAGGATTGCCCGCGTTCCCGACCGCCGCCCGCCCAGGAGGCAACGATGTCCCGTCACGACCGCGATGCCGCTGCGTAGCTCTCTGATCGGCGCAGGCGTGCTCGTGGTGCTCGCGAGCGCCGCGACGATCGCGCTGGCCTCCAAGCGGATCTCGGCCGAGCAGGCGACGTACGACGCCCCGGCCGCGCCCCAGTGCGTCCCCTCGACGCTCAACCGTTCAGCGGTGCTGCCGGGCACGGGGCTCTCGGTCTCGCCGCTGCCGGACAGCTACGACGCCTCCGCGCACACCCAGATCAGCTTGCTGGGCGCACCCGCGAGCGCGATCGCGGCGGTGCGCGTGAGCGGCTCGCGAACCGGCTCGCACGCCGGCCGGCTGCTCGCGTACTCGCAAGGCGACGGCGCGAGCTTCGTGCCGAGCAAGCCGTTCGAAGAAGGCGAGACCGTGACCGTGCACGGCACGGTCAAGCTCGGGGCGCGCACGCAGCCCTTCGCGTACCGCTTCGTCGTCGCCCGCCAGGACCCGGTCGACTACGCGGCCGCGGCCAGCGCGACGAGCGTGCCCCGCGACTACAACGAGATGCAGCACTTCCACTCGCGCCCGGAACTGCAGGCGCCGGTGCTCGTCGTGACCGCCCACGCCGCGGGGACCGCCGGCGGGGATCTGTTCATGGCCCCGTATTCGGGTCCGGGCCCGAGCGGGCCGGCGATCTTCGAAGAAGACGGCAACCTCGTGTGGTTTCACCCGCTGCCGAAAGGCACCGAAGCGACCAACCTGCAGGTGCAGCAGCTCGACGGCCAGCCGGTGCTGACGTGGTGGCAGGGCCGGATCCCGCCGCAGGGCTTCGGCCAGGGCGAAGAGATCATCGACAACACCGCGTACAAGGAAATCGGTCGCGTGCACGCCGGCAACGGCTACATGGCCGACCTGCACGAATTCCACATCACCTCCCACGACACCGCGCTGCTGACGGTGTTCGACCCGATCTACTGCAACCTGTCGTCGCTCGGGGGGCCGAGCGGCGCCGCGGTGACCGACTCGAGCTTCCAGGAAATCGACCTCGCGACCGGTCTCGTGCGCCGCGAATGGAACGCCCTGGACCACGTCGGGCTCGACGAATCCTACAGCGCGGCCACGACCGCGACGAACGTCTGGCCCTTCGACTACTTCCACCTGAACTCGATCGACCAGCTGGCCGACGGCAGGACCCTGATCTCCGCACGCAACACCTCGGCGCTGTACGAACTGGACACGACGACCGGACAGGTGCTGACCCACATCGGCGGCAAGCACTCGACGGTCAAGCTCGCGCCGGGGGCGGCGACCGCCTACCAGCACGACGCGAGCGCGCTCGCGGACGGCGAGATCAGCGTGTTCGACAACGGCGGCGTGCCCAAGGTGCACTCCCAGTCTCGGGGCCTGGTGGTGGCGATCGACGCGCATACGGACACGGACAGGGTGATCGCCGAATACGACCACCGCGCGCCGCCGCTGCTGTCCGGCAGCCAGGGCGACGTGCAGGAGCAGGAAAACGGCGACGTGTTCATCGGCTGGGGAGCCGAGCCGTACTTCTCGGAATACACCGCCAGCGGCCAGCTGCTGTACGACGCGCACTGGCACGGCAGCTACGAGTCCTACCGCAGCTTCCGCTTCCAGTGGACGGGCGCGCCGAGCGAAGCGCCGGCGATCGCCGCCGCGCGGGCGGGCGGCGGGACGGTCGTGTACGCGAGCTGGAACGGCGACACGCGCACGGCCTCCTGGCAGGTGCTCGCCGGTCCGAGCCCGAGCCAGCTGACGCCCGTCGCGAGCGCGCCGCGCGACGGGTTCGAGACGGCGATCACGACCGCGGCCCCCGAGGCGTACGTCGCGGTGCAGGCGCTCGACTCCGCCGGGGCGGTGATCGGCACCTCACGCGCGATCGCCGGCTGAGGGCCCGGCGGGCGGGATCTCGCGCGGGCGGGCAAATAGGACCGTGCGGGACCGATTTCGGCCATGGGCAGGCCGCCCCGGGCATTGGAGAGTTTGAGACAACTCATAGTCTAAGTCTCAATATTGAGATTAGTCTGTACGCATAGTTTGATAATCTCGGATTTCCCTGGAGTCAAGTGGAGGGTTGCTCTGGATGGCGGCTCGCAATGTCAGAGGAGGGCCGCTCGACGGTGAGGCGGCGCAGCCGGGCCGGAGCGACGGCGACGCCGTGTCGGCGGTCTTCGGCAACGGCGCGCACGGGCCCGACGGCGCCGCGCCCAACCGCTACCGGCCCCTGCCGACGGGCACGCACGGCCTCGACCCCGAGCTGGTCAAGCGCGACCAGCGCGCGCGCCTGCAGAGCGCGTTGGTCGAGCTGATCGCGCTCAAGGGCTATGCGGCCGTGCGGATCGTCGACCTGGCGAAGCTCGCGCACGTCTCCCAGCCGACGTTCTACAGCCTGTACGCAGACAAGGAAGCGTTGTTCCTGAGCGCGTACGACGAGATCGCGCAACGCACCAGCAGGGTCGTGATGCGGGCGTACCTCGGCGACGACCCCCACGAGCAGCGCGTGACCGCGGCGATGCGCGCGTGGGCGCAGTTCGCTGCCGCCGAGCCGCAGCCGACCTCGCTGCTGGTGCTCGGCGCGTTCGGCGCGGGTCCAAAGGCGCTCGAGCGGCGCAGCCGTACGCTCGCCCAGCTCGAGCGCGCGATCCACCTGGGCCGCTGTGCGCTGCGCGGCGGCGAACGCCCGAGCGAGCCGGACCCGGGGGACCTGATGGTCAAGGCGATCCTCGGCGGCATCCGCGAGGTGACCGCGACTCGCCTGCGCGAGGGTCGCGCGAGCGAGCTTCCGGCGCTCGCCGACGAACTGACGCGCTGGGCCGCGTTTTACGCGCAGCGGCTGCCGGACGGGCTGCGGGCTCCGGTGGTGCACCGGCGCGAGCCCGCCGAGGCGTCGGTGGCGCCGCCGTCCGAGCGTGCGCGGCGCGCCGAGGGACGCCTGCCGAGCGGGCGCAACGACCTGCCGCGCCAGTTCATCGTCAAAAGCCAGCGCGAGCGAATCGTCGACGCGACCGCTGCGATCGTCGCCGAGCGCGGCCTCGCGGCCCTGACGGTCCCCGAGATCGCCCGCCGCGCGAACATCTCACATCAGACCTTCTACAGCATCTATGCGTCCAAGCACGAGGCTTTCCTGGGGGCGCAGAAGGTGGGCATGCACAAGGCGTTCGTGATCGCCGTGGAGGCATACCAGGCCGAGCGGGAGGAGTGGCCGCGCGCGGCGCGCGCGGCCCTGAGCGCGCTGATCGAGTTCCTCGCCTCCGAGCCCGCGCACGCGCACCTGAGCCTGGTGGACACGTTCGCCGCGTGCCCCGAGGCGCTCGAGATCCGCAGCTCGACGCTGCAGGCGTTCGCCTCGTACTTCGGGCCGGCGTACGAGCTCGCCCACGACGGTCGCGTGGAGGTGCCGGCGATCGCCGGCGAGGCGATCGCCGGCGGGATCTGGCAGATCCTGCATCACTACACCCAGAACGACTGCCTGGCGGAGCTCCCGGGGGCGGTCCCGCAGCTGACGTACTTCGCGCTCACGCCTTTCCTTGGCGCGCAAGCGGCGCTCGCCTACTCGCTGCCCGACAGCGCGTAGGCGGAGCGGCCTTCGCGGCTGGTGCGCACGATCCGCCCGGCCTTCAGCAGCTGGCGGGCGCCCGCCCGGATCTGGGCGCCGGACATCGCGGTCACGACCCCGAGCTCGGCGACCGTGTGCGAACCGTGTTCGAGCGCCGCCATGATCGCCCGCTCCGCCGCGCCGGCCTGCGCGGCGCGCGGGCTCGCCGTCCTGGGCTTCGGCTGCGCCCGCGCTCGGGCGGGGCGCGGCGCGGGCGCCGGCCGCGACGCGGGCGCGGGCGGCCGCCGCGGCTTCCCGCCGGGAGGGGCGGCTGGCGGAGCGACGGAGCCCGCGACCGAGGCCGCGGGCCGCGGGCGGCGGGCCGCGGCGGGGTCCCGTGCGCGCCGGGGCTCGAGCGCGCCGGCGGCGCCGAGCAGGCGCTCGTACTCGGCCACCGCGGGACGCAGCGCGTCCAGCCGCTGCTCGATCTCCTCGCGCACCCGCGCGAGCAGCTCGCGCTCCTGACCGGACGCCCTCGATGCCATGACGCGAGGCTAGCGTGCGACGCGCAGGTAGGCGAGCACCGCGAGCACGCGCCGGTGGTCATCGTCGCAGGCTGGTAGCTCGAGCTTGGCGAAGATGTTCGTGATGTGCTTCTCGACCGCTCCGGGCGTGACGACCAGACTCTCGGCGATCGCGGTGTTCGAGCGCCCTTCGGCCATCAGCGCGAGCACCTCGCGCTCGCGCGCGGTCAGTCCCCAGAGCGCCTCGGTGGCGCCTTGGCGGGGAGCGAGCAGCTCGGCGACGACCTGGCGGTCGAGCACGGTGCCGCCCGCGGCGACCGTGTGCAGGGCGTCGAGGAACGCCTTGACGTCGCCTACGCGCTCCTTGAGCAGGTAGCCGATCCCGGCGGTGTCATCGCCGATCAGCTCGCTCGCGTACGCTGTCTCGACGTACTGGGAGAGCACCAGCACGCCCAGCGCGGGCTGGCGCCTTCGCGCCTCGATCGCCGCGAGCAGGCCCTCGTCGCCGTAGCTCGGCGGCAGGCGCACGTCGACGATCGCGAGATCCGGTTCGTGGCCGGCGATCGCGCGCAGCAGCGCCGGGCCGTCCTGCACCTGGGCGACCACGTCGATCTCGTTCTCGCGCAGCAGCGCGACGAGGCCCTCGCGCAGCAGCGCGAGGTCCTCCGCGATCACTACCCGCACGGAAGCCTCGCCTCGAGCAGCGTGCCCGTGCCCGCCGGGCTGTCGACTCGCAGGTTGCCGTCGAGTGCCTCCACGCGCGCGCGCAGCCCGGCGAGCCCGGAGCCGCGGGGATCGGCCCCGCCGCGACCGTCGTCGCCGACGGTCACCGCCAGCGCGCTGCGCTCGTCGCGCAGCGCGACCCAGCTGCGACAGGCGCCCGCGTGCTTGGCGGTGTTCGTGAGCGCCTCGGCGATCACGAAGTACGCGGCGCTCTCGATCGCCGGCGCCAGCCCACGGTACACGGCGACGTCGATCGAGGTCCCGAGGCCGTAGCGCGCGGCGAGCGATTCGACCGCCGCCCCCAGGCCGCGGTCGGCCAGCAGCGGCGGCACGATCCCGCGGGCGAGGTCGCGCAGCTCGGCGATCGCCAGCTGCGCCTCTCGCTGGGCCTCGCGAATCAGCCCGCGCACCTGCGGCTGCTCGCGCACGCGCAGCTCGGCGCGCCCGAGCTGGAGCGTGAGCGCGACCAGGCGCGCCTGGGCGCCGTCGTGCAGGTCGCGCTCGATCCGGCGCAGCTCGGCCGCCTGTGCGTCGAGCGCCTGGCGGCGGGTGCGCGTGAGCATGTCGATCCGCGCCCGCAGCGCGCGCCGGCCGTGGGCCACGAGCACGCGGTCGTGCAGCGCGACCAGCGAGTAGGCGCTGCCGCCCGTCGCCAGCCCGAGCAGCGCCCACGCCGGCCAGAAGCTGTGGTCGCCCGCGAGCAGCCAGGTCAGCAGCCACGTGCACACGAGGATCACCGCGGCGACGCCCACGAGCGCCCACACGCACGCCACGCGCCGCACCGCCCCCGCCGGCTGGCGCCACGCCCACGCGGCGCCGAGGTCGATCAGGACGAGCACCCCCAGGCCGAGCCACGCCCACGCCGGCCAGAGGTAGCCCTCGCCGCCGATGCCCCAGATCGCGGCGAGCAGCACGGCCGTGAGGAACGCGAGGCGGCGCACGAGCGAGCGCGCGTACTCGCCGATCGAGAGGCCCGCGGCGAGCGCCGGCATCCACCGCCGGGGCTTGGGGGCGTGGGGGGGGCTCAGCCGGGCGTGCGCCCGGGAGAGGTCGATCGGCGCTCGCGCGCGCTCAGCCATCGGGCTATCGTCTCACGAGCGCGCCGGCCGCGGGCCCGATCGGGGGCTGCGCGGCGCGGGCCGCGACGTCACGCCGCTTGGCCCTGGCGGCTCGCCGCGACCTTTTCACGCCTGGCCGCGCGTTCGAGCAGGAAGTCTGCGACCGCGTCGTGGGTTTGACGCGGTCGCTCGACCTGCGGCACGTGCCCGCAGTCGAGCTCGAGCTGGCGGGCGTGCGGCAGCGCCTCGGCGACGTGGCGCGCGAACGCGATCGGGACCAGCCGGTCGCGCTTGCCCCACACGAACAGCGCATCTGCCCGCAGGTCGCGCAGGCGCGTCCAGAAGCCCTCGTCGCCGTGAGGCTCCTCGAGGTAGATGTGGCGCGCGGCCGCGTAGAACGCCGCCCTGCCGCTCGGCGTCAGGTAGGCGCGCAGGAACTCGTCGACGCCGGCCGCGGTCCAGCCGTGCTCGGCGCCCGGGATCATGCGGTGCACGAGCGCCTCGACGAACGGGCGCGGGGCGACCTGCACGAGCCCCAGCTTCGGCTGCATGAGCCGGACCACGGGCGCCCACGGCCGCTGCCGCCGCCACGCGAGCGAGGGGCACAGCAGCGCCAGCCGCCGCACGCGCTCGGGGTGGGCGAGCGCGACCTCCAGCGCGACGCGCCCGCCGAGGCTGTTGCCGATCAGATGCGCGCGCTCGAGCTCGAGCGCATCGAGCAGGCCGACGATCGCTCGCGCGAAGAAGCGCGCGTCATAGCTCGCGCCGAGGGGCTTGTCGGAGTCGCCGAATCCGGGCAGGTCCACGGCGATCACGCGCATGCGCTCGCCCAGCGCGGCGACCGTCGGCAGAAACGATCCCTTGGTCGCGCCCAGACCGTGGATCGCCACGAGCGCCGGCCCGCTGCCGGCCTCGAGCGTCGACAGCCGCCCCCGCCGCGTGCGGACGGCTGAGAACCGCACGCGGCCGCGGCCGCGCTGGTCGCTGGTCGCCGCCAGGAACCCGACGCCCAGGTGCAGGTTGTGGCGCACCGCGAGTCGTCCCGAGCGGTAGGCGTCCATGCCGCCGCGAATGTCCGCGGCGATCCTCGCCCAGGTCCGCGCGTCGGCTGTGAGCGTCGCATCGGCCTCGCCCTTGGCGGGCACGAGCGTCGCGGCTCGCTCCTCGAGCACCGCGTCCCAGGCGTCGCCGTCGCGCAGCGCCAGGCGCACCCTTGCCCGGCGCGCCCGTGGCTGCAGCAGCTCGCCGTCGAAGCGATCGGTCAGCGTCTGCAGGGTGCGCGGGGGCGTTCTCATCGGCGGGTCTCCGGCGTCCGAGCTTACAGCCCGCACCCGCGGCAACGGACGCCGTCAGAGCGCCTTGGCCGCCCGCCGGCGTCCGAGCTTACAGCCCGCACCTGCGGCAACGGACGCCGTCAGAGCGCCTTGGCCGCCCGCCTGCCCACTGCGATCCGCTGCACGTCCCACGCCAGGCCGGCGCGCTCCAGCCCGGAGATGACGAGCCCGGAGATGTCGAGCTCGCGCGGGCCCATGCCGTGAAACGCCGACGTCGGGAAGGCGTGGTGGTTGTTGTGCCATGCCTCGCCGAGCGATAGCGGCGCGAGCCACGACAGGTTGCGCGAGTGGTCTTCGGTGGCAAAGCGCCGGCGTCCGAAGAAGTGGCACAGCGAGTTGATGCTGTAGGTCACGTGGTGGAGCACGAGGATGCGCACCGCGCCGCCCCACAGCATGCCCTCGAGCCCCGCCGTGAGCGTGCGGCCGATGAGCACACCCAGGCCGAACGGGATCGCGAGCCCGGCCAGCGACCACAGCAGGAAGGTCCGGTCCACGAACGAGACGACCGGGTCGACGAGCAGATCGGGCGCGAAGCGCTCGCGCGAGCCTCGCTGGCTGTGGTCGAACAGCCAGCCCACGTGCGCGTGGGCGAGGCCGCGCAGCGCGCCGCGCCAGCCGGTGCCCGTCAGGCTGCCGCCGCCGTGGTCGACGTGGGGGCTGTGCGGGTCGCCCAGGCGATCGGAGTACGCATGGTGCTTGCGGTGGTCGGCGACCCACGAGATCACCGGGCCCTCGACGGCCATCGTGCCGAGCACCGCCAGCAGCCCGCGCAGCGCAGGCGAGGTCTTGAAGCTGCGGTGCGTGAGCAGGCGGTGAAAGCCGACGGTCACGCCGAGGCCGATCGGGAGGTACATGGCCAGGAAGATCGCGACGTCGCGCCAGCGCAGCTCGTGGTTCCACATCTGCCAGGCGGCGAGGCCCAACAGGATCGGCGGCGCGAGCGTGATCAGCCCGGTGATCGCGCGGTCCAGGCTCTCGAGCGAGGCCGGCTGGATCTCCTCGGGGGTCGGACCTCGGGGCGCCGCGGGAACGCTGCTCTCGCGACTCGTGGCGGCGGCGCTCATGCGTCCTCTGGGGGCGGCGACGCTCATGCGCCCTTGATCTTGAACGCGGTGTGCGCAGTTGTCGATACGGCCGGCCACCCGGCGATGGCGGGTCCGCCCCCGTCTTCGATGTAGGGACAGCCCGAGTGCGCGCGCTGTTTCCGGCCTGTGGCGGCCGCGCCCGTGCGCCGGCGAACGCACGCGCCGGTCGGGCGCGTGTGTCGAATGCGGGCGGCGCCCGGCGGCTTTACGCCGGGCGCACGTCCAGCACCACCTTGCCGGTGGCGCGCCGCTCGTCCAGGCTCTTCAGCGCCTGCGCGGCCTGCTCGAGCGGGAAGCGCTCGCCGACGAGCGGCACGACGAAGCCGTCGTCGACCATGCGGTTGATCGCGGCGCCGATCTCGCGGTTGAGCTGCGGCTTGCCCATCACGTACGCGCCCCATCCGGCGCCCACGACCTCGGTGTTGCGCAGCAGCAGGCGGTTGACGCGCACTTCGGGGATCGAGCCGCCGGTGAAGCCGACGACGACCACGCGCCCGCCCTCGCGCAGGCAGCGCAGGCTGTCGGTGAAACGCTGGCCGCCGACCGGGTCGAGCACGACGTCGACGCCGCCGCCGGAGAGCTCGAGCACCTCGTCCTTCCAGCCCTCGCCGAGCAGCAGCGCGTGATCCGCGCCCGCCCGTTGCGCGACGGCGCGCTTGTCCTCGCTGGAGACCAGCGCGATCGTCTTGGCGCCCAGGCCGCGCGCGACCTGCAGCGAGGCCGTGCCGACGCCGCCGGCTGCGCCGTGGACGAGCACCGTCTCGCCCTCCTTCAGGCGGCCGCGCAGCAACAGCGCGAAGTAGGCGGTGTGGTAGTTGAGGATCAAGCCGGCGCCCTGCGCGAAGTCGAGCTTCGGCGAGAGCTCGAACGCGAAGAACTCGGGGGCGACGGCCGTCTCGGCGAAGCCGCCGAGCGCGCAGAACGCCGCCACACGATCGCCCGGCCTGACCTGCGCGCCCGCGGAGGCGCTTAGCACGACTCCCGCGACCTCGCTGCCGGGCACGAACGGCAGCGGCGGTTTCAGCTGGTACTGGCCGCGGGTCTGCAGGAGCTCGGGGAACGACACGCCGGCGGCGTGGACCTCGACGAGCACGCCCGCGCCCGGGGTGAACGGGTGCGAGGGCTCCCCCTCCGGGGAGAATGCCGGCTCGGGCACGTCCACGAGCGCGAGCGCGCTGTCCGGGCCGGACTCCTCGACGATCTGCACGGCTCGCATCCGCGGGGATTATGTCCGAGGCGCGATCCGCGCGCTTTGGCGCGCGGAGCGGACCCGGACGGCGGCCGCTTGCGCCGGCCGCCGTCCCGAGTGCGCCGCGCGGCGAGCCCTACGGGCTGGGGATGCCGTTCGCCGGCGGCGCCGGCTGCGGCTTGGTGTACGCGGTGATCGGCGAGCCGGCCGTCGGTTCGGTCACGAGCGCGCCGCCGAACAGCACGATCTTGCCGTTTCGCACCTGGCCCATCTCGACGCCCGCGTAGCCGCCGTGCTCGGTCTTGGTGTAGCGGTACGGCACCAAGCCGGGCCCGGTCAGTTCTTTGCCTTTTTCGTCGACGACGTCGATCAGCTTTTCGCGGGTCAGGTTCTTGCCGGCGAGCTCGAGCGCCTGCGCGAGCGTGTACGCATTGGCCATGCCGTACTCGACGTTGCCGTCGAACGGCGCGCTCGCGTCGTATTCGTTGTGAATCTTTTTGAACAGCGCGATCCACGGGTTGGATTCTTCGGCGGAGGAGGGCAGGTAGCCGGCGGTGATCGCCCCTTCGATCAGTTCCGTTCCCGCCTTGCCCTTCGAGTACGTCTTCAACAGCCCGCCGACCGTGATCGGGTCGATGCCGACGCTGGAGACCACCAGCTGCGGTTTGTAGGCGAGCGTGAACGACGAGAGCTGCCCGAGCGCCGTGTAGATCGGCACCGTGAAGTCGACCAGCACTTCCGCGCCCGCCGCCTTGATCGCCGAGATCTGCGGCGCGACGTTGGTCGTGCCCGGCTGGTAGGGCTGGGCGGATACGATCGAGCTCGCGGGCAGCTCGTCGCGGATGCCCGCGAGGCCGCCGTTGCCGAAGTCGTCGTCCTGGTAGAAGACGCCGACCTTCTTGCCGGCGAAGTGCTGCTTGAGGTATCGGCCCAGGATCTTGCCTTCGATCGTGTAGTTGGGCTGCCAGCCGAAGGTCCACGGCTGGCTCGAGCCGTCGTCCCAGCACGGGCAGCCGGAGGCGACGAACATGTCGGGCACTTTCGAGCTGTTGAGGAACCCGACGACCTTCGTGTGCGTCGGCGTGCCCAGGCCCTCGAAGATCCCGAAGACGTTGTCCTTGAGCACCAGTTCGTGCACCACGCTGACGGTCTCCGTCGGGTTGTATTCGTCGTTCTTGATGATCAGATGGATCTTGCGGCCGTAGATGCCGCCGTGGGCGTTGATGTAGTCGAAGAACGCCTGCGACGCCGGCGCGATCTCGCTGTAGCCGGGGGCTGCGGGGCCGGTCAGCGGCTGGTGGGTCCCGAACGTGATGCTCGTCGCCGTCACTCCAGGCACGCTGGTGCTGGCGCTCGAGCCGCAGCCCGCGACGACCAGCGCGACCGCCAGCGCGCAGTAGGCCGTCCCCACCGCCCGAGCCTTGTGGACATGTTCTCTCATGGCTTGCTCCTCCTCTTGCTGATGTGTTGTGGTGTCAAGTCCTGGCCGCCGGCCGATCGAGCGCGCGCTCTCGCCGTCTTCCGACGGCTAACCTCGCCGCGCCGGGTTTGCGCGCGCGAGCGCGACGATCCTGCGCAGGCCCCCCTGGATCCCGCTCGGCCACGCAAGCATCGCGCCGATCAGCACGACGCCGTAGATCGCGAGCGGCAGGTTCGCGGAGACCTGGGCCGAAAGCGAGAAGGAGTGCGCGAGGTCGTCCGTCCAGCCCGGCAGCAGCACGAGCACGGCCGCGCCCCAGATCGCGCCGAGCTGCGAGCCGAGCCCGCCGAGGACGATCGCGGTGAGCAGCGACAGCGACAGGCCGAGCTCGAACGCGCCGGGCGCGGCCAGCTGCAGGACGACCGCGAGCATGCCCCCGCCGAGACCAGCGCAGGCCGCGCTGATCACGAACGCGAGGGTCTGCACGCGTCCGACGTGCAGACCGCACAGCGAGGCCGCGATCTCATCGTCGCGCACCGCGCGCAAGGAGCGCCCGATCCCGCTGCGCACGAGGTTGTTCATCACGAACACCACGAGCAGCGCGCCGATGCCCGCGATCCACGCCTCCCAGCGCTCGAGCGGGAAGCTCGCGCCCAGTCCCGACGGCACCGCCGGCGGGTTGATCACGAGCCCGTTCGCACCGCCGAACGTGCCCGAGTACTTTTCCGCGAGCGCCGGCAGCCCGATCGCGAAGGCGAGCGTCGCGCCCGCGAGGTATGGCCCGCGCAGGCGCGATGCGGCGGCGCCGACGAGCACGCCGACCGCGGCGCTGACCGCGACCGCGGCGGCTAGCGCCGGGACCAGCGCCCAGTGTTCGTCGCCGACGAGCAGCGCGACCGTGTACGCGCCGACCGCCATCAGCGCGCCGTGACCGAGCGAGATCTGTCCGCTCAGGCCGGTGAGGACGGTCAGCCCGGCGAGCACGACGAAGTAGTAGGAGCCGCTGGCCAGCTGCAGGTCCTGGTAGGCGCCCAGGCCCTCGCTCGCCAGGAACAGCGCGACGCCCGCGAGCGCAACCAGGCCGAGCGAGCGCGGGAGCGTGCCGGCGGGCAGGCGCAGCCGATGGGGAGCGCCGGAGGGCGCGGCGCCGGCTTGCGCGCTCATACGCGGCGCTCCGTCGTGGTCGAGAACAGTCCGCCCGGGCGGACCATCAAGACCGCGACAAGCACCACGAGCGCGGCAAGCGTGACCAGCGAGGCGCCCTCGTAGCCGGAGACGTAGGAGAGCACCAGGCCGAGCAGGATGCCGCCGACGACCGCGCCCGGGGGGCTGTCCAGGCCGCCGAGCACGGCCGCGGTGAAGCCGAAGATCAGGATCGGGTCGAACTGGCTCGGGCCGACGAACACCGACGGGGCGACCAGCACGCCGGCGAGCGAGCCGACGAGCGCCGCGAGCGCCCACCCGAGCGTGAACATGCGCCCGACGCGCACGCCGAGCAGGCGCGCGACCTCCGGCGCGAGCGCCGCCGCGCGCATTCTCAGCCCGAGCGCCGTGTAGCGGAACAACGCCGCGAGCGCGAGCGCGACGCCGACCACGACGAGCACGGTGAATGTGTCGTTGGGCGCGAACAGCAGGTGCGTGCCGCCGACGTCGTAGCCACGGATCGAGAACGCCGGCGGGAACGAGCGCGGCGTGTTGCCCCAGATCATCCCCGCGGCCGCTTCCAGCAGGATCAGCAGGCCGAGCGCGACGATCACCGCGTTCAGCGGCGGGCCGCCCTCGACCCGCCGGACCAGCACGCGCTCGACGATCGCGCCGAGCACCAGCCCGCTCGCGAGCGCGACCGCGAAGCCGAGCCAGTAGGAGCCGCTCGAGCCGATCACGTCCGAGGCGATGAACGTGGTGATCATCAGCATGCCCCCCTGCGCGAAGTTGACGATCCGCGTCGCCCGCCAGATCATCACGAGCGCGAGCGCCACCGCCGCATACACCGAGCCGATCGAGATCCCGTTGAGCGTCAGGTCGATGAACCTGGTCATCGCCTCACAGCCCCAGGTAGGCCTGGCGCAGGCCCTCCTCGGCGGCGAGCGCGCCGGCCGGCTCGTCGGCGACGACGCGGCCGAGGTTCAGCACGACGCCCCGGTCGGCGATCGACAGCGCGCTGCGCGCGTTCTGCTCGACCAGCAGCACCGCCAGGCCGCGCTCGGCGGCCAGGACACGGATCAGCCCCATGATCTGGGCGCTGACGATCGGCGCGAGCCCGAGCGAGGGCTCGTCGAGCAGCAGCACACGCGGTCTCGCCATCAGCGCCCGGCCGATCGAGAGCATCTGGCGCTCGCCGCCCGACAGCGAGCCGGCGAGCTGCGCACGGCGCGCGCGCAGCGGCGGGAACAGCTCATACATCTCCTCGAGCTCCGCGGCCCGCGCGCCGCGCCAGAGCCCGCCGAGGCGCAGGTTCTCCTCGGTCGTCAGCTCGGTGATCACACCGCGCCCCTCGGGCACCTGCGCGAGACCGCGCCTGACGAGGTCCTCGACCGCCACGCCGAGGACGTCGCGGCCGTGCAGGCGCACGCGCCCCGCGCTCGCCGGGTGCAGTCCCGAGATCGTGCGCAGCAGCGAGGTCTTGCCGGCGCCGTTGGCGCCGAGCACCGCCGTGATGCTGCCCTCGTGCACGGCCAGCGTGACGCCGTCCACCGCGCGCACGGGCCCGTAGTCGCTCGTCAGCCCCTCGATCTCCAGGGCGGGCGCCGTGGCGCTCACCGCGGCCCCTCCGTCCCGGCCGGCGCGCGCTCGTCGCCGCCCGCGAACGCGCGGCGAGCCTCGATGCCGGCCTGCTCGACATCCGCGCCCGCGTCGCGGCCGAGGTATGCCTCGAGCACGCGCGGATCGCGCGCGACGCTCTGCGGCTCGCCCTCGGCGATCACGCGCCCGAAGTCGAGGACGACCACGCGGTCGCACGCGGACATCACGAGGTCGACGCGATGCTCGACCAGCATCACCGCCATCGAGCCGCGCAGCGCGCGGATCCGCTCGCCGAGCTCGCGCACCTCCTCGGCTCCCAGGCCGCCCGCGGGCTCGTCGAGGAGCAGCAGCTGCGGCTCGCTCACGAGCGCGCGCGCGAGCGCCACGCGCTTCTGCACCGGGTACGGGAGCGTCGCGGGCAGCCGCGCGGCGACGTCCTCGCACCCGAGCTCGCGCAGCGCGCGCAGCGCGCGCTCGCGCAGCTCGCGCTCGTCGCGGTCGGAACGCGGCAGGCCGAGCAGCGCGCTGGCCACGCCCGCCCGGCGGAAGCGCTGCGCGCCCGCCATCACGTTCTCGAGCACGCTCAGGCCCGAGAACAGGCCGACGCCTTGGAGCGTGCGCGCGATCCCGAGCCGCGCCAGGCGGTTGGCGCGCACCTTCGCGAACGCGCGCCCCTGCCATCGCATCGTCCCCGACGTGGGCGCGACGAAGCCGCAGATCACGTTGAACAGCGTCGTCTTGCCGGCGCCGTTGGGCCCGATCACGCCGAGCACCTCGCCGGGAGCGAGATCGAGCGAGACGGCGTCGAGCGCGGTGATCCCGCCGAAGCGGACCGTCAAATCGCGCGCGCCAAACCCACCTCCCCGGTGAGGGTCACCCTCTCCCATCGAGAGAAACGCTAGCGCCCGCAGCGGGCGCATGAGTCATACCTGGACTTACGTCTCTTGATAGCGCGCGACGGTGAAGCCGATCAGCACGGGCACGTGCGCCGCGAACACAACCAGCGAGAGCGTCAGCACGATCAGGGGGCCGCCGCTGATGTGGTTGCGCAGGAACACGTACTCGATCATCCCCGCGATCACCAGATACGCCAGCAGCGCCCACCTGGCGACCTCGAAGAAGCGTCCCCAAGCGAACCCCCGCACGCGCGAGAGCGAGAGCATGTTGCCCGCGAACAGCAGCGCGGAGGCCGCGAGCAGCGCCACGGCGGGCGCCAGCGGGACGTGTTCGGGCAGGTGCGCCGAGAGGTAGATGCCGGCGGCGACGATCAGCGCGAGCGAGGCCATGCCCAGCTGCGTGACCGGGGGCAGGCGGCGCTCGGCGTTCATCCGGCCGCGAGCTTGGTCATGATCACGAGCGTCGCGATCTGCATCAGGCCGGTCGCCCCGGCGGTGTAGATGAAGCGTTTCGTCAGCCGCTCGATCACCTCGGGGCGCGGCTGGGGCTTCTTGAGCTCGACCAGCACCGCGATGTTCGCCGGCTCGAGCAGGCCCAGCGCGATCACCGCCATCACGCCCACGACGATGTAGCTCGCGACCACCCATCCGTGCAGCGGGTCGGTCGTGAGGTTCGTCCCGAGGGATGTCGAAAGCTGCCATCCGGCGACGAGCGTGACGGTCACGACGGTGGGCATGATCAGCACCATCTTGGGCATCAGGCGCGTGGTCACGGCGACGCGCGCTGGGATCGGCAGCGAGCCGAGGATCGGACCGATGACGAAGCCGAGGAACAGGTCGATGACCGTCCATGCCGCGCCGCCGGCGACGTGCAGGAACATCAGCGGCCACAGCTTGTCCGCGGCCACGCCGGCCACCAGCAAAGCGAGCACGAGCGCGACCGCCGGCAGCCCCTTGCGCGGCACGATCTGGAAGTCGGGGCGTTCGATCCCGGCCGCGGGTCCGTGCGCGGCGGGCGACCCCTCCCCGATCACAACCCCCGACGATGACACGGCCTGTGCCATTACGCGCAATCTAGCGTGCCGGCGAACGGAACGCCAGGGCGCCGAGACCGAAGTCGCCGACGTACGCGCCGCCGGCGCGCGAGGGCCGACGCACGCGCCGCCGGCGCGCGAGGACCGACGCACGCGCCGCCGGCGCGCGAGGGCCGACGCACGCGCCGCTAGCGCGCGAGCGGCTGCGCGAGCGCCGGCCGCGGCTCGTCGCCGCGGGAGTCGGCCAGCGCCCACGTCGCGCCGGCGGTCGCGGCCGCGACGATCAGCACCGCCGGCCACGGCCCGACTGCCAGCGCGAGCACGTGCGAGACGAGGAACGCCGAGAAGCCGACGGCAGCCAGGCGCGCCGCCGTGCGCGCGCCGTGGCGACGGCGCCACAGCCCGATGCACGAGAGCCCGCCGAGCGCCAGCACCGCGCCGCCGAGCGGGCGCGAGCCGCTGGCGGCGACCACGCCGTAGGAGACGATCAGCGAGCCGGCCGCGAGCGGCGCTGTCGGAAGCTGGCGCACGTGTCCTTCACCCTAGCGCCCCGGCTCACTCCCTGGCCACCGACGCCTCGGCCACGGCCGTGTACATCCTGGTCAGGTGCTCGACGATCTCCTCGGTCGATGCCTCGACGTCGCCGTGGATCCAGTCCACCAACACCTCCATCGAGGCGCCGATCAGCGCGCGCGCGTTCAGCACGGGGTCCATGCGCAGCTTCACGTCGCTGCCGGCCAGCGACAGCGCGTTGCGCAGCAGGATGTCGGCCATCGCGTGCCGGTTCTCGCGACGCGCGCGTTCCAGGCGCTCGCTCACGCCGACGACCTCGAGCACGATCACGCGCGCCTTGCGCCGGTCCTCGGTGAGCACCGTCCACGACGCCCGCAGGCCCTCGCGCGCCTGACCTTCGACCGTGCCCGCGGCCGCGGTCGCCCGCACGATCGCCGTCGCGACGTCGCGCACGGCGCGCTGGTAGACATGAAAGAGCAGGTCCTCGCGGCTGCTGAAGGACTCGTAGAAGTAGCGCGAGTTCAGCGAGGCGGCGGCGCTGACGGCGCGGATCGAGCTGCGCGCGTAGCCCTCGGTGCCGAACAGCTCGAGCCCCGCATCGAGCAGCCGCTCGCGCCGCTGCGCCCTGCGCTCCTCGACGCTCAGACCCCGGTAGCGCCGCGGTCGCGCCCGGCTCTCGGGCGCATCGACGGGGGTCTCGCTGCCGGCCATCTCAGGGGATCACGATAGCCCGGCCCTTCGATATGAGACAAGGGACACGCTATGTACAAAGAGATCAGGCCGTGCTACATTCACGCCGCCGAACAGGCATGGGAGTGCTACAGAAATCAAGGAGAGGGGTTTCGCAGTGTCAAGCTTCAGGGGAATGACGCGAGCGGCGCTCGCGCTCGTAGCCGTGCTCGCGTTGGCGATGGCCGCATCGGCCTCGGCGGCGCCCGTCGAAGGTCCGTCCGGATCGGCCTTCTACACGCCGCCTTCGACCACGCCCGCCGGCAGCGCCGGCGAACTCGTGTGGTACAGGCCGGCGACGATCAACCTCGGCGTCACGCTTCCCAGCAACAAAGCGTGGACCGTGCTCTATCAATCGACCGGCGAGCACGGCGAACCCGACTGGGTGACCGGCACCGTGATCGTGCCGAGCGCCAAGTGGAGCGGCAAAGGCTCGCGCCCGGTCGTGACGGTCGGCATCGGCACGCAGGGCATCGCGCCACAGTGCGCGCCCTCCAAGCAGCTCGTGGCCGGCACCGAGTACGACGGCGCAGCGATCATCGACTCGCTCAAAGCCGGCTACGCGGTCGACATCACCGACTACCAGGGCTACACCAACGGCGCGATCCCGACCTACATCGCGGGCAAGGCCGAGGGTCAGGCGGTGCTCGACATCGTCCGTGCCGCCAGGCAGCTCCCCGCCGCGGGCCTCACCGAAAGCGACCCCACCTACGCGTGGGGCTACTCGCAGGGCGGCCAGGCGGTCGGCTGGGCCGGCGAGATCCAGTCCAGCTACGCGTCCAACGTGAAGCTGTCCGGGATCGTCGCCGGAGGCGTGCCCGCCAACCTGCTGGAATTCGGCGCCTTCAGCGGCGAATCGGTCGGCTCGGGGTTCGGCATCCTCTCGGCGATCGGGCTCGAGGCCGCCTACCCGGAACTCAAACTCGGCACGCTCACCGCTGCCGGTGAAAAAGCCGTCGGCGACGCGTTGAGCCAGTGCGCGGTGCAGTTGATCGAGACGCTGCGCGACGCCAACTTCAAGGAATTCACGACCAGCCACGAGAGCCTCGAAGAACTCGAAAAGAGCGAACCGAATTTCAAAAAAGCGCTCGAAGAACAGTCGCTCGACAACAAAGCCGTCTCTGCGCCCGTGTACCACTTCCACGGGCTCGAAGACGAGTTCGTGCCGGTCGCCCAGGACGTGAAGCTGCATTACGACTGGTGCGAAAAAGGGGTGACCGACGACTTCCAGCTGTACTCGGGCGACCACCTGTTCACCGACCCGCTCGGAGCTGCCGCCGCGATCAAGTGGCTCGAAGAACGAGTCGCGGGCAAGACCGCGCCCAGCACCTGCGGGGATCATGAGCCGGGCGACGCGCTGCCCGCGAACGCTCGCCTGACGCCGGAGACCGGGGACCTGATCATCAAGCTGGTCAAATGGTCGCTCAAAGGCAAGGTCACCGAGAAATCGGGCATCTCCGAGGAACTCCCGGAAGGCTCGACGCTCAGCGCGGAAGCCAACGCGTCGACCGGCGCGCTGGTCTCCGAACTGAGCATCCCGCCGATCAACCAGACGTTCTACATCGGGCTGCTGCCCGTCACGGTCTCGGGCGCTCTGACGCCCACGGGCCCCGCGACGGGCACGTTCGCCTTCAGCGAATCGGGCAACGAAGTCTCCGAGAGCGCGGAAGGGAAGGCCAATGAGGTCGTCAAGGGCATCAAGATCGGTCTGCTCGACCTGCCGATCGGCTGCAAAACGGTCGAACCTATCGACCTGCCGCTGTCCATCAAAGAGTCCACCAACGCGCTCGCCGTCGGTAACTTCGCGTTCAAGGCGGAAGTGACCGTGCCGGACTTCGGCGAATGCGGGCTGCTCGGACCGGTGCTCTCGGCGACGACATCCGGCCCAGGCAACACGGTCGAAATCACCGCGACGCCTCCGGCGCCCATCAGCTGGTAGGCGCCCGAAGCCAGGTAGGGCTCAGGAGTCGCTCCTGGGCCCTACCGGCGCGCTCGCCTGCTCGGGCATCCGCGGCAGCACGAGCAGCGAGCAGCGCGCGTGGCGCTCGAGGTAGTCGGAGGTGCTGCCGAGCACCAGCCGCTTGAAGGGGCCGTAGCCGCGCGAGCCGACGACCAGCAGGTCGACTTCCTGGCCGAAGGCCGCCAGCTCCTCGCCCGCGAGGCCGTACACCGCGCGTCCCTGCACGCCCGGCAGCTTGGCGAGGCGCTCGTTCGCTTCGGTGAGCATCAGGTCGATGCTGTCCCCCAGGGCGGGCGCCACCATCCCGGTGAACGCGTAGCTGGGGACGACGACGACTTCGAGCGCCGTGACGCTCGCCCCGCTCGACTGCGCGAGCGCGCGCGCCTTCGCCAGCGCCGCCTGGCTCTCGGCGGAGCCGTTGTAGGCGACGCCGATCTTCGCCGGCGGCGCGGGGTCCTCGGCGAAGCCGCGCGCGGCGATCGCGACCGCGCACGGCGCGCCGTTGAGCGCCGCGCGCGTGTCGTCGCCGAGCGTCGCGCGACCGAACGTGCCGCGGCTGCACGAGCCGACGACGAGCAGGTCGGCGGCGATCTCCTCAGCCTCGCGGTGCAGCCCCGCGCCGGGGCTCGAGGCGATCACGCTCGCCAACTGCGCCTGCACGCCGGCGTCCGCGCGCTCGCGCTCGAGCAGCTGCAGCGAGGCTTCGCGCTCCTCCGCGAGCAGGCCCGGCGTGTGCGCGTTCAGCGGGCGCAGCTCGCCGGGGCGCACGTGCGCGAGCGTCAGCTTTCCCGCCGACCCCGCGAGCTGCGCGGCCAGCGCGATCGCATCGCGGCCATAGATCCTGCCGTCGACTCCCACGAGCACGTTCTCGAACATGGCGTATCTCCTCGGAAAATAGTTGACGACGATGCTACGGGGCTCTCGGCCGAGCCGGCGCGCCGGGCACGGAGGCGTAGCATTGAGTGCGTGCCAGAGGAAGCAACCTCTCCCGCCGACGCCCAGGGGGACGCTCGCTCGGAAGCGCACCCGCCGCTGCCGCGCGACAAGCGCGGCTGGCAGGTCGCGCCGGCGCCCGACGGCCGCGGCATGCCCGAACACGCCAACCCCGGGCCGCCGCCGCATCGCATGCGCGGCTTCTGGTACTTCGTGCTCGCGCTGATCGCCCTGAACTGGCTGTCGGTCATCTTCTTCCAGCCCTCCACCGGCGAAGAACGGGTGACGGTGCCGTTCAGCCCGTACTTCCTCGAACACGTCAAGAGCGGCGCGGTCAGCTCGATCGCGTCCAAGGGCGACACGATCCAGGGCAAGTTCAAGGCCAAACAGCGCTACCCCGCGAGCGACAAGAAGGCCACGCCCACGAAGCTGTTCGCCACGCAGGTGCCGAGCTTCTGGAACGGCAGTCAGCTGTCGGCGCTGCTGCAGGAAAAGGGCGTGCAGATCAAGGCCGAATCGACGACCACGAGCGAGTCGCTGCTGGAGGAGATCCTGCTCGGGTTCGGCCCCACGCTCTTGATCGTCGGCCTGTTCGTGCTGATCTACAAACGCGCCGCCAAAAGCGCGGGCGGCATGGGCGCGCTGGGCGGCTTCGGCAAATCTCAGGCGCGGCGGGTGGATCCGGAAAAGATCCGCGTCACCTTCGACGACGTCGCGGGGATCGACGAGGCCAAGGCCGAACTGTCGGAGATCGTCGACTTCCTGCGCAACCCCGAGCGCTACGGCAGCCTCGGCGGGCGGATGCCGCACGGCGTGCTGCTCTCGGGCGCGCCCGGCACGGGCAAGACGCTGCTCGCGCGCGCGGTCGCCGGCGAGGCCCACGCGGCGTTCTTCTCGATCTCCGCATCGGAGTTCATCGAGGCGATCGTCGGCGTCGGCGCGGCGCGCGTGCGCGACCTGTTCGCCAAGGCCAAGGAAGCGGAGCCGTCGATCATCTTCATCGACGAGCTCGACGCGATCGGGCGCTCGCGCCAGGGGTCGGTGTCGGTGACGGGCGCCAACGACGAGCGCGAGCAGACGCTCGATCAGATCCTCACCGAAATCGACGGCTTCGAATCCTCGCAGGCGGTGATCGTGCTCGCCGCGACCAACCGCCCCGACGTGCTCGACCCCGCTCTGCTGCGCGCCGGGCGCTTCGACCGGCGCGTCACCGTCCAGGCCCCCGATCGCAAAGGCCGGGTGGAAATCCTCAAGGTCCACACCCGCTCGATCCCGCTCGACAAAGACGTGGACCTCGAGGCCCTCGCCTCCAGCATGCCGGGCATGGTCGGCGCGGACATCGCCAACCTGACGAACGAGGCCGCGCTGCTCGCCGCGCGGCGCGGCCACAAGAAGGTGCACATGGCGGACCTCACCGACTCGCTCGAGAAGATCATGCTCGGGGCCCCACGCGGGCTGGTGCTGGAACCCGCCGACCGCGAGCGCACCGCCTACCACGAGTCCGGTCACGCGCTCGTGGGCATGCTCACCCCCGGCGCCGACCCGGTGCGCAAGGTCTCGATCATCCCACGCGGCATGGCGCTGGGCGTCACCCTCTCGACTCCGGACTCAGACCGCGTGTCCTACTCGCTGGAAGAGCTGCAGGCGAAGATCCGGGTGGCGCTCGGCGGGCGCGTCGCCGAGGAGGTCGTGTTCGGCAAGATCACCACCGGCGCGGAGTCCGACATCCAGCAGCTGACGCAGATCGCACGCCAGATGGTCGGGCGCTGGGGCATGAGCGAAGCGATCGGGCCGGTCACCGTCCTGCCCTCGGAAGGCGAGGGCCCGTTCTTGCCGGGCGCCAGCGAGACCTCGCAGGACACCCAGCGCGTGGTCGACAACGAGGTGCACACGCTCGTCGAAAGCGCCCACCGGGAGGTCACGCGGCTGCTGGAAGCGCACCGCGAGCAGCTCGAGAGCCTCGCGCAGGCCCTGCTCAAGGCCGAGACGCTCGACGCACCCGAGGCCTACGCCGCGGCGGGCGTGCCGATGGTCGAATCCGAGGAGCCGGCCGTGAGCGGCGCCGTGCACACGCCCGCGCGCGCGCCCGCGCCCGCCTGAGGGCGCGTGAGGGCGCGTGAGGGCGCGTGAGGGCGCGTGAGGGCGCGTGAGGGCGCGGAGCGTTCCCGACCTCACTCGATGCGTAGTTCTCCCCCATAGGACGGCGGGTTTGCGCGCCCGTTCGGCGGCGAGCAAGGGGTAGGTTTTGATCCATGACAAGCCCACCTGCACCAACCAAGTTGCGCGTCCTGATCGCCGGCGCCGGCGTGGCCGCGCTCGAGGCGCTGCTCGCGCTGCGCGAGCTCGCCGGCGAGCGCGTCGAGATCACCGTGCTCGCGCCCAACTCCGAGTTCGTCTACAGGCCGATGACCGTGCGCGAGCCGTTCTCCTACCCGCAGGCCAGCCGCTATCCGATCGCGCCGATCGTCCGCGACGCGGGCGCCGAGCTGATCGCCGACTCGCTCGTGGAGGTCGACGTCGCGGGGCGCACAGCGCACACGGGCGCGGGCGCGCAGCTCGGCTATGACGCGCTCGTGCTCGGGCTTGGCGCCCGCTCGGCCGCCCGCTACGAGCACGCGATCACGATCGACGACCGCAGGCTCGACGAGACGCTGCACGGGCTCGTCCAGGACGTCGAGGAGGGCTACGTCGACAGCGTCGCGTTCGTCTCCCCCGGGCGCATGGCCTGGCCGTTTCCGCTGTACGAGCTCGCGCTGATGACCGCCGCGCGCGCGTACGACATGGGCGTACAGCTGCAGACGACGATCGTCACCCCCGAGGACAGTCCGCTGGCGATCTTCGGCGCGGCGGCCAGCAGCGCCGTCGCGGAGCTGCTGGCCCGCGCCGGCGTCGAGGTCCTCACCTCCGCCTACGCCGAGATCCCGCACACCGGCGAGATCGTGATGCACCCGGGCGAGCGCGTCCTGCGTGTCAAGCGAATCGTCGCGCTGCCCGAGCTCTACGGTCCGGAGCTGCGCGGCCTGCCGCTGTCCGAGCATGGCTTCCTGCGCGTGGACAAGCACTGCCGGCTGGTGCAAGCGGACGACGTCTACGCCGCCGGCGATGCGACCGAGTTCGCGGTCAAGTTCGGCGGGATCGCCGCGCAGCAGGCGGACACGCTCGCCGAAGCGATCGCCGCCCAAGCGGGCGCGCCGCTGACGCCAAAGCCGTTTCATCCGGTGATCCACGGCGTCCTCTTGACCGGCGATGCGCCGCGCTACCTCACGGCGCGCATCACCGGCGGCCACGGCTTCAGCTCGGAGATCAGCGAGACCGCCTCGTGGGCGCCCCCGAGCAAGATCGCCGCCAAGTACCTCGCGCCGTACCTCGACCGGCTCGACCGCGCGGGCGCCGGCGGCAGGAGCTAGCGCCGCCCGCGGGCCGCGGCGCCTGCCAGACCGCGCGGGCGCCGGCGGCGGGAGCTAGCGCCGCCCGCGGGCCGCGGCGCCTGCCAGACCGCGCGGGCGCCGGCGGCGGGAGCTAGCGCCGCCCGCGGGCCGCGGCGTCGAGTCGCAGCCCCATCCACACGTGCTCGATGCCGGCCTCCTCGAAGGCGTCGGACTCGACCGCGAAACCCGCCTGCCGGTAGACCTCCGTCGCGGCCAGCTGGGCGGCGAGTCGCACCTGCGCGCAGCCGCGCTCGCGCGCGCCGGCGATCCCGAGCGCGAGCATCCGCGAGGCGATGCCGCGCCGGCGCCAATCGCGCTCGACCGCCACGCGTCCGATTTTCGCGCGCTCGCCGTCGACGAGCAGCCGCAGCGTGCCGATCACGCGCCGTCCGCCTGGCGCCAGCGCGACCGCGTGGCGCGCCTGCTCGTCGCGCCCGTCGAGCTCCTCCTCCGCCGGCACCCCCTGCTCGGCGCAGAACACGCGCTCGCGCAGCGCGAACGCGCCGAGCAGCTCGGCGCGCGAGCGCACCCAACGGACCTCGACCGGGTCGCCCGCGTCGACGTCGGGCCGCTGCGCTGCGGAGCGCTCGCCGCGCTCGCGGCCGCTGTCGCGCCGGCGCGACACCGCCGCTACCTCGCGCTCGCGGCGAACGCGGTCCTGAACGATCCGCTCGACATGCGCCGCACGACGAGCAGCCCGAGCAGCGCGGCCAGCAGGCACGTTGCCGCTCCGAGGCCGAGCCCGGCGCGGGCGCCGGCCTGCGCCATCACCCAGCCGACGATCGGGCCGCCGATCGGCGTCGAGCCCTGGAAGGCGACGAACCACAGCGACATCACGCGCCCGCGCATGCTCGGCGCGGCGTTCAGCTGCAACGTGGAGTTGCCGGTCGCCATGAACGAGATGCTCGCACCACCGGCGAGCGCGAGCGCGAACACCTCCAGCGGCAGGCTCGGCGCGATCGTCGCGAGCGCCAGCACGACGCCGAACGCGCTCGCCGCGAGCACGAGCGTCGGCAGCCCGGTACGACCCTTGGTCGCGACCAGCAGGCCGCCGATGACAGCGCCGAGGCCCATCGCGGCTGTCATGAAGCCATAGCCGGTCGCGCCCGCGTGCAGCCCGTCGCGCGCCATCACCGGCAGCGTCACCTGGAACTCGTACGCGAGCGCGCCCACGAGCGCCATCATCGCCAGCGGCACGCCCAGCTGGGGCGTGCGCCGCACGTAGCGCAGCCCGTCGCGCAGCTGCCCCGGGGCGCGCCCGCTGGGCGGGCTGGGGCGGATCGCGCCGAGATCGAGCGTCGCCAGCGAGACCAGCACCGCGAGAAAGCTCGCCGCGTTCGCCAGGAAGCACGGACCCTCGCCGACGGTCGCGATCAGCACGCCCGCGACCGCCGGGCCGATCACGCGCGCGACGTTCACGAGCACCGAGTTGAGGCTGACGGCGTTGCGCAGGCTCTCCGCGCCGACCATCTCCAGCATGAACGCCTGGCGCGCGGGGTTCTCGAAGGCGTTGTTCAGGCCGAGCAGCGCCGCCAGCGCACCGATCTCCCACAGGCGGACCGCGCCCGCGACCGTCAGCACGCCGAGGACCAGCGCCTGCACGCCCATCGCCGCCTGCAGCGCGAACATCAGCTTGCGCTTGTCCACGCGGTCGGCTACCACGCCGCCGTACGGGCCGAGCACGAGCACCGGCAGCGTCTGCAGCGCGACGATCACGCCGAGCAGCGTCGCCGAGCGCGTGATGCTCAGCACCAGCCACGACTGGGCGGCCATCTGCATCCACGTGCCGATCAGCGACACCGACTGGCCGGCGATGTAGCGGCGGTAGTTGGGGACCGCGAGCGCCGCGAACGTGACGGCGCCGACGCCGCGCAGGCGGCGCGTCATCGGCTCGCGCCCGGCAGCCGCTCGGCCAGCTGCTCGAGCACCGGCAGCGCGTTCCACAGCGCCTCGCGCTCGCGCTCGCCGAGCCGTTGCACGTGCGCGTCGAGCGCGCGCGTGCGCTCGCGGTGGATGCGCTCGCGCATGCGCCTGCCGGCGGCGGTCGCGGCGACGTTCGCGGAGCGCCTGTCGGCGCGGTCGGCCGCGCGCACGATCAACCCGGCGTCGCACAGCTGCGCGGTGATTCGCGAGAGCATCGTCGCGTTCACGCTCTCGATCGCCGCCAGCTCGGACAGTCCGATCGGGCCGACGCGCACGACCGTGAACAGCACCGAGATCTGCGACGGGGTCAGGCCGGAGCCGGCGAGCGTCGGGCGCAGCCGCCGCGACAGGCGTCCGATCACCGCGCGCAGGCGCTCGCTCGCCTCGGCGTGCGACGCGCCACCCTCGAGCTCCGTCGATCCGCCCGCCGTCTGGACCGCCACGCGATCACCGCTCCTCTCATCTTCTGAAAATACTTGCTTGCCAGCAAGCATTATAGAAGAGACGGCGCGAGCGACTCGAGAACGTAGTGTTCAGGCGGGCAAGCGAACGCGCACCACACCGCGAATGCCGCACGCGACCTTCTACTTCGACCTCGGATCGCCGTACGCGTACCTCGCGGCCGAGCGCCTGGACTCGGTGCTCGGCGGGCCGGTCGACTGGCAGCCGATCCTGCTCGGCGGCATCTTCCGGCTGAGCGGCCGCAGCTCGTGGTCGCTGCGCGACCGCGCCCGGCGCGAGCACGGGATCGCGGAGATCGAGCGCCGCGCGCGCGAGTACGGGCTGCCGGCGCTGCGCTGGCCGCAGGAATGGCCGAGCGACTACCTGTTCGCGATGCGCGCCGCGACCGTCGCGTTCGCCGCCGGGCGCGGGCGCGAGTTCGCCGTGCGCGCCTTCCGCGACGCCTTCCAGCGCGGACGCGACCTGGGCGTCGTCGCGCACGTGCTCGGCGCCGCCCGCCAAGCGGGACTCGACCCCGACGAGCTGCTCGCCGCCGCGCAGCGCCCGCGCGTCAAGCAGCAGCTGCGCGAGGCGACCGACGCGGCGTACGCGCTCGGCGTGATCGGCGTGCCCACGCTCGCGGTGAGCGTTCCCGGACGCGGCTGCGAGCTGTTCTGGGGCGAGGATCGGCTCGAGGACGCCGCGGCACGGCTCGCGAGCGGCGGCGCGCCATCCGGCACCCCGTAGGTTGCTTCGATAGCCATCGCATCTACAGCGAGCGCTGATACGCCCCGAACGCGCGCGTGGCGAGCACGGCGCACACGAGCGCGAGCCCTGCGAGCAGGCCGAGACGGCTGGCGACGAGGCTCCAATCGATGTGTTCCATCGCGGCCGAGCGGCCGGCCTGCGCGGCCCAGTTGACGGGGTTGAACTTGGCGATCGTGCGGATCCACGCGGGCACGAGGCTCTGCTGCATGAGCGCGCTCGACAGGAACGTCAGCGGCAGCACGACCATCGAGACGGCGCCGATCAGGGTCTCGCGCTGGCGCGTGAGCACGGCGAGCGCGTTGGACAGCGACGCGAACGCCGCCCCCAGCAGCCCGGCGAGCGCGATCAGCAGCAGCACGCCGCCGACGCCGCCTTGTAGTGGGCGCCGAGCGCGAGCGCGAGCAGCGTGAGCAGCACGCTCTGGATGACGATCGTGAGCACCGCGTACAGCACGCTGCCCGCGTTGAGCGCGCCGCGCCACACGGGCGAGGCGAGCATCCGGTCCATGACGCCGCCGTTGATGTCTTCGATGAAGCCCATGCCCGTCCAGCCGGCGGAGCTGATCGCGAGCATCACGACGATGCCAGGCGTCAGGAAGTTCAGGTAGGAGCCGCCGTGAAAGCCGGGGATCAGCGTGACCGCCTTGAACAGCGCGCCGAACAGCAGCAGCCAGATGAGCGGCTGCGTGAGCGTGATCCCCAGGAACGCGGGCTGACGAATCAGCACGCGCACCCCGCGCATCGTCACCTGCCATGTTTGCCTGTGGCGTGTCATGCCGCGAGCACCTCCCGGCGGTCGTTCGCCCGCCGGTCATCCGTTGCCGCGCCGCGCGCCTGTTCGCTGTCCGCGCGCTGGAAGGCGCGGCCCGCGTGGCGCAGGTACACGTCGTCGAGCGACGGGCGCGCGAGCATCACCGACGCGACGCCCACGCCCCGGGCCTCCAGCGCGGCGAGCACCGCGGGGACCGCCGAAGCGCCGTCGCGCGCGCGGGCGCGCAGCGTGCGCCCGTCGAGCGCCGCATCTGAGAGGCCGTCCACGCGCGCCAGCGCCTCGCGCGCGGCGACCGCGCCGGCGTCGGCGTCGGTGCCGGCGTCGGCGCCGGTGCCGGCGAGCTCGACCGTCACGGTGTCGCCGTGCAGGGCGCTCTTGAGCTGATCGGGCGAGCCCTCGACGACGACGCGCCCACGATCGACGATCGCCAGCTGCGAGGCCAGGCGGTCGGCCTCCTCGAGGTAGTGCGTCGTGAGCAGGATCGTCATCCGCTCCTGCGCCGCCAGGCGCTCGATCTCCTGCCACATCTGCGCGCGCGCCTCGGGGTCCAGGCCGGTCGTCGGCTCGTCCAGGAACAGCACCCGCGGGCGGTGCAGCAGCCCCATGGCGACGTCCAGGCGCCGTTGCATGCCGCCCGAGTACGTCTTCACCTGGCGCCCGGCGGCGTGCTCGAGCCCGAAGCGCGCGAGCGACTCGGCGACGCGGGCGCGCAGCTCGCGGCCGCTGATGCCGTGGAACTCACCCTGCAACACGAGGTTCTCGCGCCCCGTCGCTTCCGGGTCGCCGCCGTGCTTCTGCCCGACGACGCCGATCGTGCGGCGCACCGCCAGGGGATCCGCGAGCACGTCGATGCCCGCCACGCGCGCGCCGCCGCTGTCGGGGCGCGAGAGCGTCGTGAGGATCCGCACGGTCGTCGACTTGCCCGCGCCGTTCGGGCCGAGCAGCCCGAAGATCGTGCCCGTGCGCACGGATAGGCTGAGCCCGTCGAGCGCGCGCACGCGCGGCGGGTAGGTCTTGACGAGCTCGCTCGCCTCGATCGCCTGCGACATCTGTGAACCTCCTAGATTGTTTAGACGCTAAGATATCTTATTAGTTAAGAGATATAGATGTCAAGAGATAAGCGCAGAATCTTTGCCGAGCTGGTGGACGAGGTGCGCCGCTCGCAAAACGCGACCGACCGCTTCGACCAGGCGGTCGCCGACGCGCTCGGCGTGAACCGCACGGACATGCGCTGCATGGACGTGCTCGAGCGCGAGGGACCGGTCACCGCGGGCCGGCTCGCGGAGGCGAGCGGCCTGACCAGCGGCGCGATCACGAGCGTGCTCGACCGCCTGGAGCGCGCCGGCTATGCGCGGCGCGTGCCCGACCCGTCCGATCGGCGACGGGTGCTCGTCGAGATCACACCGCACGCGCGCGAGCTCGCCGACGGCTTCTTCAGCGCGCACATGGCGCTGTCCGAGCAGCTCTACCGGCGCTACACGCTCGCGCAGCTGGAGTTGCTGCTCGGATACGTCAGCACCGCCCGTCGCTTCAACGAGCAGCAGGCGGCGCTCCTGGAGCAGCGCAACCGGGCGAGCGGCGAGGGCGAGCGCGGCGCGTAGCGGCGAGAGCGCTCAGCGCGCGGCGTCGAACGCCGGCAGTCGCCGCGTGAGGGGAGCGCACCCGCCGAAGCTCAGCGCGCGGCGTCGAGCGCCGCTTGAACGGCCGCGACCGCGCTTGCCCCGGCGGCGTGCAGCGGCTCGGTGCTGCGCAGCGCGCGGGCGAACACGAACGCGCCCTCGAGCAGCGAGAGCATCGCGAACGCGAGCTCGCGCGCCTGCTCGCGCGGCATGCGCGCGGCGGCGAAGTACTCGGTCGCGCCCGCGATCCAGCTGTCGAAGACCTCGGCGGTCGCTTCGCGCAGCGGCTCGTTCGTGCTCGCGACCTCGAGGGCGACCGTCGCGATCGGGCACGCGTCCGCATAGTCGGTCTCGCGCAGCGTGTGCGCCGCCCCGTCGAAGAACTCGCCGACCCCCGTCACGACGTCCGGCGCCTGCGCGGCGATCGTCGCGAACAGCTGCATGTACAGCCGCCCGGAGGTGCGGATCGCCTCGGCGCCCAGCTGCTCCTTGCCGCCCGGGAAGAAGTGGTAGAGCGACCCGAACGGAGCGCTGGCGGCGGCCAGGATCTGCTTGATCCCCGTGCCCGTGTAGCCCTGCCGGCGAAACAGCTCCGCGCTGCTCTCGATCAGACGCTCCCTCGTGTCGACCCCCATGTCCCTCCTCCAGCTCGCACATCGGACCGCTCGATGGTAGGGTCCCATTCTAGAGCGATCTATCTAATGTCCGGAGCACGACCACACGGATGGGTGCGCCACTACGGGAGCTTCCTCTCGCCGAGCGCCGCCGCGGCGATGCCGATACTGCTCGAACGCAACCGCGCGCAGCGCGTGCGCCGGCTCGCCGCGACCGTCGGCGACGGCCTCGGAGAGCGTCGCCATCCGACACGCGCGCGGATGCGCGCGCTCACCGCCGCGCCCGGGGCACGGCTGCGCTGGCGCGCCGTGCCGGCGCCCGGGGCGCCCGGCCCCGACGGCGCGGTCGTGCGGCCGATCGCCGCCGCCACGTGCGACATCGACTGCCCGCTCGTGCGCGGCGCCACCCAACTCGCGCTGCCGTTGCACCTCGGCCATGAATGCGTCGCCGAGGTCCTGTCGGTCGGCGAGCGGGTCACCACGGTCGCGCCCGGCGAGCGCGTGGTCGTGCCGTTCGAGATCAACTGCGGCGCGTGCGCCCCGTGCCGCGCCGGGCACACCGGCAGCTGCCTGGCCGTCCCGCCGCTGTCCGCTTACGGGATGGGGCTCGCGACCGGCCACTTCGGCGGCGCATTCGCCGACGAGCTCGCCGTGCCGTTCGCCGACGCGATGCTCGTCGCGCTCCCCCACGGCGTCGACCCGGTGGCGGCCGCGAGCGTCTCGGACAACATCTGCGACGCCTACCGTCACCTCGCGCCGCACCTACCGGCCGTGCTCGCGGCCGATCCCGACGCCGAGGTCCTGATCGTCGCCGGGCTCGCCTCGCGCCCGCTGTTCAGCGCCAGCACGCCGCTGTACGCCGGCCAGATCGCGCTGGCGCTCGGCGCGCGCAACGTCACGCTCGTGGACTCGCGCGCGAACGTGCGCGAGCACGCCGAACGACTCGGCCTGCGCACGCTGGCGCCGCGCGGGCTGCGCGGCCGCGCGCCGGCGCTGCTCGTCGTGCACGTCAGCGGCGACCCGCTTGCGATCGCGCTCTCGCACACCGCCGCCGACGGCGTCTGCACGAGCTCCGGCGGCCTGCACCGCGGCGCGCGCATCCCGCTGCTGCGCATGTACATGCGGCGCGTCACCCTGCGCATCGGCATCCCGCACACGCGCGCGCTGATGCCCGGCGTGCTCGAGCTGATGGCCCGCGGCGCGCTGCGCGCGCAGGACGTCGTCACCGCCGTCGCCTCGCTCGACGACGCCCCGGCCGTCCTGCGCGAGCACGTGCTCGGCGGCGGCATAAAGACGGTCCTGACCGCGTAGCCGGCCGGAGCCCGCCTGGAACCGCGAGCCCGAGCCTGCCCGGGCGTGACCGCGGCGACGCGCCGAGCCGGCGTTCATCGCCCAGCCCGCTCTCGATCTGCGACCGGCCGCCTGCGCGATCCCTCCGCGCGCGGCGCCTCACCCACCGATCCGTCCTATTCTTCGTTCATGGCGATTGGGTCCGCTCGCGGCGGCGTCGTACCGATCGAACATGGATGGAAGCACGCACTGCTGAGCGTCGTGGCCGGCGTGGCGGTGATCGTCGTGCTGGTCGCGCTCGCCGCGCTGCTGCTCTCGGGGACCACGCTCGCCAGCGACTCGACCGCGCTCGCGCACGTCTCCGTGCAGCCGCTCGGCGGCAAGATCGAGCACATCGAGGCGTACGGTCCGGGCGGGCGCCGGATCCCGATCGCGGTGCACGACGGGATGCTCACGCCGCTGCACAAGCTGACCCCCGGCGAGCGGGTGTCCGTCGCGGTCGCCGTGCGCCGGCCCGGCTGGATCGGCTGGGCGCTCGGCTCCGAACACACGGTGCGCCTGACGATGCGCACGCCCGTCGCGCACGTCACCCAGCGCTGGCTCACCGTCCCCAGCGGCTCCCAGGTCAAGGTCGGCTTCGACGAACCCGTCAGCGCCGTCACCTACTACGGCGGCCCCGGCGGCCTGACCCATCGCGTGCTCGCCGCCGGCCAGCGATCGGTCTCGCTCGGACACCAGGCCGAGACGGGCGCGACCGAGATCGCGGCCGCGGCGCGTCCGTGGGAGAGCGTCGGCGCGCCCATGCAGGTCAGCTGGTTTCCGCCGTCGAGCTCGCCCGTGCTCGCGACGATCCCCGCCGCCGGCGACTCGGTCTCGCCGACCGCGCCGATCTACCTGACCTTCTCAAAGCCCGTCAGCGAAGCGCTCGGCTCCGGGCACCCGCGAATCTCACCCAACGTGCCCGGCAAGTGGCGCGAAGCCAACAGCCACACGCTCGTGTTCACGCCGCACGGATTCGGCGCGCCGCTCGGCTCGCAGCTGCGCGTCCAGCTGCCCAACTCCGTCGCCGTCACCGGCGGCGCCGGCGGCGGCCTGCGCACGACCAGCCAGGTCGAATGGGCGGTGCCGCAAGGCTCGACGCTGCGCCTGCAGCAACTGCTCGCCGAGACCGGCTACCTGCCCGTCGTCTGGCACCCCTCGGGCGCTCCCGTGCCAGCCACCCCGAGCGCGCAGGCGCAGGCCGCCGTCGACCCGCCGAGCGGCAGCTTCAGCTGGCGCTACCCGAACACGCCGCAGCAGCTGCAGGCGCTGTGGGCCCCGGGACAGTGGAGCGAGATCGTCAAGGGTGCGGTCATGAAGTTCGAGAACAACAACAACCTCGAAGTCGACGGCGAAGCCGGGCCCCAGGTGTGGAAGGCGCTGCTGCAGTACGTGCTCGCCGGCAAGCGCCTGAGCGAACCGTACAGCTACGTGTACGTGCACAGGGAAGTGCCCGAGACGATGACGCTGTGGAGCGCCGGGCACATCGTCGAGACCTCCGCCGCCAACACCGGCATCGCCGGCGCGGAAACCGAACTGGGCACGTTCGCCGTGTTCGAGCACATACCCGAAGGCACCATGAGCGGCACCAACCCCGACGGCTCGCACTACGAAGACCCGGGCATCAAGTGGATCAGCTACTTCAACGGCGGCGACGCGCTGCACTACTTCGACCGCGCCTCGTTCGGCTTCCAGCAGAGCCTCGGCTGCGTCGAGCTGCCGCTCGAAGCCGCCGCCGAGGAGTGGCCGTACACGACCATCGGCACGCTCGTCACGATCGAAGCCTAGCCGGCGGGACGGGCGCCCGCGCCGGCGGGACGGGCGCCCGCGACGGCGGGCCGGCGGGACGGGCGCCCGCGCCGGCGGGACGTTACCCGCGCTCGGCGCATCCGCGCGAGCCTGCACCGCAACCCCCGGGCGTCCGCCGGGTTTGCGATCTCGATCAGTCATTTGATCCCTGCAACGATCAGATGCCTCGCGCGTGGGGCGCCGGGTGCGGCGGCGGCGGCGCTGGTCGTGTGCGCGCTCGCGCCCGCGGCCCACGCGGCGCCGTCGCTCGCGTGGTCGACGCCCGTCGCGTTGGGCGGAACGACGAGCGAGAGCGCCGTCTCCTGCGCCTCGGAATCGCTGTGCGTCGCGGTCGACGAACAGGGAGACGCGTTCGTCAGCTCGAACCCGACGGAAGCGACCCCCACCTGGAGCCGCACCGCCCTGAGGACCGAAGGCAGCCCGCTGACCGGCGTCTCGTGCGCACCGGACGGGCCGTGCGTCGCGGTCGACGGCCACGGCCAGGCGTTCACCGACCCGCAGCCCGGGTCCTCGCAGTGGTCCTCCGCGCTTGACATCGACGGCACGAACGCGCTCGCCGGCGTGTCGTGCGCGAGCGCCTCGCTGTGCGTCGCGGTCGACGGATCGGGAGACGTGCTGAGCAGCACCGATCCCGGATCGAGCGACTGGTCCTCGACGGAAGCCGACCCCGGACGCGCCCTGACCGGCGTGTCGTGCCCGAGCGCCTCGCTGTGCGTCGCAGTCGACGATGCCGGCGTGGTGCTCGCGAGCGCGACGCCCGCGAGCGGCGGCTGGCATGCGCAGCGAGTCGACTTCGAAGCACTGCGCGCCGTCTCGTGCGCGTCCGCGTCGGCATGCGTCGCGGTCGACGCCGACGACAACGCGCTGGCGAGCTCCGATCCGGGCGCGAGCAGCGCGACCTGGAGCATCACGCCCGTCGGCTCCGGCCGGCAGCTCGCGGCCATCTCGTGCGCGTCCACCGGCCTGTGCGCCGCGGTCGGCGCCGGCGGCGAGGCGCTCGCGAGCGACGACGCGGCGACGCTTGCGCCCGAATGGCCGGGCGAGACGGTGGACGGCGGCGGGTCACTCACCGGCGTGTCGTGCCTGCCGGGCGGCTTCTGCCTGGCGCTCGACGTGTCCGGGCACTCGCTCTCCGCGCGCGTCCCCGCGCCGCGCGCCACGACGCTCGAACCGCCCGCGGCGGAACTGACCTCCACGAGCGCGACCCTCGAAGGCGAAGTCGATCCCAACGACGCGGCGCTCGGCGCGTGCAGCTTCGAATATGCGAGCGGCACGTCGGGCATCCAGTCGATCCCGTGCGCGACGCTGCCGCCGGCGATCGGCACGAGCCGCGTCTCGGCCAAGCTCACCGGCCTGGCCCCGAACACCGCCTACCGCTATCGCATCATCGCCACCGCCCCGGCCGGGACCGGCGCCGGCGCGGAAGTGACGTTCACGACGCCCGTCTCCGCGTCGGTCGCGCTCGTGACCCCGAACCCGTCGATCACGGGCACGCCGGCGGTCAACCAGCGGCTGACCTGCCACCCGGGCACCCCCGCGGGCAGCAGCGCGCAGCTGACCTACGCGTGGCTGCGCGACCAGATCCCGATTGCGGGGAGCACGTCATCGACGTACACGGTCAAAGGCCAGGACAGCGGACAGCACCTGCAGTGCCAGGTGACGGCGACCGACGGCGGCGGCAGCGCGACGCAGAAGAGCGCGTTCGTCACGATCCCCGTCGGCGGCGCGCCCGCGTCCGCCGGGGAGACGAGCGTCGGCAGCGCGACGTTCAAGGACGGCAAGGTGAGCGTCCCGATCGGCTGCTCCGCGCAGGCGAGCCGCGGCTGTCAGGTCACGGTGCGCGTGAGCGTCGTCGAGACGCTCAGCGGGAACCGCGTGCTCGCGCTCGCGGCGCGCGCACGGCGCATCGCGCACAGGAGCGCCGCGGCGCTGCGGCACGTGACGCTCGCGCTCGCGAGCGCGCGCGCGCATCTGGGCGCCGGCGTGCACGCGAGCGTCTCCGCCGTGCTCACCCGCGCCGCCAAGCGCCTGCTCGCCTCACGCAGGCGCTTCACCGCAAACGTCAGCGTCAGCGGGACGGTGATCGGCGTGATCGAAGCGCAGCTCGCCCAGCAGCTCGTCACGCTCAGCGCCTCCTCGGGCCACGCAGCCGGCCATGCCGCGCGCCGCCGGCGCACGTAGCCGCACGCGGCTCGCGCGCGTCGCGCTCGCGGCAGCGCTCGCGCTGCTGCTCGCGCTCGGCTCCTGCCAGCAGGCGAGCGCGGCCGCGAAGGGCATCCTCGCGGCGACGCCGTACATGGGCTGGGACACGTACTTCGCGCTCGGCGGGGAGTACAGCGAGGCGACGATCCTGGCGCAGGCGAGCGAGCTCAAAGCGCTCGGACTGGAGAAGCTCGGCTACCGCTACGTGTGGCTGGACGTCGGCTGGTGGCACGGCACGCGCGGACCCAACGGCGAAATCACGGTCAGCGCCAAGCAGTGGCCGCACGGGCTGGCGTGGCTGACGCGCACCCTGCACGCGGCCGGGTTCCTCGTCGGCCTGTACACGGACGCCGGCCCGAACGGCTGCGGCGGTGGCGGGCAGGGCAGCTACGGCCACTACCAGCAGGACGCCAACACGTTCGCCGCGTGGGGCTTCGACGCGGTCAAGGTCGACTTCTGCGGCGGCGCCGAATACCACCTCGACCCGGCCCTCGCGTACGCCGAATTCCATCAGGCGATCGAGCACAACTCGAGCCACCGTCCGATGCTGCTCTCGATCTGCGACTACCTGCAGCCCGAACAGTACGGCGAAGGGCGTCCGCTGCTCGACGAATCGGCCTTCTCCTCCTACGAGTTCGGTCCGAGCGTCGGCAACAGCTGGCGCACCGACACCGACGTCGGGGTCCCGGGCGACGTGAGCTTCGCGGACGTGCTGCGCAACATGGACGCCGACGCCGCCGCGCCGCAGGCCGCCGGGCCGGGGCACTGGAACGACCCCGACTACCTCGCGCCCGACCAGGGCATGTCGGCCACGCAGTTCCGCAGCCAGCTGAGCATGTGGGCGATGCTCGCGGCGCCGCTGATGGTCAGTGACAACCTCCAGAAAATCGGAAGCGCGAGCTTGCAGGCGCTGCGGAACGCCGAAGTGCTCGCCGTCGACCAAGACCCCGCCGGCGTGCAGGGCACGCTGCTGTCCGCCGCTGGCAACGGCGAGGTGTGGGTCAAGCCGCTCGTCGGCGGCGCGCGCGCGGTCGCGCTGCTCAACCGCGGCTCGAACGCGACCACGATCGAAACGAACGCAAGCGCGATCGGCCTGGCGCCCGCGCACAGCTACGAAGTGCGCAACCTGTGGACGCACGCGGACAGCACGAGCGACGGCACGATCGACATGCAGGTGCCGGGCGACGCGACGGTGCTGCTGCGGATCACGCCGCGCTAGGCCGCCGGAAACTCGCGCCAGCGGCGAGCTCAGCAGCCCGCCTGGGCGAGCGTCTGCGAGGCGCTCGATGCGAGCGCGCCGCTCAGATCGGTGAATTCCGAGCCGGCCGGGACGTCGACCGCGGGGTGGGCGCCGAAGTCGAACAGTTCCATGCCGACAGTCTCGCTCACCGTGCCCGCCCGGGTGCAGACCTGGATGCGGATCGAGAAGCGTCGCACGCGTCCCTGTGCGTCGAGCCACACGTCGATCGGGAGCGAGCTGCTGCCCGTGAGCCGTTCGAGCGTCCGGGCGTAGCGCTGCATCGTTGCGCGCTCGCCGGCCGGCGCCGACGCCGCGTACTTGGCGAAGTCCACGAGCGCGTGGTAGTGGGTCGTCGACACCCCGCGCACGCTTTCGCTGCCCAGCTCGGAGACCTGGCCGCCGTGATCGAGCATGCTCAGCATCCGGGTCGGCGCGCCGCCCTGCTGGAACGGATCGGGGGCGCCGAGCGCCTGCGAGTACGTGTCGAGGTTGGCTCTGACCCATGGCTTTCCAGCGCTCAACGCGCTCGCCTCGGCGGGCAGCCGCATGTACACATACGGGTTCTTGAAGATCTCGTCCACCTGCTGGCCGGCGATCGTCATGCTCATCGTCCCTTCGCCGCCGTGTTCGTCCATCGCGCCTTCTCCGTCGAAGCTGAAGCTGTGTTCGCCGACGCTGCCGGCGATGCTCAGCGTGAAGTGAAAGCCGGGCGCCTGGGTCGTCACGTACGCGGCCTGCGCAAGCAGCGAGCGCGACGCGCGAGCGCCGCCCGGCGCGCGCGAGCCGCTGCCCGCGCCCACGCCCGTCACGATCGCGACGGCCGCTCCGGCGAGCACGACCAGCGCTCCCGCGAGCAGCACCGTCGGGCGACGGCGCGAGCGCGGGGAGCCGCTGCGCTTGGCGCGGGCGCCCGCGCCCTGGCCGAAATAGCCGAGGCTCTCGCCGCCGAAGCTGAACGCCGAGCGCTGCACGGGCCGCTCGCCGTGCGAGGCGTCGTCGGGGGGCCGCTCGCCGTGCGGGGCGTCGTCCGCGGGCCGCTCGCCGTGCGGGGCGTCGTCCGCGCCGCTGTGTGCTCGGGTCATGCGATCGTCTCGGAGGCGCGAGTGCGTGCCTTGACCTCGCGCGCGATCGCTAGGCCATCGGTCTAGTGAGCCGAGGCGAGCGCCGCGAGCCCGAGAAGTTGACAGCGCCGAGGCGCGCCTAGCGGCGGATAGGACGGATGGCGTCGGCGCCAAGGCAACACCGCCTGATGACTGCCACTGACATCACCGTGTAGACTGATGACAGCAACTGACATCGACCCGCCTCTCGCGCCCGTGCTGAGGGCCGGTCAAACGACCTGGAGGTCTCTCATGCGTATCTTCGTCACAGGCGCGTCCGGCTGGATCGGCTCCGCCGTCGTTCCCGAGCTGATCGGCGCGGGCCATCAGGTCATCGGGCTCGCCCGCTCGGATGCCTCGGCCGACGCCCTGACCGCCGCCGGGGCAGAGGTGCATCGCGGCACGCTCGACGATCTCGACGGCCTGCGCAGCGCGGCTGAGGCAGCGGACGGCGTGATCCACCTGGCGTTCAAGCACGAGCTCGCGTTCTCGGGCGACTTCCAGGGCGCCGCCGACGCCGATCGCCGCGCCGTCGAGACGTTCGGCGAGGCGCTCGCCGGCTCCGGGAGGCCGCTGTCGATCGCGTCCGGGCTGCTCGGGCTCGCACCGGGGCGCGTAGCGACCGAGCAGGACGGCCATGGCGTCCACGCGGCGCCGGCCGCCTCCGGCGGCGGTCCGCAGGCCCGATGGGAAACGGCCGAGCTCGCGCTCTCGCTCGCCGCCGAAGGCGTCCGCTCCTCAATCGTGCGGCTCCCGCCGACGAACCACGGCGACGGAGACAACGGCTTCATCGCGATGCTCGTCGCGATCGCCCGCGAGCAGGGCGTCTCGGGCTACGTCGGCGACGGCGCCAACCGCTGGCCGGCCGTGCACCGGCTCGACTCCGCGCACCTCTTCCGCCTCGGGCTGGAGAAGGCGCCGGCGGGATCGACGCTGCACGCGGTCGCCGACGAGGGCGTGCCGGTCCGCGACATCGCCGAGGTCATCGGCCGCCATCTGGGGGTGCCGGCGGTCTCGATCTCCCCCGAGGACGCAGGCGAGCACTTCACCTGGCTGGGCGGCTTCCTCGGGCTTGACGCCCCGGCGTCGAGCGAGCTGACCCGCGAGCTGCTCGGCTGGCAGCCCACGCAGCCCGGCCTCATCGCGGACCTCGACGAGGGCCACTACTTCCGCGAGCCAAGCGCGTGATCTCGGTCACCTCGACAGCGAGAGGCGCTCGTGCAGGCGGCGCAGCGGCGCGGGCGACCACCAGTTCGCACGGCCGAGCAGCCGCATCAGGGCGGGCACGAGCAGTGCGCGGACGACGAACGCATCGATCAGGACTGCGACCGCCGCGCCGACGCCGAGCTCCTTGAGGAATATCAGCCGGCTGGTCACGAACGCGCCTAGCGCCACGGCGAGCAGGATCGCGGCGGCTGTCACGATCCTGCCGCTGCGCTGGAGCCCGACCGCGACGGCGTCCGCGTCGGCCAGACCGCCGTCGCGGGCCTCCTTGATTCGGGTGAGGAGCATCACGCCGTAGTCGGTCGAGAGGCCAAACACGATCGCGACGAGGACGATGAAGTCGGTCTGCTCGATTCCCTGCGGCTTGGAGAAGCCGAGCGGACCCGTGAGGTTGCCGTCTTGGAAGACGAGCACCAATACGCCGGCGGTGGCCGCCGTGGTCAGCAGGTTCATCAGCAGCGCCTTGACCGGCAGCACTACCGAGCCGGTCATCAGCCACAGGACGCTCAGCGTGAGGACCACGAGCAACGCGAGCGCGAGCGGCAGCGTTCTCGCGGTCGCCGCGTGCTGGTCGACCAAGCCGGCGCTCGCCCCGCCGACGGCCACGGGATACGGGGCCGGGCCGGCCCGGATCGCGTGCACGACGCCCTGGGACTCCTCCGTGATCGGCGTTCCGTACCCGTCGACCTCGATCTCCCAGGTGCCGGTGCCGAGGTAGCGCGGGGCCGAGACCCGGTAGACGCCGGGGATCCTGCGCAGGCGGGAGACGTACGCGGTGAGCGCCGCGCCGGCGCCGCTCGGAGCGCTCACCGCGAGCGTCGCGGGCGTGGAGTCGGCGCCGGGGAAGTCGCGTTCGATCGCGTCCGAGACGACGCGCGCGCTCTTGCTGGTCGGCAGCACGGACGCATCGATCCCGCTCCAGCGGATGCCGAGCGCGGGCACGGACAGCAGCACGAGCGATGCCGCCGTGATCGCGGCGACGCTCGCCGGGTGAGCCATGACAGCCCGGGCGAGGCGGTACCAGCGCCCGCTACGCTCCGGGCCGGGCTTCACCTTCCCGAGACGCCGTCCCATCAGCATGAACAGCGCCGGCAGGAAGACCACGCTGGCGGCGGCCGCCATCAACGCGACCACCAGGCCGCCAAGGCCCATCGAGACGAGGAACCGCTGCGGGAACACGGTCAGGCATGCCAGGGCGGCGGCGACTGTCGCCGCGCTGAACAGGACCGTGCGCCCGGCGGTCTGCATCGTCTTGCGCACGGCCTCGCCGACGTCGGCGCCGGCGCCGAGCTCCTCGCGGAAGCGCGACACGCAGAACAGGCTGTAGTCGACGCCCAGCCCCAGGCCGAGGCCGATCACGAGGTTCAGCGCGAACGGCGAGAGCGCGAGCACCGAGTTGATCGCGCGCAGCACCGCAAAGGCGGCCAGGACGCTGAACCCGCCGACCGTGACGGGCAGCAACGCGGCGACGCCGCGGAAGAACAACAAGGACAGCAGCGCGAGCAGCGGAAACGCGATGAGCTCCGCGATCGCGAGGTCGTCCGTGGCCTGATCGCTCGTCTGCACGCCCGCGACCGCGCTACCGCCGAGGGTCACGCGACGGTCGCGCGCAAAGGCGCTCTGGAGATGCTTGACGACAGCCGTTTCGCTCGCATCCGCGCGCAGCGTCGCGGCGGCGAGCACCTGCCTGCCGTCGCGCGAGACCAATCCCGACGGTCCCGACGGCGAGGGCAGCGCGACGCTCGCGACCGCCGGATCGGCGTGGAGCGTGCGAGCCACCCGTGCGAGCTCGCCGCTCGAACGCGATCCGCGCACCAGGGCGATCACCCCCGCGCTCGCCTGCGCCCCGGTCGCGCGTTCGATCCGCGCCTGCGCACGACTGGACTGCGAGCCCGGATCTTCGAACGCGTGCGGGGCGTTGAAGCTGCCCGGCGCCGGGCCGCCGAGCACGCCGACGACTGCGAACAGCAACGCGCCGAGGACGGCCATTCGGCGCGGCCGGGCGCACGAAAGGCTCGCCAGGCGCCCGAGCACGGTCAGCGTCGAGGGGTGGCCGTCATTGCTCCGCCGCGGAGATGGACTCCGTCAGACCAAGCGTCGCCGCCCGCCGGCGCTGGGTGAGCGAGGCGAAACGACTCCTGCGCGGGGAGCAGACGCGGCTTCAGCAGTGCCTGGCGGACGCTGGCGCCTTCGTCGCTAGTGCGATGCACTGGTGCAGCGTATGCTCCCGGAATGCGACGCGCGGCCGTGGCGCTCGTGTTGTCCATCGGGCTCGCCGGCGCGATCGGCGTCGCTGCAGCTGCCACCGCGGGCCGGTTCCCCGTCTCGATCTATCCGCCGCCGGTCAAAGCCCGCCCGCGTGGAGCGTTGAAGTACTGCCCGAACCCCGAGGGCCTCGTGCGCTTCACCGCTGCCACGCGTGCTTCCGCGCGGGCCGCGGTGCAGGACTACGGTCGGGTCTCGCGCGCGCATGATCTCGCCGACTCCGACCGCTCCTGGCAAGCGGAAGTTCGAGCGATGTGGCTGCGGAAACCCGCCTCCGGACAACTCGAATCAACCGCATGAGTGGTCGATGTCACGCCCGCCACGGCGAATGGCTACAGCCTGATAGTCCGCTACGCGTGCGGCCGCTCGCTCGTACGCCGCTCCTTGACGGTGACGAGCGCTCCGGAGCAGGCGCCGGGCGAACACCCTTGCCAGGCGTGCAGAACCACCTTTTTCATGATCGACCGCAGGGGTCGAGCGCTTATCTACTTCGTCTATTGAGAGCCGCGCCTGCCCACCCGTGACCGCCGGACACGGGTTCTGGGCTTCGTCGCCCGATGCGTGAGGTCGTGGCCTTGAGACCGCGGCGCCGGGCATGCGAGGCGGGCGCCGGGCATGCGACGCGGCGCCGGGCACGCGACGCGGGCGCCGGGCATGCGACGCGGCGCCGGGCACGCGACGCGGGCGCCGGGCACGCGACGCGGGCGCCGGGCACGCGACGCGGGCGCCGGGCACGCGACGCGGGCAACTCGATACAGGCGGCTAGATCATGCGCGGGTCGAGGTAGACGTCGTCTACGCGGACGGTGCCGCCGGTGGATTCCAGGCGGATCGACATCTTGGCGTAGCCGCCGAGCAGTATCAGTTCCCTGTGAACACCTGTTTGCAGGATCGGGGAGACTTCGAATTCCTCGCCCGATCCGACGGTCCTTGCGTTGACTTTGGTGAACAGGAGGCCCAAGAGGCCTTCGTAGACGACGCTCACGGTGAGTCCCGCGGAGGCGCCTTCACCGCGAGCGAGGAACCTGAAGTCACGGTTGCTCGGTTCCACGCACGTCAGCGGCGAGGTGGCTACCGCGCCCTTGGGCAGCTCGAGCGAGGATTTCACTTCCTTGCCGGTGAGCGGCGAGATTCCCCCGCCCGAGGCGACCTTCGCCCCGCCCGAGAGCTTCCAGGCGACTTCGCCGGCTTCGAAGGCGCCGCCGGCGACGAGCGAGTAGTAGCCGGGGGTCAGTTTTTCTTGTTCTTCGATCGCCTTGAACGGCTGGGTGAGCGTCGTGTCCAGACAGGATGCCGCCTGCGCGGCGGCTGGCAGGGCACCGGCGAGAGCTAGTCCGACGCCGGCTCCGGCGAGCACGAGACGTGCGCCTCGCGAGGCTGCCGCTGACTTGATTCGGGACAATGTTGGGACCATCGAAGCCTCCGTGCTGTCTGCGGCAGCCGAGCTATCTGGCGGGAGACCTCTGGCTTTGCGTCACCGCCTCGCGGCGGGTTTGCCCTTATCAAGTTGATTGTCTCGCCCACGAGTTCGACGTCCTGGGCCGGGACCTTGAAGCATCCGTTGCCATATGGACGAAATAAGGCACTTCGCGCCCGGCCGGCGCGATCGCGAGCCCGGTCGAGGCCGCACGCCAAGGTCGAGGCCGCACGCCACGGTCACGCGGGCGCGAGCAGTTCCAGCACCGCCGTCTCGATCTCGGCCAGCCGCCGCTCCTCATCCAGCCCCCGCCGCTCGATCGCCTGGAGCTCGCTCGCGATCGTCCAGCCGGTCAGGTAGCGGTCGAACACGCGCGGATCGATGTAGGAGGAACGAGCCACCGCCGGCGTGTTCCCGAGCAGCTCGGCGACGTCGCTTGCCGCCTGGGCGATCACGTGCCGGCGCGCTCGCTGGCTGCGTGCCTCGGCGCCGTGCGTCGCCACCGACACGGCGGCCAGCAGCGTGCCGTTCCAGGTGCGGAAGTTCTTGGCGCTGAACGAGTCGCCGATCAGGGCCTTGAGGCGTTCGTTGATCAGACGCGCGTGGACCTGATGCCAAGCGCCGCGCTCGCGAAACGCGAGCAGGTGAGCGCCGCCGCCGCGCCGGCGCTTGAGCGCTGAGACGACCTCCACGCACGGTGGGTCCTGAACGAGATGGACCTGGCGCACCCCCTCCTTCGCGACGTAGTCGAACACGACGCCGTCCGCTGTGATCGACACGTTGCTCTTGGCGATCGTGGACAGGCCGAGATGACCGTCCTCCTTCTCATAGACGTCGCTGCCGACCCGGAACATGCCAACGTCGAGCAGGCGGATCGCGCAGGCCAGTACTCGCCCCCGGTCGAGCTCGTGACCGTGTCCCATCGTCGCGAGCAGCGACTCGCGCATCTCAGGCAGGGCTCGCGCGAAGCGCTCCATGTGCTCGAACTTCAAGTGGCCCTGCTGCTCTCGCCAGAGCGCGTGGTAGAGATACTGGCGGCGTCCGGCAGCGTCGACGCCGGTAGCCTGCAGATGGCCGAGCGGATCCGGGCAGATCCACACGTCTCGCCACGCCGGGGGAATCACGAGCGCATCGATGCGCGCGAGCGTCTGCGGATCGGCGATCGGCGACCCGCTCGAGTCCAGGTAGGCGAAGCCATACGCGCGGCGCGCGCGCGTGTACCCCGGCGCGCTCGGGTTCGAGCGCCGCAGTCGTGTCTTTGCTGACGGCCGACCGTCGTTCATGTCCGGCAACCTAACTCGCGCACCAGCAATCGCGCACGCACGCGGCGGTGGCAATATTGGGCACGGCGTGCGCGCCGCAGGCGGCGCTCAAGCCGTTCGGTCCAAGTCGATCAGCGAGAGGATGCTCTACCGATGGCAAGCTCCGAGAACCCAGCGCAGCCCGACTACGACACAGCTTCCGAGAAGTACGACGCGGCCCACCGCCGCGAGTTGGCCGATTCGGGCGTTGCGCTGCCCGACGGGTCCTACCCCGTGGCCGACGCCGAAGACCTCCACCACGCGATCCGCGCGGTCGGACGCGGCCGCCACGACAGCCACGTCGCGATCCGCAGGCACATCATCGAGCGCGCCAACGCACTTGGCATGGACGACGCGATCCCGGACACCTGGAACGCCGACGGCACGCTCGCCGACGCTGACTGAGGGCACGCGCCATCGACGGATGCGCCGGCGACCGCCTCGACTTTTCGGACTGGGGCGCCTGCGCTGCTCTCGGGGACTTGCACCGCGCCGAGTACGTCGCCCGCCGCGACGCGATCAACGCCGAGCTATCCGCGCTGGCGCCCGCACCGATCCCCGACCTCGACCACGCCCGCGAAGTGCTCGAGGACTTCACGATCTTCTGGCAGAAGGAGCCCAACCCAGCCGCCAAGCGCGGAGCGAGCACGATGCTGAGATCGCGCTACAGGCCGTCCAGCGCGAGCACGCCGGCGGCATCGTAGACGCGTGGGGCGATATCTCAAAGGTCAACCACGGGGCGTTCGCGGCAACCATGCGGGGACTCGCCGAGGATAAGAATGCGGCGGGGCACAATCCGTGGTAGCGAAACTGTTGCGGAAAACCAGCTTAATGCTCCGTCTCGCAACGCCTTGCATTTAGACAACCAGCTGCGTAAAGTAGCTGATATGTCCAGCCATGCAACAGGAGCCCATTACGCAGGCATGCAGTTCGAGCGCGAGGCGCGGCGACGCCTGCCGGAGATTCTCGGAGAGCTGCTCGATGAGTCGGGCATCGCCCCGCCCCAGCACCAGGCACCCGATGCCGCCTAGATGCCATCGTCGAGAGTCATGACAGGCGCTGGCTGTTCGAGGCCAAGTCCGCGGCCAGTCCTGGCGTCGTCGCCTCGGCCGCAGAGCACATGGCGCGCCTCGCGCCCCGAGACGGCATCTCCGTGCTGGTCGTGCCGTTCATGACGGTGGCAGGTGCCAAGGCAGCCGCGGAGCGCGATCTGAACTGGCTCGATCTATCGGGGAACGCGCATATCCGCGACAAGGATCTCTACGTCTCGGTTCAAGGCCGACCGAATAAGTTCCCCGCTCGCGGCCGCCCTTCTTCCCCACTTGCGCCCAAGAGCTCTCGCATAACGCGAACACTGCTGCTCGACCCCGAGCGCTGGTGGCGCCAAAAGGAACTCGCGAGCGCACCGATCTAGACGCTGGCCGAGTCTCACGCGTCGTTCGGCGACTGGAGGACGACGAACTCCTCGTCCGCGACAGACCGCTGCTGCGCCCCCGCGACCGCGATCTACTGCTGGACGCCTGGGCCGACGAGTACCGATTCGATCGCCACGACATCATCGCTGGGCATCTATCGGGGAACGGCATTGGGCTGGCCCGCGAGCTCAATCATCGGCTGCGTGACGCGAACATCGACCACGCGTTCACAGGGCTCCCTGCCGCGTGGGCGCTGGATCGGTTCGCCCGGTTCCGCCTCAACAGCGTCTACGTCCACGGCGACCCACGCGCCGCCGCCGACGCGATCGAGCTCCGCCGCAACGAGCGCGGTGCCAACGTCCAGCTCATCGGCCCCGACGACCGCGGCGTCTTCGATGGCCAGCAGGATGTCGACGAGTTGCCGCTCGTGTCGAGCGTACAGACCTATCTCGACCTCCTCGTCCTACCCGAGCGCGCCCGCGAGGCGGCCGAAGAGCTACGCCACGACGGAGCGATCTGGCATGCCCGCCCTGACCGGACCCCGTTTGTCGGTCCACCACGAGTGAGAGGGTGGTGGATGTGACGGGGAGGAAGGTAGTGCTGTGCTCGGACGGATATGGGGTGTGGG